>Ga0209062_1000071_pt1 | contig 388674 bp, 341 predicted proteins | sample Coa_R2_2_FD_187158 | JGI IMG/M metagenome (GOLD analysis project Ga0209062, IMG submission 187158) | Surface soil microbial communities from Centralia Pennsylvania, which are recovering from an underground coalmine fire - Coalmine... | ecosystem: Environmental > Terrestrial > Soil >...
CACATGGCGCCGCCATCCAGCGGTCCCGGCCCTCCGTTAGATCGCCCTCGAATTACCGGCAGCCGGGCCCGTCACAAACGGGCGCACGCACGGCGATAAGTCCGACCGCCCCCGGCTGCCCGCGGCGCTTACAGCCTCAGTGTGTCCGGCCACTCCGGATACTGCCGCACGAGCTTCAGGAATTCCTTCAGCACTGGTCCTTCCCGATGCGGCGACCACGCGATCACCAGGCCGATCTCCGCGTCCCGATTCGTGAGCGGACAAAACACCAGATTTTTTGACGCGCCGTGCTGCAAATTGCTGGGCAGAATCGCGACACCCTCTCCAGCCTCAACCAGTAAAACCACGCTCGCCCACGCGACCCCCGTGCCTACGATCCGCGGCGAGAATCCGGCCTCCGAACACAACGCCAGGATCTTTCCGAATAACGATGGCGACGATTCGCGTGCCACCAGAACGAACGGCTCTCCTGCCAGCTTCCGCAAATCGACAGGCTTCCGCGCCAGGGGATGATCCTTCGGAAACACCGCGACCAATCTGTCCATATATAAAGGTTCCGAGCGCAGAAGCTGATCGAACGGCGTTTCGAGCGGCCGCGTGAATCCGACGTCGATCGTTCCGTTCACCAGCGACGGCGACTGTAGCCCCGGAACCATATCCACCACGGAAACGCGCACATCCGGATGCAGCCGCCGGAAATTCTTGATGATGGCCGGTACGTCCGACCCCGTCCCGCCGTTAAAAAATCCGACCGTCAGCGTCCCGATCTCGCCGCGCGCCGCCCTTTGCGCGGTTTCGATCGCATGATCCGCCGCGCTGAGAACCTTCCTGGCTTCCTTGAGAAAAATCTCGCCCGGCATGGTCAGAGTTGTCTTTTGCTGGCCGCGAACCAGCAGCGGAACGCCGATTTCCCGTTCCAGATCGGAGATCTGTTCGCTGATCGCCGATTGAGAAACATGCAATTCGCGCGCGCTGCGGCTGAATCCCTGATGCTCGGCAACCGAGCGGAAATAACGGAGATGGCGTAGTTCCACCATTCCACTCTATCGGTTTTTCCGATCGCTGTTCTCTGGATTAACTGTGATTCCTGGAGGACGATCGCCCCATCGAAGACAGTAACGAGCATGTGGATTATTCGAGTCGCGCTGGACCGGCCGTACACGTTCATCGTGTTGGCTGTATTGATCCTCCTGATCAGCCCGGTAATGATCCTGCGGACGCCCGCCGACATTTTTCCAAATATCAACATACCGGTGGTTGCGGTTTGTTGGACATACACCGGGCTGAATCCGGAGGAACTGGAAGGCCGCATTACCACTGTCTATGAGCGGGTGCTCACCACGGTGGTCGATAACATCGAGCACATCGAATCGACCACGGTGAATGGCCAGGCCGTTGTCAAGATCTTTCTGCAACCCGGCGCGAGCCTTGATACGGCGAACGCGCAAATTACAGCCGGCTCGCAGACAATTCTTCGCCAGCTTCCCTCAGGGACCCAGCCGCCCCTCATCATCAACTTCAGCGCGTCGAGCGTGCCGATTCTCCAACTCGCTCTTTCTGGAAAAAATCTGACGGAATCGCAACTGAACGACATCGCCTTGAATTTCCTTCGAACGCAGCTCGTCACCGTTCCCGGCGCCGCTGTTCCATTTCCATACGGCGGCAAACAGCGGGAGGTGATGGTTTCGCTGAATCCGCAGCTTCTGCAATCGAAGGGAATCTCGCCTGCCGACGTGGTGGCGGCGGTGAATGCGCAGAACCTGGTGCTTCCTTCCGGCACCGCGAAAATCGACCAGTTCGAATACGACGTCGATCTGAACGCCGCCCCGCGGACGGTCGCTGAGCTGAACGATATTCCGGTAAAGGTCGCCGGCGGCGCGACGATTTTTCTTCGCGACGTTGCGCAAGTGAGCGACGGATTCGCTCCCCAGACCAACATCGTCCGCCAGAACGGCCGCCGCAGCGCTCTGGTGACGATCTTGAAAGCCGGGAATGCCTCCACCATCGACGTGGCGAACGGAATCCGCAAACTTCTTCCGCGCGTCCAGACGACGCTTCCGCCGGAGTTGAAAATTCAACCTCTCGGCGATCAATCGATCTTCGTGCGGGCCGCGGTTGATGGAGTGATTCGCGAAGCCATTATCGCCGCATGTCTCACCGGCCTGATGATCTTGATTTTTCTCGGCAGTTGGCGCAGCACTCTGATCATCGCCGTCTCGATTCCGCTCTCGATTCTGACTTCTGTAGTTGTTCTTTCGTTTTTGGGCGAAACGATCAATGTGATGACGCTCGGCGGTTTGGCCCTGGCCGTCGGAATTCTCGTCGATGACGCCACCGTCACGATCGAAAACATCGAACGCTACATCGAGCAGGGCTCGGATCTGCGCGAAGCGATCCTGGCAGGCGCCGGACAGATCGCGGTTCCGGCGCTCGTTTCGACCCTCTGCATCTGCATCGTGTTTCTGCCCATGTTTTTTCTGTCGGGCGTGGCGCGATTCCTGTTCGTCCCGCTCGCCGAGGCAGTGATCTTCGCGATGATCGCGTCCTACATCCTTTCACGAACGCTTGTTCCCACGCTTGCCATGTACCTGCTCAAGGCAAAGCGCGCGAACCGGAAGTCGCGAAATCCTTTCGTCTGGTTTCAGCGAGCCTTCGAGCGCGGATTCGAACGTCTGCGCCTGAGCTATCAGCTCCTGCTGACGACGCTGGTCTACCGGCGATTCATTTTCACGCCGGTCTTTCTCGCGTTGTGCGCCGCCGCTTTCCTGCTGGCGCCGTGGCTTGGTCAGGATTTCTTCCCCAACACCGATGCCGGAGAATTCATTCTCCACCTGCGCGCCAAGACCGGAACACGAATCGAAGAGACCGCCCGGCTGTGCGACCTCGTCGAAAATTCCATCCGGCGTGAGATTCCAAATGGCGAGGTGCGCGACATCCTCGACAATATGGGGCTTCCCAACAGCCAGTTGAATTTCATGCGCGCGACCAACGGATTGATCGGAAATGCGGACGCCGACATTTTCGTTTCTCTCGGCGAAGGTCATCAACCGACCGCGAACTATATTCGCGATCTGAGAAAGAAACTGCCCGTGGAATTTCCCGGCGTGACGTTCTACTTCCTGCCGGCCGACATCGTCACGCAGATTCTCAACTTCGGGCTGCCCGCGCCCGTGGATATTCAAATCGACGGCTCCGATGTTCAAGCCAATCGCGCGGTGGCGGACCGGATTCTGGAACAGATGCGTCACGTTCCCGGCATCGTGGACGCCCGGATCCAGCAAAACTTCGACTATCCGAAGTTTCATATCGCCATCGATAGAACCAAGGCCGTTCAGGGCGGCTATACGCCGCGCGACGTCGCAAACAGCCTGCTCGTATCGTTGAGCGGAAGTTTTCAAGTGACTCCGGCGTTCTTCCTCAACTGGCAGAACGGAGTGAACTACAACCTGGTGGAGCAGACGCCGCAGTATGCGATCCAGTCGCTTCAGGATTTGCAGAATATCCCGATTACAGCCCAAGCGGCGCCCCGTCCGGAAATCCTGGCGGACGTGGCTTCGATCACGCGGACAAGCGAAATGGCCGTGTTGAACCACTACAACATCCGGCGGGTGGTGGACATCTACGCTTCAGTTCAGGATCGCGACCTGGGCGCCGCGGGCCGCGACATCGCCAGGATTGTGGACGCGAACCGCGGGTCGCTCCCGCGCGGAAGTTTCGTTACGATGCGCGGGCAGCTCGCCACGATGCGGACCTCCTACGCCGGTCTGCTTGCCGGACTGGGATTCGCGATTGTCCTTGTGTATTTGCTGATCGTGGTGAATTTCCAATCGTGGCTCGATCCGTTCGTCATCATCACGGCGCTGCCGGCGGCGCTTGCGGGAATCGTTCTCTTTCTCTTTCTGACGCGCACGACGCTCAGCGTTCCCGCGTTGATGGGATCGATCATGTGCATGGGCGTGGCGACCGCAAACAGCATCCTGGTGGTCGCGTTCGCCAAGGAACGCCTGGCGAATCACGGCAACTCCGTTGAGGCCGCGATCGAAGCCGGCTACACGCGCTTCCGGCCCGTGTTGATGACAGCGCTCGCAATGATCATCGGAATGATTCCCATGGCTCTTGGCCTCGGCGAGGGCGGCGAGCAAAACGCTCCGCTCGGCCGCGCCGTGATCGGCGGCCTTCTTTGCGCCACGGTGGCGACGCTGGTTTTCGTTCCGGCGGTCTTCGCGATCGCGCACCGGCCGCCGAGGCCGGCCGATTCGGACACACCCGACCGCGAGCCGGCGCAGCGGAACAGATTATGACGTTGGAAGAAATCAAGACTCCCCAGTCGGAATCGACGCCGCGGCGATCCTGGAGGATCGGCCCGCTCGTCATCCTGGTTGTCCTGGCCGCGTCGCTGGGATTGGGAATTCGCAACGGACTTCGCGCCCGTGTCAAGGAGAGCCGGGAACTTTCGCGGGTTACCGATCAAGCGGCGGCCTCCGTGGTTCGAGTCGTGCATCCTTCGCCGGGCGCCCCGTTGCAGGAAATCATTCTGCCGGGAAACACGCAGGCATTCACCGATTCTCCGATTTACGCCCGCACCAGCGGATATCTTGCGCGCTGGTATTTCGATATCGGCGCGCGCGTGAAGAAAGGCGATCTGCTTGCGGAGATCGAGACGCCGGAGATCGACCAGCAGCTTCAACAGGCGCAAGCGCAGCTCGAAACGGCGCAGGCGAATTTCGATCTGGCAAAGACGACGGCGGAGCGCTGGCAGGCGCTGCTCAAAACGAACTCCGTTTCGAAACAGGAGACCGACCAGGCAATCGCGAATATGGCCGCGCAGAAGGCGGTGGTCGATTCGAACTCGGCGAATGTCCGCCGGCTTCAGCAACTGCAATCGTTCGAAAAAGTCTACGCTCCGTTCGACGGCGTGGTGACCGCGCGCAGCACCGATATCGGGGCGCTGATCGATGCGGGATCTTCGGCGCAGGGCAGGGAGCTGTTCCATCTTGCGGCCATCTCCACGCTGCGCGTATTCGTTCCCGTTCCCGAAGTCTATTCGGCCGCGGCCCGGCCGGGGTCAACGGCGGCGCTGACGCTCGACGAATATCCCGGCCGCGTTTTTCACGGCAGGCTCGCGCGAAACTCCAGCGCGATTGAGCCCACGTCGCACACGCTCCTGGTTGAAATCGATGTCGACAATCCCGAAGGTCTCCTGCTGCCGGGAGCTTACGTTTCGGTTCATCTGAAGCTGCCCTCCGCGGTCAGCGCAGCCACGATTCCAGCCAACACGCTGCTGTTTCGGCGCGAAGGATTGCGAGTCGCCGTGGTGCGGAACGGTCATGCCGAACTGGTTCCGGTGACGATCGGCCGCGATTACGGCGCGAAAGTGGAAATTGTGTCGGGGCTCCGCCTTTCCGACGCGATCATTCTCGATCCCTCGGATTCGCTGGAGAGCGGGGCGCCGGTTCGTCTGCAAACAGGAGGCGTGGATTGAAAACCCGTCTCGCGGCTGCGATTGTTTCGCTTTTGACGCTCGGCGGCTGCATGGTCGGGCCCAAATATGCGAAGCCCAGCGCGCCGATGACGCCTGCGTTCAAGGAAGCGCCTCCGGAGAGCTTCAAGGAGTCGGAGGATTGGAAGGTTGCGCAGCCCGGCGCCCCGTCGCTGCCGCCGAAATGGTGGGAAATTTTCGGCGATCCTCAACTCACGGCGCTTGAAGAACAAGTGGCCGCGGGCAACCAGGATCTGAAGATCGCGGAGGCGCGCCTGCGCCAGGCTCGCGCGCTCGTTCGCTTCAACCGGGCATCGGAGTTCCCCGCCATCTCCACCGGTCCATCGATCTCCGCGCTCCGCTTTTCCGGGAACCGGCCCAACTTTCCGATTCCGCCGGCGGCAGTGGGCGATTTTGTTTTGCCGTTCGACCTCGCTTATGAAATCGATTTGTGGGGACGCGTGCGCCGGACGGTCAACGCCGCCCGCGAGGAAGCCCAGGCGGCTGCTGCGGACCTCGCGGCGGCCACGTTGAGCATTCAGGCCGAGGCCGCTTACGATTACTTCGAGCTTCGCGCTGCCGACGCGCAGGAACAACTGCTCTCCGATACGGTGAAGGCATATACCGACGCGCTCCAACTCACGAAGAATCGTTTTGAGGGCGGTGCAGCGCCGAAGTCGGACGTGGCGCAGGCGCAGACGCAGCTCGATACGGCTCTGGCGCAGAGAACCGATATCGGAGTGCAGCGCGCTCAGTTCGAACACGCCATCGCGGCGCTGCTTGGGAAACCGCCGGCGCAATTCAGCCTGGCCGCAATGCCAAGGTTGCCGCAACCGCCGGCGATTCCGGTGGGACTTCCGTCGCAGCTTCTGGAACGCAGACCGGATATTGCAGCATCGGAGCGGAGGGTGCAGGAGGCGAATGAACAGATCGGAATCGCACGCGCCGCTTTTTTCCCCACGGTCACGTTGAACGCATCCGCCGGACTCGAAGGCACTTCGATACTCAACTGGTTCACCTGGCCGAGCCGCTTCTGGGCCGTTGGCCCGTCGTTCACGCAGACGCTGTTCGACGCGGGACGCCGCCGCGCGGGATCCGATGCCGCGATCGCCGGTTACGACGCGGCGGTGGCGAGCTACCGGGAAACAACGCTGGGCGCGTTTCAACAGGTCGAGGATAATCTCGCGGCGCTGCGCATTCTGGAAAATGAACAAAAGCAGCAGCGCGACGCGGTGGTGTCCGCGCGGGAATCGCTCCAGATTTTCATCAATCGATACCAGGGCGGAGTGGACAGTTACCTTCAGGTGATCACGGCCCAGACGATCGCCTTGACCAATGAGCGAACCGAGATCGATATTCAGCGCCGCCGGATGGACGCGAGCGTTTTGCTCATCAAAGCGCTCGGCGGGGGCTGGAACACCAGCAGCCTGCCGTCGCTTCCGTCGCGGTAAGGACAATCACGCTGCTGCGGCATCTTGCCGAAGCGGCCGATCAGGAAAGCCTGAAACAGCAAATCGCCGAAACGATCGCGTATCTTCAGACCCGCCGAACCTCGCCGCCGGTTGCCGGGCTACAATAAACGGCTGTATGCTCACGCGACGACACTTCATCGCGGCTTCGGCGGCGTCGGCGGCGCTAGCCGGACGCCTGTTTGCGGCCCCCAAGGACTCCGGCACTCCATCGCCTGAACTGGAGAAACTCGGCGACGTCGCGCTGCGCGAGGCGAAGAAGGCCAAAGCGACGTATTGCGACATCCGCATCGTTCGACTGCGCGATCAGCGCATCGGCCTGCGGCTCTCGCCCGAACGCGGCACGAACAAAACGCTCGCCGTGCCGAGCGTTTTCGAAGATTCGAGCTTCGGATTTGGCGTCCGCGTGATCGTGAACGGAGCGTGGGGATTCGCGGCGTCGCCGGTGGTGACGGCGGAAGAGATTGCCCGCATTACCGGCGAGGCGGTGATCATTGCCAAGGCCAATGCGTCGATCCAGCCGAAGCCGGTGCAACTCGCGCCTGTGAAGCCGTACCGCACGCGGTGGGAAACCCCGCACGATAAAGATCCGCTGGCGATTTCGATGCAGGAGAAGCTCGATCTGCTGCGCGCGGCGGCGGAGGAAGTGAAGAAGAATCCACGGGTGTTCGGCGGCGCGGCGACGCTGAATCTCCGCAGCGAGGATAAATACTTCGCGTCGTCGGAAGGGTCTTCCATCCAGCAGTTGATTTTGCAGATCTACGGCAACGTGAACGCGACGGCGGTGGATCGCGAAAAGGGAGTTTCGCGGAGCCGCAGTTATGCTCCGACTCAGGCATCGGCGGGATGGGAATACGTGCCCGAGATGAATCTGCACGAGAACGCGGGACGGATTCGAGAGGAAGTTGTCGAGCATCTGAGCGCGCCCCCGGTGAAGCCCGGCAAGAAGGATCTGATCCTGATGCCAAGCCATCTCTGCCTGACGATTCATGAGAGCGTGGCGCATCCGACGGAGCTCGATCGCGCGCTGGGATACGAAGCGAACTACGCAGGCACCAGCTACATCACCATGGACAAGATCGGCAAACGCATCGCGAGCGAGCATTGCACGTTCATCGGCGACCGGACTTCGCCGCGCGCGCTGGGCACCACCGGATTCGACGACGACGGCGTGAAGGCGACGCGTTTCACGATCATCGACAAGGGAATCTTCCGCAATTACCAAACGACTCGCGAGCAGGCGCATCTGGTGGGCGATAAAGAATCGCATGGATGCTGCCAGGCCGATTCGTGGGCGACGGTGCCGTTTCAGCGCATGCCGAACGTGTGGCTGCAAGCGGGTCCTCGCGATACGACGCTCGAATCGCTGATCGCGGGAGTGGATGACGGCGTTCTGATCGACGGGCAGGGGAATTATTCGATCGATCAGCAGCGGTACAACTTCCAGTTCGGCGGCGACGCTTTCTGGGAAATCAGGAATGGCAGGAAGGGAAACATGATCTCGCGCGTCGCCTATCAAGGCCGCACGCCGGATTTCTGGCAGACCTGCGACGGCATCGCAGGCCAGGCGTACTGGCAGCAATACGGATTGACCGGCGATGCGAAAGGCGAGCCGACGCAGATCAATTCGATCAGCCACGGATGCTCGCCGGCGCGGTTTCGCCAGGTCAACGTTCTGCTCACGGATTAAATCATGCTCACACGCGACGAAGCACAACAGCTCATAAAGAAGATCCTGGGATACTCGACGTTTCCCGATTGCCAGGTGACTCTCAGCGCGTCCGAACAGGCGTACACGCGATTTGCGAACAACGGAATCACGACGGCGTCGTTCAATCTGCGCAACACGGTGTCGATTGTCACCTCACGCGACGGGCGCACGGGATCGTACGGCGTGAATGATATGGATGACGCGTCGCTGCGGGCGGCCGTGCAGAAAGCCGAGGAGCTGGCCGCGATCGCGCCGCCGGATCCGGAGCGGCTGCCTCCGCTCGGGCCGCAGCAATTCCCGGAAACTCACGATTACGACGAAGCGACGGCGGTGGCCCGCGCTCCACAGATGATTCCGCACGTCAAAACGATCATCGACGCGGCGGCGAAACAGAAGCTGGTCGCGGCGGGACTCATCGAGCGGTCCCATCGCGTCACCGCGGTCGCGAACAAGTCCGGATTGTTCGGTTATCACCGATCGGCCGATTCGCAGTTGACCACCACGATTCGCATGGCGGACGGATCGAGCTCGGGCTGGGCCGGTCAACCCTCGACGAAGCTTTCGGAGATCGACAGCGCAAAGCTGGCCGCGGCCGCGAGCGAGAAATGCCTGCGCTGGCGAAATCCGCACAAGCTTGATCCCGGGAATTACACGGTCCTGATGGAGCCGACGGCGGCGGGCGATTTGATTCGCCTGATGGCCGGCGCGTTTTCCGCGCGAGAGTCCGAAGAAGGCCGGACCTTTCTGAGCAAGCGCGGCGGCGGCACGCTTCTCGGAGAGAAAGTTTTTCCCGAATTCGTCACGCTGCGAACCGATCCGTTCGATTCGCGCCAGCCCGCCCTTCCGTGGACCGGCGACCTTCTTCCGACGCGCGCGATTTCGTGGGTCGAAAAAGGCGTGATCGCCAATCTCGCCTACGATCGTTACTGGGCGAACAAGACCGGCAAGCCGGCGACTCCGGGCGGGGGAGGCGGACGCGGCGGCGGAGGAGGATTCGGCGGATTCGGCGGCGCCGGCAGTCTGATCATGGAAGGCGGCAAATCGTCGATGGACGAACTGATCGCCGCCGTCGAGCGCGGGCTGCTGATCACGCACTTCTGGTACATTCGCGGAGTCAATCAGCAGACGCTTCAGCAAACCGGTCTGACTCGCGACGGACTGTTCCTGATCGAGAACGGAAAGATTACCACGCCGGTGATGAATTTTCGCTTTCTGGAAAGTCCGGTGCGGCTGCTCAAGAACACCAGGATGCTCGGACCGGCGATGCGCGTTCGCGGATTGGAAGGAGGAATGATGATCGCTCCTGCCTTGGTCGCGTCAGATTTCCCGCTCCCGTCGGTCTCGGACGCGGTCTGAGGCGCGGCTGTCCCATGCGTGTTCCGCGCCTCGCGATCGCGAACGGTTTAGGCTGAAGCCTTCTGGTGCGCGGCCATCATCGCCGCGATCCGCTCGTTCATCTGCCGGGTGAGGTGCGGCACGATTCCGAGCATTCGCTGCATCATCATGAGCTGCGCGCGGTGATGCATCTCGTGCTCCTTCACGCCGAGGATCATCTCAAAGCGGCTCTTGCTCTGCGGAGCCGCTCCGGGCGGCATGGAGACGCGCTCGCCGAGAAAATCTTCCGGGAGGCTTGCGAGCCAGCGGCCGAAGTGATCGCCCTGCTCGTTGAGAATCGTCAGCAGTTCCAGCTTGGTGCGCGGCTTCTGCTCTTCGGCCTGCATCGGCAGGAAGAAACCGGGGAAATCGAAGCCGTCCAGAGTTTTGAGCTTCAGAACGCCGTGGATCTGCTCCTGAAGTTTGCCTCCATTGGCGATGTGGATCAGGGTTTGCGCGATGGAGCGCGATTCGGGAGTAGGGCGGAAATCGTATTTGTCTTCAGGAATCTCCTCGGCGATGGTGATGGTGTTCCTGCGGACTGTAAGAAAGCTGTCGGAAAGTTCTTTTGCACCGTAGTAGGTCATAAAGCCATTTTAGCGGTTGAATTGTACCGCTCCGCTCCCTGACGGCCGCGCGGTTCGGTTTAAGTTGGATGAATGCGGATCTCGAATGCAATGGCGGCCCGCAGGGGACATTGCGGAATCGCGCGCACAGCCGATGAATTTCGGGCCGGTTCGATCTGGGAGGGTGCACGATGAAAAAGCTCTGTTCACCGGCGAGTGCCTGGTTCATGAATACCTGCCGAATCTCGATGCAGGGACGGCGGGCGATTGGAAGATCTGGTTGGAATCCCTGCGCCGCGTGGAAGCGCTGCGGCCGGAGTTTGTCGTTGCCGGGCATGGTCCGGTGGCGAGCGATGCGGCTAAAGGAAATCACCGGTTGGATTATTGCGCCCAGAAATGCCACGGGCCGCTGTCGAGGCTTTCGGTGTCGTTGCGATGCCGCTCCAGATACCAGCACGGCGAATCGTTATAGTGCGAAAAAAGCGAATGGACGCACTCTTCGGGCATCGGCTTGCCGCGATCCTGTTCGATCTGCCTGTTGCGGAGCCGCACGGCGTAGTTTCGCCGCACGGTCACTTCTCCGAAAGCATTCGCATCGCGTGAAATCTTGATCCGCAGAAGGAGCCAGTCGGTGGTCCATAGGAGCCCGGCTGCGCCGGTGAGGGCGAACAACGCGCGTTTGATGTAAGAAGGGCGGGGCCGCTGCACTCCATGAGATGATCGCACGAACTACGGGCGGCAGGCACGATGTCGCGGCGCATAAATCACCGCATCCGGATATCGCGCGCGGGCGCCCCTGGTCAGTTCCGTGAGAATCTTCGCGCAGCCATCGGATTCGGCTCCCGGATCGTAGGTGATCAGGTATCGCGTGCGGATGCGTTCGAGAGCCGTCTTCACCAGTTCGACGGAATGACGTCCGGGCAGAAACTCCCCGCCGGTCTCGGCAGCGACGGGCTTCAGCGACTTGAGCGGAAGTATGAATCGCGAGGGGCCAACCTTGTACACGCCCTTGGTCACCGTCGTCATGGGCGATCCGATCACAACCGCGTTCAGCACCGCATCTTTTTCAAGCACCGCGGAAATCGCTTCCTTCGTTCCCGCGCGGGACTGATTGTCAATGTCGTCAGTGACGACTAAGACGGCCCGGCGGCGATTGGCGGGCGCGGGACCCTCGAACATTCCGGCGGCGTTGACCACGCTGTCGAAGATCGCCGTGGCGCCCGGCGCTCTGCCGACGTCGCCTTTTGCGCGCAGTATGGCCGCGACGAGCGTTTCCTTGTCGGCGGTAAACTCCGTGCGCGCGACGATGGATCCGCCAAATTCGATCACGGCGATCCGATCGCCGGGAGTGAGCGTAGAGAGCAGATCCGCAGCGGCGCCGGTCAATTCTTCCGCGACGTGGTTCATGCTGTCGCTCACGTCGAGCATGAGAATCAGATCCAGAGGAACAGATTGGTGGTCGGCGTTTTTAATCACGGCCGCGTGCCCGTTTTCGGAGATCGTGAAATCGTCCGCGGTGAGATCGCTCAGCGTCTGCGCGTTGTGCTTGAGCGCGACGCGGACGTCGACTCTGGCTCGCACGACCTTGTGACGAATCGTGAGATCAGCAGATTGCTGCGCAAACATCAGGGGAAGAATCGCGAAAACCGGCGAGAAGAAAATCAGCCGCCTGAACAACCGGACAACTGGATACTGCATGTAACCGTTTAATTATGCGCCATTGTAGCGGTTACGCGCAACTTAATCGTGGATCATCCGGCCGGCCGAAAGAAGCGGATCAACGGCCGAGTCCCCCATCCGCATATATGCCGCGAGGCGCCCGAGATGAACGTCCAGGACAAATCGCAGATTTCGTATCGCCTGGAAGGAAATCATTCAGCTCCGCGTAGAAGCGCAAGGTCGCGGTCCCCATATCTGGTTTCATCCTACGGCGCTGCCCGCTTCAGAAATGGAACAAGTTCTGCGTCACTCAAGCGGCCCTCCGCGGTTTTCGCGCCGTCCTCTTCGAACGGGCCTTTGCGCTTTCGGCTTTCGACCCCTCAAGACTCTTTCGCAGCGCGTCCATGATGTCCACTACGGTTCGTGTTTGCGGCTTCTTCACCGCGGTCACTTTTTGTCCGCGCTGCTTCTGTTCCAGAAGACGCTCGACGTTTTCCCGGTACTGGTCGCGATACTGTTCCGGCCTGAACGGTCCGGCGAGTTTGCGCACCAGCGTATTTGCAAGCTCCAGCTCTTTGGCCGAAAACTGTTTCGACTTCGGTACCTTCGGCGCATTCGCTTGCTGCAATTCCTCGACGAAGTACATCGTATGGAGAACAAGTCCGGTGTCCGCCGGGCGGATGACGGCGATGTGCTCGCGGTTATGCATCGCGATCTTGGCAATCGCGTAGTGTTTCGAGTCCGTCATCGCCTCCATCAGCAGCATGTACGGCTTGCTGGCGGCTTCGTCGGGAGCCAGGTAGTACGAGCTTTCGAGGAAAATCGGATCGACGTCATCGGCGCGGACGAACTGAAGAATGTCCATTGTCGATGCGGTTGGCGGAGCCACCTTCTTCAGCTCTTCATCGGTCACGATGACGTATTCTCCCCTTGTGACCTCGGCGCCTTTCACGATGTCCTGGCGAGCAATCGGTTTGTCCTCTTCAGCGCAATAAAGGACCTCCTTGACGCGAGAAAGATCCTTGCCGTGAAGCATGTGAAAATGGATTCCTTTCGGCCGCGCCGCCGCGAGCAGACGCACCGGAAACGAGACGAGGCCAAAACTGACGAAACCTTTCCAAACGGTAGCTGGCATACGTTGGTTGGATCGTGTTTTGGACGACAGCGTTCGGCGGCAAAAGAGAAGAGCGGGCGAATGCCGGCTATCGGGACGCCGTGCCGCAAGTACTCACTCATTCGGTCGCGGATAAGCGCCGGCAGGCACATTGGGGTTCGAGCGGCGCTTTTGTGCGTCGGCCCACGATCTCCGCACCTCCTCGGGGAAGCCCGGAAGCAGTGAGTTGATTCGGCGCTGCATTTCGGCGACGATTTCCGGATTCTGCGGCGCGACATCGTAGCTTTCGTCAGGGTCCGACGCGAGATTGTAAAGCTCGGGACGAGCGAGCGAATAGTTCAATCGGCCTTCCGGCGGCGGGGGCGTGTAAGCGGCGGTATTGTGGCGCGCTACATGCAATTTCCAATTCATCCAGCGCGCGCATTGCAGGTCCCAGCCGTCGAAGTACAGCAGGATCTCGCGGTCGATGGACGATTTTTGTCCCGCCAGCAAGGGCCAGATATCGATGCCGTCGAGCGGCTTCGCCGGCAGCGCGGCTCCGCACAGCCGCGTCACCGTCGGAAAAATATCCAGCATCGAAGCCAGGCCGTCGCATATTCTGTGGGCGGGAATCTTGCCGGGCCACGCCGCGATGAACGGCTCGCGCACGCCGCCTTCGTAGGTCGTGTTCTTCCGCCCGCGCAGCTTTCCCGCGCTGCCCTGATACCAGGGGCCGTTGTCGCTTGTAAAAATGACGAGCGTGTTCTGTTCGAGCCCGGTTTCCTTCAGCGTGCGGCGAATCTCCCCCACGCTCCAGTCGATTTCCTCGACGACATCGCCATACAAGCCTTCGGACGATTTTCCGCGGAAGCGTTCGGAGGCGCCTAATGGAATGTGGGGATAGGTCTGCGGCAAAAAAAGAAACATCGGCGAGCTGCGATTTTCGCGGATGAACCGGATGGCCCGCTCGGTATAGCGCTGGGTGAGCGTCGAAAGGTCGGCCTCCTGCTCAATGACCTCGGTGTTGTGCATCAGCACGCGCGGGTTCATGTCATTGCTGTAGGGAATTCCGAAGTATTCGTCGAAACCGCGGCTGGTGGGCAGGTACTCGGCCGGGCGGCCCAGATGCCACTTGCCGATGCAGATGGTCCGGTAGCCTCGATTCTTGAGCGCGTTGGCGAGCGTGACTTCGTCCAGATTCATGCCTCCCTTGTCCTGGGGAAAAAACACGTGCGGAACGCCGACGCGGGTCGGATAGCGGCCAGTGAGTAAAGCCGCGCGGGACGGGGAGCAGACCGGATCAGCCGAGGAAAAATTCGTGAAGCGCACGCCGTCGCTTGCCATGCGATCGAGATTTGGCGTGGGAATCCTGGAGCCATAGCAGCCCAGATCGCCGTACCCCAGATCGTCACAAAGAATTAAGACGATATTCGGCGGTCTCGAAGGAGCAGCAGTAAGATGCCCCGCCACCGTGGACGCCATTGAAACGAGAAAGGAGCGGCGATCGATCATTAGCGAATCATTATACTCGCGCTGATCAAAACAGCCTGCCTTGTCGCCGCGCTCCAGCTTTCAGCGGAGTTTCGCGCGGGCTTCAGCCTGCTCCAGCCACCCGCGCCGCAGCCGTTCCGGCGGAATACTGGAGAGATAGGGTTTGAGGTCGAGAATCGGCGTGCCGTCGAGCATATCGACGCCTCGGACGCGAAGGCGCGTTTCCTTTCGTTCCAGCAGTTCGACCACGGTCAATGCGATCGGATTTGGCCTTCGAGGCGACCGGGTCGCGAAAACGCCGTGCGGCCGATCATCGCTGGGCGGCGTTCCGGCAAGCTCGCATTCCGTAGAGCGGTCGAAAACCCAGATGACAAACAAGTGGGAGAAACCTTCGATGTCCTGAAGACCCTCCGCAAAATCCCGGGCGATGTCAAGGAAACCCTCGGCCTGATGCTCGGTTCCGAGCCCCTTCGGAATTTCCGCCGCATTTTTGTAGGGACTGCTCACCCACCCGATCGGCCGCATCGAAAACTCAGCCCGCTTCGCCGCGTCCCCTTGCCAGTCTCCGTCTTTCACGTTCATGCTCACCCGCGCCGCGCTTACTTCGACGTGGTCTTTTGCGACTCTTCGGCGCGCGCGCCGGCCAGAACGCCCGCGAGCGAGTAATTGCCTTCGTGGCAGGCATACTCGTAAACCGGCTTGGAGGAACGCTGTAGCGGGATCATCAGGCTCCAGGGCCGCACATACGTATCTGGATCGTTCACGGTGATTTCGTAGCGTAGCGTGTTCTCATCCTGACGCGTAAACCGTTCAATGATGTGAAGCTTTTCACTCGATATGCTCTGGAATGCGCGAGGGCGATAGTTGGTGGTATCCACCACGAGCGTGTCGCCTTCCCAGCGGCCGATCGAGTCCCCCAGCCATCCCTGAACGTTTGCCGCGGGATGACGGCCCCCTATTTTGACCACACGGACGTCGTGGAACATTTCCAGCATGATCATGACCGCGCCCGGCGTTTCCACAATCTGGTAGTAGCTCTGGTATCCGGCGGTCAATTGTGGTGAGCCATACGTGATGCACCGTTCGCCCAGAGGACGGTCCTTGACGCTCCACAAACGGCTCGCTGTCTTTCTTGCTTCGGCGCGCGCCGCCATCGCACGGGGCGTGAGGTCGGGTATCCGGCCATTTGGCGGGTCCGTGATCAGCGAGGTGCGATTCTCCCAAGCCCGCTCGTCATTCCACTCCGAGCCGTAATCCCCGGTTTCACCATCGGAGCTCTTGAACCCCTGCTTCAGACCGAGCACGTTATCGAGAACCGCGGGATAAAAGCCGTCGAAGAACACTGCGTCGGACTTACCCGTGAACAGCTCCTTGGCTTTCTGCCGCATCTTCTCCACTTCGGCATCGGTGAGAGTCGGACGATCGGCGATCTCCTGGGGCCGTTGCAGCGGCGTGGCGATGTTGTTTTCCCAGAAGCCTTGAAAGTCCGGATGTCCATCCGGCGTTCGTGGAGCCTTATATTGGACCTGGCAAACAGCGGGGATCGCGAGCGCGGCGGCGCTGATCATCAAACAGAGACGGAACCCTACGATGGGGAAATGTCGAAGACTCATCCAGCCTCCAGGTAAGAATCTTTCGGTGCTGCGCTTATTGTACAGCCGGATGAGTTGCCAATATCGGAGGTCCTCATGAGAATGGAGGCTCCTCCGCTCGGGTAGACTCGCGCCGGTTACTTGTAACGGTTTCGGACCGGCTGATCCCCGCTCAACTCGACTTAAGATCGTTGAGAGACATTTGATGAGAGGTTCACGACGTGAAGGAATTAGTCGTTGCGCTCGCGCTGATGGGTGGTCTCGGTTGGCGCGTTTGCGTGGTGGTCGCACAGATCTGACGCGGTCCTGACCAGACCACCCGATGCGAACCGGCCGGCGGCGGAAAGGCCGAAGCCGCCAGAGGCGAAACCCAAGGCGAAGATTGCGGCTAAACACGTCGCGGCGGATCCGCCCCGGCCCATTGCGGTTTGGGAACCGCCGGCTGCTGCGCCGGCAGCGCCTGAAGGGCAACAGTTGCTCGCCCCGCCTCCTCCACTGCCATTTCCGGCGGCCGCGGAAATAACCAGCGGCGTCGAGGCGGAGAAGGTCGTGGAGAAATACGGCGAACCCGCGCTCTGGACCACAGCCGCGGGGCATCAGCATATTCTGGAAAATCTCGTTTATACGAGAGAGCGCGGGCAGGTTCAGACGATCATTCGCCTTGAGGACGGCAAGGTATCATCCGTCGCTTCCGACTCACGGCCCACAGCGGTGCCGATGCCGCCTCCCGCAACGCGGACACGGCACTGACCAAGGATGGCGCTCAGCGGCTGACAACTTGGCATGTTCGTTCCCGCCATCCCCATGCGGTGTTCAGAGCAGAATGCGTTCAGAAGGGAAACACTGTTTGCCTCGCGGAACAAGCTCGCCGCCTACGCGGGCGCGATTCGAGCCGCCGACTTTGGTCAGCCTGGTATTTATATACGTCGTCGATGGAATACCGGAACGAGTCCGCTTTCGAGCGAGGCCAGCGCGACGCCGTCGGCGAAGTGATTTCTTCCGGGGAAGGTGGGCGCTCACTGCCAATAATTTCGATCGAGGCTGCGATACTGGACTGCTTCGGCAAGGTGTTTCGCGCTGATCCTCTCCGCCTGATCGAGGTCGGCGATCGTGCGGGCGACTTTCAGAATGCGGTCGTGAGCGCGCGCGGACAGGCCGAGGCGGCGGACCGCCATTTCGAGAGTCCGCTCGCCGGCGTCGTCGAGAGCGCACAGCGTGCGCAGCCGGCGAACCGGAATTTGCGCGTTGTAATATCCGCGGCTCTGCTGAATGGCGCGGGCACGTTCCACCCGATGCCGGATTTCGGCAGAGGTTTCGCCTTCGTCTTTCCCGCGCAACTCGCGATATGGAACCGCGGGGACCTCGATATGAAGGTCGATTCGATCGAGCAGCGGTCCACTGATTCGCCCCAGATACCGTTGAATTAGAGCCCCGGTACATCTGCACTCTCGGGTCGGATCGGAAAAGAACCCGCACTGGCACGGGTTCATCGCGGCCAGCAAGACACATGAGGCTGGAAAAGTGAGTGTGATCTGCGCTCTTGCGAGCGTCACGGCCCCTTCTTCGAGTGGCTGCCGCAATTGCTCCAGAACATTTCGCGGAAATTCCGGCAATTCATCCAGAAAGAGAACGCCGTTGTGAGCCAGACTGACTTCTCCCGGGCGAGGCATCCCCGCGCCCCCGCCAATCAATCCCGCATCCGAGACGGAATGATGCGGCGATCGAAAAGGCCGCTTTCGCAACAGGCCGGTGCCTTTCGGCAGAACGCCAGCGACGCTATGGATCTGCGTCGTTTCCAAAGCTTCACTAAAGGTGAGCGGCGGCAGAATCCCTGCGAATCGCTTGGCGAGCATCGTTTTTCCGGAACCGGGTGGGCCGATCAGCAAAACGTTGTGCCCTCCCGCGGCGGCGACTTCAAGCGCCCGTTTCGCGGTCGCCTGCCCGCGGACATCCTTAAAATCGAGTACTTCCTCCGGCTCGCCAAGCCCTTCGTTTCCATTCCGCCGATAAGGCTGGAACCCCGCCGGCTGCCTGAGAAAATTCACCGCTTCCGAGAGATGGCGGATACCGAAAACACTGACACCGTCGGCAACCGCCGCTTCCGCCGCATTGTCAGCCGGAACCAGCAGGTTCTTGATGCCTCGTTTTCGGGCACACGCCGCGATCGACAACGCGCCGCGCACCGCGCGGACGCTTCCGTCAAGAGACAACTCGCCGACGAAAAGATGGTCTTCGGCGCCGGTCACGACGCCCATCGCGCCAAGGATGCCCAGAGCCATCGGAAGATCAAACCCGGCGCCCTCCTTGCGCACATTGGCGGGGGCGAGATTGATGGTCACGCTCTTGGCGGGATATTGAAACCCTGAATTGATCAGCGCCGATTTAATCCGCTCCCGGCTCTCCTTGACCGCGACGTCCGGCAGTCCAACCGTGATGATGTCGCGCTGCACGCCCGGGTACATGTCGACTTCGACATCAACCAGATGTGCGTCGATCCCGAACAGGGCCGCCGAAAGCGTCCGAAACAAAGCCATTAAATAATAGTGCGATGGCGATAGGTTTTCTCTCGCGGAATTAGATTTCCCAACCCGGAGGATACGCGGCTTTTCGTCCCCCGCGCGGTCCGCATGGTTCGTCGATCAAAGCAGCGGCGAATCTCCTTCCCGCCTGTTTTGATATCCGTCACTGAGCGGATTTCGGCCGCGTCCGGGGCGTCGCGTCTCCATCCACGAGCCCCATTGCCCACTTCACCGCCTCGCGATACATCGACTGCACGTCGGTTCGCTGCCACGCCTCAGCAGTGTGGCCGAACGTGGAATAGAACACGCGGCCCTTACCGTACATCTTCGCCCATGCGACCGCGAAATCCTTGTCGGTCCGATGCACTCGCGGATTGTTCAAATCGAGCTTCGTCTCATCCAGCCGGGCGAGCACGCGCACTTTTTCGCGCGAGAATTCCTTGCTGGGCTGATAGATCTCATCGTGGATGATGAAACTCGGAGCAAAGCCGCGCATCGCCGGAAATTTCGGATCCTCGATAATCACCGGCGCGTCGAAAGTATTCCAGGGATGCTGATCAAACCACGCTCCGATCATCTGGCCGTACTCCGGCCACTTGTACAGCGTGTCGAGCGCCGAGTGAACTCCGATGAATCCTTTTCCATCGTCACGCACGAATGAAAGGAGCGCGGATTTCTGCTCATCGTCGAGCGGCAGCTCGCCGGTTGTGTAGAATACAACCGCGTCGAAAGAATCGAGGTTCTTCGCGTTGTTTTCGAGCTTTTTCTTCGTGATGAGCTGCGTGTCCGTGCGGATATAGGTATCCCACAGGCCGGTCTCTTTTCCCATCTTCCAGATGGTCGCGAGCCCGTCCGTCGTCGAATCGTGCTGGAATCCGTAGACGGCTCCAATCGCCAGCAATCTTTTCGGCCGCTGCTGCGTTCGCGCGGGCGCGATCACGAGCAGGGCAAATACGGAAAGGCTAACAAGTTTTTTGATCATTTCCAGTCCGCCGTGAAAATATTGAATTCGTAGCGCCCGGTCGCCTGATAATCCGTCGCGAAGACCAACTTTTTGCCGTCGGGCGAGAATTCCGGAAACGACGTGAATCCTCCGAACGTTGTCACCGGTTCCAGTCCGGTGCCGTCGAGGTTGATCAGATACAGTTCAAACTGGCGGCTGTCGCATTTGTGTTTGTTCGAGCTGAACAGGATCTTTTTTCCATCGGGCGTAAAGGTCGGAGCAAAACTCGCGCAGCCGAAGTTTGTGATCTGTTTCTGATTCGATCCGTCGGCGTTGGCGACAAAAAGCTCCATCTTCATCGGGGTCGTGAGGTTGTCTTTGAGGAGCCCGCGATAAGCCGCGATCTTTTCCGGGGTGTCCGGATGATTGGCGCGCCAGGCGATCTTTTTCCCGTCCCGCGAAAACACCGGACCGCCATCATAGCCTTCTGCTCTGGTCAGTTGCTTTTTCGCGCTGCCGTCTTCTTTCATCGTCCACAGCTCCAGGTCTCCGGAGGCGAGCGACGTATAAATAATCTGCTTCAGTCTCCAGTTGATGGTGCCCTCGGCGTCGTATCCGGGCGAGGCCGTCAGTTTCTTCAGAATCTTTCCATCGTCGGTTGCATAGTAGATCTCGAATCCGGGATACACTGCCCAAACGTAACCGCGGCTGCGGTCGGGCGGCGGCGGGCACGCATCTCCCGATTCGTGCGTCGATGCATAAATAATGTGTTTGTTGTCCGCGCAGAAATACCCGCACGTGGTGACGCCCTTGCCCGTGGAGACCATGTGCTGATCGGAGCCGTCGGCGTTCATAATATACTGCTGGTCGCATTCGCGGCCGTCGCGCGTCGACTGGAAAATTAATCGCTTCCCATCGGGCGACCAGTAAGACTCCGCATTCTGTCCGCCGTGGGTTAACTGTTTCAGGTTTTCCAGATGTTGCGCCGCGCACATCGCAGGGATCAAAACCAGCAGGATTCTCATCCCATCCAGTATGCCCAAAATGCGCGCTGTTCAAGTTTCCGGCCTCGGCGGCCCGTTTGAATTGGTCGAGAGGGATATCCCCGATCCGGGTCCCGGCACCGTTCGCATCAAGGTACAAGCCTGCGGCGTCTGTCACAGCGACTCTGTAACCAAAGACGGCCTTCTTCCGGGCATCCGCTATCCACGTGTTCCGGGACACGAAATCGCCGGCATGATCGATGCGGCTGGCGAAGGTGTCGCCCGGTGGAAACCCGGACAGCGCGTCGGCGTCGGCTGGAACGGAGGCTATTGCGGCTACTGCGACATGTGCCGCCGCGGCCAGTTTTTCGCCTGCCTCACTTATACGCTTGTGACCGGCGTCACCAGCGACGGCGGCTACGCGGATTACGTGATCGCCCGATCGGAGGCCGTCGCTGCCATGCCGGACGAACTCAGTCCGGTTGAGGCCGCGCCTCTGCTGTGCGCGGGCGTCACGACGTATAACTGTCTGCGCAATGCAGGAGCGCTTCCGGGACAACTCGTTGCAGTGGCCGGACTCGGCGGTCTTGGCCACCTGGCCATTCAATTTGCCGCGAAGATGGGCTATCGAACGGTTGGCATCGGGCGCGGCGCGGATAAGGAAGGTCTGGCTCGGCAGCTCGGCGCATGGCACTACATCGATAATGCGGCGCAGAATCCGGCGGAAGAATTGCAGAAGTTGGGGGGAGCGAAGGTAATTCTCGCCACGGTCACAGCGCCGGAGGCGATGGAATCCGTCATTGGCGGTCTTGCGCCGAATGGGAGTCTGATGACGATCGGGGTAGCGGGGAATATTCAGGTATCGACCCTGTTTTTGCTTCTCGGCGACAGGTCGGTTAAGGGCTGGTACTCCGGAACGTCGATCGATTCGCAGGATACGCTCGATTTCAGCGTCCTCACCGGAGTCCGTCCGATGACTGAAGTTTTTTCGCTGGAGCGCGCAAGCGAGGCTTACGATCGCATGATGAGCGGCAAAGCCCGCTTCCGCGCCGTGCTGACGATGTCGAAATAAATCTGCGAAGATTTACGCCGGAGTGAATGTCACCCAAGCCGGATGTTCGGCGCTAGAGAAATTCCTGCTGGCCGACGGATTCACGCAGGATTTTCTGCTCGTCAGCAGAGAAGTTTTTCTTCACTTCCGGGCTCTGGAGGCGCGCCTTCTGCTGATCCTTGGTCATGCCGCGAAGATTCTGGAGTTCGTCGCGAACCGCGTCGCGGCGGTCCGGAGGGAGATTCCCCAGAGCTTCCAGCCGCTTCATTTGTTTTTCGCGTTGCGCCGGGGAAAGGTTGTCGAGGCGCTGTAAACGCTCCTCCACTTGCGTGCGTCTTTCAGGAGGAAGCTTCTGTAGTTCCTTCTGCCGCTCGGCGGGGGACATTTTCTGGAAGCGCTCCAGTTCGCGCGCCGGATTCTGCTGCTGGGGCCGGTTGGGGCGCCGCGGCGCCGGGCGAGGAACGGATGGGCCGCCGCCCTTCTTCTGCGCCGAGGCCGGCGACAAGTAGCCTGCAAGCACAACTACAGTCACCGCAATCACCGGACGCATCGGCATATTTTACATCGCCGAACCGGGCGTCAGCAGTTCCAGATCGTCAAGAGCGTCTGCCACCTGCTCGATATCCACCGCGTGCTCGGCGCGAATCTGCTGAACGTTCTCCGCTCGATTCGGAATTCGGACCATCAAACCGAACGTAAGTACAGCGCAAACCGCCGCAAGCGACACCGCCGGTTTCCAGATGGCAACAGGGACGGCGGGCTCGAAAACTCTGCGCATCCAGCGCTTCCAGAGAGGCGCGCAGTCCTCCTCCGCGATCCGGGCATACAAACCGGCATTGAACCGGACGGAAACCTGGGGCGGCGCAAATTGATCGAGCGCGCGCCACAACTCGTTCTGCGCTTCCACGGTCCGGCGGCATTCGCCGCAAATAGCGATATGCTGCTCCACTTCGCGCGCCTGCGCTTCATTCAGCGCGCCGGAGCAATAATCGATCAGGACATTTTTGTTTTTATTATTCGTTTCGCACATCATCGTTCTTTCCCTCGTCAGCAGGACCACAGTGTTATGCCATGTGAGCCAGACGCGCGCGCAGCGTTTCATAGGCCCGGAACAGCAACGATTTCACCGCCGATTCCGAACAGTTCAACGCTTTGGCGATCTGGGAGTATTCCAACTCCTCGTACTTATGCATCAGAACAGCGGCTCGCTGCTTGGCCGGCAGCATCCTGATCGCGTCGCGCACCTCCCGGAGCTTGACCTCATTGAGCATTTCCTGCTCGACCGTGAGTTGCTTCGCGGCTACCTGGCGCTCCATCCCCTCGATCAGATCTTCGTCAAGGCTCTCCTGGCCTTTTTCTTTGCGGCCATCCCGGATCCAGTTGAGTGCCAAGTGCGTCGCAATCCGGAACAGCCACGTCGTAAACTTGGCCGTCGGCTCATAACGTTCGCGGCTCCGATAAACACGCAGAAAAACTTCCTGCGCCAGTTCTTCCGATACCGCCTGATTCTGGATCATTCGATAAAGGAAATGCACCACCGGCACCCTGTGGCGATCCAGCAACAGCGCGAAACTCGCCGTGTCCCCCTGGCGGACGCGAAGCATCAATTCAGCATCGCGTTCGAGCGCGGCAACAGCCTCCATGTCCCGTCTAACCCCAGATTTAGGAGAAGGTTGCGCGGGATTCATCACTCGCCCTTAAGTGTCCGGTCCATCAGGTCGCGAAGCGCTTCCCGTGGGCTCTTGGATGTATACAGAACCGAATACATCTGCTCAATAATCGGCAGATCGACGTTATACTTCGCGCCCAATTCGACCGCCGCCTGGCACGTTTCGACACCTTCAGCGACCATTCGGGTGGACCCGACGATTTCAGCGAGCGTCTTCCCTTTGGCTAACTCCATTCCCACCTTACGGTTACGGCTCAAATCTCCGGAACAAGTCAAGACCAGATCCCCCAACCCGGCCAAACCGGCCAGCGTCTTCGGCTGGCCCCCCATCGCGACGGCGAGTCTGGTGATTTCGGCCAGCCCTCTAGTGATGAGCGCGGCCAAAGTATTGTTACCTAAACCCAGGCCCTGGCAAACTCCTGCGCCGATCGCGATAACATTCTTTAACGCAGCTCCGATCTCGACACCGATCACATCAGAATTGGTATACAAACGCAACGAGGGCCCTGAGAAAGCGGCCTGCACTCTTTGAGAGACGTTCATTTCCCGTGACGCGATTACCACAGCGGCGGGATCTCCCCGGGCGACCTCACGGGCAAACGTCGGGCCGGAGAGTACTGCGATGTTGGCTGGGAAGGGCAGGGAATCGGCGATCACCTGCGATATGCGCATCAGCGTGCCCTGTTCGATCCCCTTGGTCGCGCTGACGAAGGTCATGGACGGGTCGAATTTCGCGCTCTGATAAACGCGGCGGGCGTGATGCGAGGGCATTGCTCCGAGGACGAATTCAGCTCCCTGGATTTCGGTCGTGACTTCGACATTGGGAGGGAGCAGAAAACCGGGAAGATAAATATCGTTCTCACGCGAGACCTGCATGCGTTCGGCGAGATCGCGCTCCCAGACCCACAGCCTGACCAGATCGAATCGTGGCGCAAGGACGATGGCAAGCGCGGTCCCCCAACTGCCTCCGCCGATGATGGAGAGGGTCATTGGCGGAAAGGAGCCAGGAGACAGGAGCCAGGAGTCAGAATCAAGACGCGAACAGCCGCCAGGCAGTTATTCTGACTCCTGTCCGCTGACTTGGGACTTCTCACTTTTTTCTCCACGAAAAGACGTTTTCCGTTCCCGCCCGCAGACGGCCGATGTTCGTCCTGTGTCTCACGACGATAAACGCGCCCGCGATGAACGACGCAGCAAGAACGTAAATCGGCGGGTGCAGGATGATCCATACGCCGAACGGGAACGTCGCGGCCGCCAGAATCGAACCGGCGGAGATATACCGCGTCGCAGACACCACAATCACGAATACGATCAGTACCGCGAGCAGGGGGAGCGGAGTCAGGTAGAGAAACGCGCCGATGAAACTGGCGACCGCTTTTCCGCCTTTGAAGCCGAGAAATAGCGGAAACGCATGCCCCGCCATCACCGCGAGCGCGGCCGCGCTGGTCCAGATGGCGGAATCGCCGGTCAGCCAGGCCGCGATCCATACCGCCGCGTAGCCCTTAAAAATATCGAGCAACAACGTCACGACCGCAACAGCTCGACCGGTGGTGCGCAGCACGTTCGTGGCGCCGATGTTTCCGCTGCCCGATGCGCGCACGTCCTTTCCGGTGGTCAACCTCACCAGGACATATCCGAACGGGATTCCGCCTAACAGGTAGGCAATGACCACAGAGGCTAGTTCGTTCACGCGAGCTCGAACTCCGCAAGTTTGGTGTATTTTCCTGCGCGCGACAAATAAAGGTAGAACGAGGGCGACCGGAACGATCCGAACTCGAGCGAGGGGATCGCCTCGATTGCACGCATCAGCGCGTCGAGCGGCACGCGCTCGCGAATCCGGGCGAGCGTCAGGTGGGGCGAGAACGCCCGCTCCTCCACCGGAACGCCGATCTGCGCGACGGCTGATTCGGTGGCATGCGCAAGCGAACGGAGCGCGGAACCCGATTCGATTCCCGCCCAAAACACGCGCGGATGTTTAGCCGTGGGAAACCATCCGAGACCGCGCACCGAAATCTCGACCACTCCGGGCGAGCCGACGCCTCCGAGCACGGCCTTCATTTCGTCCAGGCGATTTTCCGGCCACTCGCCGATGAACTTTGTCGTGACATGCAAATTTTCGACGGGCGACCACGCGATGCGCGCCGTGGGACGGAGTTTTTCAACCAGGTTGCGAAGATTGCGGCGAACTTCGTCCGGAATATCGATCGCGGTGAACAGACGCATGTTGAAGAACCTATTAGTGTACTGCGTTATACTTCATCCTAGTCATGACGAGAAATACGCTCGCGGCAGCTTTGGCCGGCGCACTTTCGCTGTACGCCGCCGATTTCTGGCAATCGAAACCGTTCAGCGAGTGGAGCGAGAAAGATACTCAGCGAATGGTGGAGAACTCGCCGTGGTCGAAGCCTGTCTCCGTCGCAATCGGCGGAACCGACGGCCCTCGCGCCGGCCGGGGACGAGGCAATCGCGGAGGCAACGACGGGATGGGTGAGACCGCAGGCGCCGGGTCCACGGGCGGCCTTATAGAGGATCCGATGAGCAACGTCGGTGGCCGCAACAGGAACGCAGGCGGAGGCGATGTCACCGGTCCGATCGCGACGGCGACGTTCATCGTCCGCTGGCAATCGGCGCTGCCCGTAAAGGAGGCGCTGTTGAAACAGAAGTACGGTAGCGAGGTGGGGGCGTCTCCCGAAGCGAAGAAGGTTCTGGAGGCGGACGAAAAGGTTTACGTGATCGCGCTCGCGGGCGTTGCGGGCGGCATGCTTCGGGGCGACATGGAAAACATCAAGAAAGCTCTGTTGGGCGCGACCGCGCTTTCGGCCAAGGGCAAAGATGATCTCAAACCTGTTGACGTTCAGTTCGGAAAGGCCGCGAAAGGCTTCGAGATCTACTTCTTCTTCCCGAAGAAGATCGAATATTCCGTAGACGACAGGGAAATTGAATTCAACTCGAAACTCGAATCGATCATGGTCCGGCAGAAGTTCAAATTGAAGGACATGATGTTCGACGGCAGGTTGGCGCTTTAGGTGACGCTCAAGCGGTCTTTCTACGTCCGCCCGACGGTTGAAGTCGCCCGGGATCTTCTTGGAAAAATTGTCGTTCACGGTTCCACTTCCGGGCGCATCGTCGAGACGGAAGCGTATCTCGGCGAAGGCGATCTGGCGGCGCACGCGGCCTCCGGATTGACGAATCGGAATCGGGTCATCTTCGGCGCGCCGGGCCACGCGTATGTTTATTTCATCTACGGAATGTACGACTGCCTGAATCTGGTCGCCGAGCCCGAGGGGACCGCCGGATGTGTCCTGATCCGGGCGCTGGAGCCCATCGCAGGACTCGAGACGATGCGCAAACGCCGTCCGGCGGCCCCCAGGACCGAGGATCTGGCAAATGGCCCGGGAAAACTAACTCGAGCGCTCGCCATCACGCTTCGGCACAATGGATGCGACGTGACGCGCGGTCCGATTCTGGTCCGCGATGGTCCGGAAGAGAATTTTGATATCGGCGTATCGGCGCGGATCGGAATCACGAAATCTCCGGACTTGCCGCTGCGATTTTTTATCAAAGGAAATCCGTGCGTGAGCCGCCGGGCGCAAAGGAAAGAACCTATTCGTACCGCAGCGCTTCGGTCGGATTCAGCTTAGCTGCGCGATTTGCCGGCAGAATTCCGAAGATCAATCCGACCAGCACAGACACCGTAAAGGCGACTCCAATCGAGACCGGCGAAATCGGAATCTGCACTTCGTCGGTAAAGAACTGAACACTGAGCGGGATGGCGACGCCGATCAGAATCCCTGCGACCCCTCCTGCAAGGCTGATCATCACCGCCTCGGCCAGAAATTGCTCCAGGACATCGCGGCGCCGCGCTCCGACGGCCATGCGCAGGCCGATTTCCCGCGTGCGCTCGGTCACGGTGACGAGCATGATATTCATGATTCCGATCCCCGAGATGATCAGAGCGATGGCGGAGACCATCACCAGGACGGCGGTCAGAATCGAAGCGATCTGACGCGCGGTGCTCAGAATCGCGACCAGGTTCTGGACGGAGTACTTCGCGCCAGGCCGGTGCCGCGCTTCGAGAATCGATTTCACTGCGGCGGTCAGCGGCTCCACATCGCTTGCGGAGCGCGCCTGAACGTAGAGCGGGTCGATGCGTTCAAGCGGAGCGAAGTATTTCAGCACGGAGATCGGGATGAGGACGTTCTCGCCGTTGAGTTCGCCCAGGTTGAGCGTCTCCACCTTTTCGCGGAACGTGCCGATGACGGTGAACTGAAGGCCGTGGAGCTTGATGGTCTGTCCCACGGCGGCAGCTTCGGTGCCGAAGAGTTGTCTGGCAAGCCTCTGCATCAGGAGCGCCACGTGATTGCGGCGCTGAACGTCGGTCTCGTCGAAGAAGCGTCCTGAAAGCAGGTCCAGATTCCGTACCGCCGGATAATACTCATCGGTGCCGATGATGGCGACATCGCGGTCGCGCCCGGCGACGCGCATACGGTCGAAGCTGTTCATGACGGCGGTGGCGGCGACGATCCGGGAACCCAATCGTTCGCGGATCGCGTCCACGTCCGCGACTTTGATGAAGTCCGCATCGGCCGACGCGATGGCGCCGTTCGTCCCGGTCTCATACTGCGCATAGATCATGTTCGATCCAATGCGCTGGATCTGCGAAAGAATATAGTCGCGGCTGGTGAGGGAAATCGTGACGACCAGGATCACGGACGCGTTGCCGATCACCAGCCCGAGCGCAGTGAGAAACGCTCGGAATTTGTTGGCTCGAAGCGCTTCAAGGCTCGACCGGATCGCTTCGCGATGGAACATCAGTTCCTCGCCCCAACTGTGGCGCAGACACGCATCCTACTCATTCTAGAGTCTTGGATGCGAGCGGGTCGAGCCTGGATACGATCTTGGGTTTCAGCTCCGCCGGCGGAGCCGCAGCGATGCCAGCGCCGCGAGTCCCGTAGCGCTTCCGATCCACGTGGAGGGCTCGGGAACCAGTTCATCGAACGTCGTCGTAAACGTATCGAGAGTGAAGCTCTTGGATCCGTTCGCGGTGGATACCGCGCTCAGGACCACTTGAACCGCGATGTCGCTGGTTGGCGCGAAGCTCAGGTGTACGGTATTGCCGCTCTGCGCGGTGGACAACGGACCGATCGAAGGGAGAACGACAGGCGATACGCAGGTGAAAGTAGAAGAGTCGACGCAAACACTTTCCGTGATTGTGAAGTTGGTGCGGGCGATGTTGGTCAGGCTGCCCAATGTCAGCGTGGCGCCGTCGATGAGTACTCCATCGGTTGGTTTCATTTCAAACGTGATGATGTCGGTCCAGGTGTCTGAACCGTTTCCCGACGAGCTCGCGCTCCAGTTGTTGGTGGCGCCAACCGTTCCGCTCCAGCGGACGCCGATGTTGTTCGTGCCGGGAGTTGTTCCGACGCCGAACAGCGTGACTCCCGTCGGCCCGGGCGCCACGGGTGAATATCCGCTTGCACTCCCGGTCGCATTCATGTTGTCGTATTGCTGGTCGACCTGAGTGCATCCGTTGCCCGGGGAGGTGCTCCCCAAGGCGCTCATTTGGATCGGGTTTCCGCCGTTGCCCAGGGGCGGGCAAAAGGAAATCGTTGCAAAGGTAAAAGGCGATAAAGCCGTTAAAAGTACTAAGAGTTTCACAGTACCCTCCGGACTACGACGACCAAATGCATCGTATCATCGGCTACTCTGGATGGTCAATGGAGCACAGGCGCCGCAACGGCTACGGCCTTTTGCAGGAAGCTCTGAGTATAAGCTCCGAGTGAGGGCTTGTTTACAACAATTTGTGGGAGTAATTCAGGATCGGCGGCGGCGATACAGCAGACCCAAACCTGCGATTCCGCCAAACATCATAGCCCAAGTGGAGGGTTCGGGACTTACCTCGCCCGGGATGTCAAAGAACAGATTCGTCATCCCCGCGTCGCTACCCTCTCCGTTTGCCGTGGTCAGGAAGATTACCTGCCTGACTCCGAACGTCGTCGCGGCAGGAAACACGCCGGTGGTCAAGGTTGCTGTGTTCGAAAAGTTGTGACCGTTGATGATGCCGTTCTCCAACAGCATCTCTCCAGCGCATCCTTCGGTGAAGGTCGGCGTATTTGGGCAGACTTCAAGGAAAGTGACGGAATTCGAGCCACCGCCACCGGAGGAGTGGGAAAACACGGTTGCAGTGAGGCTCAACTGGGTAATTCCAATCCCTGCGCTGGGATCCACGTTCAGGGTATAAGTCACGCCACTCGCTTCGACGGCATTTTTCCCTTCTATTAGCCAGGGGTTAGGAGCAACGGCAAACCCGCCAAAGGGTTGGTTTGGCGTGGTGGTCCCGGGATCACTCAAAGTTACGCCGCCATTGGTTCCGGTGCCCTCGATGAGGACGTCGCTCATGGTCGGCGTAACGGTCGGGGAACCGCTGTAGCTGATCGTAAAATTACAGTTCGACGTGACCGTGTTCCCGTCGCAGACGGAGACGGCGCCGGGGTTCAAAACGGTGCCGGTATTGATATTCGCGACCGAAAAGTTGGAATAATTCAGTTCCACCGACTGGCAACCAGTTGAACTGGCGGGGACCGAGGAAGGTGTCGCAGAAGGAAGCGCTGAAAGCTGCTGACCCGGAACCTGGCCATTTCCGCCGGTAAATCCGGAAGGAGCCGGCTGATTTGTTGTAACACAGGCCGAAATGGCGCCGTGGGCCAGACCCGACGAAACAATTAAAACAGCAAATAGAATGGCTGGCTTCATTCCCCCGAGTCGCGATGTCAAGCTGTATTCCTCCGGTAAGAAACAGAAATCCACCCGTGGGCTGCACTACGCAGGGCGGTACTATTCGCTATAGTACTACGGATGAAACGTTAAGGTCAAGCTATCGTTTGATAGGATCTAGAAGTACCGCAACGTCTAGAATTTTGATGTCAGGCGCCGAGTTTCTTGAGAAGATTCTCGGCTTCCGTTCGCGGCGGGTCGTCGGGTGTTAGCTGGCTTTGGATATATTTTTCAAGCAGTTCACGGGCTTGGGGCAGGTTTCTCTGGCTCTTGATGTAGGTATGGGCCCGTTCAAACATGAGTTTGGGGTTGTGCGGAGCCAAGCGAGCGGCATGATCCCACATAGCCTCGGACTCCTGGACTCGTCCGCGCTTGGCAAGGAACTTCGCTAAATCAATAAAGCGTCCCACTTGCCTCGGGGCGAGTTCGGCCGCATGCCGGAAGTGTTGTTCCGCGCTGTCGTAGTTTTTGCGGCGATCTTCGATCAGAGCTTCGGCATACTGGCCTTCGGCGGGATCATGGGCCGCGATGGTCTGAGCGAGCGCTTCCGCTTTCTGTATCCCGCCGCCGAGGAAACCGGGAGCTTCAAGGTAGAAATCGAGCAGGTCGCCGGTTGCGTCCTTGTTGGTGGGATCGAGAGCAACGGATTTTTCGAACATCTGGCGGGCTTTGCCGGCCCAGCCCGGAGCGGAGAAAGGACTGGATGTTTCCGCCCGGCGAGCATAGGTTCGGCCGAGCCAGTAGAGGATGGCTGGATTATCCGGTTCGGCTGCGAGGGCTTTTTCGAGGACCTCGGCGCCCTTCTTGTAGTCGCCGAGCATGAAGTAGTTCTGGCCGATCAGTTGAAGAGCCGCGGGGTTTTTTTGGTGCTGCTGGAGAAGAAGGGAAAGCGACTGATGATAATCCGTGCGCCGGTACAAATCGCGCGCCTGATCAAGCGGGGCAATCTGCGCCCACGCGAGCAAAGAGGCATTGAGTGCTAACAGCCTGAAAAAAAACATCCCCGATACTCACATCCTAGCTCTTTTGATGCTCGGATGTCGACCGGGGATACGCTAAAAAAAACGGACTTTAAACTGCGGAACGACGACGGCGGAGCCAGGCAACTCCGGCGAGTGCGCTGCCGAGAAGGATGAATGTCGAAGGTTCCGGACTTTCGAAGGATTCTTCAAAACTGATGAAGCTCGTCGTACTCCCCGTACCCCGAGCGTTCAACGTGATGTCTGTATCGACCGCGAAAGATGAAAACCCTGAGGGGAGAACAAATGCAAATTGAAGCGTTCCCGTTCCGGTGAGGTTCGATGCGGTGGTGAATGTGTGGGTGGCCGACGAAAAGCCGCCGCTGGAACCGCCAAGCGCGGTGCAGTCGGCTTGATTCGCGATGGTTGCGGTGCCCGCAGACGTCGCATTTCCGCAAAGATTGATCGTCACCACGATCGAGGAATTCGCGTTAGTATTCATGGTCACGCCGTTAATCGTGACCAACAACACCGAATCGGTGGTGACTGACTTTGCAGTGCCGGTCCCGAATTGGGTCAGATATTGAATCTCAGCGTCATTCGTGCCCGTCGTGCCGTTGGTACCGTTCACGGTATAGCCGTTCGTATTGTCGCGGGTTCCCGGGTTGGCATCCGTTCCCGCCAGACCGGTGAAGAAAAGATTGGTGGACGTCGAATTCTCGCTCATCCACGCATACGTCGAAGCTCCACCCGATGGGCTGTTGCTCACATTGAAATTACCGAAGGTCTGATTCACGGCTCCGCAACCCGACGTTACTCCTGTCGAAAAACCATTTGTCTGGGCATTGATCGCCGCAAGGCCGTTACCGCCGCTCCCACTCGTGTTGGCGTTCGACGCGGCGATCGGCAGGTGATTTGGATCGCCTGAGTTGTTATTCGTGCCGACGCCGGTGGGCGTTACTGATCCAGGACAGTTGTTGCTTGTGGCAAACGAGTAAACACTGAACGCCGCGACAAGAAGAGAGAACTTGAATATTTTGGTCATGAATAGCTACAGGGCTCCGACACCCTGCTCCTCCGACTGCACAGAGAGTATCATGCTCTGCTCTCCTAAGTCAAGGCTAATCTATAGGTAAGGAACGGGTTATAGTACTAGTCCTGACCTAAATGCATAGTCGCTAAGGTCTTCCTTCCTCTTGGCGCCTGTAGTATCCTGATCTGTAAGGAACTTCACATCTTTGGAGGCGTTTCGACCCATGTCGCGCAAATTGCTCCTTGCTCTCCCGGTAACACTCTTTTTTTCAGCCGCTTGCTTTGCTCAGACGGTAGCTTTTGAAGGCGACGTCAAAGGCGAAGACGGAAAGCCGGTCCAAAAAGCCTTGGTTAAGATCGAGCGCAAGGATATCAAGGGAAATTACAAAGTCAATACCGACAAGAAGGGCCATTACTTTTATGGCGGACTTCCGAACGGAACCTACAAGATCACGGTCGAGGTGGATGGCAAAGAGCGCGATTCGGTAGACAACGTGAAGTCGAAGTTTGGCGACCCGACGAACGTCAGTTTCGATCTGGCGCAGGCGGCGGCCCGGGCCGGCGCTGGAGCGGCTGCGCCGAAGGAAGAAAATCGCAATATGTCGGCGTCGGATAAGGCGGCCTACGAAAAGAAAAAGGCCGAGCAAGAAGCGGCGCTGAAGAAAAACAAAGAACTGAACGACGCCTTCAACGCGGGCGTGGAGGCGCAGAACAACAAGCAATGGGACGTCGCGGTCGCCTCCTTCGAGAAGGCTTCGACGATCGGTCCCGAGCAGAACGTCGTTTGGGGCCGTCTGGCGGACAGCTACACGAGCCTCGCCGCGACGAAGACGGGGGCGGACCAGGAGGCAGCGCTGGCCAAGGCGGTGGCCGCATATCAGAAGGCCATCGAGCTGAAGCCGGATGCTCCGGAATATCACAACAACTACGCGCTGGCGCTGGCCAAGCAGAAGAAGTTCGCGGAAGCGCAGACGGAGCTGACGAAAGCCGCGCAGCTCGACCCGACGCAGGCAGGCAAGTATTACTACAACATGGGCGCCGTGCTGGTGAACACGGGCCAGACCGAGCCGGCGGGCGAGGCGTTCAAGAAAGCGATTGAAGCGGATCCCAACTACGCCGACGCGTATCTACAGTACGGCATCACGCTGATGGGCAAGGCGACGGTGGGCGCGGACGGAAAGATGACACCGGTTCCGGGAACGGCCGAAGCTTTCCAGAAGTATCTGGAACTCGCCCCGAATGGCAGCCAGGCGGAAACGGCGAAGGCGATGCTACAGTCGATCGGGGCCTCGGTGGAGACGAATTTCTCGAAGCCGGGCGACAAGAAACCGGCGCAGACGAAGAAGAAATCGCAGTAGCGCGATCCGCTGTTTAAGCGGCGGTCACAAAATGTTAAGAGTTGTCCTGTATCTGCTGCTTGCAGTCGTGCTGATCAGCATGCTGCGAGGAGTGATCGGGATCGTGGGCAAACTATTCGGCGATTTCGTCGGCGGCGGCGCTCCGGCGCAACAAGCCAAGCGTCCATCCGTGCCATCCGGCGGCGAATTGAAAAAGGATCCGGTGTGCGGAACCTTCATTTCCCAGGCGACGGCGGTCCAGAAACGCGTTGCAGGGCAAGTGTATTACTTCTGCTCGGGAGAATGCAGGGACAAGTTCCGGGGATGAGAAGGCATCGCGCGGATCCGGCGGGTGGAGACGCGATTTTCGGGCGAACCAGGACTGCCAGCAAAGGCGTCGTCAATGAGTCCAACCGGCGTGCATGCGGGTGAATCTGCGGCTAGCCTAGAAAAATGAAGCTAGCCGAAATTGCCGCGGCGCTCCAATGTGAGCTGCGGGGGGACGGCGCGGTCGAGATCACCGGGGTTGCCGGGATAGAACACGCGTCGTCCACGGAACTGACGTTTCTTTCCAATCCGAAATACGCGCATAAGGTCAGAAATACGCGCGCCGGAGCGATTCTGCTCTCGGAGGCCATGGACGGTCTGACACCGGCGCAACTGATTTCGAAAAATCCCGATCTCGACATGGCTCGAGCGGCTGAGCTGTTTTATCGGGCGCCGCGCCCGAAGCCGGGGATCCATCCCCTGGCTTCGATCGCCAGCACGGCGAAGATCGGCGAGAACGCCTCGATTGGAGCTTTCGCGGTGATCGGCGAGAACGTCATTATCGGGCGCAACGCGGTCATCCATCCGCATGTCGTGATTTATGAAGGCGCGCGGATTGGCGACGACTTTCTCGCCCATGCCCACGCGGTGGTGCGCGAGCATTGCCGCATTGGCAGCCGCGTGATTCTTCAAAACGGGGCGGTCATCGGCGGCGATGGATTCGGATTTGTGAAGCGTGAGAATGGAACGCACTACAAAATCGTGCAGAGCGGCGTGACGGTGATTGAAGACGATGTCGAGATTCAGACGCTGACGTCCGTAGACCGGGCGCGATTCGGGGAAACGCGGGTCAAACGCGGAGCGAAGATCGACAGTCTGGTGCAGGTTGGACATGCCTGTGTGGTGGGGGAAGACAGTATCATTTGCGCGCAGACGGGGCTCGCCGGGTCGAGCATTTTAGGAAAGAATGTTCTGCTTGCGGGGCAGGTGGGCGTTTCCGGCCATCTGACGATTCACGACAACGCGGTGGTCTACGCGCAGAGCGGAATCGGGGGCGACGTGGAAGCGGGGCACGTGGTGAGCGGCTCACCGGCGTTCGAAGTGCGAGAATGGCTTCGCGCAGTCACGGCGTTTCCAAAATTGGGGGAGATGTTGAGGAGAATGCGACAATTGGAACAAAGGGTGACGGGGCTGGAATCGAAACATGGATCAAAATGAACGCAATTGCTCAGCAGAGCGCCCATTGCTTGCATATAAAAACGAAAAATTCCTGGATGCGCCGGATGCGAGATCGCTTCGTATTCTGAGTGAATACCTTTATCCGCTTTCCCAGTTTCGCAAAGAAAAGGTTCTCGACACGATCGTTTTTTTTGGATCCGCGCGTACGCCAGAACAGGGGCCGAACGCGCGCTATTATCACGATGCGCGGGAGCTGGCGCGACGGATCACGGAGTGGTCGGATCACCTGGCGAACTCGGCGCGCCGATTCGTCGTGTGCAGCGGCGGCGGTCCGGGAATTATGGAGGCGGCCAATCGCGGGGCTCATGATGCAGGAGGAAAGACGATTGGACTGAACATCGGCCTTCCGTTCGAGCAGCGTCCGAATCCGTTCATTACGCCGGAACTGTGCTTTGAATTCCATTATTTCTTCATGCGCAAGTTCTGGTTCGCGTATCTGGCCAAGGCGCTGGTGGTCTTTCCGGGCGGATTTGGAACCCTGGACGAACTAATGGAGATTCTGACGCTGGTGCAGACGCAGAAATTGCTCAAGAAGATGGTAGTGATCCTGTACGGGCCGGAGTTCTGGAACGAAATCATCAACTTCGAGGGGCTGGTGCGGCACGGGATGATCGCCGAGGAAGATTTGAAGCTGTTTCAATTCGCCGATGACGTGGACAGCGCCTTCAAATTGCTAGAGACAGGTTTGACGAAGTATTATCTCGAGCCGGACCGCGAGGCTCCTCCGGCGATCGCCAAATCGAGAGTGTAAATTGCCCGACCGCTTAAAAGCCGCGCTGCGATGGATGGGACGCGTAGGAATTGCGTTCATGGTGTTCTGCGCGATGTATCTGGCGTTGAACGCCGCGGCGCCGCGCACGTTGTGGCGGATCGTCCCGGAGACCGGCGCGATGGTGACAGGGATCTGGCTGGTGATCCGGTTTCTGCGCTTCGCGGCGAATCACGCGGTTTGGCGGCTGCGCAACCGGCTGCTGGTCACGTACCTTTTCATCGCCGTCGTTCCGATCGTGTTGATCATCATGCTGGCGGCGGCGGGCTCGGAATTTCTGGTGCAGCAGATTGCGATTTACCTGGTAACGAGTGAACTGGACCGGAGAGTGGAGAATCTGCGGGCGGCGACGCAAAGCGTGGAGCAGGCGGCCTTTGCGGATCGTCCGGGCGTGGTGCGGGGAATGATTGATCTCTTCTATCGAGAACGTTATCCGGGGATTCAGGTGGTGGTCCGGGAGGGAAGCCGAACGATCAGTTATCCCGATCCAAACGCGCCGCCTGCGCCCAGCGTGCTGTGGGGAGATACGTCGGGACTGCTGGCGCGCGGCGGGGCATTTTATATGTGGGCGCATAACCGGACGCCGTCGGGCGATATCACGATCACGGCTCCGCTGACGCGAGATTACCTGGCGGGGCTGGTCCCCAACCTGGGAGTAGTGGATCTAAATCTGCTTGAAACCGGGCCGGCTCGCGGCGTTTTGGGAACGGGATCGTCAACTTCGCCGCGCATACCTCCGGCGGCGAATCGATTCGACAACGAATTTTCCTGGGTTGCGATCATTCCGGTGATGGACTGGGATCGTCCGGATAAAAACCGCAGCGGATACCTTGTGGTGCGCTCGCGCACGTCGGCGGTGCTGGCTGCGGTGTTCAATCGCAAGGCGGATCTGTTCCAGAGCGGGCTGGAGATCATTCTGGTCATCCTGCTGATCGTGTTCTTTGTGGTGGAGATTATTTCGCTGGTGATCGGGGTCGCGATGACGCGAACGATCACGGGGGCGGTGCACCGGCTTTACGACGGAACGCAAAAGATGATCGAGGGCGATTTTTCGCATCGCATCGAGGTGCGGGGGAAGGACCAGCTCGCCGAGCTGAGCCGTTCGTTCAACACGATGACGGAAAATCTCCAGCGGCTGCTTGTGGTGGCGAAAGAGAAAGAGCGGCTGCAATCGGAGATCGAGATCGCACGCGAAGTGCAGAGCCAGCTCTATCCCCGGACCGTTCCCGCGACACGGACGCTGAAGATCACGGCTATCTGCCAGCCCGCGCGGATGGTATCGGGGGATTACTACGATTACGAATGCATTGGCGACAAGCAGGTAGCGCTGGCGATCGGCGACGTCGCGGGGAAGGGAATTTCGGCGGCGCTGCTGATGGCGACGCTGCAAAGCTCGCTGCGAACGCAATTGCAGAGCTGGCTGGAGGTGGCGGCGGCGGCGGGGAACGGATCGACGACGAAGCCGGTATCGACGTCGCGGCTGGTGGGAAGGCTGAACAACCAGCTCTATGCGTACACGTCGCCGGAAAAGTATGCGACGTTCTGTCTCGGCGTGTTCGACGAGCAAGGGTCGACGTTCAGCTACACCAATGCGGGGCATCTGCCGCCGCTGCTGGTGCGCGAAGGAGTGGGTCACCGGCTGGACGTCAACGGTACGGTCGTGGGAGCGTTTCCGTTTTCAAACTATGATGAAAGCCGCGTAGAGATGAAGAGCGGCGACCTGCTGGTCCTGTTCACGGATGGCGTCACGGAACCGGAGAACGAATACGGCGAGATGTTCGGCGAGGACCGTTTAGTGGACCTGATCTCGCGGAACGCGCATCGATCCGATTCCGAGATTATCGACCTGGTTCTTTCGGGCGTGCGGGAATGGACCGCATCGGAAGAACTACAGGACGACATGACGATCCTGATGGCCCGCCGCGTGTAAAGTGTTGAGGTCCGAAAACGGCCAGTCCGGATGCTTTCGGCGGGGGATACTCGGAGCAGATGGACCTGAGAAGTTATCAGCGGGCGCGGCTGGCGCGCGACGCCAGATTCGATGGGCGATTCTTCATTGGGGTCACCAGCACGGGAATCTACTGCCGGCCGATCTGTCCAGCGCCGGCTGCGAAAGAAGCGAACGTACGCTATTTTCCGTCGGCGGCGGCGGCGGCTGAAGCAGGATTTCGTCCGTGTATGCGCTGCCGGCCGGAAGCGTCGCCGGGGACGCCGGCGTGGCTCGGCGCGTCATCCACCGTTTCGCGGGCATTGAAGCTCATCGGCGAAAGCGCGCTCGATGAAGCGGGGGTGGATGATTTGGCGGAAAGGCTTGGGGTGGGATCGCGCCATCTGCGGCGGCTCTTTCTGAAATACCTGGGCGCGACTCCGGTTGCGGTGGCGCAAACGCGGCGGGTTCATTTCGCGAAGAAACTGATCGATGAGACGAATCTTCCGATGACGCAGATCGCGATGGCTGCGGGATTCGGGAGCATCCGGCGGTTCAATGCGACGTTCCGGAATCTGTACGGCCGCACGCCGCGGGATCTCCGCAACGCAAGGCCGCCGAACGGCCATGAGCCGGGCAGTTATACGTTCAGGCTCGGGTACCGGCCGCCTTACGATTGGGCCTCGATCATCGAATTTCTCGCCGGCCGGGCGATCCCCGGAGTTGAGACGGTGACGCCGGGCGAATATCGCCGCACGATTCGCATCGACGGGCGCGCGGGCTCGATCGCGGTTCGCCCAACGGCGAAGAATTGTCTGGAGTTGCGGATCCGGTATCCGGATCCTGCTCCGTTGTTCCGGATCGTCGAACGCGTTCGCGGAATTTTCGATGCAGGAGCAGATCCAGGGGAGATCGCGAAGAATTTCCGGCGCGACGCGCGTCTGTCGCCGCTGGTGCGCGCCTACCCCGGGCTGCGCGTTCCGGGATGTTGGGATGGATTCGAGATGACGGTCCGCGCGATTTTGGGGCAGCAGATCAGCGTCAAGGGCGCATCGACGATGGCGGGGCGAGTGGCCGCGGCGTTTGGGTCGACGGTGGAAGAAGGCGTACTGTTCCCGCCGCCTGAAGTGCTCGCGGAGGCCGATTTGACGGGCGTGGGCCTGACACGCGCGCGCGCCGCCTCGATTCGCGCTCTCGCATCGGCGACCGCGCTCGGACAGATCGAGTTTCACGGATCGGCCGATCTGGAGGAGTTTGAGCAGAATCTCAGGCATATTCCCGGAATCGGATCATGGACGGCGCAATATGTGGCGATGAGGCTCGGCGAGCCGGACGCGTTTCCGGCGGGCGATTTATACTTGCGCCACGTCGGGGCCGAATCGGAGGCGTGGAGGCCATGGCGGGCGTACGCCGCGATGTATTTATGGAAAGGACACCAAGGCGGATGAACTACAGCCACATGGACACGCCAATCGGAACTCTGCTGATTGCGGGCGATACGGCGATCCGCAGAATCCATTTCCCGGTCAACGGCAAGCCTGCGCAGCCTGAGCGCGAGTGGACCGAACTGAAGAACAGAGTGATCGCAGAGGCCATCCGGCAGTTGAAGGAATACTTTGCTCGAAAACGCGCCGATTTCGATCTTCCGCTCGACCCTGCCGGGACCGAGTTTCAACGGGCCGTCTGGCGGCAACTCCGGGAGATTCCGTACGGCCAGACGATTTCGTATGGCGAGCTGGCAAAGCGTGTCGGAAATCCGAAGGCGTCGCGAGCCGTGGGCGCGGCGAATCGATCGAATCCGATTCCGATCGTGATTCCATGCCACCGTGTGATCGGAGCGAATGGAAAGCTCACGGGCTTCGGCGGAGGATTGCCGGCGAAAGAGCGGCTGCTCGCCCTGGAATCCCAGCAGCTTACGTTCTAGCCGCTCATCGGACCCGCGGCCGAGGAAAGATTCACGATGATCTGTTCCTTTAAATTCTCAGCGGTCTGAGAGGCCGAATCGAGAGCGATGCGGTACACGACCAGGCCTACGATCGCGTCGAACAACAGCACGCCGAAGAAAGCCCACTCGGATTCGAACACATGGCGAGCAAGATAAGCGATTCCCATCGGAATGGCCGCGACAGGATAGATCACGAGCAGCATCGCCTGCAAACGCCCGGCCGCGTTCGAACGGATCTGCGCGCCGGGATTGACGCCGCGCGCATGGCGGACCGAAAGCATGTTTCCGGCCGACAGAAGGAAGATCGTGGTGACGGCGGCGACCGAGCAGGCCTCGGCCACCTTGACGGCGCTGAGCGGCATACGAATCAGCGCCGACATGGCCGTAACCGCCAGGATTTCGAGAAAGATGAAGAAAACGGCGCTCAGGTTCTTTGCGATCAGCGCGCGAGAGAACGGAATTGGAGCGAGGAAGTAAATCTGAGCCGCGCTGCGATCGAATCCGAACGAATTCCAGAAGCACACGTCGCTCATCAGCAGCAGCGAATAGATGCTGACGCCGGCGAGAAAATCGTTTCCCAACCACGACTGTTTGTGCAGGGAAACGGGGAGCAGGATCACGATGCCGAACGTGAATCCCATCAGGAACACCAGACGGAATCGGGGTGAACGGGCCAGGGATCGGATGTCCTTTTCGACCAGCGCGCCCAAAGGATCGCCGAGCAGCGTGGAAGGCAGCCGGAAGAACCGTTCTATCAATCCCGGCGGGCCGGCCGGGCGAGATCCGAGCGACGCGGCGGCATCCTTGTCAAACGACAGCGTGCGCACGAATTGCCAGTGCCCGAAACACGCGGCGATGAAGGTCCACAGCACGAGAATTCCAAAAGAAGCGGGGGTTGCGATTCCCTGGGCGATGTTCGCCGCAGCCGACCACGGCCATCCGGCCCAAGAATCGCTCCCGAAGAATGAAGCGATCCGCGCGCCGGTTGCTCCGCGCGTCAGCAGAAATTGCGGCAGGGCGCTGCACATGACCAGCACGAATACGGTGATCTCGCGGATCCGTTTTCGCGCCATTAATCGCAACAAGAGATCGCGCAGTCCGACGGCGAGAAAGAGATTGAAGACGATATAGGTCAAAATCCCCAGCGGTCCCCAGCGCGGCAGCGCCGGATTCAGCGCGACGCCTGCCGCGATTCCCGCCAAGACCAGCGCCATCTCGATTCCCGAGGTCAGCCGCAAGAGAACCTCGATTCCAAAAAGCTGTGAAACCGGGATCGGATATGCCTGGAGCTTGCGCAGTTCGAGCGAGGCTCCCGTAGCGGCCATCAGCAGCGGAACTACCTGCCAGTAGAGCAGCGCGACCAGCATCGTTCCAGGCAGCGCGGCGCGAAGCAGCAGAAGATTTTCCGGGCCAGCGGCAACACGCGAGGCGGCGAGCGCGGCGGCGGCCCAGAATCCGTACCAAAACAAGCCGATCACCGCCGTCCAGGCGACGCCGCCGCGGGGATAGAAATTCCGGGCCGTCCGCCATTGCGCCCAGACAATCGCGCGCGCCTGATTCATGGTTTACAACCAGTCGAGCGTTTCCACGCCGCGGTCCAGGCCGACCGCCCGGACGAAGGCGTCTTCCAACGTTTCAGACGCGCGCCGCAGCTCCGCCATAGATCCTTCAAGCACGACCTTTCCCTCGTTGATGATCGCGACGAGGTCGCACAGGCGCTCGACCACTTCGAGCACGTGCGAGGTAAGAAAAATCGTGGCGCCGTGACGAACCTGTTCGAGCAGGATATCCTTCATGAGCCGCGCGCCCACGGCATCGACGCCTTCAAACGGCTCGTCCATGAGGTAGAGCTCGGGCCTATGGATCAAGGCCGCGGCCATCGCCACCCGCTTGCGCATGCCTTTGGAGTATTCGTTGATCAGCTTGCGGGAATCGCGGTCCAGCTCGAACAGTTCGAGCAATTCCTTGGCGCGGTCCCGCGCAACGTTTCGATCGAGCCCGTAAATCCGTCCGACAAATTCGATGAATTCGCCCCCGGTCAAATGATCGAACAGCAGCGATTCATCGGGAACCAATCCGATCCGCCGTTTGATTTCGAGCCCGCGTTCGGGCATTGGGAGGCCGAGCAGCTCGATCGATCCCGAGCTAGGCGGAGCGAGCCCCATCAGCATTTTGATGGTGGTCGTTTTGCCCGCTCCGTTAGGTCCAAGAAATCCAAAAAAGCTGCCGCGAGGAACCGTGAGGGTCAGCCCATCGACTGCGGCCTTTTCGCCATACACCTTGCGCAGATCCTGGACGCGAATCGCTGGGGACACTTCAAGCATGCGCTTTCTTCATGGTATCGGAGGAAGCGCGGAGATTCAGTAGGTGTTTTCGAGCTCCGGAAGCAGGTTCCAGGCTTCGGCGAGCGTGGCGAGGAGTTTTTCGACATCCGCCAGCGGCGCATCCGCCTGCCGCGCGTTCGCCTCCAGCAGCCGGGACTGCATGTAGGTGTAAAGTTCCGAAAGCGCGCGGCTCAAGCCGCCGCCCTGCGCGTGATCGAGCGAGCGCGTCAGCTCGGCGAGAATTTCCCACGCCTTGGTGATCTGCCGCGACCGTTCGCGGATTTCGCCGTTCTTCAGGTGACGGCGCGCCTGAATCACAGCTTCGATTGCGGATCGATAAAGAATGCGCACCAATTCGATGCGGGTTGCGCCGTGGATTGTATCTTCGAGATAAGAATTCGCGTACGCCATCGCCTGTAGGGCTTATCGGCGCAGGGACGGAATGTCTTATGACGGCCTTCTCAAGCCGGGTTCAGAACCCTCAAGCGAGATTCAGAACCTTGGCGACCACTTTCTGGTCCTGCTCGATCTTCTTCTGTAGCAGCATGATCGCGTAAATCAACTGTTCCGGGCGCGGCGGGCATCCAGGGACGTAGACATCCACCGGGATCACCTGATTCACGGGGACCAGCGCGTAGTTCGAAAAGACGCCGGTCGAGGTGGCGCAAGCGCCCATGGAGATGACCCACTTCGGTTCCGGCATCTGCTCGTACAAACGGCGGATGACAGGGGCCATCTTGTTGGAGACGCGCCCGGCGATGATCATCAGGTCGGATTGCCGCGGCGACCCGCGCATCACCTCGGCGCCGAAACGTGATATATCGAAGCGCGATCCGATCATCGCCATCATCTCGATGGCGCAGCAGGCCAGGCCAAAGCTCATCGGCCAGATCGCATTTTTTCTCGCCCAATTGATCGCCTTATCGAGCGTCGTCATCACGATCGATTCGCCATATTCGTCGGGCTCGGGTTCGGTATCGACCCTGGCGAACAACTCCGGCGGCTGGCTGAGCTGAAATTTTGGTTCTCCGTCCATGTGTTTTCATTATCTCATTCCCGCAGCGAGCGAGCCTCGGTACACTGTAATTTGGATCGCGACGCCCTCGCCCTCCGCGGCATCGAGCCTGACTATATCGACATCTGGGGCCGCAGGCATGCGACTTCCGAGCGGGCCGCGGCGGCGATTCTGAGATCATTGGGCGATCCGGATAGTTCCAGCCGCGCGATCGATCCTACGATGGTCGTTCGCGAAGGGAGCGATCATATTCGAGTCCGGATCCCCGCGGATCAGGCCGGATCGTCGCTGAAACTCGAGATCCGCTGGGAAGACGGAGACCTGGAGCACCGCTGGTTCTTTGCGCCCGAGCTTCCGGAACTCGGGCGCGGCGATGGTTCGATTACAAAGCGTGTTTCGCTTCCAAAGCTGCGGCTCGGATATCACGATCTGCGGCTTTATTGGATGAAGCAGCCCGAACTCGAGGTGTTCGCGCAGGCTCGGCTGATTGTTTGTCCGAAGCAATGCTACCAGGCCGGCGGCCGCATCGCCGGAGTCGCTGTGAGTCTTTACGGGCTGCGTTCGTCGCGCAACTGGGGATGCGGCGACTTCAGCGATCTGCGCGAGATGATCGACGCTCTTGCGCCGGCGGGCGTCGCCTTCATCGCGCTGAATCCGCTCCACGCGATTGCAAACCGGCAGCCGTACAACACCAGTCCCTATCTGCCGCTGTGTTCGTTCTATCGTAATTTCATTTATCTCGACGTGGAGCGTGTGGGCCATGCCTGCGCCGACGGCGCCGAAATCGAGACCCTGCGCACGACAGAGTTCGTTGAATACGAGCGCGTCGCGAAACTGAAGCTCGATACGCTGCGAAAAATCTTTGACGCGTTCCCAGGTTCGCCTGATTTCGACCGGTATGTGGAGCGCGAAGGCACGCTTCTGAACGATTTCGCGATCTTCTGCGCGCTTGACGGGCATCTGCATGGCGGCGATCCGAACCTCTGGGTTTGGAAAGACTGGCCGGAAGAATACCGCGATCCGCGCTCGCCCTCGGTCGCGCGATTCGCGGAGGAACACGCTCAAGACGTTGCTTTTTATAAATTCCTCCAGTGGCAGATTGACCGGCAGCTTGCCGAGGCGCAGGCTTATGCGGCCGAAAAAGGGATGCGGATCGGTCTGTATCACGATCTGGCGCTGGCCACGGACCGTTTCGGGGCGGACTTATGGATGAACCGGCGGTTCTACAGTTCGGGCTGCCGCGTGGGGGCTCCACCGGACGATTTTTCTCCGAACGGCCAGGATTGGGGATTTCCGCCGCCGAATCGCGACGCGCATCGCGCTGACGGCTACGAACTGTTCGCGCGGCTGATCCGCAATACGGCTCGCCATGGCGGGGCCTTGCGCATCGATCACGTGATGCGATTTTTCCGGCTTTGGTGGATCCCGGACGAGCTTCCGGCAAGCGACGGCGCTTACGTGCGCGACTACGCCGACGACCTTCTCGGCATCCTCGCGCTCGAAAGTGTACGGGGAAGATTTGCCGTGATCGGCGAGGATTTGGGGACGGTCACCGCGGAAGTCCGCCGCGCGCTGTTCGACGCGGGCGTGCGGAGTTATCGGGTCCTGTGGTTTGAACGGAACGCCGACGGAGCGTACCGGCGGCCTGAAGAATATCCGGCGCGGGCGGCGGCATCGACGACGACACATGATCTTCCAACGCTTGCCGGGTTCGCCCGGGCGCGCGATATCGAAGCCCGGCGTGAAACTGGAATCATCGACGAATCGGCCTACCGTCAGCAACTGGCCGCAAGATACGACGAGATCCGCCGTCTGAACAACGTGCTGGTGGAGACGGGATTTAGCGGCGATCCGGTTTCCTTTCTGCTATCGACGCCGTGTGAGTTGGTGATCATCAATCAGGAAGATCTGACCGGCGAGACCGAGCAGCAGAATCTGCCGGGAAGCACATGGCAGCATCCGAACTGGCGGCGAAAAATGACGGTCCGGGTGGAAGAATTCGGCGAGATCGCCGGCAGGCTGCGGCGGATGATCGGCGCCAGCGGACGATGCGAATTGGATTAATCTCCGATACGCACGGGCTGCTGCGCGATGAGGCTCTTCGCGCGCTCGCGCGCGCCGACCTGCTCCTCCATGCCGGCGACGTCGGCGATCCTGGGATTCTTGCGCGGCTTCGTCAAATCGCGCCAGTGACCGCGGTCAGGGGCAATATCGATAAAGGCGATTGGGCCGGAGCGCTCCCTCTGACGGCTTCCGTGCAAGCCGGACCTGCCGCGATCTATCTTCTGCACGATTTGAAAATGCTGAGCCTCAATCCGCGCCAGGCGGGATTTCAGGCGGTCGTCAGCGGCCACACTCACAAGCCGATGCGTGAGGAGCGCGATGGCGTGCTTTACTTGAATCCGGGCAGCGCGGGTCCGCGCCGGTTTCGTTTGCCGGTCACAGTCGCCGTTCTGGATCTCGACCGCGCGCTTTGGGAGTACCGGCTGATCGACCTGCTATCTTGATAAACGGTGCGACGGGAGAGACCGGCGACAGCCGGAGCCGAAGGAGCAACCGCCCCGGAAACTCTCAGGCAAAAGGACCGTTGCCACCGATTCATCTGGAAAGTGGCCGGTTCGTCCAGGGCCGGTCCGCCGACGGAATAACGTTCTCAGGCAAATCGACAGATGGGGCGCTTAGTACGAGGAGCCAATCATGCCTGTCGGCGTTTTTGATCTTTTCAAAATTGGGATCGGCCCGTCATCGTCGCACACGGTGGGGCCGATGAAGGCGGCGAATTTTTTCACTCGCAATCTCGGCGGGGAGGCGGCGCGAATCGTTGTGACGCTCTACGGCTCGCTCGCGTGGACGGGAAAAGGGCACTCGACCGACAAGGCGATCACGCTGGGACTGGCCGGCGCGCTGCCGGAGTCACTCGATCCCGATTTGGCGGACGCGCAGTACGAAGAGATCAAGGAGAAGCGCTGTATCGGCCTGATCGGGTTCGACCCTGCACGCGACATCGTTTTCGATTTCAAGCACGTGTTTCCCGAACATCCGAACGGGATGCGATTTGAAGCCTTCGACGCCGAACAGCGCTGCCTGGCTCGCGAGATCTGGTTCTCGATCGGCGGCGGATTCGTGGTCCGCGAGGGAGCTTCAAGCGCGGCGGCGGATTCGGTGCAACTGCCGTTTCCGTTCGAAAGCGCTCAGCAGCTTCTCGCGCTTGGGCGCGAACACGGAAAGTCCATTGTGGAAATCGCGCTTGCGAACGAGGCGGCGCAGCGGCCCGAAGCGGAAGTGGCGGCGGGAATCGACCGGATCGCGGGAGTCATGTTCTGCTGCATCGAGCGGGGTCTTTCGCGAGACGGCGAACTTCCCGGCGCGCTCAAAGTGAAGCGCCGAGCAAAAGGGATTTTCGATCGGCTTAAAGCGATTCACACCGGGCTCGATTCGATGAATCACGTTTCCGCGTTCGCCATCGCGGTGAACGAAGAAAACGCATCGGGCGGCCGCGTCGTCACGGCGCCCACCAACGGAGCGGCCGGCGTGGTCCCGGCGGTGCTGCGCTACTATCGTGATTTCTGCTCCGGCGCAGATCAGCAGGGCATCCGGGCGTATTTCCTGGCGGCGGCGGCAATTGGCGCGATTATAAAGCAAAACGCGTCGATTTCGGGGGCGGAAATCGGCTGCCAGGGAGAAGTAGGATCCGCCGCGGCGATGGCTGCCGCGGGCCTGGCGGCGGCGCTGGGAGCCACGAATGCGCAGATCGAAAACGCGGCCGAGATCGCAATCGAACATCATCTGGGCATGACCTGCGATCCAGTCGGCGGATTGGTGCAGATCCCGTGCATCGAACGCAACGCATTCGGCGCGGTGAAAGCGATTCAGGCGGCTTCTCTCGCCATGCTCGGGGATGGGACTCATCATGTGTCGCTCGATCAGGCAATCGAGACGATGAGGCAAACCGGGGCGGACATGCAGACGAAATATAAGGAAACGTCCCTGGGTGGGCTCGCCGTGAATGTGATCGAGTGCTAGAAAGAAGGAGTCAGGAGTCAGAATAAGAACCGCACACGCCGGGTTTCATTCCGACTGCCGCATTCCGAGTCCAGGGTGCTAAAGAAAATAATCCTTAACTTTGTCGAAAATCCCTTTTTCAGACGGCTCATTTTCCGCCGGCAGGATTTCCTGAAGCTGTTCGAACAGCTTCCGCTGTTCGCGATTCAGCTTAGTCGGGATTTTCACGTCCAGGTGCACGTACAGGTCGCCGCGGCCGTTCCCGTGCAGATGCGGGACTCCGAGGCCCTTCAGCCGCAGCCGCTGGCCGGCCTGCGATCCTTCGGGGATCTTCACGGTTTGAAGGCCGTCAAACGTCAGAATGTCGACCGAGGCTCCCAGCGCAGCCTGCGCAACGTTAATCGGCACCGTACAATGCAAGTCGTTATCATGGCGCTCGAAAATCGGATGCTCGGCAACTTTCAGGACGACGTACAGATCGCCGGGAGGGCCTCCGTTGGTTCCGGGCTGGCCTTCATTCGATAGCCGCATCTGCGTGCCGTTATCGACACCGGCCGGGATATTCACCTTCAGCTTGCGCTCCCGGCGAAGATAGCCTTCGCCTCTGCATTCCTTGCACGGACGCCGGATGATCTGGCCTCGGCCCCCGCACTGACTGCAAGTCCGGCGGACCGATAAAAACGCTTGCTGATAAATCACTTCACCGCGGCCGCGGCAGGTGGGGCAGGTGGTCAATCCGTCCTCGGGCTCGGCCCCTTTGCCGTGGCAGCGGCCGCATTCTTCCAAACGCGGGACCTGAATATCTACGGAAAGCCCGCGCATCGAATCTTCGAATCCGATCTCGAGATCGTAGCGGACGTCTTCGCCGCGCTGGGCCCGGTTGCGGCGCTGGCGCGATCCGCCGAACATGTCGGAGAACCCGAAAACGTCGCTTAAAATGTCGCTGAGGTCGGGGAATCCGTCGAATCCCTGAGCTCCGGCCGCGCCCTGCACGCCTTGATGACCGAACCGGTCGTAAGCGGCCCGTTTCTGGGGATCGCTCAGGACGCTGTACGCCTCGTTCGCTTCTTTGAACTTATCCTCGGCCGTGTGATCGCCAGGATTCAGGTCCGGATGATACTGGCGCGCGAGCTTTTTGTAAGCGGCCTTCAGCGCCTGCTCGTCGCAGTTACGTTCCACGCCCAGAACTTCATAGTAGTCGCGCTTGGTCACGCTCATGTCGACGCCGGCCGGCGAGCCACCTTCACCATAGCCGTCCGCAGCAGGCGGCCCTTAAAGTTATATCCTCTTTGAAATTCATCCACCACGGTGTCGTCCGGCGCTTCGTCCGTCTCGACCATATCGACCGCGTGATGGATCTGCGGATCGAACGGCTTGCCTTTGGATTCAATCGGCTCGAGTCCAAGCTTCTTTAGCGTTTCGTAAAAACGGTTATAAATCAATTCGATTCCGGCGGCGTATTCCTTGTCCGAGGACTCGGTTTTCATGGCCCGCTCAAAATCGTCGAGCACCGGCAGCAGCACGCGCACCGCTTCCATGCTGGCGTATTCGAACAACTCGACACGCTCGCGCTCGGTGCGCTTTTTGAGATTCTGAAATTCGGCCTGCGCGCGCAGAAGCCGGTCCTGCAACTCGGCCTTTTCGGTTGCGAGCTGGTCGCGCTCGGCGGTCAGCGCCGCCAGATCTGGCGATTCGTTCGCTGGTTCCTGACTGCTCAAATCCACTTTATCGACTGACACGGAATTGCTCCAACAACCTCTAGATTAACATTGGGGTCAAAGCGGCCAACGCCTCTTTTTAAAGCCCGCAGGCTCTAGGCTTTTTGGAATGCCCACCCGACGTGTTGAACCGCGCTCATCACGCGTCCGTAGTTCATCCGGACCGGGCCGAGCACTGCCACCACGGCCGACAATCCGTTGGGCAACTGCACCGGCAGCCCGATGAGCGATAGCTCCCGCATTGCCGGGTGCGTCTCCGCCAGACCGACGTGGACCGCGATCTCGCCGGCCGGCTTTTCGAGGAACCGGTCGAGCAATTCCAGCACCCGCTTCTTTTCCTCCAGCGCGCGGAAAAGCTCCCGCATCTTTTCCTTGGTGAGATGGAGGTCGAGCCCAACCAGGTTGCTGACGCCGTCCATGTGGACTTCAGGGTCTGCGTCGATGTCAAGCAGGCCCTTCGCATAGAGCAGCGTGAGCTTTTGCAGGATCGAGTCGTATGCCGCGCTTGCATGGTCCAGGCGGCTGGCGAGTTCGCGCCGGACCGCTTCAAGCGTCCAGCCCGAAAAGTTCCTGTTGATATAGTTTCTGATCGATCCCAGTTCGTCCGCGGTCACCGATTGATCGAGCATTACGACCCGATTCCGCACCGCGTGGTCGCGAGTGACGACGACCATCAAGACACGGCGGTCGGGCAAAGCGATCAGCTCGACCTGGTCGAGCGCGGGACTGGCCAGCGGGATCGCGGCGGCGATTCCCATGCCCCGGGTCATTTCGGTAAGAGTACGCGAGGTATGCTCGACGCGCGCCTCCATCGTTTCCAGCCGCCCGAACTCCGCCGTAAGCCTCTCAATTTCAGCCGCGGCGAGACGCCGTAGCGTCAAAGATTGAACATAGCTGCGGAACGCCTTTTCGGTCGGGACGCGTCCGGCCGAGGTGTGCGGCTGACAAAGGTATCCTTCATCATCCAGATCGGCCATGATATTGCGGATAGAAGCAGGGCTCAGCGGGTCCCGGCGGCGGCGGGCAATCGAGCGCGATGCCACCGGCTCGCCCGTTTCTATATAGGCTACGACGATCTCGTGGAGAACTTCTCTCGTCCGCGGCGTCATTCCTACCATAATCTTAAAGATCAATGACGATTTGGGTCAAGAAGGGCTTGCCAACAAAATCAGTGCGCGCTCGCCCCCGCCCGCATAGGCCGGCAGGGAGCGATTCCGGCGAGGCTACTCATCCCGTAACGCCACGGTAGGATCGAGCGCCGCAGCGCGGACGGCGGGAATCCAGCAGGCCAGCGCGGCGATCGCAAAAAAGAACACGATGATCGCGCCAAACGTTAACGGATCCGTTGGTTTTACTCCGACCAGCATGCTGGTCATGGCGCGCGTCAGCCCTGCCGCCGCGATCAATCCAACGCCGATCCCCATCGCGCTCAGGCGCAATCCCTGGCCGACGACGAGCCCGAAAATATCGGACGGGCCGGCGCCCATCGCCATTCGCAAACCGATCTCCGCGGTTCTCTGGCGGACGAATGTCGCCAGGACTCCATAGAGCCCGACACTGGCGAGAATGGCGGCCGCCGCGGCGAAGACGCCGATCAGGAGCAATTCGAATCGCGTGCCCGCCTGTGCCCGTTCCACCCAGACGGACATCGGCTGTAGTTCATTGACGAGGATTCCGGGATCGACTTTCCGTATCGCGTCGCGAACCGTTGGCGCCAATGCGGCAGGATCGCCCGAGGTTCGCAGAATCCACCGATTCGTGCTGCCGAAGCCAATGAATCCATCCGTGAAATAAAGCTGTTCGTGGCCTGGATCGGCAATCGAGGTTGCCCGCTGATGGGCCACGACGCCGAGAATCTCCACCCACTCCGGCTCGGGTGTGCGAGCCCGGATCAGGATTCTCTTCCCGGCCGCGGACTCTTGCGGGAAAGCTTTCGCGGCGAGTACATCGTCGATTACGACATATTTACGATCCTGCGCGTTGTCGGCGTCCGTGAACGTTCTGCCGGCCAGCACCGGAGTATGCATCGCCTCGAAGAATCCCGGCTGCACGAACTGCACATCGGCGGCCTGAAACTTGCTCGGATCGGCCAGCGCGTTTTCCTTGCCCCACCGTATCGTCGAATAGCCGCCGGCGAGAGGAATCAGACTCGCGGCGGTCAGTTCCCGGACACCCCCGATATCGCGCAACGCCGTCTGAAGCTCGCGAATCCGCGCGGCGCGCTGCTGGGGCTCGCGTCCGCCTCTTCCGCCGAGCAATTGAAACGTGAGGAGATTCTTCGGATCAAAGCCGAGATCGAACTTCTGGAGCGCGATAAAGCTTCGCACCATGAGTCCGGAGCCGACCAGCAAAATGAACGACAGAGCCACTTCGACGATCGCGACCGCGTTGCGCAATCCGCCTCCGCTAAGCCCGGCGTTGCGTCCGGCGCCGCGCAGGACCTGCATCACATCCGGGCGAGATGCGCGAAGCGCGGGCACCACGCCGAAAATCAGCGCCGCGGCCAGCCCGGCCGCGATCGAAAACCCGAGCACAATCGGATCAATGGAGATTTTCTCGAGCCGAGGAAGATTGGCGGGACTAATCGCGATCAGCTCATTGATTCCCGCATAAGCCAGCGCGACCCCGAGAATTGTTCCCGCGCCGGCCACCAGCAGCGATTCCAGGAGAACCTGCTGGATCAACCGTGCGCGGCTCCCTCCAAGGGCGGCGCGAACGGCGAGCTCGCGTTCCCGCAGCGACATTCTCACCAGCAGAAGGTTCGCCACGTTCGCGCAGGAGATCAGCAGCAGGAAAATCACAGCGCCCAGCAGCGCCAGGATTGCGGGGCGTACCTCAGCAGTCAGGTGATGCTGCATCGCCTCGATGTGGTAATGAAAATTGCCGGAGCCGTAGAGCGGGAAATTCCGGCGCACCCCGGCGGCGGCGTTTTCGCCCGCTTCCTGCACGCGGTCCAGCGAGATCCCCGGCTTCACGCGGCCGATACCGCGCAGAAAATAGGTGTTGCGGTTGCGATTGTCGAAATTCACGCGCAGAGCGGTGTACATATCGGGGTTGCCGTCGACGTTCGAACTCGCGCGAAATTCCAGTTCGAATCCCGGAGCGAGAGCGCCAATGATCACCGGGCTACCCGGCGTGCCGCTTTGTATCGGATGTCCGAAGATTTCGCGGCTGCCGCCGAACCGCCGCTGCCAGTACTCGTAGCTGATGATCGCCATGAGGGGAAGCTGCGGAGGCTGTTGCGCCGGAGCGGCCGCCGGATCAGGCGGAGGATTCGGCTGTCCATCGGAGGGCTCGAAATCGCGCCCAGCTATGATGTGCGCGCCGAGCACCTGAAAGAAGTTCGGAGTCACGACAGCATTCCGGACCTGCTCGGGAGTCCCGTCAGCTCCTGGATTGATCCCACGGAACGTCGCGACTGCCGCCATATCGTCGAAAACCGTTCCGATGCCGGCCTTGCGCAGGTCGGACCAGTTCTCATAAGACATGCGCTCATCAAAGACGCTGCGCGTGCGCATGTCGCCGCCGGCGACCACCAGCCTCCCAGGATCTTTATAAGGAAGGGGCCGGAGCAGGACTGCATTGGCGACGCTGAAAATAGCCGTGGAGGCTCCGATGCCGAGCGCGATCGTAATCACCGCCGTAATCAAAAAAACGGGGCTCTTTCGCAGCGAACGGGCCGCGTGCAGAAGATCTTTGGCGCGCATGTTAATAGCTTGACGCGCCAAATGGCGTTTCGTTTACCGAGATTGCCAGGGCTGATCCGACGGCTCCCCGATCGAGGTTGCCGGTACAAGGCGAGCTGATTCAACCTGTGGTTGATCATCTGCGTTAGCAGAGCCGATTCTGCCGTGCTCAAATCGCCCTGAGCGGTCAGCACGAAAAAGATCTGTTCCGTCCCCAATTCATATTTCTTCTGCTCCGCCTCGACGCGCTTCCGCGCCAGATCCCGAGCCTTTCGGGCCAGCTCAACGCTCGCCTTAAATACGACGGCTTGGGGAAATAAGGGTCGTCGCTCGAGGCGCTGGGGCGGCGACGAAGGCGAGACAAAGCGCGAGCGGGCGGTGAAAAGCAGCATTGGATTGTAAATACGATGACGCATTCTATCGTGGAAGGTGTTGAGAGATTTGGGGGAATGTTAACCTTGAACTTCACACATGTCCGATAAACGATTGCAGATCATCCCCCTCGGCGGATTAGGCGAGTTCGGGATGAACTCCATGGCGATCCGCCATGGCGATGACATTATCGTGATCGACGCCGGAATGATGTTTCCCGACGCGGAATTGCTGGGCGTCGATATCGTCACGCCGGATTTCACGTATTTGGAACAAAACGCGAAAAAGGTCCGCGGCGTCGTTTTGACGCACGGCCACGAGGATCACATCGGCGGGGTGCCGTTTTTACTGGCGCAGCTCAATGTGCCCATTTATGGAACCGCGTTTACGCTCGCCCTGGTCGAGCGGCGGCTCGAAGAGCATCAGATGCTCGACGAGGCGCGGCTGAACGTCGTCAAACCGGGCGAAAAACTGGAATTAGGGCCGTTTTCGATCGAATTCGTGCACGTTACGCACTCCATTGTGCAGTGTGTGGCGCTGGCGATTACGACTCCGCTCGGCGTCATTATTCATACCGGCGATTTCAAAGTCGATCCGACCCCGACCGACAACGAACTGTTCGATCTTCACACGCTTGCCGAATACGGAAAGCGCGGCGTGCTGCTGTTGATGTCGGATTCGACCAACGTCGACCGGCCTGGCTACACCGAAAGCGAGCGCGCGGTGGCCCCACGGCTTGAAGATTTGTTTGTGCGGTCGCCGCGGCGGCTGGTGATTTCGTGTTTCAGTTCGTCGATTCACAGGCTGCAACAGATTCTGGACTTGGCGGACGAATATGGGCGCAAAGTCGCGTTCCTGGGCCGCAGTATGTTGGCGACTACGGAAATCGCCCATGACTTGGGGCTGTTAACAATTCCGAACGGCATTCTGCTGCGCCCCCAGGACATCATGCAGTCGGCGCCTTCGAAGGTTGTAACGGTCGTTTCCGGCACGCAGGGCGAGCCGATGTCGGCCATGTCGCGCGTGGCCGTAGACAATCACAAATCACTGTCGATTGAGCCCGGCGACACCGTGGTTCTGAGCGCACGCATCATTCCGGGAAATGAGAAGGCGATTTACCGGATGATGAATCACCTCGCCCGGCGCGGCGCGGACGTGATTTATGGATCGATGAATCCGCCGATTCACGTTTCCGGACATGGAAGTTCCGAAGAGCTCCGGCTGGTGCTGAATCTGGTTCGTCCGAAGTATTTCGTGCCGATTCACGGAGAATACCGGCAGCTTGCCAAACACGCGCAGCTCGCGCAGCATTTGAGCCACTGGGGCCTTGAAGGAACGTTCATTCTGGAATCCGGCGATACGCTGGAAATCGACGACGCGGGGGCGCGCCGTGGTGAACAGATCCCGGTGGGCCGGGTGTGCATCGATTCCGGAACGCTCGACGAAGTGGTGGAAGATATGGTGATCCGCGACCGGCGGCATCTTTCCGAAGATGGTTTCGTGCTGCCGATCATCGCGATCGACAAGCACACGGGATTGCCGGAAGGACTCCCGGAAATCGTCAGCCGGGGATTCATGTCCATGGAGGACAGCTCGACCGTGCTCCAGGAAGCGCGGCAGGTGGTGCTGAAGACGATCGATTCATCGAGCCAGGAAGAGCGCGGCGATTGGGGCGTGATGCAGGAAAAGATCCGGGCGGATCTGAAGCGATATCTGACCAAGCAGACATCGAGACGTCCGTTGATCATGCCGGTGATTTTAGAGGTGTGATGCGCGGTCCGGTTCTCGATCGCGTTTTGCAACCCACCGGATGCGGATATCCGCTGGGGCGATGTTGGCAGAACCGGAGCCTGCTTGCGAAGCCGCGCATCACACTCCCTCATGTCAGGCCGGAGGATCGCAGCAAGTGGCGACGCGCCGTTTGCGGAGGGCCATAATAATTTCAGTGGAGAAGATCACCGACGCGTCGATGTATCCGGGACAGGCGGAGTGGGTGGTGGCGCCCGCAACCGAATCCGAGCTGCTGGAAATTCTCGGGCGGGCTTCGAAAGAGAACGTTCCGGTGACGATCATGGGCGCGATGACCGGAGTCACCGGCGGAGGTGTACCGGAGGCCGGTTGGGGAATTTCGCTTGCGCGGATGAATTCCATCGACATCGCGTCCGGGCGCGCAACGGCCGGCGCGGGCGCATTGCTGCGCGACGTACAGAGCGCGGCGGCGGCAGCGGGCCAGTTCTATGCGCCCGATCCGACAGAGAACACGGCATCCATCGGAGGCAACATCGCCGCGAACGCGAGCGGGTCGCGAAGTTTCAAGTTCGGCGCGACGCGGGAGCACGTAACCGCCTTGCGGGTCGCGCTGATGGATGGAACGATGATCGAGGCGCGGCGCGGGCAGTGTGTCGATTTCGACGTTCCTGCGATTCGATTGCCGAGAACGACCAAGCACTCCGCCGGATACCGGCTCGCGCCGGGCATGGAGCTGATCGATCTGTTCATCGGGAGCGAAGGAACGCTCGGAATCATCACGCAGGCGGAACTCGGGCTGCTTCCGGCGCCGGGCGAACTGACGGGCGGCGTGGTGTTCTTCAAGTCTGAGGAAGCGGCCATGGATGCGGTGGATCGCTGGCGGCCGCGCGGGCTGCGGATGCTCGAATATCTGGATGCGGCGTCGCTAAAGATGATGGACGTCGCGCATCAGGCGGCGCTGATTATCGAGTTCGAGGGCGATGTCGAGCTCGATATGACGGGCGCTCTTGAACAGGAGTCGTGGTTCGCGGTTTCCGCGGCGGACCGTGAAAGATTCCGCAAGTTCCGGCATGCGCTGCCGGAACGCGTCAACGACCGCATCCGGCGGAGCGGGTTCATGAAGCTTTCGACGGATTACGCGGTTCCGATCGAAAAAGGCCGCGAAATGCTGTCAATTTACCGCAAAATGCTGCGATCTGAGCATGTCATTTTCGGCCACGTGGGTGACGCGCACCTGCACGTCAATACGTTCTCGTCATCGCCCGAGGAATTCGAAGCGAATAAGGCGCTGATGACGGATCTGGCTCGCGAGGCGGTGCGGTTGGGGGGAACGGTCGGCGCCGAGCATGGGTTGGGAAAGCGAAAAGCGCACCTGCTCCCGATACAGTATTCGGCGGAGGAGATCGAGGCGATGCGAGCCGTGAAGCGGAGGTTCGATCCGGGATGGCTGCTGGGGCGGGGGACTCTGCTTGCGAGTGAGTGATGGAGCGCAGAGTCTCGGCGTCGCCGGACTTCGCGGCTTCGAAAAGTTGATCGAGAGGGGTGACGGGGATCTCATCTCTGAGGGATGGCCGAAGATGAACGCGGATTTTCTTTGTGATATCGTCGGCGCATGCGAACGATCGTGATGGCGGCTTGGATTTTCCCGGCGGCGGTGTTTGCGCAGACGCGAGGCGCGGTGCGGGCTCCAGAGGATACGAAGGCCAAGCCGGTGCGCAACGACGTCGCGCAGAGCGGGGAAGAGATCGTGACGATTCGATATTTCCGGATCAAGAAGGGCACGTTCGATCAGTTTCTGAAGGCGAGCCAGGAGGATGTCTGGCCGTACTTCGATAAGATCGGCGCGCGCGTGATCGGGATGTGGAAGGTGTTTGAAGCCGAAGGCGTCGAGGGGCAGGCCAAGGGCTCGAACGATTACGACGAAGTGTATTTATCGACACGGTACGCGAGCCTGGATCATTGGAAAGCAACGCGCGATGCGACGTCGCTTGGCGGGAACGGTCCGGATTGGGAGAAGTGCCGGCGCGGGCTCGCGCTGAGGCAGAGTTTGACGCTCCAGACGCACGTGATTTTTCTGAAAGGCGCGATGGCGGCGAACGCTCCGCTCTATATGCCGGGATTGAAGGAGACGTTCGAGAAGAAGTGAGCCCTCGGCGATGGAGCGGATGAACGACGAATCTCATGAGTCTTTTCTTGGATCGATCCGGCGAGCGTCAAAAGAAGCGGCCCGGTTCTGTGTGAACAAAGCAGAGGGGGGAGCCAGAGGCGCGATCAGAGGATCGCGCGCGGACCAGGGGGGCCGCTGCCGGCTGTTGTAGAGGAGCCCGTGGGGCAGGAGGGCTTTCGGTGCAGGACCGTTGCGATCAGGCCGAGGGTCCAGCACATGGGACAGCCGCGGAGGACAAAGACCGCGGCAGCCAGCGGGATCAGCGTCCACCATCCCAGAGCCGGCGCGTAGCTTAGCGCGGCGGCTAAGAGCCCGAAGCCTGCGACGCCCCGGGCGAGGTGAATTGCGACGCTCTGACTCTTCGACATGCGACTCGATCCGTGCCACGTGTTACGATTCGAGAAGTGACCGTCTTCCTTCTCATTGTCGCGCTTCTGTTCGGCACGGTGGAGTGCAAGGCTTCCTGTGTAGCCGACGAGTGTGAGAAGGCTCCGCCGTGTCATGGGCAGAAGACCGTTCGCGTGTGCTCGAACGAACTGGTGGTTGACCGGCCGGCGGCCGCGGTGGTTTCATCTGTTGTGGCTCCGCTGCGGGACGTTTCGGTGGAAACGGTGAGTTCCGCCTGGCGGCCGCACGTTCTGTTTCGGCACGCGTCGCCGAGCCCTCCTCCCTTGAGGATCTGATTCCTTCCCTGAATTTCCGGTTCGATCTGAGAATTGGCAACGCGCTCGATGACTCTCGCGCCGAGAGTGCGCGGTTGAGCGCGTGGGAAGGGTCAAGGAATGAAGAAAATCGTTATTTTGGCGGTCATCTCCGCCGTGGGTGCGCGCGCCCAGATGAGCGATGTGGCGATGGCGCTGATGAATATCGCTTCGGGGACGGCACAGAATCCGGAAGCAGCGCCGATGCCGATGCTGATGACTCAGTCCGGAAGATGGAATTCGATGTTCATGGGAACGGCGTTTGTCGTGGATACGCAGAATTCCAGTCCCCGAGGCGGCGACAAGTTTTTTTCGACGAACTGGGTGATGGGGACCGTGCAGCGTCCGATCGGCGAGCGCGACGTCTTTCAGGCGGAGTTGATGCTGAGTCTCGAGCCGGCGACGGTCACTGAGCGGCGCTACCCGCTGCTGTTTCAAACCGGAGAGACCGCGTTCGGGCAGCCGATTATCGACGGGCAGCACCCGCACGACTTCATCATGTCGCTCGGATTTCACTATGTGCATCAGATCTCGGACGGGGTGATGTGGGACGCCTATTTCGCTCCCGTGGGGGATCCGGCGCTGGGACCGGTGGCGTTCCCCCATCGCGCATCGGCGGCCGAGTTGCCGCAGGCCCCGCTCTCACATCACTGGCAGGATTCGACTCACATCGCGAATGAGGTCGTCACCGTGGGCTTGAGGTACAAAAAAGTTCGCGTGGAGGCGAGCGGATTTTATGGTTCTGAGCCGAATGAGAATCGCTGGAACATCGATTCCGGTCCGATCAATTCCTGGTCTTCGCGGCTGTGGTTGTTCCCATCGCCAAATTGGGCCGCTCAAGTATCGGTGGGGCACATCGCGAAGCCTGAGGAATTCGAGCCGGGCGATCAGGTGCGGACGACTGCGTCCGTTTCGTACTCGCGCAACGGGTGGTCGTCGAGTTTCATTTGGGGGCGGAATCACGATACGGCGTCGAAGCACGATTTGAATTCGTGGCTGGTGGAATCGGTGCTGCCGGTCCGGCGCAAGAACTTTCTGACGGGCCGGATTGAAGTGGTGGACAAGGACGAATTGAGCGTGCCTGGAATTTTTCGTATCGGATCGTACACGTTCGGGTATACGCGCGACATTCCGCTGTTCCGCTATGTCGAGAGCGGGATCGGCGCGAACTTCACCATCTATTCGTTCCCGGATGAGTTAAGGCCTGTGTATGGGGATCATCCGGCGGGCGCCGACGTGTACCTGAGATTCCGGCTGAAGAAAATGCAATAGCAATGCGTTACATTGAGTATCTGAGAAAGGCGGAAAGAATGAGGTCTTGGAAGATGGCGGTTCTCGCCAGCGCGGTTGCGCTCGGGCTCTACGCGCATGACGAGTTGAAGGGGAAAGCTGTGTCGTTCACCGGGACAGTCGTCGATTCGGGCTGCTACTTCGCGCATGAGGGAATGGAAAAAGGCCACGCGTCGTGCGCGACAATGTGCGCCAGGAACGGGATTCCGCTCGCGATCGTCGACGATAGCGGGAAACTTTACATGGTGCTTGGGAACGATCACAAAAACCCAAACACGCGGTTGATGCCTTTTGTCGAAAAGCGCGTGAAGGTGACCGGGACGCTTGTTGAAAAAGGCGGAATGTCGGGGCTCTCGATCAAAACCATCGACGCGGCAGAGTAGCCGCAGCATCGAAACGCTGCAAACAATTTGGGATCGCGGTAGCCGTCATATCGGCATCGATATTCGGATCGCGCTTGGGGTTTTGATACGGGTTAGCCTCGCGTGCGTCTCAACAACAGGTGCATTGAAGTCGGTGCACTTTGATTGTTAGGGGTAAAAAAACACCGCGTCGAATTTCACGTTTCGTCATCCAATACCGCGAAAGCAGTGGAAGGGGCGGCGCAAATCATGAAAGTTTATTCATTCTTGCTGCGCAAGTCTGTTCGCGGGCGATCATCGTACTGTTATAAAATGTAAGTTCCTAATGGCCAAGAAGATTATCCTATTGACGCCGCGAGGGTTTTGCGCGGGAGTCGTGCGCGCAATCGACGTGGTGAAGATCGCGCTTGACCTGTATGGGGCGCCGATCTATGTGCGGAAGGAGATCGTTCACAACCGGCATGTTGTGGAGGAACTGCGGCGGGCGGGCGCAATTTTTGTCGAGGAACTGGAAGAAGTCCCGGTGGGGGCGCGGGTGATCTTTAGCGCTCACGGAGTCTCGCCCGCGGTTCGGGAGGAGGCGAAAGAGCGGAATCTCCAGGTGATTGATGCGACCTGCCCGCTGGTGACGAAGGTGCACCTGGAGGCGGTGCAATTCTCGAAGAAGGGATATACGATCGTCCTGATCGGGCACAAAGATCACGATGAAGTGATCGGAACATTGGGCGAGGCGCCGGAATCGACCGTTCTCGTGTCGAGCGAGGAGGACGTCGACCGTCTGGAGGTTAAGGATCCGGAGCGGGTGTCCTATATCACGCAAACCACACTGAGCTTGGAAGAAACCAAGGACATTGTGGCGCGTCTCAAAGAAAGATTCCCGAAGATTCAGGGTCCGAAGGCGCAGGACATCTGTTATGCGACGGAAAACCGGCAACTGGCGGTGAAAGCGGTGGTTCCGCTGTGCCAGTTGCTGCTGGTGGTGGGATCGCAAAACAGCTCGAATTCACGGCGTCTGGTGGAAGTTTGCGAAAAGATGGGTGTTGCATCGTATCTCATTGACGACCTCAGTGAGGTGAAGGAAGCGTGGCTGGACGGGATCGAGACGGTGGCGGTAACGGCGGGCGCATCCGCACCGGAGAATCTGGTGGAGGAATTGATCGCGTCGCTTCAGCAACGAGGCTTCGATCAACTGGAGGAGATGGAGATCAAGGAAGAGAACGTCCGGTTCAACCTTCCAGTGGAGCTGGCGACATTAGCTCGCGTATGAGTCCTAGTCCTCAAATCGCGGATAGTCTGGTGGCCGCTTGCGCGCAAGCGCAGAGGCGTGCCGCCGATTATCTGCTCAGCTTGCAGCATCCGGAAGGATTCTGGTGGGCGGATCTGACGGCGGATACAACGCTCGAATCAGATTTCGTGCTGCTGGAGCTGTGGCGGCATCCTCCTGAAAACGGCGTGTGGAATCCGCCGACGCGGCCGCTGATCGACAAGGCTGTCCGTTCGATTCTTGCTCGGCAGTTGCCGGATGGCGGGTTTAATATTTATTCGCACGGTCCTTCGGAAATCAGCGCGACGATCAAAGCGTACACGGCGCTGAAGCTGGCGGGCCTCGCCTACGATGATCCGAATTTGGCGCGGGCGCGGGAGCGAATCCTGGCGCTGGGCGGGTTGCAGAGGGCGAACTCCTACGTCAAAGTCAACCTGAGCCTGTTCGGACTCTTTCCGCGGGAGCATACCCCGGCGATTCCGCCGGAATTGATTCTGTTTGGAAATTTGATTTATCAGATGTCGTCCTGGACGCGCGCGATCGTGATTCCGCTGTCGATCGTACACGCGATGAATCCCCAGCGGCCGGTACCGGTGGGATTCACCTTGGACGAGCTGATTATTCCAGGCGTCTCCTTCGATTTTCCGAACGACGAGGGATTTTTCAGTTGGCGTAATTTCTTTTTGAAGGCCGACAGGCTGGTGAAGTTCCTGGAGCGGCGCATGTGGCGGGGAATGCGAACCAAGGCGATCCACCGCGCCGAGCAGTGGATGCTCGAACGGACGAAGTACACCGACGGGCTTGCGGCGATTTATCCGCCGATGATGTACGTGATCATGGCGCTCGATCTGCTCGGGTATCCCAAGGATCATCCGGACGTGAAGGAGGCAGAAAAGCAATTCTTCAATCTGCTGGTCGATGACGAGCGGGGATTCTTTTTCCAGCCGTGCTTCTCGGCCGTCTGGGATACCGCGATTGCCGCCTACGCGCTGGGAGAATCGGGGCTTGTTCCGGAATCCGCTTTGACGCGCTGCGCGGACTGGCTTTTGACCAAGGAGGTCCGGCGCAAGGGCGACTGGGCGGTGAAGCGTCCGAATGTCGAGCCGTCGGGCTGGTACTTCGAGTTTGCCAACGAGTTTTATCCGGACATCGATGATACGGGCCAGGTGCTGCTTGCGCTGAGCCATGCCAAAGCGTCGAAAGGGCACGAGGCGGCGGTGCAGCGGGCGATCAACTGGCTGCTGGCGATGCAGTCAAGCGACGGCGGATGGGCGGCCTTTGACGTTGACAACAATTGGCAGTCTTTGTCGGCGGTGCCGTTCGCGGATCATAACGCGATGCTGGACCCGACATGCCCGGACATCACCGGCCGCGTGATCGAGGGGTTGATCGCGTCGGGCGTCAGGCGCGATCATCCGGCGGTCCGGCGTGGCGTGGAATATCTGAAGCGGGCCCAGGAGGCGGACGGAAGCTGGTACGGCCGGTGGGGCGTCGATTACATTTACGGATCGTTTCTTGCTCTTCGCGGATTGCAGGCTGCGGGCGAGAGCGACCGCGAGGCTTACATTCTGCGCGCCGGCGAATGGCTGAGATCGATCCAGAACGCCGATGGCGGCTGGGGCGAGAGCTGCGAATCGTATGAGCGAAACACTTTTGTCGCGGCGGAGAGCACCCCTTCGCAGACCGCATGGGCGATTCTCGGATTGCTGGCGGGCGGCGATACCACAAGCAACAGCCTGCACAAGGGCATCGAATATCTGATTGAGACGCAGCGCAAAGACGGAGGCTGGGACGAGGAGTTGTCCACGGGCACGGGCTTTCCGCGCGTCTTTTACCTGAAATATCACTATTACAGACACTCGTTCCCGGTGCTGGCGTTATCGAGCTACCTCAAGGCGAGAAATGGAGCAGACCGTACATGAGAGTTCCGCTTTCGCAAGTTGCCGACATGGCGGCTTACATCGCGAAGAATAAGATTAGGCCGAAGCCGGAGTGGCAGAGGAATCTGGCCCACGAGAGCGACGCGTCGAATCCATTCAAGATCGTCCACACCCAGATACCCTCGATGCGAAGCGAGCGAAAGCCGCATCCGATGATCAACAAGCGGTTTCCGTTGGTGATGATGCTCGAGCCGCTCCATGCCTGCAACCTGACCTGCACGGGCTGCGGCCGCATTCGCGAGTACGAATCGACGATTCGCGAGCGGTTGTCGCTTGAACAGTGCCTGAAGGCCGTCGATGAGTGCAATGCTCCGCTTGTTTCCATCTGTGGAGGCGAGCCGCTGCTTTATCCCGAAATCGGCCCGCTGGTCAAGGCGATTCTCGACCGCGGCAAGTACATCCAGCTATGCACCAACGGGATGTTCATCGCGAAAAAACTGAAGGAGTTCACGCCGCATCCGGGGTTCGTTTTCAACGTGCATCTCGACGGAATGGAGAAGAATCACGACCTGGCGGTGGAGCGTCCCGGCGTTTTCAAGGAAGCGATCGAGGGTATCAAAGCCGCCAAGTCGGGCGGCTTCAAAGTGTTTTCCAACACGACGGTCTATAAAGAGACCGACATGAACGAGATCTGGCAGCTATTCGAGTATCTCGAACAATTCAAAGTCGACGGACATTCGATTTCGCCGGCGTACGGATATTCTGCGGTGAACGATCGCGAGATCTTCATGACGCGCGAGGACGTTCACGAGAAATTCAAAGATATCGAAAAATTTTCGAAGCGTTTTCCGCTGGCCTCGTCGCCGGTGTATATGGAATTCCTGAAGGGCGACCGCGACCTTCCCTGCACGGCGTGGGGAATGCCGACGTATAACGTCAAGGGCTGGAAAGGCCCGTGCTATTTGATCACGGACGTGCACCACGAAACGTTCGAGGATCTGATGACCAAGGTGGCCTGGGAAAATTACGGGACGGGCAACGATCCGCGCTGCGATCATTGCATGGTTCACTGCGGTTACGAACCGTCGGCGGCCTATGGGGTCAATTCGAAGCTGAGCGATCCTTTCAAATCGCTGAGTTGGCTGCTGAGCTGATTCGCGCGAAATGAACGTGAATGAACGGGAATGAAACCGGCGCTCGTAACCGGGGCGACGGGTTTCATCGGATGGCACGTAGCCCGGAAACTGCTGGATCGCGGCGATCCGGTGCGTGTTCTTGCCCGGGATCCGGCCCGAATCCGGGAACTGAGTGGCGCGGAAATATTTCGCGGCGATTTACGCGATCCGGCGTCTCTTGAGCGGGCTGTGTCGGGGTGCGCCGTGGTCTATCACGTCGCGGCGGACTACAGGTTGTGGGTCAGGGATCCGGCGGAGATGTTCCGGTCGAATGTGGATGGGACGCGGAACCTGCTGGATGCGGCGAAATCCGCCCGAGTCGACCGGGTCGTATATACGAGCACGGTCGGCTGCATCGGGATTCCCGCAGACGGGCTCGGCGACGAGGATTCGCCGGTGACGGCGGAGGAGATGAAGGGGCCGTACAAGCGGTCCAAATTCGATGCGGAGCGGGTCGCTGTCGATTTTGCGCGGGAGATTCCGGTGGTGATTGTAAATCCCACGGCTCCGGTCGGCGATCACGATTTCAAGCCGACGCCGACGGGAAAAATTGTGGTGGATTTCATGAGTGGAGCGATGCCGGCATTCGTCGATACGGGATTAAACGTCGTGGACGCGCGCGACGTGGCCGATGGGCACCTGCTCGCGTGCGAACGCGGACGAGTGGGCCAGCGCTACATCCTGGGATCGGAAAACCTGACGCTCGAGCAGATTCTCGGCAAACTCGCCGCGATCACGGGCAAGCCGGCGCCGCGGACGCGCGTGCCCTACGCCGTGGCGTATTCGTTCGGCGCAATATCGACCGCCTGGGCGGGGGTGACGGGAAAGGAACCGCGGGCTCCGCTGGACGCGGTGAAGATGGCGCGGAAAAAAATGTGGGTCCGGCACGAAAAGGCCTCGCGCGAATTGGGCTTTTCGCCGGGGCCGGCGGAGATGGCGCTCCAGCGCGCGGTCGAATGGTTCCAGGCCAATGGTTACGCGTAGAAGATGGTCACGTGTAGAAGATGGTTACGTGTAGAAGATGGTTGCTGGTGGCGGCCGAGCGGCGCGAGTTCGACGGAATTTTGAAGCGGTTCGGCGAGTTTAAAGAATTTGACTGGCCGGCCCGGTTCGCGGCCGAGACGGAAGGAAATGGAGACCGGTTCGTGATGATCGCAAACGGGCCGGGCGCGAGGTTAGTGGAGTTGGCGTTGTCCAAAAGGATCGAGGTCGACGGAATGATCAGCACCGGATTCTGTGGCGCGCTTGACCCGTCGTTGAGGGTTGGCGATATCGTGCGCGATTTGTGCACGATCGATCGGGTTGCCACGACCGCCGCTGAGAAACAAAAGCTGCGGGCGAGCACAGGCGCTATGGGGGTGGATATGGAGTCTTCCGCGGTCGCGCAAAAAGCGGCCGAGTGGGGGGTAACGTTTCAAGCCATCCGCGTCGTCTCCGACACGGCTGACGATGACATGCCGCTGGACTTCAACATATATCGCGATCGCGAAGGGAGATTTTCGCGTACGCGGATCGCAATGGCTGCCATGGCACGGCCTTTCACCGCAGTTCCGGCTCTGCTACGCTTGGATCGCAACTGCCGAATGGCAGCGGAAAGTCTAGGTAAATTCTTTGCTGACAGCAGACTGTAGCCAGGTACGAGCCACGACAATGGACGCCGCGGTATACAAAGGCTCCGGCGTGGTGGCCGTCGAATCGATTCCGGTGCCGGAGATCGGCCCGGGAGAACTTCTGATCCGCGTGGAAACGTGCGGCATCTGTCATACGGATCTGAAAAAGATCGAGTATAACCTGCTCGCTCCGCCGCGGATTTATGGGCACGAGACGGCCGGTGTCGTCGCCGAGGTCGGCGAGGGCGTTACTCGCTATCAGCCGGGCGACCGGGTCATCGTATTCCACCATATCCCCTGCGGAAAATGTTTTTACTGCGGCAAGAAGCTGTATGCCCAGTGCCCGGTTTATAAAAAAGTCGGCGTCACGGCGGGCTACGAACCTGCCGGCGGCGGGTTTTCGCAGTACGTCCGCGCGATGGACTGGATCGTCGATCGCGGGGTTGAAAAAATTCCCGACGGCGTTTCGTTCGATCAGGCGAGCTTCGTCGAACCGGTCAATACCTGCGTGAAGGGCGTAAAGCTGATCGATCCGCAGCCCGAAGACGTGATCGTGATTCTGGGGCAAGGCCCGATCGGTCTGATCTTCACGATGATCGTCGCGCGCAGTGGGGCGCGCATCGTCGCCACGGACACGATGGCGAGCCGCCGCGAACTGGCGCTGAGGTTCGGAGCCGAAGCGGCCTTTGATCCGCGCGACCCGGAAATAGACAAAAAAATTCGTGCCATGACCGAGGGCCGCGGAGCCGATCTTGCGATCATCGCCGCTTCGGCCCGGGGAATCGTCGAGCAGGCGGTGGCGTCGTCGCGTCCCGGCGCAAAAATTCTGTTGTTTGCGCAGACCTCGCATCAGGAGCGAATCGAGGTTTCCGGAGCCGATGTGTGCGTCGGCGAACGCGTGCTGCTCGGGTCTTACAGCGCCTCGGTTGACGTTCAGAAAGAATCGGCGGATCTTGTATTTAGCGGGGCATTGCGCGTCGAGGAACTGATTTCGCACCAGTATCCGCTGGCGGAGATTCATCAGGGAATCGAGCGTGCGTTGCATCCGGATGAACAATCGTTGAAGATAGTAGTTAAGCCGCAAATCACTGACAGGCGGACTTCCGACAGGTGAGGACCGAATTGAGCCAGCACATGACGGCTGCGGTGTTGTACGGAAAAGAACACCTCCAGATCGAAACGGTGGACGTGCCGAGGATCGGCCGCGGCGATGTTTTGGTGCGCGTCCGCGCGGCGCTCACCTGCGGGACTGACGTCAAGGTTTTCCGCCGCGGATATCATGCGCGAATGATTGTTCCCCCCGCGCTTTTCGGCCATGAACTCGCGGGCGACATCGTCAAGATGGGCGAAGATGTCCGTGGATTCCACATCGGCCAACGCGTGGTGGCAGCCAACTCCGCGCCGTGCGGAAAATGTTTCTTCTGCCAACGCGACCAGGAAAATCTGTGCGAAGATCTTCTCTTCAACAACGGCGCTTACGCCGAATATATCCGCATTCCTGAGCGCATCGTCCAGAAGAACATGTATGAGGTTCCGGACGCCGTTTCGTATCAGGATGCCGCGCTCGTTGAGCCTCTGGCCTGCGTTCTCCGCGGTCTGGAAGAAACGGGGATCAAGTCCGGCGACACGATGGCGATCATTGGGCTCGGGCCAATCGGCATGATGTTCGTGCGCATGGCGAAAGCGGTGTATAACGCCCGCGTGATTGCAATCGGCCGGCGTCAAACGCAGCTCGATCGCGCGCGGGCGATGGGCGCCGACGAAGTTGTGATCAACAGCGATGGCGCCGACGTTCTGGGCCCCGTCCGTGAAATGACGGGCGGCATCGGAGCCGATATCGTGATCGAGGCCGTCGGCCTTCCCGAGGTCTGGCAGCTTGCGATTCGTCTGCTGCGCCGTGGTGGCGTCGTGAATTTCTTCGGAGGGTGCCCCAGCGGGACGGAAATCAGGCTCGACACGAACCTGCTGCACTATTCCGAGCTGACCTGCAAGGCGAGCTTCCATCACACGCCGGCGCTGATCCGTAAAGCTCTCGGGATTGTGGAGCGCGGGATCATTTCCGCCAAGGATCTGGTGAATCGTTCCGAACCGCTCGCCAATCTTCTTCAGGTGATGCAGCACCTGATGAGTCATAACGGACACTTGAAGACGGCGATCATTCCGTAAGGCTGTGTTTCTCGCGCCCGCCGATTATCTGAAGTCGCCCGATCTCCAACGATCGTGGACCGCCGAGGAAGCGCTCAACTACACACGCTGGCTCGCGACGCATCACTACGAAAATTTTCACGTCGTAAGTTTCCTGCTTCCCAAGAAACTGCATCAGGATTTCTATAACGTCTACTCGTTTTGCCGCTGGGCCGACGATCTGGGTGACGAGATCGGCGATACCTCGGAGAGTCTGCGCCTGCTCGCATGGTGGCGGAAGGAACTGCACAGGATGTACGACGGCGCCGCCTCTCATCCTGTGTTCGTCGCGCTCCAGGGGACCGCAGCGAAGCATCAGCTCCCGATCGAGCCCTTTGACGATCTCATCACGGCGTTCGAGCGCGACCAGACGACAACGCGCTACCGCAGCTTCGAGGAAGTTTTTGAGTATTGCAAATACTCGGCGAACCCGGTCGGGCGGCTCGTGCTCGGCCTTTGCGGCTATCGCGATCCTGAGCGCTACGCGCTCTCCGATGCGACCTGCACTGCGCTCCAACTCGCGAATTTCTGGCAGGACGTGACCATCGATTGGGAAAAGGACCGCGTATACCTGCCGCTCGATCTCTTCGAAAAACACGGCTGCCCCGTGGACGCAATCCCGAGCCGCCGCTTCGATGACCGCTTCCGCGCTGTGATGAAAGATGCGGTCGAGGTCGCGCGCGGGTTGTTTCTCAAAGGCCTCCCGCTGGCGGATCGAGTGGACCGCAGGCTCGCCATCGATCTCGAACTTTTCAGCCGGGGCGGTATGAAGGTTCTCGAAAAGATTGAGCGGCAGGATTACAATGTTCTGGCGGCGCGTCCGGTGGTCACGAAGGTGGAGCGCGTGGTTCTACTTCTCGGTGCCTTCACCCGGCGGGCGTTCTCGCGAGCAGCATGAACTCCGCAGTATCGAACGTCGACGCGTCCTATGCATGGTGCGCCCGCGTCGCGCGCAAACAGGCAAAGAATTTTTACTACTCGTTTCTTCTCTTGCCGAAGCCGCAGAGAAACGCGATGTGCGCGGTCTATGCGTTCATGCGCTACTGCGACGATCTCAGCGACGACGAAGGCATTGCCGACCGCGCTTCGGCGATTTGCCGCTGGCGCGAGGACCTCGAATCTGCGCTCGACGGTAGCGCGCCGGATCACATCCTGTGGGCCGCCTTCGCCGATACCGTCGCGCGTTTCCGGATTCCGCACGAGTATTTTTTCGACATGATTGACGGCGTCAGCTCCGATCTCGAACTGCGCCGCATCCAGACTTTCGACGATCTTTACGATTACTGCTATCACGTCGCGAGCGTGGTTGGCCTTACCATCATTCACATCTTCGGATTCAAGTCGCCCGACGCGTTGAAGCTCGCGGAGAAGTGCGGCATCGCGTTCCAGTTGACCAACATCCTTCGTGACGTCCGGGAGGATTCGGAAAAAGGACGCGTTTACCTTCCCGCCGAGGATTTTAAGCGCTTCGGCGTATCGCCGCGTACATTCGAGCCGCGGGAGGAATTTCTCGCAATGATGGAATTCGAGGCGATGCGCGCGCGCGATTTTTACTACCAGTCCGCTGCGCTGATTCCGCTGATCGAGCCGCGCTGCCGGCCTTCGCTGCGCGCGCTGATCGGTATCTATTCGCGCCTGCTCGACCGCATCATCGCCTCCGATTACGACGTGCTGAGAAAGCGTATCCGCGTTCCCGCATGGCAGAAAATCGGTCTTCTGGTCAAAGCCCAGTTGCAGTCCGGCGGGCGAGCGCTTCGGCCTCTATAACCTCCAGAAGCTGCGCCGTGTGTCTTTCGGTGTGCGCCGCGCAGAAGATCAGCCACTGATAGCCGTCGAGCGGTCCGAAGGCGAAGTGCGGAAAAGTATGCTCGCGAATCGGATCGCTTGTTGTCCGGGCGTATTCGATGGTACGGTCGCGCACGGCGATGAAGCGTGCCGTGATGGCGGCGGGATCCCCAAACCGGCCGGATGGGAAAACCGGCGCAGGCGCTTTGGCCTTTGCGCCGCGCCGCGGAACTCTCTGCTCGATGATTTTTTCTTTTCCGGCACATGCGGCCAGTACTTCGGCGGGATCGGGCGGATTCGTCGCGCTCTTTTGAATGTTATCCAGCAGAAGCTGCTCGCTGACGACAATGTGCTCCACGCATTCGGCGGCGCTCCACTGCCCGGGGGATGGCTTAAATTGCCACTGCGCCTCCGTGATCGACGCGGTCGCCTGGAGCAGGGCGGCCTTCGTCCGTTCAAGATAGCTGACAGCCTTGTCGCGTTCGGCGATGGTCATCGCTTCACAGTATACTGCCTGAGATGAATGCCCTCCGGACTGTTTTCGCCCTGGGTTTGGCTGCTGCGATCGCGCCCGCTCAGCCCGCGAAAGTTCCTCCCAAGAGATCCTCGCAAATCGAAAACGGATTCGGCATCAACTCCGATCTGCCTCGCGATCCCTACCTCCCGTGGGATCGCTGGTGGTGGACACGTATGTTCGACGCCGGCGTGAGCTGGATCCGTATCGGACAATACGAAAACAGTTCCGATTACACGAGCTGGGATTGGGTGGAGCAGAAACGCGGCGTATTCGCCGTCAGAGCCGAAGTGGACGATTACGTCGATTCCCTCGCCGACAACGGCGTGAAGGTCCAGGTTCAGTTGATGTACGGCAATCCGATGTACACGGGACCCGGCGGAAAGAAGCCCGACTCGATCATCCCCAAACCCGGATCCTTTCATAATGACGATCGCAGTATCGAGTCTGTCTTCTGGGCGCCAAAGACGCCGGAGGAAATCGCGGCCTTCATCCGCTACGTGAAATGGACGGTGAACCACTTCAAAGGACGCATCAAATATTACGCGCTGTGGAACGAGCAGGACATCGGCTATTGGAATTACGCGAATCCCGAAGACTACGGCCGCTTGCTCGCCGCTTTTGCGCCCGCGGTTCACCAGACCGATCCGCAGGCCAAGGTGATCTACGGAGGCCAGGCCGACCCCACCAGCGATTTCGCCAAACGCGCTCTCGACGCCTGCAACTGCGCCTCGCAGCTCGACGTGTTCGCCTATCACACATACCCGGGCTACGGCCAGAACATGCATCCTGAGTCGATGGACGCGGGCGCTTATGGAACCGAGTCGCCGGTGAAGCTGCGCGCACTGGTGCGCGCCTATCCGGGAATCAGGAAGGACATCGAGTTTTGGGACGACGAGTTCAACGCGATCCCTTCGTGGAAAGGTTCTGACGAATCTGTTCAGGCGAAGTACATCCCGCGCGGGATCCTCTACAACCACGCGCAGGGAGTCAAGACGTTCGTCTGGCTTTTGACCGCGGGAGTCGATGGCAACGAGTACGACGATTTCGGATTCATTCACGGCCGGCGCGAGCTTCCCGACGACTTCACTCCGCGTCCCGTCTTTTTCGCCTTCCAGAACACCAACGCGCTGTTTGCCGATACGAAGCTCGATCCGTCGATTGTGATCGAGGCGTCCGACGTCCCGCCGCTGCGCCGTCAGGGCCGTGCGCCATTGCTCCGCTATGGATTTCGTAACAAGAATGGCAAAGCGATCATCGCGTATTGGGTTGCCGCGCACAGCAATCCAGGAGGTGCGTTCGCTCCGCTGGTCGTCAATCTCAAACTGAAGAATGCCGGAATCCGGAAGCCGGTCCTGATCGATGTCGTGTCGGGCGATATTACGCCGTTGACGTCGCTCGATTCCTTGCCGCTGCGTGATACCGTCATGGCGATCGCGGACGCGAGTTATTTCGATTGGCCCGTGTTGCCGGAAACGCCGAGCGGGTTGAAGCTCTTTCCCGGTTCGAATGACGGGCCCGAAACGCTCGGCTGGCAGGCGCATGGCAATACCGAGAAGATCGTAGTCGAGCGCCGCGTCGCGCGCGGCAAATGGGAACGCGCCGCCACCCTTTCAGCAGATCGCAAATTCGCTGAATCGCCGCGTGCCGCCGATGTCTGTTATCGCGTCCGCGCCGCGAACACCTCAGGCGAGTCCGCGTTCTCCAATATCGTCTGTGGCAAATAAGACCGAGCTGCGCCGCGTCCTCCGCCTGCCGGACCTCATCTTCTACGGGATCGTCATGATCCAGCCCACCGCGCCGATGCCGCTGTTTGGCGTCGCCTCGCAGGAAGCGCGCGGCCATGTCGCGACCGCCGTCCTTCTTGCGATGATCGGCATGGTACTCACCGCCGTGAGCTACGGAAAAATGGCGCGAGTCTATGCCAGCGCGGGCTCGGCCTACGCCTACATCCGCGGCGAGTTCGGCCCCCTGGCTGGATTCGTCGCCGGATGGGCGATCCTGCTCGACTACATCATTAATCCGCTCATCTGCGTCATCTGGTGCAGCGCCGCCGCCGTGAATTTCTTTCCCGCGATTCCCATCGGCGCATGGAAGATCATCTTCGCGGCGGCCTTCACGCTGCTGAACCTGCGGGCCATCGAAGCAACCTCGCGCACTAATACGATCATGGCGCTCGCGATGTCGGCCGTCGTCGTCTGGACGCTCGGCTCGATGACCAAATACATTCTCGCCACCGGCCCGCACAATTATCTTCAGCCGTTGTACGATCCCGCGACTTTCTCCTGGTCGGCGGTCTCCACCGGAACCGCGCTCGCCGCGCTCACCTACATCGGCTTCGACAACATCTCGACGCTGTCCGAAGAAACCATCAATCCTGAGAAAAACATCCTGCGCGCGACCGTGCTCGTGTGCCTGATCACGGGAATCCTCGCCGCGATCGAGGTTTACGCCGGACAACTCGTCTGGCCCGATTTTTCCAAATACCCCGACGTCGATACCGCCTACGTCTACGTCGCCGCCCGGGCCGGGGGAGCGCTGCTGTTTGCCGCCGTAAACGCGGCCCTTTTAGTTGCCAACGCAGGATCCGGAATGGGCGCTCAGATCGGCGCTGCCCGCGTGATGTTCGGAATGGGCCGCGACGAAGCTCTACCGAAATGGTTCGGCTATGTTCATCCGAAGACCGCGATCCCGTCGAGAAACGTCATCCTCTGCGGAGCCATCGCGCTCGGCGGTGCGTGGGCCATGACGTATCAGCTCGGCGCCGAGCTTCTCAATTTCGGCGCGTTCCTCGCTTTCAGCGGTGTCAATGCCGCTTGTTTCCGCCGCGACTACTTAAAAAATCCAAACCGCCGCCCGGTCGGCGCCGTGATGCCGCTGCTCGCGCTCGCAGTCTGCCTGTACATATGGGCGAGTTTGCGATGGCAGGCAAAACTCGCCGGCGCCGTGTGGGTGTTGGGAGGATTCGTTTACTGGATCGCCGCTCGCCGCTCCCTGCGGCGGGTCAGCTAAGCTGAGTTGAAAACGCGATGACGGGGAGCGGCGGGCACCGATGAAATCCACAATTTTTCTCATTGCCACTACACTTGCTGCGGCGCAGTCGATGGAAGAGAAGGCGCGCATTCTCCAGCGCAATCTCATTGAAAAACACTTGGTCGACGGACTCTACGTCTCCATCGTGCCAGCCGGCGCCGCCGTGCCCCACACCGTGGACGATCCCGGAAACGTCATTCACGCAGGAGTCTGGACCGGACGCTACCTCGCCGGCGTCGCGTATCAATACGCCGTGACCAAAGATCCGGCCGTCCGAAAACACGGCGGTGATCTGCTCATGGGCCTTCGCCGTCTCCAGGAAGTAACCGGCAAGCCCGGACTGCTCGCCCGTGGATACATCAAAGGTCATGGTCCCGTCGAAGGATTCGAGCGCGGCGGCGCCGATTCAAAGCACTGGCATCAGGGGCAGGGCAAATACGCCGATTACCGGTTCTACTCCGACGTCAGCGTCGATAATTTCAACGCGGTCCTCTACGGCTATGCGATCTACTACGATCTTGCCGCCGACGCCGGCCAGAAGAAGATCATCGCCTATGACGTCGATCGTCTCATGACGCATCTGCTCGACAATCATTACCGCATCATTGATCTGAACGGCCAGGTTACTCAGTACGGCCACGTCGGCATCGATCCCGATCCGTCGCGGGACAAATATTATCAGGACGGCGGGGACTCGGAAATCGCGCGATACATCACCAGGCCCGATTGGCGCCCTGCGCTGCGGGCGTCGCTGATGGTGCTGCCGGATCTGCTGATCGCATATCACATCACAGGAAAACAGCGGTACATCGATGAATATAAGAAGCTCACCACGCGATTTGCGGATAACCCGGAGCCCGCGCGCGATACGCGGCCATATTCGCCGGAGCGGATCGCCAAAGTCAATCACTCGAGCGAGGGACAGGCCTACGAAGCGCTGTTCAACGCGATCGTGTATGAAAAAGAGCCGAAGCTCCTGGCGCTCTATCAACGCTGGCTCGCGGAGTTGTGGGATTTGAACTGGATGGAGGGGAACTCGCTCTACACGTTCATGACGCTGGCGATCGCTCCCGATCGAGGAAAACTTCCGCACTCAGACGAGTCGCTGGCGCTTTCGCTCGAGACCCTGCGGCGTTATCCGCTGGACCGCGTGCTGCATCCGGTGATGAACTCGATCCGTAAGGATATCGAGATTAGCCCCTTCGAGGATCGCGGGCACGCGAAGCAGGCCGTAAAGCCGGTGCCGGTCGACCAGCGTCCGCTCGACAACGAATACACGTGGAAAGGAAATCCGTATGCGCTCGACGGCTGGCTGAAGCCTCGAGTGACATCGATTCAGTTCTCCTGCGACGATCCTCTGGTTTCCTGGTTTAGCGACTCCACAGGCCGAGCGTACATGTCCCGCGACGGAATGCAGACCTGGATCGATATCAGTTTCGGACTCGCCGGAGCGAAAGTTCAGCTACTGGCGGCGTCGAAGGAGCGGACGTTTGTCATCTACGCGCAAACCGATCGCGGCGTATTCGTTTCCCGCGATGGCGGCTTATCCTGGCGCGCTTCTGACGACAAGCCAATTTTTGAATCGACGTCGGATCACGTGCCGAATCAGCTCGTCGGCTGGAGAATACCGGTCGCCACCTGGGCGATCAACACCAGCCGCGGATTGATGGCGGGTGGTCCAGGCGGTGCTTATGTTTCGAAAGATGGCGAACATTGGGCGGAAATGAAGCTTTGGCGCGAGGACGAGACCGGCGCGGCGGACTATCTGCACGCGTACTGGATGGGAAGGTATTACAATTTCGTGCCTCGTTGACCGGTTTTCCATGAGTATATTGACCTGAGCGGGATCTTGTCGTACGCTTGATCGGGTAGTTTTGAGCAAAACACCACAATTCATTCAAATCGATTGCAAAAAGGAGGGCTCCAGGTGCATGCCCGGACTGATCTCTTCCGTTTTGCAGGCGCCCTTGGCCTGCTGTTTTTAGTGCCCGCAGCGCGGCTACAAGCTACAACCTATACCTACACCGGTAACGAAATTCCAGGCACCAACTCATTTGCAATTATGGTGTCTTTTACCGCCCCGGGACCGCTCTTGAACCTCGCCCCGAACACTGACATTACGGGCTTGGTCACGGGCGCGGCCATTAACCACCCACCGCAGGATCTGGCTGGTTTTCCAGAGGGAACCGATCTCGGCGATTTCATAGTGATTACTCCGCTCAGCATTCACGTGGGGACGGATTCGGTAGGGAACATCACCTCGTGGAATATCAGCGAGACCGCCTTCATTTCGTATCCCGCCTTCCCTGGTGAAAATCCGAACGATTTCTTTTGTACGCTGACTACATCGACGTCGACTTCAACGGATAGTGTCGGCATCGTTACTGAAAATGACGCCGGCTTCTGCCCGGGAGGGAGCACCTCTGACGTAGGTACCTGGTCTCCGGTGTTTGGGCCCTCAGGAGCAATTCCAGAGCCGTCTTCGATGTCGCTCGCCGCTTGCGGCGCTGCTCTTCTCCTGCTGAATCGAAAGAAGCGAGCTTGCTGAAAAATACCGCGAGGAGCGTTATTCCGCCCGCAGCGCCACCGAAGGCTCGATCCGCGTGGCGCGGCGGGCGGGAATCAGGCAGGCGATCAACGCAGTAATCGATAGCAGCGCCGTTACCCCTGCGAATGTCCAGGGATCGGTTGGCGTGATTTCGAACAGCAGTTCTCCAAGCGCGCCTGTCAGCAGCAGCGCGCCTCCGAGCCCGATTGCCAAGCCGAACAACACCTGCCTCATGCCTTGCCTCACCAGCATCAGCACGACTCCGCGCGGCTTTGCACCGAGCGCCATGCGTATCGCGATCTCGCGTCCGCGCCGCGTCACCGATAGCGCCAGAATGCCGCCGATGCCATTGACCGCGATCGCGAGAGCAATTGCGGCAAATGCGCCGAGCAGGTCCGTTGTCAGGCGATTCACACGAATTGAATCGGCGCGCGCATCATCGAGAGTCGTTAATTGTTCAATGGCGATTTCCGGATCAGCGTGGCGGATCGCGCGGCGCAGAGATGCGACAGCCTTTGCCGGATCTTCCGTCGTGCGGACCACCACGGCCATCACCGGCACACCATACTGCATCGCAGGGAGATAAACTTCTTCGGGCGTTTGCCGCGCCGGACCGAGCTCCTTCACGTCACCGGCAACGCCGACAATGGAGATCTCGCCGTCATCGCCTAGAATCGTTTGCCCCAGCGCATCGCGGCCCGGCCAATAATGACGGGCGAAGGATTCACTGACAATCGCGGAATGCGTCTCGGAATCCGTCAGCCTCCGCCCGCGCAAAATGGGGATATCGAGTGTTTCGAAGTAGTCGGCCGTTATGAATCGGACCGCGGCCGCGGAGTTTTCATAACGATCGTCCAGCTTGAACCACAATCGCCAGGGATTACCCCCGACGGCGCGCGGATCGAAGGGAAAACTCGAGGCGAGCGCGGCCGACAGCACCCCCGGCTGCGAGGCCACGCCCGCGAGCAGATTCCTGGCGATCTCCGGCCTCTCTCCAGGCTCTCGCGACCAGTTCAAAGCCACGGAAGCGGCGATGCGATTCTGGCCCACGAATCCCGGATCGACGCGATGAAGATTTACAATGCTGCGCGTGAGCAGCCCGGCCCCCGAAAGCAGAACGAACGACAGCGCGACCTGGCATACGATCAGCGCGCTGCGAAAACCCGCGCGCCGGGAGCCGGAAAAATCATTCAGTCCGGTCACCAGATTGCATCGCGGCGAAAATGTGCAGACGCATCCAAAAAACACGCTGGTCGCCGTGGCGAGCGCGGCGGCGAACACCAGAACCGGCCAATCCAGAGTGATCTCCCGTGCGCGCGGGGTCAGGCGTTCCGCGAAATCGATCAGCACGCGCATTCCGGCCCAGGCCATTGCCACGCCGGCGGACGCAGCGCACAACGCCACGATCAGATGTTCCGTCAGGAATTGACGCAGCAGGCGCGCCCGCCCGGCCCCTACGGCTGTCCGCACGACAAGCTCGTGCTCGCGCCGGGCGACACGGGCGAGTGTCAGATTGGCGACATTCGCGCACGCGATCAGCAGAACCAGAATGGACGCGCTCATCAGGAGCCAGAGCATCGGACGCGCGCGCTGCGTTAACTCCTCGCGAAGGGGAGTCGAACTGGCCGTGTATCCCTCCTCTGAGGAATAAACGTCGGGATGATCCTTCGCGATTTGCGCCGCAATGCGGGCCATATCCGCCCTCGCTTCGCCGCTTGTGACGCCGGGTTTGAGCAGTCCGAACGCCGTCATCATCCTTGACGACCGGTTCGCAATAAATTCGGGCGCGGACCGGAACGGGCATGACGCCGTCGTCATGAAGACATCGTTCTCATCGGGAAACTGAGGCATCGGCGGCAGCACGCCGATGACGATGTGTTCGCGATCGTTCATGCGGACGGCCTTGCCCACGATTGCCGGATCGGCGCCGCGTTTGCGCCAATATTCATTGCTCATCAGAAGAACCGCGGGAGCCCCGGCAGCATCGTCATCCCGCGTGAATCCGCGGCCAAGCACAGGCTTGACGCCGAATACATCGAAGAAATCGGCCGAGACAACCCCGGTGCTCACGCGCTCCGTGCTTTCCGGATCGAACAGGGTGAAGGCCATCGAGTGATACTCGGCCAGCGCCGCGAGGGTGCGATTCTGCTTCCGGTAGTCCTCGATTTCAGCGGCGGAGAACGGCATCTCAGCGGGAGCCGCATTCGCGCGGCGCTGGCTCACCACCACCAGCCTGCTGCCGTTCGCGTAAGGAAGCGGGCGGATGAGGATCGCGTGGATCACGCTGAACAGCGCCGTACTGGCTCCTATGCCCAGGCCGAGTACCAGGATCGAGAGCATTACGAATCCCAATTCGCGCTTCATCACGCGGAGGGCATGGCGGAAATCCTGGCCGAGAATCGCCGCGTGCTCCGATGGCGCTGTTTGCAGAATATCGAGCATGGTCTCCCACCAGAGCCGCAAAAACGCCCCCGGCGAAGACGCCTCGGCTCGCTGTTCGCGGAAAACCTGTTCCATCTCCGGTCCGAAATCGCCGCGGAAATCGAACGGCAACACGCGGAGAAGCGCGCGATAGGCCCGGTCTGAAAACGGCTCCCGCATGGGATTACGCAGGACGCAGGCGGCGGATCAGTCTCACATCGCGGGCGCGGGCTATCAATTTCTCCATGCGCTCCGCCTCAGCCGCCGCAACCGCGCGGCCTTTTGGTGTGATCGAGTAGTAACGCCGGCGCTGGTCGTCGTCAGCCGCCGGCGGCCGCTTCCGGTTCTCCGCGATCCAACCGTCGGCAAGAAGCCGCTTGATGATCGCGTACAGAGTGCCCGTCGAAAGCTGCACCTCGCCCGAACTCTGCTGCTCCACATCTTTGAGGATCGCGTAGCCGTGCTTGTCGGAATCAGCGAGGGATAGCAAGACTTGAAAAACGGCCGGCGTTAAGGGATTCGTTTCGTCCATTATGGCGCGCTCCACTATAGTGTATCTCGGAATAAGGCGCGCCGCCTCGCCGCTGGCAATGGATCGTTTCAATCCAGGTAACGTTTCAAAATACCGCCTCGCGGGATTCAGGAGTCGGTCGTGTAGAATATCGGAGTTGTGCAACGATTCTCTCGCCTCGTCGCACCGTATGCCGCCGCCCTTGTGGCTGTCGCCCTCGTCTCGGCGGCGGCCGCCGCCGCAAGCAGTACCATTCCTCCTCGCGGCACTTTTTCGATCATCTTTCTGGTCGTGATCCTCGCAAGCGCGTGGTGGGGAGGATATGGGCCCGGAATTTTCGCCGCGCTTCTGTCGCTCGGCGCGGCGCCGTTCGTGATCATTCCCGGATTCTCGGCGTCCCATATTAACTACACGCTGATGGTCCTCCTGCTTCTGGTGTCGCTGCTTGTCAGCCGCGTCGCGTCCGGCAGAAACGAGCGCGAAGCGATCCTTCGCGATTTGAACGAATCGCTCGACGAGCGCGTCCGGCGCCGGACCGAGGAGCTGGAACGGGCCAACCTCTGGCTCCACGAGCGCGAATCCCTCCTGCTCCTTCAGGCCGGTGAGCTGGCCCGCTCCAACGCCGATCTACAGCAGTTTGCCTACGTCGCATCCCACGATTTACAGGAGCCTCTCCGCCTGATCGGGATCTACGCGGAACTGCTGAAGCGGCGCTATGGCGATCGGCTCGATTCGGAAGCCGATCGTTTTCTCGGCGTAATTGGAGACGGGGTCCAGCGCATGGAGAATCTGATCCGCGACCTGCTCGCTTATTCTCGCGTCATCCACGCCGAGCAACCCCCGGTGCAAACGATGGTCAGTGTCGCCGAGGCGCTGAAGGTCGCAACCTCGAATCTCGAACTGGTCATCCGGGAAAGCGGCGCCGAGATTCATACAGGCGACCTCCCATCGGTCACCTGCGACCGCCTGGAACTAACCCAGGTGCTCCAGAATCTGATCAGCAACGCCATCAAGTACCGAGGCCCGGAAACTCCCCGGATCGAAATCAATGCAAGCCACGTCGATCGCGACTGGGTGATCTCGGTCAAAGACAACGGTATTGGAATTCCTGCTCAGTATCTTGAGACAATCTTCAGCCCCTTTAAAAGGCTCCACGGGCAGAATTATCCCGGCACGGGAATCGGGCTTGCCCTGTGCCGCCGGATCGTCGAGCGGCGGGGTGGAAAAATCTGGGTGGAATCGGAGGTGGGCATGGGCGCGACGTTTCGATTTTCCATCGTCGATGGAGTCGAGCAACGCCTCGCCCGTGCCGCTGCAAGCGAGGTCAGTGGATCTCTGTCAGATCGATAACGTCCGCGATCTATCTCCTCTCTTTGACTCTGTCCCGATCGAATAGTCTCCGTAAGTACATAAAAATAACTAGCCTTTAGAAGCCGTTGTACCCGCCGGGTGTGACGCGTCACGGCGTCGTGCGCTTCTTGGTGAATCGAAACGTGGCCGGAGAGCATCGAAGGAATTGATATAAACACACTAAGATTAGTGGACATAGTAAGACTCATGTGCTAACCTGAGTCTGGGCGAGGTATCGCTTGTATGGACTTCAATCGCTTTACAGAAAAGCTTCAGGAAGGCGTCAGGGAGGCGCAGGGGATTGCGACCAGGAACGGGCAGCAGCAGGTGGATGTCGAGCATCTCCTGCTGGCTCTCGTCGAGCAGGAGAATGGCCTGGCGCAGTCAGTCCTGATCAAGGCGGGGGTGAATCTCCAGTCGCTGCATCAGTCCCTGGTTCAGGCGATTGAGAGAATGCCCAAAGTATCGGGCAGCGCCGCCGGCGTCGATCAGGTTTACATCACTGCGCGGCTCCAGAAGCTTCTGAATCACGCTCAGGATGAGGCCAGGCGCCTTAAAGACGAGTATGTCTCGGTCGAACACGTCTTGCTCGCCGCAGCCGAGGAGAAGATTTTCAAAGACCTGGGCATCACGCGCGAGCGTTTGATGCGGACGCTCCAGGAAGTGCGGGGGACGCAACGCGTCACATCGCAGAATCCTGAAGAAACCTACGAAGCTCTCGAAAAATACGGCCGCGACCTGACCAGGCTCGCTGCGTCCGGCAAACTCGATCCGGTGATTGGACGCGACGACGAGATCCGTCGTGTCATTCAAGTTTTATCCAGGCGAACAAAGAACAATCCTGTCCTGATCGGCGAGCCGGGCGTTGGCAAGACGGCCATCGTTGAAGGCTTGGCGCAGCGGATCGTTCGAGGCGACGTGCCGGAAGGTCTCAAAAATAAACGTGTCGTGGCGCTCGACATGGGCGCCCTGATCGCGGGGGCGAAGTATCGCGGCGAGTTTGAAGAGCGGCTGAAGGCCGTGCTGAAAGAAGTCCAGGCAGCCGAGGGCCAGATCATTCTTTTCATCGACGAACTTCACACCGTCGTCGGGGCGGGGAAAGCTGAAGGCGCAATGGACGCCGGCAACCTGCTGAAGCCCGCGCTCGCTCGCGGCGAGCTGCACTGCATCGGCGCGACGACGCTCGACGAGTACCGGAAGAACATCGAAAAGGATGCCGCTCTCGAACGGCGCTTTCAGACCGTCCTGGTTGATCAGCCCTCGGTGGAGGATACGATCTCCATCCTGCGCGGGCTGCGCGAGCGCTACGAACTGCATCACGGAGTGCGAATCAAAGACTCCGCGCTCGTCGCCGCCGCGGTTTTGAGCCAGCGCTACATCACGGATCGATTCTTGCCCGACAAGGCAATCGACCTCGTCGACGAAGCCGCCGCGAAACTGCGGACTGAAATCGATTCGATGCCGGCCGAACTCGACGCTCTCCTGCGCCGCCAGATGCAGCTCGAAATCGAAAGAGAAGCTCTCAGGAAGGAGTCCGACAAGGCATCGCGCGAGAGACTCGCCAAAATCGAAAAGGAGCTGGCCGAGCTGAAAACTCAATCGGCCACCTTGCAAGCACAGTGGAAGTCGGACCAGGAAACAATCCACAAACAACGCGAACTGCGCGCTCAGGTGGAACGCGTCAAACAGGAAATCGAGCAAGCCGAGCGCGCCTACGACCTGAATAAAGCGGCGGAATTAAAATACGGAAAGCTTTCGCAGCTTGAAAAACAACTCGAGACGCAGAAGCGCGAGACGACGCTTCTCAAAGAAGAGGTCGACGAAGAGGACATCGCACAAGTGGTCAGCCGGTGGACCGGAATCCCGATCACCAAGCTGCTTGAAGGAGAAGTCCAGAAGCTCATGCATCTTGCCGATGAGCTCCACAAGCGGGTCGTCGGCCAGGATCAAGCCGTCGACGCGGTGGCGGACGCGGTCATTCGCGCCCGCGGCGGGTTGAAAGATCCGAAGCGGCCGATCGGAAGCTTCATTTTCCTCGGGCCCACTGGCGTCGGAAAGACGGAACTGGCCCGCGCGCTCGCCGAATATCTTTTTGACGACGAGCACGCCATGATCCGGATCGATATGTCCGAGTACCAGGAACGCCATACCGTTTCAAGACTGGTCGGCGCGCCTCCCGGATATGTCGGATTTGAGGAAGGAGGGCAACTGACCGAAGCGGTTCGCCGCAGGCCGTATTCTGTGGTTTTGCTCGACGAAATCGAGAAGGCCCACCAGGATGTGTTTCATGTACTGTTGCAGGTTCTCGACGACGGCCGTTTGACGGACGGCCAGGGCCGCACGGTGGATTTTAAAAACACCATCGTGATTATGACGTCCAATGCGCAGCGCGACGAGCTGCCTCGTTTGTTCCGGCCCGAGTTTCTGAACCGCGTGGACGAGATCATCACGTTCCATCGGTTGTCTGAATCGGATCTCAAGAAGATCGTCGAGATTCAGTTGCAAACGCTGCGGGCTCGGTTGGCGGAGCGCCATGTCGAGCTGGTCATGGCCGATTCGGCTCGCGAACACCTGGCGGTGGCCGGCTACGACCCGACCTATGGAGCGCGTCCGCTGAAGCGGGCCATCCAGAAAGAGGTGGAAACGCCGCTGGCCCGGATGATCGTCGCCGGCGAAGTGCGCGACGGAGATCGCGTGGTCGTCGCCGAACGTGGAGGGGCGCTGGCCTTCAGCGTCGAGTCTGCGGTGAGGGCTGAAGCATCTTGATAGGTGGGGATGCCGCTTCTCGTCATTCGCGGCTCATATGGGAATGCAGGCATGGGCCGCGGGTGCCGGCGGGCGGGCGGTGATTGGAGAGAGAAATTAGAGAAAGAGACCCAAACATGGCTGAACAAAAAGAACAAATCAGTACGCTCCCATTGCTTCCTTTGAAGAATTCGGTATTGTTTCCCGGGCTTCTGATGCCGCTCTCGGTAGGGCGGCAGGCCTCGGTGGCGGCCGTGGAGAAGGCGCTCGGGACGGAAGAAAAGGAAATCGTCGTCGTAACCCAGCGCGATGTGAACGTCGATTCGCCCGCAGGCAGCGACCTGTTCACCATCGGGACGCGCGGCGTCATTCGCAAAGTGGGCCGCGCGAAAGATCAGCTTGAAATTCTGGTCTACGGACTGGAGCGCGTCGTCATCGTCAAAGCCGATGACGAGAACGGATACATCGCGGCTCGCGTTCGCACCTTGCCGGTGCCTGAAGACAGCAGCCGCGAAACGGAAGCGTTGACCCTCTCCATCGTCGAGATGGGAACGAAATTCGTGGGATTGATCCAATCCCCGAATCAGACGCCGCAGGAACTGGCGCGAATGTTCACCACGCAGGAAGATCCTCTGCGGCTGGCCTACATGATCGCGTCGATCATGAATCTGGAGGCTCCGCGCGAGCAGTCCCTGCTTGAAGCGCCCACGCGGACCGAAGCGCTCCGCATGGTCCACGGATGGCTTTCCCATGAAGTGGAAGTGCTGGAGCTCCGGAACAAGATCGCCGAAGAAGCCCGCGGAGAGATGTCGCGCGAGCAGCGTGAATATATCCTGCGGCAGCAGAAGCGCGCGATCGAGGCTGAACTCGGCGAAAAAAATCCCGAGCAGGCCGAAGTCGCCACTCTTCGGGAAAAGCTGGCCAAGGTGGAACTCCCCGAAGACGCGCGCAAGGAAGCGGAACGCGAGCTGGGGCGGCTCGAAAGCATCCCGGCTGCTTCGCCCGAGCACAATGTAATTCGTACCTGGCTCGAATACGTGATCGAGCTGCCGTGGAACAAGCGCAGCGAGGACAACCTCGAAATCGCCCGCGCGCGTAAAGTCCTCGACGAAGATCACTTCGGATTGCCCAAGGTCAAGGAGAGAATCCTCGAACACCTCGCGGTTCTGAAACTGAATCCCGAGGCGAAGGCTCCGATCCTGTGCTTCGTCGGCGCGCCGGGCGTCGGAAAGACGTCCCTCGGCCAGTCGATCGCGCGGGCTCTCGGACGCAAATTCGAAAGAATGTCGCTCGGCGGCCTGCACGACGAAGCCGAACTCCGCGGCCACCGCCGGACCTATATCGGCGCCATGCCCGGCCGCCTGATTCAGGCGATGCGTAGAGCCGGCGCGAACAATCCCGTTCTGATGCTCGACGAAGTCGACAAACTCGGGCGCGATTTCCGCGGCGACCCCGCTTCGGCGCTGCTCGAAGTGCTCGATCCGGAACAGAACAAAACCTTCCGCGATAACTATCTCGATCTGCCGTTCGATCTGTCGAAAGTCCTGTTCGTCACCACGGCCAATACGCTCGACACCATCCCGGCCCCGCTGCTCGACCGTATGGAAATCCTGCGGCTCAGCGGCTATAGCGAAGAAGAAAAAGTCCAGATCGCGCGGCGCTACCTGATCCCGCGGCAGTTATCGCAGACCGGAATCAAATCCGATCAGATGGAGATCACTGACGAAGCGCTGAAGCGGATCATCGGTTCGTATACCCGTGAAGCCGGCGTCCGCCGCCTCGAACAGACGATCGGCCGCGTGGTGCGTAAAGTCGCCCTTCAGTTCGCTGAAGGCCAGACCGATCACGTCGTGGTCAAAGCGGAGGCTCTGAGCGAGATGCTCGGTCCGGAGCCCGTGCCTCCGGAAGAGGCTCGCAAGGATCTGCCTCCGGGTGTCGCGACCGGGCTCGCCTGGACCGAAACCGGCGGCGACGTGCTCTACATCGAAGCCACGCTGCTTCCCAATGGCAAGGATCTGACCATCACGGGCCAGCTCGGCGAGGTCATGCAGGAATCGGCCAAGACCGCGCGATCCTTCGTGTGGGCCCACGCAGTCCAACTCGGGATCGACCCCACCAGGTTCCTGAATACGGGACTTCACATCCACGTGCCCGCGGGAGCCATCCCGAAAGATGGCCCGTCGGCTGGCGTGACGATGACGACCGCCCTCGCCTCGGTTTACTCCGGCGTCGCGGCGCGCAGCGATACGGCAATGACAGGCGAGGTGACGCTCACCGGGCTCGTTCTGCCGATCGGCGGCGTGAAAGAAAAGGTGCTCGCTGCCCGGCGCGCCGGGTTGAAGCGAGTGATCCTGCCGCGGGGCAACCAGAAAGACCTGCGCGACTTGCCCGACGAGGTCCGCAAAGAGATGGAATTCAAATTCGCGGACCGCGTTGAAGACGTGCTCGCCGAGATGCTCCCAGGACTCGTTGTCGCGCCGGCAAAGGCCGCCTGATCATTCGATCATTCTTTTTCAGCCGTTAATTCACGCTCATTCGGTGAATTAACGGCTTTTTTGTTTTTCCGGATATGATGAGCGGTATGAGATGGGGCATACTGCTGATCGCCGCTCTGGCTTCGGGGCAGACGGTTCAGGACGCGAAAAAATTCCTCGACGACGCCGAGAAAAATCTGCTGAAGCTCTCGACAGAAGCCGGCCACGCCGATTGGATCCGCGAAAATTTCATTACTTTCGATTCCGAAATGCTCTCGGCCGCCGCCGATGAGCGCCAGATCGCCGAAGGCGTCCGGCTCGCCAAAGCCGCAACGAAATTCGATCGCGTCAAGCTTCCGCCCGACATGGCCCGGAAGATGATGCTGTTGAAACTCGGTCTGACGCTTGCCGCTCCCTCCGATCCCGCCGGGAGCGCCGAAGTCACCCAGCTCGCCGCCAGGCTCGACGGACTCTATGGAAAAGGCAAATACTGTCCGGACGACAAAAAGCAATGCATGGACATCGAAGCGATCACACGCGTTATGGCCACCAGCACCGACGCCAGGGAACTGCTCGCCGTGTGGACGGGATGGCATACAATTTCTCTCCCCATGCGTCGCGACTTCACCCGCTTCGTCGATCTCTCTAACAAAGGCGCCCGCGAGCTGGGATTCAAAGACACCGGAGCCATGTGGCGCGCGAAATACGATATGTCTCCAGACGATTTCGCAAAGGAGCTCGATCGCCTCTGGGACCAGGTCCGCCCTCTATATAACTCCCTGCACGCCTACGTTCGCTGGAAGCTTCGCGAAAAATACGGCGACATCGTCCCCGCCAGTGGACCGATTCCAGCCCACCTCCTCGGCAATATCTGGGCTCAGGACTGGACCAACATATATAAGCTGGTCGCGCCCCCCAATGCCGATCCCGGCTACGACCTCACTCAGATCCTCAAATCGCGCAACACCGACGCCCTGGCGATGGTCCACTACGGCGAGAATTTCTTCAAATCTCTCGGATTCGCTCCCTTGCCGCAGACATTTTGGGACCGCTCCCTCTTCGTCAAACCTCGCGATCGCGACGTCGTCTGCCACGCGAGCGCCTGGAATATCGACGCCGCCGAGGATCTCCGCCTGAAAATGTGCATCGACATCACCGGAGAGGATTTCTACACCATCCATCACGAGCTCGGTCATAACTTCTATCAGCGCGCCTACAACAAGCAGCCGTTTCTATTCCGCGATAGCGCCAATGATGGATTTCACGAAGCCATCGGCGATACGATCGCCCTCTCGATTACTCCCGCCTACCTCGTGAAGCTCGGATTCATCCAGAAAGAACCCGACGCCTCCAAGGACATCGGCCTCCTTCTGAACCGGGCATTGGAGAAGGTCGCATTCCTCCCGTTCGGCCTGCTTATCGATCAATGGCGCTGGAAAGTTTTTTCCGGCGAGATTCCTCCCGAAAAATATAACGAAGCATGGTGGCAGCTCCGTTTGAAATACCAGGGGATCGCCCCGCCCTCTCCCCGTGCGGAGGAGTTTTTCGATCCCGGCGCAAAGTATCACGTCCCTGCGAACGTGCCCTACACCCGGTACTTCCTCGCCGATATTCTCCAGTTCCAGTTTCACCGCGCTCTTTCCCGGATCGCCGGGTGCAAGGAGCCGCTGAACCGCTGCTCGATCTACCAGAATCAGCAAGCCGGAAGCCGCCTCAACGCCATGCTCGAAATGGGAGTCAGCAAGCCCTGGCAGGATGCCCTCTACACCCTGACCGGACAGCGTCAGATGGACGCCACCGCCATTCGAGACTATTTCGCGCCCTTGCAGGCGTGGCTCGACGAACAGAATCGCGGAAAGCCGATCGGCTGGTAGTCTCGGGAATATTCAATCCCGCTTGATCCCTCCGCGGACCTGCTCGCGCTCCGCCGGCGGGTCCGCTCTTTATTTCCGCCGGACCGCAAAATCCAGGTACGTCTTGTACTCCCCGCCCGGCGCCTTCATCTCAAACTTCCCCTTCACCCGATCCCCCGCCGGGCTATAGGTCAGCCGGAAGCGCGGCCCCGGCTCGTCCGCCTCCGATTCGAAGACCAATCCGGCCCCGGCCGCCGCGACCGAGTACCGGATCACATGCCCCTCCGAATCGAAATAAATCGCGCGGCCCTGTGCGATCCTGCCCATACCCCCGCGCAAAGAGTATAAACCACCTGAATTCTTTGATGTACGCGGTATTCGCCATTTGGCCGTATCCCGAATGGCTGTAACACCGCGATGATAGGATGAAACATTCGTCCCGCGTGTGTCGCCTCTTAAGGAACAAGCAATGAAAAGATCTCAACCGTTTATCGCTGTGCTGTGTGTCTGGTTGGTGGCCCTTCCCTCATTTGGCCAGGACCAGGGCCGTCCGGAGCGTAAGGAAGATACCACGCCTCGGCTGGATTCGGAAAGCCCGCACTGGTACTCCCGCTTCACCAACCCTTATCAACCCCGCATCGTTCCGCCGGTGAACGTCTCAAACACCACGAGGCTCGATTCGCTGCTCCGCGCCGGGAATCTTTATTTGTCGCTCCAGGATGCCATCGCGCTTGCCATCGAAAACAACCTCGATGTCGAGGTGCAGCGCTACGAATTTGAATATGCAAACGCCGATCTCCTCCGTGCCAGGTCTGGCGCGTCCGTTCAAGGTATCCCCACCGGCGTCACTTCGGGAATGCCAAACGGCGCAGCGAGCCTGATCGGCAACACGAATACCGGACTCGCCGCCTCCGGCGCGGCGAGCTCGCTCCCGCTTGGCGTCAGCTACGATCCCTTGTTCACCTCCACGGTCAACTGGGGCCACACCTCCACTCCGCTCTCCAACACCGTCGTCTCCGGTCTGACCGAGCAGATCGCGACGAATAAGGTCGCGAACTTCGGCATCACGCAAGGCTTCATCACCGGCGGATCGGCGACACTCAGCTACAACAATCAAAACCAGTTCACCAACTCGTTCACCAACGTCTATAACCCGGCAACTACGTCGAGCCTCGATCTTGCCATCACCCAGCCTCTGTTGCAGGGGTTCGGCATCGCGATGAATAACCGCACCATCCGCATCGCCACCAACAACCTCAAGGCCGCCGACCTCGTCTTCAAGCAGCAGGTCATCAACGTCGTCGCCAACGTCACCGAGCTTTATTGGAACCTCGTCTTCTTCAACAACGACCTCGACGTGAAGCGCCGCGCCGTCGCCGTCTCCACCAAGCTGCTCAATGACAACAAGGCCCAGGTCGAGGTCGGAACGCTCGCTCCCATCGCCATCGTTCAGGCCGAAGCTCAGGTCGCCACCGACCAGCAGGCGCTCGTTCAATCCCAGACGAACGTTCTCCAGCAGGAAACCATCATGAAGAGCGCCCTCAGCCGCAATGGTCTTGCGAGCCCCGCCGTCGCCGAAGCGCGGATCATCCTGACCGACCGCATTCGTGTTCCCGACGTCGAGGCAATCGAGCCGATCCAGGACCTGGTCGACCGCGCGCTCGAAAATCGCCCGGAACTTGCCCAGAGCCGGATTCAGATCGATAACACCAAGCTCAACCTTCAGGGAATCCGCAATCAGATGCTGCCCACGCTGAACGCAGTCGTCGATCTCCGCAATAACGCGCTCTCCGGCTCCATCAACTCGCTGCCAAATCCCAACACCGGATTTTCCGTGCTCCACCCGAACCCGGCCGTGCCTCCCAGCACTTCTCCCGATCCCTTCTTCATCGGCGGCTACGGCACGATCCTGGGCCAGCTCTTCGGACGCAACTTCCCGAACTATACCGTCGGCGTGCAGTTGAATATTCCTCTGCGGAATCGCGCGGCCCAGGCCAACATGATCACGCAGGAGCTCAATCTGCGCCAGAACGAGCTATCGGTGCAGAAACTGATCAATCAGATCCGCGTCGACGTCCAGACCGCGCTCACCGCCGTCCAGCAGGCCCGCGCGCAGTATCAAGCCTCGGTTAAAGCTCGCGTGCTTCAGGAGCAGACAACCGACGCCGAGCAGAAGAAGCTAGCCGTCGGCGCCTCCACTCCTTACAACGTCATCCTCATGCAGCGCGACCTGTGGAACGCAGAAGACGCCGAAGTCCAGGCCGAGGCGGCCTACGCCCTTGCGCGCACCCAGCTTGACTGGGCCACCGGCATGACGCTCCAAAAGAACAATGTCCAGATGGACGAGGCCAGAGCCGGCCGAGTCAGCCGCGCTCCTGACGCCATCCCTCCCGGCGGCGGCAGCGCGAATCAGCGTTAACGCGATATTTCTCTCACAGGGCCGCGACCTGCCCTATGACTTCCGTCCCCGGCAAGACTTCCAACAGGTGGTTAAGCCCTTTAAGCGCGGCAATTCGCGGAGCGCATTTTTCGCTGCCTGTGTCACCTGGGACCGGTGGTGGAAATCCACCGGTACAAACGCAACCACTCGGGGTAAGCCGTTTCGGTAGTTCTTTCCGGCTCGGAACGCCGAAATGAAACCTTCCGGCTGGTTTTGAAACCTAGCTTACGTCGTTTCAAGAACTTACCTTTTGGTGGAAGGCTTGGCAAGGAGATTGCTCCTCAGCGGGCGTATGAAGACGATGAGAGCTCAAGGAACTCCGGTTGCTCCTCTCAGCATTTTCCCCGAGCAGTATCCCAAACCCCTATCCCTCTAAGTAAAACCCTCAGAATCCTTCCCAACCTGGTTCCTTGAGCCCTTAAGGGGCTCTTCCTACGACTATTGAATTCAATCTGATGCGGCTTCGAAATCCTAACGAAGCCGCACCGCGCGTCCGATAGAATCTGTATGGAACGTACAAACGTCCCCTCAGTCCAGACAGAGATCGAATTTCTTTTGAGCCTTCTCCGCATCAGCACTCCGGGTGAGCCCGCCGAGCGCCAAACGGAAGCAATGGAGCAACTCCTCGCCACCGCGACCGCCCGCTAACACGCCCCGGATTTGAGCCTGGCCATCCACAAAAAATTCGCGGTCACCCGGAAACAGAACCGCGGCCAATGAGGGGTTGCCTCGCCGTGCCGCGAACGTGGATGAAAAAAATCCGCACTCTCCTCCCCTGGTTTATAATCGAGGTCAGGATTCCTATGCCTCTCCGGGTGTTCCTTTCGTGCCTCACGTGTACCCTGCTCGTTTTGCAGGGATTCGCGCAGCAGCCAATCAAGGTCAACGTCAATGAAGTCGTTGTGCCCGTCACCGTGACCGACGATAAGGGCCGCTTCGTGTCGAACCTGGAGCAGAAGGATTTTCAGATCTTCGACCAGGGCAAGGAACAGACGATCGGTTACTTCACCCGAGAGCGCAATCAGCCCGTCGTCGTCGGATTCCTGATCGACCTCAGCCAGTCCAGCCGCACGCAATGGAAGAACTGGGAGTCGGCCGCCGAGGAGATGATCCTCCAGATGCTTCCCGACGACAAGCCGGAGATGAAGAAGCGCTTTGCCGGTTATCTGATCGGATACGGGAACGACGCGGAGCTGATGGTCGATACCACCAACGATCCGCAGCCGCTGCTTGAAAAACTGCGGAAGGTGAAGCCTGGCGGGGGATCGTCCCTCTACGATGCGATTTACATGGCGTGCACGAATCGTAAACTCGTGCAGGGCGAACCGGTCGAACCCCGGCGCATCATCATTATCGTCGGCGACGGCAACGACAATCACAGCAGCAAGACGCTCGATCAGGTGCTGGAACTCGCGCAGCGCAACCTGGTCACGATCTACGGAATTTCCACCATCTACTCCGGGTTCACCAGTGAAGGCACCGACAATCTGCGGCGCCTGGCGGAAGAGACCGGCGGCCGCGTTGAATATCCTCTGGCGAATCCCTACAAAGACGTCGCGGGATTCCTGTCGCAGCCGCGCGACGAAGGCAACTACGCGATCCAGCCGGGGACCGGCGGCTATGCGGCCGCGGTTTCCTCGGCGATTTTCGGATCGGTCGCCAACGTGGTCGGAGAAGTGACCACGCAGTATATTCTGCGCTATACGCCCGATACCGGCGCGCAGGATTCGAACCGTGTCTTTCGCACCCTGGAGGTAAGGGTCGCGCTGCCCAACGTGAAAGTGCGTGCTCGCAAAGGCTACTACCCGTTCGGCGTGCAGTAAGCGCTGTTCTCGAAAATGGTTCTGACCGGGACTCAAAGCGCCAGATTCTCGATCGTCGTCGTCGAACTGGCTGGGCGAGAGGCTGTCAACGCCGGTATCCTCCTCGAAGATCCTTCCACCGATCGTTTGTGGATCCGTCTGCGCCGCGATTGGTACGAGATCGCTCCCGGGGAGGCCGAAGTACTCGCCGAGCTTGAAGACGATCTGTTCCTCAAGGCCCGCGAGATGGGCGCGGAGCGCCTGCTGCAAACGATCGAGGATTCCTGGTCGAACATCGTCCGGGTCACCGATCGGCGGCAGGTGATGGTCGATGATTTCGAGCGCACGCTCGCCCGCCTCTATCGCGAGCATGTGCGCTCCACCGTGATCGAGTTCGGAACGCACCTGCCCCGCTACTCGCTTGCCGTCGCAGCGGGAGCGTTTCTGGAAAACCGTGAAGTCACCTCGGAGGGCTGGGAAGAAGCTCCGCCGGATTTGCCGATTTCCGAAAACATGTTCGTCGCCAGAATCGAGGGCCGCTCGATGGAGCCCAGGATTCCCGACGGATCGTTGTGCGTCTTCCGCCACGGCGTCGCCGGATCGCGTCAGGGGCGTTTGGTGCTGGTGGAGGCTCTCGGCCAAAACGACCGGTATACGGTCAAGCGCTATCGCAGCGAGAAGCGGCAGACTCCCGAAGGCTGGTCGCACGAAAAGATCGTGCTCGAGCCATTGAATCCGGAATTCGATTCCTGGGAACTCGATCCGGAAGAAGACCGTTTCCGCGTTATCGCCGAATTTGTCCGCGTCCTGGAATGATCCGCACGGCAGTTCGGGCGCGCGCAAACTGCGCTAAAAAGACGCGTTTTGTAGCGCAAAACGCGCTAAATTCGCGTTATTTGACGTGAATGGGTATGCTGAATCTTGTTGACCGTCCTCGTCATTCCTGCTTACCGTCCGGGGAGAGAGCTTCCAAAGTTGTTGCAACAGATCGGGATTGGCGTTTTTCGCGCGGTGATCGTGGTCGATGACGGCAGCGGCGAGGCGTACGGGCGGGTGTTTGAGGCCTGCGATGCGGCAGTTTTACGTCACGAGGTGAATCGGGGCAAGGGTGCGGCGCTGCGGACGGGGATCCGGTATGCGATGAGCGAATTTCCCGGGTGCGGGGTGGTGACCGCGGATGCGGATGGGCAGCATCATCCGGAAGACGTCGTGCGCGTCGCCAAGAGGTTAGAGCAGGAGCCTGGTTCGCTGGTGCTCGGTTCCCGCGAGTTTGAGGACGGGGTGCCGGGGCGGAGCAGGGTAGGGAACACGATGGCCCGGGGTGTGTTCCGGTTGCTGATGGGCCAGAAACTGCGGGATACGCAGACGGGGTTGCGCGGGATTCCGGCGGCGCTGCTGCCGAAATTGGCGGCGATGACTTCTTCCGGGTACGAGTTTGAGGTCGATATGCTTACGGCCGCGAAGCATTTTTCGACTCCGATCGTGGAAGAGCCGATCCGGACGATTTACGAGGCGGGGAATCCGACATCGCACTTCGATCCGGTGGCGGATTCGATGCGGATCGGGTTCGTGCTGGCCCGTTTTACGCTGCTGTCGCTCGGGACGGCGGTGCTCGATAACCTGGTTTTTTCGGTGGCGATTCGGGCCGGAGCCGATGCGGGTGCGGCACAGATCGCGGCGCGAGCGATCGCGGTGTGCGTGAATTATCCGCTGGCGCGCCGGGCGGTGTTTTTGTCGAAGGACTCGCATCGATCGACGCTGGTTCGCTATCTGGCGCTGGTGGTTGCGAGCGGGCTGGTTTCGTTTCGAATCATGACGTGGTTTGCGCCGCCGGCGGGGCTTCTTAAGGCGAAGGTTCTTGCGGAATCGCTGCTGTTCATTGTGAATTTCGTGATTCAGAGGGATTGGGTATTCGTACGGAAGACACAGCAGACGGCGACGGATTGGGACCGATACTACAAGTCGCCTGCGCCGGCGGCGCGGTTTACGCGGAAATATACGGGCCGGGTGCTGACGGGTGCGCTGCGGAGATTTGGCGGCAACATCGAGAAGCTGGTGGAGTTGGGCGGGGCGAACAGTTGCTTTCTGGAGACGATTCGCCGCGCGATTTCTCCGGGCGAGTATCACGTGATTGATACGAATGCGTATGGGCTTTCGTTGTTGGAGGGGCGTGGAGTCGTAGCGCATCAGCAGAGTTGTCTCGACCTGCGGCTGGATTTGAAGGCGGACGCGGTGTTCAGTATCGGGTTGATCGAGCATTTCGACCGGGCGGGGACGAGGAAGGCGGTGGAGTCGCACTTTGCGCTGATCAAGCCGGGAGGCTGCGCGGTGATCTCGTATCCGACGCCGACCTGGCTATACCGGGCGGCGCGGTGGGTGGCGGAGGCGGCGGGATGGTGGCAGTTTCCGGACGAGAGGCCGCTCGACCGGGAAGAGGTGGTGGAGGCGGCGCGGGGGCTCGGAGTGGTGGAGTTTGAAAAAATTTTGTGGCCTGTCGTGTTTACGCAGAGGTTGATGGTCTTCAGGAAGAGAGCATGAACACGGCGGCTGGCGGAATTGAAGCTCCGCGCGGGCTGAAACCCGCCCTCCTTTTGATCGCGGTGATGTCGGTGGTAGCGGTCTACGGGTTTGTGCGGGAAGGGCTGTTCGGGCAGGAGTTGTGGAAGTACGGGGGGCTCGAGCGGTGGGGGCTGTTCAGCGCGGTCTATTGGGCGGCGGCGGGGCTGCTGGTGCTGGTTGCGCCTCGATGGCTGATGCCGGCGGCGGTGGTGTTTGTTTTCGGGTATTCGGAGTGGTGGTGTTGGGAGTTTTTCGATCCGTGGGCTCCGGTGGCGGTGGTGTATTTTCTGGGGTCGTGTTACTTCGCCGGGAGATGGATGGCTCGCGGGGTGATGGCCGTGTTGGTTGGGCTGGCGGCATGGGTGTTTGCCTTGTCGATCGCGGTGCATTTTGGGGTGAACCGGCCTGGTGTGTATTGGGCCGGGTTCGGGGCGCCGTACGTGGCTGGCGCGGGGCTGAGAGGGCGGATCAGGAACGCGGTTGATGACCACCGCGTCTCAATGCGGGGTGTTGAGAGGAAGCGGGCAAATGCAGCGGGCTTGGCGGTTTTGATTTATGTGCTGATGATGCAGTGGATCGTCGCGCTGAAGCCGGAGGTGAGTGCCGATGGGCTGGCGATGCATCTGGCGATTCCGGAGATGATCGCAAGGGAACACCGGTTCGCTTTTGATTTTCAGCACTACGCATGGTCGCTCATGCCGATGGGCGGGGATTTTGCGTTTACCGCAGTGTATTTGTTGGGCGGGGAGATCGCGGCGAAGCTGCTGAATTTCGCCATGCTCGCCGTGATTGCGGCGTTGGTGTACCGGGCGGCGCGACGATGGCTTGAGCCGGGGAGAGCGGGGGCCGCGACGGCGCTGTTTGCATCGGCTCCGCTGGCGCAGTTGGTGACGGGATCTTTGTTCGTCGAGAATGTGTGGGCGGCGTTCCTGGCGGGTGGAGCGATTGCGGTTTGGGAAGGCGAGGCCATTTGCGCTGGAATTCTGATCGGGGCGGCGCTGGCGACGAAGGTAGGGACGTCGGCGTTTCTGGTTCCGATGGCGATTGCGGCGGCGGCCGCGATGCGGAAGCGCGCATGGGCGGCGGCGGCGCTGATGGTTGTTTTTGCGTCCCCGCCGTATTTGAACGCGTGGGTGAAGACGGGGAATCCGATTTTTCCGTTCTCGAATAACGTCTTTCATTCGAAATATTTCGATTCGTCGACGGCGCTAGCGGATATGCGGTACCAGCAGAAGGCGAGCTGGGATGAACTGTACAGGCTCGCGTTCCGGTCGCAGGAATTTTTCGAAGGACAGAACGGCGCGCTCGGATTTCAGTATTTCGTGCTGCTTCCGCCGCTGTTGTTGCTGTTGAGCCGGAAGGCTCCGCGAGCGCCGGTGTTGATCGGCGTGGCGGGGGCGGTTTTGACCTTGGCCTCGATTCCGAATTTGAGGTATCTGTATCCGGCGATGCCGCTGGTTTCAATCGGAATCGCGTGGATGATGGCGGAGATGCCGTGGACGATTGCGGCCGCGGCCGTTCTAACCGGGTTGAATCTTTGGTTCCTACCCGCGGCGGGATGGTATCAGCAGGATTTCGCGGCGTACGGCCGGGAAGATCTGGAGGCGTTCGTGAAACGTGCGGCTCCGGAGAGGAAGCTGATCGAGTTGGTGAATGAAATCGCGCCGGGGCAGCCGATCGCGGTTTTTCACGCGGGGGCGATCGCGGGACTGCATGCGAAGGCGTATGTGGACGACTGGCACACGTATCGTTTTTATCGAGGATTGATGGAAGCGGCGGACGCGAAGCAGATTGCAGAGATGACGCGGTCGCTGGGGATTCATTATTTGATCACGCCGATTCCTCCGGAGACGAGCTTGGTGGTTGTCAGGCAGTTTTTGGAAACGTGGACGGCGCCGACGGCGAAGGAATCGGGGAAATATCAATTGCGGACGCTGCTGGACGTTCCGGTAGCGAAGCCGCGCGTCACCGATCCGGCGGGGGCGGGGAGCTACGACGACGGCGATTCGCGGATTGAATATACGGGGACGTGGCTGCACGACCAGCAGTTCGAGGAGCCGTTCGGGAAGTCGATTACGTATTCGAATACGCCGGGGGACCGAGCGGCGTTTTTGTTTCATGGGACGTCGATCGAGTACGTGTATACGATGGCGTTCAATCGGGGGATCGTGGAGATTTCGATCGATCGCGAGGCGCGCGGGAGGATCGATTTGTATTCGAAAGAGGTGAAGTGGCAGCAGAGGCGGGTGTTTGGGGGGCTGGAGCGGGGGCCGCATACGATCGAGCTGCGGGTGGCGGGGGAGAAGAATCCGCGATCGTCGGGAACCTTTGTGGACTTGGATCGGTTTGTGGTGAGGTGAGCGATCGGTATACTGCGGGCATGAGCCGTGCACAGGACATCGCGCCGCGGGCGGCGACGGTTTGTGGCTGATGGAGTGGATTCCGCGCATGGCGGGTTCAAGTAACCGGCGCGGAAATATTTTAAATGTGTACACGGAGCCGGAGTTTCGAAGGCGAGGGCTGGCCCGGAGGTTGACGCAGGCGGCGATGGATTGGCGCAAGGCGAACGGAGTCGATTGCGTGATCCTGCATGGGAGCGGGACGGGCGGGCGCTCTATGAGCCGCTGGGGTTCGAGCCGACAAATGAGATGCGGATTCAGTTTTAAAATGGAGACAGATGCGGACGTTTAGTTTGGTCGCTGTGATGGGAATCGCGGCGTTTGGGCAGAAGTACGATGGGCCGCGGCCGCCGAAGCCTGACGTGGTGTATCTGGTCCACGCGGACAATCTGGTTCCGACGGATGTGACAGAGGCGAAACAGGATTCGGGAAAGAAGAACGAGACGCAGTATTCGGTGAGCGGGGCGGGGGCAAGCGCGAAGACGCCGCTGGCGGAACCGATCTTTATCATGGAATCGGAAAAAATCCAGCCGCAGAGCCTGGAGTTATACAGGTTCGAAGTGAAGAATGGACATCGGGAAGTGACGATGGCTCAGAAGCGGACGCGCGGCGGTCCGAGGCCGCTGAGGCTAACTGTTACGCCGCTCGGCGGGAAGCTCTACCGCATCGAAGCAGATGAAGAGCTTGAAAATGGGCAGTACGGACTCTCACCAAACGGCTCGAACACCGTCTTTTGTTTCGAGGTGTATTAGCCGTCACGTCACGCGATCGAACGACGTAGCTGATAAAATCAAGACTTATGTTTCTTGGGCTGGAGCATACTGCCATTGCGTCTCCAAATCCGCGCAAACTGGCGCAGTGGTACGTAGATCATCTGGGGTTCAAGATCAATTTCGAATACGACGGCAATTATTTCGTGAGAGCGGCGAACGGGTCGATGCTCGAAATCATTCCTTCGGAAGGGAATCGGGCGGAGGCGAAGATGCGCGATCCGGGAATCCGTCATCTGGCGATCGATGTGGAGAATTTCGACGCGGCCTATCAGATTCTGAAGGGCCAGAAGGTGAATTTCGTTGGAGAACCCTATACGAACCAGGGCAATCGGCTGGTGTTCTTCACCGATTGTGACGGTAACCTGGTGCACCTGATCCAGAGAGAGCGGCCACTGCCCTGAAGTACTCTCTGAAGGATCATCTTGCTTAACCGGGTTTTCAAAGCGTTCAGCTACCGCGATTTCCGCCTGATGTGGGCGGGGGCCTGCACTTCCACGATCGGGAGCTGGATGCAGATTGTGGCGCAAGCGTGGCTGGTATACACGCTATCGCACGACGATCCGTTTTATCTCGGGCTGGACGCGTTCCTGAGCCAGGCGCCGATTATTCTTTTCTCGCTGGTGGGCGGAGTGATCGCGGACCGGCGCGACCGGCGGCATATGCTGCTGATGTCGCAGTACATCCAGATGGCGTGTGCGTTCACTTTAACCGCGTTGTTTTATTTCCACGTGGTGCAGGTGTGGCACATCCTACTGTTATCTTTCCTCAGCGGGATCGGGCAGAGCTTTGGGGGGCCGGCGTATTCGGCGCTCTTACCGACGCTGGTAGGGAAAGAGGATTTTTCGAACGCGATCGCGTGGAATTCGATTCAGTTCAACCTGGCGACCATTCTGGGCCCGACCATCGCGGGAATTACGCTGGCGAAGCTCAATGCGACGTGGTGTTTCGGACTGAACGGGGTGTCCTTTATCGCGGTGATTGTGTCGCTATTCATGATCAAGGCGGGGTACGTGCCGGCGCGATCGACGGAGTCGATCATCACTTCGATGAAACAAGGGATCGCGTTCATCCGGACCAAGGCGGGACTCGACTCGCTGATCGTGCTGGCGTTCTGTCTGACATTGTTCGCGATCCCGATGAGAACCTTCCTCCCCGTCTTCGCGAAAGAAGTTTTCAAGGGCGATTCGACGACATTCACGCGGCTTTTGATCTGTTCAGGGGTGGGATCGATTTGCGGGGCGCTTCTGGTGGCGGCGTCGGGCAGGGTGAAGCGGCAGGGACTGGTGGCGCTGCTGGCGCTCATCGTTCTGGGCGGGGTCATTGTGGGGTTTGGATTGTCGAAGTCGCTGCTGCTGTCGAGCATACTGATCTTCCTGAGCGGAGCATCGATCATGTGGGTGTTTTCCATGGTGCAATCGCTGGTGCAGGCGATCACGGCGGACGAGATGCGCGGGCGGGTGATGAGCGTGTACAACGTCGCATTTCGCGGCGGAATGCCGGTGGGGAGCCTGATGACGGGAAAACTAATCCCGCTGTTGACGGTATCGGTGACGGTCGCGTGCGCGGGATCGGTGCTGGTGCTGTTGGGGATATACTTTCTGTTTATCCACCGGCGGATTGCGACGCTGTAGTTCGGAAATTTCCTAGAGTCATTCTACGAACCACTGGTGTGTGAGTTGCTGTTCAGCTTGGCATGCTGGACGGCCTTACATCGAATATCGAGCGCTACATGGATCTTTTGAGCGCTCGGCAGAAGCTGGTTGCGTCGAATATTGCCAATGCGGACACGCCTGGCTACAAGACGCAAGATATTGATTTTCAATTCGAATTCATGTCGCTCGCCAAGGGCGAACAGCCGCAGGTAATCCAGCCGCAAGGTCTCAAGGAAAAAACTGATGGCAACAATGTGAACCTGGATCGGGAGGCTCGATTGCTTGCCGAGAACCAGATGCGTTTCAATCTGGCTTCCGTTTTGGTCAAAGGGAATTTGAAAACGGTACAGGAAGCGATTCAGGGAGGGGGCAACTCGTGAGTCTATTCTCATCGATCCAAGTCAGCGCGTCCGGAATGAGCGCGCAGCGGACGCGGGCGGAACTGCTGGTGGAGAATATGGCGAATTCGGAGACGACGCGGACGCCGGAAGGCGGTCCGTACAGGCGCAAGGATGTAGTGTTTTCGACAGATCAGCAGGCGTCGCCGTTCTCGGCGGTATTTCAGAACGAGATCGGGACGGGGGTTTCGGTGGCGGAGATCACCGAAGACACGCGTGAGCCGGAGATGCGCTACATGCCGGGGCATCCAGATGCGAACGCCCAAGGTTATGTGGCGTTCCCGCGGATGAATCCGGCCGAAGACATGGTTGATCTGCTGAACGCGTCGAGGTCGTATCAGGCGAACATTGCGGCGATTGCGTCGGTGAAGGACATGATCAGCCGTTCGATCGACATGATGAGGTGACGTGAATGGGTGCTCCGATTCTCCCTGTGAACGTTTCGATACCGGCGATTGCTCCGATTTCCTCTCCGGCGCAATCTCCGGTGTCGGGTGGGGCGTTCCAAAACGTGTTTTCCGAGGCGGTGGCGAAGGTCGAAAGTTTTCAGAAGAATGCAAATGCGAGCGTCGACCGGTTTCTTTCGGGCGAAGGCGAGGAACTGCATCACGTCGCGATCACGGCGCAGCAAGCCGAGCTTTCGTTCCAGATGTTCATGCAGGTTCGGAACAAGATCGTGGCGGCTTATCAGCAGATGATGCAGATGCAGCTATGACGGGAGAAGGCGCCGGGAATCAGGATTCAGGGGTAGGAAACGCGTGAACCAGGTAACGCGGCTGTTTGGGAAATTGAGTATCGCGCAGCGGATCTGGCTGGCGGCGGCTGCGCTCGCAGTGACCGGAGCGATAGGGGCGCTCGCGCACTGGAACCAGGAGCGGGACTTCAAGCCTTTGTTTACGGGGGTGGCGGCGGAGGATGCGGGGCCGCTGCTGGCAAAATTGCGCGAATCGGGGAGTGAGTACCGGCTGGCGGATAGCGGGACGACAGTGCTGGTTCCATCGGCGCGGGTGGCGGAGCTGAGGATCGAAATGGCGTCGGCGGGACTGCCGAAATCGGGGCGCATCGGATTCGAGCTGTTCGACAAGGCGAATTTCGGGGCCAGCGAGTTTGCCGAGCAGGTGAACTATCATCGCGCGATCGAAGGGGAACTGGAGCGCAGCATCATGTCGATCCGCGAGGTGGAACAGGCGCGGGTGCATGTAACGCCGGCGAAGGATTCGCTGTATACGGAGTCGCGGCAGCCGGCCAAGGCAAGTGTGCTGATAAAGCTGCGGCACGCGGCGGCGCTTTCGCAGCAGAATATTGCGGCGATCTGCCAGCTTACCGCGAACGCGGTTCCAGGGCTGGCGGCGGAACAGGTTTCGCTGGTGGATACGAGCGGCAATCTGCTGAACCGTTCGCGGGCGGTTTCCGAGGAGGCCGGCGCAACAGAGGCGACGCTCGATTATCGAAAGAGCGTCGAGCACGATTTGCAGAACAAGATTGCCGCGACGCTCGAGCCGCTGCTGGGGGCGGAGCATTTTCGCGCAGGTGTGTCGGCGGAAGTGGACCTGACGAGCGGTGAACTGAGCGAGGAGACATTCGATCCACAGAAGTCGGTAATGGCCTCGTCGCAGACGACCGAGGACGGCAACGGCGGGGCAATGGCGTCGGGGGTTCCCGGAACGGCTTCGAGCCTTCCCCGGCCCACGTCGCGTCCTTCGACGGGCGCGAGCAGCTATTCGCGGCGCACAGAGAACATCAATTACCAGACGAGCCGGGTGGTCAAGCACACGCGCCTACCGCAGGGAACTGTGAAGCGGTTATCGCTTTCCGTGCTGGTGGATCATACATTGCGTTGGGAAGGCGCCAAGCGCATTGTGGAGCCGCCGACGGCGGAGAAGCTGAAAGTGATTCACGACGTTGTCGCGGCGGCCGTAGGGATCGATCACAACCGCGGCGATCAACTGGTGGTGGAGGCGTTTCCGTTCGAATCGACGCTGACAGCCGAGCCTGAGCTTCCCTCCGCGGTGAAACCGGAGCCGGAACGGCCGGTCCTGCTGAAAGGTCTGTTTGCGGAGAAGCGGGGGAAAATTTTCGGGGGGATCTGCGCCGGCGTGGCGGTTGCGGCGATTGCGGGCGTTGTATTTTTACGCCGCCGCAGGAAAGCGCGGCCGCCGGAGGTCGAAATGGCTGCTCCCGCCGCATTGCAGCAGCCTTCAGCGCCGCCGGCGGTTTCAGTCGAGACCGCGCAGAAACAGCTCGAGGGGCGTCTGGCGGAGCAGCAGGCGGAAAAGGCGAGGCAGGAAGTGGAAGCGCTGATGTCGCTCAAGATGCCGGTTGTAAAAACAAAGAAGACCGAGGTGCTGATGAAGCACATCGCGGCGGAGACCTCGAATGATCCGGCGATGCTCGCACGGGTTGTGAGGACGTGGCTCAATGGTTAGAGTCGCTGAACGGCAGACGGAAACGATTTCCGGCGTCAGAAAAGCGGCGATCATGATGATCACGATCGGCGCGGACGCGTGCAGCTCAATTCTCAAGGAGCTCGATGAAGATGAAGTTCAAGCGATCCTGAGCGAGGTCGCTCGAGTCCGCACGCTCACGCCGGAGCAGGCGGAAACCGTACTGGAAGAGTTTTACCAGATGTCGATCGCTCATGATTACGTGGTGAAGGGCGGCGTGGATTACGCAAAGAAGGTGCTGAACAATGCGTTCGGGCCGGAGGAAGCGCGGAAGATTTTCAACCGGCTGATGAAAACACTGACCAACGAGTCGCTCAGCTTTGACGCGATTCAGAAGAGCGATCCTCAGCAGCTTGCAAAATTCATACATGCCGAGCATCCGCAGACGATCGCGCTGATTCTATCGCACCTGAATCCGTCGCAGGCGGCGGGGCTGCTTTCGTCGCTTCCGGCGGAGGTGCGCTCCGACGTTGCGCTGCGGATGGCGAGTCTGGATGAAATTTCACCCGAAATAGTTACACGCATCGCCGCGGTGATCGGAACGAAGCTCAAGGCGTTGGGCGAGATGAGCCGCGAGGCGTACGGCGGGGTCAATGCATTGGCGGAGATGCTGAACAGGCTCGATTCGAATTCGAGTCTGGAGATTCTGGAGAACATCGAACGCGTTGATCCAAAGCTGGGAGCGACTGTGCGTCATCTGATGTTCGTGTTCGAGGATTTGCTGCTGCTGGATATCGAGGCGGTGAAGGAGGTCCTGGCGAAGGTGGACCGGAAGATTTTGACGGTGGCGCTGAAGGGCACGAGCGATCAGATGAAGAATCACATGCTCCAGGCGATGAGCCAGCGCGGCGCCGACATGATGCGCGAAGACATGGAAGCCATGGGGCCGATCAAGATCAAGGAAGTGGAGGCGGCGCAGCAGCAGATCATCGCGGTGGTGCGGCAGCTCGAATCGGAGGGTGTGATCAGTCTGAAGGGCAGCGCCGGAGAGCAGTATGTCCTCTAGGCTGGTGCGCCCGGGCGATCCAAGCGCGCGCCAGGCGATGGCGTGGCGTGCTCCGATTCGCGGAGAAACGCGCGTAGCGGAGCCAAGACGAGCGGAGGGAGCCACTGAGGCAGAGATTAAGCGCGAGATGGAGGCGCGCGCGCAGGCGGCATATCAGCAGGGATTCGCGGCGGGACAAGCGTCGGGAATTCAGCAAGCGTCCGAGCGGATCGAGCCGGCGGCGGCGGCGTTGAATCGCATCGTGGCCGAGTTAACGTCGGTTCGAAAGAAATTTCGCGCGGACGCCGAGCAGGATACGGTCGCGCTGGCGATCGCGATTGCGCGGCGCGTTCTACATCGCGAACTGGCGACGGATCCCGAAGCGATTCTTGGGCTGGTGATGGCGGCGTTCCAGAAACTCAATGCGCGAGAAACGCAGCGGCTGCGGCTGGCTCCATCGGATGCGGCGCTGATCGACGAACACCGGGCGCGGTTGCAGTTTCCCGAGACTCTGCAAGTGATCGCGGACAAATCGCTGCCTCCGGCGAGCGCGGTTTTCGAAACATCGCGCGGAGAAATGGATGCATCGGCGGATACGCAACTGGCCGAGATTGAACGCGGATTGACAGACCTGGTTCGAAGGAGAACGCAATGAGCCTCTCGGCGCTGGTCCGGGAAGTGGAGCGCATCGATACGATACGTGCGATGGGGCGGGTGCGGGAGTTGGTGGGATTGCTGATCGCATCCGATGGTCCCGCGGCGGCGCTCGGCGATTTTTGCGAGATTCGATCGAGCCGCGCGGCGGTGCGGGCGCAGGTGGTCGGGTTCCGCGAAGGACGCGTGCTGCTGATGCCATTAGAGGAAATCGGGGGGTTGCAGCAGGGGGATATGGTGGTGGCTCGTCCGGAGGCGGCGCGTGTGGAAGTCGGCCAGCAGCTTCTTGGAAGAGTACTCGATGGATTCGGAAGGCCGATGGACGGCGGACCGGCGATCGTGCCCGAGGCTCTTTACGATCTATACGCGACGCCGCCGGGGCCGATGCAGCGCGAACATATTTCTGAGCCGCTGGCGACGGGAGTACGCGCGATCGATGGGCTGATGCCGCTCGGCAAAGGTCAGCGCGTGGGGATCTTCGGGGGATCGGGCGTCGGCAAGAGCACGCTACTCGGCGCGATGGCTCGACACAATTCGGCAGACGTGAGCGTGATCGCCCTGATCGGCGAGCGCAATCGGGAGGTGCGCGAATTTCTCGAAAAGGAATTGAGCGCGGAGGGGCTGAAGAGAAGCGTGGTTGTGGTCGCCACATCGGACATGCCGGCTCCGCTGAGGGTTCGCGCGGTGTTTGTCGCGCTGGCGGTTTCGGAATATTTTCGCGACGCGGGCAAGAGCGTGCTGCTGGTGATGGATTCGGTAACGCGGCTTGCGATGGCGCAGCGCGAGATCGGGCTGGCGGCAGGGGAGCCGCCCTCGCAGAAAGGCTACACGCCGAGCGTGTTCAGTCTCATGCCCAAAATTTTCGAGCGGGCGGGGAACTTCAAATCCGGGTCGATCACGGGATTTTTCACCGTTCTGGTTGAAGGCGACGATTTCAATGAGCCGATCTGCGACACGGCGCGCTCCATTCTCGACGGTCACGTGATTCTTTCGCGGGAACTGGCGGCGATGGGGCATTATCCCGCGATCGATACGTTAAATTCCGTGAGCCGCCTTGCGGGGCGGATCGCGACAGCAGAACATCGCGAAGCGGCGCAGCGGATGCGCGAATGGCTCGCGGAATATGAGCGGTCCGAGGATTTGATTAATCTTGGCGCCTATGTTTCGGGCTCAAATGCGCGGCTGGATTCCGCGATCAAGGTTCGTCCGAAACTGATCGAATTTTTACGGCAGGACGCGCACACATCCGAGTCCTTCGAGCAGACGATGGCGAAGATAAAAATGCTGGCCGGGGAGACGGGATGAAGAAATTTGCCTTCCCGCTGGGCCGGGTCCTGGACTTTCGGGAGATGCAGACGCGGATTGAGGAGTCGAAACTGGAGCAGCTTTATGGCGAACTTCGCGGTATCGAGGCGAGCGAAGCGGTCCTGAGGCGGCAGAGGGCGGAATCGGAGCAGGATGTGCTCGCTTCCGGGGGCGCGCCGGGATTGGAGCTTGCGGCGCTCGATTCGTTCCGCCAGTTCACGGCCGCCGAACACAGGCGGCTGGAGAATCTGCGGCGAGGCTGCCGGGAGAGAATTGCGGCGCAGATTCAGCTCGTGGCGGCCAAGAGACGGGCTGTGCGGCTGCTTGAACGACTGAGGGAACAGCGGCGCTCCGTATGGAGCCAGGAATTGAACCGCGAACTGGATGCGCAGGCCGAAGAAGCGTTCCTGGCTCAATGGAACCGCGAGCGGAAATAATCCGAAGCTCTTCGTAACAAAATCAGGCTGAGGCCGTATACTTACCGAGGAGCACTCGTGTCGACATTCTTTAAGGACGTCCGCTACGCGGCCCGGATGCTGATGAAGAGCCCCGGATTCACGGCGGCGGGGGTGATTTGTCTCGGGCTCGGCATCGGGGCGACGACGGCGATTTTCAGCGTGGTTCATGCGGTATTGCTGAAACCGCTCGGATACCGCGAGCCGAATCGTCTGTTCAGGATTTACACGGAATTTCCGACGTTTCCGAATGGTGGATTGCGGCGGTTCCCGATCTCGCCGCCGGAGGAATATGAGCTTGCGCACGAGCTTGAATCATGGGAAACGATCGATGGATGGCAGACGGGAGGCGTGAATCTGGCGGGGGCGGCGGACCCGATCCGCGTGAACAGTTGCGCGGTAACGGGAGGGCTGCTTCAAACGCTTGGCGTTTCGCCGGAGCTAGGGCGGCTGGTGACTCCACAGGATGACATTCAGGGCGCGAATCTGGTGCTCGTGATCTCGCACGGACTGTGGCAGCGCGCGTTTGGAGGGGATCGATCGATTCTGGGGCGGGTGGTGCAGGTCAACGGGCGGAACGCGAACGTCGTGGGCGTGATGCCGCCGGGATTTTCGTTTCCGCCCGATGGGCAGCCTGGCTCCGACGTGTGGCTGCCAGCGCAGTTGGGTCCTCCGAATCCGCAGAGGCGTGGGAGTCACGGATTGTTCGCGCTCGGACGGTTGAAACCCGGCGTTTCGCCCGGCCAGGCGAGAGATGAAATTGCGCGGCACGTGGCGCAATCGAAAGCGCGGCTTGGCGCGCAGGCGCACGCGTTTAGCGCGGAGTTCCACCCGATCGTCACCTATGGATTGCAGGACGAGGTGGTCCGCACGGTCCGTCCCGCGCTGTGGACGCTGATGGGGGCGGTGGCGTTCGTGCTGCTGATTGCATGCGTGAATGTCGCGAATCTGCTGCTGGCACGGGCGGAAGCGCGCCAGCGTGAGATTGCGATTCGGAAGGCGCTCGGCGCGGGGGTTGCGCAACTGGTGCGGCAATTTACGGTAGAAGGGTTGTTGCTCTCGATTGCGGGAGCGGCGCTCGGGCTGGGTCTCGCGTCTCTCGGATTGCGTCTGTTGGCAGCCGCAGCGGAGGCGAGCATCCCGCGGGCGTCGGAAGTTGCGATCGATCCGAGTGTGCTGTTGGCGACGCTGGGCGTATCGATTTTAACGGCGTTGTTCTTTGGGCTGGCTCCTCTTGCGCAGATCGCAGCGGGAACGCTGCACGACGCATTGAAAGCGGCGGGCGGGCGCGCAGCGGGGTCGGTGGCGGCGAATCGGTTCCGGTCGGCGCTGGTCGCGAGCGAGCTTGCGCTTGCTCTCATCCTTCTGATCGGCACGGGCTTGATGATCCGGGCGTTCTGGAAGCTCAGCGAGGTGAATTCCGGGTTCGATCCCAGGAACCTGCTCACGATGCAGATCAACCTGCCGCAAACGGTTTATCCGCAGAATGCGGATATCGTGCGGTTCTGGGAAGCGGTGGAGGAGCGCGTGTCGCGTCTTCCCGGGGTGAAGTCGATGACGATGATGAGCGGCCTTCCACCGCAGCGATTCATCAATGCGAACGATACGCAGATCGAGAACTTCACCCCGGCGCCGAACGGTCCGAGGCACAACATCGATTATTGGCAGAATACCGGCGACAACTTTTTCGAAACGATGGGGATTCGTCTGGTAGAAGGCCGTTACTTCGACGCGCGCGACGGAGAAGGCGCCACGCCCACGGTGATCATCAATCAGACGATGGCGCGAACGTATTACGGAAATGAAAGTCCGATTGGTCGCCGCGTTCGTCCCGCGTTTCAGGACCCGTGGCGCACGATTGTCGGGGTAGTGGCCGATGTGAAAAACGCTGGACTCGACGCGGCGACGGGTACGGAACTGTTCTTTCCGTATCGGCAGGCGGGGTACGCGACGCGGCAGGGATATATCGTCGTGCGGTCGAGTGGGGATCCCAGGGGAATGATCTCCGCGGTACGCGCGGCGGTTGGCGAGGTCGATCCGTCGCTGCCTGTGGCGCAAGTGCGGACGATGGACGAGGTGCTGGACGGCGTCCGGTCTCGTCCGCGGTTTCTCACGACGCTGCTCGGATTGTTTTCGTCAACAGCGTTACTGCTCGCGGCTGTGGGATTGTATGGAGTCATTTCGTACTCGGTTGCGAGGCGGACGACGGAGTTCGGAATCCGGATGGCGATGGGCGCGGGCGCAAGCGACGTGCTCGGATTGGTGCTCGGACAAGGAATACGGTTGTCGCTGATCGGAGTCGCGGCCGGCGCGATAGGCGCGCTTGCTTTGACCCGCCTGATCCGAGGGCTGCTGTTCGGGATCAGCTCGTTCGATCCGATGACCTTTGTGGCGATGGCTGCGGTGTTGATCGCGGTGACGGTTCTCGCCTGTTTGATCCCGGCACGGAGAGCGACGAAGGTGGATCCACTGGTATCGCTGAGATACGAGTGAGGGAACCGCTCCCCGGCGATCGCCAGAGAGCGGCCGCTACAACTAGTGCTTCAGACGGCTGCACGCGGTGATGGTGCCGGTCGGATCGATCGCCGAATTTCCTTCCTCGATCGATACGATCTTGCCGTCGGTATCGATCACGAAAGTGGTGCGATTCGCCAGGAACGATTTGTCGCCCAACACGCCATACAGCTTCGTCACTTCACGTTTGTAGTCGGAAAGCATGGGAAACTCAGCTCCCAGCTCCTTGGACCAGTGATTGAGGGTCGCGATGAAATCCGTACTGATAGCCAAAACCTGAACGTCTACATCTTTAAATTTGCCAATACCAGCCTGGTAGGCAGTGAGTTCGCGCGTTCAACCACCGGTGAAAGCGGCGGGGAAAAACGCCAGGACGACCGCTTTCTTTCCTTTGAAATCGGATAGCTTGACGGGTTTGTTGTCGATATTAGGCAGGGTGAAGTCGGGTGCGTCGTCCCCTACCTTGAGATGAGTGTGCTGCGCCGGGCCCTGTTGCGCGAATAGCGCGGCAGCGGCGAGCGACAGAAACAGAATTGATTTCATAAATGACCCTCTGGGCGAAGTTACCATAATTTTGGGGCTCTCGCGCCGGAGGGTATGATGGTGTGCTAAATATCGCCATGGCTTTCCCGAACAGAAGATGACCCGAATGGAAGCGCTTCGCTCCTACACTGTGGAGAACGCCTATGCGGCGTTCGAGGAAAATTTGAAGGGCGAGCTCAAGACGGGGATGCTCGGCGAGGTGACCGCTCATTCGCAGGACATCATGAAGACGAGAGCCGAATATACGATAGTGGGCGGAAAGATCGCCTATCAGCGGGTGAAATGAAGATCGATCGAGATTATCTTTTCAACACGCTTACGCAATTGATTCGAATTGATTCCATTAATCCGACGCTCGCGCCTGGCGGGGGAGGCGAGGGGGAGATCGCGGCATTCACGGCGGCCACGTGCAGGGAGCTTGGACTTGAAGTCCGGTGTCTGGAACCGGAGCCGGGCCGTGTCAGCGTGCTGGCGTCGCTCAAAGGATCGGGCGGAGGGCGGAGCCTGATGCTGAACGCGCACTACGACACGGTCGGCGTCGAAGGAATGCCCCAACCATTCTCGGCCGAGGTGCGCGACGGAAAAATGTACGGGCGTGGTTCATACGACATGAAGGGATCGCTCGCGGCACAAGTGGCGGCGGTGAAGGCGCTGATCGATTCCGGAACGAGACTTCGCGGCGACGTCGTCATCGCAGCGGTTGCGGATGAAGAATATGGCAGTCTTGGAACGATGGAGGTGATTCGTCATATCAAGACGGACGCCGCGATCGTCACTGAACCGACCGCTGTTCAGATTTGCCTTGCGCACAAGGGCTATCTCTGGATCGAAGTTGAAACGGAGGGCAGGGCCGCGCACGGCAGCCGGTTCGAACAGGGCATCGATGCGAACATGCGGATGGGACGCTTTCTTGCGGAACTCGACAGACTCGAACACGAATTGCGGGCGCGGGCGCCGCATCCGCTTGTGGGACCGCCGTCGCTACACGCGGCGATGCTTCAGGGGGGCGACGGATTGAGCACATACGCGGCGTCTTGCAAACTACAAATCGAACGGCGCACGATCCCGGGAGAAACCGAGGCGGGAGTCGTCGCGGAATTGCAGCAGATCGTTGGCAGGCTTTCAGCGGACCCCACCTTTCGCGCGACGATTCGTCCTTATTTTATTCGCGATCCGTTTGAAGTTTCGCGCGACGCCTCGATTGTCAAGGCGCTACATCGCGCCGCGAGCAAAACGCTCGGCCGGACGCCGAACTACATGGGCGACACGCCATGGATGGATGCGGCCCTTCTCCAAGCCGCGGGGATTGAAACGGTCGTGATGGGACCCGCCGGCGGCGGGGCACACGCGGCTATCGAATGGGTCGATTTGGAGTCCGTTGTGCAGACCGCCGAGATTCTGGCCGAGGCCGCGAGTGACTACTGCGCATAGCCTGGCACAACTTACTCAAGAGGCCGCGGAATTTCTGGAGGGGCGCGTCCGCCGGACGCCGGTCGAGCGCTCGCCCGGGCTTTCCGAAGTTCTCGGCGTGCCCGTCTGGTTGAAGCTCGAATCGCTTCAGCTTACCGGGTCATTCAAGATCCGCGGCGCCCTATTTCGCCTTTCGCGGCTTACCGAGCAGGAAAGGAGGGAGGGTGTCGTTACCTGTTCAGCCGGAAATCACGGGAAAGCGGTTGCCTATGCCGCACACCAACAGGGCGTTCGCGCTACGATCTGCGTTCCGCGGTCGGTCGATCGAGCCAAGTATGAAGGCATGCTGGCTCTCGGCGCCGAAGTACTCGTTTCCGAATTCGACGGATATGACGAGACCGAAGGTTGGGCGCGGCAGATCGCGGCCGGGCAGCGCCGCACCTTTATCTCGCCTTTCGATGACTACGCGATCATGGCGGCGAACGGCGGCACGGTGGCGCTCGAGGTCATGGCGGACGCGCCATTGGCGCGAACGTTCGTCGTGCCGGTGGGCGGCGGCGGAATCGCGGCAGGATTCGCCGCGGCTGCCGGGTCCGCGACGATCATAGGCTGCCAGCACGCTCTTTCGCCGGCGCTGAGGTTATCGCTGGATGCGGGGAGGGCGATTACGAGGCTCCCGGCCGCCGAAACCCTCGCGGGCGGCGTCGAAGGCGGGATTGGCGCGATGACGTTCGAGGTACTCCGTCCGCTCATCGATCGAGTTGCGTTGGTCTCCGAAGATGAGATCCTGGAAGGCGTGCGCTGGATGCTTTCCCATCACCAATATCTGATAGAGCCTACAGCGGCCGTCACCATCGCGGCATGCGTCAGCGGCAAAGTCGGTAAATTGATGGGGCCCGCGGTTGTGGTTGTTTCCGGCCGCAACGTGAGCGCGGCGACCTTGAAGAGAATCTTGTGCTGATTCTCACCCTGGACGAAATCCGCGCGCGGATCGATGACGCCGCTGTAATCGACCGCATGCGCGACGCTCTGCTTGCGCACTCCCGGGGGGAATGCGAAACGCCCATGCCAATGCATCTCCATCCCGGCAAGGGCTCCAACCAGGGCGAAGTGCACGTGAAATCCAGTTACCGGCACGGCGGAAAATACTTTGTCTTGAAGGTGGCGACCACGTTCCGCGGGGCGAGCAATGGGATGATGATGCTCGCGTCGGCGGAAACGGGCGAGCCGGTCGTTTATCTGGCGGACTCCGGTCATCTGACCGACGTCCGCACGGCTGCTGTTTCCGCGATGGTGGCTCGCGCACTCGGGCGCCAGGATCGCGCGATTGGAATTCTCGGCACAGGAATACAGGCGCGCCTTACAGCGCGTTTCCACGCCCACGCATTGCCGCTGGAGCGCGTCTATATTTGGGGCCGCAACCGGGAGCGCGCCTTACACTGCGCGGAGGACGTCCGCCAATATGTACCCGAGGCCGAAGTATTTTCAACACCGTCAGCGGTGGCCGAGGCGTCGCGCCTGATCGTTACCTGCACGGCTTCTCGTTCGCCGCTTCTTAGTGCGTCCGATGTTCGCGCCGGAACGCACATTACGGCGGTTGGGGCCGATTCGGAGGGGAAGCAGGAACTCGATCCGGAGATTCTGTCTCGAAGCGGGCTGCTTCTGGTCGATTCGGCGGCCCAATGCGAGAAGCTGGGTGAACTCCAGCACGCCCGCGATCAAATCGCCCGTGCTGTAGAGATCGGAACATTTCTCGAACGTCCAAAGCCTGCGGACAATTCCGTGGCCGACCTGACTGGCCTCGGTGTCGAAGATCTTTTTATTGCGGAGTCCATCTATGAAAATCGAAACGTTTGAAATGGAGCGGATGCAATCGAGCTGGGAGAACCTGGTCGAATACGACCTGAGCGAGAGCGGCGTCCGCCCGCTGACCTTGCGCGAACTGATGGAGATGGGTTTCAATCTCGATGCCTTCCTCGATGTCCCGCTCGGCTACAGCCAATCGAATGGAACGCTCGAATTGCGCGAGGCGTTGACCACGATTTATCCGGGAGCGACCGTCGACAACATTGAAGTTACCAACGGCACGTCCGAAGCGAACTACGTGGTGGCTTTGACACTGACGCGCCCGGGCGACAGATTTGTGATGGCGACCCCGAACTATATGCAGCTCTGGGGTGTCCCGCGGAGCCTCGGAGCCGAATCGCGAACGTTCCGCCTGAGGATCGAGGGGTGCTGGGAGCCCGATTGGGACGATTTCGATCGCGCCATTGCCGGGGGTACTCGACTGGTCTACGTCTCGAATCCCAACAACCCGACCGGCTCCGTTCTTTCCGAGGATGCAATGAAGCGGATCGTCGACGGTTGCGAACGGACGGGGGCCTATTTGATCGCGGACGAAGTTTATCAAGGCGCCGAGGTCGCCGGCCCGCGCACGAAGAGCTTCTGGGGCATGAGCGAGCGGGTCATCGTTACCAGCGGCCTGTCCAAGGCGTGGGGCATTCCCGGGATTCGGATCGGGTGGATCGTAGGCCCCAAAGACGTCATCGCCGACTGCTGGTCGCAGCACGATTATCTGACGATCGGACCCAACAAGCTGTCCGATCACCTGGCCCGGATCGCTGTGCAGCCGCAGAATCGGGAGAAATGCTACGCCCGAACGCGCGAGGTGCTGAACAAAAACCTCAGCCTAGCCCGGGACTGGGTTCGCAGCTTCGACGGATTCCTCGAATGGCGCGAGCCGCATGCCGGCGCGATCGCTCTGATCAAATACCACTCCGGCGTTCGGTCTGTGGAACTCTGCGAGCGCATCCGCGTCCGCCAAAGCACGCTGATCGTCCCGGGCAAGCAGCTCGGCGTGGAAGGTTTCGTCCGGATCTGGCTGGGGGGCCGGGAGGACTACCTGCGGGAAGGTTTTCGCCGGATCGGTGAAGAGCTTCGTCCTTTAATGGCCAACTAAGGTCTTTACCCAATCTTCCCCTTGGCGGCACAGCCGATGACTGTATAAGGCCCTAACCATCATGAGCGACGATCCGTTGAGCGCATTGCACACAGCAGTGAACTGCTATCTCTCGTCGCTGCTGGCGATGGCGAACTGCCTGGGGGATGCGTGTCCTGAAATCGGAGGTCTGTACCGGCACCGTTTGTCGCGCCTGCGTTCACGGCTTGCCTTCGATTCCTCGTCCGAGGCGCTCGAGGAAAGCACGCGCGCCGTTGAGGGAGAGCTTCGCGAGTACGCGGGAAAAGCCTCGGGTTATGTTGCGCAGCATGGCATCGAGCTGCGAACCGCAATTGCGGGGCTGGAAGAGATCATACGGTGTCTTGCCCAGCGGCAGGACTTTTACGGAGCGCGGCTGCGTCAATTTGCGGCGCAAATGGAAACGACGGCGTACCCGACGGATCGCGAACATCTTCAGGAGGTCGTGGCGCTTCAGGTTTCGGGGCTGTTGAGCTGCGTCGAGAGCATGGCCCACGAGACGCACTCGCTCATGATCCGGATGCATAATGAACTCGCGGCGGTGGAGCAGCGTCTGAAGGATTCCGAGGTAACCGATCCTCTAACAGGCTTGATGAATCGCCGGGAAATGGAACGCCAGATTGAAACCCGCAAGAAGGCAGGCAAGCCACCCGTCCTTTTGCAATTCCAACTGACGGGCGACATCAACGACGATATCGCAAGGCAGGTTGCCGCGCGTTTGGCATCGCAATTTCGCCACAAAGATTTCGTCAGCCGGTGGACCGAAACGGAATTTCTGGTGCTCTTCCAGGGTCCGGCAGAGATCGCGCAGATGCGCGCCGAACAGATCGTGCCCTGGGTCGCGGGCCGCTACGTCCTCGATAACGGCGACGCCGCGCAGATTGGCGTCGAAGTCCACGTGACGCAGCCCGAGCTGGTCGCCTAAAATACTCCTGTTTGTACTAACGTGAGGTTGTGCAGTCACTCAAAGGTGTTCCCGTCCTGGTTACCGGTGCGGGGCGCGGAATCGGAAAACGCATTTCCATAGGGTTTGCCGCCAAAGGCGCGCGCGTCGGGCTGCTCGCGCGCAGCAAGGCTGAACTCGACCTCTGCCAACTGGAGATCGAGCATGCCGGCGGGACCGCCCTGCGCCTTCGCACCGACGTCAGCGACTACGAACAGATGTGCGCGGCCGTCGAGCGCATGCGGGTACATTTCAACAAACCGATCCAAGTGATGATTTGCGCCGCCGCGATCCAAGGTTCGATTGGTCCGTTTGTCGAATCGAATCCAAAATCCTGGGGCGAGCTGATTCAAACGAACCTTATCGGAGTGATGAATTCCTGCCGCGCCGTGCTTCCTCACATGATCGAGCGGCGATCGGGAAAGATTATCATCCTCGCTTGCGGGGGAGCTTCGAGCGGCCGCCCGAGCTTCGCGCTTTACGCAGCGACGAAGGCCGCTGTCGCGCGATTCGTCGAAAGCGTCGCGGGCGAAGTTTCGGAGCACAACGTTCAAATCAACTGTATTTCGCCGGGGGATACCTATACGCACATGACCGATCAAATCCTGTCGGCCGGAGAACGGGCAGGCTGGCGCGAAAGCGAACATGCTCAACGGACGCGCTTGACAGGCGGCACTCCGCCGGAAAAGCAACTCGAGCTGGCTCTGTTTCTTGCCTCGGAACAGTCAAATCACGTGACCGGCCGGCTGATTGGCGTCATGGACGATTGGAAGAAACTGAAAACAGGTTCTATTAATCCCGAGCAGTACACGCTTCGGCGAATCCAGAAGGCGTAAGCCCGCGGTGCGCCATTCGTCCCCCGATTTCCGCCGCTCGCCGGTTTCCCGGACGGCGGCGCCGGCACTCTGCGTAGAATAGCTTCCATGGAAACAGCGATCCACGTCGCGGGACTGCATAAGTCCTACGGCGATTTCGAAGCCGTCCGGGGAATCGACTTCGACGTCGCGCAGGGGGAAGTTTTCGGACTCCTCGGACCCAACGGAGCGGGGAAGACCACCACAGTTGAGATCCTCGAGGGACTCCGTCCGCGAACTTCGGGTGAAGTAAGAGTGCTGGGCTACGATCCGGCGACCGAGACGCGCACGATCAAAGATCGGATCGGCGTCTGTCTTCAGTCGACAAATCTTCCGGATAAAATCACGGTCCGCGAGTCCCTCGCTCTTTTTGCCGCCTTCTATTCACACAACGTGGATATCGATAAGCTGCTTCAGCGTTTGCAGCTATGGGAAAAGCGCAACGAGTTTTACTCGAAGCTGTCGGGCGGGCAGAAGCAGCGCGTCGCTCTCTCGCTCGCGATGGTGAACGATCCGCAGATGATTTTTCTCGATGAGCCGACCACGGGACTCGACCCTCAGGTACGGCTTGAAATCCATGGCCTGATCAGCGAGCTGCGGGAGGCGAAGCGGACCATTCTTCTCACAACCCATTACATCGAAGAAGCCGAACGCTTGTGCGACCGCGTCGCGATCGTCGATCAGGGAAAAATCATCGCGATGGGAACGCCGCGGGAGATTCAGGCGCGAACGCTCGGCCAGTCGCTGGTCGAGCTCAAAACCGGGCAGCCGATGCCCCTGGACGTCCCGAGGTTCGAGTACTGCGAAAAACACACGCTCAGCGAGGATCGTCTTCGTCTCTCCGTTTATTCCACGCGCCCCGCGAGAACGCTTCCTGAGCTCGTGAAATGGATCGACCAGAGCGGCCTTGAACTCGAAGATATTCACTTGAAGCGTCCCACTCTGGAGGACGTGTTCATCGAACTGACCGGGAAACGGCTGAGGGACTAACCATGCGCGCCTACATCGCACAGATCCGGATGAATCTACGGTTGACATTTCGCGACCGCACGGTGGTGTTCTTCAATTACATCTTTCCGCTGATTTTCTTTTTCATCTTCGGCCAGTTGATGCACGCCGAACGCGGAGGGGCGGTGGTTCAGATCGTCAACATGAGTCTCAGCCTGGGTGTTCTGGCCAGCGGGCTCTTCGGGGCCGGAATGCGCAGCGTGATGGATCGGGAGCAGAATATCCTGCGCCGGTTCAAAGTCGCGCCCATTTCGCCGGGGCCGATCCTCGTCGGACAGCTTGTCACGGGAATGGTCCACTTCATTCCTGTCACCTTCGTGATTCTGGTCCTCGCGAGGGTGGTCTACCAGATGCCTCCTCTTGCGCATCCGGTATCGCTGTACATTTTCGTTCTGCTGGGTCTGATTGCGTTCCGGGGGATCGGAAGCATCGTTGGCTCCGTCGCGAATTCGATGCAAGAAAGCCAGATCATCGTCCAGCTACTTTACTTTCCGATGCTCTTCCTCGGCGGCGCGACTTTTCCGGTCACGATGATGCCGAAGTGGGTTCAAACGCTCACGGACTTTATTCCATCCAAATATCTTTCGCAAGGCATCATTGCGATTCTGGAAGGGCAAGACACGATTTTCGAGCAACTCTCGGGAGCGGGCGTTCTCCTGCTTACCGGCGTCACTGGAATCTTCCTTGCAATGAAATTGTTCCGTTGGGAAAAAGAAGAAAAGATGCGGCCGTCGGCGAAGCTTTGGCTGGCTGTCGTGATGATTCCGTTTTTCATCGGCGGCGCCTGGCATGCCTATGCGAAGGACAACGCCGCGAAGACCCAAATCCTGGTGCGGAAAATGGAGCGAAATGAAACTCAACTCATCCGCAACGCCCGGCTGTTCCTAGGCGATGGGAACGTCATCGAGCAGGGCTCCGTGCTCATCAAGAACGGCAGGATCGCCGAGATCTACACCGGCCAGGCCCCCGATGAAAAGGCTCTAAAAGCCGGTGTGATCGATGCCGCCGGAAAGACTCTGCTCCCCGGGCTGATCGACGTCCATGTCCATCTCGGGTCTCCGGGCGGATTTTGGGAGGACGCCTCCGAATACTCCAAGAGCGATGAGTTCGTTGATCGCGAACTTGCCGCCTATCTCTACAGTGGCGTCACGGCCGTAAAGAGCGTGGGCGACGCAACCGACGCAATGCTTCGACACCGGGCATCGATCGCTTCCGGCGAGAAGCTCGGAGCCGAGCTGTTCGCCGTCGGCCCTATGTTCACAGCTCCAGGCGGCCACGGCACGGAATACATCCAGTACGTGCCGAAAGAGATGCAGAAGAGCTTCGAAGAGCAGCTCGTCCGTCTCCCCAAATCCGCCGATGAAGCGAAGCAACAGGTCCACGCGCTCAAGAAGGACGGAGTGGATGGAATCAAGGCGATCCTCGAAGGTGGGTGGGCGAATCATCTTATTCCACGCCTCGATCCCGCGCTGCTTCACGCCATCGTCGAAGCCGCGCGTCAGGACGGACTTCCCGTGGTTTGCCACACCGGCGGCTCGCGAGACGTATCCGATGCGCTTGACGCAGGCGTCGACGGAATCGAGCACGGCTCCGAACGGGATACGATCCCCGATGGGCTCTTTGCCCGAATGAAGCAGCAGAACGTTTTCTACGATCCAACGCTCGCTGTTTTCGAGGCGATCGGGATGACGGGGCAAGGCAGGACCGATCCGCTGGACCGCTCCTTGGTCCAGCAGGTTGCTCCGGCGAAACTGATCCAACAGACCAAGCATATGCTCTCGACGTCATCGCAATTCGACGAAATGCGAGCCGCTTTCAAGGGGCACCCGATGACGCTCGAGTTCTCGAACCGCAACCTGCTCGCCGCGTTTCACGCTGGCGTGATGCTGGTCACGGGAACCGATTCAGGCAATCCGCAGATGATTCACGGACCCGGAATCCATCGCGAACTTCAGCTCTGGGCCGCCGCCGGGATCCCGCCAGCCGCCGCCCTTCAGGCCGCGACGTCGAACGCGGCCCGTCTCCTGCGGGCGGACAACCGGATCGGATACATCAAGAAAGGCTACGAAGCAAACCTGCTGCTGGTCGATGGCAATCCGTTGCAGGATATTTCCGCGACGGAGCGAATCTCCTCGGTATTCTTTAAAGGCGAAGATATTTCGCGTTCGAAGCTCTTTGATCAGCGCTAAACGGAGGCTACGGAATCCCGGCCTTTGCCACCAGTGCTTCGAACGCCGGCTTGCCTCACAGACTCGTGAACGCCGGGTCCACCTTCACCAGCGGCATCATCACGGACCTGGTCTCATAGGCGTGATTCAATTCCCGAATCGCCCTCACTTTGTCGCCCGACAACGCATAATGCGAGGCGAGCGAATACGGATCTCGCTGCCCCGGTTGGCCCCACTTCGCGCCGTCCCTGAGATACAACTGCGCCCGCTCAATGCAAGCCTGCGCCTCTTTCAATCCCGGCGGCAACTCCAGCGCCCGCAGGGCCTGCTTGACCGCATCATTGAACCGATGGGCTTCGAGCATCAGCCATCCGGCGTCCATGTTGATCCGCACCGAATACGGACCCAACTCGACCGCCCTCCGCAGCGATGTCAACCCCTCTACAGTCCGTCCCATCGCCACAAGGAACCACGCGTAATCGTGATGAGCCTCGGCGTAACTCGGATTGGTCCCCAACGCAATCCTGAAATGCCGCTCCGCTTCCGGCCAATTCCAATCGAACCAGAACCTCACATTCGCGAGCGCGGTGTGCGCCTCAGGCGAAGCTGAGTGCAGCGCCCGCGAGCCATCGCCACCAACGCATCCGCCTTCGCCGCATATGCGCCAGCGTATTTCGGATCGAGCTTCACCGCCTCTTCGAAAAACTCCACGCTCCTGGCGCTTGATCCCTGAAACTGGAGCGTCCGTCCCGTCCGGTAAGCTTCATACGACGCCCGATCCGTCATGTGAAAGTTTTCATCTCGCACAGCGCCGACATCAACGCGATCGCGCGCAACGCGACCCCGCTCGCGGCGTATTTAGCCGGCTAGATCCGATGGAAACTTTTCAAAATATCCCGGGTGGAATAGCGCAGCGCGATCGGCCTTCCGTGCGGGCAACTCATGGGACAGGACGTCGCGGCAAGCGCCCGCAATAGCCAGTCGATCTTGGCCGGTTCCAGCCGCATATTTATCTTGATCGCGGCCCGGCATGCAATTGAGGCCGCCATCGCGCGCCGCAAATCATCGAGCGACGCTTTTCTCAATTCGCGCTCCGAAATTTCGAGGATCTCAAACAGCACCCGCTCTACATCGCCCGCGCCAACCCCAGAGGGGGCCGACTTCACTGCGACCGTCCGGTTCCCGAATGGCTCCGTCTCAAATCCCACGGCATTCAATTCATCCGCAATCCGGGCGTACTCGATCTGCTGCGCCGCGCTCAGCCCAATCACCAGCGGCACCAATAGTCTTTGTGTTTCCACGCCGCCGTTCATCCGCGCCGCCAAGACTTGTTCGAACAGGATCCGCTCGTGTGCCACATGCTGATCGATGATCCACAATCCGTCACGCCCGGCCGCGATGATGAAGCTGTCGTGAATCTGCCCCAACGGACGGAGGTCCCTCAGCGCCTCCAGACTCTCTGGTTCCGCGATGAACGTGTCCGGCAGGAGCGGACCATGAGTCTCGGGAACCGACAACTTTGGCATGTCTGCTTCTTCTGTAAAATCGAACCTCGGCGCAGGGGACGACGGTCGCCGCAATTCAAATTCCGGAAATGAAGCCGCATCGTGCGCCGCTGGCGCGATGCTCGGAAAGTTCATCTCTTCAATCCGCTGGCTGAATTCCGAATACGGCAGCACAGCGCCCAATTGAGGCGACGCCGGGGCCGGAATCCGCGATGCCGGCCTTCGCGCCATCAGCGTCTCTCGAATCGTATCGCGCACAAAGTCGTGCACCAGAGATCCGTGCCGGAACCGAACTTCCGTCTTCGAAGGATGCACGTTAACGTCGACTTCTTCCAGGTCGCAATCGAGAAACAGCAGCGCAAACGGATAGCATGCGGGCGGAATCAGGTTGTGGTAGGCCGATGTAATCGCATGCATCAGCAGACGGTCGCGAATCAGCCGCCCGTTCACGAAAAGATAAATCGAATTTCGATTCAGCTTCTGGACCTGCGGGCCGCTCACGAACCCGCGCAACCGGAACCGCCGCGCGATCGTGTCCCCTTCATCCAGCGGCAACTTCAAATCGCGTCCCTGATCGCCCAGATCCACCAGATCGTCAAGCACATGAGACCCGAACACCTGAAACACTCGTTCCCGCATCGTGGCGGCGGGAGCCACCGACAACAGATCCGAGTTGTTATGCCGGAGCGAGAAGCTCTTCTGCGGATGCGCCAGGCTGTAGTGCGTCACCAGCGACGCGATGTGCGCGGCCTCGGTCTGCTCCGACCGTAAGAACTTTTTCCGTGCCGGAACGTTGAAGAAAAGATCCCGAACAGTGATCGCCGTGCCGGCCGCGAGCGCTGCCTCGTCGCATCGCAAAATCTTTCCGCCCGCGATCTCGATCACGGTTCCTACGCGGTCCTCAGCCGCGCGCGTTTCGAGCACCAACCTGGACACCGACGCGATCGACGGCAGCGCTTCCCCGCGAAACCCCAGCGTCGCAATCGATACCAAATCCCTCACGTCGGACAATTTGCTCGTTGCATGCCGCTCGAACGCCAGCAGCGCATCGTCCCGAAGCATCCCGCATCCGTTATCCACCAGGCGAATGAGCCGTCGGCCCCCAGCCTCGGCTTCCAGCCGAAATTCCGTCGCTCCCGCATCGAGCGAGTTTTCGAGAAGTTCTTTGACGACGCTCGCTGGACGTTCCACCACTTCCCCAGCCGCGATCTTATTCGCGACAACGTCCGAAAGTATGCGAATCCGCCCCATTGTGAATGCTTACACGCCGAGCAGACAGGCGCGGGCCGGCATGCCCGTCAGCCTCTTGAGCGCATAAGCGTACCACTGCAACTGGCGCTCGTACACGCGACGGCGATCCTCCAGATCCGTGTCCGTCTTAAAATCTACGATCATCCACGCGCCTTGTTCGACAAACGCGAGATCGATGATTCCTTCGACCAATCGCCGGCCGTCAAGTTTCAGTGTTACAGGATACTCGCGATAACAGCGCTCGGCTGATCGCGCCCGTCCGATCACAGGATGGGCCAGCGCGGCCACGACTGCCGCCTTCGCCGCGCCGATCTCCTCCGGCGGCGCCCCGATTGCCCGCGCATTCAACTCGACGATACTCGCGATTGTCCTCTCGCCGGCCTCCAACTCCACATCGCGCATCGCTGCGTGGACAAGAGTCCCAAATCGCCGGCCGCCCGGCCGAGCCGTCTTCGCGGCCGATTCTATCGAGACCTCAATCTCATCCGGCGGTGCTTCATCCGGCTGGCTGGCGATCATGACTTCGTATTCCGGCTGTGATCCCGCTGCGAGCGTCTCCATCCGCGCGCTTTCCCACCGCCGGTATTCCGCCAGACTCGCTCCGCCATCTTCCGCCAGAATCTCTCGCTGCCGCAATCCGAATGCAGCATCGACATTGAGCTTTAATTTCGCCGGATCCCACCAAACTACTTTGTGTGTTCCCTGTGCCGGCTCGATCAGCCCGGGCTTCACGGAAAACTCTTCTTCACGATCGTAATCCATCGGGCGTTCGAGAACCGTCGCTTGCCCAAACTCCGGACAGCCTTGCGCCGGTTTCGACCGCCGCCAGTTCGCCGGCGAGGGATAAATCGCTTTGTTCAGAGGGCTGAGCCATCCGTCGAACGGCTCATCGCCGATGGCCGGAACCACCAGCAAATCCCGCGCTCGCGTCGCTGCGACGTAAGCCACGCGCACGCCCTCTGCTCTCTCGCGAACACTTTCTTGAGCCTCATGCTCCGCCAGTTCCCGCGGCGCGCAACGCAGCAGCCGAAGAGCACTCAACCGCCGAGCTCCATCCACGAACTGATCCGGCTCCCGAGCCGAGATATTCGCGGTCATGTCCGCCAGAATCACGACCGGAAACTCCAAGCCCTTCGCCCCATGCACGGTCATGAGCCGTACGCCATCGGAATCCTCTTCAAGCACTGGAGCCTCCGACGCCTCTTCCTTTTCCGACTGAGCGGTCAGTTCCTCCACGAATCCACGAAACGAAATCCCGCCAGAGATCTCATACGTCCGCGCAAGATCCGCCAGCCGCGCGACGTTGGCGAGAATCTGGTTGCCTCCCGGCCGCATCACGAAACCAGCATGCGCCCGCGTGGCCTCAAGCAGCGCGTTCACCGTCGCCGCGAATGGCTGCCGGTTCCTCTGTCGATGTAAATCTCCAAGAATCGCCAGCGCCTCCGTTACGGCGCCAAACGCTGCGTCCTCGGCGCGATGAAACGGATGGAGCCGGCCGTGGGCGTGCCGGTAGCGGAGCAACACCTCGTCCGGAATCGCGAACAACGATCCCTTGAGGGTCGCGAATACGCTCAGCTCATCGTCCGGCCATTCGATCGCGATCAACGCCGTTCGCAACGTCTCGATTTCTTCGCGCTTGTGAAACGACTTCGATCCAGCCAGCAAGTGATCGATCCCGCGAGCCTCCAACGCTCTTGCATATTCGCGCGTCAGGTCCGACCCCGCCTGCGTGCGCCGCCGGAACAACACAGCAATATCGCGCGCCCTGAACCCCCAATCGCTTGATTCGATCAGCCACTGAATCAGTGCCGCAATCGCATCCGGGAGCGACCGGTTGATCGCCTCCTTCGCGATTTTTGACTTATAGGGCCGCGGCACGGGCAGCACGATGACGCTCGGCCGGTCCTCCACGTCTTCACGATGTTCCTCCAGCGGAGACCAATCCGCCTGACCTTCGCCAATCATTTCCGTCTCGAAAGCCGCATTCACGAATTGCTGTATATTCCTCACCGCGCGATAACTCTTCGTCAATGTCTCAACGCGGACGCCGCAGGCGCGCAGCGTCTCTCGGATTTCGCGATACAACACGATGTCCGCGCGGCGAAATTTGTAGATCGATTGCTTCGGGTCTCCAACCAGAAACAACTTTCCCGGCTTCGGCCTGGCCCGCATCCAATGCGATTCCGCGGGATCATCCGCCGCGAGCAGAAGCAGAATCTCCGCCTGTAGCGGATCCGTATCCTGAAACTCGTCGACAAACAGGTGCGTGAACCGGTCCTGCAAATAGGCGCGCACGGCCCGGTCATCGCGCACCAGATTTCGGACATTGAGCAGGAGGTCGACAAAATCGAGCTTCCCGCTGCGCGACTTGCGATCTTCATACTCGACGATTAGCCCCCTCATCTCCTCGCGTAGCGCGACCGCGAGATCCGCATCCGCACGCTGTCGAAACTCCTCAAGCCACCGCAGGACCTCGTCCCGCTTGGCAAGCAGATGTTCGCGCGAAATCCGTTCTCCATAAGCGCCGGAGCCCTTTTTCAAATCCCGCCTTAGATCACGTCCGAGCTTTAACAGCAAGCCTTCCAGGGCGTCGTAATCCCGTCCGCCGACCGACTCCGCCTGCTCGATCCACCCCGCCAGATGTCGCGCCGGCGCCAGAGCTTTGTACAAATTGTCGGTTACTCGCCGCGGCGCTGCCGATGCCTCCGCCAATTCCCGAACCAGCCGCACGAGAGTGTCGATCTCTTCGTTGCGCGCGAACTCCACTCGTTTCCACGCCGCCGTGTAGTCGCGCCACTCGATCAGCTTCTTCCCGGCAAACTGCAACTGCTCGATTGGAGGCGTGTCGTCCCACGAATCCCTCCACGCGAGTCTCGCAAATGCACGCCGCAATCCCGGCGATTCTTCATTCAATTGCCGCTCGAGCCATGCGCGAAATGCGCGCTGATAAAGCCGCGCACTCTCCTGTTCGTTCAATTCTTTAAACGCCGGATCGACGCGAGCCTCCACGGGCCGCTCGCGTAGAATCTGCGCGCAAAAGGAATGGATCGTCCCGATCGATGCCTCTTCCAATCTTCCGAGTGCGTCCTCTAACAGCGGAGCGCGATTCCGCGCCTTGTCCAATTCCTCCCGCAACCGCAGTTTCAATTCGCCTGCCGCTTTGTGCGTGAAAGTGACCGCCACGATCCGATCGATCGTCGTCAAGCCGTTCTCGAGCACGGCGACGATCCGATGCACCAGTTCCGTCGTCTTCCCCGTCCCCGCCGACGCTTCAACAATGAGGCTTTCCTGTAGCGAGGTGCGAATGCGCAGACGCGCCGCTTCGTCGCCCGTGGTCTTGGCAACAGGGTTCATGCCATCGCTCGAATTTCCGTGAGCGCTTCCAGCCGCTCATCTCGCATGTTCTTATGGGAAAGCCGCCGCTCTTCGTACGGACCGCACACCGCGCGATAGTCGCAGATCCCGCACGATTCCTTCTGCGGAGCCGGCGGCAGAAATCCTTCCGCGATCGCTGCGTCGATATTCCCCAGCAGTTTCTGCAAAAACAATCGCGACCGGTCCATAATCTGGATCACCATGTGCTGGTAAGAGCCCTGCTGTGTGGCGTAAAAAAGGCGTCCCGATTCGACGGGCTTCCCGAGCAGCTTCTCCGCCGCCAGCCCATACAGCAGCGGCTGCAAGAACTTGCCGCCCCCGACATACGCCGGGACCATTTCCGGAGGTTTTCCCGTCTTATGATCTGTCACGCGAAAAACGCCACGCGACACGTGCCGCTCCACCAGATCGATCGAGCCGCGCAGCCGCACTCTATCCAACTCCGCGTTCTCAGTAGTGCTCGCGCGATCGCGGCCCGCGTCCTCGCGCAGGCCGAACGCAAATTCGAAGTACACCGGCTCCCAATCGTCGTCATTTGTGGCGATATGCTGCAACCATCCCCGGAGATCCGTCCTTAAATCTTCAATCTGGGTCTTCCAAACCCGCTCAATCGCCGGAGCGAGATCCTCGCGATACTTCTCCTCAATTCGATCGAGCACCGCATCTGCGATTCGCAGCGCGCCTGCGAGGTTGGACGCGTTCACCGGCAGCCAGCCGCGATCTTTTAACTCGCTCAGCACCGCGAACTGAACTTCATGGAACAATGCTCCGCGCGTCAGCGGGTCCATCTGCTCGATTGGAGCCGCTTCTTCACGCGGCCGCAATTGATAAATCCCGTGCAGCGCGAACTTGTACGGACACACCGCAAAATTCTGTAGCGCGGAAGGCGACCACGCCCGCGCCTTCAACCGCTGCCCGGCCAGCGCTTCCAGTGCATGTGGATCTGCCGTAATCAATCCATCCGCATCCGTCCATTTCGCGGCCCATCGCTTCCACCGCCCTCGAAGTGATCGTGCCAGGTGCTCATTCGCCTCCACCAGGTAGCGAGCCTTGCCGCCATCCTTCAACATCACCAGGTCATACTCGGTTTCGTCTATCGCGTCCGCGGCCTCAGGCGGAGCCGGCCAGTTGAGCCGCGCCGGAGCCGCTTCCCGAGCCTTGCGTTCGAACTCGCGCAGCGCCGGCAGCCCGCCCTCGATGGCGCGAGGCAATTCCAGCGCGTAAAACGAAGGAACGCGGGCCCGCCCCTCCGCCACATCCATCCGCGGATAGGATGCAATCAATCGATCCCGCGCCGCGGCCACGGCGAGTTGCAGGCGCCGGCGTTCTTCAAGCACGCGGGCGTCGCCAACCGTCAGCGCTTCATTCACTCTCTTCCGATACTCATCGAGCAGCAGCGGATCTTCCAATGTGCGCTGGGGAAACAGCCCTTCCGCGAGCCCCGGCAGAAACACCACTCCGAACTCCCGCCCGCGCGCCTCGTCGATCGACCCGACAAATACGCGTCCATACCGCCGCTGCGGCGGATCGCGGCGCAAGAATCGCAGCCGGTCCGAAAGAACTTCGATCACCTCTTCAAGCGCCACCGGGCCCACATCGCCCATCGGCTCGAACTCCGCGAGCACTGCCAGCACGCCTTCGGGCTTTCGCAGCGTCGCGCGCGCCAGCGCCGACAACTCGACGATCCATTGCTTCCATGCCGCTGCGCGAGGCAGCGCATTCAACCGGTCGATCAGTGGCAGCGCGAACTTCTCCAGATGCCGCAATTGCTCGAGCTGCCGCTTCAACGATTCGCGACGGGTCTCGTCCTCGCCTTCGAGCGCTTTCAATCTCAGCTCGAATTCGCGATCGAGCCCGTTGAGCCGCCGCCGCCAACGATCGCGCCCTCCGATGACCGCCGCGTCGACCAGTAACTTCTCCCACGCCCACGGTGACCGCGGCACCGCTGCCTCATCGACTGGACGGTCGGCTTCCTCTTGGCGCGCCACTCCCGCCGCGAGCATCTCGTCATCCGGGCCAACCCACTCGTCACTTGTTTCGAAATTCTCCGGGGGGATCTGTCCCAAAGAGAGATACTCCGCAAATCGCGACGCCGAATACTTTTCGGCCGCGCACGACAGCAGAGCCAAAAACGCCCGGCCCGCCCCGTCCGGTCGAGCCGTCCCCCGGCTGAAGTACGCCGGAATCCGCGCGCGCCGCAACGCTTCCTCCACCATTGGCTGATAACGGTCGGGACTGCGCAACAAGATCGCGATCTCGTCGAATCGCGTTCCGCTCCGCGCCAGTTTGAGAATCCGGCGCGCAATCTCGACGCCTTCGAGTCCTTCCCCCGGAGCCGAAAAAATCTCGAATTGTTCGCGGCTGCCCTCTGCCGCCGGAGTTTCCCTGGCGAACAGGTATCGCCGCAAATGGTGTAGTTCGCTCGCGTCCCCGCGATCGCTCGTATCGTCGCCCGAAAGCTCGATTTCCAAAACGGCGGGCGACCTGTTTGCGACGCTCTCAAAGAATTCCCGGTGGGCTGCCGACTCGAGTTGCGCATCCAGGCGAACAAGCGCCAGCCCCAGCCACCGATGTTTCCCGCTTTTCGCCGATTCAGACGCGAGCGCGAATACGCCAGCTATATCGGCGAGCTTGCGCGCGTTCAATTCGTCTTCATAACGCGCGATTAATTTAGCAAGATCTGCGCCCGCTTCGCACGATTTCGCGAGCTTTTTACGATCGACGCCGGCCAGGCGCAATTCACGAATAGTTCTCGCGAGCGATCGCGCAAACCCCGGCATCTTCGCAATGCGGTCGAAGTAGGTCAGCTCTTTTGCTTCCTGAGCGGCAAAAATTGCTCTTGCGGCGAGCGCCTCCAGGCCGAGCGGCGTAAGCGGCGCGATCCTTTGTTCCGCCATTGCTGGCCTTGCAAGATCCAACGCAAGTTGCACAATCGTCAGGCGATGCAGTCCCGCGATGCCCGGACTACGATGTGCTAATTCTTCCCCTGCCGAATGGCTAGGGGCGAGAACAACCGCTTCTGAGTACTCAGAAATGAACGCGGACGCGGCTTCCAGTAACCGTCCGTTCGACCGCGTTGTGATTACTTTCCGCGTGCCGATCGGCATATTGTCCAGTCTAACGCGACAGAAATCAAGTTCCGGCGAAAATATTTGTCGATTTTCTTCCCGATTACCGTAACTTTGTCCCGCCGAGTTGCGTTTCTACAGATAACTAAATCCCCGTTACGACAAGCGGACGCTCTCACCCCTTTTCACCCATACGAAAGCGTCCGCTTTTTCCCTTCCAACGCTAGTCATCAAACAACACCGAGCTCAAGTAACGCTCTCCTGCATCGGGCAAAATCACGACGATCGTCTTGCCTTTCATCTCACGTTCTTTCGCAATCCGCACTGCCGCGGCCACCGCGGCCCCGCAAGATATGCCGCTCAGCAGCCCTTCTTCCCGCGACAATCGACGAGCCATCTCAATCGATTCTTCATCACCAGCGAGTTCCACTCGATCCACCATCTTCAAATCGAGCGTTGCTGGAATGAAGCCTGCGCCGATTCCCTGAATCCCGTGCGGCCCCGGCCGCGGCGTCTCTCCCGCAAGCGTTTGTGTGATCACCGGACTTCCCGAGGGTTCCACTCCGATCGAAATGATTTTCTTTTTCTTTTCGAGTTTGAAATACCGCGAAATTCCCGTGATGGTTCCGCCCGTTCCGATCCCCGCCACAAGCGCGTCGACGTTGCCCTGCGTGTCTTCCCAGATTTCCGGACCGGTCGTCTTCAAATGAATTTCCGGATTGGCGGGATTCTGAAACTGCTGAAGCAATACATATCGATCCGGATCCGCAGCGACCATCTCTTCGGCGCGTTCGATCGACGCGCCCATCCCGAGCGCGCCATCGGTCAAAATCAAATTCGCGCCAAGCGCCTTGAGCACTTTCCTTCGCTCGATCGACATCGTCTCCGGCATCAGTAGCGTGATGCCGTAGCCTCGCGCCGCAGCCACGAATGCGAGCGCAATTCCCGTATTCCCGCTCGTTGGCTCGATCAACTCTTTACCGGGCTTTAGAATCCCGCGCCGCTCTGCATCCCAAATCATATTGGCGCCGATGCGATCCTTCACCGAGTAGGCGGGATTGCGGCCTTCAATCTTGGCGAGCACCGTCGCCTGCGCGCCGTCGACGACTTTGCACAGCTTCACCATCGGGGTGCGGCCGATGCTGAGCGAGTTATCAGAGTAAGCCATTAGATTTGCCAGTTGGGAACGTAGCGCGTCTGCGATTCCTTCCAACGCCTGACCAGTTCCGCGAAACTTGTGTGATCGATGATTCCCGAGACTGACTCGTCCACGCGCTTCCACAAATCCGTGAACGGACCCGCATGCCCGCGCTTGGACGGTTTCCCGTCGACGAATTTCAGGACCTGTCCGACTGTGATCTGATCGGGCGTCCGTGCCAGCCGATACCCGCCTTCGGCTCCGCGCCGCGATTCGACAAACCCACCCTGTTTGAGGCTCGCCAGAATCAGTTCCAGAAATTTCTGCGGGATTTTCTGCCGGCGCGCAATATCGGCGATCTTCACCGGCTCGCCCGCGGGCTGCATCGCCAGGTCGAAAATAGCCTGTAGGGCGTACTCGCCTTTCACGGAAATGTTCATCGGGAAAATTTAAAGGGGCCGGACTCCAAAGAGCCCGACCCCTGATTGTAACAACTTGCCGCGGATTGCTTAGAAGTCCAAACGCAACCCCATTTCGATCCACCGCGCCGCGTTCGTGCGGTTTGGAGGAGCCAACGTGCTCGTGATCACACCGAAGGTCGCCGGGCTCGTAAAGCTCAGCGACGGTGTCGCGAAGTTCTGATGGTTGAAGATGTTGAAGAAGTCCGCCGAGTAGCTGAGCTTCATCTTCTCCGTGATGCTGGTGGTCTTGCCCAGCCGCGCATCGAAGTTCCAGAAGCCCAGACCACGCATCGGATTCGAACTGCCAGTGCGTCCGGCGCTCGAAAGTTGGACGTAACCGAACGAGCAGTAGGCGGCGCCTGGATTTGCGAACATGTCCAAGCCCGTGGTTACGTTGCTCGCCACCGTGCCGCTGAACAGGCTATTGCTGCAAGTCGACGGCGCGACGCCGGTGTTCAGCCCGGACGAAGGCAGGGTAGTCGTCGGAACCATGTAGTCGTTGGCGCCAATGACGGAAGTACCGCCTCCCCAGACCTGCGCGCCCTCCAGAACTTTCAGCGGCGCGCCCGTCCAGCCCGTGAACACGCCGGAGGTGTACCATCCGCCCAAGATCGCGTTGGCGATCGCATTGTTGCCGCCGATCCGGTGTCCCTTGCCCACCGGCAGATCGTACTGGTAGTAGAAATTCAGCACGTTCTTGCGATCGTAAGAAGACGGCCCGTACTGCACGGACGGATTGAAGCTGTTCGAGTAGAATCCCGCGTTGTTCTGGTTGGACAACCCGTCGTCGAGAGCCTTCGAGACAGTGTAGTTCCCGCTGATCGTGAAGCCGTGCGACAGGCGCTTGGTTAGAGTAACAATCCCCGCGTTGTAGTTGCCATAGCCGATGTAGGTTCGCAGAAACTCCACTTGTGCCTGATCGCTGTCATAGGCCTGCAAACCAAGATTTCGGCGATAAGTATCGAGGTTCAGGAACAGGTTCCCCACCGTACCCTGCTTGAAGAACGACGAGTTCGCACTGGCGATATATGCCGTCGCGCTCGCTGTGCCCTGCGCCTTCGCCAAACCCGGGAACTGGTTTTCGAACCACGGCTGCACCGGAACGGCCTGTCCGGTACGCAGCGCGTTCGCGACAGCGTCGTAAGCCTGGGCGAACGTCTGGCCCGAAGCCGAATCCAGGAACATGTACGGCGCCGAATTTACGTTGACCGCTTGAGGCAGTTTGCGGGACATGCGGCCTACATAGGCAACTTCGAGAATCATGTTACCCGGCAGCTCGCGCTGGACGCTGAAGTCGAAGTTATAGCTGCGGCCTGTCTTCGCGTTCGGGTCCACTTGGAACGATAACGTCTCCTGCCCCACCGCGGGAATGATGGGAGACTTCGCCGACGAGGGCGTCGGCAACGGAAGAGTTCCATCGACGCCCACGCGGAAGGAAGCAAGTCCAGGATTTGCCGCAACTCCCGCACTCGCATTGCACCCCGCGCCACCAGACCCTGTCATGTTGCAAGCCGGAGCGGCAACGAGAATGTTCTGGTCAAATCCGATCCCGAGCATCGGGATTTCAACGCTCTGCACCGTGTTCGAGCGGTCATAAACCATCGCAAACCCGCCGCGAATCACGGTCTTTTTCTCACCCAGGATCCTGCCGAGGAATCCGTTCTTGCCCGATGGATTCCAAGCGAGCGAAGCGCGCGGCGCAACGTCGCCGTAATCCACGTTGTATACCGGCAGACCCGAGGCGCCGACCGTCGCGAAGCCGAACGTCGGATTGTAAATCTGCCCCTGCTGTGCGGCTTGCAGCTTGGACTGTATGAATTGCGGACCCGTAATCGGCTTGCCCGTTGCCGCGTCGATCATGACCGTTTGAAGATTATTCGCTTCCGTCGGCGACGTCTGCCAGCCATAGGACAGTCCGTAATACAGCGTCAAACTCGGCCGGATGCGGAACGAATCTTGCGCGTACATGTAGGTCGCCCATTGATTGGTCTCGTCGCGGAGGAACGTGCCGAGCGGCAGCGGATTCAGGTTCGAATCCCGCACCGCGAGCACGCCGACGTTGTCCACCAAACCAAGCAGCGACGCATAGTACCGGTCCCAATTCGTCGCCTGGTTCGATGGGATACAGTTTGCGGTCACGGATGCGCTACATGCCAAGGGGCGATTCGCCTGCGGAATCGTCAGGAAGGTCTGGTCGCCGTCAACCAGGCCGACCAGCGATGTGATCGAACCGAAAACTTTGTCCGCGCGGGCATGCGTAAACGGCAGCTTGTTCACCTGCACGCCGAACTGGAACTGATGCTTGCCCCAGATCTTTGAAAGGTCATCGACAAACTGCCAATCCTGCTGCCACGCCGCCTGGAAACGCGCGCGCTGCGTGTCCATGTCGACCGGTGAATCGAGGAATGCCGATGTGCCGCTCCCGATCAAAAGCGCGACCGGCCCGGCAGCCGTATTCGTTCCCTGGATGTTCAATTGTCCGGCAGACTTGGTGGGCGGCGTTGCGTTGCCCTGGCTGGTATCGCGCACCCATCCCGCGCGAAATACATTCACCAGCGTCGGCGAGATCTGATAAGTGACCTGCGCGGTTGGGACCATCGTGCGCTGCGGGTTAGTCACCACACAAGTTGGTGAACTGCCCAGCAGAGAGATCTGACCGCACGCATTCGCCAATCCCACCTGATCCAGACGCCAATAGGTGAAGCTGGTGTTCAGGGTGAGTTTCTCGTTGAAGATGTGGTCCAGACGAATCACGCCGTAATCGGTCTGCGTCGGCACGCCGACGTTGACGAAGTATCCGCCGGTGTTCAATCCGTCGCCGCCGGGCGTGTTCGGCAGCGGCATCAGGTTTAGCTGCTGTTGCACCGCGGGGCTGATGCCCAGACCACGCGGATCGCAGGCCACGTTGCCCGTGGCGCCACAAACGCTCGCGGTCTTCAAATTGAACTGTTCCACGCCGCCCGGGCCCTGGATTTCGATGATGCCCTGGCGCAGCGTCGCGGTCGGGACTGTACGGCTGGTCTGGTACACGCTATTGAACCGCCGCGCTTCGTAATTCGTGAAGAAGAATGTCTTGTTCTTCTTGATCGCTCCGCCCAAACGCCCGCCGTAACGATTGTCATGGATGATCGCGCGGGGCTGTCCGACGCGGTTGTTATCCCAGGTGTTGGCGTTGAGGTCGTTATTCTGCAAATATTCGTACAGCGCCCAGTGGTACTCGTTCGATCCGCGCCGTCCGATCAGCGCGATCTGGCCGCCCGAACCGCGCGCCATCGTCGCGCTCGGATTGGCGATGCTTGCGCGAAACTCCTCAACACTGTCGGCCGGCGTCGGGATCGAGGTGTTCGTCGCGATGATGTTCGCCGTAATGTCGATGCCATCGAGCGTCACCGTGTTCTGATCGTCGATTGCGCCGCTGACGCGCATGTTCAGTCCGCCGGCTCCGCTGGCCGTGGAGGCTGTCACACCAGGCTGAAGATTCATCAATTCTGTCGCGTTGCGCTGCAACGTCGGAAGCCGCAGAATATTATCGGTTGAGAGCGTATTGCCGATCTGAGCGTCGGTTGTCTGGAGCGCCGCTGCCGCCGTGGCCGTCACTTCGACGATTTCCTTGTCGCCGCCGACTTCGAGCTTTACCGGAACGTCCGCGCTCTTGTTTACCTCCACGGAAAGACCGGTTACCGTCGCCGTGCGGAACCCTTGCATCTTCACCGTGATCTTATAAGCGCCGGGAATCACGTTGACAAATTGATAGCTGCCGGTGTCGTCGGTGATTGCGTTCTGCGCGACGTTGGTTGCCACGTTCAGAAGCTCCACTTCAGCCTTCGGCACCACTGCGCCTGTTGCGTCCGAGACCGTTCCGACGACCCTACCCGTCGTCGAGGTCTGTCCAAACATCGAGAACGCTTCCAACAGCGCCAATAGAATCAAAGCGCTGGTGCGCCAAGCAGACTTCTCAAAAATACTCATAGAACCCCTTTCAAGTTCAGTTGCGATCTACCGCGGTCGAATGGTTTGGCAGAGAGAAACCCCAACACGTTCAAAGCTTCGCTAAACCCTCCGCAAAGCTCCCCTTATGACTAAAAGGCCGAGAGCGTCCCAAATGAGACACCTACGGTGCGTTGGGCCGATGTTACCAGCGATTTACGACCAAGTCAATAGAAAACGAATAGAAACTAACCACAGACATGTGGTGTTATTTGTTCCTATGTACTAACGAGAGGAACTCGTCGCGAGTAGCTTTGCTTTTCCGGAAACTGCCAAGCATCGTGCTCGTGACTGTAGTCGATCCCTGCTTCTCCACCCCGCGCATCATCATGCAGAAATGCTGCGCCTCGCACAGGACGCCAACCCCGCGTGGCGAAATGACTTCCTCGATCGCCTCAGCCACTTGCTGCGTCAACCGCTCCTGCAACTGGAGCCTCCGCGCGAACATGTCGACGATCCTCGGAACCTTGCTCAACCCGATCACTTTGTCTTTTGGGAGATAGGCGACATGAATTTTTCCAAAAAATGGAAGCAGATGATGCTCGCAGGTGCTGAAAAATTCTATGTCTCGAATGATGACCATTTCGTCGCACTTGCAATCAAACAGCGCCCCGTTGACGATCTGTGACAGATCGGCTCGATAGCCGCTGGTGATGAAGCGCAGCGCTTTCTCGTATCGCTCCGGCGTCTTGACCAGTCCTTCGCGATGCGGATCCTCACCCAACATCGCCAGCACCGGCCGAATCTGATGCGCGATTGTCGTCGGCTGCGGCGTCATCTTCACCACGGTCTTTTTTTCGAGCGTATTCTTCATCCTATTTCCAGTTCGAAAATGTTTCGATCCGTCTCTGCCACCCGCACCTTCGCCAGCCGCGCTTGCAGCGGCCAACCCGTTTCCAGCATTTCCCGAATCGTCTGAGCCAGGTTTTCCGTCGTCGGAACGCGCCGCGCGAGCTCTGCGACATCCATATTGAGATTCTTATGATCCAGCCGTTGCAGAATTCTTTCCCGAACCAGGCTATCCATCGCTTCGCGGCTCACGATCTGTCCGAACTCGTCCGGTTGACCCTCCACCGTCACGTCCAGGATGTAGTCGTGTCCATGACCGTAGGGGTTATTGCACTTCCCGAACAATCTTCGATTCTCTTCGGCCCCGAGCGCCGGAACATCCAGCCGGTGCGAAGCCGCGAATCGATAGCGCCTGGTGAGTTTCACGGTTCGCCCCCGTAATCGACGTACAGGTCCGCTGTTTCATACAGGCGCACGTTGCGCAGATTTACGCCCGCCCGGTCGATCCGCGGCTGGAGCCGCCGCCAGATCTCGATCGCGATGTTCTCCGTGGTCGGCACCACTCGATCGAACGGCGGCACCTCCCGATTCAGAAAACGGTGATCCATCGGTTCGACGATCTCGTTCTGGATGACCTCCTTCAACTCACGGAGATCGAACACCATCCCGGTCACCGGATTCGTCTCGCCCTCAATCGTCACTTCCAGAACGTAGTTGTGCCCATGCCCGTTCGGGTTGGCCGCCGCTCCAAACAGCGCGCGGTTTTCCGCCTCGCTCAACCTGGGACTGGAGCAGACATGGGACGCGCAGAATTCGGCTTTTCGGGTCAGAAGCATGGCCATCTGTTTAGATGCGGCTTTATACGGTCAGGTGCTAGTAAAATGATAGCGTGAACAAGCGTACCGACTGGATTTTAATGGTTCTCATCGCGGTTCTCGCAGTTGCTCTGGTGTACGTGGTTTCCCCCACCCTGGAGCCTCCGGTTGTGAACGCGGGCGACAAAGCCCCTTATTTCAAAGTGACTACGGACAACGGCCGCACGATTACTCGCGACGATTTCGGCGGCAAGTTGCTTGTCCTGAATTTTTGGGCCTCCTGGTGTCCGCCGTGCGTGGAGGAGACCCCATCGCTTGAACAATTTGCGCGCGAGTTCGGGCCGAAGGGCGTCGTTGTCCTCGGTGTGAGCAACGATCGGAATGAGGGCCAGTATCGCCGGTTCCTCCAACGCTTCCACGTCACCTACCCTACGGTGCGCGATCCGCAAAACGACATCAGTGCCAGCTACGGGACCTTCCAGCTTCCTGAGACCTACTTGATCGACCAGAGCGGCCGCGTCGTTGAAAAAGTGATCAGTAATCCCGAAAAGGGCTGGATGGATCCGGAGTTCCTGGCGCGAATCAAAGCTCGTTTGTAAGTTCTCTGCAAATCTCGGCGTGCGCGTGCCGGGTTTTCCATTCCTCGCAGAGACCAAGAATCTGGGGAGCTATGCAGCGCGCCGCAGCCGCCTCCGGATCGGAGCTGTAAACGCCCGAATCGCCATCCCGAGTTCCTCCACGCCCAGCCAGCGGCACATCGCATAAAACGACGCCAGCCCCAGCGGCAGCGAAATCATCAAATCCGCCAGCCGGGCCAATTGGGAAACGCCGAATCGGGACTCCGCAAAATAGCTCGACGCCGCAACCACGCATCCCATCACCGCAGACGCGACACCCACTTTCGCGATCCCCGCAGCCAACTCGCGCCCGTGAACGCCCCCGATCCTTCGCCGCAAGATTCCGAACAACACGAAAAATCCGAACAGCGCGACCACCGACGTCGACGTCGCCAATCCCGCCGGACCCAACTTCGCTACGCGAATCATCGTGAACGCCGTCAGATAATTGATCGCGATCGATGCCAGGCTGACAAGCATCGGGGTCCGCGCGTCGCCGAGTGCGTAAAAAGCCGGATTTAACACTTTTAAAGCCGCATAACCCGCCAATCCGACTGAATAACACGATAATGCGATCGCGGTCTGCTGTGTATCGTAAAGCTGGAACTTTCCACCCTGATAGATTGCCCCGATAATGGACTTTCCGAGCACAAACAACCCGACCGATGAGGGGACCGTGAGAAGAAAAACCATCCCCAGCGACTTCGAAAGCGTCCTCCGAAACTCATCCATCTGGCCTTCAGCCGCGCTGCGCGAAATCGAAGGCAGCGTGGCCGACGCCATCGCGACCCCGAACAGCCCGAGCGGTAACTGCATGAACCGAAAAGCGTAACTCAACCAACTGACCGCGCCATCGAATCCCCGCACCGGATCGTAGATGGTTGATGCAAAATTCGTGTTGACCATCACGTTGATCTGCACCGCCGCGTTCCCCAGGATCGCTGGAATCATCAGCCGCATGATCCGCGTCAACCCCGCGTCGGACCAGTTGACCATCGGCCGGAAACGGAACCCGAGAGAATGCAGACTCGGCAATTGCCACACAAGCTGAAGCGCGCCGCCGAGCACCACGCCGATTGCCATCCCCTCGATTTTCGTTAAATGAACAACCGGGCCAAGTACATATCCGATAAAAATCCCGAACCCGACCGAGCCGATATTGAAAAACGTCGATGCCATCGCCGGCACGCCGAATTTATTCGATGCGTTCAGGACTCCCATCGCCTGAGCCGCTAGCGCCACCAGTAGCAGAAACGGAAACATAATCCGAGTCATCGTGACCGCCAACTCGAACTTTCCCGGTACGGCCGAATATCCCGGAGCGAGCAGATGCACCAGCGCCGGAGCAAAGATCATTCCCAATGCGCAGAGCCCGCCGACCACAATGATGATCGTTGTCGCGACCAGATTTGCCAGGCGCGCGGCTTCCTCCTTACTCCGCGTCGATAGATATTCCGTGAACGTCGGTACGAACGCGCTCGACAATGCTCCTTCGGCGAACAGATCGCGTGTCAGGTTAGGAATCCTGAACCCGAGCATGAACGCATCGTAGATGAGCCCGGCTCCAAACAGCCGCGCCATCACGCTTTCGCGGACCAATCCCGTGACGCGGCTCATCATCACCGCGACAGAGACGATCCCCGCGGATCGTACAACGGTTTCGTGTTTCGAGGAGGATTCCCGTACGTGGGCCATTTACTGCTCGGCCTCGGCGAAGGGGTTCACGCAAAGGACACAAAGAGCTCTTCTGGCTCTTTGCGCGGGATTTCTTGGCGTCCGCTGCGTGAACGCTGCGCCGCTAGCGTCCGTATTCTTCAAAAAAGTGGGCAATCGTCATGATCCCCGAATAATAATTCGCGAGCTTGTACTTTTCATTCGGCGAATGCAGGCCGTCATCCGGCAGCCCGAATCCCATCAGGACGGTCGGAATGCCCAGGTGTTTGGCGAAATCCCCGACAATCGGAATCGATCCGCCGCTGCGCACGAACACAGTGTCGCGTCCCAGAATATCCTTGAACGCCCGAGCGGCCACATTGATCGCGGGGTGATCCGGATTCACCATGATCGCCGCGCCCGAACTCAACACACGCACATCCATCTCGACTCCGGCAGGCGTGTTCTCCTTTACGAATTTTTTATAGGCAGCGATGATCTTGTCAGGATTCTGATTGGGCACAAGACGCATACTCACTTTCGCCGTCGCCGTCGCGGGAATTACGGTCTTCGCGCCCGCTCCGGTGAATCCGCCCGCGATCCCGTGAACCTCGAGCGTCGGCCGCGCCCACACCCGCTCCAGCACCGAATATCCCTTCTCGCCCGTCAGCGCCTTCGATCCCACTTCGTTCTTCAAAAACTCCTGCTCATTGAACGGCAGCGATTCCCAACTCTTCTTTTCCGCCGGCGACGGAGCCTGCACGTCTCCGTACATTCCCGGAATCATAATGCGGCCCGTGTGATCCTTGAGCTTCGAAACCAGTTCGATCAACGCGAACACCGCGTTCGGCGCCGCGCCGCCGTAAAGCCCCGAATGCAGATCGCGAGCCGCCCCCCGCGCTTCGATCTCCGTATAAATCAACCCGCGCAGCCCGATACACAGCGTCGGAATTCCTTCCGCGTACATCGCAGTGTCGGAAACGAGCGCAACATCGGCCTTCAGCTTCGCCGCGTTGTCGGCGACGTACTTCGCAACGGATTCTCCGCCGATCTCTTCTTCGCCCTCGATCAAGAATTTCAAATTAACCGGGAGCGTGCCATTGACCGCGCGTAGAGCCTCCACCGCCTTGACGTGCATGTACATCTGACCTTTGTCGTCCGCCGATCCGCGGGCATAAAGATTCCCGTCCCGAATCGTGGGTTCGAAAGGAGGCGTAGTCCACAGTTCCAGCGGATCGGGAGGCTGAACATCATAATGCCCGTAGCACAGCACCGTAGGCTTGCCCGGCGCGTGCAGCCAGTCCGCATAAACCAGCGGATGCTTCGCCGTCTGAATGATCTCTACATTTTCAAGCCCCGCATTTTTCAGACTATCAGCGACAAATTCCGCCGCCCGCCGCACGTCGGATTTGTGCTCCGGCAGCGTGCTGATGGAAGGGATGCGAAGGAAATCCTTCAGTTCGTCAAGGAAGCGTTCCCGGTTGGATTCGACGAATGCGTTGGTGGCTTGGGACACACACCATTATGCCCGATCCAAGCCGGGACTCATTGACCGCCGCCGTTTTTCATCTGAGCCGCGGCTGGAGGCAGCGTCCGATCCGCCGGCCGCAGTTCATTTCCACGAAGGAGGTGGTGGAATAGAGCCGCGCGCGGAACACACGGGCGATGACTACGGGCTCGTCGAACTCTTTTTCCCACCCAATGCCAACCCCGCCCCAGCAGCGCCGCCAGCCACCGCCGCGGCGATTCCGACCTTCGCCCCGGTCGACAATCCGCCGCTCTTGGCCGCCGGAACCGGCTTGCCCGGGGCTGGACTACCCGATCCCGCGCCTGCGGGAGCTTCGGTCTTTGCATCCAAGGCCGACGCAACGCTCAGGCATCCGCCCTGCGACTTCATGTTGACCGACGAAACGTTGATCAGTGTCGTTGCCCCCGCGATCGCAGGACGTCCGGCCGCCACCGTCCCGGTCGCTTCGACGCGGCTGCCGGTGTTCGCCGCGAGATTGTTCCCCGTCAGCTCGACAACTTCCTGAGTGTTCTCATCCTGAAGGATGAAGTGTCCATCTTTATAGAGAAGGCAGCCTGTGCGCGTCACCGAATTCGTCGATGATGCCTGCATTGCGAACGCCATCGCGCGCCCGGCCGGAATCGCGGCCAACAGAGTCCCCGACCGGCTCATCACGCGGGCCGATCCCGCAAACGCCACCACCTCCACGCGATCCGTCACGGAAACACGAACGCGGTCCCCTGTGATCTTCAATCCGGCGGCGTCGACTTCATAGCCGGCGGATCCATTCACCTGACCTGTCCCGTTTTCGAGCGCCAATCGTTTCTCGAAAACCCGCGCACGCGATTTTGCGCCGAGCTGCACCTTAACGCCGTTCGCGAGCGCCATGTCCGATGAGGCCTGAGCCGTCTCCACCAGAGAGCCTTCAAACAGGCTTGAGTTACCCCAAACTTGCGATTTTTCCAGCATGAAGTGTCCGCTTGCCGTGACGATCCCGATCACGGGACCCGCGCCAAACGCGATCGAACAAGCCGAAAACAGCGCGATGGATTTTAAGGAAAAAAGCGACTTTGAAAACACGTCCCCATTAGTATAAAGTTGTCGCGATACACCGGCAAGGAAAATTCTCGTATTCGAAATGTATTACGCTCTCCGCATCCCGGTCGCTGCCGGACTAGCCGCCGCTTCGTTTCTTTCGTTTCGTTCCGCGCGCGCCGATTTGGAATTTCGCCGCCAGGATCCTGAGTCCGTCGCCGAATCGGTCGCGCTCGAGCCTGGCAATACCGAGTATCTGCAATTTCGCGCCCTCCAGCTCGATTACGAAGGTTCCGATTCCACCGCTCTGCTCGAACGGGCTGCCGGGTTGAACCCAATGAGTTCCGCGCCGCGCATTCGTCTGGGGCTCGCCGCCGAAACGCGCCGCGATTTTCCGGCAGCGGAGAAGTGGCTACTCGGCGCTTCGCAAATCGATCGCCAGTTTGAGCCGCGCTGGACCCTCGCAAATTTCTATTTCCGCCGCGGCGATCGTCAGAAATTTTGGAGTTGGATCCGCTCCGCGCTCGAAATGTCATACGGCGATCGCACCCCGGCGTTCGACCTTTGCTGGCGCATGTCCGGCGATGCCCCCGAAATCTTGCAACGCGCCATACCTGAACAGCACGAAGTCCTTTCGTCCTACGTTGCATATTTGCTTGCCGCCGGAAAATCGGACGCCGCCGGTTCAGCCGCGATGAAGCTCGCGCCCGCGCGCAACGCGCCGGATCGCGATCTTCTGCTGGCCGTTGCCGACGCTCTGATCGCCGCGCAGTCCGCGGACGCCGCCTGGAGTCTCTGGACGGCCGCTGGGTTCGGCGGCGTCAACTTCGAATCTCCGCGCGTGGGCCGTGGGTTCGACTGGCTGCGGATTGCCTCGCCCGGAGTAGCTCATCTGGACATCGACCAACCGCGCAGCGCGCATCGCATCACGCTCAACGGCAACCAGCCCGAATCGTGCGATCTTCTTCGCCGCGTCCTGAAGCTGGAACCGGGCCTCCGCTACACTCTGAGCTGGCAATCCGAGCCCCAGCCTTCGGGGGTTGAATGGAGAATCGCAGGCCAGCGCGCGGCTTTGAAGGATCGGGAGCTGCAATTTAACGCGCCGGCGGAATTGGTGACACTGACGCTCGCCTATGAGCGCCCGCACGGCGAGGTTCGCGCCGAAGAATCGTTCGAAATCTGGAATATCGAAATCAGATGACGCGGCCAGCCTGACTCATTTCTTGACCAGGACAACATTTCCCTGTCTGATTTTCCCGGGCTTCGCATCCGTCAGAAAATTCACTTCCAGCAGATTGAACGCGGGGCCGGGAATCAGCTCGATGGTTCCTTTCGCGCCGTCGCTGGTTTCGAGTGCGAACACCTGATTCCGCGAATTCCTGAATTCGCCGGTGAAATCGAACCGCAGTACGGGATCGTCCTTGCTGCCGGCCGGGACCTTGAACCGCGCGAACAACGTGCCGCTGGCGTGGCCATTTTCTTCGTGCACCACCAGATCCAGAAATTGCGGTTGCGGGCCATGCGAAAGTCCGCCATCGGGGAAAGTCCACGCACCGGTGTAGCGTGAAAGCGGCAGCGGCGTGATCACCTTCGGCGCCGGTGGCACGCTGGCCGGAGCCATGGCCGGCGGAGAGATGCCGCCAGCCGGACTTGAGGGGACCGCTGTTGTCGTGGCCGGAACAGGCGCAGCCTCACCTCGCGCCGCCTCCGCGAGCTTACGATAATACTCTGCCCAGTTCGCCGATTCCCGGCCTGCCTGCTCGGCGGCAGCCTGCAACGCTCCGATCGCTTCGCGCTCTTCGGCGCCCGCCTTCAAGCGAGCCTGTTCCGCGGCTGCCGCCGCCGACTTCGCCGCATCAGCCGCCGATTGTCTCTCAGCCACCGCATTGGCGAGCGAGGCGAGCGTTTGGCTTTCGCGATCAAGCGCCGCCCGCAACTGCTGGATTCCCGGATCTGGATCGTTGGAAAATGTCTCGAGATTCCGCCTCACCACCGCCGTCTCCGAGGCGACGTTCTCGCGTACGCCCCGCGTCGGCTCCTGTAGCTCGCGCACAGGCGATTCGAGCCAGCCGAGATTATGCTCCAGATCCGCCTGCATTTTCCGGATGAAGGAACCGCGTTCGATGCCATATTTTGCCGCGCGGGAAGCCACGGCGTTGACGCGGCTGGCGAAGTCGCTCCCGCCCGCGCCCGAATCTCGCTCCAGATTCGGATCGGCCTCGCGCCATTCTCGATATGCGGTCCTATAGGCGTCGCGGTTGGTTTCCGCAAACAGGCAGAGAACGGAGACGCCAATAATGATCGCGCGCTTCATTGCTTCTTCCGTTGAAGCGGCCGGCTGGGCCCCTGGTTCGTGATCGAGCACTCCGTGTGCGCGCGAGCAATCCGCGCCGCGTAGTAATCACCCCATCGCGACGCTTCGATCGCCAGAGCGGCCGACTCCGTCTGGAGGGATTTCTCGCGAGCCTGATACGCCCCCGTCAATTCACGAAGCGCTGTCACGAGCGCTGCCCGTTTCGCCGCCTGCTGCTGCGCCCCGGCGACTCTCTCCCTCACGAGCTCCGCAATTGCGGCGAGCGTCTTCTGCGCTTCTGCAAGCTGTCCCCGCCGTTTCAGACTCTCGGCGAGTTCGGAAAGCTGGGCATCCACCGCGATCCGCTGCTGATCGGCTTCGGCGCGTTCCAGTTCCAGCTCGCGCGCCAGCCCTTCCTGCTCCGCCAGAGTTCTTGCCGCGAGTTGAGATGCTGCGCTTGCTTCGGACGCGGCGGCTTGCAGATACTTCCCCAACGCGGCGAGCCTCGCGTCCGACGCCCGGTTCACTTCTTCAATCGTCGTCCGCACGCGGGCATCGCAGGGCAGCATTCGAGCGATTTTTCCTTCGAGCGTCCGGGCCAGCCCGTCCCACTCCGAAGTCCTTTGTTCCGCTGCTTGCTGAAGCGCGGTCAAAGAATCCGGCTGCTGCTGCGCAAGCGCAATCGAACTCACGAAAAGTAACGTGAGCATGCAACGCGCCCGCGCGTCGATGTCGCCGGAAGCCGACAATCTCACTCCGCCTTCGATGTCTGCGTTTGAGCGTTCTTTACGTACTTGTCGAACCACTGAAACTTCTCCCACAGCACATGCTCGATGGTCTCCTTCGCGCGATAGCCGTGCGCCTCCGCGGGCAGGAACACCAGACGCACCGTTCCCCCATTGCCGCGAATCGCCTGATACATGCGATCGCTCTGAATCGGGAACGTGCCCGAGTTGTCATCCGCTTCGCCATGGATCAACAGAATCGGATCTTTGATCTTGTCCGCGAAAAAGAACGGAGACATGCGCGTGTAAGTATCGGTCGCCTCCCAGAACGAGCGGCGCTCGCTCTGAAACCCGAACGGAGTGAGCGTCCTGTTGTACGCCCCGCTCTCCGCGATTCCCGCGCGGAACAGGCTGCAATGCGCCAGCAGATTCGCCGTCATGAACCCGCCATAGCTGTGGCCGCCCACGCCCACGCGATTCGGGTCGATCACACCCATTTCCGCGGCCTTGTCGATCGCCGCCTTGGCATCCGCGACGATCTGTTCGACGTACGTATTGTTCACAACGTCGATCGTGCCGACCACCGGCATCGCCGCATTCTCCAGCACAGCGTACCCATCGAGCAGGAAGAACAGCTCCGAATATCCCGTGATCGTCGTGAACCGGTTAGGCGATCCCTGGATCTGCCCGGCCGTATCCGCATCGTTATATTCGCGCGGATAAGCCCACATTACGGCGGGAAGCCGCGTACCAGGCTTGTAGTCCGGGGGCAGATACAGCTCCATTGAAAGCGGCACGCCGTCGGCGCGCTTGTATGTCACCAGTTGCTTGGTGATCTTTCGAATGCGCGGCGCAGGATCGGTGAAATTCGTCAGCGCCTTTTCAGCCTTACCCGTGTGCAGAATATAGTTCGGTGGCTCCGTCGTGCTCTCGCGGCGCGTGATGAACGAATTGCCCTGATCGTCGAGCACCGCTTCCACCGTCTCGTACTTGTCATCCGCGCACTGGAAAATCCGCTCGCTCTGTAGCGTGTCCAGATTGAACCGGTCGAGGAAAGGATGATCTCCCTTCGGCGATGCGCCTTCGCCCTGTAGCAGAATCGTCGAACCCGTCTGCAACAGCATCGAATCGGCCGAGGGCGGCCCGAATCCACCGCCGCCGCGTCCCGCGCGGGGCCGGCGCTCCACCGGACGGCCCGGATCCTTGTAGCGATCCTGTGCGTTCCGGCTCCAGATCAGTTTCGGCGGCTCACCCTGCTTCACTTCATAGGTCCGAAGCAGCCGCGAAATGCGCGCCTGATCTTCTACCAGGACGAAGTCTTTTCCAAACTGGATTCCCGCGAAGCGCTCCTCAGTCTTGCCTATCTCGGCCGGCGGCGCCGTGAAGGGCGCATTTACCGCCATGATTTTGTCGCGATTCGGCACCTTCTCCTTCGGATTGCCCCCGTCGAGCGCTTCCACCCACATCAATGACGCCGGATGATTCAGCATCCACCGGATCTGACGCGGCCCGGTCTGCACTCCGCCCAGCGGAATGCGTGCCGGAAGCGGCAAACTCGCGACTTTGTAAACCACGGCCCCGGCCGGGTTCCAGATCTCGACTTCTTTTGGAAATTCGCGATACGGATGCAGGTAAGAGAACGGCCGGTGTTCCCGCGTGATCAGCAGATTCTTTCCATCCGGCGAGGGAGTCACTTCATCCAGCAGCCCCGGCTTGCCGATCGGCGTCACCGCGCCCGACGCCGCATCGACCTTCACCAGTTGCGACGTAGCGTAGTATTCGAACAGATCTTCATCGTGCGGATTTTGCAGCAGGTCTTCATACGTCGCGACGCCCATCGCGTGGCCATCGCTCTCCTGCACTGCCGGACCCTTAGGAACTCGCGATTCGGTCGGGGCTGCGCCGCGATTGGGCGGGACCGCCTTTACCACTAAAGTTTTATTGTCCTCCAGCCAATCGATCGGATCGCCCAGGACCGCGTTCAACTTCACCCCATCCACTTTATGAGTCTTGCCCGTGACCGGATCGCCGATCCACAGTTCGATTCCATTCTCGGTCGTGTTGGTGAAAGCGAACATCTTCCCATTGCCCGACCACCGCAGCGCGCCCGCGCGCGCCTTTGCCGGAAGCGCAACCGGAATCTTCGTTCCTTCCGGCAGCTTCACCAGCGTGATCGAGATGCTATGCGGGGCAAGATGCAGCCCATTCGTTCTCGGATCGATTCGAATTCCCGCCAGGCGCAGCATCGGCGCTGAAACTTCCGCGATCGAGGGGTAGCGGTCCCCCTGCGAAAGCGTCGCATAGGTCCGCGTCGGATTCACGGCCAGCGCCGGCAGAGCCGGAGCATTCAGAATATCGAGGATCTCCTTCGGAGGCTTCTGGTAGGGAAGCTGATCCGCCAGCATCGGAATCGCGAAAGTGAGCAGAGAGAAGATGCGTCGCATGGGTTATGCCCTCTTTGTATTGTGCACTCGAAAGCTTATTTAAGGTAGTGCCTCCGTGTCAACGCTCTCAGGTTCGATGTGTCTCAAGCTGGATGTGTTCCAAGGCTGGATGCGATAATCGTTTCGTGGCGCCAATTCCCGGCAAACATTTTCTTCGCAACCTGGTCGAGCGCCGGACTTTGCTGATGCAACTCGTCCGCCGTGATTTCCAGCAACGCTATGTCGGGTCCGCCGCAGGATGGCTTTGGGGAGCGATCCACCCGCTCGTACTCCTCCTCAGCTACTACTTCATCTTCGAAGTGTGTCTGCAAACCACGCTGCCGAAAGGCGAGGTGACGGATAACTACCTGATGTACCTCTTCTGCGGATTCCTGCCCTGGCTCCTTTTTCAGGAAACCGTTATGCGGTCGGCCGGGTCGCTCATCGAGCATTCAAATCTGATCACGAAGACCGTCTTCCCCGCTGAAGTGGTCCCTGTCTCCATCTTCCTGTCCTCGTTGATTCATCACCTGATCGCCCTTGTTTTGGTAATCGCCGCCGGTGCGATCTTTTTGAAATTCATCACGGCGAAAATCCTGCTGCTTCCGGTATACATGTTTTTCATCGGACTGCTCGCGGTTGGCATCGGCTGGATCGTTTCGAGCCTCCACGTGTATCTGCGCGACACGGCGCAGGTCCTTGCCGTCGTGATGACGCTCTGGTTCTGGGCGACGCCGATCATGATCACGGAGCAGCAGATCCCGCCGCGATTTCACGCGCTGGTCAAGCTCAACCCGATGTCGTGGGTTGTAAACGCGTATCGTTACCGGTTGCTTTCGCCCGGCTGGCCATCCCTTCGCGAACTCGCGGTGCTCGCCGTGTACTCGTTCGCGATCTTCATCATGGGCGGACTTTTCTTCCGCCATCTGAAACGCGGTTTCGCCGACGTGCTCTGAGCCGTGATCGGGCAGCGGTTTGGTTCTCAACGGCCACAACATCCGCGCGCTCAACCGCGCCGCCCAATGACGTTTTCTGAATCGAAAGAATATCGAGGCGTTGATTGAAGCGTTGTCGGCCCGTAAACGGCAGCGTCGAAATATTGAGCGGATAAAACGCTGAGGATCCGCGCGGCGAGATCTATCTTCCTACATTGAAGAGGTGGCCGAAGGTAACTGAGGCAACGATCATATCCGCATTGAAATTGGTCTTGGCTCCTGTGCGAAAAAAATACGTGAAACTAACCAGGGCGACGTTCTTGCCCTTTGCGAACACCGGCATTTGAATCGATGGTCCGACCCCGAAAACTCTGCCGTTTGAGATCGGGATGAACGGCGGAATGCCCGAGCCGCTGTCGGGAGTGACTTTCCATTGCGCAGAATACGCCGCTCCTGCGTGCGCTGCGCCTTTGAAAAAAGCGAATGCCGCACCGCCGTCCAGCGTCAGAATGTCTCCAACTTTGATGTCCTGATTATTTTTTTTCTGATTGATGTCGTAGTACATCATTGTGGACACGTTAAACTTTTTGCCCTGGTCGGCGTACAAGGTGGTTCCGAACGCGATTTCATTGGTCCACATGTTGAAACCGTGACCCTGGGAACCAGTTGGAGCGAAGAAGCCATAAGCTGCCGTTACGTCCGCGTGCGTCGTGTGCCAGCCGAGAATGACAGGTTGAACATAGATATCTCCAAAGCCGTACCCGATCCGCGGCTGAACGCTCAGCGCCGCGACATTTAGCACGCCGTTCGTAATCCATTGCGTGTATGACGCTCCGTAATTCGCGCCCAGGATTTTCCAAGGGGTGACCACCGTGATCACGGGCAGCGCCCATACGCTCAGGTCGGCTGTGACATTCTTCGCGATTTCGTTGCCTTGCGAGCCGTACAGCGAAATATCGTTCAGTCGCCAATAGGCTGGCAGCGTAACGTAAAAACCCGGAGCCGGCTGAGTTCCGGCCATGAGGCCGACGAGTCCGGGTTGCTGATTGTTCTGATACTGCGCCTCGATAGCGCCTGTGAAAACAGCAGGAAGAATGGCGAGCGTCGCGACTCTAATCTTCATGATGATGGACCTCTGAAGAAAGGGGCGCGTCTGAGATGCGAGAACCCTGAACCGGTTTCAAAATTCCAAGATCGGGAGGTACAGCCAAGGGCTGGTACGCCCGAGAGGATTCGAACCTCTGACCTTTTGCTCCGGAGGCAAACGCTCTATCCAGACTGAGCTACGGGCGCACGCTACAAGGCCAGTGTATCATCGTAACCACGCAAGTAAAATCGAACGAAAGGAAACCTTGTTACCGGGCGCCAGCCGGCCCCTCCGAGGTTGCACAAGAGGTTGTATAGACGTCGGCCGCCGAAGATCGGCTTGAGACAACCTCGAGGCTGGTCCGGCCTCGAATCCTGAAGGCAGATCATGATCGTTCCCGCAGTTGCTCGGCAGGCAACGGCACCGCCGAAAGAAACAAACTCGTAGATCCACCGAAGCGCAGCACGACAAAGTCAGCGTGATCACAGACGTGCGATTTTTTCATTGTTCCCGACCTAAGTACGTGCGAAAATGAGATTTCGCGGTGCAGGAAACAACTCTCGACGAGCGATTCTCAGAGCTTCGGAGACTTGTCGATGACGAGATAGCGCGAGCACGCAAAGCCGTGATCGCCGAACTCGGACGGGCGCTTGCGCGTATGCGGGCCGCATCGGACGAAGCGGAATGGAACAACGTTGTGCTCGAAGCGGGACGGGCGTTTTCAGCGGAGCCCGCCGCGTTGGAATTCATCGCTTCGCTTGCCGCGCTGACTGCTCCCGCCGCTCCTCCACGCGCGGCCGATGCCGGCGCGCGGCGGTTCGCGAAGGTCAAGGTCGCCGAGATCCAACTGTATCAGACCGCAGCCGTGGCCGCCGGGCGCGCGGCGCGGGACATTTACGGCTCGCTCCAAAAGGAGATTGACGCCGCAAGAGCGGCTTTTCGGGAGAAATTCTTAACTCCCACGAACGGAACCGTCGATTATCTTCATGCGGAGTTGGTCCGTGTGCTGGCGAATGACGACTCGACGCTTCTTGGCCCCGGGTATCCAGGCCCCTTGGTGTAAACGATGACGATCCGCGTGCTGACAGTCGCCGCTCTGATGGCTGCCGGCGCGCCGGCGGATTCGTTAACGGATTTTAAGACCGCCGTCGCCGCTTATGACTCGCACCGTTATCCCGCTGCGATCGCCGCGTTGAAGCCTCTTGGGAAACAACTTCCCAAGCTCGCCGATTACGCCGCCTGGTATCTCGCCTCGGCGCAGTTCGAATCCGAAAACTACGCTGCTGTTCCGAAGTCGCTTGAGCCGGTGTGGAAGAACATACCTCCGTCTCCTCTGGCCGCGAAAGCCGTGCTGCTCGCGGCCAAAGCTTACGCCCAGAACGGCGAAACAAAGGAAGCCGTCGAAATTCTCAGAAAGAATTACTCCACGCTGCCGCAGCCTGCGGGCGACCTCGCCATGGCGAACGCTTTCGAAGGGGCTGGAGACCAGGTTAGCGCCGCAATTTATTTTCAACGCGTCTATTACGGATTCCCGACTTCAGGCGAATCCGCGCAGGCTGAAACCGGTATCGCGCGGCTCAAAGCGAAGCTCGGCGACGCGTATCCTCCATCGATGCCCGCTGCGATGCTCGGCCGCGCTTTCAAACTCCTTGATAGCGGCGTCTATCAGCGGGCCCGCAGAGAGTTGGAATCCTTGATCCCGCAATTGGGTGGAGCGGAGCGTGATCTGGCGAAGGTCCGGATCGGCGTCGCGCAGTACGAAATGAAAGAGACGCTGGCCGCCCAGAAATATCTCCGCGAACTCGAGATTTCTTCGCCCGAGCCGGATGCCGAGCGGCTGTGCTATCTCGCCTATTGCGCGCGCCGGCTGAAGAATCAGGAACAGGTCCACTCGACACTCGATAAGCTCGCGCGTGTTTATCCGCAATCGAAGTGGCGGTTGCAGGCCCTTGTATCCGACGCGAATTCACATCTGATCGAAAACGAACTCGATGCATACGAGCCTTTGTACCGCTCCTGCTACGAATCCTTTCCGCACGATCCGCAAGCCGCGGCCTGTCATTGGAAGGTGGTTTGGGGCCACTATCTCCGGCGCCGTCCGGATGCGGCGGATTTGATGCGCGCGCATCTCCGGATGTTCCCATCTTCGGAAGATTCGGCGGGCGCGTTGTACTTCCTCGGCCGAATCTCGGAAGGGGCCGGCGATCCCGGAGCAGCCCGCGCCTACTACGAAGAGATCGTCCGCGAATATCCGAACTATTACTACACCGTGCTCGCGCGCGAGCGTTTGACGCACGCGACCGCGGCTCCTTCGCCTTCCGTCAACGAATTTCTTCGCGGCATTGCGTTCCCTACTCGCTCTCGAACGCTCAATTTCGAACCCAACGCTACCACCAGACTGCGAATTGAGCGCTCGCGCATGCTGGTTACGGCCGGACTCGAAGACATGGCCGAAGGCGAGCTTCGTTTCGCCGCGCAAACGGAAGAACAGCCGCATGTGATCTCGATCGAACTGGCGGCTCTCGCATCCAGGCGAACTGGTCCGGATCAGGCAATGCGGTTCATCAAGAAATACGCGAGCGGATATCTGTACTTGCCGCTCGAATCGGCGCCTGCGGATTTCTGGAAGCTCGCGTTTCCCATGCCCTACCGCGCGGAACTCGAAAAGTTTTGCAAGCAGAACGGGCTCGATCCTTTCCTCATGGCCGCGCTGATCCGGCAGGAATCCGAGTTCAATCCGAAGGCGGTTTCGGTCGCGAATGCCCGCGGGCTTACGCAAATCGAGCCGGCTACAGGCCGCGAACTCAGCCGGAAACTGAAGATCGCGCCCTATTCGACCCCGCGATTATTCCAGCCGGCCGTGAATCTCCAGATGGGCACGTTTTATTTGAAATCGCTTGCCGATAAACTGAACGGCCACTACGAAGCCGCGCTCGCGGCCTACAATGCCGGTCTGTCGCGCGCCCACGCATGGCTGAGCTGGGGCGAATTTCGCGAGCCCGCGGAGTTTGTTGAAACCGTCCCGTTCAGCCAGACTCGCGGATATATCCAAACCGTCCTCCGCAACGCTGACGTCTATCGCCGGCTTTATGGACCGCAGCAGACTCGGACCGCCTCAGCGAAGTAACCATTTCGCCCCCATCGGCCGCGCCCCGGCGCGCGTCTCCAGACGCTGGCCGGGCGCGACTGCCTCAGGAATGCATGCCTGCCGGATCCGCGGCATCTCTCGCGGTGAGCATTATACTCGATGACGTAACATAGATCTCATGGCCTCTATCGCCGAAAAATCCCTTCTCGCGCCGCCCGACATCGGCGAGCGCCGCCCGCGTTTCCGGGCCCAACGAACCATGCGGTTCACCGAAAGCGTCATCCGCGAAATGACGCGTCTCGCCGCGCAGCATAAAGCCGTCAATCTCGCCCAGGGGTTCCCGGATTTTCCCGCGCCCGAAATGATCAAGAACGCCGCGCGCGAAGCGATCGCCGCCGACGTCAATCAATACGCCATCACCTGGGGAGCGAAGCCCTTCCGCGACGCGATCACCGCGAAGTACAAGCGGACCTATGGCATCGAGCTCGACCCCGAGCGCGAAATCACCGTGACCTGCGGATCCACCGAAGGCATGATGGCCGCTCTCATGGCCGTGACGAATCCCGGCGACGAAGTCGTCATCTTCGAACCCTACTACGAAAACTACGGCCCCGACACGCTGCTTTGCGGAGCCGATCGCAGATTCGTGAAGATGTATCCGCCCGACTGGCGCTTTGATAAAGAAGAACTGCGGCGCGCTTTTTCGCCAAAAACCAAAGCAATTATTCTCTGCACGCCGAATAATCCCAGCGGCCGCGTCTTCAATCGCGAAGAGCTCGAATACATCGCCGGGTTGTGCCAGGAATTCGACTGCCTCGCCATCACCGACGAGATCTACGAGCACATCCTTTACGACGGAACCGAACACATTCCGATCATGACCATCCCCGGGATGCGTAATCGCTCGATCCTGATCAACTCGATGAGCAAAACGTATGCCGTCACCGGATGGCGCGTGGGTTGGGTGCTCGCCTCGCCCGATTTGACCGATTCCATCCGCAAGATTCACGACTTCCTCACCGTCGGCGCTGCGGCTCCGTTGCAGGAGGCCGGAGCGCTCGCGCTCGCTCTTCCCGACGACTATTACACGAAAATGCAGAAGGACTACGGCGAGCGCCGCGACGCAATGCTCCAGGTCCTTGAAGAGACCGGCTTCAAATGCTTCACCCCGAAGGGCGCCTATTACATCCTCACCGATATTTCAGGCTTCGGCTATCCCGACGACATGGCCTTCACTCGCCACTTGATTGAGGATGTCGGCGTTGCCGCCGTCCCTGGGTCGAGCTTCTTTGAAAACCCGGCCGACGGCTCCCAGATGATTCGCTTCTGTTTCTGCAAAAAGTATGAGACCCTGAAAGCAGCGCAAGAGCGCCTGCGTAAGATTTAAGCGACCTCAGTAGATCGCCAGGGCCGCCCCCGAGCCCGAACGTGAGTTGAGGAGGATGTATGTCGCTCTGGATTTTGCCGGAAAACGTCGCCCGCTACGACGGCACCGGCGATGAAATCCCTCTCGATGCCAATCGCGGAAAGCCATTGCTGCTCACCCTCGGCATCACTCGAATCATGGAACAGGAATCCCTGGAAGTTTCCATCTGGGGTTCCTCCGACCGCAACAGTTGGGGAAAACTCCAGGTTTTCCCCAGAAAATTCTATTGCGGGACCTACGGCCTGCTCCTCGACCTGACCCGGTTCCCCGACATCCGCTATATCCGGGCGCAATGGAAGATGAGCCGCTGGGGCGTGGAAACATTACCCCTGTTCGGTTTCTATCTCCTCGCGGATGAGCCTCGGATGCAGGCTGTCGGCGCGGCCTAAATCCGGTTAATCAGGCTCGCCGCGTAAGCTGCGCCGAATCCATTATCGATATTCACGACGGTAACGTTGCTCGCGCAACTGTTCAGCATCCCAAGCAGCGCGGCAAGCCCGTGAAAGCTCGCCCCGTATCCGACGCTGGTCGGGACTGCGATGACCGGCGCCGCCACCAGCCCTCCGACGACGCTCGGAAGCGCGCCTTCCATTCCCGCGCATACGATGACAACCCGGGCCTCCATCAGCCGTTCACGATTGTGCATCAGCCGATGAATCCCAGCGACTCCGATATCGTGAATCGCGTCGATCCGGTTGCCCATCACCTCAGCCGTCACCTCGGCTTCTTCGGCGACGAACAGATCGCTGGTCCCGGCGCAGACCACCGCGATCGTTCCCTTGCCGCGAACCGTTTGGTCCCGCCATACTCGCACCGCGCCCGAGATCGGAAAATACTCGGCGTCAGGATGCTCGCGCTTGATCCGTTCCGCGGCTTCGCAGGTGGTTCGCGTGACCAGAACGTTCGGCGTCTTCGACAGCAGCGTCGCGACGATCGCGGAAATCTGCCCGGGCGTCTTGCCTTTTCCAAAGACGACCTCCGGCATTCCATGCCGCAGCGCCCGATGATGATCTACCTTCGCGAATCCCAGGTCTTCGAAGGGCAGATGACGCATCCGCTCGATCGCGGCGTCGACCCCCACTGCTCCCGTGCGCACCTGATTGAGCAGCGCGCGCAACTGATCCTGATCCATACGTTCAGGAGTAACACACTACTCAATCATGTTTATTCGCGTCCATTAAGGTCTTTATCGCGAGACCACTTCCTCGATCACCGGTCCCGGCAAATTCGGCTCGGGCCGCCCCATCAGCTTCAGAATCGTGGGCACCAGGCTCAAACTGTCGTACGGCTTCTCCACGCGCAGCCCGCGAGGAATCCCCGTATCGTCCCCTCCCGCCAACAGCAGCACCGAGTGCGTCGAGACCCGCAAGAACGATCCGTGATTTCCACCCGGATTAAAACCGCGCACATTGAAATTCCAGTGATTGTTCGCGAACGCGATCATATCGGGACGCCTCAACTGCCGCATTCTTTCCAGATACGGCGATGGCGCAGCATCGCTCAGCATCTCCTCTACCAGTCCGGTCACCGCATCCGAGTAGATCGACCTGTGCGTCGCATCCAGCCATACGCGATCCGAGTGCCATTCGTTCAGCCACTCCGGCGTCATCGGCGGATTGAACAGCCCCAGCAGATCGGGATAGTATCGGATCGCTCCGTCCGGCCGCTTCGAAATCTCAGCCTTGCCGTTCTCTCGCCACAAATGAATCACGCCATCCTCCACCGCGGCAATGAAATCGATCGGCCGGTCGCTTACGCCTTTTTGCAAATTGTTTCTTACGCGAATCGAAGCGAGCGCGGCGAAATAGTCGATCCGCCGGAAACTGCGCTCCATGTCGAGCGATCCATCGGGAGCCACGACGAGCCCTGCTGGCCCGATCCCGACCACGTACCCCCGCAAATCCGCGATCGAGTTCCGTTCGCCCAGAGAACGCCGTGGAATCAATTCCTCGGTCTTGAATTTTCCCGGATCGAAGTCGGATTCGCGAAGCGAAAGGAGCCGCCACATCGTCGCGATATACGCCGCATATCCGCGCTCCTCGGTCTTCCACGTTTCCAAACGGCTGATCGCCCGCCGCGATTCGTTATCTTTGCCGGACGGCTTCGGCTGCGCCGCAATCTCGACGCGCAACTCGTTCAACTCCACGTCGAGCTGTTCCAGATTGCGCTTCCATATTGGCCGCACTTCTCCCAGGATTCGAAACAATCCGTCCAGCGCCGCGTGCCGGACACGGCCTTCCAGCTTCTTATGCATCAATTGATCCAGCAGTATCTGGATCATGTTCAGCGCATTGTTGCGCAAGCTGATCGATGCCCTCTCGTTGCCGTCCAGATCGACCACCACCGTCGGATAGTGCGCGCTTTCGCCCGCGAGATACGTAGCGTCCTGGCTCGGTGAAATCACTTCCGACACCATCGGGTCCAGTCCGCGCAATTTGAACTCCTCCCTCGGGTGGCGATTCAACAACACATGCTGCCCGCCGCCTTCAACGCTGTTGAACCAATCGACCAGGTTGTATCCCTGGCTGTAGATTCCCTCCGCCGTGTTCATTCCATGATCGGAGACGACGACAAGCATGGTTGTCTTCGCCAAGGGGCTTGCGGCGATCGCCGCCCACACCCGGCCGATCAGCGCATCCAGTTCCTCGATGACGTGGAGCTGTGCGATCCTGTCGTTCGTCAAATGCGCGGTGTGATCGAAATCGCCCGTGAAGTAATCGAGGTAGTGAATATTCGGATCGCGCAGCTTGGCGAGCAGCTCTCGCTCGGTTTGTTCGTTGATCGAGCTGTTCATCGAAAACCCGATCTGCCACTCATCGAAAATGTCTTTCGCCGGGCGCGCGAATTTGCCCTTCAGGCTGTTTTCGAGCGACTCCCAGCGCACACCGCGTTGCAGTAGCTGAAAACTCTGATAGCGCTCTGCCGGGGGAAACCGGTCGATCAGCAGCGGAACATGATATTCGTCAAGCAATTCCACTCCCGGCATGTCGGCCCGCCGGTTCATCGCATAGCCGATATAAAACGGAAAGAAGTTGAGATAGTCATAGACCCGCAGCGTGTAGCGGTCGAATTCAGCGTTGCCGCGGATTTCGAGATGCTGCCCGGTATCGAGCAGCGACCACGACGGCGCGGACAAGCTCAGTCCCCGCACGTAGAAATTCGCCATCCACGTCCCGTTTTTTTCGAATACGTGTTGAATCCACGGAAGCCGGCTGCGCCCCTGCCTCGCCCCGTCGGCGCTCTCCGCCGTATATCGCTCAATGAGCCTCTCCGGCAGCCCGTCGACTTTGATGATGACGACGCGGTCCACCGCCCCCTGCGCCAAAACCGAGGTCAGAAAAAGGAGGGCGGATTTCAATCCGCGCGGCGCTTTAGCTCCGCTCAATCCCTGCGCGATCACTGCAATCCGCCGCCGGCAGCGCCCGCGGCGGCTTCCAAACTCTGTAGCGCGCGCTCGCACAAGGCTCGAGTCTCTTCGTCATTGGTCTGCCGCATGATTCGCCCGACCAGTGCCGCCGACTTTTTCGGAATCCGGCTCGCCGCCAACTGATCCACCGCCCTGCGGACTTCCTCCATGTTCCACACGATTTCTGCCTGCGGTCCCGACTTTGCCACTTTGGCCAGGAACTCCATCTGCCGCGCGACGCGGCGCTCTTCGCTCAGCGTCTCCATTTCCTTTTCGTGATGCGTGTACGCGCCGAGCGTCACCGCTTCCGCCACCCGGATTCCAACTCGACCTTTCATCGTGTGGTTGTAGGCGGTCAATTCCTTCTCCCGGTCATGCGCGATCCTTGCCGCAAGCCCGCGCGGATCGTCGGCATAACGAAGCAGCGCGGCGTATTGGTGCCGCGCGATTTCGGCCTCGTCGAAGACACTTTCCTCGATCGGATTGACCCCGGCCGCTTCCAGGCGCTTTTGCAGTTCATGCCTCAAGCCCGGCTCTATGGACGTGTCCAGTGCCATCCATTGCCGCACTTCGGTGTATGCGCGCAGCCGCGCAGCGCGGTTGGAGGTGGCCCCATGCCGCGTCGTTACGAATTGAAACGCAAAAGATCCGGCCATAAACGGCCAGTTGCCGAACTTCGAAATCCCCAGCACTCCGCTCACCGCATCCGTCGCCGCATGGCGGATGATTTCGCGCCGCTTCGGAGCCGTCGTGTGGCGGAAATCCACCAGCAGCAGCGGCACCTTCGGATAATCGAGCGCGTACAGCGCCAGCGGAATCATCTCGCGGCCGTCGCGGACCTGCCGGTATCCTTTCCAGGAAGCCAGCTTCGAATCGTGGTACGGGTCGGAGATCCCCAGGAACTGCCCGTCGAACTTCCTTTCAACGTTCAGATCCTCCGTCGCAAACCAGAGAAGCCCATGCGTTGGCACTCCGCTTAAGCCGAGCGGTTCGAAATACAAACCGTTCATCTCGGCGCGCTGGCGTAACAACTCCCAGTTGTGCGCTCGAATCTCCATGTCCTGCGTGCGGCGCTTCATATAAGCGTCCGGGAGCTTGTCGGCCGAGACCAGTCCCCCCAGCATCTGACCGGCGAGCGTCAAACGAGTCTCGATCTCGAGCATCTCTGGCTCGCTCAGCAGCGTTTTGACCTCGGGCTGGTCCTCGAGTTGTGAAAGCACCGCCAGCCCTTCGATGAGCTGCGCCCGCCGGTGATCTTCGATGTTATTGCGATAGCTGCGGCTCGGCGTGCGAATAAAGGCCCCGCTCGGATCGAGCGCCAGATACTGAGCCGCCGATCCGGCGGCTGAGCCCCAAATCGCGCGATACGTCGCACCTAAATCGATCACCGGAGCAGGCCGTTGATCGGCGTTTTTGCCGAAGTCCGTGCGAAAGTACAGGAAGGGCAGAGACGCCGTCGCTCGCTGGATCATCGTCGGTTTTGTCGACGTCAGAATCCAAACGTATCGCAGCCGGTCGTCATCGCGGTTCGAATTGCCGAGCGTATCGCGAACCACGCTCAGCAGCGGAATTTCGCTGCCGAACGCAGCATCCGTACCGAAAACGGTGAGGAGTTCCGCTCCGCCCGCGATCGGCTTGCTCTCAATTCTGAACTCCGGTGTTTCGCCATCGACACTGAGAATGGCGAACACCAAGAGAATAACGACCCTCCGAAGCATTCTCTTGCCTCAATATAACAGACGAGTTAAGGGACTTTCCCGCTTCCAAATATTCATGCGCGCGCCAGTCGTACGCCTGTAGTACGTCCGGGCCATGATACCCGCAAATGAGTCTGCCGTACCCCTCCTCAAAGCCCTTTGTACTCACTAAGTTGACAGACATAATACCTTTCATGACCAACTTTTCGGAAGATCAGTACCCGCGACTCTGCCATGAAGTGGGGCTGAGTTGCGAAGGTTGCACCGCGGAGACGGGACGTCAGTTGGCGAGAAGCTGCAAAGGGTTGAGAGGAAAGATGATCGGACAGTTATTCGTGCAGATTCATCCGCATTCGGCCTGCGCCAGGATGCACGCGCACTTCGCTCGCGCCTATCGCGATGCCTCTCGCGAACTCTGTGGCGAACCCGACATCGCAATGGCCGCTGTCGCCTAGGCGCCCATGGCAATAGTAACTAAGAACTAATCCGGGTCTAAGTGGAACTGATTTGGTTCTAGGCCCAAAGCGGGATCGAAATCAGTACGAAATGGCATTGTCCGGTCCCGATAAGATTCTTAGGCTTATATAAAGAATCAGGAGAAGGAAATGTTGCGCAGCATTATTATTTGCCCTGACGCGGAGTTGTCTTCGCGGCTCGAGGCGGCCCTCAACGCCACCGGCGAAGTCGTCGTCGGCCGCGTTTTGAACCGCTACCCGAACGCCATTGACCTGGTCCGTACGCTTCGCGCGCATGCCCCCGAAGCTGTCTTTCTTAGCTTCGAAATACTGGACAAAGCTCAAGAGGTCGTGAAATTCCTGGAGGCCGAAGCCGAGGGAATCCAGATCGTCGCGATCCATCATCAGATTGAGGCTCAGTTGCTGCGTGAAACCATGCGGGTCGGCGTCCGTGAGTTTCTGGTCGATCCGTTCGAGCTTGATGCTGTCGTCGAGTCCCTCTCGACCATTAAGTCGCTCATCGAGCGCAAACCTCCAGCGATGGAATCGACCTCGCAGATTTTCGCGTTCCTTCCGTCTAAGGCCGGAGTTGGAACCTCGACCATCGCGCTGAATGTCAGCGCCGCCATGGCCCGCCGGCCCAACATGCACGTGTTGCTTTCGGATTTCGATCTGAACAGCGGCATGATGCGCTTCATGTTGAAACTCCAGAACGAATACTCGGTGATCGATGCGGTCGAACACTCGCTCCGCGTCGACGAGCACCTCTGGCCGCAACTGGTCACTTCGATTCAAACCCTGGACGTTCTGCATGCCGGCCGCTGCAATCCGAATTTCCGCATCGAAGCCGTCCAGGTCCGCGCGCTGATCGACTTCATGCGGCGCAACTACCAGGCTGTCTGTTTCGATCTGTCCGGCAATCTTGAACGCTATTCGCTTGAAATCATGCAGGACTGCAAGCGGATTCTCATGGTCTGCACCCCCGAGATTCCTTCTTTGCATTTAGCGCGCGAAAAGATGCATTTTCTGCGCAATTTCGACCTGGATACGCGTGTTTCGGTCGTTTTAAACCGCTGCGCGAAAAAGGCCGTTTTGTCGAAGGATCAGGTCCAGGAACTGCTCGGCGTGCCGGTGGTCCAGACCTTCCCGAATGATTATCATGGTGTAAACAAAGCAGTTACCTCCGGTTCGGTGGTCGATGTCACCTCCGATTTAGGCAAATCCTTCACCCAGTTCGCCGCCGACCTGCTGGAACGCAAGGTGATGGGGACGGGCAACGCGAAAAAGAAATTCCTGGAGTTTTTCTCGGTGCCCGCGCGCACGTTGGCGTCAGAGCAGTAACCGGAGCCTGAAATTCGCTATCGTTGAACGATGGACGCGATCTTCGGGTGGATCACGACCTACGGCTACGGGGCGATCTTTCTTTTGCTCATGCTGGGGATCGTGGGATTGCCGATTCCCGATGAGACTCTGCTCGTTTTTTGCGGCTATCTCATTTCAAAAGGCACGCTGAAACCGATTCCTGCCTGGCTGTTCGGCGTCGCCGGAAGCTGGTGCGGGATCAGCCTCAGCTACACAATCGGGCGGACTCTCGGTCTTGGGGTTGTCCACAAGTTCGGGAAATATCTCCACGTCACCGAGGAGCGGCTGAACAAGGTCCACGCCTGGTTCGACCGCATCGGACACTGGGCGCTGTTTTGCGGTTACTACATCGCGGGCGTGCGGCACTTCTCGGCGATCGTCGCCGGGACTTCCCGACTTCCGTTCAGAACGTTCGCTACGTATGCCTGGGCGGGCGGGCTGCTGTGGGTCACAACGTTTATCACGCTTGGATACTATCTGGGTGAAAACTGGAAAGAGATCGCCGAACTGATTCATCGCTACATTTTTTACTTTTCCATAACAATTCTGATCGCCGGCTTGTGCTACTACTTATTCAGACGGAGGCGGAATGTCACCAAAACCGGAAATTAATCCAGACAAGCTCATGGCATTCATGGGCAAACTGGTGGGCGATCTCGGCGCGATGGCGAGCGTCGGTCCGATGCTTCTCGGCGAGAAACTCGGGTTGTATCGGGCGTTGGCGCAAGGTGGACCGATGGCTCCTGGCGATCTCGCCAAGGCCACCAACACCCATGAGCGTTACGTTCGCGAATGGCTGTGCGCGCAGGCAGCCTCGGGATTTGTCGAGTACGACGCGGCCACCCAAAAGTTCTCGATGACTCCGGAGCAGGCCGCGGCACTTGCGATCGAAGAGAGTCCGTTCTATTTCCTCGGCGCGGTCGACGTCGCCGTGGCGTTGATGAAGGCCGAGCCGAAAATGACCGAGGCATTCCGGAGCGGCAACGGCGTCGGTTGGCATGAGCACGACGCATGCCTGTTCCGCGGCACGGAGCGATTCTTTCGTCCCGGCTACATGCGGCATCTGCTCTCGGAATGGATCCCGGCGCTTGACGGCATCAAGGCCAAGCTCGAAGCCGGAGCTAAAGTCGCGGACGTAGGGTGCGGACATGGAGCGTCGACCATCTTGATGGCGCAGGCGTTTCCGAAAAGCCAGTTCTACGGGTTCGACTATCACGCGCCGTCGATTGAGCGCGCGCGCAAATCGGCTGAGGCCGCCGGTGTCGCGGACCGGGTAAAATTCGACATCGCGACGGCGAAGGACTACCCGGGCGCAGGCTACGCGCTGGTGGCCTTCTTCGATTGCCTGCACGATATGGGCGATCCGGCGGGAGCGTCAAAACACGTCCATTCCACCCTCGCCGAAGATGGGGCATGGATGGTGGTCGAGCCGTTCGCGCACGATGCCCTTGAGAGCAATCTCAATCCCATCGGCCGCGTTTTTTATTCGGCCTCGACGTTCATCTGTACCCCTGCGTCGCTCGCGCAGGAAGTAGGGCTAGGCTTAGGTGCCCAGGCGGGAGAAGCAAAACTTCGTAAGGTAATTTCGGAGGGCGGATTCCGTCACATTCGCCGCGCGGCGGAGACCCCGTTCAACATGGTTCTGGAGGCGAGACGCTAAGGCTCCGTCCGGGAGCCGGAAAATCAGGAGTCGGCAGCCGGCATCCCGGTTGCCCGCAAGGATTACAAAACCGTGATTTAATTCTGAATTCTGACTCCTGACTTTTGACTCCCGTTTGGGTCTTAGGCCACATTCCTCTAGAGTCCCACTGAGATTTCTTTCCTATCCCACTTAAGGTTCCTAGGTGTGACCGGTAGGGTTTGCGCCCGAACTGAAAAAATAGTAATCGACGTCAAAATGGAGGCATGTTCCACTGGATATGCCCGGAATGTGGCCGCGAGATTCCTCCGGCGGTAAAGGAATGTCCGGCTTGCGATCCAAATGCCGCGGTGGCTGCTGCGCCACCGGTCCGAACGCCTGAAGTGCCGGCTGCCGCGCCCGCGCCTGTGGAACCCGCCTCTGCTGCGGCGCCGGTCGCCGCCGAGCGCCTGACGCCGGTCGGGACTTCTCCTCCGCCCGCCGCTCCCGCGATGGCTGCTGTACCACCTCCGCTGCCTGCCGCAGCGCCTCCGCCTCTTCCGGCGGTTCCAGCGCCTCCCGTTGCTGCCGCGCCGCCGCCGATTCCCGCTCTACCGGTCGAATTAGAGCCGGTGGATCCGATGCTGGTGCTTGCCGAGCAGATCCGCGCCGCTCAGATGGAAGCAGCCGAAGCCGCGAAACCGAAAGCCGCAAAACCGCAGCCGCCTATCCCGGCTTTGGAACCTCCCGAAGCACCGGGGTTGCCAGCCCTGGCGAGCGCAGTCGGATTGACTCAAGCCCCGGCCGCCGAGCCCGCAACTGCTTCCGCGCCCGCCGCCCCGGCTGCGCCGGAACCGGTGGTTGCGCAGCCAGTCGCCGTCCAGAACGCAGCCGAAACGCCCGCCGACGAAACGCCGACGGTCGAAACCCCGGCTGCGGTCGAGAGGGCTCCTCAGCAGATCGCATTGCTTGCGCCGCCCGAGCAGGCCCCGGCTGAATCCGAAAAGATCGTGCCGCAGGTTGCATCGCGATCCCATGAAGCACAGCCGCCTGAATCCCAGCCAGTCGAACCACAACCCCAGCAGATCGAGGCTCCGCAGGCACTGGCGTTGATCGAGACCCCGGTTCTTTCTGAACCTCCACCGCTGCCGCCGGCAGCGGCAGGCGCCGAGGCCGCACCGCCGGAAACCGCGCCGGCAGCATCTCCCGCTGCCGAGGCTAAAGCCGAGTCTGTGCCCGAAGCTCCCATTGCAGAGACTCCGGCAGCGGAGGCGATTGCAGCGCCCGCAGCCGTGCCGGCGCCAGTCGAGGAAATGAAAACGGCGCCTGCCGAGACAACTGCTGCGGAACTGTCCGCCGTAGAGCCAAAGCCGGCGACAGAACTTGCGGCACTCCCCGCGCCACCCGCCGTTGAGGAAGTGAAGGCCGCCACAACGGCCGAAGAAATCAAACCCGAGCCTCCGCCGATTGAGACACTGCCGCCTCCCGTGGTCAAACCTTTGACCGCGACGCCGGTGGAACCAGCCGCCGAGAAACCGCCATCGGGATCGTGGCTGCAACTCGCGCCGCTTCAGGATTACACTTCCCACGCAGGCCGAACAATGCAGCCGGCGGCTCCTCGCGCGCAGATTCTTTCTCCCGATTCAGGACCGCGGATCACCTTGCCGGGCCCCGCTCTGCCTCCGAAACTCGAGCGGCTCCACGAAGCCGCACCCGTCACCGTGATCGGCGAAGAAGCGCGTCCGAAAAAGCGCCGCATGCCGGGATGGCTGGTGAGCCTGATGCTGATGCTCGGAATTCCGGCCGCGGGCGCGGGAATCCTGCTGTACTTCCAGCCGATCGGACATTCGAGCGCCGACGCGAAGGCTCCCGTGCAGGACGCGCAGGCAGCGCCCGTCGCGCCCGTCTCATCGCATCCTCTGGCTCAATATGTCGAAGTCACCGGATTCCGCATCGTCGTCGACTTCAACAAAAAATCTGAAATTCACTACCTCGTAGTCAACCATTCCGCGGCCGATCTTTCGGATATGACGATTTTCGTGACGCTGCGCGCCGCGAACGCGAAACAGGGCCAGCCTCCGCTGTGCCGGTTCTCGTTCAAGGCCCCGAGCCTGGGTCCGTTCGAATCGAAAGAAATGACGAGCCCCATCGAGAAGTCGACGAAATCGATCTCGCTGCCGGACTGGCAGGATTTGCGGGCTGAGGTTCAGATCGCGCAATAGTCCGCCAAAATCCGTGCGCGGACCGGTCACGGGTGAATCGAAACCGGACCAGATCGTCTCGCAGATCGGCGCTCCTTTTCGGATGACGATTTTAACCGCGCCTAAGTTGAGTGCAAACGCGGTTACATCCGTTCTATGATGGTTACTCCCCTATGCGTCTTCTCGCTTTGCTCGCTCTAGCTCCGCTTGCGTTTCCGCAGCAAATGGATGACGAGTTCGCGCGCCTGGTCAAGGAATGGACCACCAGGCCCGAGTTCATCAGCCCGCTGGTGGATCATCTTCCGAAGTCGTCTACCGTGCCGTCGCCGAAAGATGTGCTCGGCTACTATGCAGGCGCCCCGAAGAAGCTGACGTATTATTCCGACCTGCTGAAGTATTACCGGACGCTCGAAGCCAAGTCGCCGCGGGTGAAGGTCGTGTCCACCGGGAAGACGGATGAGGGCCGCGAGACCGTGGTCGTGTTTGTCGCCTCCGACGATTCGATCAGGAATCTGGAAAGGTACCGTGGGTATCTCGCGCAGCTTGCGGACCCGAGAAAGCTCAGCGACGCGCAGGCCCGCGAGATCGTGGGGAAGGCGAAACCGATCTATCACCTGATGGGCGGCCTCCACAGCGCGGAAACCGGCCCGAGCGAGATGTTGATGGAACTGGCCTATCGGCTGGTGACCGAGGACACGCCGATCATCCGGAAGATTCGCGACAACGTGATCGTGAGCATCACGCCCGCGGCCGAACCGGACGGGCGCGATCGCTACGTCGACTGGTATTACAAGTACAAGATCAACGAGACCGACGAGAACAGCCAGCTTCCCGGACCTCCGTACTGGGGCAAGTACATCTTCCACGACAACAATCGCGACATCAATTATTCCCAGGTGACGATGCAAACGCTGCTGTCGTGGTATCTGCAATGGCATCCGCCGATCATGCATGAGCTCCATGAATCGGAGCCGTTCATGTACACATTCAGCGGGCAGGCTCCGCAGAATCCGACGCTCGATCCGATTCTCTACGGCGAGCTGCCGTGGTTCTCGAATTTCGAAATGGAGCAGATGATCAAGTACGGAATGCCGGGTGTGTGGACGCACGCGTTCGTCGATATGTGGTCGCCCGGATACCTGGGATTCATGTCGTCGAATCACAACGGCATGATGCGGATGTATGAGACGTTCGGCAACGGCGGCGCGAACACGATGCATCGTCGAGTCGCCCCGCCGGAGGGCCAGGGTGGCGGAGGCGGCCGCGGCGGCGCAGGGATGACCTCGCGCGAATGGTATCGTCCCCTGCCGCCGTATAAAGAGACGGACTGGTCGCAGAGAAACAACACCAACTACGAAGAGACCGGCGTTTTGACCGCGCTGCAACTGACGTCGGCCTTTCCCGAAATCATTCTCGAAAATTTCTACAAAAAGAGCCGCAACTCGATCGAATCCGGCAAAAATGACGCGCCGTACGGCTACGTGATTCCTCCGGGCAATGACATGACCCGCATCGCGACGGTCGTCAATATTCTGCGGACGCAGGGAATCGAGATCGGCCGCGCGTCGGGCGAAGTGAAGTTGAAGGAAGGCACGTTCCCGGCCGGATCGTTCGTGATCAAGCGCGATCAGCCTTATGGCCGGCTCGCGAAAATTCTTCTCGAGAAGCAGAATTTTCCCGATCCCGCGTTGACGACGTACGACGATACAGCCTGGACCATGGGACTGATGTCGCAGGCGAAAATCGTCGAGAGCGCGGACAAAGCCGTTCTTGACGTTGCGGCTCCGCTGATCGATCGTTTCGATCCCAAGGGCGCTGTCATCGGGTCGGGCTCGTTTTACGCGGTGCTTGAGAATGGTTCAAACAATTTGGTGACGTTGCGTTATCGCCTGAAGGATGTTCCGATGCGGGCCGTCGAGCAGTCGTTCAAAGTGGGCGACCAGGAGATTCCGGCGGGATCGTTTATCGTGGCGGCTAGCGTCGGAACGCGAGGGCGCACCGAATTGGAAGCCCTGGGTCTGACGGCGGTAGGACTCGCGGCGGAGCCGAAGGTTCCGATGCACGACGTCGATCTGCCCCGGCTGGCGGTTTACTCGACGTGGGGCAACACTCAGGAAGTCGGCTGGGTGCGCCACGCATTCGACAAATACGAGCTCCCGTTCGATCTCATCTATAAGGAGAGAGTCCGCCAGGGAAATCTCCGGGCTTCCTACGACGTGATCGTGGTGCCGAATCAGGGCCGCGGCGGCAAGGGGCTGGTGTACGACATCGATTCGCGTCCCGGCGTGAAGCTCGCCTACACGAAGTCGGATCAGTTCAAGAATCTCGGGATGTACGGCGAATCGGAAGACATCACAGGCGGCATGGGGCTCGAAGGCGTGGTCGAGATTCGCAAATTCGTCGAGGCGGGCGGCGTGTTGTTGACGCTCGGGACGGCGAGCTCGTTCCCGGCGGAATTTGGAATCACGCGTCGCGTCGAAGCGAGCCGCACCTCGCCGGCATTTTATGCTCCCGGACCGATCGTACAGGCCGAAATCCTGCGCCCGTCGAGTCCGATTTTCTACGGCTACACGGAGAAGACGATTCCCGTGCGGTGGGCAAACGGTCCGCTGTTGACCGTGCCCGAGCGCGATCGCGAGCAGCAGGTCTTGATGCGTTTCCCCGGCGGCGACGCTTCCGTGCTCAGCGGATTGATGCGCGGAGCGAACGAGATTCGTGGCAGGCCGGCGATTGTGGATGTCCCGGTCGGCGATGGCCGCGTAGTGATGTTTGCGACGAATCCGTGCTATCGCTGGCAGAATTTCGGCGAGTTCAACATGCTGTTCAACTCGGTGATGCACTGGAACGATCTGAAGCCGAAGTCGTCCGCGTCGGCCGTGAACGACAAATGAGCCATCGCGATATTGGATTGAACCCGGTGTCCTTGCCGCCGATGAGTGCGCCTCGATCCTTGAAGCGTTAGTGTATGAGTCGCGTTCATTACGCCGTGCTCGCGATGGCCGACACCGTGCGCGACGTCTTGCACATCGAATATGCGGATTCCCTGGAACTCGCGCCGGGAATCCGTTTGCGGGTCGTATAACTCGGACGTATTCCTTTTCTCCGTACTTGGAATCAGGCGTGCACTGCTAAGCCCCGGCCGGCGAAATTTGCCGATTCTCCAGCGTGCCGGAGCACGTTTCATGAAAAAACTTCTAACGTTAAGTAGTTTTTGCGCTATGTTCGTTTGGGCGCAGCCCGCCGGACTGATCGTTTCGAACGCAGCCTCTTTCCAGCAGAACGCCGGAATCGCCCCGGGAGCGATTATCGCCATCAAGGGCTCCGGACTCAGCCCGGCCACCGCCGTCGCGCCCGATTCGACGCATCCTCCGAAGAGTCTGGGCGGCGTGACGGTCACGGTCAATGACGTGCCGTGCGCCCTCTATTACGTCTCCGACACTCAGATTAATGCGATCATCGATCCGTCCTTGCAGGCTGGGCCAGGCCTGCTGATTGTTCAGGGACCGTCGCGGACGCAGCAGGTCTCGGTCAATCTTCAGTCGCCGGGCGCGCCTGCGATTTTCACCCTGACTGGCACAGGTTCGGGCGACGGGGCGATCGTCAATGCCCTTACCGCCAACACCGAGGCATTCAGCGTCGCCACCGGAACCGGACCCACTTTTCTCGCGCTGTTTGTCACCAACCTCGACCCGAAAACAATGCCGACGGTCTGGATCGGCGGAATTTCGGCCCCCGTACTATACTTCGGCGACCCGGGAGTTTATCCGGGAATGCAACAGATAAATGTTCAATTGCCGGCGTCGCTCGACGGCGCGGGAAGAATTGAAGTCGTTGTTGAGCAGGCAGGACGGCGCAGCAATGCCGTCGAAGTGGTCGTCCTCCCGTCGCAGCTTGTTTCCGGCGCGGCGCCGCAACCGAACACGATTCGGAGCAGGGAATTGGCCTCGGTCGCCTGGGTCCCCGGAACGAGCCTCGCCTTGGTCGCCGATGAAAATGACGACGTCGTCCGCGTGGTCGATCTCTCCCAACGCCGCGTTACGCGCGTGATCGCACTGCCCGATGGGGCACAACCCGCCGGAATCGGCGTACATTCCAGTGGCGCCCTTGCCGTTGTCGCCGAGCGCGGAAGAGGAGCCGTTATTGCGCTCGATCTCACTACCTTCACAGCCATCAATGAGTACAAGACCGGCCTGGGCGCATCGGCAGTCGCAGTCGCCGGAGATCAGGCGATCATCGCCAACTCCGACGATGATACGGTCAGCTTTTTCAGTTTTCGCGCGGGGCTTGGAATATCTGCCCTGCAAGTGTTGGCAAAAGTGCCAGTCGGACGCGCGCCCCGGGCGGTCGCCGTCGATTCTCTTCACGCCTACGTGGCCAATGAGAGCGCCGGGACGATTACCGTGCTCGATCTGGCCGGCCGTACCGCGACGAATACCATCAGCCTCGGTATCGACGTCCGGCCCGCCGCGATTCAGATCTTGGAGGATCAGGGGCTCGCGATCGTGGCCGAGCCAAGCGCGGGACCAGGCGGAAAACTGATCTTCGTCAAACTCGCGAACCGGCAGTTCGTCTCGATCACAGCCAATCCGGATCAGACCGGCGGAGCGAGCGCGATCGCGGCCGCGGCCGATCAGATCTATCTCGCGAACCAGAGCGGAGGCTCCATCACCGCCACGCCGGTCGCCACGCTGCCGGACACGCAGTTCGTGACTTCCGATGTGAAGCTTGCTCCCGCGAATTTCAAAGTGTCGGCCGGAACGCGCTCGCTTTCGATGGACACCCGCGACAACGTCCTGCTTGCGCTGAATGAAGGCGGGGGAACGCTTGCTACGATCGACCTGACCACGAATTCCGTCACAGCCCGAATCGACGCGGTCCACGCAAGCGCGTCCGATACCGCCGATGATCACTCCGACCGGCTTTCTGCGCCGAATCTGCCTTCGATCGCGCTCGTGAGCCCGGCCAGCGTACAGGCCGGGGCCGCGCCGAGCAGCTTTACTTTGACCATCACCGGCACGAACGTCGCGAACGCGACGGGCGTTCTGTTCATCGATCCGTCGGCGGTTTCGAGTCTCACCCGAGGGCCGGGAAATCAGAACCGCGGCAATTTCGGCGCCAGCGATCCCGCCTTTTCCGTAACCAGTATGGCTCCCGATGAAACCGGAACAAAGCTGCTCGTCAACGTTCAGCTCGCCGCGAACACGCAGCCCCGCACGCGCGTGATACGGCTGCTGACGCCGAATGGCGAAACAAGTTTGAATGGCGCTCCGACGCTCGTCGTGCAGTAAAACTACAGCAGTTCCGAAGCTGAGAAGAAGAACGGAATTTCGACCGCGGCCGTCTCCGGAGCATCCGATCCGTGAACGCAGTTGCGCTCGATCGACGCCGCAAACTTCTTGCGAATCGTGCCTTCAGCCGCGTTTGCGGGATTCGTCGCGCCCATCGTATCGCGCCATCTCTTGATGGCGTCGGCCGATTCCAAAACCATCACGACAACCGGCCCTTCCGTCATGAACTTTACCAGCGATCCAAAGAACGGACGTTCTTTATGGACTGCGTAGAATCCTTCCGCTTCGAGCTGGCTCAGCCGCTTCATCTTCATTCCGACCACCTTGAAGCCGGCTTTCTGAATGATGGCGATGATCTCGCCGGTCTGTCCGGCCGCGACGGCGTCCGGTTTGATGATTGCAAATGTACGTTCCATTAGAGTCTCGATTTCACCTTCTCGCCGATCTCGGCGGGCGTCGCGCAGACGGTGACGCCGGCATCCTTCATCGCGGCAATCTTGTCCTCGGCTTTCCCGCTGCCCCCTGAGATGATCGCGCCGGCATGTCCCATCCGGCGTCCGGGAGGCGCGGTCTGTCCGGCGATGAAACCGATCACCGGTTTCTTCACGTTGGCCTTGATGAATTTCGCCGCCGTTTCCTCGGCGTTGCCGCCGATTTCGCCGATCATCACGATCGCACTCGTATCCGGATCGTCATTGAAAAGTCGCAGCGCATCCGTGAATGTCGTGCCGATGATCGGATCGCCGCCGATTCCGATGCAGGTCGATTGACCGATGCCCAACTTCGTCAACTGCCCGACGGCCTCATAGGTGAGGGTGCCGGACCGGGAGACGACGCCGACGTGGCCCTGGAGGTGGATGTGCGCCGGCATGATGCCGATCTTGCACTTGCCGGGAGAAATGATTCCCGGGCAGTTTGGGCCGATAAGACGCGTTTTGGGATGCATTTTGAGGTATTCCCACGCCCGCAGCATATCCGCGGCCGGAATCCCCTCCGTGATGCAGACAACCAGTTCGATTCCCGCGTCGGCGGCTTCCATGATCGCGTCGGCGGCAAACGGCGGAGGCACAAAGATCACGGACGCGTTTGCGCCCGTTGCCTTTACCCCCTCGGCAACCGTGTTGAAGACCGGCAGATCCAGATGCGTCTGGCCGCCCTTGCCGGGAGTAACTCCTCCCACGACCTTGGTCTTGTACGCGATCGACTGCGTCGCGTGGAATGTCGCTTCTTTCCCCGTGAAGCCTTGAAACAGAACCTTCGTATTTTCGTTGACGAGTACGCTCATTTTGCCAATCCCACCACTTTTTCCGCAGCGTCGCGCATCCCGTCGGCGACAGTGAAGTTGAAACCGGATTCCAGCAGGATCTGGCGGCCCAGTTCCACGTTCGTGCCTTCCATCCGGATCACGATCGGCACTTTCACGGCGAGATCGCGCGCGGCGGCAACCACTCCGTTCGCAAGCGTGTCGCAGCGCAAAATGCCTCCAAAGATGTTGATCAAAACCGCTTTTACCGCTTTATCTGAAAGCAAAATGCGGAATGCGTTCTTGATCTGCTCGGCGTTGGCGCCCCCTCCGACATCAAGGAAGTTTGCGGGCGACCCGCCGGCATACTTGATGATGTCCATCGTCGCCATGGCGAGTCCGGCGCCATTCACCATACAGGCGACGTTGCCGTCGAGCTTGATGTAGTTCAGGCCGAACTTCGACGCTTCCACTTCGAGCGGATCTTCTTCATTCAGGTCGCGCAGTTCGACAAGATCTTTGTGGCGGAACATCGCGTTATCGTCGATGTTCATCTTCGCGTCGAGCGCGTAGACTTCCTCGTCTTTCGTCAGGATGAACGGATTGATCTCCGCGAGCGAAGCATCGACCGAATCGTTCGCCTTGGCGAGAGCCATCATCGCGTTCGCCGCGAGATTCGCGGCGGATCCCGTGAACCCGATGCCGAAGGCCAGCTTGCGGGCCTGGAACGCAGTCAGCCCCAGGCCCGGTTCGATCGCTTCTTTGAGCAGCCGCTCCGGAGTTTTCGCCGCCACCTCTTCGATCTCGACGCCGCCGTCGGCCGACGCCATGAAGACGTTCTTGCCCTGCGCGCGATCGAGGACGATGCCCAGGTAGAACTCGTGCGCGATAGGCAAAGTTTCTTCGACGAGAAGCCGCTGCACGACCCGGCCCTCGGGTCCGGTCTGGTGCGTGACGAGCGTCATGCCCAGCATTTTTTCGGCAATCGCTTTCGCCTCCGCCGCGTCTTTGGCGATTTTGACGCCTCCGCCTTTGCCTCGTCCGCCGGCGTGAATTTGAGCTTTCACGACGACACTACCGCCGATTTTCTTCGCTGCTTCCTCAGCTTCCTGTGCCGTTTGGGCTACGAAGCCTCGAGGCACAGGAACATTGTGCCGGGCCAGCAGAGCTTTGGCCTGATATTCGTGGATCTTCATTGTGAGTTGGAGAATTTTTACTATATCAAAGCGGTTCGGGCGTTCGCTGAAGTTTCATCGCTGGTTGTGAGATTGTTCCGTAGGCGATGATAGAGAAAGTGCCGTTTGTTTCTTTTCTCCAGCGCGTGATTGCAGGCCAGAATCTTCCGGCCGAAGATGCGCGCGAGGCCATGACGATCGTCCTCGACGGCGGCGCGACCGAGCCTCTGCTGGCAGCGTTCCTTGTCGCATTGAAAATGAAGGGCGAAACCGCCGCCGAGCTTGCCGGATTTGCGCGCGCCATGCGGCAGCGGAGTATTTTTGTCGATTGCGGCTCTGACGTCATCGATACCTGCGGTACGGGCGGATCCGGAGACGGCACGTTCAATATCTCAACGGTTGCCGCCATCGTGATGGCGGGCGCGGGCGCTCGCGTCGCAAAGCACGGCAACCGGTCGATTTCGAGCGCGAGCGCGGGCAGCGCTGAAGTCGTCGAGTCGCTCGGCGTCCGGTTCGCGATGTCGCCCGAAGATGCGGCGCGCGCGGTTCGAGAGATTGGAATCGGATTCCTGTTCGCACCCAATCTGCATCCGGCGATGAAACATGCCCAGCCGGTTCGGCGCGAGTTGAAGGTTCGGACGATTTTCAATCTGCTGGGTCCGCTGGCGAATCCCGCCAGAGCGCAGAGGCAGTTGATCGGCGCGCCCTCGCAGGCTGCGGCCGCGTTGATGGCCGAAGCGCTCGCCGAGTTGGGCACCGAACGGTCGTTCGTGGTGCACGGCTCCGGCGGCCTGGACGAGATCAGCACCACCGGTCCTACGGATGTGTACGAAGTATCCGCGGGGAGCGTCCATCATCATATTTGGCTGCCCCAGGATTTCGGCGCGCCGTGCGCGACAATCGACCAGTTGCGCGGCGGCGACGCGGCCACCAACGCCCGGATAGCAGCCGATGTCCTGGACGGCCGCAAGGGCCCGCCTCGGGATATCGTGCTGGTCAACGCGGCGGCGGGATTGGTGGCCGCGGGACTAGCCGGGGATTTACGCGCCGGCGTCGAGATCGCCGCTGCGTCCGTGGATTCGGGCCAGGCCCGGGCGAAGCTGGAGGCGCTGCGGGAAAAGTTTCCCGCGCAGCTTTAACCCCGCATCGAGCCGAACAACTCGGCCTGTTCGCGGAGGACGCGGTCAATTGTTGACTGCTCCGGTTGCAGATTCCAGTTATCGCGTTCATGGGTGCCCCCAAGAAGAATTCCGTCGCGGCGGGGGAACATGTAGATGTCGCCGGGACCGACGGTCATGTATTGCACTTCCGGCTGCGGCAGCAGAAAGGTCAGTTGGCCGCGGATCGGAATCAATTCCTCGTCATGGAATAGCGCTCGAGCGCCGAGGCCCGTGCAGTTGAAAATGAGTTGTTCGGCCAGCGGCATAAGGTCGCGTGCCTCGCCGAATTCGCGAACGAAGATTTTTCCTCCGGCAATCTGGAAGTCGCGGATCAGAGCGTTGAGGTAGATCGCGGGCTCGATCAGCATGGAATCGCGTCGATAGGCGAATTTCGTCTTGAACGGATTCTCCCCCGCTGAGAGATTCTTGCGCTCGGGGAACAGTGGCTCGACTTCGCTCATTGGGCTTTCCGGCGATGGAGGCTGGCGCTCGGAAGCATCGGAAAGCGAGTATTCAGGGAGCCATCGAACGCCGAACGTGTCGCCGGCGAGCGATTGATAATAGCGGAACGCGAATCGCGACGCTTCCGCGAATTGCCTGCGGAATTCCGGCGTGACGCGAGGCCGGTCAAACAGCGTGACCGGGTCCCAAAGGCCTCCGGCGACGTTCGAAGTCGTGTCGGGAGGCGTTGCTTTGGTATAAATCGTCACGCCGTAGCCGCGAAGCTGAAGAGATCGGGCCGTGGTCAGGCCGATCACGCCGCATCCAATGACGGCGGCCGTGCGTGTTTCCAACTCCGCGGCCGCTTCGGCTGCGAGATGTGCCGTGCCCCACGAAAGCGTAATTCCCGCTCCCCCGTGGCCATAGTTATGGATGACGACTTTTGAATCCAGCTTTTCGGCCCTGACGACGAAGCCGGAGGGACGAAATGGCCGAAGCCCCACGATCGTCCGGATCACGCGGTCGGGCGAAACGCGGACGGGAGCGAGCCGCGCCGCGCCGAGCGGAGTGGCCGGCTGTGTTCGCCGCGTCGCGCACCCGGCGAGGGCGGAAGAGGTCGCCAGGAATGCGCGACGGGAGATTTGCATAAGCGTTATGGTAACGGCTTACAGGATCGGACGGACAACCCCGCCGTCGCGCGCTCGACTCTGCGTTGCGCGAGCGTTCCGTCGAAATTCGTCGGCCCCGGACGGCTGGCATCGAAATGATCCAGTATGATGACGTCTATGGGTTCCCGCATTCTCGCGTCACTTGTCTTGGCGGCCGTGAGTTTCGCCGCTCCGGCGAAGGTTTCCGCGCCTCCCGATGCTGCGAAGTTGAAGAGGGCGTTTCGCAAGGCTCCGCGCAATGGGTGGATTTTCGTCCATCTCGAAGGCTCCCCCGCGGAGATCGGCTATCAGCATGGGTATCTGCTGGCGCAGGAGATCGCGGATGCGCATCGCGCCGTCAAACTCGATCTGACCCATGGATCGAAAGACTGGGCTTTCTTTCGAAACGCGGCGCAGAACGTTTTGTGGCCGCGCATCGAGGCAGAGTACCGCGCGGAGTTGGAAGGAATCGTGGCAGGGCTCGCCGCCAAGGGAGTCTCCCTCGATATTTGGGATATTGTCGCGACGAACGCGTGGCTCGAACTGGATCCGTATTACGTAACCTGGGTCGACCGGAACCAGAAACGGCCCCCGGCCGACCACTGTAGTGCCTTCGTCGCCACGGGAAGTTATACCCGAGACGGGAAACCGGTGATCGCGCACAATAACTGGACCGATTACATGACCGGGTCGCGCTGGAACATTATCTTTGACATCGCTCCGGAGCACGGCTATCGATTCATCATGGATGGGATGCCGGGGCTGATTCATTCCGGCGACGACTTCGGGATCAATTCGGCCGGCATCATGATTACGGAGACGACGATCACCGGGTTTCACGGATTCGATCCGAACGGCGTGCCGGAATTCGTTCGCGCTCGAAAAGCCATGCAGTATTCGGCGTCGATCGACGATTTCGCCCGGATTATGAAGGAAGGAAACAATGGCGGATATGCGAATGACTGGCTGGTCGCGGATCGGAACTCGGGAGAAATCGCAAGCCTGGAACTTGGGTTGAAGCACGTGAATCTTTGGCGCACCAAGGATGGATATTTTGCAGGATCAAACTATCCCATCGATCCGGCGCTGGCTCGCGATGAGACGGATTTTGACGTGAAAGATCCCTCGCTGAGCGCGAACGCGCGGCACATCCGGTGGGACGCGCTGATGGCGGAAAACAAGGGCCGAATCGATGTCGCGCTCGGCCAGAAATTCCTCGCCGATCACTACGACACCTTCGATAAGAAGGTCCAGCCGGGCGAAAGAACGCTGTGCGGCCATATTGATCTGTCGCCCCGCGGATCGCAGCCCTGGCAGCCGCCGTACGGGATTGCCGGCGCCGTTCAGAACAAGGTTGCCGATTCGGCCATGGCGTCGCAGATGATGCTCTCGGCTTCGATGGGACATTCTTGCGGGATTCACTTCAAGGCGGCGAAGCATTTGAAAGCGCATCCGGAGTTCGCCTGGGAGAAGGGCGTCTTGAAAGATCTCGACTCGCATCCGTGGACGGCGTTCGCGGCTGCGAAATAAATCTGGCGCAGGAGTTCGGCGGCCGTCAGCGCGTAGATCAGCGCGCACTGGCCGATGTTGCGATCCCCACGAATTCGTTCGGTCCGTGCGAGAAATCCTCGAAGCGAAGCTTCTCGATCTCCTCCCGAAGGACCTGAGCACACTCGTCGTAGTGCGCCCCGGGAGGGTTTTCGGTCTGAATCGCAATCAGGCGCCGCGTCAGATCGAGCATCGCCTGATCCCCCATTCGTGCCCGCAGGCGTGAAGACAATTCTGCCGCCGTATAGTTCACGGCTCGACGCGAAGCTCGATCTTCGAGCCGTCAGTTCCGCCGAAGTAGACCCGCTGCGTGGCTTTCGTGAAATCCGTCGACAGCGCTTTCGGGATATCCATGAATTTTTGCGGATTGCGGTCGACCAGCGGGAACCATGAGCTTTGGATCTGGATCATCACGCGATGACCTTCGCGCCAGGTGTGTGCGACGTCGGGCAGGCGGAACGTGATGCGCTCGGGTTTGCCGGGTTCGAACGGCGCCGGCTTCTCGAAGCTCTTGCGGAATTTCCCGCGGAACGGCTCGCCTCGGATGAGTTCCTCGTAGCCGCCCATCTTGACGGCATTCGGGGGCCCGGCGGGTCCGCGCCCACCCGCCGGCGCCGCTCCCTGCGGCGGTGCCGGAGGAGCATCGTAATCTGGAAAATCGTTCGGGAAAACGTCGATCACTTTGACCACAAAATCCGAATCGGTGCCCGTGGTGGAGACCTTCAGGTCGACCGAAATCGGCCCGTGGACCGTTAAATCGCGATCCAGCGGATCTGTTTTGTAGACCAGAACGTCCGGACGCGTTGAGGCGAAACGCTGGTCCTCGGTCATATAGCTGTTGAGCACGCCCATGAAGACGAAGCCGATGTAAGGCACCGGCTTGTTGGGGTCGGAGAGGTATTCGTCGAACCCCGCGCCCGCCGGCTGTGCCCAGGACAGTTTTCCGCGTCCGTCGAGAAATAACGGCCTGGCTGACGCGGCGCGCGGAGGCCAATCGTTGAATTTGCGCCACTGGTTCACCCCCGTCTCAAACAGCCACGCTTTCGGAAATTTTCCCTCGCCTTTGCCCTTCAGGTAGTACATGAAAAACGGGAATTCGATGTTCTGCCGATAGTAAACCCCCGTTTTCGATCCGAAATTGATGTTGCCGAGCTTGTCGCCGTCGCCCCGCGCGAATCCGCCGTGGTTCCACGGCCCCATGACGAGCATCAGCGTCTGTGGAGGCGTGTTGTTCTCCATGAAATCGAACTGGCGCAGCAGCCCCTGCGGATCTTCGGTGTCGTACCATCCCCCCACCAGCATCACTGCCGGCTTGATTCCCTTGAGGTGCCGCCAGATGGCTCGCGACTGCCATGCGTCGTCGTAGGTCGTGTGCGCCAGATTGAACAGCCACAGCGGCTGCTTCTGCTTGAAGAATTTTTCGTCCGCGTTGGCGAGCGGCCCCATGTCGAGATAGAACTGGTATCCGTCAGGCGTCCCGGAATTGAACCGCGGCTGAGTCTCCGGTGGCGGGGCTGGTTCGCCTTCGCGCAGCCGGAAGCCCTGATAAAAGTTGAACCGGTGCGCGAGCATGAAGGCGCCGTTGTGATAGACATCGTCGCCCATGTAGTAATCGCTGACGGGAGCTTGCGGCGAAACGGCAACCAGCGCGGGATGCGCGTCGATCATTCCGGCGCTCACGTAGAACCCCGGTTGCGAAATTCCCCACATCCCGACCTTGCCGTTGTTGCCCGGAACGTTTTTCACCAGCCAGTCGACGGTATCGTATGTGTCCGTGCTCTCGTCGATATCGCGCGAGCCTTTCTTCGCCGGATTATGCGGGCGCAGCAGGGAGTACTCGCCTTCGCTCATGAACCGCCCGCGGATGTCCTGATAAACGAAAATGAATTTTTCCCGCGCGAAAAATTCCGACGGTCCAAGATTTTCGCGGAATTGATCAGGGCCATAGGGACGCACATTGTAAGGCGTCCGCTGAAGCATGATCGGATAAGTCTTGTTGTCGCTGAAAACGTCCTTGGGGATGTAGACGGAAGTGAACAGCTTCACGCCGTCGCGCGCCGGGATGCGGTATTCGAACTTGGAATAGTTCTCGCGGATGTAGCTCGCGTTGACGGCCGGCGTAGCGCCGCCGCGGCCCGCGGGTTGTTCTTGCGCAAAGGAAACAGCGCAGGAGAGCAGCAGGAAAAGACGCATCGAGCAATTCTATCTCTCTGCGATCCTCCGCGTCCCTTCCCTCTTGCGCCCCTCGCGCACAGCGTGCAGGACCGCTTCTCGCGGAGACAGGCTCAGAAGATCAGCTTCAACCCGAATTGAGTCTGCCGCGACGTGGTCGTTGTCGTCGTAATCAACCCCGCCGACGGACTCACCGCGCCGTTTGAAAACACGATCGCGTTCGGCGTCCCGAAATTGACGTGATTCAATACGTTGAAAATCTCGGCGCGGAATTGCAGCGACGTCCGCTCCGTCACCCGGGTGCTCTTGAACACCGAAACATCCACATCCGCAAGGCCCGGACCTTCAAACACTCCCCGTCCCAGGTTGCCATACGTGCCCGGCGCCGGCAGCGCGAACGCATTCGGATCGTACCACCGCGTCTGCTGGCCCAGGATCACCGCTCCGCTGAACGACGGATTCAGATTCGGACGGTCGGGATTCCGCGTGTCGCCGTCCCCCGAGCGATTCGACCCCACCTGCGGCGTGAACGGGAATCCGCTCAGCAGCGTCACGATTCCGTTGACCTGCCATCCGCCCAGCCGCGAGCCGCGGAAAAACGGCAGTTCGTACGACGCCGAAATGCTTCCCTGGTGGCGGATGTTGAGCGCCGAAAGACCCCAATCGCGATGCAGATCGTTGCGGTCCATCACCATCTGCGCCTGATTGTTCGCCTGCGCCCCGGTCAGTCCGGAATTGATGTCCAGATTCTTCGAAAACGTGTAATTCGCCCGGAATTGCAGACCACGGCTCACATGATGGATCACGTCAAACTGAGCTGCGTTGTAGCTCGTGTTTCCTTCCGTGTACCAGAAAAAGCCCGCTGAAAGATTCGGATTCGGCCGCGATGCGACCGGAATGTATTGCTGCCCTTGATTGACCGACCCCTTCGTCGTTCCCGGAGTTCCACCCGTGACGCAGCTTGCCGACCCGCAGATCTGCGCCGGAATTGTATTTGGATCGATGCTGACGAATCCGTGATAACCGAACGACCCGACGTATGCAACCCGCAACACGGTCTTCTGGTCCAACTGCTGTTCGATCGTGAAATTCCACTCGTTGACCGTGGGCGTCTTGGCATCCCTCTGAACTCCCTGCGGCGCGAAAATCGATCCCGGAGGCGGCTGCACGTTCCCCTCGATCGGCACAATCCCCGGAAGCGAACCCGTCAGCGTGACCGCCCCGTTGTAGGGCGGCAGCGAATTGATCAGGAACGCCAGATTATCGATCAGCGAATAGTAGGTCCCGAATCCGCTGCGGATCGCGGTTTTCCCGTTGCCGAAAACATCCCATGCCAGCGCCACGCGCGGTCCGAACAGGTGTGTCGCATTGTTCTTCGAAAAGACCGAATCGCCCACAACGGGATTCGTCTGTAAAACGCCGTTCGCGTCGGTGACATAGTTGGACGCCCGGCCGGCGACTTCGTTGAATCCGGTCGTAAATTCGTAGCGCAGGCCGGCTTGAAATGTAAGGTTCGGGCGAACTTTAATCGCGTCCTGAATATAAGCCGCGCCGAAAAGGCTCCGCCACCCGAGTTCGGTGGAGGCGGGAATCGCCTGGAAATTCGTCAAAGTTCCCGCCAGGAACGTGGGCAGGCTCGCAAACGTCGCCACGCCCAACTGGCGCGAGGCGCTGTCCTCGTTGTCGCGCATGCGCTGGAACCAGACGCCCGCGCTGACGGTATGGCTCCCGTGAATCCACTGAACCCCTTCCGTCCACGTGATCAGGTTGCGTCGATTCCATGATCCCGCGGCGTTGTTCGGCCCCGCCGACGTGATCGCGGCCGGTCCCGTTGTCGTCGTTCCACCACCGATCACGATCCCCCCCGGGCCCGCTTCGCCAACGAAAGAGAGACTCGATGGGAACGAAACAAAAGGGCTGGACGACAGATTAAACGCCGCGCGTGAGAATCCGGCCGTAAACGTGTTGAGAATCGCCGGTGAAAATACGTGCGTCTCTGAAAGTGACGCGACCTGGTTGCGCAGAATGTTTTGCGATGCGAAAAGCGGATCGGCCTGAGGAATAATGCCGTGCCCGTCATCCACCGTGTAGGCCGCGGTGAGCGTATCGCGGTCGCGAATCATGTAATCGCTGCGCGCGGTCCCGAAATCTTCGTGGACTGTTTGCTTCGGATTGTTATAGGAGAGCGCCGTCCCGCTCGCCACTCCGTTCACCAGCAACTCCGGGCCGTTCGGATCCGGCCACATCTGCATGTACTGAAGCATCCTCGTGTCGAGATTCGCGGGTTTCGAATATACCCCGGTGGTCGCATTGGGAAGCAATCCCTGCCGTACTTGCGCGTCCGGAACGACGCTCACATTGCTCAACGCGAGCGACTGTCGAAATCCTTCGTAGTTCCCGAACAGAAACCACTTGTTCTTCTTGATCGGCCCCCCGAGCGCTCCGCCGAACTGATTGCGGCGGAACGGCGGCACAAATCCCTGATCGAAGTAATTCCGCGCATCGAGCGCGCTGTTCCGAAGGAACTCGAACGCCGACCCGTGCATCGTGTTCGTTCCGGCCTGCGTTTCCACGATCACCTGCCCGCCGGCCCGCTTGCCGTATTCGGCTCCGTACGTATCCGTGAGAACGTTAAACTCGCGGACGGCGTCGATGCCGAGCAACTCGCCCGAAACCCCGCCCGGCGTAATCGCCAGTTGGCTCGACCCCGTGTACTCGACGCCATTCATCAGCACGATATTCTCCGAGGTCCGGCGTCCCGCGACGGTAAACGTGTTGCCGTTGCTCGTGGACGTATTCTGGCTCTTCATGGCGCTGTAATTGATCGCCCCCGGGTTGAGCGTGATGAGATTGTCGAAGCTGCGGCCGTTGAGGGGCAGATCCTTCACTTGCTGTTCGCCGACGATCCCCGAAATCGGCGATGTCGTCGTGTTGACCGCCGGCGCCTCTTCAACCAGCGTGATTTGCTGCACGAACTCGCCCACTTCCAGCCGGAAATTCACCACCGCCTCCTGGCCGACCTCGAGATTCACCCCGGTGCGGATCGCGGATTTGAAACCGTTCTTCTCAACCTTCACTTCCTGCGATCCGATGCCGAGCGAAAGGGCATGATAGTTTCCCGATTCGTCGCTTGTCGCAACCCGCGTCGCGCCCGTTTCGACGCTTCGAACCGTCACCTTCGCCCCACCCACTCCCGCGCCCGACGGATCTTCAATTTTCCCGGTAATCGATGCCCCGGTTTGCGCAAACGCAATCGCGGCCGCGATCGGCGTCAGAAGACTAGAGCGAAAAAGCGTCCTGGCCGAGCAGCCGCGCGCCGCGGTTTTCGCCCATGCCCCAGCCCAGTGCAACCATCCGTTCCGGATTCGCGCTGAATACGATGTGAAAGCTTGCAGGATCATCTGGCGCCGCGGGTGGCCTCCCTCTCCGTGGATTAACCAAAGCAAGGTACTTAAGGATAGTATAAATATCTCCTTCCTCTGGCAACGTAACGTCGAAATCCTGTGTCTGGAACCGAAGCTGCGCCCCTCGCTCGGCCAGACGAAACGCCAGGAACGCCGAGCAGTCCACGGCCCGTTCGAACCACGCCCCCGATTCCACAGGAGTATCCAGATCGAAGTAAATCAGAACGCGATCGTCCTGCTCGCGCGCGAATTCGCGGACCTGAAGGTCGCCGGTGTGCGCGGTCGCCTTCCAATCGACGTGACGCGCGCTCTCCAAGGCTTCGTATGGACGGATCCGGTAAAAATCGTTGCCCCGTCCCCGGTGCGCCGCTTCGATTTCACCGGCGACCGATGCCAGCAGCCCTTCGAACCCGGGCTGCGGGTCGAGGCACGGATAAACCACGACGTCGTTCCGTGCCGTTACCATCTCGCGCCGTTCGGCGAACCCGAACGGAAACCGCGTCGAGAATTGAAAGGCTCGTTCTCGATGTTCGCCGCGCCGGGCAAAATACAAATCGACCGATTCTTCGAGCGAAGCTCCGCCCGGAACCACCGGAAAGTAGAGCACCGAATCGAATCCGCTCTCGGCGGCGCCCGCCAGGTGAATGCTGAACGAAGGAATCCAGGATTTGAGATTCTTCAGCCGGATACCCACCCGTACCTTTCGTCGCGCCGAAATGTGCTCGGGTAATACCAGATCCAGTTCCAGCCCCGCGAGCCCGAGACGGCTGATAAATCCTGAAATCAGCAGCGTGGAAAACATCGCCGCCAGGATCAGGAACAGAAGGTTATTGGCGGAAAGAAAGGCCGCCAGCGCGACCACCAGAAGTGTCGCCGTGTACCCCAGACCGGCCCGCGTTACAGGCTGGCGAATGCCCGATGACCAGTTCGTTCGGACGCTCTTCCACCATCCGCCCACATTCCCAAGGTAGCAGTCTGGCCGCCATTCGTCCGGCGATTTTCGCGATTCGCCGGTTCGCTGGAACATCCGGTCAAAGCCTGCCTTATCGTCGAGGTCAGAGGAGAACAAACATGCGGCGTTACAAGATGAGGCTGGCGGCGATCGCCGGGACACTCGCTTTCCTTCTCGGCTTTCTCTCCGCCATTCGCAGCGCACCCGCTCAGACAGGCGATGTCCAGCCGCGATTCGATCTCAAAGTCCGTAATGATTTCTTCGCGGGATTCGCCGGGGATCGCCAGGCGCTCGATCGTGGAATGAAGGCCTGTGAAGAAGCGCTGGCAGCGCGCCCGAAACAGGCCGAAGCTCTGGTGTGGCACGGCGGCGGCCTGCTCTTTCAATCGGGCGAAGCCTTCCGCTCGGGAGATCAGCAGAAGGGAATGGATCTGTGGACTCGCGGGCTGAAAGAGATGCAGACCGCGGTTGATCTGGAGCCGGATAACGTTGGCGTCAGGATTCCTCGCGGAGCGACGCTCCTGGCTGTGTCTCATTTCGTTCCCCGGGAAATGGCCGGGCCGCTTGTGAAGGACGCCGTGAGCGATTATCAACGGACCTACGACTTGCAGAAATCGCACTTTGCCACGCTGGGCGCGCACCCGCGCGGCGAGTTGCTCCTCGGGCTCGCCGATGGATATAGCCGCCTGGGAGATCAGGACCAGGCCCGCAGGTACTTCGAACAAATTAAGAAAGATCTGCCGGGAACCGCCTATGCGCGCCGGGCGGATATCTGGATGGAAACCAGGTCGCTCACGCCGGAGCAGACGCAGTGCGTCGGCTGTCACGCCGCAAAATAAGAGGGAAAGTTGCTTCAAACCTTGCAGATCGCGGCTCGATGAATCGCCATCTCGCAAGGCGTGTCTTAACTTTTAGGCATGAAGGCTGGCGCTCCGGTTGGTGCCCAGCCTGCCGCGCGATGAACTCCTCGATGCTCTTCATCGCAACGCCACAAGAAGATCGGGGTGGGCTCTACCATAGTGGGCACCTATGCGAGCTAAAAGGGGCAAAACTCGTCCCGGCGCTGCCGCGGGCAATCGGCAGTAGGAGACGTCTCCAATGAATTTCACGGCGTTGTGTTATCCTGAAGACTCGAATGGCTAATACTGTATCTGCGCTGAAGCGTGTCCGTGTCGCTGAACGGAGGACTGCGGTCAATAAGACTCGCCGCACCCGTTTGCGGCACCAGGTCCGTGCGATGCGCCGGTTGCTTGACGCGAAGGACGCCAAAGGCGCTGCTGCACTTGCGCCGAAAACGTTTTCCTTGGTCGATCGCGCCGCCAAGTGGGGCATCATCAAGAAGAACACCGCGGCCCGCTATAAGAGCCGGCTCACGCTTCGCCTGCGCAAGCTCGCTACGGCGTAGTTAACGCGAGAATCATTTCCTCCATCACGATGCGGTCGTCCGGGCGCGCATCGCGAAGGGACCGGTCTGCCTCGAAAAGCTTCACCACCGCCCGTTCCAGCCTCGCTTTCGGAAATGCCTGAACCGTCTGTTCGATCTGCCGCGCCCGTTCAGGCCAGATTCGCGCTCCAAGCTTGTTGAAATGTCCCTGGATCTGCCCCGCCGACCGCAGTCCCGCTTCCCGCGCCGCGAGGGCCATGCGGAACTGCGTCGCCAGAAACGTCAGAGCCAGAGGCATGTACTCGCCCTCGCGACAAAGCGTGTCGAGAATCTGCAACGCCCCGTTTCGATCCCCTCGCCCGAGCGCGGCCACCAGTGCGAAAATTGTGGTCGCTTGCGCATCCGGAACCAGCGACATGATGTCTTCCGCCGTCACCTTCCGGTCGCCGGCGAACAGCTTTAACTTTTCGATCTCGACCGCGATCCGCGCGACGTCTCCCGCGGTCGCTTCAAGCAGTAGGGCCAATTCCGCCAGACCAAGCTGAAGTCCCGCCTGTTTCGCCAACGCCTGCGCCATCGACCGCGCCGTATCGGGCGAGTAGTGATGAAACTCAACTTGATGCGGAATCGCCGAATAGAACTTCTGCACGCGTTCGAGCTTGGATTTATCGTCACCCGCAAAATCGAACCGGCTTGCCTCGACCACCACCACGGTCCCCGGCGTCGGCTCTTTGACATAGCTCGCCAGTTCCGGAGTTTCCGCGTCCGCCTCGCCGCGGGGCAGCGCCGCTTCCGCGCTCGCCAGCCAGATGACGCGCTCCGTCGCAAACAGCGAGAGAGAACGGGCATCGTCCATCGCAGCGGCCAGAGAGATCTCGCTCAGGTCATGGCGAACGAATCCGCTCTCGCGGTTTTCCGGACTCAAAACCGATTCGATCAACGCCCGCCGGCAACGCTCGCGTTGATAGGCTTCCTGTCCGAGAAAAAGATAGACCGCCGCGGGAGATTTTTTCAGACGGTCGAGAAATTGTTCGGGAGTCATCAGAAATTGGACAGGATCGACGTAACCACCTGCTGTGCGACGAAGCGGCTCACGCGCTCAAGCGCGGGCTCGCTTTCTTCGAAGTACTGAGCCGGATCGACGCTGACTTCGTAGCGGTCCCGCACTTCCATTGCCGGCCGGTTGAAAAGGACTTTTCCCGTCGCTCGCTCCGTCAGCGATACCTGAAGGTACACGTGGATATCGACGGCCGTCGCATTCTGAACGACGATGGTCGCGCCGGAGATGTAGTTCAGCACCGTCCCGCGCAGGATTGCATCGGCTTTGTTCGGATCGGCGACGATGTGATAGTTCGTCCGCGCAATCATTTCGCGCGCAATTGCCTCGGAAAGCCGATCGGTCAGCTTATATCGCGTCGTCGCGTTGGAGAACGCCGGAATCGCAATCGTCCGGATCGTTGCCGGCAGAAGGTCGCTATGGCCGGATACGTGATAGCCGCACGACACGAGCAGAATCGCCAGCACCAGACACGCAGAGGCCTTGAGCGCTGTCACAATGACTCCTGAGCGACGGCGACCGCATTCTCGGCCGCGAGACGAAGATTATCCGACACCATCCACAACCATGCGGCTCGCGGGTAGTTGTGATCCTGCGCGATCGCTCCTACGGCGATTCCGGATTCGCCCGCGATCCCGGCGTTTGTCGGGGGATCGTCCGGCCTGATGTCGAATCCCGCCTCCGCGAGCGTTCGCGCGATCGCCTCCGTGCCGGGATTCTCTTCGAACTCGATCCAGACCGAAAAGCTGTGGCCATGAAAGACCGGAACCTGGATGAGCCGGAACGACGGCATCGGAGTACCCGGATAGGCCGAGAGCAGCGACGCGAGATGCCGCTCGATGCGCTCCTCGATCGATGACAGCGGCTCGAGCGCTTCTTCGCCGTATCTGGCGAGAACGTTGAATGCTGCCTGCGAGTCGTAAACGTCCGTCTTGAGTTTCTGAAACGAGAGCGTCGCGACAGTCTGTTGCTGAAGCTCGTCGAGGCCCCGCTGGCCGCGCTCGCTCGCCGGTTCGAAGACGTGCGCCACCGTACGGCGCAGAGCCCAGGTTTTCGCGAGCGTCGAAACAAGTTTAGCCAGCGCAATCGCCGCCGGATGCGCGATCACCTGAATCGCCGACGGCTCCGGCCTCTCTGCTTCGGCCGCCGGCGCGCGCAGCCGGGCCGACGGCTGATCTTCGAGCGCTCCCGTTAGATCGATCAGCGCCGGTCCGCCCGTGGGATTCGTCTTGAGCGTGCGCCTGCTGGAGGCCGGCGTTCCCGCCAGAAACGCGACCCGAGCGCCTTCCAGGCTTGCTGCCGAAAGCGGGCTCATCACCACCGTCTCGTCGTCTTCCCTCGCCAGCAGCGTCGAGTCGTCTGCCGCCGCGGAGATCAACTCCACGCGCGGCGCAGGTTTCGACTCGCCGAGCAGATCGCGAATTTCTCGCGCAAGCAGCGAGTCTCCCCCGACAACCGCCACTAACGGACGTTCGATACTAGCCAACTTGATGCTCCGGTGTGCGCGGCGCGTGCTTGAAACGCCTGCGGACAATTCCCCCCGCCCGGATCACCATGCCGCTGCCCACGTAGCATGCCGCCAGACTTAAAAGCACGGGCTGCGAAAAATTCCAGATCAAAATGATCAGACTGCCGAGCAGGACGAGAATCAGCGGCGACCGCGGCCGCGCCAGATTTATGTCTTTGAAGCTCGGATACCGCCATGTGCTGACCATCAAAAACGCCAGTAATCCGGCAAGCGCGAGCCAGAATGCAGACAGGATCCAGTTGTCGATCACGGCGCCGTCGACGGCATAGACCACGCTCGCAATCGCCCCGGCGGCCGCGGGAATCGGAAGACCGGCGAAGTATTTGCGATCCGGCCGGCCCGGATTTTTCAGCACGGGATTCTTTTGAATATTGAACCGCGCCAGGCGCGCCGCTCCGCACAGCAGATATAAAAACGCCAGAAAATAACCCGCGCGGTGCAGGTATTCAAGAATCGGACCAGGCGCCGGCTGCACGAAATACACGCCCCATCCGAACACCAGCGCGGCCGGCGCGATTCCGAACGTGATCACGTCCGCCAGCGAATCGAGCTCGCGTCCGAACTCGCTGACCGTGTTGGTCATGCGCGCGATCCGCCCATCGAGCCCGTCGAAGAACACCGCCGCCCCGATCGCGATCGCCGCATAGCGGAACTGGACGCTGGCGGCGATTGCGTCCTGCGACATCAGCATCGCGCCCTGAAATACGGCCAGAATCGCGTAGAAGCCGAGAAAAATGTTCGCCGCCGTAAAAAGCGTCGGCAGCGCGTAAGCCGCTCGGCGAGGCCGGCGGTCCGGCGATCGGGGGTCGATCAGGCGCTCGCGCAGGCTCATTCCTTCCTCCGCGCGATCACGCTCGATCCTGCCGTTACGTGTTCACCTTCGCGCACCGCTATGCTCCATTCAGGCCCAAGGAAAACATCGACGCGCGAGCCGAATTTGATCAGGCCGATCCGCTCGCCTTTTTCCACGATGTCGCCCGGTTTTTTATAACAAACGATGCGCCGCGCGATGAGACCCGCGATTTGCTTGAACACGATCCGTGATCCGTCGCCATCGACGGTAAGAATATTCTGCTCGTTGGAGTGGCTGGCGTCCTCTTTACTTGCCACCAGAAATTGTCCCTTTTGATACTTGACGCACGCGATCTTCCCCCCGATTGGCGTTCGGTTCACGTGCACATTGAACACGTTGAGAAAAATGCTGATCCGGTTCGCGCCCAATTCGTCGCGTTTCACCGCGACGACTTTTCCGTCGGCGGGCGAGACCGCGACAGGTCCATCCGGGATCTTGCGCTCCGGGTCCCGGAAAAAATACAAACAAAACCCCGCCAGAATGTAGAGCGGGATCGCCCAATACCAGTTCAGCAGCCACGTGACGGCCGCGCCCGCCGCGATGAGGGGCAGCGAATAATAGATCCCAAAAATGACCACGTACCCTTATTGTAGTGGTTTGCGGAACAATAAAACCGCGTTCAGCCCCCCGAACGCGAACGAATTCGACATAGCGTACTCGATTTGCGCCGCCCGCGCCGTATTCGGAACCGCATCGATCTCGCACTGCGGATCGGGCTCGGTGAAATTTGCCGTGGGAGGCACGATCCCGCAATTGAGCGCGAGCAGCGTCGCTGCCGCTTCGATGGCTCCCGCCGCGCCGAGCGCGTGACCGTGAATCGATTTCGTCGAGCTGATCAGAAGCCTGCCGGTGTCGAAAATCGACCGGATCGCCTCAACCTCCGTAGGGTCGTTCGCTGGCGTCCCCGTCCCGTGCGCGTTGATGTAGCCGACAGCTTCCGGTGTCACCGGACCGTCGTTGAGCGCGGCTCGCATGGCCCGCGCGGCTCCGGCCGCGGATGGCTGCGTGAGGTGATGCGCGTCTGACGACATGCCGAAGCCGGCGATCTCTCCCCATACCCTGGCCCCTCGCGCGACGGCGCGATCCATCGATTCCAGAACCAGCATTGCCGCGCCTTCCCCCAGAATCAATCCGCGGCGATCCTTTGAAAAGGGACGGCATGTGTCCGGCGAAACCACGCGCATCGCTTCCCACGCTTTCAGCAGTCCGAGCGAGAACGGCGCTTCGCTGCCTCCTGCGACCGCCGCCTCAACCGAGCCGTTGCGCACCATCCAGAATGCCTGTCCGATCGCGTGATTCGCCGACGAGCACGCGGTGGACACCGTGTAAACCGGTCCCGTGATTCCGTATTCGAGCGAGATGCGGCTCGCGCCCGCGTTGGCCATCGCCTTCGGAATGGAAAGGGGAGGGAAGCGCGTGTTGTTCAGCGCATAAAGGCCCCGGAATCCTTCATCCTCCGTCGTCTTGCCTCCGATGCAGGAGCCGGTGACGATGGCGGTATTCTCTTTATCGAAGGCGATTCCCGAATCGGCCACCGCTTCGCGCGCCGCGATCAGCGCAAATTGAGCGAAACGATCAAGCAGGTCAGCCTCTTTCGGATCGAAATAATCGAGTGGCCGGTAATCCCGAACCTCGGCGGCATTCGGAAATCTCACCGAATTTCCCGGAACGAGACTCATGGGCCCGATCGCGCTCTTCCCGCTTTTGAGCGAATCCCAAAATTCCGGCCGGGTACGGCCCGCAGCGCAGATGACGCCGATTCCCGTTACGGCCACGCGCCGCGTCATGTTGCCTGTTTCGCGGCCAGCAGTTTTTCGATGCCCTCCGCCATTTCGCGTACCGATCGAATCTGCCGCGCCGCATCGTCCGGAATGTCGAGGTCGAATTCAGCCTCGAGCGCGAACAGAATATTGATGCCGTCAAGCGAATCGATCTTCAGCTCTTCGAAGCTGCTGTCGATCGTTACCGACTCCGGCGGGATGTGCTGCGTTTTTGCGATGACTCCGGTGACGCGCGCTATGATGTCGTCCGACATAGGATTTGGCTGACCGTTTCGAACTGAAATCCCCGCTCTTTCAATATAGGTATGACATATTCGACGGCCTCAAGCGTAGCGCGGATGTCGGGAGCCCGCTCCGTGAGCCGTCCATCGTGCAGACAGACGATCGCTCCATTTTCCGCCCGATTCAAGAGCAGACGCGAAATTCGGGACGCGGGCCAGCGCCAGTCGCGGCCAATCACGGTCCACATCACGCCTTGAAGTTGCAGCCGCTCCTGCGCGCTTCTCAATCCAAACCATCGGACGCCGTAGGGCGCGCGGAACAGCCGCGGCTGAACTCCCGTGGTCTTGCGAATCGATTCCTGCGCCAGCGCGAGCTCGCGATAAATAAACTCGGGTGAACGAAAATCGAGGCGCGGATGCGAGTCCGTATGATTTCCGATCTCGTGCCCGCCGAGCGCAACCGAACGGGCGATCGGCGCGCAGCGCCGTGCATTCTTCCCGCACATGAAAAACGTCGCCCGTACGCCGTGTTCCGCAAGGACTTCGAGCAGCGCGGGCGTGGATTCGCTCGGTCCGTCATCGAAGGTCAGCGCGATCGATTGCCGCGATCGGTCTCCATGATAAACCGATGGCGCCAGAATATTCGACGAGCGGCCGCGCACCGCGTAGCCCATGCTCCCGGCGACAGCCGCGACTCCGGCCGTCGCGGCGGTGGCAATCCACATCGAATCCATGATACAGCCCGGTCACCGGACGTAGGCCGGAGTCGCCGCCTTGCGCGATTTCGGACGCGTGCGGAGAAATTGGTTCACTTCTTCAAGCGATCCGAAAAATCCGGCAAACGATCCGCGCAGCCGCGCCGGGCAGGATTGCCGCTGCTCGAAGTCGCGATGCCGGAACTGGCCGGTGATGGCGATCACGGCGGCTCCCATGGGCCGATACTCCTGAGTGCCCTGCGCCCAGGCCAAACGATTCCGCTCATCAAGCCAGACTGCAAATCCCATCAGGCCTTTTTCGCGAATCCCCGCGCGATTTCCTCCGCCGACCGCAGCGTCAGCGCCACAAACGTCAACGTCCCGTTCGTGCATCCCGCGTTAGGCAGCGTCGGCGCGCCGACGACGAACAGATTCTCATGATCGTGCGCGCGCCCGAAACTGTCGGTGACGCTGGTGGAAGGATCGTTCCCCATGCGGCAGCCGCCGGCCGGATGATCGAGATAGTTGCCTTCATTCGTGCGCAGGATCTTTCCATGATCATTGCGGGCCATCCGTTCGAAAATTTCCTGCACGTGCTTTCGAGTCGCGCCGAGCCGGGCCGCCGTCGCATCGTCCGGGCGGTGCACGATCTTCGGCATCGGATCGCCATACTGATTTTTCGCAGACAGATCGAGCGTCAGCTCGCTGTTCTTTGCCGGATGCACGTCGTAATACGCCCGGACTCGCGCGACACCGCGCCTGGCTCGTGAGCGCCAGTCCTTTACGATCTCGTCGCCAAGCAGGACCTTTCCGGCCGAATCCTTCAATCGCGGAGCTTCACGCGCCGCTTCCCAGATCCTGAGATCGTGCCGCACGTACGGATCATTTCCCGAACAGCGGAAGAATTGCCGCGAGATCAACCCGTATTGCGGATTCATGTTCGGATAGATCTCGCCGTCGATCTCGATGAATGCCTGGATGAACGAATGGCCGTTCATGTACTTTCCGACGAGTCCGCTGCTGTTTGCAAGCCCCGACAGCAGCAGCAGGTGTGAGCTCCAGGTGTAGCCCGAAGCAACCACGAACGTCTTTGCCCGGTAAACGTCGCCATTGGCCGCCCGCGCGGAAGCGACGGTCTTGTTCCCGTCTTCTGAAACCAGCTTGCGAATCAAGGTGCGCTCATGAAGCGTGATCTTTTTTTCCGCGATCAGTTTCTTGAACGTGTAGTCGGGCGAGTAGCGCGCGCCGGTTGGACAAATGTCGCACGTCCCGCACCGGATGCACGCCGCGCGGCCGTCATAGGCGATCGTATTTTTCGCCTGTGGCGTCGCCTGAAACGGAATGCCGCTCTTGTTGCCCCACTCGCGAAGCCGTTCGAGGCTCCAGGTGAGCGGGATCGGCTTCATCGGATACGGCTGGCTCCGCTTGTCTTCGGGAAACGGACTCGGCTCGCCCGAAACGCCCAGCCGCCGCTCGGCCTCGCAGTAGAATTTCTCAAGCTCGGCCCACTCGATCGGCCAGTCGATATACAACCCGTACATCGATTTCAGGCGCAGATCCTCTTCCGAGAAGCGATTGCAAGTCCCGCCCCAATGCAGCGCCTGGCCGCCGACCGCCATCGTGTGCGAAATCCCTCCCGCGGCGAACTGGCCTTCGATGAAGTCGCCGGGCCACGGATTCTCGTTGTACTTCAGCATCCGCTCGCGTTGCTTGAAGCGATTCTCAAAATCGAAAAACGAACGGCCTGCCTCGACGATCGTGATGGACACTCCGGGGCGAAGTTCGCTCAGCTTCTGCGCGAGCATCGCCGCGCTGATACCGGCCCCGATGATGCAAACGTCGGACTCGTGTGTCGCCATTTCAGGTAAGCCTCGCCGGCCGCTCAGTCGAACTCGCCAGTCCTCGGCACTCATCCCGCTTGATCGCTACGCCATATAAATAATCCTCGCCGTCGGCGGAGTTATAGAAAAATGACAGCAGGTCCGCCGCGACGTGTTTTCCATTCGGCCGCTGAGGAATGCGGTCGATCGAGGCGAGCGCCGATTCAACCGCCGCCCGCGTGATCGGCGATCCCAGCGCGCGAAGCTGCCCGGGATAGTTCACCGACGGATTCGCCGGCGTGACCTGAGTCCGCGGATTCCCGTAGCCCGAAGCGATCTCCGCACCCGGCTTGTAATCGCGAATCCATTCGATGAATTGATCCGCGGTCTTGGCCGCCGTCTCGGCCGGCAGAACGATTTTCGCCAGTTCACGAATTGAGGGCGCGACTTCCTGCGCCCGAGCCCATCGCGGAGCAAACATCGCGGCGATGGCCAGAAAATTCCGTCTATTCATCGAGATTCCTCATTCCGAAAATGCCACTAGCGCGGCGTTGGCCCCCTGACCCACCGCGATCACCACAAACTGCTTCCCCGATCGCGTCCGGTACGTCATCGGATTGCCGTACGAACGCGCGGGAAGCGCGCCTTGCCACAAATCCTTTCCGCTCGATTTATCGATCGCATGCAGCGACATATCTTCGCCCCCGACGAAAAACAGACCACCCTTCGTCACCACTCCACCCTGGGGACCACCCATGCCCAGCGCCTCCGGCAGCTTTACATCCTTCAAAGCCGGGTTGCTCCTCAGCTCCGGCCAATCTCCGAAGGGACGCTGCCACGCGATCGTCCCGCGATTCAGATCGATCGCCGTCACATGCCCGTACGGCGGCTTCGTTAAAGGCAGGCGGCCGTGAAACGTCGCCTGCGCGCCGAGATCGCCGGTCATTTCGTAACTCACTTCCTCCGACTGCGCGGCCTTCTTCACGCGGAAAACCGCCGGCTGGTTCGTCGTCTTTATGTACAGCATCCCCGTATCGGGATCGAACGCGCCGCCGCCCCAATTCGCTCCGCCGATGATCCCCGGCCGCCCCAGCGTTCCCTCCATCGACGGCGGCGTGAACACCGGACCGAGCCGGTACTTCTTCATCTCGGCCTGCGCTTCGGCCTTCAATTCCGGCGTCAGATCGAACGCATCCTCGAGTGCGACTCCCTGTGGACTATACGCCGGAGGCTTCGTCGGAAATGGCTGCGTCGGCGATGCGCGCTCGCCTGGAACGTCGCTTGCCGGAACCGCCCGCTCTTCGACCGGCCACACCGGTTTCCCCGTCACCCGATCGAACACAAACGCGAATCCTTGTTTTGTAAGCTGCACCACCGCATCGATCTTCTTTCCCTCCACCGTGATGGTGACAAGCGCCGGCGGAGACGCCAGATCGTAGTCCCACAGCCCATGGTGCACGATCTGAAAATGCCATTTACGTTCGCCGGTCGCCGCGTCAAGACACACCAGAGACTCGCCGAATAAATTGTTCCCAGGCCGCGTCCCGCCGTAGAAGTCGTTGCTCGGCGTGCTCACCGGAAGATATACCAGCCCCCGCTTCTCATCGAGCGTGAACGGAGCCCACACGTTCGTATGGCCGGTAAATTTCGCGGAATCGCCGCCCCAGGTGTCGTTGCCGAACTCTCCCGCCTGTGGAATTGTGTGAAACGTCCACACGCGCTTTCCGGTGCGGGCGTCGAACGCGCGCACATCGCCCGGCGGATCGTTTTTATACATCAAACGATCGCCCACGCCGTTCCCGACGATAACCAGATTCCGGTAAACCACCGGCGGCGACGTTTCGGTGTAGTGCTTCTTGTTGATCTCCCAAATTAGACCCTGGCTCAGATCCACGATGCCGTTGTCGCCGAACGATTGCGCCGGCTTCCCCGTCCTCGCGTCCAGCGAAATCAGCCGGTAGCGCGTGTTCAGAAAAATTCGAAGATTCGAGCCGTCCCGCCACAAGGCGATCCCGCGATGGACATATCCAGTCCCATTCGGCGGCTGGCCATCGACGTAAGATTTCGGATCGTAGCTCCACTTTTCGGCGCCCGTCTCCGGATCGAGCGCCACTACGCGATTGTACGGAGTGGTCGTATACAGCACGCCGTCGATCGTTACCGGCGTATTCTCGTACATGCCGGGACGCGTCCCGTATTCCTTCAACTCGGTCTCGCCGGTCTTCCAGATCCAGGCCTGATGAAGCTTGCCGACATTCGACGTATTGATATCGGCGAGCGGCGAATAATGCGTCTGCCCCGGATCGCCGCCCCAGACCGGCCAGTCCGCCGGCCCACGGTCCGCGCTCACGAAAAGCACTACAGCCCCGCAGCAAAGAGCGGCCCGCGCCGGCCAGCGGTTCCGGAAGGGTTCTCGCTTCACCGATGCGCTCCGTGCGCGAGGTTTTCGTAAACCTTGCCGCCCTTCATCACGAATACCGCGCGGCCTGCCGCATTCACGTCTTTCAACGGGTTCCCGTCGAAGGCGACAATGTCCGCTTCCATCCCCGGAGCGATCGATCCGATCTTATCTCCCATCTTCAGAGATTCCGCCGATAACGACGTCGCGGAGATCAACGCCTGCATCGGATCCTGGCCGCCGTCCCGCACGCGGACAATGAACTCGCGATAGTTCTGCCCGTGCGCGCCCGCGGTCGCATCCGTGCCGTAGATAATCTTCAGATCCTTGTGCGTAATCGCCTTCTTGAACGTCTCGCGCACGATGGCGACGCCCTTCTCCATGAACGCGAATCCTTCTTCGTTGTAATTTCCGATCCCGAAATACTTCGGCTTGTTCTCCAGGTAGTTCTGTAGCACCAGCCCGATGTTGGGGTCATAATAAGTCCCGCGCTTCGCCATCAGATCGAAAACTTCGTCGGTGATGTAGGCGCCGTGCTCCACCGACGTGCATCCGGCGAGCGCCGCCGCCTTCGCCGAATCCGCCGAATGCGCATGAACGATCGTCCGCAACCCCTGCGCCTTCGCTTCGCCGCACGCCGCGTCGAGCTGCTCCTGCGTCATCGTAATCTGCCCGCCCTCGCGAATGCTCTTCGACGCGAAAATCTTGATCAGATCCGCGCCCTGTTGTTTCCGCTCGCGGACCAGCTCGCGCAGTTTCGCCGGATCGCCGCTGGCTTCCGTCAGCGGATTGAGCGACGTCAAAATCCGCGGCCCCGGAAATATCCCGCGCGCGATCGCGTCGCGCAAATCTTTATCCTGCATGGCGCCCGGGCTCTGGATCGTCGTGAACCCCGCGTTCAACGTCACCACCGCGTTCTCCACGATGTGCCAGGCCGCCTGCGACTGAGGCTCGTCGCGCCCCGATGAGCGGTTGTTGTTGTCGAAGTGATAAGCGATGTGCGAATGCGTGTCGATCCAGCCCGGAGATACCGTGAAGGCCGTCAAATCGTAAACAATCGCGCCGGCCGGGACGCTCCCACCCAGCCGCGCGATCTTCGATCCTTCCACAACAATGATCTGATTCTGAAGCGTCTTTCCCTTCCCGTCGAAAAGGGTCGACGTCCTCAATACAATCGGCTGGGCGGCGCCGATGGCGGCGGCAAATATCCAAAGAAACGCTTTCATAAAGATGAGTCACATTATAATCCGGTGATGCGATCCATTCTCTTGGCTCTTTTCTCCACTTTCGCGGCGCAGGCTGCCGATCTCGCCGTAGGCACCGCCGCCGCCTCCCCCGGCCACAAAGCCGCCGGCGAGTTGCAAATCCCCGCAGGCGCCGACGCAGAGGCTCACGTCCCTGTGATCGTGATCAATGGAGCCAGGCCCGGGCCCGTCCTCGCCCTTGTCTCCGGCTCGCACGGAACGGAGTACGCATCCATCATCGCCGTCGAAAAACTCGCCCAATCGCTCGATCCCGCCGCGATCGCAGGCTCGGTGATCGTTCTGCCGCTGGTGAACGTCGCTTCCTTTCAGGACAAAGTTCCCCACGTGAATCCCGTCGATCGCAAGAACATGAATCGCTTCTATCCCGGCAAGCCCGACGGCACGCAGACCGAACGCATCTCCTGGGCCATCGGCAAACAAGTCGTCGAGAAGTGCGACTATCTGCTCGATTACCACGGCGGCGATCTCGACGAGAACCTCGCCAAGTATTCATACTGGCCCGACACCGGAAACCCCAGGATCGCCGCTGCGGCCCGCTCGATGGTGCTCGCCTTCGGCCTCGACCACATCATTATCCAGAACGCGCGCAATCCCATCGTCCCCGGCGGACCCGTCACGCTGACCCGGTACGCACAGAACCTCGGCAAACCCGCCATTCCGGTCGAGGCCGGCCACGCGGGAACCGTCCGCGCCGAAGATGTCGATGCCCTGGTGAACGGAACCCTTAATGTCATGCGCGAGCTCAAAATGCTTTCCGGCGCGCCAAAGCCGGTCGAGAATCCTCTGTGGCTCGGCCCCATTACCACCGTTACAGCCGATCGCGACGGAATTTTTTTTCCCGTAGTCGCTCCGGAAACCTACGTCCGCCAAGGCATGACGATCGGGTACCAGACAGACTATTACGGCGAAAAAGTCCGCGACATCACGAGCCCGATTTCCGGCGTCGTGGCGTACATCGGAGCCGTTCCATCCATGAAAAAGGGCGATACCGTGGCGAACATTGCCGCTTTGGCGGGCGATCCGCAACATTAGCCACGAAATTTGTTTTCATTTTTTTTCAAATCTAAGGTTCCAAATTTCTCAATTTTTATGTATCATCCTTCCAAGCTGGGTAAAAATTCCGGCCAAATGTGAGGAGGATACCAATGAAAAAGTTAGTGTTGATGTGTACCCTAGGACTAGGTGTTTTCGCCGTGGGAATGGAAATTCGAGCCGATCGGGCTGCGGCTAACCTGGTGATCTTGGCTCCGGATCTGCCGCCTCCGTCGTGCTGGCCGGACTGCCCGCCCGATCCGCAGAAAACGCTTCGTTAAGAAAAAACGTAGTACAATTTTGGGGCGATGGATCCACGCCTCTTCCTGAACGTCGCTTCAGCGGCGGCAGGGGTTTTTGCCCTCTGCCGCCTCATCGCGGCCGGTGTTCACCGGTCGTTCCCGCGTTTTACGATCTATCTCGCGGCAGCTTCATTGCAGAGTTTCGGCTGGCTCGCGGGCGGTCCCGACGATCGCTTGTATCTTTTCGTGTGGGCGGCGAGTACCGCGGTTCTGCTCGGCCTGCGCATCGTCGTCGTGGTCGAGCTGTGGCAAAAACTTAACACCACTCCGCGCGTCGCATCGATCTCCCGATCCTTTACCTGGATGGTGCTGATCCTTGCGTTTGCCGTCGCCGCCGCCAGCGGGTTGGACAGCCTCAAGTTGTTCGGCCAGTCGCCGCAGCGCCTCGCATTTTATTCTTTATCGCTCGCTCTCCGATATTCGAGTTCGGCTTTATGCGTTATTTGCTCGACGCTTGCGATTTTCGCGCTGATGTTTCCTCGCGGCGTTTCGAAAAATGCGCTTCGTCACGCTTTTCTTTTGACCGCCTATTTCGCCAGCGTCGCCGCCGGATTCCTGGTGATGAACTTTGTTCGCGGCTCCGCCCCTCTGGTCGGTGCGCTGCTTGCCGGAAGCTCGGCCGGCCTGTACGTGCTGTGGGGCGTCCTGCTTTCCGAGCCAGGCGAACGCTCCATCACTCTGCCCGCGTTTTCACAGCCCGGACTCACCTGACCGCATTTGGCGACGTATAAACTGATTCTCGAATACGACGGCTCGAAGTTTTCCGGCTGGCAGACACAGATCAACGCGCGTACCGTTCAGGGCGAGTTGCAGCGCGCCGCCGACGAACTGTTCGGCGTCGCCGTTGATATTCAGGGCTCGGGACGCACCGACGCGGGTGTCCACGCCCTCGGCCAGGTGGCGCATCTCAAAGTACGCGGGCCGCGCCGGCGATACGCTCCGGGGCAGATTCTCCGCGAGCTGAACGATCGCCTCCCATCTTCCATCGCGATCTCGGAATTGACCGAGGCAGCCCCGAATTTTCACGCTCGTCACGACGCGATTTCGCGCGCGTATTTCTATCAAATCTCCACCCGCAAAACGGCGCTTTCCAAGCGCTTTGTCTGGTGGATTAAAGAACCGCTCGACGTCGCAAAAATGCGGGAAGCCGCGGCGCTCATCGCCGGACGCCACGACTTCATCGCGTTTCGCGCCGCCGATCCTTCGCGGCCCGGCGAATCGACGATTGTGGTCGTTGACTCCGCCGAGCTTGGAGTGGACGACAACCTCATCGTATTCCGGATCGAAGCGTCACATTTTCTGTGGAAGATGGTCCGCCGCCTCGCAGGAACGCTTGTCAAAATCGGCCTCGGCGAGGTTACCGTCGATCAGTTCCGTTCGCTTCTGGAAGGCCGCAAAAACCCCAAACTCGACGTCGCCGCCTGGACCGCCCCAGCATCGGGCCTGTTCCTGGAATCCGTACGGTACTGACCGTTACGCCTCCGGGATCCGAAGCTCGGGGCGCCGTGGGCGGAATGTGAGAGAACCTGGATCAGTTCCCTCCGCCGGAGCCGTTGGCGGTCTGCGCCGCGGCGACACGGTCGAAAAAGTCGAGCGCTCGCTTGTTCACGTTTTTCTCGACTTTGATCGAATCTCCAAACACGATCGATTCGTCCGCCGACGCCGAATACGCGGGCCATTTCGCGAGTCCTTTGCCGTTGGGATTCCCCGTGGCCGCGAAATTTACCCAGTAATCTGACATCGCTTCAGACAATTTGCGGTCCGCTTCTTCCCAGGTCCTTCGCGTACCCAGATTGCCGAACACATACTGGATCTCCGCTGCATGGTACGCGCCAAGCCTGTTCGATCCGGCTCCCGGAGGAACGCGCGTGAAGAAGTACAGGAACGCGGGCGCTTTGCCCGACCTGGTCTGTTCGCGGACCCACGTCCGCATCTGCCACCCCATGCCCTGATCGCGGAACGAATTGTAATGAGCCTCCATCGCCTCTGAATCGGAATTGGCCGGATACAGCTTCAGAAATTCGTCCGCGAACTTCCCATACCGCGTCTGGGCCTGTTCCACAAATCCTTTCGCGGTCCCGTTGGGCGGCCAAGGCGACAGCGTCGTGCCTTCGTCATGGTTGTATCCCGCGATGAGCGGAACGTCGCTTTGTTTATGCGACGCAAAGACCGTTGAGACATCTTCGGTCAGGAAATAGCCATCGACGTTCGCCCGAAACGCTCCGCCGGCCTTCAACAGATCGTCCGCCGGCTTCGCCCGCAGCGCCGCGATCGTCGGAGCATTGTTCTTCTCGCCGAACCGCGCCCCGTTCTGCTCCGCCGAGGCGAGGGTCGCATTCCGCCCCGTCCCGAAATTCGCGCCGCTTTCTCCGATCACGCGCTGAAAAAGCCCTTTCGCGAGCGGCGACGCCATCAAATAATTCACCGCCGAAGATCCGGCCGATTCGCCGAAAATCGTCACCCGTTTCGGATCGCCCCCGAAAGCCGCGATATTCTTCTGCACCCACTTGAGCGCCGCGACCATGTCGAGCAATCCATAATTTCCGGACGCATGCTGGGGCGATTCCCTGGTCAATTCCGGATGCGCCATGAATCCGAAAACTCCCAGCCGGTAGTTGATCGTCACCACCACGACGCCCTTCTTCGCCAACACCTCGCCGTTATAAGTGGGAGTTGCGCCCGTGCCGCGCGTGTATCCGCCGCCGTGGATCCACACCATCACCGGACGCTTGTCGCCCGCCGACTTCGCTGCCGTCCACACGTTCAGATACAGGCAATCCTCGCTGGTTTTTCCCAAAGGCGAGTAGTAAACCGACGTCTGTGGATACGGTTCCTGCATGCAGACCGGCCCGAATTCGGTCGCCTGCTTCGTTCCGCTCCAATCCGGAGCCGGTTGCGGAGCCTTCCAGCGCAGATCGCCCACCGGCGGCTTCGCGTAAGGGATCCCTTTGTAGACTCGGACCTCGGCGTCGTTTCCGGAAGCGCCGGAAACGAGCCCGCCATCGGTTCGAACCGGATCAGTGATCGCCGCCGAAGCAATCAAGGCGGCGGAAGCAAATATGCAGACGAAGCGATACATGCTGGACCTCCTGGTCTTCTCTCGAAGCCAGCATAATACAACGAACCACGCCCGCGATCGGGCACGCTTCGTGCGCCTGGTCGGAACGCCGCAATCGACATAACATAGATACGTGAAACGTCTCCTGCTCTTCGCCTCGATCTGCGCCTTCGCCGCCGTCCCCACTCCCGAATCTCACTTCGGCCACAAAATCGGGGTGGACAACGAACTCCTCGATTGGGATAAAGTCGTCAGCTACTTCCAGGCCCTGCCGAAAAGCTCCGACCGCATCAAGTTCCTGGAGCTCGGCAAGACTGTCGAAGGCCGCCCGCAAATCGCTGCGATCATCTCATCCGCCGCGAACATCAAAAATCTCGAACATTACCGCGACATCCAGCATCGCCTCGCCGATCCGCGCAAAACTCCGCCGGCGGAAGCCGCCAAGCTCTTTGCGGAAGGCAAGACGATCGTGATGATCACCTGTTCGATTCACGCGACCGAAGTCGCGTCGACGCACACCGCCGTCGAATTCGCATACCGCCTTCTCACCGAGGACAATCCGAAATTCAGAACGATTCTCGACAACGTGATCATTTTGCTCGAACCTTCGCAAAATCCCGACGGCGTCGATATCGTCACCAGGTGGTATCGCAAGACTCGCGGGACGCCTTACGACGGCACCAGTCCACCCGAGCTGTACCATCACTACGTCGGCCACGACGACAATCGCGACTGGTACATCTTCACCCAGCCCGAAACGCGCAACACCGCGAAGCTCGAGAACGAGTGGCATCCCGAAATCGTCTACGACGTCCACCAGATGGGCTCGAACGGAGCGCGCCTCTTCGTTCCACCATGGATGGATCCGGTCGATCCGAACATCGATCCCATCCTCGCCAGCATCTGCAACATGATCGGCACCGGCGTCGCGACGGATCTTTACGCCGCCGGGAAAACCGGAATCGCCATCAACGGCGTCTACGATTTCTGGTCGCCCGGCCGCCAATATCAGGCCTATCACGGCGGAGCGCGAATCCTCACCGAATCCGCCAGCGTGAAAATCGCGACGCCGATCACCATCAAGCCCGAAGATATCGCCGACAACGCGCTTGGCTACAACCCGCGCGCGCGAAGCTGGAATTATCTCGTTCCCTGGATGAGCGGCGAATGGCACCTTCGCGACATCATCGATTATCAATCGATCGCCTGGGAGTCTCTTCTTTACCAGGCCGCGACGAAGCGTCCGGATATGCTCCGCTACTTCTACGAAATCAACAAGCACAACGTCGAGCGAGCCACTCCCTACGCCTTCGTCGTCCCCGCCGCGCAGCGCGATCCCGGCGCGGCGAAAAAGATGCTCGAAACGCTCGCGTTCGGTGAAACGGAAATCCTCCGCGCCTCCGACGCGTTCTCCGCCGACGGAAAACAGTACGCCGCCGGCAGCTACGTCGTCAGCATGCATCAGCCCTTTTCCGGTTGGGCCAAAACACTGCTTGAAAAACAGGATTACCCGGACCTGCGCCTCTATCCCGGCGGACCTCCGAAGCGTCCCTACGACGTGACAGCCCAGACTCTCCCAATGCTGATGGGTGTCGATGTCGCGACTGTCAAAGACAGTTTCCGCGCTACCCTCAAGCCGGTGACGAGCTATTCCTTCGACCTCGATCACGCCAAGCCTTCCGGAGCCTTCGCGGCCTCCGACGTTTTCTCCTGGAAGGAAGTGGCGAAGATCTGGAAATCGGGCAAGCCGGTTTATCGCGACACCGCGACCGGAGATTTCTACACGGCCGCCGGCGCGAACCGGCGCGAAGTTCGAGCTCCGCGCATCGGGATGTATCAGAGCTACAACCCCTCGATGGATGAAGGCTGGACCCGCTGGCTCCTCGACGATTTCGGCATCGCCCAAACGGCCCTGCACAACGCCGACATCCAGTCCGGAAGTCTCAAGTCGAGATTCGACGTGATCGTCATCCCCGATCAGCAGCGCCAACAAATCGCGCAAGGCCACCGTCCCGGGTCGATGCCGCCCGAATATGTGGGCGGTCTCGGCGACAAAGGCGCGGCCGCGTTAAAGCAATTCGCCGAAGACGGCGGCGTCGTGATTTTCTTTAATCACGCCTCCGATTATGCGACGCAGGACCTCGGTGTAAAAGCGAAAAACGTCATCGCCGGCGTCCGTCAGCAGGATTTCTACTCGCCCGGCTCGCTGCTCAACGTATCTCTTAATACGAAGAGTCCCCTCGCCTACGGCATGCCGTCCGAGATTACACTGTGGAGCGAGCAAAGCCCGGCCTGGGAGGCGCCCGCCGATCAAACTGTGGCGCGCTATCCGTCCGACCATGTCCTGGCGTCGGGGTGGCTGCTCGGCGAAAAATATCTGACCGGAAAATCCGCGCTCCTCGACGTCCCGGCCGGCAAGGGCCGTATGATCCTCTTCGGCATGCGCCCCCAATACCGCGGACAGAGCTATCAGAACTTCAAATTGTTTTTCAACGCGCTCGTTTATCCCGAAACGGCGCGTTGATCGCAGCTCGTGGATCGCAGCGGCTCTATTGGATCGCGACCGTCTCGATGCCTTGCCGCCGAGCCTCCGCCTTTGTCGCCTCGCGGCAGGCCGAGCCGGCGCGGTCCCGATGCGCGGCAACCTCCTCCTCCGTCGCCAGCCGGTGGGACTTGGCATGCAGCATCTTCGCCGCGATCTGCGCCGTCACCTCCACCAGCGTACCTGCGGCATCGATCAGCCACGGATACTGCGGCAGCGCCGCTTCGATCTCTCGAATCTCCTGCCAATACTTCCGCAGATCAAACATTGTCGCCTCGCAGCACACGAGCGATTTCCTGCGCCACCGTCTCTTTGTCGGAAGCGCTCATCTGCGGATGAATGTCCGACATCTGCACCGCCGGCCGCCGTCCGGCGATCTCCGCCGCTACCGATTGCCGCAATTCCTCAAGCGCCGCATTTCCCAAGCTCTTCAGTAATTCCTTGAATGGATTGCTCATGATCTCCTCCGTTCGCTATATCTGCGTTCAAACTCGTCCGCGTTTGCTGAAATCTGAATCGCCATTTTTTTTAAGCCGTTCGCGTGCGCCAGCAGCGCCCCCGAAACTCCCTTCGACAAATCGATAGGCAGCACCATCTCCTGGGTCACCGCATCCCGGACCTGCCCCAGAATTTTTTCCGCGCGCTCCTGCGCGATCTGTTCCACCGCCCGCGCCCTTGCCAGCAGCGCATGGGACTCCTCCCGCGAACTTGCGATCTGCGCCAGCGGGATCTCCTGTTCGATCAGCCTTTCGATCGCTTTCATCGCAAACTGCGTCTGATTCTCCAGCGCCGCCCATCCTGAAAGTTTCTTGAAATCCGGCTTTTCGCCCGTCCCGGCCGATTCGATCATTCCATCGAGCATGCTCTCGGCGGCTGACGCCGCCTGATCTCGCGACGATTTCGCAAACTCGCTCAGCCAGCGCTCTGCTTTGCGCAATTTCGAAAGCCGCTCGGCGGCCGCGCGGTGCGACTCGCGAGCTTTCGCCACTTCATCCTGCGATTCTACCGACGCGATGGCCTCTTCCACTCGCTTCTGCAAATCCTGCGCGAGCGCCTGTTCGTCCTGCGTCGCCACCGCCTGAAGCGTCGGCGTTTTCGCGATATCGAATCCCATGCAAGTCCCTCTGCGCGCATGTTATTTCCTCGCAGCCGCGGCGGCCGCCGCATCGAACCTTCAAGTCGTTGCAAATGGAAACAGAAATGCTCCTCAATTTGCCGGGAGGCCGTAAATTGCTACGCGATTTCTTGTTTCTCGTGCTGTTCGTGATGTTTCTGGGAATCTGGCTGGTAACCTGGGCCGCGTTTCACATCGCCGCCGGAGCCGTGCACCTGTTGCTCGCCCTCGCCGTGATCTTTCTGCTCGTGCACTTCTTGCGCAAACGGCCAGTCTGAAACTATTGCCGTTTCGCCAGAACGCTATCGGGAATCGTCACTTTCACCGGAGGCATCTTCGCTGTCACCGAAAAACTTCCCCCGTCGCCCGACGTGCGGACCCATACGATCTGCGCCGGGCTCTTCGAAAACTGAATCTCCACGGGGACCTCAGCGGAAAAATCGTCGTCAACGCCGCTCTGCACTACCGACCCTGAAATTTTGACCGCCGGCGCCGCACCCTTTGCCGCGTATTTCACCTTCAACACCGGAATCCCCGTTGCGTAAACCCAGTTGTCGAAAAATGAATCGATCGTCGAAGCGGGAGTCTTCGGAGGCAGAAACTCCTTCGCCAGCGCGCGAAGATCTTCGGTCGTTACTGTCTTGAACTCGTAGCGCCTGCGCAGTTCCGCCAGCATTTTCATGAAACGCTCATCGCCCAATCGCCGCCGCAGCATGTGAAAAATCCACGCGCCCTTTTCATAAGTGATCGATCGCCACGCATCGCGAATGTTGCTCGATTCCAGGCGCAATCCCCAGATGATCGGACCGGCCGATTCTGGTGTTCTCCCCTGCTCATCCTTGGCCAGCAGATGATCGCGATAGTCGTCGAGGACCGCTTCCATCGTCTTCGTGCCTTTTTTCTTTTCAAGCCACAGCAGCGCCGAATAGGAGGCCAGCCCCTCCATCATCCACTCGTCCTGATACGCGCCCGTGGTGACCACATTGCCCCACCATTGATGCGCCACCTCGTGCGCCTCGATCAGCTCCGAAAAGAAAAGCTGATGCGACGGGTCGCGCACAAACGCCGGCCGCGCGCTCGGATCCAGGTACGACAATGTGGACAGATAAACCAGCCCCGGAAATCCCTGCCCGAAAGCCCCGGGAATCGGCGCGACCGTCAGGGTCTTCATCGCCGGAGGCCCGAATTTCGAGGCGAAAAACTCCAGCGACGACGAGACGTCGCCCGCCACGGTCTTCAACCGCGCCAGGGGATCGGGCGGAATCGGATTTGCCGGGGAAAGAGGCGCCGTATCGACGCGCATCCGGGGAACGTGCGGCGGAGGCTCCAGCACCGGCGGCCTGGGCTTCGGCGCCAGACCGGCTTCCAAATGCCGGTTTCCGTACACATCGACCGTGTAGCCGGGAACCGCTCCCGAAACCTTTTCGTATTCGCCAAGATTGAATCCAGCCATGCGGATCGCCGTCGGGGTCTGCCAGCGCGTCGTGCGGATATCGCCCTCGGTGCGGTCCTCCGCCACATCGCCGCCCGCCACCAGCGTCAAGCGCTTCGGATAGTGGAACGTCAGATCGTAGGTCGCAAATCCCGCCGCCGACCTCGGATACCACGTCGCGCGCGCGCCCACGAAGTAGACCCCGTTGCCCGCCGGAGAAATGACCGCGCCTTCATGCTCGAACTCGACTTCATGCTCGCTCTCCGGAGCAAGCGCGTCGGCCGTCACCACCAGGAATACGTCGTTCTCGCTTCCGCGCAGCGCCCGCCCGCGCACGGATTCCTGCATGAATAGCTCGGCCGGAACGCCGTCGATCTTTGCCGACGTGACGTTCATCGACCGCGAAATATCAAACGGAAACACACGCAGCGGGCGCGATCCGACTCGCATCGTCACTTTCGTCGTCGCCTTCATCCGCAGGTCCGCGTCCAGCGCCGCGTCGATCCGGAATTTCGAAAGCGAAAACCACGAAGGCGCCGGCAGTGTTTTTCCGGTCCGAACGCTGCGCGCGGCGAAACTCGTCCAGACGTTATAGGCGAGCTGGCCATTGCGTTCGGAAAGCTGTCCGGCCACGATTTGTTCGCGCGACCGCGGATCGTACAGCATGTCGAATGAACCCGTGTCCCGTCCGCTCAGCGCCAAAAAAAGCATTCCGCCTTCCTGCGCCGGCGCCAGCAGATCCTCGATCATGCGGATTTGAAATCCACTCTGCACGTTCCGGAGCACCGGGCTCCACTTCTCGGCGAGCGGCGGTCCCATCTCCGGGACTTTCTTCCCCGATCCTTCTTTCACCAGCCGGTCGAGCAGCGTCTCGGTGGACGCGTCGGTGAAGATCAGCAGAGCGGCCTGAAAATGCTCGTCGAGATTCGCCGATTGCGTGAACATCGCAAGCGACTGCCGCTCGCCTCGATACGGCGGAAGCAGCAGGACTTCTCCATCGCCGCCTTCCACCTCGGCCGTGAACACGGCCGATCGGCGTTTCCCGCTGATGGGTTTTGAGAAAATCAAATACCCATCGGTCAGATAAATCTTGATGTCTTCTTTTTGAAAACTGAGATCGCGGACGCGATAACACTCGTCCGGATCAAGCCCCGCCTCGCGGATCTGTTTCGCCAGCTCGGCGGCCGAAGGGCCCGCCGCCAAACACACTGTTGCGACCAGGAACGGAAGGAAGCGAAACACTCTCCTAAGTGTAGCTCCGCCGGCTCCCGCCATCGTTTCACCGGCAACGCCCCGCTTGAGGCGCGGCGGCGCGATTCCGATGCTACGGCCTCGCTTACTTGGTCTGCTGCTCTTTCGACAACTGATCGCGATAGGTCTTCTCGAGCGCGAGCACGCCCTTCCGAAAACCCTCCGGATCCACAAATCGATCCGCATTATACGGATCTCCAGGCTGGTATTTTTTGTGCATCCCGAACTGCGATGCGTGCGACGCCAGCCACACGTCGATTTTCATTTCTTTCTGATCGTGGAACGTCTGCGCGTAGGCTTCGGCGATGTCCGGAAATCCCGGCATGCCGCCCATGCGCACCCCAGGATTGATGCTCGCCATGTTGATGATGCCGACCCGGTACGTCTTGTTGTTTTCGCGCACGTCGAAGGTGAAGCTCGTCGCGCCCTTGGTATGACCGGCATGGCGATGCGCGGTCAGAACGGCCCCGCCGAGCTCGATTTTTTCGCCATCCTTCAATCTGCGGTCGGCTTTGACCGGCTCGAATCTTGCTCCGGGATCCCCGCCGAAGCGGAAATCGGCCTTGCCTCCGCTTTCGAGCAGTTCGACATCCGCGTCGGACATCACAAGCGTCGCGCCCGTCATTCGCTTGAGTTCGGCCAGACCCGCGGCGTGATCGTAATGACCGTGCGTCGCCGTGAGAATCTTTACATCGGAAAGTTTAAACCCCAACTGCTCGATGCCGTGCCTGATCTGAGGAACCGTTTCCGCCAATCCCGTATTGATCAGAATGTGGCCCTGTGGCGTCGCGATCAAATATGTCGAAAGATCGTACGTGCCGACCCAATAAACGTTTCCGATCATGCGGAAGGGCGGAAATGGTTTCGTCCACTCAGGATTTTGCGCGTATGTGAGAAGCGAAAGCAAGGGGACTGCGCGGAGAAAACGCATGCTCGCAGTCTACTATGCACGCGCGGCCGGAATCGATCAGATGAACATTTCTTCGTCGGCGGTCGCCGGAACCCCGCCGTTGCGCCCGCGCATGAAGTAATTCAGCGCCGCCTTGATTCCCGCTGTCACGCCCTGGATTTCGCGGAGAGGCTTCATGATTCCGGTGTGCACCAGCGCGACGGTCTCATGTGCCCGATGCATCGTGTCGTCGAGCACCATCTCCGCCCGGTCGAGCTGCACCCGCGCCCGCCCCGCCGCGTCTTCGAGGACTTCATCCACTCGCGAAAGCTGCTTCCGGGTGACGTCCAGAATGTCGTTCGTTTTTCCAGTCAGCTCGTGGATCTGCTTTCTACTCTCTTCAACCGCCGCGCGCGACGAATCGACCAGCGCGTCAACCTTCGGCATCAGATTCGAAGCTTTCTCCTCCATCGCGCGCGCCGAACGGTAGATGCCGAATAGCAGCCCTGCCTGAATGCACAGCGCTACCGCCGCGATGAAAACAAAAACCGCCATGACGATGAGCAGGTTCTGATCCATGTCCGTCTGTCTGGGTCCGTCCGTATAGTTAGATGTCTAGTCCGTCTGGGTGTTTACGGCCTCGCGGTAGGCTTGCTTACCTGCGTCGACCGCGGCCGAAAGATTGTCGCGATGCCGCTGAATCGTCTGCTTGCCACGCTCGATCGCTTCCGAAGCCTGCTCGCGCAGATCGCTGGCCCGCCGCTTGGCGAGATCCACGCCTTCATTCGCTTTGCTGCGCAGGAATTCGCGCGTCTCCTCCCCAGACTTTGGCGCGAAAAGTACTCCCACGGCTACTCCGAGGCCAAGCCCAAGGAAAAAATAGGAAAGCTTATTGTCGTCTTCCATGACCGTTACCCTTTCACTTCGAGTCTAATGCAAGCACTTCAAGCATACCAGCGCCCGGGGCGCCACGGTTGGGATAATCCAGGAATCGAAACGGTTAACGATGCCTAAGCCCGCAAAGAAGCTGGATCTCGAAGGATTGATGGACTATGCGGCCCGCGCGCTCGCCGGCCGCGCTCAATCGAGCGGCGAGCTTCGCGAGAAACTCAAGCGCCGCGCCGGACGCCCCCAGGATGTCGACGAAGTTCTGAGGAGACTGAAGGACCTCGGTTACTTGAACGACAAACGCTTTGCCGAGTCGTTCGCGTCGTGGAAGCGCGAGAACGAAGGTTTCGGAAAAACCCGCGTGATGCGCGATTTAATGGCTCGCCGCGTCGCCCCCGCGCTCGCAAAGCAGGCCGCGGACGCCGCCTACCGGCAAGTGGATGAGATCGCGTTGATTGAAAAATTTCTCGAAAGGAAATATCGCGGGAAGGACCTGGGAGCGCTGCTCGGCGAAGAGAGGCAACTGGCGTCTGCTTATCGCAAGTTACGAACCGCCGGATTCAGCCAGGGAAACGCAATCCGGGTGCTGAAGCGATACGCCGCCGGCGCGGAACGCCTCGAAGAGACGCCTGAAGAAGAATGACGCATTTTGCGCCTTAAAACGCGTCAAAACCGCTCTTTTTTACACGAATGCGGCCTGGTTGGTCAGCTCGCCGATTTCGTTCGCGCGGATCGTCACCGAATCTCCCGGGGAGAGTTTCGCTGATTCACCGACGATGATTCCGGTCCCGGTCAGCAGCACCGACGCCGGAGGAACGGGGTTGGCGCGAAGCAGAAACTCGATCAACGCATCAAGACTTCGCGAGAGACGATCGAGCGAAACTTCGCCGGAAAATATCGTCTCGCCGCGGCGCGCGATCGTGCACGTCATCCGCAAAGCCCGGGGATTGGCGATCTCATCCGCGGTGACCATTACGGGTCCGAGAGCGCAGCTTGCCTGGAAGGTTTTCGATTGCGCCAGGTACAGCGGATTCTCGCGCTCGATGTCCCAGGCCGAGACATCGTTGGCGAGCGTGTATCCGAGCACTCGTCCCTTCGCGCCGAGCACCAGAGCCAGTTCCGGCTCGGGCGCGGTGAAGTTCGAATCGGAACGGATGCCGATCGCCTGGCCCGGTCCAACACATACGCGCGACGTCCCTTTGAGAAAAATCTCGGGACGCTCGTCGCGATGGACTCGCTCGTAAATTTCGGCTCCGCGCGCCGACGCCGACGATGCGTAGGTGGAGCCGCATCCCCAGACCTCGCGCGGCTGAAGCGGGATCAGAGGCTCAGCCTGGATTGGCTGTAGAATCGAGAGCTCCTCCGCCAGGGCCGCGAGTTCGACACCGCGTTTTTCGGCAGTGCAGATGAGGTCGGCGAGCGTGCAATCGGGGATGGGTCTGGCTGATGTTTGCGAGAAAATTGCGGCAGTCGTCGAGCCCTGCCACTTGATTTGTCCTAACCGCATGGAGCGATCCTTATGATCTTTGTGGGCGCGCAAATCAGGGCGGACTTCAAGTTCGCCGCAGGCGGAAAGCCTGCCCCACAATCTTAAAACTTCACCTTCGGAGCTTCCTTGGCCGCTGTATCGGCTTTGAAATACGCGTCTTCGCGATTAAAGCCGAATATGCTCGCGGCAATATTCTTCGGAAACAGCGAGATGTCCGTATTGTAGCGCTGGACGACCTCGTTGTACTTGCGGCGCTCCACGGCGATGCGGTTTTCGGTTCCCGCCAGCTCATCCTGCAAGCGCAGGAAGTTTTCATTCGCTTTGATATTGGGATAGTTCTCTACGACCACCATCAGGCGTCCCAGCGCGGAATCAAGTTGAGAATTCGCCGCGATCTTTTCCTGCGGAGTTCTTGCGCCCATCATGGCCGCGCGAGCCGCGGTAACTTCGCCGACGACTTTCTCCTCGTGGCCCGCCGCGCCCTTGACGGTCTCGACCAGGTTCGGAATCAGATCCAGCCTGCGCTGCAACGTAGTGTCAACCTGCGACCACTGAGCGTTGATCGCTTCGCGCTCCGTGACCAGTTCGTTTCGCGAGCTCATCAGGCTTCCGCCCAGAATGACCGCGAGCACGACCAGCACTCCCACAACGATCAAAGCACCTTTCATGTTTGTCCTCTCAAAGTTTTCCTTTTTAACCTGCCAGACGGTCCACAAATTCGATCATTCTGCGGACGCATTCCAGATATTTGGCGAACAATTCCCCCGGGTCGCCAATCTCTTGGCCGGCGCGGTCTTCGCGCACGTCCAATAAGATCTCGAACGGCGTCACGTCCATCTTGAGCGTTTCTGAAAGCTGATGCACCACCGCGCGGCGTTCGGTTTTCGCGTCGATCCCGGCGCAAACCAGCGCGTGGCGGCCAAGTACACAAAACGTCGAGACGGAATCCACGCACAGCTTCATCAGTTCCACGGGATCCGACAGGACGCGGGCTCCCTGTTGTCTGAGACGCAGAAGCTTGGCGCGAAGTTCGTGCTCCACCTGCGCGCGATAGTATTTTCCATCCACCTGGACCTCGGCGATGACGTCGAGGCCGTAAAGAATCTTGCGCCGATCCTTCATGTCGCGAAATTCGATGGGGAAGGCATCGGCGGAATTGTGGACTTCTTCCTCGCTCATGATCGTCGGCACGGGATGGTGGCCGTGGTTTTGCGACCGCCACCAGCGCAGGATCGGTTCGCTCTCGGAAAGTTCGCGCGGCGTGATTTCTTTCAGAACGATTAACACGTTGAGGTCGGAAAATTTGGCGTGATGATCCGCGCCCGCGGCCGAGCCGTACAGGATCACGGAAACCAGGCGGTCATGCAGCGACCGCTCGAGTTTGGCGACCAATTCTTTCAACTCGTCCATTGAGTCCACCCACGCATTGACGTTGCCCGGCCGCGTTTCGATTTTTTCGTTCATGGCAGGATCACCAGTCGCTCGACGCGCCGCCGCCGCCCGAGTCGCCTCCACCGAATCCACCCCAGCCGCCGCCGCCCGGTCCGCCGCCGAATCCGCCCCCGCCCCATCCGCTCGACCGGCCGCGTCCCATCATGTTACCGAGAATCATCCCGGTCAAAAATCCGCCGCCGCTCCCGCCGCCCCGCCCGATGCGGCCGAAAAACCACAGGATGAAAAAGAATCCGAGAATCAGGACCGGCAGAGGGATCGCTCGCGTTTGCGTGCTCCGCCGCTCGGCTCGAACAGGACGGCGCTGCTCGGAGAGATCGGCGCCTTTGGCTTGCGCGATCCGGTCGCCGAATTCTTCGACCGCCGCCAGCAACGCTCCGCCATAGTTTCCCTGCCGCAAAATCGGACGGATCCCACGAAGCACCGCCCCCGCCTGGCCGTCTGTGATGATCGGCTCAAGGCCATAGCCAACCTCGGCGCGCTGCCTGTGATCCTTGATGGCGAGCAGGATCAGCAATCCCTCGTTCTGCCCTTTCTTGCCGATGCCCCATTCGCGATACAGGCGGTTGGCGACATCTTCAATCGGCTCCCCGTCGAGCGTGTCCACCGTTACAACCGCGATCTGCACGCCGGTCTTTTGCTCTACTTCACCCAGATACGCTTCAATTCGGGCTTTGTAGCGGGCGTCGATTGCGTTGGCGAAATCGTTTACGTAGCCGCCCGGTTTGAGCTTGGACGTGTCGAGGGCGAAGGCGGCGCGCGCGGGAAAAAGCGCCAGAAACAGCAGACACAAGCCGGCCGGGAGACCGGCCCGCCGCCTCCACTGGCGGCCCCACAGTGTGCGAGTGGGCATCTAGCGCAGATTCGGGCCCGTCAAATCTTCGCGGCGGACGCGGAAACCCTCCAGCCGGCCGAGCATCGCCAACGCCATCCGCTTCGGATCGAAGAACTGCTGCGCAAGTTTTTGCACCTCGTCCGCGGTGACGTTTTCGATGCTGTCCAGCATCTCATCGAGCGAAAAGAACCGGTTGAAATACAACTCCTGGCGAACCAGGTTGCCCATTCTGCTCGACGTCGATTCCAGGCCGAGCACATACGATCCCTTCAGATGATCCTTGGCGCGCCGCAGCTCGTCCGCCGTCACTTTGTGATCGGTCAATTGGCGCAGCTCTTTGACCACCGACTCGACCACCTTGCCCGCCGAGCGCTGCGACGTGCCTGCGTAAATCAACATGCACCCGGCGTCGCGATACATCGTCAGTTCCGAATAGACCGTGTACGCCAGCCCCTGCTTTTCGCGGATGTTCTGGAACAATCGCGAACTCATTCCGCCGCCGAGAATCGCATTCAGGATGTAGCAGGCGAAGCGCGATTCATGCGACATCGCGATGGATGGCACGCCGAGATAGACATGCACCTGCTCCAAAGAATTCTTGTTGCGGAAGATCAGCGGCGCGTGCGGCTCCGGCTTTTCGTCGAGCTTCACCGGACGTCTCTTCTTCAGATCGCGAAAATGCTTTTCCGTCAGTTCGAGCAGGTTTTTGTGCTTCAGGCTTCCGGCCGCCGTGATCAGGATATTGGACGGCGTGTAGTATTTTTCGTAGTAACGCTCGACTTTATCACGGTCGAAAGCGCGGATGGTCTGTTTCGTTCCGAGGATCGGACGGCCGAGCGGGTGGCCTTTCCAGAAGTGGCTCGAAAAGATTTCGTGGATCAGGTACTCGGGATTATCCACTTCCATCTTGAGCTCTTCGAGGATGACCCCTTTTTCCTTTTCGATGTCCTCTTTTTCAAAAAGAGGATTGCGGACCAGATCAGCCACCACGTCGTAGGCTTCGGGCAGGTGCTCGTCAAGGACCTTGACGTTGTAACTGACCAGTTCTTTCGACGTGAAGGCGTCGAGCCCGCCGCCGATCGAGTCCACCGAACGTGCAATCTGCTCCGCGGAGCGGTTCTTGGTCCCCTTAAAGACCATGTGTTCGATGAAGTGAGAAAGCCCTGTTTCCTGAGGACGTTCTTCGCGGGATCCGGTTCCGATCCAGATTCCGACCGAAACGCTGCGGACGTGCGGCATCGCTTCGGTGATTACGCGAATCCCGTTGGGCAAGGTGGTTCGCTCAATCTGCCTGGGAAGTGAAGTCGTTCTCTGGCGCGCTCGGCTCATCTACAAACCATTCTATCGCGGGCTTTAAGCCCGGCCTAATGGTAACATGTAAAGAGTGACGCAAAGCATTGTAGGCATGGAACTTGGGGATTTGGAAGCGGCCCTGGGCGACTCCGAGCCCCGCTTTCGCGCCAGGCAGATCTACGATGCTGTTTATCGCCGCAAAATCATCGATTTAGACCGCGTTTCCAATCTCCCCAAGACCCTGCGCGCGCGTTTGCCCGTCGGAGTGCCGGAAATCGATCGCCGTTACGAATCCTCCGACGGAACCCGCCGTTACCTGCTGCGTCTCGATGACGGCAAGACGGTCGAAACGGTCTGGATGCCGGAGGGCGAGCGGTCGACGATCTGCATTTCGAGCCAGGTCGGCTGTCCGGTCAACTGCGGCTTTTGCCTTACCGCGCTCTTAGGACTGGAGCGGAACCTGACCGCGGGCGAGATCGTCGGCCAGGTGCTCCGCGTCGCCGCGGACAATCACCTGGAAGCGAATGCCGATCGGGTGAACATCGTGCTGATGGGACAGGGCGAGCCGCTGCTCAATCTGGGGAACGTTTTGAAAGCGACGCGGCTGTTGACGGATCCGAGGGGGATCGCGATTTCGCCGCGGCGGATTACGCTCTCGACCTCCGGGATCATTCCCAAAATTGTCGAGATGTCGCAGCAGGCGGTCCGCCCGAAGCTTGCAATCTCGCTCAATGCCTCGACCGAACAGCAGCGCCGGGAACTGATGCCGATCACGCGCAAGTATCATTTGAAGGATTTGATCGCCGCGTGCGGAAACTACCCGCTGCGTCCGTGGGAGAAACTGACGTTCGAGTACGTGCTGCTGAAGGGCGTCAACGATACCGATGCGGACGCGCGGCGGGTGGTGAAAATGCTCGCGCATCTGAAGGCGAAGGTCAATTTGATCGCGCTAAATCCGGGGCCCGGGATTCCGTTTGAGACTCCGGATGCGTCGCGCGTCGAAGCTTTTCAGGAGATTGTGAAGCGATCGATTCCGTGTTTTGTTCGCAAGCCGCGCGGGCTCGATGTTTTCGCGGCTTGCGGCCAGTTGAAGCGCATGGAATCGGGCGTCGTTTCGCTGCCGGCGCAGGCGAGAATTCAGGATTGAGCCGCGGCCAAAGCAAGCGGGTTTCCTCTCTGATCGGGCGTGCAGAATAATAGTTCGATGCAGACGGCATTCGTCACCGGAGCCAGCCGCGGAGTAGGACGCGGAGTCGCCATGGCGCTCGCCGATGCGGGGTATCGCGTTTTCGCCACGGGCCGGAACATCGCTACAGCGATGCTGCCCGATACAGTGACTCGCCTGCGCTGCGATCACACCAACGACGAAGATACTGCCGCGGCCTTTGAACGCGCCGGCGGCGAGATCGACATTCTGGTCAACTCCGCATGGGGCGGTTACGAGCGGATGGTCGAAAACGGCCAGTTCACATGGACGCGACCTTTCTGGGAGCAGCCGATGCACCGCTGGTCGTCGATGATCGATGCAGGAGTGCGTGCGGCATTCGTGGCATCGGCATACGCCGTTCGGAAGATGCTCCCGCGACGCTCGGGATTGATCGTCAACATCAGCTTCTGGCCGGCCCGGAAATACGCCGGCAATGCGATCTACGGAATCGCAAAAGCCGCGACGGACAAACTGACGTTCGACATGGCGCACGAACTTCGCTCTCACAGCATCGCGGCGATTTCGCTCTATCCCGGGCTCGTGCGGACTGAATCCGTCATGCAGGCCGCCGAGGCCGGATGGCTCGATATCTCGAACAGCGAGAGTCCGGAGTTCGCAGGCCGCGTGATTGCAGCGTTGGCTCGCGATCCGAAATTGATGGAGCGCAGCGGAACGGTTTGCGTCGCGGCTCAAGTCGCGCTGGAGATGAATGTGGCGGATGTCGACGGCCGGCGGCCGCGTCCGCTGACGATAGAGAGCGTGTAGCGCATCCATCAAAAGATAGATGGAGATCTTCCCTACGAGTTCTGGTAGTACGAGCGCGTCGCAGGTTACCTTGAAATACCTCAGTGAAAACAAGCATTTCTTTCTTAGTATTCTGCGCTCTCGCTTTCGCACAGACTCCGGACGTCGCCTCGATCAACGGGCAGGTTTCTGACCAGTCTCACGCCGCGGTTCCGGGAGTTCGAATCGTCGTTCGTCAGGAGGCCACCGGCCTCGAACGTTCGGCGGAGACGGATGCGTCCGGAAGATTCGCGATCGGAGGACTTCCGGCCGCTTCCGGCTATCGGCTGACGGCGAATAAGACAGGATTTTCCGAAGCGCATGTGGACGATGTGACGCTGGCCGGCGGAACCACGGCGACTTTTACTTTGCAGATCAACGTCGCCGGGGCGCAGGCGCAGATCACGATCACGGGTGTTCCCGGTGAAGTTCGAACGGATTCTCCACAACTCGGCGACCGGCTGGATGCGAGCACCGTCGAACAGATGCCGCTGTTGAACCGCAGGATCACGTATCTCCCGCTTCTGAACGCGGCAAATCGCGCGGCGATCAATCAGGGCGACGTGTTCATGAACGAAAACATGTTCACGACGAACGGCGCGGGGCGCCGCCAGGCCTGGTTCGAGGTGGACGGCGCCACGGGAAACGATAGCTGGGGGCGGCAGACCATTTTCAGCAATCTCCCCTCGGCGACGATCGGTGAAATGACAGTGCTCGAGAATGCGTTTTCGGCCGAGTACGGCGGCAGCACCGGCAGCGCGATCAACATCGTCACCCGGAGCGGCGGCGCGAAGTTTCATGGCGACGTGCTGGAACTGTGGCGTCCCGCCGGGACGAGCGCGGCGCTTTCAGGTTTCACCTCGACGAACGCGGCGAGCGGAAACGACATTACTCGCGACACGCTGGGACAGTCGGCCGCGTCGCTTGGCGGGCCGCTCGGCCAACGCACCCAGTTTTTCGCGGCCGGGGAGTACAGCCGTCAGGACCGCACGTCGCCGATCATCGCCCCGGTCGCGCCTGGATCGTTCGTGGGGCATTATCGCGGTTGGCTCGCATTCCTGCGTCTGGATCATCAGATCGACGACCGCAACAATCTCTTCTTTCGCGCAAATCTCGATGGCTTCCACGACACCAATCCGAACGGCGCCGTGGGCGGAAACAATCTGCCGACCGTCGATCGCGTTTTCTCGCGCCGCACCTATTCGGCGGAAATCGGCGAGACCGCGATCCTGAGCCCGGTGCTGGTGAACAGCGTGCGCGCGCAGTTCCAGCTCGCGTCTCCGATTACCGAGTTCGATCCCGTGATCAACAGCACCCAGTATGTGGTTCCGATCGCGGGCGTGGGCACCTTCACCACGGGAACCTCGCAATCGGCGCTGCTGATGAACCGCCAGTATCAGGTGAACGACACGATGTCGGCCGCCTGGGGGCGCCACCAGATCAAATTCGGCGGCGACATGATCCTGGCGCACACGGGCGGCAACAGCAAGGAATTCGGCGGACCGATTTATCTCGGCTCGTTCTCCTATAAGTCGTGTTCGTTGGGCGCCGCGGTGTGCGAGAGCCAGGCTTATCTCGGAAACATCGCCAACGTGAACACGTACACGCAAAGCTACGGCAACGCAAGCTATCTGGTGGACGACGTCCTGTGGGCGATGTTCATTCAGGACGATTACCGCATCCGCCCGAACCTGACAATCAACCTGGGCCTGCGCTACGAGCAGCAGACGTTCACCGATTCGCGGCTGGGCTTCGCGCCCCGCGCCGGATTCGCATACAACCTCCACGGCGACGGAAAAACCGTGATTCGCGGCGGATTCGGCATCTATTACTCGCAGATTGTCGACAATTCCGCGGCAAATTGGGCGCTCACCGGCCCCACCGGCGTGTTCAACTACACCGCATCCGCCGGACAGGTCGGGTTCCCCGCCAGCACCGCGGCCGTGCCCCTTCCAGCCTTTCCCGCCGGCGCGCAGATGCCCCTGCGAAACTTGTATATCCGTCCCGGCGATAGCGCGCACCTCGATCAATTTTTCCCGACCTCAACCCTGGTCGGCTATCAGAATCAATTGCTGAATCCGTACTCTGAGCAATGGACCCTCGGTGTCGAGCGCCGCGTTGCGGCGGACTGGGTTCTCCGGGTCGATTACGTCGGCTCACACACCTTGCGCATCAATCGCCCGCTCGACGTGGACAGCCCCGCGCCTTTCATTCGCACCGCGGCCGGGCAGGTTCGCACCGCGCAGGCCGCCAACTGCACGCGTCCTTATTGGGTTTACTGGTACAAACAAATGGGCGTGACGTGCAATCCCGCCGCGGCGACGAATCCCCAGCCGCCATACGCCCAGATCCTCAGCGATGTAAACGACGGCTACGCCTACTACGACGCGCTGGAGGTGAATCTGAGCCATCGCTTCAACAAGCGGTTGTCGATGCTCGCCAGCTACGTGTGGTCGCACACGATCGATAACGTCGATCCCGACGTTCCCGGCCAGAGCCCCAACGATCCGAACTTCATCGGGAAGATCGAGAACGGAAACGCGATCTTCGATCAGCGCCAGCGTTTCGTTCTCAGCGGGATTTACGTTCTGCCTTTGAAGATCAACTTCGGCGGAGTGATGACGCTCGCCTCGGGACTGCCATTCAACTACGTCACCGGCGCGAACAATTTCGGCGATTCCGGCGCGACGACCGATCGTCCTGTGATCGACGGCGTGGTCGTCGGGCGCAATACCGGCCATGGCCGTCCCATCTACGATGTTTCTCCGTTCCTCCAGCGCGAATTCGTGCTGTGGCGCGAACGGCTGCGCCTCGATTTGCGCGCGGAGGCCTTCAACGTCTTCAACCACGCCAATTTCGCGGGCTACATCGGCACCTGGGGCAATGCCGCGACGCCCGCCGCCGGATTCGGGACTCCGAACGTAGGGATCACAAACCAGTTCCCGGCTCGATCGATGCAGTTTTCCGTGAAAATTCTCTTCTGATGTCGATCCCGCAACCGGACTCTAAGAGCCTGCGACAAAGTGTTAGTGTTGGCTCTGGCAAAAAATGTCAATATAGCAACCACCCGGAAGTGGTGCTATACTGCAACCGATGCCGCTCGTACCTCCTTATATCGAATCGCTTCGGCCGTACGAGCCCGGACGTAGCATCGATGAGGTAAAACGAACCTACGGTTTAACGCGCGTCGCCAAGCTCGCTTCGAACGAAAATCCGCTGGGTGCGTCACCCAAAGCGGTGGAAGCGATTCGCCGTCACGTTGAGTCGATCAATTTCTACCCCAACGGCGGCCTCGATCTCCGCGAGCGCCTTGCCGAAGAGTTCGACCTGAACATTTCCAACGTCATCGTCGGCAGCGGATCCGACGGCATTATGTCGAGCATCATTCGCACCTTCCTGTGCGATGACGACGAAGTCCTCACCACGGAGGCAGCCTTCATCGGATTCCAGGTTCTGGCGCGGTCGCGCGGCGTGGCCTATCGCACCGTACCGTATCGCAACTGGCATTACGATCTGGAAGCCCTCGCTTCGGCGATCAATGAGAAGACGAAGATCATCTATCTCGCCAATCCGAATAATCCCACGGGAACGATCTTCACCAAGCAGGAGTTCGACAAGTTCTATCGCCACGTGCCCGAGCGTGTGCTGATCATTCTTGACGAGGCGTACTTCGAATACGCCAAGGACTCCCATCGCTATCCCGATTCGATGCATTACCGCTACGACAACGTGATCACGCTGCGCACGTTTTCGAAAATCTACGGGCTCGCGGGCGTCCGCATCGGTTACGGATTCGCGCATGACGAACTGATCACGAACCTGCTCAAAGTTAAGTTGCCTTTTGAGCCTAGTCTGCTTGCGCAGGTGGCTGGCATCGCGGCGCTCGACGATCATGAGTTCCTGCACCGGTCGCTCGAACTGAATGCGCGCGGCCGGCGTCTGATTACTGAAGGAATGCGCAGCATGGGATTCGACGTGGTCCCTTCAGAGGCGAATTTCGTGAAGGTGCCGCTTGAAAGCGCTTCGGTTGCGGCTTGTCTCACCGAAGAATTGCTCAAGCGCGGATTGATCGTACGCCAGCTCGGAGCCTTTGGATTGCCGCACTGCATCCGCATTTCGACGGGCACCGATGAAGAGAACCACATGCTTCTCGATGCCCTGAATCACATCAATGTGAAGGAGGTTTCTTATGCCGCAGATCGCAGAACATCCTGATTCGACAGTCGCAGCGGATTTCCTTCCGCTGCTCGGCACCGATCATGTCGAGTTTTACGTCGGCAACGCGCGCCAGTCCGCGCATTATTACCGTTCTGCCTTCGGATTCACGCTGGCTGCTTACAGCGGTCCCGAAACCGGCGTCCGCGACCGCGCCAGCTACGTGCTGGAGCAGGAGAAAATCCGTTTTGTTCTCACCACGCCGCTGCGTCCCGATCATCCGATTGCCGATCACATCAAACTTCACGGCGACGGTGTTCGCGATATCGCGATGACGGTGGACGACGCCGAATCGGCCTATCGCGAAACCACCAGGCGCGGCGCCCGCGGCGTCCGCGAGCCGCACACGGTTCGCGATGAGCACGGCGAAGTGCGCATCGCTTCCATCGCGACCTACGGCGATACTCTGCACACGTTCATCGAACGTCGAAATTACCGCGGACCGTTCCTGCCTGGATATGTTGCGGTTCCTGGCCCGGACAAGGTCGCACGGCCGGCCGGATTGAAGTACATCGATCACATGGTCGGCAACGTCGGCTGGAACCAGATGAACCGGTGGGTGAAGTTTTACGAAGACGTGATGGGGTTCCGTCTTTATCAGACCTTCGACGATAAAGATATCTCGACGGAATACTCCGCGCTGATGTCGAAAGTGATGGCGAACGGAAACGGTCGCATCAAATTCCCGATCAACGAACCCGCCGAAGGCCGCAGGAAATCGCAGATCGAGGAGTACATCGATTTCTATCAAGGCGCGGGCGTGCAGCACATCGCCATGGGCACCGCCGACATTATTCGAACCGTGACCCAGCTCCGCGATCAGGGCGTGGATTTTCTGAAAGTCCCCAGCACTTACTACCGCGAGCTTCACGCCCGCGTCGGAAAAATCGAGGAGCCGGTGGAGCATCTCGAAGAGCTCGGCATCCTGGTCGACCGCGATGATGAAGGCTACATGTTGCAGATCTTCACCCGCCCGGTCGAAGATCGTCCGACGCTGTTCTACGAAATCATCCAGCGCAAAGGCAGCCGCAGTTTCGGAAAAGGCAATTTCAAGGCTCTGTTTGAGGCGATTGAGCGCGAGCAGGCATTGCGCGGGAATCTTTAGTCGATCGCCAAACCGTTCTGCGGCGCGGCATCATCGCGAGCCGGGTCCGAAATCGTCAATGAATTGCCGCGGTTTAGCCGGGCCGTGTTCCGTGATAGCATTACCGAATCGTGCGAAAAACCGCCACGTTTGCCATCATCACCCTGTTTGCGATCAACATCCTGAACTTCTACGACCGAAACGTCGCCGGAGCCCTCACTGAGCCCATGCGCAAGGAGTTTCATCTCACCGATACCCAGGTGGGGCTTCTCGGGAGCGCGTTCATCTGGCTCTATGCGCTCATCGGCGTGCCTCTCGGCAAGATCGCCGATGTCTGGAGCCGGAAGAAGTTGCTTGCATGGGGAATCCTCATCTGGTCGGTACTGACCGCTGGAACGTATTTCGTCCGGAATTTCGGCATGCTGATGTTTTCGCGGCTTGGCGTCGGCATCGGTGAAGCCGCATGCGCTCCCACCGCCACCAGTTGGCTTGGCGATCTCGTCCCGCCGAACCGGCGAGCCAGAGCGCTCGGATTGTTTATGCTCGGCGTTCCCGTCGGAGGCGCATTTAGCTACTTTTTTAGCGGTCCCGTCGCTCAAGCCTACGGATGGCGCGCCGCCATGGTGCTGGCCGCGGCTCCCGCGCTGCTGTTGATCCCCGCCCTGCTCATGCTGCATGAGCCCGAGCGCGGCGCAACCGAAACGCATCGTGAAGCGGCTCCGGTGGGATCCATGTGGAGCGTTCTCAAAATCCCCACGCTGATCTGGATCATCGCATCGGGCGCCCTGGTGAACTTCAACATGTATGCGATCGGCACCTTCATGCCCGCCATGTTCGGCCGCATCTATCATCTCAACGTCGGCCAGGCCGGAATCCAGACCGGATACGTCTACATGATCGGCGGCGTCATCGGCGGCCTCGGCGCGGGCTGGGTCGGCGACCATATTATCCGCACGCGGCAAAATGGCCGAATGATGGCGGGCGCTTTGTTCACGTTGCTCGGCGCGCCATTCGCCTATTTCGGAACCATCACCGGCGATCTCATGATTGCCGTGCTCTGCTGGATCGTCGCTTACGCGTCGCTGAACACCTACTACGGCTGCGTGTACTCCTCGATTCAGGACATCGTGGCTCCCGCGCAGCGCGGCGGGACCATGGCGCTCTATTTCATGGCGATGTATCTCTGCGGAGCGTCGTTCGGTCCCCTGCTCACCGGAAAATTAAGCGATATGTTCGCCCGCCGGGCAGCCGATGCCGCCGGTTCCGCGGCGATTACCGACGCCGCCCGCGCCGTCGGATTGCAGGAAGCGATGCTGATCGTCCCCGTCCTCAGCGCCGCGCTTGCATTCGTCCTGTTCATGGGATCGCGAACGATCGTCAAAGACATGGCCCGCCGTCAGGCCGCGGCGGTCGCAAAGGTAGCTTAAGAATCAAACCCGCGCTTTCTGAACGAACGGCGCGTTGGCGTCCACCACGCGTCCTGAGCCTACCGTGCAGCCGCCGGCTCCTGCGGAGCCTTCTCCCACGTATACTCCCGGTTCATCGCGTACTTCTCGAACCACGCCAGCTCCGCGTTCATCTTGAACAGCACGTGCCGCAGTTCCACCCATCCATGCGGCTCCCGTGGAGCGATATACAGATGCGTCGGAACTCCATTGCTCTTCAGCGCGCGGTACATCTCCACTGACTGGGGCGACGGCACGCGCACATCGTTCTGCCCGACCAGGAAGATCGTCGGCGTCTTCACCTTCCAAACGTCCTTCAGCGGCGAGTTGTCCCAATACGCGGCGATCGGAGCATCCTTCTGCCACGGCGTCCCCCCAAACCACGGCGTGCGATACGTGCGCACGTCGCTCTGCGCGTACATCGATATCCAATCCGCCGCGCCCGCGCCGGCTGACGCCGCCTTGAACCGGTCCGTGTACGTGATGATTTTGTTCGTCATGTGGCCTCCGCCGCTCCAGCCCATCTTCACCATGTGATCCGGATCGGCAATGCCTTGCTTGATCAGATAATCGACCCCGGCGATCACATCCAGATGCGCGTTCCGGAAATAATGACCCACCATGTCGCGCATGAAATCGTCGCCATATCCCGTGCTCCCGCGGTAGTTCGGCTGCAACACCGCGTATCCTTTCGCCGCAAGCACCGCGACGTAGTTCTGCATTCCGCCGAACCCGTATTTATCCGACGCCTGGGGGCCTCCGTGCGTCTGCACCGCCAGCGGATACTTCTGTCCTTCCTTATAATCGAGCGGATAGTACAGCAGTCCTTCCACGGTCGCGCCGTCGGCGCCCTTCCACTCCACTTTCTCCTGGCGGGGCAATTTGAAATCGCGCGTCAGATACTCGAACACCGATGTAACCTTCCGCGGAGTCCCGCCGGCCGTCATCATCCACACTTCTCCGGGGCTTGTCATTTCGCTCGACGTGAACACGTGAGCATTCGCGGAAGTCGATAGAGTCCATCCGGCGATCGTGTGCTTCCCGCTTGTGAGCTGTTCCGGCTTCCTGCTCTGGACGTTTACCTGAAACAGTTCCGCATGCACGCCCATATTTGCGAGGAAGTAAATCGATTTCCCGTCCCTGGACCAGGATGCCTTCTCCACCTCATACGGCAGATCCGGCATCAAAACCCGCGCCTCGCCGCCGTCCGCCGGTGCGACAAAAATCTTCGCATTGTAGTACGTATCGAATTTCTGATTCGCCTGGGATAAAAACATCACCTGCGAGCCATCCGGGGAAAGAGAGGCCCCCGTCTCCGGCACGTGATTGTGCGTAATTTGCTTCGCATTGCCGCCGCTGGCGTCCATCACCCAAACCTCGCCCAGTTCGTTGTCCTCGATCTCGGGCGAAGGCGAGCGGTGTAGCGCAATTTTCTTCCCGTCGCGCGACACTTCGTAGGCCAGCACGGAGAAATTTCCCTGGGTCACCCGCCGCTCTGCCTTCGACAACGTGTTCACGCTCCACAGATGCTGTTGCTGAAAATTCTCGTCGAACATGAACACGTCGTCCTTGGCTTTTTCTTTGGCCTTCTGTTCTTCCGGCTTCGGATCGGCGGCCCGGAAATAAATCTCCGATCCGTCGGGCGACCAGGAAATGTTCATCACCGCCGTCGCATGAGTGGTCAGCGGCCGGGCTTCGCCGCCCGCCGTCGAAATGAGAAAGATCTGCGCCACCGCTTCCGGCTCCGTCCCGCGCTTGGCGATAAACGCGATCGACTTTCCATCCGGCGACCATCGCGGCGTGTTCTCGCCGTCGGCGCCGCTGGTCATCTGCGCCGCGCCGGAACCATCGGCGTTGATTTTCCAGATGTGGGTGATCCGCCGGTCCGCTTTCCAATCCGGGTCCGACCTCACGAACAACAGCGTCCTGCCGTCCGGCGAAAGCTGCGGATCGGTGATGAACGGCACGTTGATCACGTCAAGCAGCGTCATCGCTCTCGGCTCAGCCGCCGCACAAACGGAAATCGCAAATATCAGGAAGCGCACCATAGTGGCACCAACCTATCACGAACCGGCGTGAATCCGCTTCCGGTTTCCAATAGGATATGGAGATGCTGCCTGTGCTTCTCATGAGCGCTCTGCTCGCGCAGTCGCCGGAATGGACTCCGCTGTTCAATGGGAAAGATCTCGCCGGATGGGTCAAGATCGGCGATGAGAAATGGGACGTCGATAGCGGCGCCATCCACGGTATCGCGGTCACAAAAGAATATGGCTACCTCCAGACCGAAAAGAGCTACAAAGATTTCGAACTATCGCTGCGGTTCAAATGCGAGGGCGAGGGAGGCAACAGCGGAGTGTTCTTCCACGTCTGGTTCAAGCCCGGAACCGCGACCGTGACGAAGGGTCCGCAGTTTGAGATCGATTGCGCTCTCGGCCACCACACCGGCGGAGTTTACGAGCAAAAGCGCGGATGGATTGTCTGGCCGTCGCCGGAGAATGAGACCGTGGTGCGCGACGGCGAGTGGAATGAATACCTGCTGAAAGTTCAAGGGAATCACTACGTTGCGCGATTGAACGGCGTGACGATGGTGGACTACACGGACCCGAAACCGGAAAGCGAGGATGGGCCCATCGCGTTGCAGCTTCATTCCGGGGGCAGAGGGAATTATCGATTCAAAGACATTTTGATCCGCGATCTTACGAGGAAATAGCCGTGTGGATGGGAATCGATGTAGGCACGGGCGGGACGCGGGCGCTGCTGGTGGATTCGGAAGGTAAAGAAATCGCGGCATTTACGGCTCCGCACGAGGACATTTTCATGGCCCGGCCGCTGTGGGCGGAGCAGCGGCCTGAGAATTGGGCCGATGCAGCGATCGCGGCGATTCGGGGTGTGCTGGAGGGAAGGAAGGGCGGGGAAGTCCGTGGAATCGGGCTTTCGGGGCAGATGCATGGGCTGGTGATTTTGGATGGGGCTGGGAATGTGATCCGGCCATCGCTGATTTGGTGCGATCAGCGAAGCCAGGCGCAGGTCGATTACATTAATGCGAAGATAGGCGCAAAAAGTGTGTTAAAGTGCGTTTCCAACCCGGTTTTAACCGGTTTTACGCTGCCAAAGCTGCTGTGGGTGCGGGACCATGAACCAGCCCATTTTGAGCGCGTCCGGAAGGTGCTTCTTCCGAAAGATTACGTGCGTTACCGGCTGACCGGGGAATTTGCGACCGATGTGGCGGACGCATCGGGAACCGCGCTGCTCGATGTGCGCGAGCGGCGGTGGTCCAAGGAAATGATGGATGGGGCCGGTCTCGATTGCGAGATTCTGCCGCGGGTTTTCGAATCGCCGGAGATCACGTCGAAAATTTCGAAGCGGGCGGCTGAATTGACGGGATTGCGCGAGGGGACTCCGGTGGTGGCGGGGGGCGGCGATCAGGCGGCGAGCGCGGTGGGGAATGGAATCGTTGAGGCGGGAACCGTTTCGTGCACGTTGGGGACATCGGGGGTGGTGTTCGCGCACACCGAGACGGCGGCGTACGATCCGGAGGGCCGCGTCCACACTTTCTGTCACGCGGTGCCGGGGAAGTGGCATGTGATGGGAGTGACGCAGGGCGCGGGATTGAGTTTGCGATGGCTACGCGATCAATTGATGCCGGGCGCGGCTTATGACGAGATGACCGCGGAAGCGGCGACGGCCCCGGCCGGATCGAATGGATTGTTCTGGCTTCCTTATCTGATGGGGGAGAGGACGCCGCATCTTGATTCGCGGGTGCGCGGCGGATGGATCGGGCTCACGGCGAGCCACACGCGCGCGGATCTGATCCGATCGGTAATCGAGGGCGTTTCGTACAGCCAGAAGGATGGGCTGGATATTATTGAGGCGCTCGGGACGAGGGTGGATGCGGTTCGGGCGTCGGGCGGGGGAGCGCGGAGCGCGTTTTGGAGACAGATGCTCGCGGATGTTTTTGGGAAGCGAGTAGCTACGCTCGAGACACAAGAGGGATCGGCATATGGAGCGGCGCTGCTGGCTGCGGTTGGGACCGGCGAGTTTGCGAGCGTTCAGGAGGCTTGCGCGGCGACGATCCGGGAGAGGGAGTCGGTGGAGCCTCGCCAGACCGCGGTTTATGCGGAAGGGCATCGGCGATATCGGATGTTGTATCCTGCATTGCGAGAGTTCTTCGAGAAAAAGCCAGCCGTTAATGAACGCGAATGAAGTGTCTCACCGGGGGATTACGGAACTTATTTAAAGATTACGGAACTTATCTAAAAAAGATACGCCTTGGATGCCAATATGAATGGGTTTTGCGCTTCTCTCGATTGCCGGGTAGCTTAACTATCCGATTTGTAGTGAGCGCGGTTTTCGGATTTTGGGGTTCTTTTCAGGAGAGATCCAGATGCGAATGGCTAGAACGGCGCTGCCGGCAGGGCTGGTTAAGATTGAAAACCGCCGGGAGTTTGGAGGACTAACCAAGGCTGCTGTGGTTGCTAAGATCCTCACATTGTGTCTCATCAGCTTGCCCGCCTGGGCTGGGCCAGCCACGCACTTTTCCGTATCAGCGCCTGCCACGGCGACGGCCGGGAGCGCATTCTCGTTTACAGTGACTGCGCTCGACGCGTCGAATGCCACGGACACGGGCTATCTGGGGACGGTGCATTTCACGTCCACCGACGGGCTGGTCAGTCTTCCCGCGGATACGACCTTGACGAACGGCGTCGGAACCTTCTCGGCGACGCTCAAGACGGCAGGCAATCAGACGATCACCGCAAAGGATACGTCGACGCCGTCGATAACGGGAACGTCGAACACGATCGTGGTGGCCAGCGCTCCGGCGACGCACTTCACGATTTCGGCGCCGGCGTCGGCCACTTCGGGATCGGCGTTCAGCTTCACCGTCACGGCGCTCGATCAATTCAACAACACGGCGGCGAGCTATTCGGGGACGGTTCATTTCACCAGCAACGACGGGCTCGCGAGCCTTCCCGCGGATACGACCTTGACGAACGGCGCCGGCACGTTCTCGGCGACGTTAAGAACCGCCGGCGGCCGGACGATCACGGCGACGGACACGGGGACCCCGTCGATTACGGGAACGTCGAACACGATCACAGTGACCAGCCCGCCAGCGACGCACTTTACGATTTCCGCCCCGGCTTCGGCGACGGCGGGGACAGTGTTCTCCTTTACAGTGACCGCGCTTGACGCTTCAAACAACGTCGCTACCGGTTATCTGGGGACGGTGCATTTCACGTCCACCGATGGATTCGTCAGTCTTCCCGCGGATACGACCTTGACGAACGGCGCCGGAACCTTCTCGGCGACGCTCAAGACGGCAGGCAATCAGACGATCACCGCAAAGGATACGTCGACGCCGTCGATTACGGGAACGTCGAACACGATCGTGGTGGCCAGCGCTCCGGCGACGCACTTCACGATTTCGGCGCCGGCGTCGGCCACTTCGGGATCGGCGTTCAGCTTCACCGTCACGGCGCTCGATCAATTCAACAACACGGCGGCGAGCTATTCGGGGACGGTTCATTTCACCAGCAACGACGGGCTCGCCAGCCTTCCCGCGGATACGACCTTGACGAACGGCGCCGGCACGTTCTCGGCGACGTTAAGAACCGCCGGCGGCCGGACGATCACGGCGACGGACACGGGGACCCCGTCGATTACGGGAACGTCGAGTCTGGTTACGGTGACCGCGGCCCCGAGCCCGACGCCAGCGCCGCCGACACTTCTGCTGACGATCGCCGGGCTGGCAGGCGCGGGAATACATTCGGCCCGAAGGAAGCTTGTCACGAAGGGCTGATGTCACTGAGCCTGATATCCAGGATCATCGGCGTTAAATGACATGGGCGGCGGCGCTCGATCCTGCCGTTTCGGGATGTTTTTCCTCACCACCAGGCAAGCGGCGAAAGAATAAACTTATCCGGTCGATTGCAACGATCAGCGGCACGGACAAGAGGGCCAGGATGACGATCACCGGCCACGGTCCGGACTGGCGTCCCACGTTAACGAGCCACATGTCCAATCGATAATCATGGGCGAGAAGGGCGCGCCAATGGGCCAGGAGTTGACATATCTGTGGAATGAAAATGTAGGCGTCGGAGGGAACCAAGTTATCGTACCCTTCCCGATAGTGGACATAAGACACATTCACAGCGATATGCAGAATTTCGACGAACGCGCCAATCATCGCGAGCAGAACAACGGCATAGCAGGCAAGCGGGCGTAATCCCTCAAGCCACCGCGCTAAGGGCAGAACGAGCAAAGGAACGAGGGCCATCAAAAGACGCGGGCCGAAGCACCACTGCCCGTGCCAACTGCCGGAGAGGCCATAAAAAAATGCGTAGGAAGCCGTCAGGCCTAAGATGGCGGCTGTTTCCGGCAGCCGGTTTTTCGCAAAAGGACGAAAATAGACCGGCGCGAGCAGCAGGATCGGGGAAAACAAAAAAAGGCTCTCGCCCGGGCTGAAGAGCCAACCATAAAAACTGACCAGGTACGAGTTCGAGAAGTGATTGAAGGCAAGGTAAGAGCCGCTGATGCTGTAGCGGCCGAATTTGGCACGATTGACCGCCATAGTCACGAAGATGGCTGCCAGCACCGGAATCACGAAATCGACGCCGCCGCGGACGACGTTCCATATCGCCCGGTGTCCAGGTTCTGTTCTCGACCGGTTAAGCGCGCGCCAAAGCAAATAGACAGTGAGTGGGGGAAGCAGGATCAACGAAGATGCCCGGACCAGAATCATCATTGAGGCCGCCGCTCCGGCAAGCCATCGATACCGGGCGCGTGGACGCGCGGCATCCGCGAAGAGAAAATAAAACGCGAGCAGGAGAAACAGGGCCTCCGCTGGATGCTGAAGAAATTCGACGCTGAAACCCGCGACATGGGTGGTCAGCCCGAGGATGACCGTTGCCGCAATCGCAGCACGGGGAGAAGCTCCGAGCCGGATATTGAAAAGGAAGAAAACTGCCATGAGCGCGGCCATGACGAACGCACCGAACAGGGTTACGAAGAAAATCTCGACTTCTCCGCCATAACGCTTGTCCGGATCGCCGATTAGAGGACCTTCGAAGATTTTGATTCCGCTGTCCGCTCCGGCAACAGTCAGGAATTTATGGACCTGTTTTCCGAGCCAATAAAAGGGGATGGCGAGAACGGTTTGCCCGATTCCATATTGAGCGTAGTAGCGGCCATCACGGCCGGGAATCGTGTTGATTTGCGGCGCGACGGCAAGATCTCCACGTTCCCACAACGAGCGCGTCTGCTGAAAAACCTCGACCTCGTCCGCCGAATAGAAATGGCCGCGCGTGAGGGCTATGTAGATGGCCAGGAATCCCACGAAGATCCAGGCGGCGATTCCTGGACCGGCCCTTGAAAGACCGCCGTGCATGTAGCGGTTAGATCCGGCACCGGGCAGGATGTTGCGCGTGCAACGGTTTGCTTTAAGTAAGTTGGATGATCTCAAACGCGCTGCCATCAGCGCTGGACAACTTTCGCGATGCCCAAGCGGTCCGCCGGGATGTTACGCAATCGCGTTACTGCTTCCCACTTGAATTGAAAATTGCCGGTGCTATAGTTGGCCTGCGCAGAGGCTCATGGAGGTATGCGCAAGTCATTGGCGTGCGCATCCGTTCGTGAATTATTTCCGGTTCAATCCGCCCTGGTTGGCGTTCAGAAGTTACCTCAAAGGAGGTCATTATGTTGAAAGGAAACGTAGGGAAAGCCTTCGCCGGTGTTTGCATCGCGGCAGCAGCGATGTTTGGAGCCGACAACCCTTTTGCCGGCACGTGGAAGCTGAATCCAGCTAAATCGAAGCTGGAAGGGACACCGTTCAGCCGGGCGCAGACGCTGATTCGGATCGAAGCACAGGACGACAGCATGCGCGTCTTTGTGGAGAGCACCGACGCGACCGGCCTGCCGGTTCACATCGTATATCAGGCTACGCTGGATGGGACGGCGGCAACGATCACGGGTTCTCGCGCGGCGGATTCAATCGTTCTCCAGAGGGTTGACAATCACACGATCAACGCGAAGACGATGAACAACGGCAAGCTGGTCAGTTCGGATAAACGAGTAGTTTCGAGCGATGGCAAGACGATGACGATCACGCGCACGGGCACCGACGAGCAGGGACGCGCCTACACTGCCGTTCTTGTCTTCGACAAGCAGTAAGGGCGCGGCCGCGAGCGGAAGGCGAAGCTACGACTCCGTCTAGCGATGAGCGATTCCGGGCCTGCGCCGCGACAGATCCAGCGTCCAGATATTCAGCACGCCGGAAATTGCGTGCTGATTCGCGTTACCTTCGGGCAGAGCGATTTTGCCATCCACCACGATGGGGCTGTTCCAATGCCCGGCGCCGGTTTCGAGGCGGGCGATTTGAGTTCCGCGAATCGGATCGTACACGTACAGCCCACCTTGTGGATTGTAGATATACAGAAGACCGCCGGCGACGACCGGGCTGGTGCCTCCAATCGAGTTGCTCCACATCCTGGCGAGCATTCCGTTGCTGAAGGTCCAGGCAACGGTTCCGCTATTATCGGCGCCGAACACCCAGGTCTGGCCGTTGGCGCGCCACACGGCCGGACTCGAAAACAACAGGTTTCCGCCCGGCGTGGACAAGACTTGCGACTCATTGCCGACATGGGGAGCGGCGCCAGCAATGGACGCGGTGGTGAGCAATCGAATCAGGCTATCCTTACCACCTTGCGCGATGGTTGCGGGGCTGAGCAGGACAGGGGAGGTCGATCCTAAATCGGTGTCGTCGCGATCCAGTTGGGCAAAGGTAGCGGGCGTATAGTTACCCAGGAGCTCGGTTGCGTCGGGATTCAATTGGATGACCGAATCGCCCCAGTTCGTTTTACCGTCGTAAAGGCCGTTGCCGGTGGCGACGAAGATGTTGCCGGTGGCGGGGTCTATCACCGCCCCGGCGCGTCCCCAGATCGCGGATCCGCTGGCGGGGCAGGATGCAGGGTCGATTAATGCGGGGCGGTCGCTACAGAGGGAATTCCAGACATGAAGAAGCGCTCCGGTCTGTGCGTCGATGACGGCGACGTGACCCTGGTAAGGAGGCGCATCCCCAATATAGCCGCCGGTGACGGCGACGATTTTGCCGCCGAATATCTTGAGGGGCGAGGCGAGTTTCTCACGATTCGGCAGGCGGGTAACAGGCGTGCGCCACACGACGTGGCCGTCAGCGACGGCGAGTTTCTGGACGGTGCCATCCGGCGCAGCGGCATAAATATTTTCGCGGCCGGGGTCGGCGACCGGAGTGCTGGTGGTGACCTGCGCCGTGCCGGTCCACGACGAATATTGAGGGGGCGTGTACTCCCACAGAACCGCGGTGGTGGCGGCATCGATGGCGATCGTCTTGCCGTAGATCGTGGTGACGAAGAAGACGCTGTGGGTCGATCCATTTACGGTCACACCATGGAGATAAATGGCAGAGGCGTCGACGGTGCCATCAATCTGGACGGCGCGCCGCGTCAGTGCGCCGATGTTGCGCGTGTCGATCCCGCTCCGCGCGCCGGAGACGCCGCTGCTTGCCACATCCCATCCGAATCCGGGCCAATCGGTGCTCTGCGCTGTCTGCGGGGATGCGATTCGCGAACTGCCGATGAATACAAGAAAGCCTACGATCGATCGCCACGGTATCGATACACCAGCGAAACATCTCATCTCACGATGATCACATCACTGCCGGGAGAGTGAACGGCAGTAACGGTTACGAAAAATGTCGAGTTCAGGCCACCAGAGTCTTCAACAACGCGCTTAGGCCGTTCCAGAGAATCTGCACGCCGATGCAGACCAGGATGAACGACGACAAACGAATAATCACGTTCATTGCGGATTCGCCCAGCACTCGGGCGATTCCTTCGGCAAATCGATAGCTCAAGTAAATGGAAAAGGCGATGAGGACGGATCCGATCAGCATGCCCGCGATGAGCGGCCAGCGGCGCTCGGCGCCCGGGGTCCGATTGGCCCCGAGCGTAATCGCGACTGAAATCGCGCCCGGACCGACGGTCAGGGGCAGTGTCAGGGGATAAAAGGCCTGATGGCCGAAATCGTCGTCATGGTAATCGCGGCGCGTGTCGGTTTCATCGATATCGTCATTGTTCGGCCGCCGCAGCAGCGTCCAGCCGGTTGAGATAACGACCAAACCGCCGCCGACCTGCACGGCCGGCAGGGAAATCCCGAAGAACTTCAAAATATATGTCCCCACGAAGATGGATGCCAGAATCAAAACCAGGCTGTTCAAGGAGATGACGCGCGCCAGGGACGACCGTCCCTGGCTGGATAAACCGCGGGTCAAAGCGAGGAAGATCGGTGTATTTCCGACCGGGTCCACGATCGGAAAGAGCGCCGCTACGATCAATAAAATGTTCTCGACCAGTTGGGTGAGCGCCGCGGGCATGACTTGAGTCTACTAACGTGTCGGGTCGTAGGCGAGGTTGGCGCTTCCATGCCGCGTGATCCGCACGGGGTCCGGTGGGCGCTCAGCCACGCGCGGGATAAAGGCGCTCGGCCTGATCGAGTCTGAATGTTAGAACAGTCTCGGAAGGAACACGAACCTGCTCTCCGCGAGTGATGGCCTGAACCGTTCCGCCTCCGGCCGCTCCGGCGACGGCCCCGATGGCGGCGCCTTTTCCTCCACCGCCGATGGCGCCGATGAGGGTCCCCAGCAGCGCTCCGCCGCCGACCATCTCGGCGGTCCTTCGATTGGCGCCGATACCACCGTGGCTTTGGCGCTCCACGCTGGGGAGGTCCAAGCGATAGCGCATGCCATTCACCAGGACATACTCCAAATCGAGAATGAGATCGGAGTTTCCGACAGCGCCTCCGCCCGAGGCGCGGCGGACGACAAGTTCAGCGGAAGAACCTCGCGGAATCACCACGCGCCCGGTGTCGTCGACGACGTCGCGGTCGATGGTCGCCCCGTAGGTCTGATTGGGGTTCGCCGTTCGTGAATCAATGTCCTCGTTCACGCGCACAGCGATTTGGGTTCCTGCCGCCAGCACCGGACCTTCATCCCGGTAGTGCTGATCACCCTCGGCCGATCGGGGGTAGTTTGCGGCAGGGCGATCCTGGCTGAACTCGATCGACTGCACCTGATCGGCGTTAACGGTGTGCTCGCGTCCGTTCTGGTCGGCAAAGGTTATGCTCTGCGGGGTTGACTGGATCAGGCGGCCGGTATAACGTGTGCCGTCCCGCAGCGTAATGATTTGTTGCGCACCGGCAAGAGTTGTCGTGAGCGCGATGAAGAAAAACATCCGGAGAAGCGTCATAAACCGTCCCCTGGATGGGACGGCCACAAACCGGATTGCATTGCTTTGGAAACGGTGGCAACCGGTTTGCCGGAATCCTCCGGCCGCGCTGTCAGCAAACAGAGCGGAGTGGATCGCGATCGCGCTTCCGGCGCCGTCCATTCCGTCGCGTTTCGCGCGCTGTATATGGACCCGCGCAGTCCGCGCTGCAACAGGACGAATACGATCTCAGGTCCCATCCGGTTCGAGTCCACGAATGTAGCCCGCGCGTTGTAGCGTGAGCCGGTACAAATCCGACGCCTGCGGCTTTGTGCGAGAATTCCCGCATGGAAGACCGGTCTCTCTTCAACGAGGACCTCGCACCGATACCGCCGAGCCGCCGGAACTGGGGCATGTACAGTTATGCCTCGCTGTGGGTTGCGATGAGCGTGTGCATCCCCACCTACATGCTTGCCTCCGGACTCATCGCGGGCGGAATGAACTGGTGGCAGGCCGTGGGAACCATCCTTTTGGGTAATCTCATCGTGCTTGCCCCAATGCTCCTGAACGCTCATGCCGGAGCGAAGTACGGCATCCCGTTTCCCGTTTTTGTGCGAGCCTCCTTCGGAGTGCGTGGGGCCAATCTTCCGGCCGTGTTGCGCGCGCTGGTTGCGTGCGGATGGTTTGGGATTCAAACCTGGATCGGCGGTCAGGCGATTCACTCCATGCTCGAAATTGTTTGGCCGGCGGCGGGGCAACCCTGGATGGTGTGGGTCTGCTTCGGCGCATTTTGGCTCCTGAACATGATCGTGATCTGGAAGGGAATCGAGACGATCCGATTTTTGGAGGGAATCGGTGCGCCGTTCATGCTTGGCGCGGGGTTGCTCCTGTTATTTTGGGTGACGCGGAAGGCCGGCGGATTCGGTCCGGTGCTGAGCGCGCCCGGAAAATTCCAAAGCGCCGGCGAATTCATGCGATTCTTCATCCCCTCGCTGACGGCGATGGTCGGATTCTGGGCGACGGTCGCTTTGAATATTCCCGATTTCACGCGCTACGCAAAGAGCCAGCGCGACCAGGCGGTGGGCCAGGCGCTGGGATTGCCGACGGCGATGACGCTGTATTCCTTTATCGGCGTGGCGGTCACTTCCGCATCGGCGGTCTTGTTCGGCGAGCCGATCTGGGACCCGGTAGCGCTGATCGGGCGATTTCACCAGCCGCTGATCGCGCTGGCCGCTCTGATCGCGATCGTTCTGGCCACGTTGAATACCAATCTCGCGGCAAACGTCGTTTCGCCTTCGAACGATTTCTCGAATCTTAACCCGCGGAAGATTTCCTTCCGGACGGGCGGCCTGATCACCGGCGTCGCCGGAATTCTGATGATGCCATGGAAGCTGCTGAGCGACTTCAGCTCCTACATTTTCGGGTGGCTGGTGGGATATTCGGCGCTTCTGGGACCCGTTGCCGGCATTATGATCGCCGATTATTTCCTGGTGCGGGGCACGCGTCTGCGCGTGGATGATCTTTATCGCCGCGGCGGCGATTACGAATATACGAGCGGCGTGAATCGGAAAGCTCTGCTCAGTCTCGGCGCCGGTATCGCGGTAGCGCTGATCGGGCTGGCGTCGCCGGCGCTGCGGTTTCTTTACGATTATGCCTGGTTCGCCGGATTCGGCGTGTCGGCCGCGATCTATCTCGCCTTGATGGGCCGCGCGACACAGGAAAGCGAGGGAGCCGCGCTTGGAACCGTTGAAAACTGAACCGCTCGGCGAACAGTTCCCGCCGCTCACCGCGCAGGAAGCGCTGATCGAAGCCAACCGATGCCTCTTCTGTTATGACGCGCCGTGCACACAAGCGTGTCCGACACACATCGATGTTCCCCGGTTCATCAAAAAAATCGCAACGGGCAATCTGAGGGGTAGCGCGAGCACGATTTTCGAAGCGAACCTGCTTGGCGCGACTTGCGCCCGCGTCTGCCCGGTGCAGGAGTTGTGTGAAGGCGCCTGCGTTCTGGGAGCAGAGCACAAACCGATCATGATCGGCCGGCTTCAGCGGTACGCCATGGACTATGTCTATTCGCAGGGCCTGAACACGATCCGAATCGCCCCCGCGACCGGGCGAAAAATCGCGATTGCCGGTTGCGGTCCGGCGGGGTTGTCCTGCGCGGGTGAGCTCGCCCGGCGCGGCTATCAGGTCACGGTGTTCGAACAGCGCGAGCTCGGCGGAGGTCTTTCGACGTACGGCATCATTTCGTTACGCGAGCCGGTCCAAGCCTCGCTTGAAGAAGTGAAGATGATCGAGCGCCTCGGCGTACGAATCGAGACGCGGCGCGAGCTTGGCGCCGACCTGTCTCTCGATGACTTGCGGGCTCGATTCGACGCGGTGTTTCTTGGTCTTGGTCTCGGCGCCGTGCCGGCGATGGGCATCGCCGGCGAGGATCATATCATCGACGGCCTGGCGTACATCGAGCAGAGCAAGATGAACCAGAGCGCGATGAAGGTGGGCCGCCGCGTGGCGGTGATCGGGGGCGGCAACACCGCGATCGACTGCGCGACCGTCGCGCGGCGCCTGGGCGCCGAACACGTGGTGATGATCTATCGCCGGTCCGCGCGCGAGATGAGCGCCTACCCGCACGAATACGAATTCATAAAGAAAGAAGGCGTGGAGATGCGATTTCTCACGCAGCCGACGGGAGTGATTGTCGAGGGCGGCAAGGTTGTGGGTCTGCGCGCGATCCGCATGGAACTCGGTCCGCCGGATGCAAGCGGCCGGCGCGTTGCGCAGCCATCGAAGGGAGGCGAATTCACCATTCCGGCCGATCAGGTGGTGAAAGCGATCGGCCAGGAAAAGCCGGCGCTGGCGGAGCGGCTCGGCCTGGCCACGGATCGCGGCTATATAAAGGTTGCACGGAATTTTGAAACGAGCATGCCCGGAGTTTTCGCCGGCGGAGACTGCATTCGGGTGAAAAGCGCCGCCTCGACGGTTATGGCCGTTCAAGACGGCAAACTCGCCGCCGCCTCAATTCACAAAAAGTTATCGGAGACGCGCAATGGCTGATCTAAACATCGAATTTGCAGGCATCAAGTCGCCGAATCCATTCTGGCTGGCGTCAGCTCCGCCCACCAACTCCTCCGCGCAGATCCACCGAGCTTTCGAAGCAGGCTGGGGAGGCGCGGTGTGGAAGACGATTGGTCCGCCTGTTCTGAACGTGTCGAATCGCTACGGAGCGTGGGAATATGGCGGGCAGAAGATGGCCGGGATCAACAACGTCGAGCTGATTTCGGACCGTCCACTTGAGACGAATCTGCGCGAGATTCGCGAGGTGAAGCGCGCCTGGCCGGATCGAGCTGTGATCGTCTCCGCGATGGTGGAATCGAAACCGGACGCCTGGCGGACGATCGTTCACCAGATCGAGGACACCGGCGCCGATGGTATCGAATTGAACTACGGGTGTCCTCATGGCATGAGCGAGCGCGGCATGGGTTCGGCGGTGGGGCAGGTGCCGGAGTATTGCGAACAGATCACGCGTTGGGTGATGGACGGCGCCAAAATTCCGGTGATCGTCAAGCTGACGCCGAACATCACCAACATTGTTTATCCCGCGCGCGCGGCCGTACGCGCGGGCGCGAGCGCTCTTTCCCTGATCAACACGATCAATTCCATTACGGGGATCGATCTGGACACGTTCGAAACCGAGCCGAGCATCGGCGGCAGGGGCGGACATGGAGGCTACGCGGGTCCGGCGGTGAAACCGGTTGCGCTGAACATGGTCGCCGCGGTGTGCAATGACGAAGAAGTTCGCAAAGCTCCGGTTCCCGTTTCCGGGATGGGGGGAATTTCGACGTGGAAAGATGCGGTGGAGTTTCTTCTGCTGGGCGCCGGGAGCCTCCAGATCTGCACCGCGGTCATGCATTATGGCTACCGGATTATCGAGGATCTATGCGACGGTCTTGCGAACTGGATGGATTCCAAAAACTTCCGAACAATTGCCGATTTTCGCGGCCGCACCTTGAGCCGGATCGCGGATTTCAAAGATTTCAACCTGTCCTTCCGCGCGGCCGCGCGCATAGACGAAGCGCGCTGCATCAAATGTAATCTCTGCTACGCGGCCTGCAACGACGCGGCGCACCAGTGCATCGACCTCATCGATTCCTCAGGCAAGGCAGTTCAGCCCTACGCGTGGGACGCGGCATCGAACGGGCGGGCCGAGGCGGTTGCGAACCGGCCGCAGCCTCGCGTCCGGGAAGGGGATTGTGTCGGCTGCCGTCTTTGTTATAACGTCTGTCCGGTGGAGAAATGCATCGAGATGGCCGAGGTTCCTTCCGGGCGCGACGCGGTCACGTGGGATCAACTTGCGAAAGCGAGGCCCGAAGTGACCGAAGACTGGGAGGCTATGCAGCAATATCGCAAGGCTGTGGGGATCAAGGTTCATTGAAATGGCTTTGCTGATCCGCAACGCGCAGATTGTCAACGCCGACTCGCAATCGAGAGGCGACATCTGGATTGAAAACGAGACGATCACGCGCATCGGGGCCGCTCTGGAGGCGCCGCCCGAGGCCGAAGTGATCGATGCCGGAGGCCGCATGGTCTTTCCCGGCTTTATCGATCCGCACGTTCACATCTACTTGCCCTTCATGGCGACCTTCGCCAAGGACACGCACGAAACCGGAAGCATCGCGGCGTTAGCGGGGGGCACGACGACGTTCATCGAAATGGCCTGCCCGTCGCGCCTCGAGGATACGCTCGAAGGCTATCAGCTCTGGAAGAGCAAAGCGAGCGGGGCAAGCGCCTGCGACTACACCTTCCACATGGCTGTAACCCGATTCGAGTCTCACACGGAAGGTCAGCTCCGGGACATCGTGGCCGATGGAACCGCGTCGTTCAAGATCTTTTTGGCGTACAAAAATTTTTTCGGCATAGACGACGGCGAGATGTACCGGACGCTCGATCTCGCAAAGAGGCTCGGAGTCATCGTCACCGCGCACTGCGAAAACGCGGAGTTGGTTGCGCGGCTGCAAGACTCTCTTCTCGCGCAGGGCAAAACCGGACCGGAATGGCACGAACGCAGCCGTCCCGAATCGGTGGAAGCGGAAGGCACGTTTCGCTTTGCTACGTTTCTGGAAACGACCGGCGCGGCAGGATACGTCGTTCATCTTTCCTCGAAAGGCGCGCTCGATGCCGCGACGTCGGCGAAGAGGAGGGGTGTCAGGATCTGGGTCGAATCGGTTCTTCCTCATTTTCTGCTCGATAAGAGCTACGCCGAGCGCCCCGGTGTCGAAGGAATGAAGTACGTGATGTCGCCACCGCTGCGAGATAAGAGAAACCAGCCGATACTGTGGGACGGTTTGGCTTCCGGGGCGATCGACACGGTCGGCACCGATCATTGCCCGTTCGATACTTCGCAAAAACTTTTAGGACGGGACGCCTTCACGACGATCCCGAACGGCATTCCCGGGATCGAAGAGCGCGTCATTTTGATGTACACCTACGGCGTGAAGCGCGGGAGCCTCCCGCTCGCGCGATTCGTCGACGCGCTGAGCACTCGTCCGGCGAAACTGTTCGGCCTATTCCCGCGTAAAGGGGCTGTCACGGCCGGCGCCGACGCCGATCTGGTGATTTGGGACGACAGCTACCGCGGGAGGCTGAGCGCCGCCGCTCAACACAGCAATTGCGATTACAGCGGATTCGAAGGGATGGAGATTGAAGGGCGGCCTTCGGTGGTGACCGTTCGCGGAAAGGTTCAGGTTCGGGACGGGAAATTCGTGGGTGAGCGTGGACGCGGCCGTTTCCTCAAACGCGAGCCTTCCTATTCTTAAACGATGATGGTAAATCCCCGCAGAACGATCGACGAATTAAAAGAGCTTCGCGCGCTCACGGCCGACGAAAACGGCGCGCAACGAATCGCCTGGACCGATCAGTGGCTAAAGGCTCGGCAATGGTTCACGGGGAAACTCGCAGACCTACCCGTGGAAGATCGCCTTGATGCGGCGGGGAATCGCTGGATCACGCTGCGCGGCGAATCGGAAAGAGCGCTCGTCCTCGGGAGTCATCTCGATTCGGTCCCGAACGGCGGGTGGCTCGACGGGTGTCTCGGCGTGATGACCGGGTTGGAGGTGCTTCGCGGATTCATCGCGAAATATAATGGCCGCCCGCCGGTCACGATTCGCCTGGTGGATTTCGCCGACGAGGAAGGCGCCCGGTTCGGACGCAGCCTGCTCGGATCTTCTGCCGTCGCAGGCACGCATTCGATCGATGCCGATCGAGGCCGGGCCGACCGCGACGGGATCCGTCTGGAGGACGCGCTCCGCCGGTGTGGCGTCGAAATCGACCGTTTCCCGGAAGCCGAAGGCGAACGCAAGAACGCAGCCGCCTATCTCGAGCTGCACATCGAACAGGGTCCGGTTCTCGAATCGCTGAACCTGCCGCTTGGAGTGGTGCTCGGAACAAAAGGCGTTGAGCGCCATGCCATTACGTTTCACGGCCAGGAAGCGCATTCCGGCTCGACGCCGATGACGTCCCGTCGCGACGCGCTGGCGGCCGCCGCCAAACTGGCGCTCGAAATTCGAACGATCGCAGGCAGGCATCCGGATGCTGTCTGCACGATGGGCAGCGTCAAAACTTTTCCTGGCATTGTTACCGCGGTGGCCGGCCGCTGCGAAGCTACACTCGATCAGCGCGACCTCGATCCGGAAATCCTGGCGCAAATGTACCGCGAAGCACGGGAAGCGAGCGGCCGGTTTGCCTCAGAGGAACGCTGCACTGTCGAATGGTCGCGGATCTGGTCGATCGAGCCTGTTCCCTTCGCGCCGCCATTAATCGAACTTTGTGAACAGGCGATTCTCGAAACGGCGGGCGTGTCGCACCGGCTGCCGTCCGGTCCCCTGCACGACGCCGCGGAGATGTCGCGCGGCGGCGTCCCGGCTGTGATGATGTTCGTCCAGTCGCTCGCCGGGATCAGCCATAACAAAATCGAAAACACCCGGGAGGAGCATCTCGAACTCGCCGTCCGGGCATTCGCGCGCCTGGCGGAAAAGGCTGCTTCCTGGATCCTGATAAAAGGATAGACATGAAGATCACGCGCATCTTTCTTGCTGCGATGGGCTCCACGGCTCTTTTCGCCCAAAATCCACCGGTGCTCGGCGAGGATACCGTCAAGATTTCCGCATCAGGAACACACAAATATGAAGCCGAAGAACACAATCTGCCTCTGGTTCGATAAGGACGCGCACGAAGCGGCGCGCTTTTATTCCCGCACTTTTCCAAACAGCGAAGTGATCGCCGTTCACCAAGCCCCCGGCGACTATCCGGGCGGCAAGAGAGGGGATGTATTGACGGTGGAGTTCACAGTTCTGGGCATTCCCTGTCTCGGCCTCAACGGAGGTCCGGCGTTCCGGCACACTGAGGCTTTTTCGTTCCAGATCGCGACGGAGAATCAGGAAGAGACGGACCGCTACTGGAACGCGATCGTCGGCAACAGCGGGACGGAAAGCGCGTGCGGCTGGTGTAAAGACCGCTGGGGCATCTCCTGGCAGATCACACCGCGGGCGCTCACCGACGGCCTGGCGGCTGGAGGCGATGAGGCAAAGCGCGTCTTCGAGGCGATGATGACGATGAAGAAAATCGACGTCGCCGCCATCGAGGCAGCGCGGAGAAGCTGACGCGGAACACACTGAAACGACGTAGGCATTTTCAGGAGACCCAATGAAGCGGACGTGGACGATCATAGGGGTACGCGATGTGGCGGACAGCTTCAGATGGTACCAGGCGCTGTTCGGTCAGCCGGCTACCGCTCCGGCCCATGAATACTTTGGGCAAGTGCTCGATTCTGATGGAACGGTCTTGCTCTGTCTCCACAAATGGGGCGCTCACGAGCATCCCTCGTTGATGAGCCCCGATTCCGGGACGCCTGGCAACGGCCTCCTGTTGTTCTTCCGAGTCGATGATTTCGATCTGGCGCTGCAAAGGGCGCGCTCTCTCGTCAGCCGGTTCGAAGAGGAACCGCACGTGAATCCGAACACTCGCACCAAGGAATTCTCGCTGCGGGATCCGGACGGTTATTACGTTACGATAAGCGCGCTCTCTGCGGGCTAGAGATGGAGCGTATTGATAACATCGCTACCGATTCTCACTCGCTCTCAACTCCGGCCGGTGCGTGCCCGACGCCGGTTCGAGTTTTTCGGGCGTCAGCGGGCGGAGAAGCTGGCTTTCAGGAAGTCGCGATTCATCCGGCTGATGACGTCGAGGCGAATTCCTTTCGGACATACGGCTTCGCATTCGCCGATGTTGGTACATTGACCGAAGCCTTCCTGATTCATCTGCGCGACCATGCGGAGCGCACGCGAGGATCGTTCAGGCTGGCCTTGAGGAAGCAGTCCGAGATGCGAGACTTTTGCGCCGGTGAACAGAGACGCGCTGGCGTTGGGGCAGGCGGCTACGCAGGCTCCGCAGCCGATGCAGGCGGCGGCGTCCATGGCCCGGTCGGCGGATTCTTTGGGGACCAGAATCGTGTTGGCGTCGCGCGCTCCACCGGCTTGGGTGGAGATATAGCCTCCGGCGGAGATGATGCGGTCGAAGGCGCTGCGATCGACCATCAGGTCGCGCAAGACCGGAAACGCTTTGGCTCGCCAGGGTTCGAGATAGAGTTCCTCGCCGTCGCGGAAGTGGCGCAGAGTGAGCTGGCAGACGGTGGTTTTGGGCAGCGGTCCGTGGGCGATGCCGTTGATCATGAATCCGCAGGAGCCGCAGATGCCTTCACGGCAATCGTGCTCGAAGGTGACGGGATCTTCGCCTTTGAGGATCAGGTCCTCATTGAGCACGTCGAGTGCTTCGAGCATAGACATATCGGGGTTGAGGTTCGAGCTTTCGTAGCGCACCATTTTGCCCGGTGAGGTCCGACTGGGTTGGCGCCAGATGTGGAAGGTCAGTTTCATTTTTATCAGCGCAGGGCGGCGAAAGGCCTGGGGCCGGCGGTCACTTGTAGCTCCTTTGGCTCGGGTGGACGTAGTTGAAGGTGAGCGGCTCTTTGTTTAGCAAAGGGGGGGCATCCGGGCCGTTGTACTGCCAGGCGGCCACGTAGGAATAATGTTCGTCGTCGCGCAAAGCCTCGCCGTCCGGAGTCTGATACTCCTCGCGGAAGTGGCCGCCGCAGGATTCGTTGCGGCAGAGGGCGTCGATGCACATGAGCTCGCCGAGTTCGAAGAAATCCGCGACTCGCCCGGCTTTTTCCAAAGACTGATTAATTTCCTTTGCGGATCCGGGGACTTTGACGTCGCGCCAATATTCTTCTCGGAGCTCGCGGATTTTGCCAATCGCGTATTCGAGGCCCTGCGCCGTCCGGGACATGCCGCAGTAATCCCAGATCAGTTTGCCAAGCTGGCGATGGAACGAGTCTACCGTGCGAGTGCCGCGGGTATCGAGAAGGCGGCGCGTGCGGCCGGCAACTTCCTCCTGCGCGGCGCGGAATTCTTCGTGGTCCGGCCCGATTTTTTCCAGCTTGTTGGCCGCAAGGTAGTTGCCGATTGTGTAGGGAATGATGAAGTAGCCGTCGGACAAGCCTTGCATGAGCGCGCTGGCGCCAAGACGGTTCGCGCCGTGATCGGAAAAATTCGCTTCCCCGATGACGAAGAGGCCGGGGATCGTGGACATCAGGTGATAATCGACCCACAGGCCACCCATCGTGTAATGAATCGCCGGATAGATGCGCATCGGGACTTTGTAGGGATTTTCGCCGGTGATGCGCTCATACATTTCGAAGAGATTGCCATAGCGCTCCTCGATCGTTTTCTGGCCGAGGCGCTTGATGGCGTCGGCGAAGTCGAGATAGACGCCGAGTCCGCTCTCTCCGACGCCCCGGCCTTCGTCGCAGACGGCTTTCGCGTTGCGGCTGGCGACGTCTCTCGGAACGAGGTTGCCGAAACTCGGGTAGCGGCGCTCCAGATAATAATCGCGCTGATCCTCGGGAATATCGTTGGGCTTGCGCCTGTCTCCCTTTTCGAGAGGGACCCAGATGCGGCCGTCGTTGCGGAGCGATTCGCTCATTAAGGTGAGCTTTGATTGATAGTCGCCGCTGACAGGGATACAGGTCGGATGGATCTGCGTGAAGCAGGGATTGCCAAAGGCTGCGCCGCGTTTATAGGCTCGCCAGATAGCGGTGCAGTTCGAACCTTTGGCGTTCGTGGAAAGAAAATAGACGTTTCCGTAGCCGCCGGTGCCGAGAACGACGGCGTCGGCGACATGCGAATCGATCTCGCCGGTGACGAGGTTGCGGGTAACGATGCCGCGGGCTTTGCCGTCGATGACGACGAGGTCGAGCATCTCATGGCGAGGGAACATGGCGACGCGTCCTGCATCCACCTGCCGTTCGAGGGCTTGATAAGCGCCGAGAAGGAGTTGCTGGCCGGTCTGGCCCCGGGCGTAGAAGGTTCGCGAGACCTGGGCCCCGCCAAAGCTGCGATTGGCGAGGGTTCCGCCGTATTCGCGGGCGAAGGGGACGCCTTGAGCGACGCACTGATCGATGATATTGACGCTGATCTGGGCGAGGCGATAAACGTTGGCCTCGCGGGCGCGGAAGTCTCCGCCTTTGACGGTGTCGTAGAACAGGCGATAGATGCTGTCGCCGTCGTTCTGATAATTTTTCGCCGCGTTGATTCCGCCCTGCGCGGCGATGGAATGCGCCCGCCGCGGCGAATCCTGGAAGCAGAAACACTTGACGTTGTAGCCGAGTTCGGCAAGCGTCGCCGCGGCCGATCCTCCGGCGAGGCCGCTGCCCACGACGATGATCGTGTATTTACGTTTGTTCGCGGGATTGACCAGTTTCATTTCGAACCTGGTCTTGTCCCAGGCGCTTTCAATGGGGCCGCCCGGCACGCGCGAGTCCAGGGTCAAGGTTCCCGCGCGTATCGCGACGGACGGATCGAGTTCGGTGAGAAGTTCCATTTATAAGACTTGCGGGATCACGCGGAGCACCACCGCGATCGGGATGGAGATGAATCCGAAAAAGATGAACAGCGCGATGAATGAGGCGAGCCGCCGGATGAGGGGCGTGTGGCGCGGATGATAGAACCCGAGCGTTTGGAAAAGGCTCCACAGTCCGTGGCGGAGATGCATACAGAGCAGGCCCATCGCGACGATGTAGAAAAAGGAAACGGCGGGAACGCGGAACCCTTCGATGACGTTTCCGTAGGCATCGAACTCGTGATAAGGAGTGCCCCCGACGCCGAAAGTGAATTGCATCAGGTGATAGATGACGAAGGCGGCAATGATCGGGCCGCTCCAGTACATGGTGCGGGAGGCGTAATCAGATCCGGCGTTGCGCTTCTTGACGTAGCCGACCGGGCGCGCGTCGGACTTGGTGACGGCGAGCTGGAGTGAACTCCAGATGTGAGCGATGACGGAGACCAGCAGAACGACACGCGTGGGCCAGACGATTTCGGGAAGATGCCGTAGCGTGCGGGCATAGCCGTTGAAGGCATCCGGTCCGAGAAAAATTTGGAGATTGCCGAGGAGATGGCCGATGACGAATCCGCCCAGAATGGCTCCGGTAACGGCCATGACGGCTTTTTTTCCTATCGTTGTCTGCCAGAATTTCCAAGCTCGGGCGGGCCTGGGAAGCCCGGCTGCGGTAGCACTCATTCGATTGTGGAAGATCCCTAAATTTTGATGATAGCGCGAGGGCGGAAGATTCATGTGGCCGACTCGATTGAAAAGAGGTTCGCAATCCGGCGCCGGGGAACAGCCGGCGGCCATCCCGCGGGCGGCGGGCGCGGCGAAAAAAGAAGTCGCGCGATCCTTTGTTTACCACTACGATGAGATCAGGATGCTTGCCGGCTAATGCTCGAACTGCGATCTGTCTCGAAGGAATTTGCGGCGCACCGCGCGGTGGCGAACGTATCGCTGCGAGTGGAGCGCGGGGAATTCTTTTCTCTGCTCGGGCCGTCGGGATGCGGGAAAACGACCACGCTGCGAATGGTGGCGGGGTTCGAATCCCCGACGTCGGGCGAGGTGTGGCTGAACGGATCGCGAATCGATCACCTGGCGCCGTATGAACGTAACGTAAACACGGTCTTTCAAAGCTATGCGCTCTTTCCACATTTGACGGTGCGGGGGAACGTCGAGTTCGGACTGAAGAGGAAGCGAGTGAATGGAATCGACAAGCGCGTTGCGAAGGTTTTGGAGCAGGTTCGGCTGAGCGGAAAGGAATCGCGGCTGCCGTCGGAATTGTCGGGCGGGGAAAGGCAGCGGGTCGCATTGGCCCGTTCCCTGGTGCTGGAGCCGGACGTGTTGCTGCTCGACGAGCCGCTTTCGGCGCTCGATCCGCTATTGAGGAAGCAGGTCCGCGCGGAGCTGAAAGATCTACAGCGCCGTGTGGGCGTGGCGTTCCTGTTTGTGACGCACGATCAGGAAGAAGCGCTGGCGATGTCGGATAGGATCGCGGTGATGAACGGCGGGCTGGTGGAGCAGGTCGGGACACCACAGGAAATCTATCAGCGGCCTCGGACGCGGTTTGTCGCGTCATTTCTGGGGGCGATGAACTGGGTGGATGGGATCGGCGTTCGGCCGGAGTGTACGCGGATTGCGAGAGCCGGGCGGCGGGCGACGGTCAAGCGTTGCGTGTTTCTGGGGCCGGTGGTGCACGTCGAGGCTCGGCTGGAGAATGGCGAGACGATGACGGCGCAGGTTGCCGCAGGCGACGCGAGATTCTCGGAAGGGGACGGGGTTTATTTAGCTTGGGACGCGGCGGACGAGCTTCGATTCGAGTAGCTTTTCTGGCTCCAGCGGCGGCGTTGATGACGGTGACGCTCGGGGTCCCCTCGGCGATCATTCTTGCGTATTCATTCCTGTCGCGCGGAGCTTACGGCGGCGTTGAGCAGCCATGGACGCTTGAGGATTTCGCGCGGTTGTTCGACCCGTTGTACGGCTCGATTTTTTTGCGATCCTTCGGGATCGCGGGAGCCGCGACGATACTCTGCATCGCGCTGGGATTCCCGCTGGCCCTGTTTATCGCGCGCAGTCCGAGGAAAAATCTTTATTTGAGTCTCGTGATTTTGCCGTTCTGGACGTCGTTTTTGATCCGGACTTACGCGTGGATGTTTTTGCTGCGCGACACAGGGCTGATCAACACGACGCTGGCCGGATTGCATGTGATCCGGGAGCCGCTGCCGCTGCTCTATAACGATGGAGCGGTTCTGCTTGGTCTCGTGTATGGATTCCTGCCGTTCGCGGTGCTTCCTTTATACGCCACGCTCGAGCGGATGGATAAGAGTCTGCTGGAGGCGTCGGCGGACTTGGGCGCGCGCCCCTGGGAGACGCTCGCGCGGGTGACGATTCCGTTGTGTGCTCCGGGAATTCGCGCCGCGGCGATTCTGGTGTTCGTGCCTTGCCTGGGAACTTATCTGACTTCGGATCTGCTGGGCGGATCGAAGACGATTCTGATCGGGAATCTCGTGCAGAATCAGTTTACGGCGTCACGGGACTGGCCGTTCGGCGCGGCGGCATCTGTGGCGCTGATGATTGCGGCAATCGGGCTGTTGTTCGCGGTCCGGCGCCGGGGCGAGGAACTGCTGTGAACAAGGGAACCAAAAGCCAGGGGTCGGGAATCAGGATTCTTTCGCTGTACGCTGTGCTGATTTACGCGTTTTTGCACGTTCCTTTGGTCATTTTGGCGGTTTTTAGCTTCAATAAGTCCCGTTTTACGGTCTGGGAAGGATTCTCGCTGCGGTGGTACCGGTTCGATCGCGAACTGATCGAGGCGGCAGGGAATAGTCTGATTATCGCGATCTGCGCGACGTTATTCGCCACGGTGATCGGGACCATGGCGGCGTATGGGTTGTGGAAGCGGCCGTCGGGTCTGCTAGCGGGTTCGATGTATCTGTCGCTGGTGACGCCCGAGATTGTCACGGGAGTTTCGCTGCTGGCGTTTTTCCAATGGGCATTTCGTTTTCTGCATCTGAGGCTCGGGATGCACACGGTGATCCTGGCGCATGTGGCGTTTTCGGTGGCGTATGTCGCGGTGGTGGTGCTCGCACGGCTGCGAGCGTTCGATCCGGCTCTGGAAGAAGCCGCGATGGATTTGGGCGCGAATGAATTCGGGGCGTTTCTCAGAGTCACTCTGCCGTTTCTCGCTCCCGCGGTAGCGGCCGCCGCGATGCTGGCCTTTACCGTTTCCATCGACGATTATGTGATCACGAGCCTGGTAGCGGGAATCGACTCGCAGACTCTGCCGATGGTGATTTATGCGATGGCACGGCGGGGGGTGAGCCCGGTGCTGAACGCGGTGTCGACGGTGATCGTAGTCGCATTGGGGACGATCGTGCTTATCTCGGAAAGGCTCAGATCGGCATGAACAGGCGCGTTTTTCTGATGGGCGCCGCGGGCATCGCCGGGTGCTCGCGATCAGAACCGCGGCTGAATGTTTACAACTGGTCGGACTACATCGGCGGGGAGACGATTGCAGATTTCGAGCGCGAATTCCGCGTGCGGATTCGCTACGGCACGTACGAGAGCGCGCCCGAGATGCTGGCGAAGGTGATGTCCGGGAATTCAGGATGGGACGTGGTTTTCCCCTCGGCGGAGTTTGTCCAGCCGATGATCGGGATGAACCTGTTGCAGCCGTTGAGGCATGATTGGCTTCCGCATCTGAACGCGCTCGACGACCAGTTCCGGAGTCCGAAGTGGGATCCGGCACTTGAGTACACGGTTCCGTATATGCATGGAACGACGGGAATCGCCTATCAGAAGCCGCTCGGCGTGACGGCATGGCGCGATCTGTGGGAAGAGCGGATGCGTGGAAGGATCACGATGCTCGACGATCCGCCGGAAGTCTTCGGGGCATGTCTGAAAAAAATAGGCGATTCCGTGAATAGCGGGGCAACCGGCGAATTGCAGAACGCCGCGCGCGAAGCGATTGCGCAAAAGCGGCTGCTGCGGGCATATCTCAACGCCGAAGTCCGGGATCAATTGATCGCCGGCGATGTTGCGGCCGCTCAGGCTTGGGCGGTGACGGCGGGGCAGGCGATTGCGGCTGCGCCCGATCGGCTCGCCTATGCGTTTCCGGCCGAGGGATTCGCGAGGTACGCGGACACGGTGGCGATTCTGCGAGAAAGCCGCCGCCCGGAGATGTCGCACCGGTTTATCGATTTTTTGTTGCGTCCCGAGGTCGCCGCAAAGATCGTCGAGGCGACGCAGACCGCAACGGCGAACGCGGGAGCTCTGAAACTGCTGCCGGCCGGCATCCGCGAAAATCCGGTGTTGTATCCGCCGCAGGAAGTTCTGGCGCGGGGTGAGTGGTTTGAGCCGCAAACGGCTGTATCGCAAAAACTTCGCGATCGATTGTGGACGGAAATTAAGAGTTCCTAATAAACTAGGAATAAGTAAATGCAGCAGTTTTTTCTGCCGGTAGCGCCGAAACTGACGATCACAGCGGTGATCGACATACTTGCGGTCGCGCTGCTGATTTATCAGTTCATTACAATCGTGCGCGGACGGCGGGCGGCCCATGTGCTTACAGGGCTGTGGATTCTCGTTCTGGTGTACGTGATCGCGGTTTGGGCCCGCCTCGAACTGCTGAGGGCGGTGTTGACGAATCTGGCGCCGTACACCGCGATCGCGCTGATCGTTATTTTTCAATCGGAGATCCGGCGGCTTCTGGCGAGGATCGGGCGGAGCCGGTGGCTCGGTCTTGGCGGACAGCTCGAGCGGCGCGAGATGTACGACGAAATTCTACTCGCGATGGAAGAAATGGTTGAGATGAAGACAGGGGCGCTGATCGTGATCGAGCAGGAAATCGGCCTGAGGACGTTCGTCGAGAGCGGAGTATCGCTCGATTCCATCGTTTCACGCGACCTTCTGATTGCGATTTTTCACGCCGGCGGACCTCTGCATGACGGCGCGGTGATCGTGCAGGGAAACCGCATCGCCGCGGCGGCATGTTTCCTTCCACTGACGATGAATCCGCAGTTACAGAGGAGGTTGGGGACGCGGCATCGCGCGGCGATCGGAGTTACGGAAGAGACCGACGCTATCGCTCTGGTAATTTCTGAAGAGACTGGCCAGATTTCAATTGCCTCGCGGGGCGAGATCGAACCGGACGTGACGCTGGAGCGGGTTCGCGACAGGCTATCGCGGCAATCGTCGCGCGGGCGCAAGGCCGACATGGTGCATGAGCCGCACTGGAACCGCGCAAACCTCGATTCATAACCTGGATTCGTAACCATGAGCTGGCGCTGGCTAACCCGAAATTTTCTCTGGAAGCTGGGTGCGCTCGCGCTCTCGATTGCCTTGTGGTTCGCCATCGTGGGGGAGCCGGAACTGGTGACGACGCGAACGGTACCGCTTTTGTACAAGAATCTGCCGCGCGATCTGCTGATCGGGCAGAACGCGGTTGACGCGGTGCATGTGGAGTTGCGGGGTCCGGCGGGACGGCTGACGTCGTCAAGTCTTGCAGACCTGGCGGTGCTGCTCGATCTGGCAAGCGTGACGGGTCCGGGAGAGCGTACTTTTACCCTCTCGGATTCGGATCTGCATTTGCCGGAGGGCGTGGTCTTTCTCCGCGCGATCCCCTCGCAACTGCGACTGCGCTTTGCGCGGAAAAAGTCAAAAGAGGTTCCGGTGGAGGTTCGTTTGGGGTCTAATCTTCCACCGGGGTATACCGTCGTGAAGCGCGAGGTTTTTCCGGAGACGCTACAGGTCGCCGGGCCCGAGGGGCGGGTGGATGCGGTCACGGCGGCGCAGACGGATGCGATCGATCTCGCCGGTGTCACCGGCTCGCGGGAGATCGAAGTGAACACATTTCTATCGGACCCGCAGGTATGGCTTGAGTCGTCTCCGATTGTGCGGGTGAAACTGACGGTCGAAAGGCGTGCAAACTAAAGATGCGGCAACTCTTCGGAACGGATGGGATGCGCGGGGTGGCGGGGGAATATCCGCTCGACCCCAGGACGACGTTCGCGGTGGGCGTGGCGCTGGCGCGCTGGGTTTCGGTGCATCACATGAATCCCGAAATCGTCATCGGGATGGACACCCGCGAATCCGGCCCCTGGATCGCGGAGCATGTCGCGGGCGGGCTTGCCCGCGAAGGCGTGAAGGCGCGATTTGCCGGGCTCATCACGACTCCGGGGATCGCGCATGTGACTCGCACCGGTCCTTTCGCGGCCGGCGTGATGATTTCGGCTTCCCACAATCCATACCGCGATAACGGGATCAAGATTATCGATCATTCGGGATTCAAACTGCCCGACGAACAGGAGCACGAACTGGAGCGGGATATTCTCGCGTTTTCGGGCGAGCCAGATCCGGTGAAGCTTCGGATCGACGAGGGGCTGGACCGGGAGTACGTCGAACACCTGGCGGCGACCCTTCCTGCGGGAATTGATGGGATGAGGATCGTAATGGACGGCGCGCACGGATCTGCCACGCATCTCGCTCCGGCGCTCTTCGGCCGGCTAGGCGCGAAGGTGACCAAGATCGGGTGCGCTCCGGACGGACGGAATATCAATCTGAACTGCGGGTCACTGCATTTGGAAGAGCTACGCGCGAAGGTGCTGGAGACGGGCGCCGAGGCCGGGGTCGCGTTCGATGGCGATGCGGATCGCGCGCTGTTCGTCTCTCATTCGGGAAAGATTGTGGATGGAGACGCAGCGATGCTGATCACAGCGCTGCCGCTGCACGCGCGCGGGCGGCTGAAGGAAGTGGTCGCGACGGTGATGTCGAACCTCGGTTTGGAGCGGGCGCTGAAGCGGCATGGGATCGGCCTGGTGCGGACGCCTGTGGGGGATAAATATGTTCTGGAGGAGATGGTGAAACGCGATGCTCCGCTTGGCGGCGAGCAGAGCGGTCACGTGATATTCCGGGATTACGCGACCACGGGCGATGGAATGCTGACTGCGCTGCGCGTGTTCGAAGTGATGCACGAAACCGGGCGCGATCTGGATTCGCTGACCGAAGAGCTGGAAGTATACCCGCAGTTGCTGGTGAACGTCCGGGTAAAGGAGCGCCGCGCATTGGGTGAACTGGCCGGCGTGAACGCGGAGATTCGCCGCGCGGAATCGGAATTCGGCGATGCAGGGCGGGTTTTGGTCCGGTTTTCCGGGACCGAGCCGCTCGCCAGAGTGATGGTGGAAGGGCCGGAGATCGGGCGCGTGCAATATTTCGCAAACAGTATCGCGGATGCGATCCGCAGCGAGCTGGGGGCTTAACGAGCTGCCATACTTTTCACAGTGCCCGCACGATTTTCGCAATGCAGATTGCCTGGCCGACATGACGTTGGGTGTGCTCGGCGATGTGGGTAAGCAAGCCGATCACTGTCGTCGGCAGCTTCTTTCGTCCGACTCCGCGCGGTTCGACGAGCTTGGATAAATCGAGCCGGCGCACAACGGCCTCGGCCGCCGCGAGGTGTCCATTCAGTTCATCGAACAGTTGCGCGCGCGATTCACCTGGCCCCATTTCCGCATCGAGCGCCTTGAGCTGCGCTTCTGAAAGCTGCTGTTCCTGGAGGTAGGTCATCAGCCGGTCTGTGCTTCGTCCGATGTGGCGGATGTGGAATCCCACGGGGCCGAGTCCAGCCGGCCTGGCCCACAACTGCCCGGTCGAGAATGCCGCGGTGTGAAACTCCAGATCTTCGCGCGCCTGAATGAACGAAAAAAGAACCGGCATCAGCGGCGCGGGAACGTCCGCGATCGGTCCTCTGAGCCACGGTTCCGGAAGCTTCACGACGACACGCTTTGTGGCTACGGCTTAACGGAAACCTTGACGTGGGCGAATGTCCAGCAGCACTGCTCGCCTCCGCCGCCATCGCCCGAATAGTCGTTGGCCACGACGTGGAGAACGTATTCTCCGGGCTGGCTGAACTTCGCGGCGGCAGTCGCCTTTCCGCTGAATTTCGCTCCGTTTTTCGGATCGAGTCTCTCCACCGGCGGACGATCCGGTGTAAACATAACCTCGCCTGGACCTCGATACTTCGTCCAATGGATCGTCACGGGAGTGCCCATCGTTCGGGGACGAACCCCTGAAAGAGTCGTCCATTTTTCATCGTCCGATACAAATACGGTGAGGCTAAGCGGCTCGCCGACCGAAGTTGTCCGGGCGACGGTCAGGCCGAGAGGTCCCTGGACGCTTTGGCCGGATTCCTCAAAACTGAGCAATGGCGGGGTATTGCCCACGGCTTCCTCGCGGAAGGGGGATATTTCGTAATCCGGATGCAGGCTTGCCGGGATCACCGACGTTTTTCCGCCGGCCGTGATCGTCCACGTAATCTTGTTGGTTCCGAAATCCTTCGGGACGCGGACTCCGAACATCCCCCACTGCCGCATCGGGAGAAAGTGCGTTGGCTGTCCGCGATCGGGGCCGCCGGGTTCGATTTTGTTATCCGGGCCGATAGGAATGTCGAACTCCTGCTTCGCGTCCCGGTTGAAATACCCGAGCAGGAGGGTGAAACTTCCATCCGGATTCTTAAACCAGCCTTCGAAAGCTCCCGTGATTCCCGTTTTCTTTTCAGGGGCGGGAGCCCCGGACTGCGCACAAAGCATCGCGCCCGCGGCGATGGTCAGAAGCAGTGATCTCATCGCTGATTCTGCTGCTCACCTGTCTGCGGCGCCGATTTCTTGTGAGCCGCTGCCCATTCCTTATAATCTTCTTCCGAAATGTAGGTGACGTTCATCCAGGCATGGCACATTTCGTCCACCGTGCGATCGCCGTAGCCGACCCACTGGTCCGGATCCGGGTTATTGGGATTGGCGGCCGTGTTATCGTGCCACGCGGTCACGTGAATCGTCGTGCCTTTCGGAAACACCGGGGCTGCGTCGTCGGCGTAGATGTAGTTCGTCATCCAATTGAAATTGAAATTCGGGACGTAGCTTACCATCTGTTTCGTGCCATCGGGCAGAATGGCTTCGACGGACATCGCCTTGCCGCGGAAATGCATGTGCGGCTGGAAATTTTCAAGCCGCGCCGGACGGCTCAGGACAGTGAATCCTTCATTCTTCGAAACTTCGTTAGGTCCGATGTCGAGGTAACGGCCGGACCGTCCCTGGAAGGCCGTGAGGGTGGTGCGATACTTCGGCTCCTGTCCTTTGGGATACAGCCAGACACCCAATTCGACATGGTCGCGAATCGCCTCGCCGACTGCATGAAGGTGGATATCCCACGAAATCTGAGCGCCGGGCAGCAGGAGCTTGCCGGTATTGGGGCGATACATGTCGTATTGCTTGCCGATGGCCCATTCCATCAGCATTCCGCGCCGTTCGAAATTCGGATCGGCTCCCGGCTCATCCTGGGCGAGATAAGCGACTGCATGATGCGTGATTCTGCGTCCGGCCAGGGTTCCTGGACGAATCTCGACGGCGCGAACCCAGCGCGGTTCGGTCACGGGGATGTTCGTCAAAGGGCGCCACCAGACGTCCTGATGATGCGCGGCCATCGTATACGGCTCGGACTTGATGACGAAGTCGGGCTGCCCGAGTTCCTTCGCCGCCTGCCATTCGTTATCGGTTGGCCACTGTTTGGCCGGAGGCATGTCCTTCGGATTGCCCAGCGGGGCGCCGCCGTCCACCCACGCGACGATCGTCGCGATCTGCTTGTCATTTAACGAACGATCGTTGGCGAAGTGCGTCACGCCGACCGTCTTATCGATGTGCCACGGCGGCATTTGCCGTGTGGCCACGCGTTGCTTGATGGATTTGGCCCAGGGCCGGGTTTCTTCGTAGGTCACGAGCGACATCGGCGCCATCGAGCCCTTGTGATGGCAGTCCTGGCATTTCTCCTGAAAAATCGGCGCGACGTCTTTTGCAAACGTCACCGGCGGGGTGGTGTCGGCGGCCATCGAAATTCCCGCGACGGAGAAAAGGATCACTCCGCCGCTCAGCCAATGCAGGGACTTGTCCATCAATTCGCTCCTTTCGACTCTCCATTGTTATCTCACAATCCGGAGTTCAATGGGAATTCCCGGCTAAGCCGCAAGTTGTAGGCAAGAATCGTCTTGGCTGGTTTGTATCGCCGGACGAATTTCCCGGTTGGACTACGCAGGTAGGAACAAAAGGCCAAATGTGCGGAGATGCTTCCCCATCGTTTGCAGCGCGATGGAACCGGTAGCTGCTCCTGCGACGGGCCGACGCGCCGCGACCAGGTCTCCTTCCTCCGATGCCGGTCGCGGCGTCATTTCAAAATCCGTGAGTGCCGTCCATTCCTTGGCGCCGGATTTCCGCTTCTGCCCGGAACCAATCCTCATCCGACGAGCCGAGCGGACTTCCACGCTCCTGCCACAAACGGTAGGCCAGGTTCTGGATTTGCTGATGAAGTCCGGCCGGTGTCACAGATTCTTCACGGGCATTGTAAGCAGCAAACAGCCGGAGCGCCGCATAAGCGCATTCATCCACGCGCCGCGCATGCAAACGTAACAGGCGAGCTGACTCGGAAGGCGACGCCTTGACCAGCACTCGAAGCACATAGCTGCGCCGGAGATGGGGCGAAAGCCTCAACACCGTTTGAAGCTCGCCCGGACACGGCAAGGCGACTGTTTCGCCGCCAATCGAATTGTCCGTCTCATCTCTTGAGGCGGATTGCAGGATGGATCGAAACAGCGCCTCTTCGTCCTCGCGATCCGGATCCCACCGGGCGATGGCCTCGACTACGGCATCTTCCGCCAGGCGAGCGCTACGGGTCAAGAGATAAGCTGTGAAGAATCCCCGTGTGAGTATCTGTTCAACGGCGGATTCTCTTTCTGTCACTGTGGCAGCGCCTCCGAATGGCACGGCTCCCTCCTTATGGAGACTCTCTACTTGGACTCGTCAACTCGTCTCTCCGTTAGTATTCGCGCAATCGACCACGATTTTCCCGCGTCTTTGCCGCGGAATCCGGCCCGCGTACGCATCGGGCGCTTGCGATAGCGGGACGACGGTATCGACGAAGGTTCTTAAACGGCCTCGATCGATCAACGCGGCAATTTCGGCGAGTTGCCTCTGATTGGGTTCGACGATGAAGAATGCGTTGTTCAGACGGGGATCCGTTGAGTCTTCGACAGCCGACGCTATCGTGATCATCCTTCCGTTTTGCTTGAGTACTTCCCAGGAGCGATTGAGGATGTCGCCTCCGACGGTATCGAATACGAGGTCCATGTTCTTTGCGCGGTCCTCGAATCGTGAGTTCTGATAATCGATCGTTTCCTGCGCGCCGAGGCTTGCAACAAATTCACGGTTTCTTGCCGATGCGGTTGTGACGACGTAAGCTCCGTGCATACGCGCCAACTGGATCGCGAACGTTCCCACGCCGCCCGAGCCTCCTTGAATCAGAACCCGCTCGCCCGGTTGAAGTCTCCCGCGATCAAAAAGCCCTTGCCATGCCGTAAGGGCGCTGATCGGAACCGATGCCGCCTCGGTATGTGACAATCGCCCGGGCTTGGGCACGACCGCGGAGGCAGGAGCGGTGCAGTACTCGGCCATCGCTCCGCCGGCATACCAGTCGTTCATTCCGAAAACTTCAGAGCCAACTGCGGGCGACGGCACTCCGTCACCGGCCTCGGCCACGACCCCGGAGAATTCGTGACCGGGGACGGCGTCCACGCGAGCCTCCCCGGATCTTGTGTGCGTGGTCGGATACCAGCCCAATTCAGCCGGTGTGAGTCCCGCTGCCGATACCCGGATCAAGACCTCGCCGCGTGCAGGCTTGGGCTGAGGACCATCGCCGAGCACCACGGTTCCGGACCCGGTCCGGCGGATCAGTTTCACGGTTTCACGTTAGCGGCGCGCCGCCGGCGGCCGCTGATCAGGTACGTCGTCGCCCGCACCTCGAGCAATGGATCATCGGAAGCTTCGATGCCGTCCACCCGCGGGATCGGATCGAAGATGATCTTCCGCTGTTCGGCGTCGTTGTCAGCGATCACGCCAGTGATTTCGACCGTGCCGAAATCAAGAACTGGCCGTGAACTAGGCCAAACGGCAGTGGAGTCGTTTACGGGATCGCCCTCCGCGGCGATTTGAACTGAAATCCGCATCTTCACCGGCCCTTTGCCCAGCCTGCGGCGTAGTTCGTCGAAGAGAAAATTCGGGGATGCGTTGGCAGCGGCGGCTGAATCCAGGTATTCATTGGCCCCATCCGGCTGGATTCGATAGCGTCCGTACTGGCGAATCCCGCTGCCGTTGATGAAACGATACGCGCTTCTCGAAAAATACGATTCCGTCGCAAAGCTCGCTGGCATCGGTTTGGGAGCCTGGACGAATGCGAGCGCCGCGGGATGAGAGCCGAGGAATTTCTCAATCGGCGTCGGATGCGCGGCACCGGGGCCGCTTTGACGAATCGCTTGCAAAAACTCAACAAACTCCTCCGCCGTGCGCGCCGGGAATCCGTCCACCGAGTGGCCGATGATGTCCGTGTGGCTGTGCTCGGCCAGATGAAAACGGACCGCGAATCCGCGCGGACTGGCCTCGGGATGATTGTCGGGAATCGTCGGGATGCCGGCGAAGTCAGAAAAGCGAACCGTTACGGGCGTCGAACCGCGTTGGATGTGTGGCGCGCGGGTGAGCGTGGAGGCCGCTCCCGCCGGAATGAAGGTTCCCGAAAGCAGGATCCCTTTCGCGTGCGCGGGGCGGAAACCGGGTTGCGGTCCTGTTAAATCTTCGAACGCGCGAAGCGCTTTCTCCGCGATCTCCGTGTGTTCGAGGTTCTTATTGGGGGTGGCCATGCGTCAATGATGCTCCTGGATTTTTTTCGAATTGATCGTTGAGGTGATTCGTTACGGCGCGAATCAGTGTGGTTCGACGGGAACACGTCTTAGACGCGCGCCGGTCCCGCTTCGCCTTAGTTTTCCTGTTTCAGTACTCCCCCGTGAGTCTCGGTAACGTATCCGACACAGATCCGCCTCAAGTCCTCTCAATTGAACCCGGTTCCCCATCGGCGGCAGGCGGCTCCGGGCGCGCGGCTACCCATTCAGTGTGTTGTGCTAACATAACAACGTCTCGTATTCACTACACATCGAAGGGGAGTTGTGTGATGAAGTTTTGCCTCGCTTTTTGTGTTGGCGTGGTACTGTTGACTCCGCGCTGCTGGGCCCAGGCCGGGCGCGCCGAACTGCTGGGAGTGATTTCCGATCCTCACGCGCTGGGCGTGCCCCAAGCCAAAGTGGAAGCCGAGGATCAGGCGACGAAGATCCGCTACGCGGCCACTTCGGATGAAAGCGGCGAGTATCACATCCTAGGACTGCCGGCGGGTCAGTACGTGCTGACCGTCGAACAGGCCGGTTTCCGGACGTACCGCCAGTCGGGGATCGTGCTTCGGCTGGCGGAGCGCACGATTCTCGACGTCCGGCTCGAAGTCGGACAGCCTTCGCAGTCGGTCGAGGTGACCGCATCGACTCCGTTGCTTCAGACGACGAGCGGTGAAGTTTCGGCCAATATCAATCAGGAAGAAATCGTCACGTTGCCGCTTGACGGTCGCAATTTTATTCCACTCGTGACGATGGCGCCCGGCGTGGCTCTGCCGAACGGGCAGCTTCTGCCGCGCATCAATGGCAGCCGTCCACGCACCAACGAATATATCTACGACGGAATCAGCGTCCTCCAGCCTGAGCCGGGGCAGGTGGTCTATTATCCGGTCATCGACGGCATGAGCGAGTTCAAGCTGAACATCAACTCGTATTCACCCGAATATGGACGCTCGAATGGCGGAACCGTCATGGTGATCGGAAAATCGGGGAGCAACGACTTCCACGGCAGCCTGTTTGAGTTCCTCCGCAACGAAGACTTGAACGCGCGCAATCTGTTCGCGCAGCCGGGACCGAATCCGGAATTCCGGCGCAATCAATATGGACTGACCTTCGGCGGACCAATCCAGAGGAACAAAACCTTCTTCTTCGCCGACTGGCAGGGCACGCGTCTCCGGACCGGAATCACGCGGTTCAGCGTGGTCCCCACCGTCGCGCAGCGGAATGGAGTATTCACGCAGGTCATCTACGATCCCACCACGCACAATCCGATTGCCGGCAACACGATTCAACCGGCTCAGTTCGATCCGATCGGCGCTCAGGTGCTGGCGCATTATCCGCTGCCGAACGTCGCCGGGGCCAACAACTTCGTTCGCACCGCGACTGAGCCGGACAATCAGGATCAGGCCGACTTCCGCGTCGATCGCTACTTCGGCGAAAAGCACCGGGTTTTTGGCCGTTACACGATTTTCCATGACGACGATACGCCCGTCACGCCGTTGCCCGACGGAAGCGGAGCGCTGACATCGGGCGTCATCGGACACGCGATTACCCGCGGCGACGCAACCGTTCTGGATTACAACTGGACGCTTTCGCCGACGATGCTCAATCAGGTCCGCTTCGGGTATTCGCGCCGCGATCTGAATCAGACGTCGCTGCAAAACGGCGGCATTACGGTGCCGGGATTGCCGCAGAATTCGTTCAGCTCCGTTCTGCCGATTTTCACCGTCACCGGTTTCCAGCAGATCGGCCCGACCACCGCGGCGAATTCGAATTTTACGACTTCGGTTACCGAATACCTCGATACTTTTTCGATAATCAAGGGCCGCCACACGATAAAGTTCGGAACCGATATCCGGCGCGAGGCTCTCGACGTCCTGAATCCGCCGAACCCGACCGGATCGTTCGCATTCACGACAACCGGCACCAACAACGCCTCGGTTGCGGGCAGCGGCAATGCACTGGCGTCTCTGCTTCTCGGGCAAGTGAACGCCTTCTCGATCGACATCCAGCAGAATGTGATCCAGCCGCGCGCGCATATCGCGGAGTTTTTCATCGGCGACGACTGGCGCGTAAGCCAGCGCCTGACTGTCAACATCGGGACGCGCTACACGCTTAATTTTCCATCGACGGAGGTCCACAACCAGGGAGCGGTTTTCAACCTGAACACGCAGGTCCTCGATTTCCCGCACACCGCGCGCGATTTAGAATGCTGCGACTTCGGTCCGCGCGCCGGCCTGGCGTATCGTTTGAACGACACCTGGGTGATTCGCTCGGGATACGGGCTGATTTACTTCGAACAATCCGGCATCACGACCCCGTTCACCATTCCGCAGTTTCCCTTCGTCCAGACGCTTGGCCAGCAGTCGCAGGATAACGTCAACGCGGCGTTCCTGCTCTCTAAGGGCCCGACGGTCCAAGTGACGCCGCCGAATCCCAACTCGGGTCTCGGCCAGGGCGTATTCGGAACGGACCGCACCAACGGATCCGGATATTCGCAGCAGTGGAATTTCACGCTACAGAAGACAATCGCGCAGGATTGGAGCATCGAAGCCGGCTATCTCGGCTCAAAGAACACGCGCCTTGGAATTCCCGACGCCAACATCAATCAGCTCCCCTCGCAGGATCTCGCAATGGGCGCGGCGCTGCTGACCAAAGTTCCGAATCCCTATTCCGGAATTATTCCGGCCTCGTCTTCTCTTGGCGGGGCGACGATCGCTCAGCAGCAACTCCTGCGCCCATATCCGAAATTCACGACTCTTGCCCTGTTCCGCGATAACGTCGGGAACTCTTCGTATGACGCGCTGGCGGTCAAGCTGGAAAAGCGCCTCTCGCACGGGCTGACGATCAACGCCGCTTACACGTTTTCGAAGCTGATCGACGATGCGTCGAGCGTATTTTCCCAGACGATCTTTACGGGGCCTGTGCTGAACAGCACCGGAGCGGCTGACGCTTATAACCGGCATCTGGAGCGCGACCTTTCAAGCGGCGATATTCCTCGCGTCTTTTCCTTTGGTTGGGTCTACGACATCCCGAAGCTGTGGAAGATTTCGGGATGGCAGATTGCCGGGCTGGTTCGCGTCCAGTCAGGCGATACCGTTGCGGTCACGCAGGCAACGAACAATAATTCCAGCCTCGGATTTGCCGTGCAGCGCCCGAACCGGGTCGGTGATCCCAATGACGATCCGAACCGCACTGTTGCGCGCTATTTCAACACGGCGGCGTTTGTCGCCGTGCCGCAGTTCGTGATCGGAAACAGCTCGCGCAATCCGGTGCGCGGTCCGGGCCTTCAGAACGCGGACCTGATGATCGGCAAGACGTTCCGGATCACGGAGCGGTTTGGGCTCGAGTTCCGGGCGGAGGCTTTCAACATTTCGAACACTCCGCCGCTGAACGATCCGAACGGGAGCTTTGGCAGCGCGGCGTTCGGCTCGATCACCAGCGCCGGAAATCCGCGCGATTTCGAATTCGCCCTGAAGCTGCACTTTTAAGCGACTAGAATATGAGGTGAATATGCTGCTGCGCCGATTCTGGGTTCTCGGATGTTTTGCCGCGGGACTGGCGGCGGCTCAGGAAGCCCCCGCGACGCTCCAGGTGACGGGTGCAGTGAAACAGACGCTGTCGCTTTCGCCGGACGACATGGCGAAGTTACCGCGGGCATCGGTGAAAACCACCAGCAATGGAATGGAGACGGTCTACGAAGGCGTCTGGCTTCACGAGGTTCTGAAGAAAGCCGGTGTTCCGCAGGGCGGAGAACTGAGGGGGAAGGCGCTTGCGGGATACGTGCTCGCAAAGGCCCAGGATGGATACGAAGTTGTTTTTTCGCTCGCTGAGACGGATCCGGCGTTCATCGACAACGAGATGCTTGTCGCCGATACGGCCAACGGGAAACCGTTATTCGGCGCGCAGGGCCGTTTCCGGCTGGTTGTTCCGAAAGACAAGCCCGGGGCTCGATCCGTGCGCATGCTCACGACGCTCGAAGTCGTTCAATTGAGGAAATAGTGAAACCCCAAATCCAGAACCGGGTAGCTCAGGTCCGCAAGAGCCGTGGAATTGGCGCGTCGGATCTGGCCCGCCGCGTTCATGTGAGCCGCCAGACGATTTATGCGATCGAAGCCGGGACGTTTGTGCCGAATACCGAGGTCGCTCTGCACCTCGCCCGCGAGCTGGAGGTGCCGGTCGATGAGTTATTTTCCCTCCAGGACGGCGCGCAAGCCTCGCCCGAAGCGTTGACGGCGGAGATGCTCAGCGCGGCGGAGCCCGCCGCGGGACAGCCGGTGAGAATCTGCCAGGTCGGGTCGCGATGGGTCAGCGTTCCGGTGAGCGCGTCGCCCTACTACATGCCCGAAGCGGACGGAATCGTGCGCCAAACGAAACGCGGAAACGGACGGGCTGATTTGATCGTATTCGCGAAAGAAGAGGCTTCGCAGAAACGCCTGGTGCTGGCGGGATGCGATCCGGCAACGGGCCTGCTTTCGAAAATGGTGGAGAAAATAAGCGGAGTCGAGGTAGTCTCCGCCGCGGCCTCCAGCAAGCTCGCGCTCAGTTGGCTCAAACAGGGAAAAGTTCATATCGCAGGATCACACCTGGAAGATCCGAGGACAGGCGAGTTCAATCTGCCGTTTCTGCGCCGCGAATTTCCGGACGACGACCTCTCGGTTGTAACCTTCGCGCGATGGGAGGAAGGATTGGTGATTGCGTCTGGAAACCCGAAAAATGTACACAAAATTGAGGATTTAGGGCGCAAAAACGTGCGTTTTGTGAATCGGGAGCCGGGCTCGGGGAGCCGCGCGCTGCTCGACAAATTGCTCGAAAAAGCGGGAATGGACGCGCAGAAAATCCAGGGATACGACCGCATCGCTTACGGGCATCTCGCCGCGGCTTATTGTGTCGTTTCGAATGAAGCCGACGTTTGCCTGGCAACTCGTTCCGCCGCGAAAGCTTTCAATCTCGACTTCGTTCCCCTGCACAGCGAACGCTACGACCTTGTCATGCGGCGCCGCACCACGGATCTGCCGGCCGCCAAAGCATTCCTCGATGTGCTGCAACGCTCGACGCTGCGCCGCAAGCTTGAGGTTCTGGCCGGATATGACACCACGCACACCGGAGCGGTTGTTGCGTAGGCACGCCATCGTCGCGCTGATTGCGGCGCGCGCGCTGATTTGCGCGGATTTCGATTGGAAACTTCCGCCGGGATTCCCGCCGCCGCCGGTTCCCGGGGCGAATCCCATGAGCGCGGCCAAGGTCGAACTGGGCCGCTATCTCTTCTACGACAAGCGCATGTCCTTAAACGGGAAAGAATCCTGCGGGACCTGTCACCGCCAGGAACTTGCATTCACCGACGGCCGGCCGCATGCCGAAGGAACCACGGGCGAGCTTCATCCCAGAAGCAGCATGAGCCTGATTAACGTGGCCTACGTTCCGTTCCTGACATGGGCGAATCCCAAGCTCACGACGCTGGAGGAGCAGGCGCTGATCCCGATGCTCGGCGAGGCGCCGGTCGAGCTTGGACTGAAGGGACGCGAACAGAAGTTTCTGGAGATGATGCGGGGAGACGCCGTCTATCAGCGGCTCTTTCCGGAGGCCTTTCCCGGCGAACCGCTCAATCTTGCGCACGTCACCGAAGCGGTCGCGGCCTTCGAACGCTCTATTGTTTCGATGCGCTCCCCCTACGATCGCTACCGCTGGGGAGGCGAGCCCTCCGCAATCTCGGATTCGGCGAAACGCGGCGAGTTAATTTTCTTCTCGAGCGAACGCGGCGGATGCTTCCAGTGTCACGCCGGATGGAATTTTTCGAGCGTCATTCAATTCGAGGGCGAAAAAGATCGCGAACGCCCGGCTGGTTTTTTCAATACGGGAGTTTCCGCGTATGAAGAACCGAATCGCGGACTTTTCGAACACACGCACAGAACGGAAGACATCGGGAAATTTCGCGCGCCGTCCCTGCGAAACATTGCGGTTACCGCTCCTTACATGCACGACGGAAGCTTTGCGACGCTCGATCGCGTGATCGATCATTACACGGCCGGCGGATCCATCCAGCACCCGAACAAATCGCGCATTCTTCGCCCCCTGAATCTCACGGCCGGAGAAAAGCGCGATCTGATCGAATTTCTGAGGTCGCTTACGGACGAAGCCGCGCTTCACGATCCCCGCTGGAGCGATCCATGGCCTCAGTCAGCGCTTGCTTCTCCCCGCATCGCGCATTGACCGGAGTTCGTGACGGAAGCGCGAAGATTCGCGGCGCGGCGGGTTTGTCGAATCGCACCGATCGCGACGAGGCCCATGCCGATCAACGCCCAAGCGGCCGGTTCGGGCGCAGCCGTCTCCACCGAAACATCGTCCAGCAGGAATTGCGCTGGGACGTTGTAGCCGCGGAAGGTGATCGTATCGCGACCGGTGCCCATCTCAGTCGACGCGAACTGCGTGTACGGGAAAGGATCGGACGTCGAGCCGGAAACGTCCAGAACCATCGTGCCGTCCCAGAACACTTGAAAATCAGCGACCGGATCGAAGGCCGCATCAGCCCGCGCGACCCGCGCCAGGGTTTCCTCTTCCCGGATGGGAAGGAACGTCTCCACAAAGAAGCTGAAGCTGTACAATTGTCCGTCGATCGTGTTCAATGTCTGCGAAATCGAATCGTAGTCGCCTGCCGTCAAGCCGGCAAAGAACGCCGCGTTCTGACCACTGTTCGACGCGCCGGTGATCCCGATCTCTGATCCTTCCGCGGCCATGACGACGGTCCAGGAGTCGAAATTGCTCGTTTCGAACCCGGGATTTGAAACGATGTTGGCGGCATGCAGCGAGCCCAGCGCTGCCAGCGCCAACAGAGTTACTTTTTTCATGTCTCCTCCGATTTGCCTGAAAGCACTCTTTAATTACTCGTTTCAACCTGCGTAGCCGCGCCGCCGAATTCGCGCTCGTGCCGGATTTTTCGCGCGGGCTACGATAGAGGTGTGCTTGCGCGAAGTATCCTGAGTCCGACGTCCGGATATATCGCTGAAGCTGGATTCACCCATTCGTTGACTCCGGCTCGAAACTGTACTTTCGGCTGCGCGTATTGTTACGTTCCGACGCTCGGAATCTACGCCGGATTGAAGCCTGACGACTGGCGCCGGTGGGGACAGTTCACGACTTTCAAATCCAACGCCGCGGATCTCGCCGCGCGCGAGCTGCGCCCGGAACAGCGCATCTATTGCTCGCCGCTGGTGGATCCATATCAACCGGCGGAAGCGGAGCAGCGGATGATGCCGGATATCCTCGGCGCGGTCATCGCGAGACCGCCTCGCGTGTTCACCATCCAGACGCGCGGCCCGATGATTCTTCGCGACCTGCATCTCCTGAAGCGAATCCCGGGCCTTCGCGTCAGCTTTTCCGTTACCACGGACCGCGAAGATGTCCGCCGTTTATATGAACCGCATTGCGCGGATATAACAGAACGCCTTCGCGTAATCCGCCGGCTTCGCGACGCTGGGATCGAAACGTACGCGACGCTGGCGCCGCTGCTTCCGTGCGATCCGGAGAATCTGGCGCGCACGGCGATCGGCGCCAGCGGCCGCGATCTGATCGGCGATCCCCTTCACCTGCGCTCGGTAAAACGTCGAGGCGCCACTACCCGCGCCGCGGCATTTCGCATCAGCGCCGCGCAGGGTCACGACGCGTGGCTGGACGCAGCGTTTCAGGCTACGATCGTAGAGCGGATCGATCGTGCGGCTCGCGAACTCGGATTCAGTTTTGAGACCGGTCCGCGCGGTTTCGCGAAGCTGGCGATACCTTATCAGTCCCGGGGATGAGCGAATGCGCCGCCGTTTTGCAAGCCCACGGGATTGCCGGGGGCTTCCATCCGTGATCGTCTCCAGGAAATTCAGAACCGCGACCTTCGGGCAGCGGATAAGCAGCACTCAAACAAAACCATGAACGGAATTCTTCACAAAACTCATCCAGGCGCGTACGGCGTCAAGTGGATCGAACATACTTCAGTCGAAGACATTGCTTCTGTAAATCCCGCCGACGGTAAGGAACTCGCACGCGTCCAACTCGCGACCGGTGAAGATTACGATCGCGTCGTGGAGGGCGCGCTGGCCGCTTTCGCCAAATGGAGAATGGTGCCCGCTCCGAAACGCGGCGAGATCGTGCGTGAGATCGGCAACGCGCTGCGCGAAGCGAAGGACGAATTAGGCCGCCTCGTCACGCTCGAGACGGGAAAAATCCTCGCCGAAGGCAAAGGCGAAGTCCAGGAGATGATCGACATCGCCGATTTTGCGGTCGGCTTGTCGCGCCAGCTCTATGGACTCTCGATGCACAGCGAGCGCCCCGGCCACCGCATGTACGAGCAGTGGCATCCGCTGGGCGCGGTCGGCGTCATCAGCGCGTTCAATTTTCCGGTCGCGGTGTGGAGCTGGAACGCGCTTATCGCGATGGTGTGCGGAGACGTGGTGATCTGGAAGCCCTCGCTTAAAACCCCGCTGACGGCGATCGCGGTACAACACATCTGCAATCGGGTGCTGGTCAGGCATGGCGCTGAGGGCGTGCTGAATCTGATCATCGGCCGCGATGATGTGATCGGGGAGCGGATGGTGAATGATCCCCGCGTCCCGCTCATCAGCGCGACGGGCTCCACGCGGATGGGCCATGCCGTTGGTAAGGCGGTTGCGGCGAGATTAGGCCGATCGCTTCTCGAACTCGGTGGAAACAACGGCGTCATCGTGATGGACGACGCCGATCCGGACCTCGTTGTTCGCGCCGTGTTGTTCGGAGCGGTCGGAACGGCCGGGCAGCGTTGTACGACAATCCGCCGCTTGTTCCTCCAAAAGAGAATCGCTCCGCTGATCACGGATCGCCTCATTGCGGCTTACAAACAGGTCAAGATCGGGAATCCGTTGGAGCCCTCGACGCTGATGGGCCCGCTGATCGACTGTGACGCCGTCGATCATATGATGCACGGCCTCGATCGGCTTCGCGAGCAGGGCGGGGAAATTCTCTACGGCGGGCGCCGGCTGACCGGCTGCTTCGTCGAGCCGGCAATCGTCCGCGCGAATCACACGATGCCGATTGTTAAAGAAGAAATCTTCGCACCCATCCTCTACGTGATGGAGTTCGAAAAGCTGGATGACGCAATCGCCTGGCACAACGATGTTCCGCAGGGACTGTCCTCAGCCATCTTCACCACCAACCTGGCAGCGTCGGAAGTTTTTCTGAGCGCGCGCGGAAGTGACTGCGGCATCGCGAATGTAAACATCGGCACCAGCGGCGCGGAGATCGGCGGCGCGTTCGGAGGCGAGAAAGACACCGGAGGCGGCCGCGAATCGGGCAGCGATTCATGGAAAGCCTATATGCGGCGGCAGACGGTTACGGTCAACTGGTCCGGCGAACTTCCGCTCGCTCAAGGGATCAAATTCGAACTTTAACGTTATACTGGAGCGCATGAAACACACATTTTGCGTGTTGTTCGTCGCTCTTTCCGGCTGGGTTTGGGGACAATCCGCGATACTGGACGCAAGGCCCGGTCTTTGGGAAACCACCACCATAACGCATTCTTCCGGGGCGCCCCCGATCGACACGAGCAAGATGTCGCCTGAGACGCGGCAGAAGGTCGAAGAGGCGATAAAGAAGCGGCAGACGCCCGAACCGCGAACCACGCGCTCCTGCATGACGAAGGAAAAGCTCGAACGCGACATGTTCATGACCCCTCAGCAGTCACAGTCGTGCAAGCGGACGATCGTCACGAATACGCGGTCAGCCATAGAGGTGAAGCTGGAGTGCGCGAACGAGAAGTATCCCACCGTCGGCAATTTTCGCATCGAAGCGCTCTCCCGCGAAAACGTGAAGGGCACCTTCAAAGCGACCACCGGGCCAATGGTGATCGACGTTGCGCTCACGTCCAAATGGATCAGCGATTCCTGCGGCGACGTGAAATAAGAAAAGCGAATTAGGGCTGCTGCGGAGCCGCCGGCGGCGCGGCCTTCGGCGCCACTGGCGCCACGGGCTGAATTTTGATCATCGCCATGCTCAGAGCCCTGAGCGACCGCACCGCATCCTTGAAGATCGGATGGTCGCCCTGGAACTGCTCGCGGACATATCCCCAGCGGTCGATGAACAACACGATCGGGGCGACAGGTCTTTTGTCCCTTGGCAGATCGGCGAGCTTGATGATCTCTTCTTTGGAGATATAGCCGATCGGATAGCGCGGCCGATACCGTGCGACGAATGCGCCGACCAGATATTTGGCGTTCTCGTCGCCAGCGGCCCCGACTACCTGCAAACCCTGCGGACCGAACTCTTTTTGAATCGCGTCCATCATTTCGAGCACTGCCTTGCAGTCATCGCAAGTGGTGGAAAAGATCACGACAACCAAGGCCTTGCCGCGAAACTTCTTCAGGTCGATCGACGTGAGGTCCGGATTGTGAACCATCACGTTTGGCAGAGGACGAGGCGTTTTGGCGAGCAAAAGCGCGCTCAGGCACACAAATGCAGCGATACGGCGTAACATCGTAATCTCCTATATTACCCGAGCAGCTCCCACCGGCGGCTGCCCACCGCGCCCGCTTCAGCCTCGGCGGGCGCGCTACCTGAGCTGATTCTCGATTTCTTCCAACCAGTCCGGCCGCTTCAAAACATCGCGCGGACGGCTGCCATCCGGGGGGCCGATAATCCCGTCGCGCTGCATCATATCGAGAATCCTGGCCGCGCGGCCGTACCCCAGCCTCAGACGGCGCTGCAACGTCGATGTTGAAGCTTTGCCCATCTCGCACACGACGCGGACGGCATCTTGGTACGCCGGATCCTCGGGCCCATCGAACTCCTCGTTTTCGCTCTCGTCATCAGCCGGAGGGGCGATCAGGAACGATTTGTCGTACTCCGGCTCGGCCTGTTCCTTCCAGAAATCCACTACGCGAGCCGTTTCCGCTTCGCTGACGAACGCGCCGTGGACGCGCGTGAGCCGCGACGATCCCGGCGGCAGGAACAACATGTCGCCCTTGCCCAGCAAATGTTCCGCGCCCATCACGTCGAGCACCGTCCGCGAATCGACGCGCGTCGCGACACGAAAACTGATGCGCGACGGGAAATTCGCCTTGATCAACCCGGTGATGACGTCAACGCTGGGCCGCTGCGTCGCGAGCACCAGGTGCATCCCCACGGCGCGCGCCATCTGCGCCAGGCGCGTGACCGATTCTTCAACGCCCGCGCGTTCCAGCATCATCAAGTCCGCCAATTCGTCGATCACGATCAGCACATACGGGATCTGTTCCAGCGGCTCCTCGCCCGATTCCTCTTCGAACAGGCTGCGGGGCTGCGCTTCCATCTGCCGGACCTTCTTGTTGTACTGCTCGATATTGCGGACGCCCTGCGATGCCAGCAGCTTCAACCGCCGCTCCATTTCGAGCACCGCATTTTTCAGGGCGTAGGTTGCTTTCTTCGAATCCGTGATCACCGGAGTCAAAAGGTGCGGGATGCCCTCGTACGGCCCAAACTCCAGCCGCTTCGGATCCACCATGATCATCCGAACCTGCCGCGGCGTCGCTTTGTACAGGATCGACATGATCAGCGAGTTGAGCATCACGCTTTTGCCCGCTCCGGTTGATCCGGCGATCAGCAGGTGCGGCATGGTGTCGAGCGCCGTCACTTTGATCCGTCCGTTGATGTCTTTTCCCAGCGCGATGCTCAGCGGAGAACCAGAATCACGAAATTCATCCGATTCGAGAATCTGCCGCAAGCTGATGACTTCGCGCTTCGAGTTGGGGACTTCGATGCCGACGGTCGGTTTCCCGGGAATTCGTTCGATCAGGATCGATTCCGCCTGTAGACCCAGGCAAAGATCCTCGGTGAGCGTTGTGATGCGCGAATATTTCACGCCCGCTTCCGGCTTGAACTCGAACGTCGTCACCACCGGACCGGGATTGATCTGCGTCACCGAACCATGAACGTTGAACTCTTCGAACTTCGATTTGATTCGTCCTGCGATTTCTTTGAGTTCCTGGCTGTCGTAAACGCTGCGGGCGGGCGGTTCCTGTAGAAGCTCCGTCGAAGGCAGCTTGAAATCCGCCCGTGCTTTCACAGGCGCAATGTGCTCGTAACGGTCGTGGAGCGTAGGTGGCGCTGCGGGAGGAATCTCGATCGGCCCGGGCGGCTGAGGCGTCATTTCCAGACTATGGATCGGAATGTCCTCCACGTCGGGATCCGGATCGAATGGAGGAATGCGGGCATCCGGCATCGGATCGACGATCGGCGGCGCTTCAGATCTTTGCTTTGCGGGCTTTGCTTGTGTAACTTTCGTTTCGATGACCAACTGCTCTTCAAGCGCCTTGCGAGCTGCGCGCTTCTGCGCTTTTTCCCTTGCGAGCAACGCCCGCTTCTTGCGCCACTCGCGCCAAACCCCGGAGATCGTCGAAAGAATCGAGCGCACCCACGAAATGGGGCCGCGGAACCATACAGGCACCCGAGCCATCTCGAACTTCGAAACGAGGTAGATCGAAATAATCCAGCACGCCGCCGTGAACAGCGCCGCGCCGGTCACGTTCATCGAAGCAAGCAGGTAATCCGCAAGAATCGACCCGAACAGTCCTCCCGCCGGAATCACACCTCCGATCGGACGCCAGCTCGCCGCCATCCCGAGAGCGCTACAGGTCGATCCGATGAGGAGCATCCCGCCGAAAGTCTTCGCCGACGGTGTTGCAATCGGAGCGGACCGGATCCATTGAAATCCCAGGAGCAGAATCAACGTCGGAATCGCATAGGCGGCGAGTCCGAAAGCCTGTAGGAAGAGATCGGCGAAGAACGCTCCGATGCGTCCCGTAAGATTGGCCGGCTTCGCTGCGCCGGTTACGGTGTCCCAGGAAGGATCGAGCGGGTGATAGGACGCCAGGCTGATGAAAATAAACAGCCCTGCGAACAGAAACACTACCGCGATCGCCTCGTTTAGCCGAGGGTGTGACGTGGGTCCTAAATATTTCATCTCCCGCTGAAGCGGAAGAGGGCCAGAGCGAATACTATTATGCCAAAAACGATCCGGTACCACACGAAGAAGGAAAGCGTGCGGCTCCGCAGATAATTTATGAAGAATCCGATCACGAAGATACCGGTGATGGCGCTGACTGCCATTCCGGCCAGGAATGCCGTGTGCATGTCGGCAGGGATCCCTCTCCCATGCCGCATCAGGTCCCACAGCTTTTTGAAAGCCGCTCCGCCGGTCACCGGAGTGAGCAGCAAAAAGGAGAATTTTGCCGCAGTTTGACGGTCTAAATTGAGGAAAAGACCTGTAGAAATTGTAATTCCGCTGCGCGAAACACCGGGAATGATGGCCAGGGCCTGCCCGGTCCCGATCGCCACCGCATCGCGCGCAGTCAGGTGCCCCAGATCCTTATTGCGCCGGCCCGACCGGTCCGCGACCCACATCACGACGCCGATCACAATCGCGGTGGTGCCGATGATCCAAGGGCTCCGGAGCGAGCTTTCTGCTTGTTTTTCAAAAAGATAACCGATAATTCCCGCCGGAACGCTCCCGAGTGCCAAAAGCCACAGCAAATTCCGGTTTTTGGCCAACACCGGATCGCGTCCGATGTTCAGCCCAAATCCCTGACCAATGATCTGTACCCATTCCCGAATAAAATAGATCAGTACGGCTGCCAGAGTGCCGACATGTAGCGCGATATCGAATGTCAGGCCGCCGTCATCCCAGCCCAACAGCCACGGGATGACGATGAGGTGCGCCGTGCTGCTGATGGGCAGAAATTCGGTGATCCCCTGAATTATGCCGAGGATGATCGCGTGAAGGAGCGGCATAGATTAGATTAGGGTAGCGCAAAACCTGATTGGTGGAAGCCATTGGAAGGCCGCAAACTCAAGCTCAAACGCCGCGGCGGCGTCCCGCTGCTTTACACCGGTGGTGATTTTTCCAAAACGGACACTGAAGCGGCGTAAGCTATCTGTATGCGCCCGATTGCGATATTGGTCCTGCCTGCCTGTTTGAGCGCTGCGCCGACATTCTACAAGGATGTCCTTCCAGTGCTCCAGAAAAACTGCCAGAGTTGCCATCGTTCGGGCGAAGCGGCGCCGATGCCCTTGATGACTTTTCAGGATGCGCGGCCGTGGGCGAAGTCGATCAAGCAGGCAGTGCTCACCAAGAAGATGCCGCCATGGTTCGCCGATCCGGAATTCGGCCATTTCGCAAACGATCGGACTCTGGCGCCGGCGGAGATGGAGACGATCTCCAAGTGGGTAGACGCCGGGGCCCCCGCGGGCAATACGAAAGACGCGCCAAAGGCACAGGAGTTCGTCGAAGGATGGAACATCGGCAAGCCCGACGTGATTCTCGAGATGCCGGGGGAGTATCAGGTTCCGGCGAGCGGGACGATTGAGTATCAGCATTTCATCGTTCCCACGGGATTCACCGACGACAAATGGATTCAAGTCGTCGAGTTGCGGCCGGGAAATCGCGCAGTGGTGCATCATGCGGCGGTTTTCGTCCGGCCTCCGGAATCGCGGTGGCTGCGTCAGGCGAAGGCCGGCGAACCGGCATCCGGCAAGCAGGCCGAAGCCGGGCAGGGACTCATGGAAGAACTGCTTGACTTCCACGTGCCGGGCAGTGTTCCTCATAAACTCGCGCCGGGTCAGGCGAAGCTGATCAAGGCCGGCAGTGATCTCGTTTTCCAGATGCACTACACCGCGAGCGGAAAGGCTGCGAGTGACCGCACGCGGCTCGGCATTGTTTTCGCGAAGGAGCCCCCGCGCGAGCGAATTTTTACCATGCAGATCGCGAACCGCGGATTCGCGATTCCCCCGGGCGATCCCGATTATGCTGTTGAAGCAAAACTGACCGTGCAGGAAAATGCGCGTATTATCGCGCTGAATCCACACATGCACCTTTGCGGGAAATCGTTCGAGTTCAGGATGATCGCGCCGGATTCGGACCCCAAGGTTCTGCTGCGCGTTCCGCACTACGATTTTTCCTGGCAGCTTCAATACTATTTGTTGGATCCGCTGCCGATTGCGCCCGGCACTCGCATCGAGTGCGCCGCGAAGTTCGACAATTCACCAAATAATAAATTTAATCCGGATGCGACGAAGGAAGTCCGCTGGGGCGACCAGAGTTGGGAGGAGATGGTGGTCGGAACGATGGACGTCGCGATCCCCGCGGCGATGAATCCGATGGATCTATATCGACCCAAGCGTCCGGCGAAATCGGAGTAGCCCTGCTCACGATCCTGCTTGCGGCGATCGTTACGGGAGCCGCAGTATATTCAATCCTCTCGATCATAGCAGCGAATCGCTATCTTGAAGTGCGTCCGCCCGAGCTAAAGGGTACGGTTCCGATCAGCATTCTGAAGCCGCTTTCGGGACTCGATCGCGATTTGGAATCCAATCTCAGGACTTTTTTTGAACAGGACTATCCCGCGTTCGAGATTCTGTTCGCGGTCCGCGGTCTCGACGACGCCGCGGTTCCTATCGTCGAGACGCTGAGGCGCGAATACGATCACATTCCGTCGCGCCTGATCGTTACCGGCGACCCTCCGTATCCCAATGCGAAGGTCTTTAAGCTCGATCACATGATGCGGGAGGCTTCAAATGATCTCCTGGTGATGAGCGACAGCGATATCCGTGTTGATTCAAATCTCCTCGCGGCGGCCGCGGCGGAATTTCAGGATCAAAAGCTCGGCGTCGCTACCTGCCCGTATCGTGCCGTGCCGGGACCGAGTTTGTGGTCGGCCCTCGAAGCGACGGGCATGAACACGGACTTCATCAGCGGCATTCTGGTCGCGAGGATGCTCGAAGGTATGCGATTTGCCGTTGGACCGACGATTGTCGCGCGGCGCTGTGTACTCCAGCAGATCGGCGGATTCGACCGCTTGAAGGATTTTCTTGCCGAGGACTTCGCAATGGGTAAGTTTGCGGCCGAAGCCGGACACGGGGTGATTCTTTCGTCGTATGTGATCGAGCATCACATCGGCTCGACCAATTTGCGGCATAACGCCGCGCATCGTTTGCGATGGGTCCGCAGCACTCGCCGGTCGCGGCCATCGGGATACGTCGGGCAGTTGTTCACCATGCCGCTTCCTCTCTCAATGATTCTATGGCTTGCGGCCCCAGCTTGGTGGCCGGTTGCCGTTTGCGCGATTGTGATTCGTTTCGCGGCAGCGTGGACGATGTCGCGACGCGTTTTGAAAGCCAAGTTGACCTGGATCCTGCTGCCGGTTGAGGATTTGATGGCCTTCGTGTTCTGGATCGCTGGTTTCTTTGGGAACACGATTGCGTGGAGATCGCGGAGATACCGCTTGTTGAAAGATGGGCGGTTTGAGCTGTTAAAGTAGCCTGGGCTTCGACGACCCTTCATGGCGGCAAGGAAGCGCCAGCGGCAGCGAGCCGCGCGGGAAGCAGACCGGGCGCTCCTTTGCCGTGAGCGGGGTTTCGAGGATCCGTGTATGTACACTAGAGAGATGAAACTCGCTGCGATTCTTTGCCTTGCTCCGCTGGCCCATGCAGCCGACGCCACCATGACTGCGCAGGAACGCGCGCAGCTCGTTCAATTTCTGAAAGACGGCCAGAAGGAATTCGCCGCCGCGGTCAGCCATCTCTCCGACGAGCAATGGAAATGGAAACCGGCCCCCGACCGCTGGTCCGTTGGGGAGTGTGCCGAGCATATCGTCCTTGCCGAAGATATGCTGTGGGCCAAGATGCAGGAGGCGCTCAACAATTCTGTCCCTGACGATTGGGAAAAGAAGACAGCCGGCAAGACCGAGCTTTTGCTGCGCGTGATGGCTCCGCGAATGGGGAAAGCGCAGGCTCCCGAGGATATCGTTCCGAGCGGGAAAATGCCGCGCGCGGAAATCATGAAGAAGTTCGAAGAGGAGCGCGCCCGGACCCTCGAGTTTGCCGAGACGACCAAGCTGTCGCTCAAGGACCACCTTGCGCCCCATCCGTTCCCGATCTTCAATCCGCTGAGCGCATATCAGTGGATCTTATACATACCATTGCACCAAATGCGTCACGATAAGCAGATCGAAGAGGTCAAGGCAACGGTCGGATTTCCTGCGAAATAGTTCATGAGATTGTAATTTGTCTGTAACTTGCGATCAGTTACCCTGATTACAAGTTATGAAGAAAATTGTACTGATCGAGGACGACCAGGACCTTTATTCTCTTATCCAGTACAACCTGGAAAAAGAGGGATTCGTCGTAGCCGGATCGCAAACGGGCAAAGGCGCTTTGGACCTGTGCCGCCGCGAGCGGCCGGACCTAATCATTCTCGACATCATGCTGCCGGATTCCGACGGCCTCGAAATCTGCAAGGCGATTCGTGCGCACTCTGATCTGGCGCACGTTCCCGTTATTTTTCTCACTGCGCGAGCTTCGGAGACGGATCGCATTGTCGGTCTTGAACTCGGCGCGAACGACTACATCGTCAAACCGTTCTTCGTGCGCGAGTTGATCGCGAGGATCAAGATCCATTTCCGGGGCCAGCCGCCGGTTTCGAAGCTCCTCAAATCGGGGGAACTGGAACTGGATCGAGCGCGGTGCCGTGTGCATCTTTCCGGTCAAGAAGTATCGCTGACGGCGACCGAATTCCGTTTGCTCGAGTTTCTGATGAGCCGTCCGGGCGTGGTGTTCAGCCGCGAACAGTTGCTTGACGCGGTGTGGGGGCACGACCGCGCGGTGACGGACCGCACCGTTGACGTCTACATCCTGCGTCTTCGCCAGAAGATCGAAGCGAATGAATCCGCAGCCTTTATCCGCAGCGTGCGCGGATTCGGATACAGCTTTAACTCGGAAGTTCCGCAGGAAACGGTACGATAGAAGAAGCGACCCAGTCGCTTCTCATGGAAAACCTTCGCCGGCAGCAACTCTACGACGCCCTAGCTTCGCGCATTCTGATCATTGATGGCGCGATGGGGACGATGCTGCAAGCCTACAATCCTACGCCGGAAGATTACGGCGGGGCGGGCCGCGAGAACTGCAGTGAAATTCTTTCCGCCACGCATCCGGAGTGGATCACGGCGATCCATCGCGCGTATCTCGAATCGGGCGCGGACATTATCGAGACGAACAGTTTCCAGGGCTCGCCGATCGTGCTGGCTGAGTACAAACTGGAAGACCGCACGCGTGAGCTGAACGTTGTTTCGGCGCAGCTTGCCCGAAAGGCCGCGGACGAGTTTTCGACGACGGCCAAGCCGCGATTTGTCGCGGGGTCGCTGGGGCCGACGACGAAATCCATCACGTTGCGCGGCGATGTCACGTTCGCCGAAATGAGCGAGAGCTATTATCAGCAAGCAAAGGCGCTCATCGAAGGCGGCGTGGACCTGCTGTTGATAGAGACTGCGTTCGACACGCGAAACATCAAGTCCGCGGTCTTCGCGGTGAAGCGGCTGGAGCGTGAACTCGGCAGTCGTATTCCGCTGATGATTTCGGGAACGATCGAGCGCTTCGGAGCGATGCTGGCGGGGCAGCCCGCGGATGCGTTCTACGCGTCGGTGGCGCACGCGGATCTGCTTTCGATCGGATTGAATTGCGCGACGGGTCCGGATCTGATGACCGATCATATTCGCACGATCGCGCAGATGTCCAATTTCCGTGTGTCTTGTTACCCGAACGCGGGCCTGCCGAACGAAGAAGACAAATATCTGGAGACACCGGATTCGCTTGCGGCGCAGCTTGCGAAGTTCGTCGAGCACGGCTGGCTGAACATCGTCGGCGGATGCTGCGGAACGACGCCGGCGCACATCAAGGCGATCGCGCAAATGGCGGAAGGACATGCTCCGCGCGCGGTGCCGCCGCCGTCGCACAGGGCTTATTATTCGGGAATCGAATTGGTGGAGGCGGAGGATTCGAACCGTCCGTTGATTGTGGGCGAGCGGACGAACGTGATCGGGTCGCGGCTGTTCAAGCAGATGATCGCCGATGAGAAGTGGGAAGAAGCGAGCGAGATTGCGCGCTGGCAGGTGAAGAATGGCGCGCACATCATCGACGTTTGCCTGCAATCCTCGGATCGCGAAGAGATGAAGGACATCGATCCTTTCTACGCGAAGCTGATGCCGAAGATCAAAGTGCCGGTGATGATCGACACGACGGACGCGAAGGCAGTGGAGAAGGCGCTGACCTGGTGCCAGGGCAAGAGCATCATCAACTCGATCAACCTGGAAGACGGGGAAGAGAAATTTGAAAAGATGTGCCCGATTGCGAGGGCTTACGGCGCGGCGCTGGTCGTCGGCACGATCGATGAAGACAAGCAGCAGGCGCAGGCTTTCACGCGGGAGCGGAAACTGGAAGTGGCCGAGCGATCCGTGAAGCTGCTGAGAGAAAAATACGGGATCGCGGCCGAGGACATCATTATCGATCCGCTGGTGTTCCCCTGCGCGACGGGCGACGAGAACTACATCGGCGGCGCGGTGGAGACGATCGAGGGCGTTCGGCTGGTGAAAGAGAAGATCCCGTATGTGAAGACGGTGCTGGGCGTGTCGAACATATCTTTCGGTTTGCCCGCTTCGGCGCGCGAGGTTGTCAATTCGGTCTTTCTTTACTACGCGACCAAAGCCGGGCTCGATCTGGCGATCGTCAACGCGGAAAAGCTGGAGAGGTTTGCGTCGATTCCCGTCGAAGAGCTGCGGCTTGCGGAGAATCTGCTGTTCAACACTCCCCCGCCGGAGATTCGTGCTCCGGAAGACTGGCGCGAGCAGACCCGCGAACAGAAAATCGCGATCAATCAGTTTCACATTGCGGCGATCACCGAGCATTTTCGCAAAGCCGGAAAGAAAGAGAAGAAGAAAGCAGCCGAGCTGCCGCTCGATGAGCGTCTTGCGAACTACATTATCGAAGGCACGAAAGACGGGCTGATTTCCGATCTCGATTTGAAGCTGAAAGAGGGGCTGGCGCCGCTTGACATTATTAACGGTCCGCTGATGGCGGGGATGACCGAGGTCGGGCGGCTGTTCAACAACAACGAGCTGATTGTCGCCGAGGTTCTGCAATCGGCGGAAGCGATGAAAGCGGCGGTGGCGCATCTCGAAAAGTTCATGGAGAAATCCGAGACGTCCTCGCGCGGGAAGATCGTGCTGGCGACGGTGAAGGGCGATGTCCACGATATCGGCAAGAATCTGGTCGAGATTATCCTGGCAAACAACGGCTACGAGGTGATCAATCTCGGGATTAAGGTCCCGCCGGAGGAGTTAATCCAGGCGTGGCGCGAATACAAGCCGAACGCGATCGGGCTTAGCGGGCTTCTGGTGAAGAGCGCGCATCAGATGGTGACCACGGCTTCGGATTTCAAAGATCACGGGGTCGATATTCCGCTTCTGGTCGGCGGCGCGGCGCTTTCTGAAAAATTCACGACGACGCGCATCGGGCCGGCCTATGGCGCGCCGACTTTCTATGCGAAGGACGCGATGACTGGGCTGCGGATCATGAATGAGTTGATGGATCCGGCGACGCGCGATGTGGTCATCAGCACGCACATCTTCACGAGCGCAGGGGTAGCCCCGTCCGAGGCGCCGGCAGCGATCAACACGGGGACCGCGCGCAGCCCGAAGGTCCGGACCGATATTGCGATTCCCGCTGCTCCCTATTTGGACCGGCGCGTGCGCGAAGTTCCGAATCTCCAGGAGGTCTGGAGCTATATCAATCCGTTCATGTTGTATGGACGGCATCTCGGATACAAAGGAAATTTCGAAAAAGAGCTCGCGGCGCGCGATCCGAAGGCTCTTGAGCTCTTCAATGAAGTCGAGAAAGTGAAAGAAGCGGCCGCGAAGTTCATGAAGATTCGCGCGGTGTGGCAGTTCTTCGAGACGGAGCGCGAGGGCAACTCGATCCATCTGTTTGAGCCCGGCGCCAGCGGCCCGCTGCACACGTTCAAATTCGGACGCCAGCCGAAATCGGATGGACTGTGCCTGAGCGACTACGTGCTGGATGCGGAAGAAGGCCGCCGCGATCACATCGCGCTGTTTGTGGTGAGCGCGGGGGAGTGTGTGCGTTCGCATTCCGAAGAAGCCAAGAAGCGCGGCGAATTTCTGTTGGCTCATGCGCTACAGGCGCTCGCGATCGAAACCGCTGAAGGCTGCGCGGAATGGCTTCATCGACGGATTCGTGAAGATTGGGGTTTTCCCGATCCTCCGACGATGACCATGCAGGAGCGCTTCACTTCACGCTATCGCGGCAAGCGCTACAGCTTCGGCTATCCGGCGTGCCCGAATCTTGAGGATCAGGCGGGATTGTGGAAGCTGCTTCAGCCGGAAGAGATCGGCGTGAAGCTAACCGACGGTTTCATGATGGATCCCGAAGCAAGCGTCAGCGCTCTGGTATTCCATCATCCAGATTGCGCGTATTTCACGGCGAGCGAGTAAGGAAATAGGCTATTGATCGTTCTTGAAGGCAATTCCGCGCCCAATACTGCCTGAAGCGAACTCGATATCGAGAGGGAGCAGCGTATTCTGTCCCATCACCCTATTGCAACCCAGCCAGTAATCGAGCCGCCGCCGCTGACGATGGGGGCGATCAAGCGATAGAAATCCGTGGCGCCGCGGCCGGTTGGATTGGTTTGAGCAAACAATTGAAATGTTTCGCCGTCGTAAACAAAGATTTTGTCGTACCGATTTTCGTCCGTGGTCCCGGTTAATTGTAGAACGGATGAGAAATATCAGCTAGCAGGTCATATCGTCATGCCGCGGCGCCCGCCGGCGAATGCATTACAGGCTTGCAGGCCATTCCGTCTAAGATATCAGGGTGAGCGAGCGTCCTTCCCAGGAAAAAGAGACTGGCCGGCTTGAGGCATTCAGCGACGGTGTGTTCGCGATCGCGATTACACTGCTCGCTTTGGAACTGAAGGTGCCGCACGTTGAACAGCCGAGCGTGGAAAGTCTGCTTAGGGCGCTGTCCACCCAGTGGCCGGGCTACTTCGCTTTCATTACCAGCTTTTTTACGGTTCTCATCATGTGGGTGCATCACCATCGAATTCTGCGGACTGTTCATCGCGCAGACGCACCGCTGCTGTTTACGAACGGACTCTTATTGTTTCTGATAACTGCGGTCCCATTCCCGACCGCCGTACTTGCTGAATATCTCAGGACTCCGGCCGCCCGCGCGGCGAGCGCATTCTATGCGGGGGTATTCTTTGGAATCGGCATTGCTTTCTGTATTCTGTTGCATGTCGCGATACGCCGATCGCTTCGTCCGGAGTCGATCGAGAAGTTGAAACGCGAATACTATCTGGGTCCGCCGCTCTATCTCGGCGCGGCGTTCGCAGCGGGGTTCAGTGCGTGGCTGTGTTTGGCGATCTGCACTGGACTCTGGATCTTCTGGGCCGCCACGGCGCGCGAATGCTAAAGAAAATGGCGCAAGCGGATTGCGCGCCTGCGCCGAGGGAAGAAATCGTGAAATGTTCAGCGTGCCTGCGCCATCTGGCGGAAGCGCGCGGGCGTGAGTCCCACTTGCCGGCGGAATGTCGCCGAGAAGTGACTCTGATCGGAAAATCCGCATGTCATCGCGATCTCGGCCAACGCGGTGTTGGTAGTCGAGACAAGATGACACGCGTGTTCGATGCGCTTGCGGCGCAGGAATTCGCCCACCGTGGTTGAGAAGTAGCGGCGGAACTCGCGCGAAAGATGCACGCGATGCACTCCGGCCGCTCCCGCGATCTCAGCCAGGCTGAGCGGCCGCAGGAAGTTCGCCTCCAGATATTCGCGAGCGACGCGCAGCCAGCGAGGAATCACCGCGACCGGGCCAGCGGAACCTGCATGGCGGGCGCCTTCGGCGAGCATCTCCAGCAAAATTCCTTCAAGCGATACGAGCGCCAATTCGTCTCCCTGGCGGAACTCGTGATAGAGGCGCTGCGCAAGCCATGTAGAACCGATTCCTTGAATCTCGCCCGGTTTGTCGAGTGCCGCCGAATGCTCATTGACGCGCTTGAGGGCTTCGCGGTCCACTTCGACAATCAGGCAGTGCGAACCCGCGTCGAACACATTGGCGTGCGGCAAACCGATCGGCAAATAACGAAGCACGCGCGGCGAGCAGATGACGCTCGCCGAATTTCCGTAAGATTCAGAGTAAGGTCCTTCGAGGACGTAACTCAAGTAGGCATGATCGTGTGTGTGGCGCGACAACTCGAGGCCGGCCGGATAGTGGTTTTCGATGACCCGAAATCCGGGCACATGCCGCATGGCGACCACGGTCCCGGATGTTTCGGTGCATGGGCAGTCTTCGTGATCGTCCGCCAGCGCCGCCGCGCCGGGCATTCCGTTGGAAACCGCAACTGCAGATTTGCGAATCAAGCTTCACCCCCTGGGTTGATAGACGCCCTCATTATGCAGCAGGTCGTTCTCTTTTAAACATCGGATGTTCCGTTTTTACAATCTTTTTACATCTCATTAACGGGAAGGCCAAGAACTTAGTCGTTGCAACGACCATGACGCTGATCGCCGCATATTTCGCGTTCGTTTTATCATGAGGACCTGATGATTCTGCCCCGTTTTTATCCGATTCTCGACACCGAAATCGCAGCCCGCAATGGATTTCGAGCGGTGGATGCAGCGTCTCAACTTCTCGGAGCCGGATCGCGGATCTTACAGTTTCGGCACAAGGGTTTATTCACTCGTGACGTCTTCGCTGAATTGGAACAAATCGCCGCGCTTTGCCGCCAAGCGCAAGCGCAACTTGTAGTGAACGATCGCGCGGACATCGCGGCGCTGCTCGGGGCGGCGCTTCATCTTGGGCAGCAGGACCTGACTCCCTCAGAAGCGCGATACGTCGCGGGAAAGGCGGCGATTATCGGCTACTCAACGCACAACTCCCGGCAATTGGCAGCGGCGGCCGCGGAGCCGGCCGACTATCTTGCGCTCGGTCCGATCTTCGGGACGTCGTCGAAGGCGAATCCCGATCCTGTCGTCGGAATCGATGGATTGAGCCAGTTGCGTTCTTTGACGGATCGGCCGCTGGTTGCGATCGGTGGAATTACTCGTTCCAATGCGCGGAGGGTTCTCGACGCCGGCGCCAATTCGGTCGCGGTGATCGGAGATTTGTTTCCCGAACTCCGCTTGCGCGCCAGTGAGTTCATCTCTATAACCAGACCTTAGGGACCACTGACATCCCGATCCGCAACCGGTGTTCCGGATCCTCACCGGGCTTCAGCGCGATTCGGACCGGAAGACGTTGGACCACTTTGACGAAATTCCCGGTGGCGTTTTCGGGCGGCAGAAGACTCGTCGCGGCCCCGGACGCTCCGGGCATCCACTGCACAGAGCCATGGAGGGTTTTGTTGAACGCGTCGACGTGAATATCAACGTCCTGGCCTGGCCGCATCCGCCTTAGCTGCGTCTCCTTGAAATTCGCGGTGATCCACAGATCGTCAATCTGGCTGATCGAGAACATCGTCTCGCCCGGCTGTAGATGCTGGCCCACTTCGACATTTCGATTGTTGATCACTCCGCTGACTGGAGCGACGATTCTGGTGTAAGAAAGATTCAGCTCCGCCTGCCGGACTTGCGCCTGAGCCGCCTGCGCATTCGCAACGCGATTGCTGATATTTGCACGGCTCACGGCGACCTGACGCGGGCCGTTATCCACCGCTTCCGCCAGCCTCGTCTGCGCTTGCAGCAGTTGCGCCCGCCGTTGGTCGAGCACCTTGCGCGCCGCTTCGGCAGCCGCTCTACTCGCTTCGACCGCGGCGGCCTGAGTTTGGGCGGCTGCTAGGGAAGCATCGAACTGCTGGCGCGAGATTTCGTCTCTGCTGACCAGCGTTTGATAGCGGCGAAGATCCAACTGCGCCTTGGCGTTCTGCGCTTCGGACTGCCTCATTTCCGCCAGCCGTGCATCGTGATCGTGTTGAGCTGCCGCCACGCCGGCTTCGGCAGAAGCGAGATCGGCCTGCCCGGCCGAGATCGTTGTCTGAACTGTCGTCTGCGTGATAGGCACGTTCGGATGTTCAGCTTGAAGCTGCGCCATCGCCTGGGCATAAGCTGCTCGCGCTTGTGCGAGCGCAACCTCGTAGTCCCGGGGATCGAGTTCCACGAGAACCTCTCCCGTCCGCACGAACTGATTGCTTTCAACGTTTACCGCGATCACGGTCCCGCCGATGCGTGGAGTAATCGGGTTCAAATGCCCGTCGACGAACGCGTCGTCGGTGGACTCATATGAGTTGAAGTACCGCAGCAGGAAGAACGTGCCGATCAGGATCCCGGCGAGCGCGAAAGCACTGAAAATGACGCCGGCGGGATGGCGCCGCAGAAATGTTCGAGCGCGCTTTTCAAACGGCGGGCCTGGTTTCGCTTCCTCCGGCGGATTGTGTTGCTTCGGCTCCTGTGGCGCCTCCGTTTCCACGGGATGGCCGTTACGTATCGTCTGTTCCTGCGGCACCGTCATCGAGTGAGACTGGAAACCGCCGTTCCCGTTGCCGCATGAAACGTCAGTTATTCGCCGACAGCGGAGTTACTCCGGCGGCCGCAAGCGACTTGTTAAAAGCGGGGACGTCCTTTTCCATCAAGGCGCGATATTCGCTTCGCGCCGCAGCCAGATCCTTCTCGATCATTTCAGTGAGGGCCATGGCGGTATCCGTGGGTCCGTAATCCGCGCCGCCGGCGACGTCTCCGGCGCCGGTGCCAACCTCGCCATTCAACCAGATCAAGTTGAAATAAACCTTGTACGCGGCGATGAAATACTTGTCGTCGCTGGTGGTGAGAGCTTTCGAAACCAGCTTGTATTCAACGCTCTGCATCTTCTGATTCATGTCCTGAACCGATTTGAGCAGCTCTGCTTTGTTGCGGTCCGCGCGCGCCATCTTCTCGATTTCTTCGAGCTGTTTCCGCATCCATTCGAGCTGATTGATCATGTCGGACGCAGAGTTGATGTCGTCGCGAATGCGCATCTGAAGTTTCATTTGCGCGCGCAGATCTTCATCGGATCCGTGGCTCGACGGATCGCGAACAATTTCGAGCGGCTGTGTGTACTGTTCACCGTCAACAGTGATGCGCATCGTATATTTTCCCGGCGCGGCAACCGGACCGACTTCGGCCTGCGCCGCTCCCCAGTGTGTGATGGGACGCGAATCCTGGCCGCGGAATCGCGGCTCTTCCATGATGTGCGGATTATCTTCCGGAGTCGTCCGCAGCGCGACCTGCCTCGGCGGATCGAAATGCAGATCCCAAACCACGCGGTTCAATCCCTGGCGCGACGGCGCGTTACGAAATTCGCGGATTATTTTTCCGCTCTCATCCAGAATCGCCGCCTGGACCGGACCCTTCGGCTGATTCTTGAGCTGATAATTTACGTACGCGCGTCCACCGCCGACGATGCGGATCGTCTGCCGCGGCTGGAACAACGAAACCGAGGTGTCCGATCCCACGCCCTTCGCCATCTGCTCCAGCGGAGTGATGTCGTCCAGAATGTAGATGCCGCGCCCGTAGGTCGAAATCACCAGATCGTGCATCTGCTTCTGCACCACCGCCCACGACACCGGAGCCGGCGGAAGACCCGCATTGAGTTTTGTCCATTGGCCGCCGTCATTCAGCGAATAAAAAATCGCGTTGCCGGTTCCCGCGAAGAGCAGACCCTTGCAATTCGGATCCTCCGCGACGACGCGGACATATGACACCTGATGTGAGGGAAGACCACTCGTAATTTTCGTCCACGTCTGGCCGAAATCCGTAGTTTTGTAAATGAAGGGCTCGCGATTGTCCATCAGATGATAATCGACCGAAATGTAAGCCGTGCCCGCGTCGAAAAACGACGGCTGGATGCTGGTGATCGTTCCCCACGGCTTCATTCCGACGTTTTTCGTCACGTCATTCCACTGCTTGCCGTCCCTCGTGTACCAGACCTTTCCGTCATTCGTTCCCGCCCAGATCAGATTCTTCTGCACCGTCGACGGCGCGATCGCGAACACAACTTCGCCGTAAAACTGCCCGAGATTGTCGCCGACGATTCCGCCGCTCGGCACAATGTACTTTGGATCCTGCGTCGAAAGATCCGGACTGATCACGCTCCAGCTTTGCCCGCCGTTCGATGTTTTGAAAATCACCTGGCATCCGTAGTAGACGGTGTTGTGATCGAACGGGTCGATCGCCAGCGGCGCCGTCCAATGGCAGCGATACTTCGTATCGTTCGGCGGCGAATCGAGCGTGTGCAGCCAAGGGCTTACCGAGCGCGCCAGCTTCGTCTTCGCATCCCAGCGCGTCACTTCATCGCCGTAACAGGTCGCCCACACGATGTTCGGATCGGTCGGATCGGCATAGGTGAAGCCGGATTCGCATCCGCCCATGCCGCGATCCCAGCCCGGCTCAGGCGACCGTCCGAACCCACCAAATCCGACCTGCACCGAAGGTCCGCGCATGGTCGTCGAATCCTGCATGTTGGTGTAGAAGTAGTAGGGGACTTGATTGTCGACGGACACGTGGTACATCTGTCCGATCGGCAGCGTGACCCGGTTGAAGCCCTTGCCATGCGACGTCGTGATGTTCATCCCCGCATCGTGCGTGATCACGAAGTGATCCGGATTCGCGGGATCCCACCAGATGTCGTGATTGTCGCCGCCCCAATTCGTCGGCCGGAACGTCTCGCCGCCATCGAGCGATTGATGGAACGAACTGTTGGAGACGAAGACTTCATTCTCATTCGCTGGTGAAACCGCGAGGTGGATGTAATATCCCGCGCGCCCGATCAGCGCGCGATCCCAATTCACCACGCGCCAGTTCACGCCGCCGTCATCCGAGCGCCACATCGATCCCTGATTTGAAGTCTGGATCAGCGCATACACGCGGTCGGAGTTGGACGGCGCCACCGCGACGTCGATTTTCCCTAACGGCGACTTGGGAAGCCCCGGCGAATTGATCCGCGTCCAGTTCGACCCGGCATCGCTCGAAACATAAACCCCGCTGCCCGGACCGCCCGAAAATTCGCCGTAAGTGTGCATCTCTACCTGCCACGTCCCGGCGAAAAGCTTCTGCGGATTCTTCGCATCCATCACCAATCCGCTGCATCCCGTGTTCTCGTCTACGAATAGTACGCGCTGCCAGTGCGCGCCTCCATCGGTGGTCCGAAAAACGCCACGTTCCTGCTGCGGACCCGTCATTCTTCCAAGCGCGCAGGCGTAGACAATCTCCGGATTCGTCGGATGAATCACAATCCGCCCGATGCGGCCCGTCTCGTCGAGGCCCATATGCCGCCAGGTGCGTCCCGCATCCACCGATTTGTAAATGCCATTGCCCATCATGTCGACGTCGCGGATTGCCCAGGCTTCTCCCGTTCCAGCCCACACGATGCTTGGATTCGACGGCGCGACCGCGAGCGATCCGATCGCCGCGACGGGCTGATCGTCGAAGATCGGCGTCCATCCGAATCCGCCGTCGATCGATTTGAAAATCCCGCCCGACGCCGCGCCGGCATAATACGTGTTGATATCTCCCGGAATCGCCGCGACCGCCGAAATTCGATTGCCCGCGATCGGCCCGACAAATCGGAATCGAAACGCGTCGACACCTGCCTGCGGCCCTCGTCCCCGTTGAGCGAGCAGGGGAACGGCGAACAACGTCAAAATGGCGATGCGGCGCATATTTTTCCTCATTCGGATGAAGTTTATCATCCCCCGATCAGGCCGTGACATGATGAAATCGATGGCACTCGAGAAGTATCGAAGCAGGAGAAATTTCTCAGTAACGCCGGAGCCCCAGGGCGCGCGGATCGCCCGGCGCAAAAAGCTGATCTTCGTTGTTCAGAAGCACCAGGCGAGCCGCTTGCACTACGATTTTCGTCTCGAATGGAATGGCGTGTTGCTCTCCTGGGCCATTCCCAAGGGTCCATCGCTCGATCCGTCGGTGAAGCGGCTCGCGATGCACGTCGAAGATCATCCCATTGAGTATGCGAGCTTTGAAGGCGTGATCCCGGAAGGCGAATACGGCGGCGGTACTGTAATGGTGTGGGACAAAGGCGCCTGGGAGCCTGAAGTCGAAGACGTCGACGAAGCGCTCCGCAAGGGCGACTTGAAGTTCACCCTGTTTGGAAAAAAGCTCACCGGATCGTGGGTACTTGTGCGCACCAAACTCGGCTGGCTGCTCATCAAGCACCGGGACGATTCGGCGTCGAAAGACGATATTACCATCACCGAACCTCGTTCAGCGATTTCGAAAAAGCTCCTGCGCGAGATCGCGCGCGCCCACGGCGGCGACGTCGCCAGAGCGGCAAAAGCCGACCCGTGAAAGACGGTATCGACGCTTTTCGGCATCGCCCCGGCCCGCGGATCTGACGGCGCTTGAGGCGCGACGGTTTTGGAAAATTGGTCCAAGCCTCATGGCTACGGCTTGAAGCCGCTCTCATCCAGGTGCGCCAGATGCAGCGACGGCAGGAAATCCTGATCCTCGTACATCGGTTTAAGCACCTTCTGCGAGACGGCTCCCGAAAAATCGGACTGCTTGTTCAGGTTGTACGCCGCCTGCCAGAGCTGTCCGAGCGTCCGAGCCCCATCGGCGATACAACTCGCCGTCGGCTTGCCGAACGCATCCCACATTCCCTTGAGTACCTTCGCGCTCTTTCCCCGTCCCAGCGAATCGTACGTATTGCAAATGTCCTCTGGCGGAAGATAGCGCTGCGCGCGGGCCATCAGTTCGATCAGCGCCAGACCCGCTTCGAATCCCGATTTGATGCTCGACGCGTCACGCGCCGGCGCGAGAAGAGCGGCCGCCTTCAGGTTGTCCAGCTCATCCGCCAGATCCTGCGAAAAGTGGTCGATCATGGTTTCCTCATACGCGCTGTGAACGCCGGTGCTCGCGCCATTCAAGCCGTCCGAATGCATGGAGCCATGCAGGGGCTGGCATGCATCACCGACGTAGTGAGCCAGAATTCCCGCCGCGCAGAGAAATCGCGACGCGCTTTTCGCCTCCACCATGGCATCGAAGATCTGCCAGACGCGGAAAGGAAGCGCGCCCTGATTCACCTTGCCCTTGCTCGTGCTCGCCGAAGGTTGCGGAGCATTCGCATAGAACGCCTTCCAGTCCTGGATACTCAGCGCCGACGCTTTCGGAGTTTTCTGTTTGTCGTCGATGCCGCTCAGATCGAAGAGCGTCCGGCCGTCCTCGCCGGGCAGGTCCATGTCGGCGTAGTGATTCCAGTTCTCCTGCGGGCGAACGGCGTCGCCGCCGCGATTGATGTTGCTCTTCCACACGACATCCGGAACATCGGCTAGCGGCACGAATTTATCGGGAGAAGGCTTGATCTGCCCTCCGCGGATCACGCTTGCCGGATACGTGAGCTGCGCCATGTTCGCATTGAGGAACGTCTTTAGCTTGCCGGACGTGCTGTCTACCGCTCGTTCGGCGATCTTGTAGTGTCCCACCGCTCCCCAATACTGGGGAAGCTCGGCGTTAAGGTCGGCCACCACCTCGACGTCCAGTTCGCGGCAGATCACCGAAAGCGACGCAGCCAGCGCGTACTGCGTGAATTGATCGCCGCCATCTGCCAGCTTCTGGCCGCCCCATTCCAGCGCGAACGGACGATAGACCTTTCCCGAAAACTTCGCGGGCATCCGCATATCGGCGGTCTTCTTCGGTTCTCGCGCTCGCTTTTCTTTCTCTGGCGCGCTGTTTTGCTGCGTTTCTGCCGGAGCTTCCACACACCACAACGTCCCGGAATCTCCGGGCATGGTCGTCAAAGGCTTCTTTTCAACTCCGCCGATCAGAAAATCCGAAACGTAATCGGTTCCGCCCGTCGTGCGATAGCGATAGAACAGCGCCTTGATCTCGCCTCTCAGATCGCCGGAATGGGCTCCGTGCGCATAGACCTGCGTGCCGATCCAGTCGAGGCTCGCCGTGTTCGCGTTGAACTCGATCATTTGACCCAGCACCCCCAGGCCGAAGACCTGCGCTGTCCAATCGGCCAGATCGTCGACGTCGATCAGACCCGCATCGAGATTGCCGCGCGTCGTGGCGCCCGGAAACCCCGGATACAGCTTCTGGAACGGCAGGCTGCGCAGCGATCGCTTCGCCGACGTTCCGATCCGCCGCGCATCGCCTTGGAGCAACGTGAAAATCTCGCTGCCGGATTCGCCCGCCACGTGCTGATTGGTGAGCGCGAAATGCCGCACGCCATCCGTCACCAGGCAACCGACCGACCCCGTATGTTCCTTCCCCTGAACATTGGTGACCACAGGATATCCACCGCCCATCAGTTGCTGGGTGAATTGATAGCCGGCAAGCGGCGATTTAGCCCCCTCCCATAAGCTCGCTTGAACGACGCAGGTCGGAACCACGCGGCCATCGGCGAGATCGAGAAACGGCGGCACCACCTGACCTTTGATCTGCGCGGCGTGAAGATCCTCAGGCTTCAGCCAGTCTTTCACGAAGACCAACACGCAGGGCCAGGACCACGGCTGTACCACCGTGTTCTCCATCGTTCGCGGTTCGGTTTTCTTCCCCCGTTCGCGAGCCGCCGCTTCGCCTGCGGGATGGTAATGCGCGTAGTCGAGATCATTCTCGCGGATTCGATAGAGTCCGATCGCGGTAGCGAAAACATTCTCCATCCGCATCAGATGGATGTGGTAGGCTTCCCGGGCATCGAGAAGGTCCGTGATGGACAACGAAGCGTAGCGCCGCGTGTAAGGGTTTTTCGGATCGAGCATCGCAGTAGGCTCCTTGGATTTCGAACGGCTCTTTTTATCACAAAATGGGCAAGGCTTTTGTTACAACGCCAAAAATTGAATTACGATGCCCAATCTGAATAAGTGTGATTTGCCGTTACGCTTCGTTACTGCGTTTGATGCGCACCCGCTTTCCGCGCTTTGTCCCACGCGTCGATTCCGGCTTGTAAGTCCCCGCCGCGAGCGCCGTTACCGGGACTTGTGTGTATTTCCGGTTACGACATCGACCTGGATCTTCTAGCGGTAGGGCCTGACGCCTCGCTTTTTTTCTTGATAATTCTTATCAGACGTCCGGAAAAAGCCTGCTAAATCAACGGATACTGATCAGGCCCGTGTTGCTCGTGAAGCCGCCGATTGTAATTTGAAGCGGGTAGCTTCCGGGAGCGAGTGTGGGGACGATCAGATTGACCTGGTAGAGGCCGGCGAATCCCGGGGCGAGTCCCGCGAACGTGACTTGGGCCTTTTGAGCGCCGATGGTCGCGGTGACGGGTGTGGTGGTCTGCGAGAGTGGCGTAGCGGGGGTAGCCGCGCCGGTCGGCACGATATTGTCTACCTGACCGAGTCCGGTGAGATAGGCGGCGACGAATGATCCGGCCGCCGCAGGCTGGCTGGGACTATTAACCGCTCCGGAATCGTTGATGACGGCGGCCTGGCCGTTCCCGGAAAGAAACAATCCGGGTGCGATGCCGCGGATAGTCAGTCCCGCGGTGGCGGAAATATCGCCGAGCAGCATCGTGTTCAGCACAGCGGATCCGCCGCCCACTTCGAATGGCACCTGGGCATTGATCTGACCGGGGCTCACATATAAAAGCGGAGCTGAGATTCCGTTGATGGTGACAGCGGCGTTGCCCAAGCTGAGCGGCAGCGGGAAGCCTTGGGCCGTCGCGGTGGTTTGGGTGAGGGCGACGCCTTTGATGGCGATAAGCGACCCGGGCGCCGCGACTGAAGCCTCACCGCTGGCGGCGTTCGAGACGCTCAGCGTCGTAGTCGTCGACATCTGGCCGAATACGACGATTGAGTTTTGCGTTCCGGCGTAAACGCGGCCGTTGATGATCGTCGGGACGGAATACTTGACGTAAGTCCCCAGCGCGTCGCGCGAAGGGTTCATCGCGGAGTCGTAGATTTCATTGCTGATATTGTTTGCGTCATAGGCGCGAAGCGTGTTCGAACGATCGAGCGTCCAGACGATTCCGTCCGATCCGCCGTTCGAAGAGACGATGGGAACGCAGGGCGACGTGTACGAGAATTTTCCCATTGCAGAGGCGCCAAGCTGGCCGTTCGAGAGCGGGTACGCCCGTAGGAAGTCTCCGCCGGAACACATATAGAAGGTGTTATTGAAGAAAGCACCACTGCCGAAAAGCGGGGAGGCTTGCGCTGAACTGACGATTTGGCTGTCGGATCCCGATCCGATCTTGCCCATGTTGTCGCGATCGATGACATAAAGGCGGCTGCCTTTTCCGCCTCCAATCATCAAGTGCGGGCGTGGTCCCGGCTGATCGGGCAGCAGAACGGCGGCGGCGGAGCCGAGATCGAGATCTTTATTGTTCAAATCGCCGTAATTGTAAGGCGTGAAGTAATCGAGTACTTTGAGATCGCGGCCCGACAGCTTGAGATAACTCTCGCCGAAATTCGTCTGCCCGTCGAAGGTGCCGTTCCCGGACGCGATGTAGATGTTACCGTCGGAATCGGCTGACGGCGCTGCGCCGCCCTGCCAGAACGCGCCGGCTTCCCCGTTCGGAGTGGCATTGAAGACCGCGCTTTGCTGAAGGGTCTGGGCGTCATAGCCGAGCAACCACCCGTGATAACTTCCAAGGTCGCAGTGAGAGGAGAATCCGATGTAGACCAGTCCATTCGCCAGTAGGAGACCGATCCGCTGCTTGTAATTTCGCGCGACGAAGGTCACCGTGGACCCGCCATCTCCGGTCCCTGGGACGGATGCTTGAATCACCACCGGGCCGCCGAATTTCTCTGCGCCGGTTGAGACGTCGAGCGCGTGAAGACGATGAACGAAGTCGCCGTTTTCTTTCGTGCTTGCGACGACGTAAAGCGTGCCTGTCGTGGAATCGATCACGGGCGTGCTGCTGACGCCGATTTCGGGAACGATGTGGGTACAGCCGGTATCGCTCGACGGGATCGTCGTCACACCGGAGCTGAGAAAGCTCGTCTGCCATAGCGGGGAGCTCGACAGCGTGTCGGCATCGAACGCGTACACGGTGTCGTGTTCAGTCGCGACGAAGAGGACGTTGTGGACGCCACTCGGTCCCATGTCGACATTGGAAAGATAGAGCGGCTGGGCGTAGACAACGCCGTCGACGGGTATTGTGGCGATCTTGCCGAATTGAGAGGGATTGACGTTGGACGGCGTTAACGTCGTTTCGTTCGCGATCACGCCCCGGCGCGCGGCGTCGTATTGATAAGTGAGAACGTTGACCTGCGCTCCGAGGCGGAACGGAACCGCCAGGGCGAGAAGCCACGCACTCCGACGAATAGAACCCATCACGTGGCGGAAAGCTCACGAGCCGATTTTTTCGACTCGCAAACAATTCTAACGCTGAAGCCCCGCCGACGACGTGCTTCATTAACCGTCACAGAGTTCGAAGGGATGCGGCGCGGTCGAGTGGGTATCCTGGAAATTTTCCTAGCCGAGAGTCCAGAACTAACCGTACTCACAATCAGTTGCGCCGAAGCACAAGCGGGGACATAAGTGGAATCCCCGTACCGCCCAAATCGCGCAGCGCGGCGGCTTCGGAAATTCTCAATCGAAGCAATTTGCGCCATTCACGTGGAATCCCGCGATTCTTCAAGCGTGGCAGATGCCGTGCACAATGCGGGATATGTCGCGGGGTAGCGAATCGCTACCCTCGCGTAAACTTTACGCGTCGACTCAGGAAATCGAGCGCTGTAAGTTGCAGGCCGGAGGTATGCGCATTGACGCCGTTTGTAGCGGATAGAGACGTATTTACGATTGATGCTGGGGAGTTCGCGAAACATGAATTTAGCCTTCGAGTCCAATCACCGTGGTTCGCGTTACGCGTGAGGGCGCGGCACGAAAAGAGCGTCTTCGAGCAGTTGCAGGCGAGGCGCTACGAGGCGTTCCTTCCCCTCTACACAGCGAAACGAAGATGGGCGGACCGATGGAAGGTGCTGTCGCTGCCGCTGTTCGCCGGATATGTGTTCTGCCGGTTCGAGCCCGGTAAGCGCGTCCGGGTATTAGCGACCCCGGGAGTGATTGATGTCGTGCGAGTCGGCGGAGAGCCCGCGGCCATCGACGGCAGCGAGATCGAAGCGATTCGCCGCGTCATCGATTCACGGCTTGAAGCGGAGCCCTATCCGAGCTTGATCCGCGGGCAGCGCGTGACCGTGAGCGACGGGCCGCTGCGAGGTGTTGCCGGAACGCTCGTGGAAGTCCGCAGCGGGGTCCGGCTGGTGATTTCGATCGAGCTTCTCCAGCGGTCGGTGCAGGTAGAGATCGAGCGCGACCGCGTGATTCCACTTGAACAACGGACAGCCGTAGGGAAAGTAGTGAAATAAACCAAAAAACGAGGGCCGAAAATACGGTTCACAACATGCCACAGAATCACTCGTATCCGCGAAATCAACGCGCCCCTCTCGCCTTGCGGGGCCACGGGGCGCAATCCATGGACAGTCATCTGCCTGCGCCGTATGCGACCGTGCAGTACAACCGGGCGCCTGAGCCGGAGGAGAACACGCTCGGCGATTACTGGCAAATTCTCAGGAAGCGGAAAGGTACGCTCGCGCTGGTTGCACTTTCGTGCGCGGCAGCCGGATTTCTCCTGGCGCGCGTCACCGCGCCGGTATACCGGGCGCGCACACTGATCGAAATCGAAAGCCTGAACGACGATTTTCTGAACATGCGAAGCGTGAGCCCGAATGCCGCGGCCGAAGGGACGCAGCAGCCGCCGGACTATAACATCCGGACGCAGGCGATGATTCTGCAAAGCCGGCCGGTGCTCGATCGCGTCGTGGAGACGAATAACCTTGCGCAGCGGCTGATCGATGCGGAACATGCGCCGGTCTGGTCGTTCTGGCGGAAGTCGCAGAATGAACTGCAACGGAGCCTGGCCTCTCCGCACGACCGCGCCGTCGGAATCGTATCGGGCGGCCTGAAGGCCCGCGCGGAGCCGAATACGCGGGTGATCGAGGCGACATTCGAATCCTCGGATCCCAAACTCGCGGCCGATGTGCTGAATGCAACCGCGGCGGCGTATGCGGAAATGAATCTTGACCGGCGCTGGCAGGCCTCGCAGAGCACCGGCGAGTGGCTGACCCGGCAATTGGCCGATGTGAAGGCCAAGCTGGAGCGCGCCGAAGATTCAATGCAAGCTTACGCAAACGACGCCGACATCACAATTCTTGGCGGCAAGGACAGCACAGCCGAGGAGCGGCTGCGTCAGTTGCAGGTTGAACTGCTTCGGGCACAAGCAGATCGTGTGGTGAAGCAATCCTCGTTCGAGCTGGCCAACAGCGCGCCGCCGGAGAGTCTGCCCCAAGTGATGGAAGATTCGACGCTGAAGAGCTACCAGGAGCAGTTGACGACGCTGCGCCGCGATCTGGCGAAGCTGAGCACGCAGTTCACGCCGGAGAGCCAAAAGGTGCAGGATGTTCAGGCGCAGATCACCTCGATTGAGGGCGCGATTCAGAGAAAACGGACGGAGATCATCGCACGCATTCGAAACGAATACAACACCGCCGCGCAGCGGGAGAACCTGCTTGCCGCCGACTACGCGAAGCAGAGCAAGCTCGTGTCGCAACAGGCTTCAAAACTCGCGCGGTATTCGAATTTGAAGCGTGAAGTAGACTCCACCAGCACGTTGTACGAATCGCTGATCCAGAAAGTGAAAGAGGCCGGGCTTGCGTCGGCGATGCGGGCGAGCGACGTCCGCGTGGTGGAAGCGGCTTCGGCGCCGCGGCTGCCGGTGACTCCCAACGTATGGCTGAACACCATTTTTGGATTCGTGACGGGATTGTGCGCAGGGGCGTTTTTCCTGGTTCGCCGCGCCAAGTCCTATCACGGCATCCAGGCGCCCGGCGATACGGCGGAACAGATCAACGTTCCTGAGCTCGGCGTGATCCCGGCCAGCAATCCACGTTTCGCAAAGATTCGTAGAATGCTTGGCCGGCCGAATCTGAACAGTCCGCTGGAATTGATGACGTCGGAGCAGGAAGGATCGCCGATTGCGGGCTCGTTCCGGTTCGCTCTGGCCTCGATTCTGCTGGCGGAAAACAACGGCGACGCGCCGCGCGTGATCGCGGTGTCGAGCGCGAATCCGGGCGAGGGGAAAACAACTGTAATCTGCAATCTTGCGATTGCGCTGGCGCAGGTGAACCGCAGAGTGCTGCTGATCGACGCCGACTGGCGGAAATCGCGGCTGCATTCCGTATTCGGGCTCGATAACAGCGTAGGGCTGGGAGAAGCGCTCGAAGATCCCGCGTCGGCTGTGCGGCCGACCAGGATGCCGAATCTGTTCCTGCTATCGAGCGGCAGCCAGACCGACGAACGATTATTCTTCAACGCTCAGTTGAGTGGGATGATCGCGAAGCTGCGTAAAGACTACGACATGATCCTGATCGACACGCCGCCGCTGAGAATGTCCGAGGCGCGGTTGGTGAGCCGGCAGGCGGACGCTGTGATTCTGGTGGTGGCGCAGCATACCGAGCGCGAGGCTGTTCACATGGCGCGCCGGCGGCTGCACGACGACGGCAGCTATCTGTTGGGAACAATTCTGAACAACTGGGATCCCAAGAGCGGCCTGCATGGCGATTCGGAATACGGAGACTACTATAAGCTCGACTCTTACTACGAGGCCGCTCGCAAGGCACACGCCTGAACGGGCGCCGGCGAGAATCCTGATTACGACCCCGCCTGCCGAACGAGTGGGCGGGGTTACGCAATATTTCAAGTCGCTGAGGCGGCATTGGAAACACGACGTAGAGTATTTCACGGTCGGATCGCGAGAGGAAAACGAAGGGGCTGGAAAGATCGCGCTGCGAATGTTGCGCGACACAAGGAGCTTTGTCCGGGAAATCCGGCGCGGCGGGTTCGATCTGGTTCATCTGAATCCGTCGCTGGGGCTCAGGGCCGCGTTGCGTGACGCGGTTCTGCTGCTGGCGGCCAAGGCGATGGGCAAGCGGGTTCTGGTGTTCGTCCACGGGTGGGAGGAAGGATTCGAGAACAGGCTGTTGCGGTCGCGGGGCCTTGCCGGTGTGGTGCTGAGCCGGGCCGACGGAATCGTCGTGCTTGGCAGCAAGTTCGTTCCGCGGCTTCGCGGACTTGGTTATCGGAAAAAGATTTTTGTTCAGGCGGCGCCGATTGATGAGGAATTGCTGGATGACGCTCGCGGCGCGACGGTGCGAGTCGGTGGCGATGCGAAGTTCACGATCCTGTTTCTGGCTCGGATCGAACGGGAAAAGGGGATTTACGAGGCGCTCGAAGCTTACAGGATTCTGAAGGGACGTTATCCGTTCGTTCGGATGATCGTGGCGGGAGACGGTCCGGAGTTGGAGTCGGCTCGCGGAGCGTGTGATGTGGAGGGCGTCACTTTCGCGGGTCATGTCCGGGGTGAGACGAAATACGGTGTGTTTCGCCGCGCGGACGCCTATCTGTTCCCTTCGTATCACGAAGGGCTCCCTATTTCCGTGCTGGAAGCGATGGCCTATGGATTGCCCGTAGTCGCATCGCGTGTCGGAGGCTTGCCGGATTTTTTCCTCGACGGACGGATGGGATTCATGACGGATTCCCGCGATCCTGAGCGCTACGCCGAATTGATGGAGCGGCTGATCGCGGACCGAGGGCTGGCGGGAGAAATCGGGGCATTCAATCGTCAATATGCAAACGAGCATTTCAGCGGCTCGCGTATCGCGGCCGGTCTTGAAGACATCTACAGGACCATTCTTAAGGACTCTGATCGAGCGGTTCTGCCTGCGTGACGACCTGGCAACGTACGACCCGTACGACATCTGGAAGACTCGCGGCGGCTTGGCGGTCAAGAAGCTTTACAACGCTCATCCGCGCGCCGGGCTGTTTCCTGCGGCGGCGTTTGCGCTGTTCGACGACGTAGTGAACAACGGCTCGCGGTGGTTTTACGAACGGAAGGAGTATCCGATTGTGCGGGCGTGGGCCGCGATGACGCTGCTCAACCTGTTCGAGAAGGAGCCGAATCCGGACTATCGCGAGTATGCAATTCGACACTTGAACTGGCTGGTGGCGAATTCGAGCCCGGGATTCAGCGGGCTGTGCTGGGGACTCGGTTTTCCGAACGCCGTTACGAAAGAGATCGTCTATGCGAGCGCAACACCCTACACGACGATGACCCCGTATCCGCTGGAGGCGTTCGTGCGGTTTTCCGAAGTGACGCGGGACGGCTCGTTTCACCCCGCGATCGCCAGCGTTCGGCGGTTTTTCGATCGCGATGTCGTGGTGATGGAAGAGGACGAAACGGCCATGGCGATGTCGTACGGGCCGTTCAGGGACCGGACGGTGACGAATGCGACGTCTTATTGCCTGTATTCCTACGCGTTGCTGTTGAATTACGTTCCGATGACCGATCGCGCGGAGGTGCGCGCAAAGATCCGCAGGATGTTCGAGTTCGTGCGGCGGCACCAGCGCGAGGACGGGTCGTGGCTTTATTCACCTTATGGTTCGTCGTTCGTGGATTGTTTTCATTCGTGCATCATTTTGAAGAACCTGATTAAGGCCGGAAGGCGGATCGTGCTGGACGGCGTCGAGCGCCTCGTATCGGAAGGATATGCGTACTTGAAGCGGGCGCTATTCGATGAACAGAGATTCCTGTTCCGGCGTTTTTCGATAGCAAACAAGCGCGGGCTGGTCCGGTTCGATCTTTATGACAACGCCGAGGCGTTGAACCTCGCGCTGCTGCGCGGCGATTACGGGTTTGCCGAGCGGCTGAACGCATCGATTGTGAAGCACTTCGTGAATGGACGGGACATCTATTCGCAGATTGATGTTTTCGGGCGCCAGCGCGGAAAGAATACGCTGCGGTGGGCGGTCATGCCATATCTCTATGCGGCCTCGGAGATGAGCTGAGTATGTGCGGGATTTTGGGAACGATTAATGTTCCGTTCGATCAAGGCGGGCTTGACCGGATCCGGCATCGCGGCCCGGATGGGTCGGGAATCAGCCAGGCGCCGGTGGGGAGTCATCTTCTTACGCTCGGGCACCGCCGCCTTTCGATTCTCGACTTGTCGCCCGCCGGGCATCAGCCGATGTGGACGCGGAGCCGCCGGCACGCAATCGTGTTCAACGGCGAGATTTACAATCACCGGGAGCTCCGCGCGGAGTTGGATTACCACGACTATCGCGGGCATTCGGATACGGAGACGATCCTCAATTTTCTTGCGGCGCGCGGCGTCCGGTCGGCCGAAAGATTCAACGGAATCTTCGCGTTCGCCCTCGCCGATTTCGATGCCAGGAAACTGTACCTTGCTCGCGACGGCTTCGGCGTGAAGCCCGTGCATTATCGAGCCGCCGGACGGACACTTGTTTTCTCCTCGGAACTGCGCGGAATCCGGCAATTCTTCGACGATCCGTTGAATGTCGACAGCCTTGCTGAGTTACTGCGGCTGAGATACCTTCCTGCGCCGGACACGCTGTTCGAAAACATTCGCAAACTGCGGCCGGGCCACATTGCGGAAGTAGATTTGGCCGGGAGCGAGCTGCGCGTGACAGAGTATCCGTTCATGCGGAGCTGGGTTCGAAGCGCTCCGATTCGGAATCGCGAAGACGCAGTGGAGCAGTATGGCTCGTTGCTGAAGAGTGGCGTCGAGCGCCAGCTTTTGTCGGATGTTGAGGTGGGTGTTTTGCTGAGCGGGGGAATCGATTCAGCAGTGGTCGGAACGCTCGCGCAACGGGCTGCGCCCTACAAGATGAAGGCGTTCACAGTCGGCTTCTCGGAGACGAGCGCGGCCGACGAGATCCAGGACGCGGCGGAGACAGCCCGGCTGGCAGGTCTGGATCATCATGTCGTGCGCATCGGGCTCCGGCAGTTTCTGGATCTGCTTCCTTCGATTAACACGATTATCGAAGAGCCACTGGCGACGACGTCGATTATTCCGATGTTCTCGCTGGCGAAGCTGGCGTCGAGTCATGTGAAGGTGGTGCTCTCCGGCCAGGGCGCTGACGAAACGATGGGCGGCTATCGAAGATATCAGATCGAGCTGCTCCGCGGTTTCGTCCCGAGAGCCGCGGTTCCGGCGCTGCGAAGACTGTCGGAGTTGGCCGGCGTCAAGAGCGATCCCATTTTGCGCGGACTCGACTCGGTTTCGGAAACCGACGATATCCGGCGATTTGAAAGTGTTTACAGCGTCTTCTCTCGCGATCAGATCGAGAGACTAATCGGACGCGACAACTCACGCGCCACAGAGCGGATCGAATATTTCTTCAACCTGCTGAGGTGCCAGCATCAGGCGCAGAGCGTTGAACGCATGATGAACCTGGACGCGCGGATGAACCTCGCGGACGATCTGTTGCTATACACCGACAAGATCACCATGCACCATTCGCTCGAGTGCCGGGTTCCATTGCTCGATCTGGATCTGGTGCGCTTCGTTGAGTCGCTTCCGTATCGCTATCGCGTGGGTCTCTGGAGCGGGAAACGGATTCATAAATGGTATGCGCGGCGGATTCTTCCCGCCCCGATCTTGAATCGTAAGAAGAAGGGATTCCTGTCGCCCACAGAGCAGTGGTTCAAATCGCAGGACACGCTGCGCGAAATTCTGCTGGATCGAAATTCGCGGTTTTCAACTTATTTCAATTTGCGGGAAGTGGAAAACGTGCTGGCCGCGCATCAGGCCGGTTCGAATCGCGACCGGCACATTTTCCTTTTGTTGTCTCTTCACTATTGGATGCGCGATTTTCTCGCGCCGGATGCGCCGCCGTTCGGTTACGCCGTTGCGGTCTGAGGAATATGGACAGTCATTCTGTTGAGACGCGGTCGATTCTTGGAATTCCCGTGCATGTGTTTCCGTCGCATGGGCACGCCGCGGATTTCGTTCGCAGACGCCTGGATTCGGGGCTGCGGACGTTTTGCATCGCGATGAATCCGGAAAAGCTGTACCGCGCGCAACGTGAAGAGAAGCTGCGCCGCGTGCTGATGTCGGCCGATGTCCGTCTGTGCGACGGAATCGGAGTTTCTCTCGCTTCCCGGATGTTGTGCCGTTCGCCATTGCCGAGATGCACGGGAATCGACTTGTTTATCGAAATGGTGTCGGTCGCGGCAAGGGAAGAATGGAGTGTCTATATTCTCGGCGCGTCGCCCGAAGTGAACGCCAGGGCGCGTGTGGAACTGCGGCGGCGATTCCCGAATTTGAGAATCGCGGGGGCGCGGCACGGCTTCTTCAAAGATTCGACCGGGGTCGTTGACGAAATCAATCGCAGCGGAGCCGACCTGTTATTCGCGGCGATGGGTTCGCCTCGGCAGGAATTCTGGATTGCCGAGCATCGCCCGATGCTTCGTCCGCGATTTTGCATGGGAGTCGGCGGAAGTCTGGATGTTGTCGCAGGCGTGGTGAAACGAGCTCCAGCGGTTTTTCAGAAAACGGGAACCGAGTGGCTGTTCCGCCTGGTTTCCGATCCCCGGCGGGCACGGCGGCAATTGGCGCTGCCACTGTTCGCATTGGACGTCCTGAAAGCGGCTGTCGCGCAGCAGCGCCACTTGCCCGCGCATTGAAACGGAAAGGCGAGCACTCACTTGAATGATCAGAATATTGGTCGAAACGATCCGCGGGGTCGAGCCGGGGTTGCGAAAGCGAATGACCCGCGGCGCGGTCTGGTCGATCGCGGGGGCAGGGATCGCGAGCGGATGCACGATGTTCGGCAACATTATTGCCGCACGAGTGCTGGGCGCGGCGATCTTCGGGCAGATGGCGATCGTGCTTTCGACGACGAATCTGTTCACCAGCCTGTTCACGGCCGGGATGGGAATGACGGCGACGCGATACGTCGCCGAGCACCGCGATTCGGACCGGCGGCGCGCGGGAGCAGTGGTGGGGCTTTCCTGGCTCACCTCGATCGCAGTCGGAGCCGCTGCGGCAATTCTCGTAATCGCACTCGCGCCATTGCTCAGCCGGCAGGTGTTGGGGGAACCGAGCCTGGCGGTCCCGCTCAGTCTTGGGGCCGCAGCAATGTTCTTCGCTTCGCTAAATGGATCGCAGGTCGGGACGCTCAGCGGCTTCGAAGCGTTTCGTCAGGTCGCGATCGGTAATTTGGTGCGCGGCATCGGAATCGTCGCGCTGGTTGCAGGCGGCGCCGTCGCAAATGGTTTGAAGGGAGCTTTGGCCGGTTATGCCGCTGCCGGCGCGATCACCACGGTTTACTATCAGATCGCGGTGCGGCGCGCCTGCGCAGCGAATGGAATCGGGATCTCTTATCGGTTTCATCGCGACGACTGGAAGGTGCTGCTTCATTTCACGCTGCCGGTTTTGATCTCGACGTTTTCTTTCACGCCCGCCGCCTGGTGGAGCAACGTGCTGCTCGCGACCAGGAGCGGATTTGCGGAGGCAGGTGTCTTTAATGCGGTGCTGCATTGGCAGCTCTTCATCCTGTTCTTCTCCACCGCTGTTTCGAATATCGGGCTGCCGATGTTGTCCAATATCCGGGCGGAGCGCGATCCGGCGAAATATCGGCGCTGTCTGGCCATGACTTTTTTGCTCACGTTGGCGCCGGCGGTGGCGATCGCGATACCGGTCTCGATTTTTGCTCCTTGGATTTTGAAGATGTACGGGCGTGAATTTGTGCATGGATCCACCGCGCTGGTGCTGATCAGCGCGGCTTCGATCTTGACCGCGCTCAATATTCCGGTGGGACATGCGATCTGGTCGCTCGATGCGACGCGGGCTGCGGTCGTGCTCGCCCTCCTCAGGGGAGTGATGCTTGTGATTCCGGCCTATTTTCTCGCGGGCAAAGCGGCGGCAGGTCTGGCGGAGGCGTATTTGATCATGGCGATTATTCAAACGGCCGTAAGCATCCCGTACACGATGTGGCTGTTGCGGACCGCGGTTGTTCCAGAACGCGTGGAGGCGGCTCTGGCATGAACTCCAATTCAGTTGTCTTCGATCGAGGTTTGATCCTTGAACGCCCCGCAATCGGACGACTCAACGCGGGCGATCGTTTAGTATTGACGCTCCTGTCAGTGGGTCTGATTGCCGGGCTGGTGGCATACATTTCGTACGACGTTGTGGCTCGCCAGCAGTTGCGCCCCGGCGAGTTCGTTGCGGCGGCGGTGGTGAAACCGCCGCTTTACTATGCAGCCCACTCGGCGGAGATTGTCCTGCTCACCGTGGCCGGATTGCTTGCGCTCGCAAGCGCCAATCTGCGCCAGATGGAGCACGGGATCACGCTGCGCTTCATGGCGTTCGTCGGCGCCGCAATGCTGATGTCTCTGCGCGGTTTTGCTCCGGCGGATTTCCTCTCGACGAAGGTTGTGGATGGTACGGGTCCATTCCCAATGATCCTTTCCTTGTTGATCTTCATCGGAGCCAAGCGCAGCAACTGGGTGATCCTCGACAAAGTGTTTTTCGCGCAGGCCGCAATTTTCTGCGGATTCGGCCTCTTCCGCATGACTGCATTGCAGACCTTCACCCGGCAGGAAGGAGTCGCGAATCTGGCTTTCTCATTGAACGCTCTCTTATGGCCCGCTGCGTGGATCATGTTCCGGAGCTATCCGCCGGGATCGATCGCGAGCCGAGTGAAGCTCATTCCGATGGTGGTGTTCGGCCTGGCGAGCCTCTTCACGCAGACGCGGCTGAATTTCATGATGGTGCTGGCTGCATTCGCGTTGTACGCGTTCATCCAGCGAAAACGGCGCGCACCTCAGGCAATGCTCTGGATCGGGATGGCGGCTCTCGCTGTCTGGATCGCGCTTTTTACGGGGATTTTCTTACGCAGTTCCCGCGGGCTTGATCGCCTGGAGGATGTCACGTCGGCGTTTGCTGAACGCATCGATGAAGACACCCGCACCGAGCAGGTCACCGCGTTTTTCGATTCGGTCGCGCCGGGCGAATTGGTTCTTGGACGGGGATCGTTCGCCACGTGGGATTGGGACGGCTACGATTGGCGCGGTGGAACCGATATCGGATATCTGTCGCTGCTGTTCTTTGGGGGGCTTCCGCTGTTGCTCACTTATATCGCCGTTCACGTGAAGCCGTGTATCTCGACTCTGCTCGCAAGGACTCCGGATTGGCGCCTGGCAGGCGCTGGAGTCGGAGTGCTGTGGGCGATCCGCATGTTTTCGTCGTCCTATCCGGGAACGAGCCTCGACTATTACTGCGTGCTGTTCTGCATCGGTGCGGCGATCAGCCGCGACGTGGAAGCCTGATCTATGCGCGTTTTGTGGTTTGCCAACGCTCCGCTCCCGGCGGTCCAAATCCATCGCGGCGAAGCTCCCGCCGGATCTGGCCAGTGGATGACGTGCCTGCTCGACCAGCTCGTGCAGGTCGCCGGGGTTCAGATGGAGGTGGCGACTGCGCATCCGGGTTTGGACGACGACGAATTTCACGCCGATGGCGTCCGATATTTCGTGTTCGGGCAGCCGCGGTTCGAGTCCATCTTTGAAGCGCGCAAACGCGATTTGGACCGCTGTGTCAGCCTGGTCGCGGAACGGAAGCCGGATGTAGTCCACATCCATGGAAGCGAGCGCTTCTTTGGTCTGATGGCGGCGCGGAAGTTGATCGACGTTCCGGCATTGATCTCGATTCAGGGTTTGGTTGACGAATGCCTTCCGGTATTTTTCGGCGCGCTGTCGCCCGCCGAGATTTGGCGGAGCCAGGGACTTGTCGAACTCGCCACGCGCCGCGGACATTTCTGGCGCTATCGCGATTATTTGAAAGGCGCGAAGCTCGGCCGCGAGATTCTGGCGAACGCAAAAGCCTTCATGGGCCGGACTGCCTGGGACCGCGCGCACCTGTCGAGCGTCAATCCCGCCGCGGTCTACTATCACGGAGACGAGCTGCTGCGGCCGCAATTTTCCAAGGGCGCATGGAATCTTGATAAATGCGAACGCCATAGTGTGATCTTCACAAACGGCGGCAGCGAGCCGCGCCGCGGACTCGAGGTGTTGATCGGCGCCATGCGAATCGTGCTCCGCGAATTCCCCGATGCGCAACTGAGGCTGGCTGGGACGCTCGGAAACCGCCGGTCATACGAGCGGTTTGTCCATCGCAGGATCTCGGATGCGGGGCTCGACGGCGCCGTTCGGCACTTGGGATATCTGAACGCGGATCGTATGGCGGAGGAACTTCAGCGGGCGCATGTCTTCGCGATGCCTTCGTTTCTGGAAAACAGTTCGAATAGTTTGTGCGAAGCGATGCAGGTGGGTATGCCTTGTGTCGCGAGCTACACCGGCGGCATACCGAGCCTGCTGGATGAAGGGTGGTCCGGCTTGATGTTTCCGCCCGGCGATTCGGCGATGCTCGCGGCGGCAATCTGCCGCATCTTTCGCAGCGACGATCTTGCTGCGCGGTTGGGAGAATCGGCGCGGACGGCTGCGTCGGAACGGCATTCCCCCGCGCGCGTGGTCGCGCAGGTGATGAATGCGTACCACGATCTCGTCTCAGGATTGGAATCGGCAAATTTCATAGGAGTTCAGCATGGCAAGGCGATCCCGTGCGCTGAATCGCGATAGCGCTCCTCATCTCGTCAATTGTGCGATTACGCTGGCCAGGCAGTACACGCACAGCTTTGTTGCACGGCGGCTCGCGGACTGGTGGCGAGTCGAACTCGGCCACGGATGCAGATTCTTCGGTCTTCCGCAGTTCCGCCGGCTGCCTGGATCGAGAATGCGCATCGGGAATAATTGCGAATTTCGATCCGCGCGCTGGTCCAATCTGGTCGGCGTGAATCGGCCGTGCATCTTTTCGACGATGCTCGAAGGCGCGCTGCTTGAGATCGGCGATGGATGTGGGTTTAGCGGGACCACCATCGGGTGCGCCTCGCGTGTGATTCTCGGCAAGCGCGTCATGTGCGGCGCGAACGCGACCATCACCGACACGGACTGGCATCCCATCGACTGGCAGCCGCGCGCCGCCGGCTTGACGGGCCCCGTCTCGCCGGTGGAGATCGGCGATGACGTCTGGCTCGGCATGAACAGCATGGTGCTCAAGGGCGTCACGATCGGCAGACGCACCGTCGTCGGCGCCGGAAGCATCGTGAGCCGGCCCCTTCCGGCGGGCGTGATCGCGGCGGGAGCGCCGGCCGTTGTGATTCGCAAGCTCGCATCGGCGGACGATCCGGAGGAGATCGCGATGCGGTTTTCCGTGCGGGGGGCGCAGGTTTGACGCCGTCGGGCAGCCGCGTTGTCTGCGTGTGCGGTGGATTCGGATTCCCTTTGGGGAGCGCGAGCTCCGCGCGCATCGTGATGATCGGAAAAACTCTTCGCAGCGCCGGCGTCGATTTTCACGTCCTGCACTGCGGGCCAAGTCCAGTTCCCGTGAACACGCAGCCCGCCGGAAGTTATGAAGGGATCACGTTTGAATACACAACGGGTCTGAAGAGGCCAGAGGACAGGCTGGTCCGGCTGCTGGTCTACATCCGGGCAGTGACGGTGTTGACGATTCGGCTGATGCGGATGTGGCCGGAACGGCGCAGAACGCTGGTTCACCTGTATGTGATGATCGGACCGCTGAATCTGTATGTCGGCTGGCTGTGCACGCTGTTGAGAATTCCTGTGGCGCAGGAACTGTGCGAATGGTGGCCCGGCGTCGACGTATGCGATCGATTCACCCGATGGCTGCACAAGAAGTCGATGTTCCGGCGCGCCACCGGAGTGCTGGTGATTTCCAAAGAAATTGAGCGGCGGGCGCTGGGAAAGAAAGCCGAGGTCAATCCCGGTCTGGTGATCCACCGCCTGCCTGCGATCGTCGATTTCGCCCGCTTCGCATCCGCTCCGGCGGCGGCCGATTGCGCGACGTTCACCTATTGCGGCACCTGGTTCAACGACATCTGCTTTTGCATCGAGGCTCTCGCGATTGTGCAGCGCCGCGGTTACGCCGCCCGGCTGACAATCGTTGGAAGCTCCGCGGAATTCGCGGAAGAGATTTATCAGTTCGCCGCGCGGCAGGGCGTCGGGGCCGAAGACATCATTCTGACGGGGTGCGTCGACGAAGCGGGTCTTGCCGCCTGCTACCGGTCGGCGCTCGCGCTGCTTCTTCCGATGCGGGATGACGATCAGTCCCGCACGCGCATGCCGAACAAGCTGGCCGAATATCTGGCGGCGGGGCGTCCAGTCGTCGCCGGAAAAATCGGTGAACTGACCGGTTTTCTCGTCGATGGAGATAGCGCCTATCTCGCCGAACCGGGCAGTGAGTCGGATTTCGCCGGAAAAATGATCGAAGTGATTGAAGATCCGGAGCGGGCAGATCGCATCGGCGCGGCGGGACAGGCCGCGTGCAGGAAGTATCTCGACTACACCGTACATGCTCAGCCTCTTGCTCAATTTGTTCACCGTTGTATTCAACAGCAGTCCCGGAGGAAGCGCTCCGCTCATCTCACTATGACGCGCATCTACATTTTCGTTCGCAATCTGGTTTGCGGATTGATCGCGCTGTACCTGATCGCTGCCGGAAACGTTCGCCGCGCCCGCAAGAAAGCGATGAGCGGAGGGGTCGTCACGTCGGTCTATTTTCACAATCCCAGCAAAAAGCTGTTCAGGAGATGCGTCGATTGGTTGACGAAGAACGGTTATCGGTTCATTTCGACCCGCGACCTGATCGAGATCCTTCGCGGAGAAAAAACACCTCCGCGCGGAGCCGTGTGGCTCTCATTTGATGACGGCTTCAGGAGTCTTCAATCGAATGTGATTCCGCTGGCGCGGGAGCGGAAAATCCCCGTCACGCTGTTCATCCCCACGGGAATCATCGAAAACGGCGGACTGTTTCCGTGGCTGCCCGACAAGGGTTCGCGCCATTCCCTTACCGTCGCTGAATTGAAGGCGATCGCGCAATACCCGGAGGTCACCCTCGGCTCGCATACGGTGAATCACTCCGTGACCCGCAATCTTTCCGAAAACGATCTCCACGCGGAACTCGCCGATAGTAAACGGACGCTGTTGAACTGGACCGGTGTCGAGCCCAATGCTTTTGCCTATCCCGTGGGACGTTTTCGCGGCAACGAGAATACGGCGCTCGAGCGCTGCGGCTACACCCTCGCAGTCACCACCGAGAACGCATTCATCACCAGCCGGACCGACCCGTATTTCGTGCCTCGATTCAGTATCGGTGACAATATCACCTATCCGGAAGCGATCTGCAATATGGTGGGCGTCTGGCGTCCGGTGGTCGATCCTCTAATCCGATTCTTTTATCCGCCTCCGCGCGAGGAAGAAGAACCCGCCGTGCGGCCTCGCGCACGCTCCACACAAGCCTCCTCGTCGTAGAAAACCATGCAAACCAGCGCAACCCAGACAATTCGGGTCACGCCGGATTCGCGGCTGGCGGCGATTCGCGAGACGCGGCCGGAAGACTACGTATCGATCGCCGCTCTTCATCGGCGCAACGGCCTCACCATTCGTCCTTTTCAGCAGTGGCTGGCGCTATGGTCGGGAAATCCGGCCTACGAAGCCCGAGGCGACGGTAATTGGCCCCTGGGTTGGGTGCTTGAAACGGAACGCGGCGAAATTGTGGGTTCGATCGGGAACCTTCCACTCGATTACGAATTTCGCGGCCGCAAATTGTCCGCCGCCACAGCCTACGGATGGGTAGTCGATGAAGCTTATCGAAGCTACTCCGTCATGGTCCTGAACCGCTTCATGCGGCAGCCGGGCATCGATCTGTTCGTTTTCACCACCGTTGGCGATAAAGCCGAGCCGATTTATAGCAGCGGATTTCAGTTGTCGCGCGCACCGGTCGGATGTTGGGATCGCTCCATCTTTTGGATTACGAATTATCGCGGATTCGCCAAAAGCGCCCTGAACCATCGAAAGGTTTCCTTCGGAGGCGCCCTCTGCTATCCCGCCGCCGCGGGGATCTACGCGTGGGATCAGCTCCAGGCGCGCGTACCCTCATCGGATCCCGCTTACGAAATCCAACTTTGCCGGCAATTCGACGACCGATTCGAGGAATACTGGCAGGAGATCCGCAGGAAACAGCGCCATCTGCTTCCCGTCCGGTCGCGCGAAACGCTGGAGTGGCACTTCCAGCATGCCTTCTCTCCGACAACGATACTGGCCATCCTGAAGGAGTCACGATTCGTTGGGTACGCCATTTTCGGCCGCCAGGACAATACGGCGCTTGGGCTCAAGCGCGTCCGCATCGTGGATTTTCAGGCGCTCGAAGGACACGCGCCGGGCTTCGTCTCCGCGCTCACCTGGATGATCGCGCGATGCCGCGCTGAGGGGATCCACGTTCTCGAAATGATGGGAGACTGGCTGGTCCGGCCGGATCTTCCCAAGATCGCCGCGCCCCATCAGCGAACCCTGTCTTCCTGGATGTACTACTACAAAGCGTCCGATCCTCAACTGGCCGAGGCTTTGCGCGATCCAGGCGCCTGGGCGCCTTCGTCATTCGATGGAGACGCGAGCTTATAGTTCTGATTCGTGCTCGAAAACTCGGAGTTCATCGTGTTCATCACCGTTCCGGTCCTGACATCGCTGTTGCTGGCGCTTTTGTTGACGCCCGCGATGCGCAATTTCGCGGTCCGGATGCGCTGGCTGGATCAACCCGATCAGGGACGAAAGGCTCACGCCGTCCCGTGCCCGCGTGTTGGCGGGGTGCCGATCATGGCGGCCTTCGCCGGTGCATTCGTCGTCCTCATGCTCGTCGATCCTTCGCGAGCTTCCTCGATCCTCGCCTTGCCGCATGTATGGGCGGTTTTTTGCGGCGTCGTGTTGATGTTCGCAACCGGCTTACTCGACGATTTATTCTCGCTGCGGCCCTGGCAGAAATTGGCTGGGGAGATCGGCGCGGCGACGCTGATGTTCTACGGGGGCGTTGCGATTCACACGCTCGGTCCGATCACCGTACCGGCGATTCTGTGCGGGCCGCTGACTGTAATCTGGCTCGTCGGATGCACGAACGCGTTCAACCTGATCGACGGCGCCGATGGACTCGCAGGAGGTTTGGGATTCTTCTCTGCTCTCGCGGTTCTTGGGGCCGGCTTGATCCAGAGCAATGTCATCCTCATCCTGGTCTCTTCGGTTCTTGCCGCGGCACTCGTCGGTTTTCTTCGATATAACATTCATCCCGCATCCATCTTCCTTGGAGATTGCGGCAGCCTGCTGATTGGATTTATTCTCGCTTCCGCCGGCGTGGTCTGGTCGCAGCAGGCGACGGCCCTGCTTGCTGTGGCGGCTCCCGTGATCGCTTTTGCGGTTCCGCTGTTCGACACCGCAATTTCAATTCTCCGCCGGTTCCTGCGGCGCCAGCCGATTTTCAGCGCGGACCGCGATCATATTCATCACCGGCTTCTCGATCGGGGTTTCACGACGCCCCGCCTCGTCCTCGCGCTCCATTGTGTCGCCGCGGCTCTGGCGATGCTTGCTCTGGCCGAGACCACGGCCGGCCCCGTCGGCCGCGCGGCCGCAATCGCTGTCTTTGCCGCCGGCGTCTATCTCGCCATCCAGTATTTGCGCTACCGCGAATTCGGACTTGCGGCCAGCGCCCTTCGCCAGAACGATATCAGGGCCGTGGTCCGGTCGCATCTCGCGTTGGCGCGGTGCGAGGAAGCCCTGGCCAAGGCGCAGACTGCGGAACAGTGTTGGGAATCCATCCTCTGCGCCAGCCGCGAATTGGGGTTCTCTGACGTCGTCTTTTCGATGCGTGGACGAACCTATCGCGAGAATGGCGCGCATCGTGCAGGCGCGAATTGGACTCTCCTTGTGCCACTTTCCGGATCAGACTACCTGCGGTTCATGTGCCCGTTCGCCGCGCTAAAAACTCCCGCGATTATCGCGCCCGTAGCCGATACTCTTCATCGCGTGCTGACGGCGAAGGCTGCGGAACTCATGCCGCCAACCGAGGAATTCCGGATAAGGAGCGCGGAGTTCGCCAGGAAGCGCCGCCAGCGGACCAGGGCGATCGCAGCCATGGCCCCGATCTCGGATCGCCTCGCCTCGGAATCGTTCATTACGGGAATCCCGGATGAGTAGCCCTTCCACAGCAACGTCGGCTCAAAGAATCGCGCGAGGCCTGAAGCTTCGGGCGGCCACCTTCGAAGATTACCCACGAATCGCCGACCTTGAGCGCCGGTTCGGGCTTGATCCTCGGAGCCTCGAAGACTGGAAGGAACTATGGCTCGGGAATCCGGTCTACCGCAGCCTGCCTGAGTGGAGCATTGGCTGGGTCCTCGAAGACGCGGATCGGCGGATTGTCGGAACCATGGGCAACATCCCGCTCGCCTATGAACTCGGCGGAAAACGCTTGTTGACCGGAAGCGGGCGATCCTGGGTGGCGGAGGAAGCATACCGCAGCTTGTCTCTCCAATTACTCGATCGTGTCGTGAATCAACCCGCTATCGATCTCTACCTCAACACGACCGTCAGCGCGAACTCGGTCGCGACGCTCCACGTGTTCGAGTGCCGGCGCGTCCCTGTCGGCCTATGGGATCAGTCTGCATTCTGGATCACCCACCATCGCGGATTCGTCGAGAGCATTCTCGTTAAGCGTCACGGCCGGCTGCTGGCTCCGCTCGCATATCCCCTTGCTGCTGCCTTCCGGCTTAAGGATTGGATGAGCGGCTCCATCATCCGCTCCCATCATGGAGCAGTCGAGTCTCTCACGTCGTTCGACGACCGGTTCGACGACTTCTGGGAGAAGTTGAGGGCGGCGAACCCCAACGTGCTGCTGGCCGTCCGTACTCGCGAAATCCTCGACTGGCACTTTAAGCTCGCCCTTCGCGACCGGCGGCTTTGGATCGCCGTTATTCCCGACGGCCGCGCGATTCGCGCCTATGCGATTTTCGACCGCGCCGACAATCGCAAGTCCGGAATGACTCGCGTCCGCCTGATCGATTTTCAGTCGCTCGATGGAGACATTCTGCTGCCCCCGCTGCTCGGCTGGGCGCTGAAGCGCTGCGGGCAGGAAGGCGTTCAGGTCCTCGAAAACACAGGGCGCTGGATGGAGCCCGGCGGGATCGTCCGTAAGCTCGCGCCGTATCGCCGCACGCAAGCTTCGTGGTCATATTTTTACCGCGCGAATCATCCCTGGCTCGCCGAACGGCTGTCGGGGCGGGACGCTTGGGCTCCCACTCTGTTCGACGGAGATGCGAGCTTCTGATTCCACTAAATGGAACCGGCCTCCACACGGAGCGCGTTTAGCAGCCGCCTGCGCTGAGTCGCTTTCAGAAAATAGTCGGCGGGAATGTGAGCCATCCGCGCCGCGAGTTCTTTGCTCGCCGCGGGAGGCGAGGTGAACGTACTCCGCAGCGATTTGTAATTGCCCGGAACGATGTCCCACGTTCGAATCACAAACAGCCCCTGTCTGTAGAGCCGTGTAATCAACTGGTCGCGCGAGCCTTTGTTTACTGCAAACGACACGAAGTGCCCCGCGGATTGACTTCCTGCCGGCGCCTTCACCACCCTGATTCCTTCTATCCCCTCAAGCCCTTCCGTCAATTCCTCCGCGATCTCTCCCCTCATCCTCGAAAGCGCATCGAGCCCTTTCAACTCCGCGGCGAACCGCTTCGCGCACAGTTCGGAAGGCAGTCCGCGCTGGACCTCGAATGCCGGTTCCGCTCCGGCCGGGCGTTGCTCGAAGCGCGCGCGCCTGCTCAGAATCTTGTGATAAACGAACCGGGCCGGTCCGAACGTTCCCGCGCGTTCTTTCAGCGTGACGGCTCCGCGGTTTGTTGCCGCTGGAATCGCCAGCGCCGAGTTCGAAAGCAATACCGCCCCGTTCCGCGACCCGCGCACGGTCTTGTACATCGAAAATAGAATCCAGTCGGAGAACTGCCCCGGCATCTCGCCCGCAATGCGGACGCCCAGTGCGCGCGCGCAATCCTCGATGATGAGCGCTTTGGGAAACTGCCTTCGCAACTCCGAAATCGCCGCGAACGGATAGCCGAACGCATGATCGGCGAGTACGATCGCACCGTCGCGGCCAAGCTCCGCGGCATCGGGATGAAGAGTGTTGGGATCGACTTCGGCATGCGCCAGACTTTTCCCCGCTGCGATGCCCATCGCTGAGATGCTCGGGCACATATATGCCGGCAATGCAAAGGTTGATTGAGGTTGTGTCCGAAGCGCGTCGTGAAGAAGAGTCGCGCCGCTCAATCCCAGATAGACGTGCGGATGCTTCGGAAACCGTTCGCGAAACCAGCCTTCTATAAACGCGAGATCCCGCACGGCGAAGCTAATGCAACTGCGTCGCCAAAACGCATTGAATTTCTGATACACTCGATTTCAGATGTTCGCCGCCCGCCACCACCATCATCATCATCACGCGATCGGTGTGCCGCGGCGGGCTGAGTTCTGAAAGAAACTCAAATTTAAAGGATCGGAAGCCCGCCGGCAACGGCGGGTTTTTCTTTTTTATGCAACTCGATTTCACGAAACTCGATGGACTGGTTCCCGCGGTGATTCAGGATCATGTTACCGGCCGCGTTCTGATGGTCGGCTTCATGAACGACGAAGCGTTTCAGACAACCGTCCAGAGCGGCTGCGCCACGTTCTTTAGCCGTTCGCGCAACAAGCTCTGGATGAAGGGAGAAACCTCCGGCCACCGCCTGGTGGTCAAAGAAATCTCTACCGATTGCGATCGCGATACCGTGCTTGTCAAAGTCGAAGCCATCGGCCCCGGCGTCTGTCATGAGGGTTATGCAAGTTGCTTCTTTCGCCGCCTGGAAAACGGCGCCTGGATTGAAAACGAACCCCGCGCTTATGATCCCGAGACCGTCTACAAATGAAACTCAAACTAGGCATACCTAAAGGCAGTCTCGAAAACGCGACCATCGATTTGTTCCGGCGCGCCGGCTTCATGATCTCTACCAGCAGCCGCTCGTATTTTCCCGCCATCGACGATCCCGAAATCGAATGCATGCTGATTCGCGCCCAGGAAATGGCTCGCTACGTCGAAGATGGCGTGCTCGATGCAGGTCTCACCGGCCGCGATTGGGTCGCCGAAAGCGGAGCCTCCGTTGAAACCGTGGCCGATCTGATCTACGCCAAGCAGAGTTTCGGCAAAGTTCGCTGGGTGCTCGCCGTTCCTGAATCGTCGGCTTTCCACAGCGTGAAAGATCTGCAAGGCAAAGTGATCGCAACCGAACTGGTCGAAGCGACCCGCCGCTACCTCGCCGCGAACGGAGTCAACGCCAAAGTTGAATTCAGTTGGGGCGCGACTGAAGTCAAGCCGCCTGAGTTGGCCGACGCCATCGTGGAAGTGACCGAAACGGGCTCGTCTCTCCGCGCCAATAAACTGCGCATCATCGAAACTGTGCTCGAATCGAACACGCAGCTCATCGCAAACGTCCAATCCTGGAAGGACGCCGCCAAGCGGCGCAAACTTGAAGATATCCGCATGCTCCTGGATGGAGCCATCAGCGCTCTCGGCAAGGTCGGCTTGATGCTGAACGTCGAAAAGAAGAACCTCGCGGCGGTGTTGGCCGTCCTGCCTGCGCTGAAAAATCCCACTATATCGACCCTCAGCGACGAAGCCTGGGTCGCCGTGAACACCATTCTCGATGAATCCACCGTCCGCAATATCCTCCCTCGATTGAAAGAGGCCGGAGCGCAGGGAATCGTCGAATATCCTTTGAACAAAATCGTAATGTAATGATTCGCATACTCGATTGGCAAGACGCGAAATCCTTAGTGGCTCGAAAGACGGCCCGCCTCGACCAGGCGGAAAGGGTCGTCGCGCCGATCCTTGCCGACGTGCGCAAGCGAGGTGACGCAGCCCTTCTCGATTACGCCCGCAAATTCGACGGCTTCGCTCGATCGAGCGTCCGTGTCCAGGTCGCCGGATCGCTCGCGCCCGATCTTCAAAGCGCCATCGAAACCGCTGCGCGCAATATCCGCCAGAACGCGCAACGCCAGCTCCCCCGCGAATCAATGACGGAATATCCTGGCGGCCGCCGCATCGGAGAAATCGTCCGCCCTATGGATTCTGCCGGAGCTTACATCCCGGCAGGACGATTCCCCCTCGTCTCCACGCTGCTGATGACGGTGATCCCGGCCCAGGTCGCCGGCGTTGAAAATATTTGTGTGGCCTGTCCTGATCCTGTGCCGGAGATCATGGGCGCTGCCGGCTGGCTCGGCTTGAAAAATCTTTTTCAAATGGGCGGAGCGCAGGCCATCGCGGCACTCGCTTTCGGAACCGAGACCGTACCTAAAGTCGATTGCATCGTCGGCCCGGGGAACATATATGTCGCTGCCGCGAAGAAACTCATCGCGGGTGAGATCGCCATCGATTTCATTGCCGGTCCCACCGAGATCGTCATCATCGCCGCCGAAGGCGATCCCAGATGGATCGCCGCCGATATGCTCGCGCAAGCCGAGCATGATATTGACGCCTCCTCCATCCTGCTGACGACATCTCGCGCCCTCGCCGAAGCCGTCGCCGCGGAAATCGAATGCCAGTTGACGGCTCTTCCGGCGTCCGAAATTGCCCGAAAATCGATCGATAACAATGGAGCCATCGTGATCGCAGACTCGCTCGGCCGCGCGGCCGATCTTTCCAACGCCCTTGCTCCCGAGCATCTCAGCCTTCATGATCCATCGCTGCTCGGCTCGATCAGACACGCCGGCGGAGTTTTTCTCGGACCCTGGAGCCCCGAAGCCGCCGGCGATTACGCCTCAGGCCCGAACCACGTCCTCCCGACCTCCGGAGCCGCGCGGCGCTCCGGCGGGCTTTCCGCGGCCGATTTCGTCAAGGTAATTTCCGTGCAGGAACTCTCGCCGGAAGGGCTTGCCAATCTCCGGCCCGCCATCACCACTCTCGCTCGCGCCGAAGGACTGGAGGCCCATGCCCGCTCCGTGGAGGTGCGCTTTGCCTGAGCCAAGAAAGGCCGTCCAGCGCATGGCCCCCTACACTCCGCCCACCGGATCCCGCGTCGACAAATTGCGTCTCGATTTCAACGAAAACACGGTCGGCTGTTCTCCGCGCGTCATCCAGGCGCTCGCTGCGTGCATGTCCGGAACCTCGCTCTCCATGTACCCCGAATACGGCGCCGCCATCCAGGATCTCGCCGGCTTTTTTGAAGTCTCGCCCGGCGAGTTCACGTTGACCAACGGAACGGACGAAGCCATCCAGCTCTTCGTGAACACCTTCCTCGATGCCGGATCGGATGCTGTGACCCTCAAGCCCTCCTATCCTCTTTATCGCTTCTATCTTCAGGTTGCCGAAGCGTCGATCCGCGAGGTCGATTACCGCCCCGGATTCGAATTTCCCGTCGATGAGTTGATCGCCGCCATCCGCCCCGAAACCCGCTCGATTTTCATCTCCAATCCCAACAATCCCACCGGCGGCCGCGTTTCCGCCGATGTTCTCCAGCGAATCATCGAATCCGCTCCTCGCTCCGCTGTCTTCATCGACGAAGCCTACTTCGAATTTTGCGGCGTCACCGTTCTGCCGTGGCTTCGCCGCTACCCCAACCTCTTCGTCAGCCGGACGTTTTCGAAGGTCTACGGAATGGCCGGCATGCGCTGCGGATGTCTCTTCTCGGCTGCCGATAACGTTCGTTGGTTGCGGAAAGCGCAGTCTCCGTTCAGCGTGAACGTTCTTGCGCTCATCGCCGCGCGCGCCGCCGTCCAGGATACCGAGTTCGTCAAGAACTACGTTGACGAGATTCTCGCCGCGCGCCAAATGGCCTGCGAGGGTCTGCGAAAACTCGGCATTCCCTTCTTCGAGACTCACTCGAATTTCGTCCTGTTCGATGCCGGCGCCCGCGCTATCCCCATTCGCGACGCCCTTCGCGATCGCGGTATCCTCGTCCGTGAGCGCACCTTCGAAGTTCCCGGTGCGGTGCGTCTCACCATCGGTACTCGCGAGCAGATCGCTCGATTTCTCGACGTAATGGAGCAATTGTGGACTCGCTAATCGTGTTTGACATGGACGGAGTGCTCACCGAGGTCTCCGAGTCCTACCGGCAGTCGATCGTCGAAACCGTCGCATCCTTTACCGGCCAGCGCATCACGCGCGACCTCATCCACCAATATAAGAACCGCGGCGGCTGGAACAACGATTGGGCGCTTTCAAAGCAGATCGCCGCCGACCTTGGACACGATATCCCATACTCAACCGTCGTCGACCGTTTCAACGAGATCTTCCTCGGCCGGAACGGAGATGGACTCATCGCGCGAGAACGCTGGTTCCCGCGCGATGGATTGCTCGATCGTCTGTCCGCGCGGTCCCGTCTGGCCATCTTCACCGGGCGTCTCCGGATGGAAGCCGACATCACCCTGCGCCGTTTCGCCGCGGCCGTTCCATTCGATCCCATAATTTGCGCCGATGATGTGATCGAGGGCAAGCCCTCTCCCGAAGGACTCCACACGATTCAAAGCCGTCATCCCGGCTCGAAACTCATCTATGTCGGCGACACCATCGACGATGCGCGATCCGCCGCCGCCGCCGGTGTTCCTTTCATCGGGATTGCCGCCGCCAATCACTCCCGCCGCGCCGATCTCATCCGCCTCTTCGAGCAGGAGCGCGCCATCGCCATCCTCGAAAACATCAACGAGATTGAGACTGTCCTATGAGACGCGCCACCGTCGAGCGGAATACGAAAGAAACCCGGATCCGCGGCACGCTCAATCTCGATGGCCATGGCCGCTATGACATTGCGACCGGAATCCGCTTTCTTGACCACATGCTGGAACTCTTCGCCAAGCACGGAGCCTTCGATCTGAAGCTTCACGCCATTGGCGATCTCGACGTCGATCAGCATCACACCGTCGAAGACGTCGGGATCGTGCTCGGACAACTCTTCGCAAAAGCGCTGGGCGATCGCCGCGGCATCAATCGCGCCGGATATTTTGTCCAACCAATGGACGAGACTCTCGCCGTGGCCGCCGTCGATCTCGGGGGCCGGCCTGCCCTCGTGTACAAAGACCTGGTCCGTGTCCGGCTGGTCGGCGGCCTCCAGACCGAACTCGTGGAGGACTTTTTCGGCGGTTTCGCCAATCACGCCGGCGCGAATGTGCACGTCAAAATTCTCTACGGCCGGTCAAATCATCACAAAATCGAAGCCATCTTCAAGTGCTTCGCCCGGGCCATGCGCTATGCCTGTTCGCGGGACGCTCGTCTTCGAAAAATTCTCCCATCTACGAAAGGATTGTTGTGATTTCGGTCGTCGATTACGGGGCAGGGAACTTGCGATCGGTGCAGAACGCGCTCGACTCCCTTGGCGCCGCGCATCGCCTCGTCTCCACGCCCGCCGCCCTGATGTCCGCCGGGAAAATCATCCTTCCTGGAGTCGGACACTTCGGACAAATGATGCGCGCGCTCGATCAACTGGACCTTCGCGCCGCCCTGCTCGATCGAATCTCCGCCGGCGTTCCTTTTTTCGGAATCTGTCTCGGTCTCCAGGCACTGTTCGAATCGAGCGAGGAAGCTCCCGGCGTGTCCGGTCTTGGTCTTCTTCCCGGAACGGTCAGGCGGTTCGCCGCCGGCCAGCGCGTGCCGCACATGGGCTGGAATCGGCTTGAGCGGCGCGCCGAGTCCCGCCTCCTCGCGGGCCTTGATGCTTCTCCATTCGTATATTTCGCCAACAGCTTCTACGCGCCGGCGGACCACGCCTCGGCGGCTTGCTTCTATGCGCTCCATTTCGCCGCGGTGATCGAATGTCGAAATATCAGCGCCGTTCAATTTCACCCCGAGAAATCCGGGGCTGCGGGACTGCAAGTCGTAAAGAATTTCGTATGCTCGTGAAGCGCATCATTCCGTGTCTCGACGTGACCGGCGGACGCGTCGTGAAGGGAGTGAACTTCGTCAACCTCCGCGACGCCGGAGATCCCGTTGAACTGGCCGCCCGGTACAACGAGCAGGGCGCCGATGAGCTGGTCTTCCTCGACATCACTGCCTCGAGCGACAACCGCGCGACCATGATTGACGTCGTCGCCCGCACAGCCCGTGAAGTGTTCATCCCTCTCACCGTCGGGGGAGGAATTCGAACCGTTGACGGCGCGCGGGCGATTCTGCATGCCGGAGCCGACAAGATCAGCATCAATACCGCGGCGATTCGGCGGCCCGAGCTCATTTCTGAACTCAGCCGCGAATTTGGATCCCAGGCCGTCGTCCTGGCGATCGACGCGCGCCGCGCCGGAAACTCCTGGCGCGTCTTCACCCGCGGCGGCCGCGACGATGAAGGAATTGACGCCGTCGATTGGGCGCGCCGCGGCGAGGATCTCGGAGCCGGAGAGATTCTCCTTACGTCGATGGATACGGACGGTGTCCAGGGCGGCTTCGACTGCGCTCTCACCGCGGCGGTTTCCGAAGCCACTCACATTCCCGTGATCGCATCGGGTGGAGCCGGCAAGCCGGAGGATTTTCACGATGTCCTTCATTTCGCCGATGCCGCACTCGCCGCGTCGATCTTCCACTACGGAACCTGCACCGTCTCAGATCTGAAACGTTTCCTCGCCGATCGCGGCACGCCGGTGCGCCGATGATCGTTCCCTGCATCGATCTCATGGGGGGTAAGGTCGTCCAACTCGTCCAAGGACGCGAGAAGGCTCTCGAAGCCGATCCGCCTCTCGCGATGCTCGAAAAATTCCGGGCTTTTACTGAAATCCAGGTCATCGATCTCGATGCCGCTACCGGAGATGGAGAAAACTCCGCAATCGTAGCCCAACTCGCCTCGCGTGCGAAATGCCGCGTCGGCGGAGGCGTCCGCACGGCCGAACGCGCCCGCGCTCTCGTCGGTCAGGGCGCCTACCGCATCATCGTCGGGACGGCCGCTTTTACCCCCTCGATCGAAGCAATCTCTAGCGCCGCCGGACCCGAAAGAATTCTGATCGCCCTCGACTCCCGCGATGGGAACATCGTCGTCAAAGGCTGGCGCGAAAAAACAAATCTCGCCGCCGAACAGGTCATCCGTCGGCTGGAGCCTTACTGCCGAGGCTTCCTCTGCACCTACGTCGATAAAGAAGGAACCATGCAGGGGACCGATCTCGATTGGTTCAGGCGTCTTCGTGCTGCGACAAATCACGAAATCACCGCCGCCGGCGGTATCAGCACCATCGAAGAAATCCGCGCATTAACAGCACTCCGTATCGACGTCGCCCTCGGCATGGCGATCTACACCGGGAAGCTCGACCTGAAAACTCTCAGCGAACTGTAAGCGCGATTGGATCGGAATACGCCGCCTCGAAATATCCGAAGAACGCCAGCACATCCGCGCGCGTCCCTTTCGTCACCTTCATCTGGCCGGAATTCAGCGCCCGCACAATCGACGACCGGCCCAAAATGATCTGATCCAGCGTCTTCTTGTCCATCTCGATCGCGACGTCCGATCTGCCCGGCCGGTCCGAAAATTGCGCGATTCCCCGGCGCACTTCCAGCGAATATTCTTCTTTCGTGTCAGGAAACCAGAATGCCATCGTCGTATGGACGTCAGCGGTCTTCTCCGCTTCGAGCCGGGTCTCTAATCCCTCTACCCACACGCGAGCCGGCAGCGCCGCGATCGTCTCTGGAGCTCCAAAATTCGTCCGCGCCCTCGCGAGCACTCCATTTAAATCGAGCGATCCATCCAGCTCATGCGCTGCCGCCAGATACCAGTTCCGCCAATTTGTGTTCTTTTGGGCGAGCCCCAGTTTCCGGAACGCCGCCGCCTTCGCCTGCCGCGCCTCGCGATCCTCGCGATTTATCTTTATTAAATAGGTCGCCAGTTCCGCCGCCCATTGCGGATCTCCGGCGTCCAACGCCCCCTTCGCTTCCGACAGCACGCGATCCCGCCCGCCCATCAACGCCACATGCCGCCGGGCTGAATCCGCCGGCGGAGTCGGATCGAGCGCCACCGGGTCGCCCTCAAACCACCCGAGATAGCCCACATAAATCTCGCGAACCGAATGCGGCACGGTGCCGTAAAACGGCCTTAAATAGGGCTTAAAATCCGCTAAATGCGCAGGTAAACGCACCTTTTCCACCAATTCGTCCGGAGTCAGCCCCTTGTTCATATACCGTATCGTCTGGTCGTGGACGAACTGAATTCCATCGCGATAATTCCGCATCACCTCTTCGACTTTCTCGCGGCCGGAAACCGGCTGTCCATGCGACGGGACTAGATAGTCCGCGTGCAGCGCCCGCATGTTATCGATGCTCTGAACCCATGCCCGCGGATCGCGAAAACTCGCCCCGCGCAGCGTATGAATATTCGGAAACGCAGGACCCTGAATCATGTCGCCGGAAATCAACACTCGCGAATCCGGAAGAAACACCGCCGCGTGATCCGGAGTTTCGCTCGGAGCATGAAACAGCCGCAATTTCACCCCGGCGATCGTTACCTCCATCTGATCGCGAAACGTTTTCGTCGGAGGCGCGAATGTCGAAGTTCCCGGCGCATAGATCGGCCCGAGCCCAAAGTTCATGCCTTGCCGCTCCTCCGCCGTCATCCCCGCGCCGAAGGAATAGGAACTCCGCACCCCCAGTATCGGCCCGATCAGCGCGCCCTGCGTCACGTAGTTCTCCATCAGCGATTCCTGCGCGTAAATCTCGACCCCTGGCGAATCCAGGAACGCCCTGATTCCGTGAACGTGATCCGGGTGAAAATGCGTCACGATGACCGCCGCCACAGGCTTCGGCGTGATTTTGCGAAACTCCTCGCGCACCTGCCGCGCCGCCTCAACCGACGACAGCGTATCGACCACAATGATCCCGCTGTCGCCCTCGATCATGATCGAGTTTCCCAGCGAATATCCCACCGCCGAGTACACGTTCGGCGCGGCATGATAAATCTTCTTCTCGAAAAGCGCGGTGTGTTCCGCAAGCTCCGGATCGATCGACTGCCCAACCGCACCCGTCGCGAAAATGACAAGGACCTTGACGAACCTCATGCAAGAATTCTACTCTTTCATTCGTGAAACACCTCTGGCTGCTCGCCCTCTCTCTTCCCGCCCTGGCCCAAACGGCCCAGAACCGCGCCCGTCTCGCCGCCGGACTTGACGACATTCAGGCTGCGAAGCTCCGCGCCGATCTGACCTTCCTCGCCTCCGATGCGCTCGAAGGACGCATGTCGCTTGAACGCGGATCGGAAGTCGCCATTCAATGGATCGCGGGCGAGTTCTCGAAAGCCGGACTCAAACCCGCCTTCGGCGATTCGTTCCTTCAACCCGTTCCGCTGGTCGAATACAAAATGGACCGCGACAATACGTTCCTGAAGATCGGCAATCAGACCCTGCACGCCCCCGATGTCACGGGCAACTATCCCAACGACGGCGTCTTCAGGGGCCGCGTCGTCTTCGCCGGATTCGGCATCACCGCGCCCGAGCTTCACTATGACGACTACGCTTCCATCGACGCGCGCGGCAAAATCGTCCTCATCTTCAATCACGAACCTCAGGAGTACGATGAGAATTCGATCTTTAACGGCAAAGGCAACACCCGCTACGCGAACGCTCGCGCCAAAATGATCATCGCCCGGCGCCACGGCGCCGTGGCGCTTCTGATCGCCCCCGATCCGAATCACCGCGAAGGCAACCAGCGCGGCGGACTCGACGCAGGCGGCCGCGGCGCCAACAATCTTCGCACTCCGCGCCCCACGCAAGCCATTGCCGATGAGGATTCCATTCCCGTGTTCAACGTCAGCGCGAAAGTCGCCGAAGACCTGCTCGCCGCGACCGGCAAAAAGCCGTCCGCGATTCAGACCGCCATCGATTCAACGCTCAAACCACAATCCGCTGCCCTGGGCAATGTTGAAGCCGAACTGCGCGCCGCCACGTCGCAGCGAAAGCGCCAGATCTCCTACAATGTCGCCGGCATCGTCGAAGGCAGCGATCCGCAGCTCAAAAACGAAACGGTTCTCTACAGCGGCCACTATGATCACGACGGTCTTCGCGTCGACGGCGCGATCTATCACGGCGCGGACGACAACGGCTCCGGAACCGTGGGAATCGTCGCGCTCGCCCACGCCTTCGCGAAGAATCCCGTGAAGCCGAAACGAACGCTTCTCTTCGCCGTCTTCGCCGCCGAGGAGCGCGGACTGCTCGGATCTTATTACTACGCCGCGCATCCGCTTCGTCCTCTCGAAACCACCCGCGCGCAAATCAACTTCGACATGATCGGCCGCGACGAAAAGGACAGCACCCAGACTCACGGACTCATCGACATCGCCGCCGACACTTCCAACGAAGTCAACATCGTCGGCACCAAGTACAGCCCGGACTATCGCAAGGAGGTCGAACAGGCCAACGAGTTCGTCGGCCTGCATCTCAACTACAAGTGGGATGACGACACCGTCCTCAACGTCCTCTTCCGCAGCGACCAGTACCCGCTGCTTCTCCACGACATCCCCGCGATGTGGTGGTTCACCGGCTTCCATCCCGACTACCACCAGATCACGGACACCGCCGACAAAATCAACTACGCCAAGATGGAAAAAATCCTGAAGCTGGCCTTCATCAGCGGCTTCGATTTCGCCGATTCCGCGAATCCGCCGAAGTTCTATCCGGCCGGCTCGCCGAAGTAATAACATCGGATCACTCGCATCGCCTGCTACGATGGAAAAATCCCCATGGCGCTGCGGTTCTACAACACCCTGACCCAACAAGTGGAGCCCTTCGCTCCCCAATCCGGCAACACCGTTAAGATGTACACCTGCGGGCCCACCGTTTATAACTTCGTCCACATCGGCAACCTCCGGGCCTTCACCGCCCAGGACATCCTCCGCCGGTGGCTCGCCGCGCGAGGCTATCGGCTCGATCACGTGATGAATATCACCGACATCGAAGATAAAATCATCCGCAGCGCCACCGCTGCCCACAAAACGATCTTCGAATACACGGCGCCGTACACCGAAGCGTTTCTCGAAGATACGGCGGCGATTCGCCTCCAGCGCCCTGAGCGCGTCGTTAAAGCCACAGACCACATCAAGGAAATGGTCGAAGCCGTCGAAAAACTCGGCAATCGCGGATTCACCTACACCAGCGACGGTTCTGTCTATTACCGCATCGCCAATTTCCCCGAATACGGTAAGCTCTCTCACAACGATTTCTCCGGGATCCGCGCCGGCGCCCGCGTCGATGTCGATGAATATGACAAAGCCGACGCGCGCGACTTCGTGCTCTGGAAATCGCAAAAAGACGGCGAGCCCGGCTGGGAAAGCACTCTCGGAACCGGCCGCCCCGGCTGGCATATCGAATGCTCCGTCATGTCGATGAAATATCTCGGCGAAACTCTCGACATTCACGCCGGCGGCGTCGATCTCATCTTTCCGCATCACGAAAACGAAATCGCTCAATCCGAGGCGCTCACCGGCAAACAGTTCGTCCGCTACTGGCTTCACTCGGAGCACCTGATCGTGGAAGGCCAGAAGATGTCGAAATCGCTCGGCAACTTCTATACGTTGCGCGACATTCTTAAAATGGGCTACGCCCCCGAGGCCGTGCGCTACCTTCTTGCCTCCGTTCCTTACCGCAAGAAGCTGAACTTCACATTCGAGGGCCTCAAAGCCGCCGCGACCTCCATCGATCGCCTGCGTAATTTCAAGCTCCGCCTCGATACCGCCCGGTTCGCCGCCGGGATGAACCCGAAAATCGCCGAGCGCACCGGCGCCGCGCTAAAAGCCTTCGAGGACGCCCTCGACGACGATCTCAACACCGCCGAAGCTCTGGGCGCGGCCTTCGAATACATCCGCGACGTGAACACCGCGATGGACGCGGGCGAGTTCCTCTCAGACAACGTCATTGGGGCGAGAGAATTTCTGGCCCGCTTCGATGCCGTCTTCGATGTGTTGAACGCCTCGGTTTCCAAGGGCGGGCTGAGCGACGATGAAATCGACAAACTTGTCGCCGAACGCGTCGCCGCCAAAAACTCCAAAAACTTCAAGCGAGCCGACGAAATCCGCGCCGAGCTCGCCGCCAAAGGCGTCATTCTCGAGGACACCAAGGAAGGAGTCAGGTGGAAGCGATCATGAAACTCGAAAGCAAGCTCGTTCATTCCGGCGATCGTAAGAAGGCCGGCAACTACGTCCCCGTCACCACGCCGATCTACACCGCGGCGAGTTATTTTTATGATTCGATGGGCCAGCTCGACCGCATCTTCGGCCGGGAAGAGCAGGGCCCCAGCTACGCCCGCTACGACAATCCCACGACGAACGCTCTTGAGGAATTGGTCAACGAACTCGAAGGCGGCCACGGCGCCCTCGCCTGCGCCTCCGGTATGGCCGCGCTCCAGCTTGCGTTCATGGCCGCTCTGATCGATCGCCCAAAGCGAGTCGTCGCCGCCGGCGGAATGTACGGAGCCACTACGAACATGTTTAACAATGTTCTGGCTCCCTTTGGTATCGACACAACCTACACCGACATCTGCGACCTCGACGAGGTAAAGCGAACGGTTGAGGAAACCAGGCCCGGCGCCATCGTGATGGAGACCGTCTCGAATCCGTTGCTCCGTGTGGGCGAGATGGACAAAATCGCCGAAATCGCCAAGGCCGCCGGAGCGGCGCTGATCGTCGATAACACCTTCGCCACTCCCCTCATCGTCCGCCCCCTGCAACTTGGAGCCTCGATGTCGGTCCACAGCGCGACCAAGTACATGTCGGGCCACGGCGACGTCCTCGGCGGAGTCATCATCGCCGATGAAGCTCACTTCAATATCGTCAAAACGCTCTCGCGAACTACCGGTCCGAATATGAGCCCATTCGAGGCCTATCTCACCATGCGCGGCATCAAGACCATGGGCCTCCGCGTCGAGCGCCAGTGCGCCAACGCCTGCAAAGTCGCTTCCTGGCTCGCAACGCATCCCCGCGTCGAAAAAGTCCACTTCACGGGCGACCCCGCGCATCCCGATGCCGCCGCCATCGCGCGCCTGTTCCCGAAGAATCTCTACGGCGCCATGATCGCCGTCGCCTTGAAGGACGCCGGCCGGGACGAAGTTTTCCGCTTCATGGAAAGGCTCAAGATGATCGTCCGCGCTACCTCTCTTGGCGACGTCCATACCATGATGCTCTATCCCGCGATGGCTTCGCATCGCGATCTCGCCCCCAAACAGCGCCAGCGTATGGGCATCGGCGACAATCTGGTCCGAATTTCCGTCGGTATCGAAGCTCCGGAAGACATCATCGCTGATCTGGAACAAGCGTTCTAAAGCTGGAATGGCCCAAAACTGGTACCTCGAGCGCAGCCACGTCAAAGCCCTTTGTTCGCGCTCGCTCAAGTACGTTCTCAGGCCCCGGCCCCGCGTGAAGATCGTGAAGCATCCACCTGCGGCCGCCCCGCTCATTTCGGTCATCATCCCCACCTATAACTGGAGCGCCGTCCTCCGCTACGCAATTCGCAGCGTTCTCTGGCAGACCGAACAGAATTTCGAGGTGCTCGTCATGGGCGACGGCTGCACCGACGACTCTGAAGCGGTGGTCCGCTCCTTCGGTGACGCCCGCATTGAATGGCGCAATTTGCCGGAGAATTCAGGCCACCAAACCGCCCCGAATAACGCCGGACTCGCGCTCGCTCGCGGGGAATACGCCGCCACCTTCAGCCACGACGACGTCTGGCATCCTGACCATCTGCGCACGATGCTTGCCGCCTTTCAATTTAGCGGCGCGGACATTGTCGCCGCCTGGACCGAGATGATCGGGCCCAAGGGCAGTAACTTCCGCGCCATTAACGGAGTCTTTCCACCAAGCGGCTTCGATGCTTCGGGAACGCTGGTCCCTTCGGGGATGATGTTTCGCCGCCGCGTCGCGCAAAAGCTCGGCGGCTGGAAGGATTACAGGACCATCGCGCAAACTCCCGATCTTGATTTCATCCGCCGTGCAAAAGCCGCCGGCTGCACGTTCGCCTCCACCGGCGAATTGACCGTCTTCAAATTCAATTCTGCCCTCCGGAGGAATTCCTACGTCGAAAGGCCGTGCCATGAGCAGGCAAAATACACGAAGCGGATCCAATGGGACCCTTTCTTCATGGTTCGCGAATCGCTCGCCATTGCCCGCATCCATTGGTTTAAGCAGCCGATGCAGTTTCCCGATTTCACGCCTCCCCCAAGCGAGGATGCGCTTGGATGGCAGGTCTCGCAGTATCGTAAATATCGCGGTTTGGAGTGACTAGATGACAGTTCGTCCGAAGAAAGACGTCCAGACGGTGACCCCGGAAGGCCGTTCCGTCCAGAAGCTGATCGAAGGCGTTGTCCTTCAGTCCGCCACCACCCATGTCGATGATCGTGGAACTTTGTGTGAGATCTTCAGCCCGCATCGCGCGCCCCATCCGGCCCCGCTCGTGTACGTATATCAGTTCACGATCCGCCCGGGAAAGATTAAGGGATGGCACATTCATCATCTGCATGACGACCGTATCTTCATCAGCCAGGGGCAGGCTCGCGTAGTCCTTTACGACACGCGCAAGGATTCGCCGACGTACGGGATGGTTAACGAAATCTATCGCTCCGACCTTGACCGCAATGTTATGGTGATCCCCGCCTTCGTTTTCCACGCGCACCAGAATGTCGGCTCGACGGACGCGCTGTTCATCAGCATGCCCACGCGTCCTTATCAGCACGACGACCCCGATGTCTATCGTCTCCCGATCGATACCGACCAGATCCCGTACAAATTCGACAATCGCATGGGATGGTAAGCCTGAAACAGCCCGCGAATCATGCTTTTCGCGTTTCATCCCGCGTTTGACGCAAAGAAACTCGTCTAACCTTGTGCGCAGAGAGCCGGGGCGCTGCTATCGGTGGCCCGGATGCACCGACGGAGATGCCATGGGAACTTCTCTGAACGTCCGAACGATAGCCGAGGCGACGTCTCACGACAAAGCGTCCCCCTTGGTACAGGGGCTTAAACAGACCACCGTAGGAGACGTCTCCGACTAAAGTTCTTTGAAGGGATTTAGCCGCGCAATCCAACCAGCTCGCGCGGATCGTCGATCCAATAGTCCGGCTCAAACTTCGCCATTTCGTCAAGATCGCCGTAGCCGTAGCGAACTGCGCATGTCGCGACGCCCGCTCTGCGCCCGGCCTCCATATCCGCCGGCGCATCTCCGATCAATAAGCAATCCGAAGGCGATACCCCGAACAATTCGATGGACTTTAACAGCACGTCCGGCTCCGGCTTTGCGGGAAAGCCGTCTGTGCCCTGCACGTGATCGAAGAATTGCGCAAGACCGAACTGCTCGAGTACCGACCGCGTCGTAACCGAACCCTTCGTCGTCGCCGTCGACTTTCGCCCCCCGAGCGCCGCGAGCATCTCCGGCACCCCCGGAATTACCGACGTCGAGCCATGCTTCCGATTCAGATAGATCTGCCGGTAGCTGGCGATCATCGGATCGATCTCTTCCCGCGGAAATCCCAGATCCAGAAACAAATCGAGCAGGTGCCGGCCAATGTACCTGCGCAAAAAGGCCTCCTCGACGCCGCAGCGTCCGCAGGAGGCCAGAACATCTTGAATCGCGCCGCAGATGTCGGACGCTGAATAAACCAGCGTCCCATCTACGTCGAAAAGGTAAACCGGGAACTTGGGAATCAAGCCGGCTGCGGACCGCCTTCGAGGATGCTGGGCGCGCGCTTTCCGGTCTCGGGCTTGATCACCTGCTGCGTGCCGTCGCCGGACGACGGCGGAGGCTGCACCGCAAGCGGCTTGCCTTCGATCAGGTTCCGGACTTCGCTGCCGTCCAGAACCTCGCGTTCCAGAAGCGCCAGCGCGATCCGATGCATCGCGTCCGAGTACTGTTCGATAATTCCGCGGGCGCGGTTATATCCGTTCTCGACCAGTTTCTTCACCTGCTCGTCGATGCGGATCGCCGTCGCTTCGCTGAAGTCGCGATGCTGCGCGATTTCGCGGCCCAGGAAAATCTGTTCTTCTCGCTTGCCGAAGCTCAGCGGGCCCAGTTCGCTCATCCCCCACTCGCAAACCATCTTGCGAGCCATATCCGTGGCGCGCTCGATGTCGTTGCCCGCGCCCGTCGTGATCTGGTGCATGAACATCTCTTCGGCGATGCGCCCGCCCATCAGGATCGCGAGCTGCGCTTCGAGATAAACCTTGTTGTAGCTGTGCTTGTCGTCGATCGGGAGCTGCTGCGTGACGCCCAGCGCCATGCCGCGCGGGATGATCGTCACTTTGTGCACCGGATCGGCTTCCGGAATCAGCGCCGCCACCAGCGCATGCCCGGCCTCGTGATACGCCGTGTTCTTCTTCTCTTCCTCGCTGATGATCAGGCTCTTGCGCTCCACCCCCATCATCACTTTGTCTTTCGCGATTTCGAAATCGAATTGCGTCACCACTTTGCGATTCTGCCGCGCCGCGATCAGCGCAGCTTCATTGACCAGATTCGCCAGGTCCGCGCCCGCGAATCCCGGCGTCCCGCGCGCGATCGTCGAAAGATCGACATCGTCCGACAGCGGCGTCTTTTTCGTGTGGACCTTCAGGATCTGCTCGCGGCCCTTCACATCCGGCCGCCCCACGACGACGCGCCGGTCGAAGCGCCCCGGCCGCAGCAGCGCCGGATCGAGAACGTCCGGACGGTTCGTGGCGGCGACAAGGATGACTCCTTCGTTCGACTCGAATCCATCCATCTCCACCAGCAACTGGTTCAGCGTCTGCTCGCGCTCATCGTGACCGCCGCCAAGCCCCGCTCCGCGGTGCCGACCCACCGCGTCGATTTCATCAATGAAGATAATGCACGGCGCGTTCTTCTTGCCCTGTTCAAACAGATCGCGAACCCGGGAAGCGCCCACCCCGACGAACATTTCAACGAAGTCCGAACCCGAGATCGAGAAGAACGGCACATTCGCCTCGCCCGCGATCGCGCGGGCGAGCAGCGTCTTGCCCGTCCCCGGCGAGCCGATCAGCAGCACGCCCTTCGGGATTCTCCCGCCGAGCTTCTGGAACTTTTGCGGCTCTCGCAGGAACTCGATGATCTCCTGCAATTCTTCCTTTGCTTCCTCCACGCCCGCGACGTCCTTGAACGTTACTTTCTTCTGCTGCGAGGAGTGGAGGCGCGCCCGCGATTTCCCAAAGCTCAGGGCCTTGTTCCCTCCAGACTGCATTTGACGCATCATGAAAATCCAGAACCCGAGCAGCAGCACGAACGGAATCGCGTTCACCAGAATCGAAACCCAGTTGCCGCCGTTGTCCTTCTCATACTTGAGCGACACGCCCTTGTCCAGCAGCAAAGTGGTGAAATCGTTGTAATTCGGCGGCGCGACCGAGTGAAACTCTTCGCCGTTCTTGAACTTGCCCTGTATGTCCCCGGTGGTGCTGTTGAAAGTGACACTCTCAACCTTCCCCGCGCGCACGTCCTGCACCAGTTCAGAGAACTGAGGATGCGAGCCCTGCGGCTTGCTGCCTTTGAACACGGCCCAGACGAGCACGACCAGGCACAGGATAATCAGCCATAGTACGGCGTTACGAACACTTGAATTCATGACATCTCCCGGAACTGCTACTACCTAAGACGCGACAGCTCACGTCTGAGATCCATTTCCAAGATCCCAGATCCCGAGTACCGGTCCGTTCCACCGGTCTAACCCCGCTGCCACATTGAACTCCGCTGCGGGACCGAAACCCCGCGCCCACAGAATCTTGCCTTCACTTTCAAGAATCGGCCATGCGGCCCTTCGCCATGAGGGAATCCGGGCGAGCTGAAACATTTCCTTGAGCTTTTGATCGCGTGATTTTCCCACTGGACGGTAGTGGTCACCAGGTCTCCATCCGCGCAAAACGAGGGGTGCGGCTTGTTCCACCTTCAGGTTAACACAGCCGGGGTCAGGTGTTTCACGCATTTCCAACCGAATCGAAAAAGAATCGTAAGTCCCTGGAATTATTACCTGTACAGGCTCAATTGCTCTCACCTCCGCGGCCCCGAAACGAACCCAGGAAAACGACCGGGTGACCACCAGACCGGGCAGCCTGAGCTTACCCGGCTTCATTCCGAGCACTTCTTCCACATGCTGAAATTCGATTCCGCGAAGATCGCCCTTTGCTCTCTCCATCGCTGCGCGGACCGTCCGCCGCGCGATCGCTCGTGGCATCGCCTTCAGTTCGTCCAAGCTCATTTCGACTGCGCCCCTCACCGGCGACGCTCCGCTCCGCCACCAGCGCTCTTCTTCGAACGCAAGATCCGCCAATTGCGCGAGCGCTTCATCGATTCGTGGATTCCATTCGCGGCGCAACTGCGGCAACAGCCCGGCGCGGATCCGGTTGCGAGCAAACCGCGAATCGCGATTCGAAGAATCCTCGCGCCACCCGATGCCGCGCGACCGGAGAAAATCGCGCACCTCTTCCCGGCTTACCTCGATCAGCGGCCGTACGAATCCGTCGCCGGTGACCGGATGAATCCCCGCAAGCCCCGCAAGCCCCGACCCGCGCAGGATCCGGAACAGCACCGTTTCTGCTTGATCGTCGCGAGTGTGTCCGAGCGCGATCCGCTCGCACGCTCCATCGCGAATCAATCCAAGGAAGAAATCCCGCCGGTCGCGCCGCGCTTCCTGTTCCACGTTCCCCGCTCCCGGCGGAGCTTGGGATCGGTAAAAGGGAAGATCCAGCCGCGACGCAAGCGCGGCGGCGAAGCGCTCGTCCTCGTCCGATTCTTCGCCGCGCAATTTGTGATTGAAATGCGCGACGCCCGCTACGTTCCCGCCGATCTCCCGCAGAATGTGCAGCAGGCACACCGAATCCGCGCCTCCCGAAACCGCCACCACCACGCGCGCGCCGCGCGGCAGCATCCCATGCCGGGCCACGCTCGCCAGTACGCGATCGATCATGGCCTTACCGCCCGAGAATGGACAGCGCTCGGGCCATTGCGGGATCTTTTCGCGAACAGACATCCTCCGCGGAAAACACGGCAATGCGAACGCCCGGCGGAATAGGCAAATCCCGCAACGCATGCACTCGACGTGACCTCGAACGCCTTCATCTCATCGCCGCGGACATCGAAAACGTAGCCTCGGCGCGCCGGACGCCATTTAGCGAAGCCGCGGCCGCAGATAACACCGTAGCCGCCCCGGCCGCGATGCGATACATACTCTACATGCTATAACGAGGGATAACCTTGGCCACCACCTCAACGGACTCCTTCATTGTCAGTCTTGATGCCGGTAGCTCCTCGGTCCGCGCCCTGCTTTTCGATTCCACCGCGCGCCCGATGGAAGGCTACGGCGCGCGCCTTCCTTACCGCATGGAAACCACTCCGGACGGTGGTCGGGAGATTCATCCGGAGACGCTGGCCGATCTGGCGATCGATTGCCTGGATGAGTTGCATCGCCAGGTGCACGCCGATGGAATGAAGATCGCCGCCGTCGGAGGCAGCGGATTCTGGCACAGCTTTCTCGGCGTCGGAGCCGACGGCAGGCCTACTCTCCCGATCCTCCATCTGCTCGATACGCGCAGCGCGGCCGAGGTCTTGGAGTATCCCGACGCGCATGCGCGAACCGGCTGCGTCCGGCACACCAGCTACTGGCCCTCGAAGCTTCTTTGGCTTGCGAAATACAAGCCGGCCGAATTCGCCGCGACGAAACGCTGGCTCTCTTTCCCGGAATTCCTGTACGAAAAACTGTTCGGCCAGCCGCGCCTTTCAACCTCGATGGCTTCGGCGACAGGGCTGTGGGATCAGAACGCGAACGACTACGACGCGGAGATGCTCAGTGTGGTTCGCGTCGACCGCGCGATGCTCGCCGGCCCGGCCGAAATGGACCAACCCGCCTGCGGACTGCTTCCGGAATTCCGCCGGATGTGGCCGGCCTTCGATGGAATCCCGTGGTATCCGGTGCTCGGCGACGGCGCGTGCGATAACGTGGGCAGCGGCGCGATCGGAAAAGACAGGCTCTCATTAATGGTCGGCACGACGGGCGCGATGCGCGCGATTCTCGAGCAGCCCAGGATCGACGTCGCTCCGGGCCTGTGGTGCTATCGCCTGGATCGCAAACGATTCGTCACCGGAGGCGCTCTTTCGAATGGCGGCGAAGTTTTTGCCTGGATGAAGCGGACTCTTCAGCTTCCCAAAGATTTGGAAGCCCGCATGGAAGCCGCCAAGCCGGGAACGCATGGCCTGACGCTGCTCCCGTTTTTTTCCGGCGAGCGGTCGCCCTACTGGCGGGCCGATCTTCGCGCCGCAATCGCGGGCTTGAGTTTCGCGACGGAGCCGTTCGACATCATGCGGGCTGCGCTCGAATCCGTCTCGCTGCGCTTCCGCGAGATTTACACGATTCTTTCGGATCATCTCGGCGCACCCGCGGAAGTGATCGCCTCCGGCGGCGCCCTGCTCCATTCCCCAGCCTGGACGCAGATGATGGCCGACGCGCTGGGACGCCCGGTGACCGCCTGCACTGAACCCGAAGCCTCTTGCCGCGGAGCCGCGCTGTGGGTGCTCGAACAGATCGGCGCCGTCGAACAGATCTCGTCGATTCCCGCCTCAACGGGGGCCACTTTCGAGCCCCGGGGCGAATTCGCTCCCGTTTACGGCCGGCTGCTGGCGGATCAGCGCGCGCTTTACAGCGAATTGTACGAAAAGAGAAAATAACTCCATGGAAAAGCGCGAGGCCATTGAACTGCGCGCCATCGGCGCCGCGGTTTGTCCGGGCGAAGGCTTCTGCAAGTGACCATTACTCCCGAACTCCGCCAGCGCGCGGCCCAGATCAGAATGTTCATCATGGACGTCGACGGCGTTCTCACCGACGGCCGTCTTCTCAACGTTCCCGGCCCCGACGGAAAAATGGTCGAGAGCAAAATGTTCGATTCGCAGGACGGCATCGCGCTCCAGTGGCTCAGTTGGTACGGCATTCAGACCGGCGTAATCAGCGGACGCGTCTCTGCGGCGACCGAAGAGCGCGCGCGCCAGGTGAAAATGACCTATGTCTATCAGGGCCACATCGAAAAGATTCCGATTCTTGAAGAAATCGCCGCCAAGAGCGGGATCGCGCTCGATCAGATGGCATATGCGGGAGACGATTTGACTGACGTGGTCGTCATGCGGCGTGTCGGGCTGGCGGTCGCGGTTGACAACGCCCGTCCCGAAGTAAAGCGCGCCGCGCATTACGTCACTTCATCCGGAGGCGGCCGCGGAGCCGTCCGCGAGGTTTGCGAACTGCTCCTTGACGCACAGGGCCACTGGCAGGAGCTGCTGCGAAAATATCAGGCTGAATAGTCCAGCCGGCAAGCGCACTTCATCACTCGCGCGGCTCAATTCCGGGTTCGAGCGGCCGTAACGCGCGCGTTGACCGGTCTCAATCCGCCGTTTTGCACTTCGCGACGATCACCGTAATATCGTCCTGCTGCTCGCTCGGACTGAAGCGCCGCACATCTTCCACCACCGAAGCCACCACATCCGGCGCCGCGCGCCCGCGATGCATCCGCAGCGATTCAATCAGCCGGCACTCCCCAAACTCCTCGGCATCGTTGAACGATTCCGTGATCCCATCCGTGTAGAGGACCAGCATGTCGCCGTCCGCCAATCGCCGTTCCTCGATCGGACTGCTCCATTCGGGAAATAAACCGAGAACCGTCGAGGTCGACTCCAGCCGCTCGACCTGCCCGTCGTTTCTCAAAACCAATCCCGGCAAGTGGCCGCAGTTTGCGTAGCGCAAAGATTGCGACGAATCGTCGTACTCCGCGAAAAACATCGTCGCGTAGGAGCTCTCGTGGGTATTCTCGTAAAACAATCGATTCACCGACGACAGAAACCGCGCCGGATCGTCCACTGCGCTCGCGCATTGAGAACGAAGATTCGCCTGGAGATTCGCCATCAGCAGCGCCGCCGGCATTCCCTTTCCTGAAATGTCCGCGATAACGAGCCCGAACCGCCCCCGTCCCAGGTCGAGCACGTCGTGATAATCGCCTCCCACCTGCCGCGCCTGAAGGCAAGTGCCCGCATATTCGAGCGTCCGCATGCCGGGCAGCCGCTGCGGGAACAAGCGAGCCTGCACCTGGGTCGCGATCTCCAGTTCGCGAGCCGCGCGGCGCTCTGCTTCCAGCTTCTCGAGAGTACGCCGCCGCTCCTCTTCGATCTCGCGGTTCACCTCATCCACGCCGACGAGCGCGAATGAGTTGCCATCCAGATCGCGAAAGCGGGTGAAGACTCCTCCCCACACCGGCGACGGCTCGTGCGATCCCGGACGCTTGTAGTCGATGCGCCGCAGCCTCGGCGTGAAAGAAAATTCGACGCCGCGCTTTCGCCACTCGTTATACTGCGCGATCACATCCTCGCAGACGAGGACGATTCCGGTGGGGCGTCCGATCAATTCCTGCCGGTCCGGCTGAGGCACCACCAGAGAAAGATACGCGCTGCCGTCCGGCGGCGCTACTGCGATCCACCGGTCTCCTGTTTGCAGCAGCGCGTCGAAGGCCAGGCGGAACCCCAGCTTCTCGACGTAAAATCGCAGGCTTTCATCCTGGTCGCGAACAAAAACGTTCACCGCCATAAGACCCAGGAACGGCCGCTGCTCCGCCGGAGGCATGTCCATCGAAGCGATTATAAGTCTTGTGATCCCGTGAGCAGATGAGAGATCCTGGAATGACGTGAAACTTGGAATCGAAATCACCGCGGCCGACGATCCCGGTGTGCTCCACCAGCTCACCGGAGTCATCGCGCGCCGCGACGGCAATATCCGCAGCATCGACATTATCGAGCAGCGCCCGCCCGATACGCGCATCTATTTCGAAGTCGATCTGCCGGGCGAAGCGAGCGAACTGATCGAAAAGCTGCGGCTCCTCTCCGTGGTCCGGCATGTCGCTCAGGTCGACACGATGGAGCAGATTTACGGCAAGCGCATCATCATCATGGGCGGCGGCGCCCAGGTGACTCAGGTCGCCATGGGAGCCATCATCGAAGCCGACCGCCACAACATCCGGGGCGAGCACATTTCCGTCGATACGATTCCGCTGGTGGGAGAAATGCCCCTGGCGGCCGCGGTTCGAGCCACCGCGCGCCTTCCCCGCGTCAAGGCCCTGGTTCTCGCCGGATCGCTGATGGGCGGCGAGATTGAACACGCAGTCCGCGAAGTTCGCGAGCTGGGATTGCTCGTCGTGAGCCTGAATATGGCGGGCAGCGTTCCCGAAGCTGCCGATCTTGTCGTCACCGATCCGGTTCAGGCCGGCGTGATGACCGTGATGGCGGTCGCCGATACGGCGAAGTTCAGAGTGGCGCGGTTATCGCGGCGCGTGTTCTGATTCGTACCGCGAGATCGCCTCTTCCTGCTGCAAAATGTAGCCGAGTTCGTCCACTCCTTCAAGCAGACAATGTTTCGAGAATGCGTCGATGGGGAATTCCACCGAAGTCCCATCGGCGAGCGTCAGCGTCTGCGCGGCCAGATCCACGGTGACCATGGCTGCCGGCGAGGCGAGCAGCCTGGCGTGCGCGTCCGGCGGCACCACGATCGGCAAAAGACCGTTCTTCAGCGAATTTTGCCGGAAAATGTCCGCAAAAGACGTGCTGACGACGGCGCGAAAACCAAATTGCGTCAGCGCCCAGGGAGCGTGCTCGCGCGAGCTTCCGCAGCCGAAATTATCGCCGGCGACCAGCACCTGCGCGCGCACGGCTTCCGGCTTGTTGAGCGCGAAATCCGGTTTCGGCGCTCCTGATGCATCGTAGCGCCAGTCGTAGAAAAGCTGATCGCCCAGCCCGCTCTTCGATGTCGTCTTCAAAAATCGCGCGGGGATGATCTGGTCCGTGTCGATGTTGTCGACGGGAAGCAGCACGCAGGAGCTTTCGAATCGCTTCGGCGCCGTCTCGCGCTGGTTTTGATTGACGACGTAGGCGCTCTTTTCGAATTTCATAGCAGAGTCCTCACATCCGTGATCACGCCCGTGACGGCCGCCGCGGCGGCGGTGAGCGGGCTCGCCAGGAATGTCCGGCCCCCTTTTCCCTGCCGCCCTTCGAAATTGCGATTGCTTGTCGACACGCTGTATTCGCCGGGTTGAAGCTGATCGCCGTTCATCGCGATGCACATGGAGCAGCCGGCCTCGCGCCAGTCGGCTCCGGCCTCGCGGAAAATCCGGTCGAGACCTTCCGCCTGCGCCTGCGCTTTCACCTGCTGCGATCCCGGAACCACCATCACGCGAACTTTCGGATTCACTTTGCGGTCTTTCAGGATGCTCGCCGCCGCGCGCAGATCGGAAATTCGCGAGTTGGTGCAGCTTCCGATGAACACCACGTTGACTTCGTGGCCCAGCAGCGGCTTGCCCGGCGCGAGATCCATATATCGCAGCGCCTTCGATAACGTATCGCGTTCGAGCGAATCGCCGATCGATGCAGGATCGGGAACCGCGGCGGAGATCGGAATGCCCATGCCCGGATTCGTGCCGAACGTAATCATCGGTTCCAGTCCATTTGCGTCGATTGCGATCTCGCGGTCATAAGCCGCGCCTTCGTCCGACGGCAGAGTGCGCCAGTAGGCGACCGCCGCGTCGAAATCCCGAGGAGCAAACGGCCGCCCCGCGACATATTGAAACGTCGTATCGTCGGGCGCGATCATTCCCGCCCGCGCGCCGCCTTCGATCGACATATTGCACACCGTCATCCGTTCTTCCATCGAAAGCGAGCGGATGGCCGATCCGCAGTATTCGGCGACATGCCCCGTCCCGCCGCCGATCCCGATCCGCGCGATCAGGGCGAGAATAATGTCTTTGGCGCTCACGCCGGGTTTCAGCGATCCATCCACGCGCACCGCGAACGTTTTCGACGGGCGCTGCAACAGGCACTGCGACGCGAGCACATGCTCCACTTCGCTCGTGCCTATTCCGAAGGCGAGCGCTCCGAAAGCTCCGTGGGTGGCGGTGTGAGAATCGCCGCAGACCACCGTCATGCCCGGTTGCGTCAGGCCCAGCTCGGGGCCGATCACGTGAACAATACCCTGCCGGTCGCTTGAAAGGCCGTAGTAGCGGATACCGAACTCGCGGCAGTTCCGTTCCAGGGTCTCAATCTGGGCGGCGGCCACTGTATCGACGATCGGGAGTCCGCGGGGTGTCGTGGGCGTCGAGTGGTCCGCGGTGGCGATCGTCCGATCCGGCCGGCGGACCTTGAGACCCCGTTTGCGCAGCCCGTCGAACGCCTGCGGAGAAGTAACTTCGTGCACCAGGTGCAGATCGATATACAGCAGTGCCGGCGCTCCTTCGCGCTCGGCAACCACGTGGTTGTCCCAGATTTTTTCGATGATGGTGCGTGGTTTCATTTCAGCTTGGACGGCCGCAGACGGCCGCCGGATAAACGCTGGTTCAAATCTGTTTGCATACCGCCTTTGCAACTTCGCCGGTCGTTGCCGGAGTAACCTTCGGCTTCAGGTCGGCGGTAACATGCCCCGATTCGAGCACGCGGCCGATCGCCTCTTCCACCGCGCGGGCTTCTTTCGCCAGCCCGAACGTGTAATCGAGCATCGCGGCGGCCGATCCGATCGCGCCCAGCGGATTTGCCTTGTTCTGTCCCGCGATGTCCGGCGCCGATCCGTGGACCGGCTCGTACAATCCTTTCGATTCGCCGAGCGAGGCCGAAGGCAGCATTCCGATCGATCCTGCCAGCACAGCTCCCTCATCGCTCAGAATATCGCCGAACATGTTCTCCGTGAGCACCACGTCGAAGCGCCTTGGATTCAGCACAAGCTGCATCGCGCAGTTGTCGACCAGCAGATGATCCAGCGCCACGTCCGGAAACTCGCTCGCGATTCCGGTCACTACCCGCCGCCAAAGCTGCGAATTCTCGATGACGTTCGATTTGTCGACGCTCGTGACCCTCTTGCGCCGTCCCTGCGCCAGACGAAACGCGGTTCGCGCGATCCTTTCGATTTCCGCCCGCGTGTAGCTCATGGTGTTGACCGCATGATCTTCGAACACGCCGCGCGGCTGCCCATAATAAAGCCCGCCGGTGAGCTCGCGCACGATGATCATGTCCGTGCCGGCGACGATTTCATTTTTGAGCGGCGAGGAGTCTACCAGCGGCGGCCACATCTTTACCGGCCGCAAATTCGCATACAGGCCGAGCGCCTTCCGAATCCCCAGCAGCCCCTTCTCGGGACGCCGGGAGGGAGGTTCGTTATCGAACTCCGGCGATCCCACCGCGCCTAACAATGTCGCATCCGCGGCGATCGCCTTATTCAGCGTGTCGTCCGGAAGAGGCGATCCGGTTTTTTGAATCGCGGCGCCGCCGATCAGTCCGTCGCTCAGTTCGAGCGTATGCCCGAATTTCTTCGCGACTGCTTCCAAAACCTGAACAGCCGCACACGTCACTTCAGCGCCGACGCCATCGCCGGCCAGAACCAGGATCTTCAAGTTCATTGACTAGATTCTATCTGCGTTTGCCGGCGCTCATCCGCCGCCTTTCAGTCCGCCGCCGCTTCCGACGCCTTCGCCTGCGCGATCACGTCTTTGGCAAGCTGAGAAATTTCATTGTTGGTCAGACCCTTTTTCCGATCCGCCAGCGCCGTGAAGCGTTGATAGACGACATCGAGCTCTTCGCGGCGCAGCGGAATTCCCAGATCGTCGAGCCGCTTGGCCAGCGCGTGCCGTCCGCTGTGCTTGCCCAGAACCAGCTTCGTCTCCGGCACGCCCACCGTTTTCGGCTCCATGATCTCGTAGGTGGTCCGCTCTTTGAGGAATCCGTCCTGATGGATGCCCGCTTCGTGCGCGAACGCATTTTCGCCGACGATCGCTTTGTTCGGCTGCGGACCGAAGGAAATCAGCGACGCCAGCAACTGGCTTGCCGGGTAAAGCTGCTCCGTCACGATCCGGGTCTCGAACGGAAGTTTGTCGCGGCGCGTATGCATCGCCATCACGAGTTCTTCCAGAGCGGCATTTCCGGCCCGCTCGCCGATGCCGTTCACGCAGCATTCGATCTGCCGCGCGCCCGCGTGCAGCGCCGCGAGCGAGTTCGCGACGGCCATGCCCAGATCGTCGTGACAATGCACGCTGACAATCGCCGAATCGCCGAGCGCCTTCGCCATCCGCCCGATCATCGCCGCGTATTCGTCGGGAACCGTGTAGCCCACCGTGTCCGGCAGGTTCACCGTGCGCGCTCCCGCCGCGACCACGGCTCGCGAAATCTCTTCAAGATAATCCCAATCCGTCCGCGTCGCGTCCTCCGCCGAAAACTCGACGTCGTCGACGTAGGTCCGCGCAAGCGCCACGGCGGCGCAGGCCTCTTCGAGCACCTGCTGCCGCGATTTCCTGAGCTTGTGTTTCAGATGAATGTCGCTGGTTGCGATAAACGTGTGGATGCGCGGCCTCCTGGCGCGCTTCAGCGCCTTTGCCGCCTCCTCCACATCCGGTTTGTTCGCGCGAGCGAGCGCCGCCACATTCGCCCAGGGGAATTCCCGGCTGATCGCGTCCACGGCCTCCGAGTCCCCTTCCGATGCGATCGGAAACCCGGCTTCGAGTATATCCACCCCCAGCTCCACCAGCTTTGCCGCCATCCGCAGTTTTTCCGGAACCGTCATGCTGCAACCGGGCGACTGCTCCCCGTCGCGGAGAGTCGTATCAAAGATGTACACACGATCAGCCATGGCCCAAGAATGCCATCGCGAGAAAGATTTTACAAATTTATAATTCTGAGTTATATATAATTAATCATTATGGAATTGAACCCTCTTCGGGTGTTCCTAACCGTAGCAAACGAAAAGAGTTTTTCTCGTGCTGCCGAGAAGCTCTTACGAACTCAGCCCGCGATTTCGCTCGCGATCCAAAGGCTGGAGGCGGAGCTGGGCGAGAAGCTGATCGACCGCTCCGCCAAGGACCTGCTTCTGACCGACGCCGGCGCCATCGTGCTCGATTACGCGCGCCGTTTCGCCAGCCTGGAATCGGATCTCGAAAACGCGCTCGCCGAACTGCGCGATAAATCGGCCGGACGGCTCGCGATCGGGGCGAATGAATCGTCCACGTTGTACCTTCTCGATCACATCGAGCGTTTTCGCCGGCGGTTTCCGCGCGTCAAAGTACAGATCCGGCGAAGCCTGTCGAGCCGGATTCCCGCCGAACTCATCGATGGCGAATTGGAGCTGGGAATCCTGACGTACGACCCCGAAGACGAGCGCCTGGTGACGCGCGTAATCTACACCGATCACCTCTCGTTTGTCGTCTCGCCTGCGCACCGGCTTGCCGCGCGCCGCCAGATTTCGATCACCGAGCTCGGCGACGAGACCTTTATCGCGCACAACGTCGTTTCGCCCTATCGCGCTTTGGTGATTCGGGAGTTCCAGCGTCACAAGGTCCCGCTGCGCATGGATCTGGAAATGCCCACCGTGGAGGCCATCCGCAAGATGGTCCAGCGCAACGACGGCGTCGCGTTTCTGCCGCGCATGGTGGTGGAAGAAGAGGTGCGCCAGGGGATTCTCTGCGAGGTTGCTGTGACGGAGATGAATGTCGATCGCCCGATCCGGCTCGCATATCCGGCGCGGCGAGCGCTGAGCCACGCCGCTCAGGCGTTTCTCGATATGGTCGTGGCGGCTGGTGAAAATCCAAAGGCCGCCGACGCATAACTCTGCTCAGAACCACGGACCTCAAAGAAACGCGGCCCCGTTAGGTTCCTAAATTCTGTAACCTGGGAATCGAGCCGCGCGGCGGGGTACGAAAATGAAGTTCGATCCACTTCCATTTCAATCCACGCTCTATCGATACGAAGCGCAAGCCCGGGAGTTGCTCGATGCGCGCGACGCCGGTGACGCGGACGCGATCCGGATTTTTCACCAAAATCACCCTCGCTTTCTGGACGAGAAGATCGTCTGGCTTCCAAAACGGATCCCGGATTCTGAAATCGCCAATGCCAAGCTCGATCTTTCCGACGCTCAACTCGCTCTGTCACGGCTCTACAACTTCCGCGACTGGGCGAGCCTGGTTCAATACGTGAATGCCGTCCTGAACGACCCGGAAGTTGCCCGATTCGAATCCGCGGTCGAGGCGGTGATCAACGGCGATGCCGCCGGGTTGAAGCAGTTGCTCCGCGATCATCCCCAACTCGTTCGCGCGCGGTCGTCGCGGGTCTTGAATTTCGATCCGCCGATGCACCGGGCGACGCTTTTGCATTACGTCGCGGCAAACGGCGTGGAAGGATATCGCCAGAAGACTCCCGACAACGCCGTCGAGATCGCGAAAATTCTTCTGCAAGCGGGAGCCGAGCCGGATGCGCTCGCCAATATGTACGGCGGCGAATGCACCACCATGAGCATGCTGGTATCGAGCAGCCATCCCGCGAAAAAAGGCGTCCAGGTCGCGCTCGCCGAGACTCTGATCGATTTCGGCGCCGCCGTCGGCCCGCGCGGGAGCGGCAACTGGGCTTCGCCTGTCAACACCGCACTGGTGTTCGGATTCGTCGATGCGGCCGAGGCCCTGGTTCGGCGCGGCGCGAGAGTCGACCAGATCGAAACGGCCGCTGGACTCGGCCGCGCAGATGACGTCCGCCGGATGCTCTCTTCGTCTGGCTCTTTGAGCCGCCATCGCGCCCTCGCGCTCGCTTCGCAACTCGGCCGCGAGGAGGCCGTGCGCGTTCTCCTCGACGCGGGAGAGGATCCCAACCGCTTTAATCCGGATGGAATGCACGCCCATGCGACGCCCCTCCACCAGGCCGCGCTCGGCGGGCATGAAGCGGTCGTGCGTCTTCTCGTCGAACGCGGTGCCCGGCTCGACATAGAGGATCAAATCTTTCAGGGGACTCCGCTTGGCTGGGCCGAATACGGCGGACAGGCCGCGATTGCCGGTTACCTCCGCGCTGCCGCCGGGTGAACTTCCGAGACTCCGCCGCCGATAGAGGAAAGTGCCGAATCTTGCGGAAACTTCGAGCGCCGCCGGTCTCGGGGCCGCCCCGCGCGGTTCGCGCCCGAAAACGATAGCCATCGCGCTCGTTGCCGTCTCGTTACTTCCCGCGGCCTGGTTGATTCTCGGCAATCGCGACGTGCCGCAATTCGGGACCTATGGTGACGGCGAACTATTATTCATCGGCGCAAAGTCGTTGAGCGAAGGACAAGGCTTCCGCATCCTCAGTCTGCCGGACGCTCCCTACCAGACGAAATATCAACCGCTCCAGCCTCTGCTGCTCGCGGCGGCATGGAAAATCGATCCGCACTTCCCATCGAATCTCAGTTTCATCGCCGCTTACGACTGGCTGACGCTCGTTGCCTTCGTTTCCGCGTCCGGGTTCTTCTTCGCGACGATGTTTTCGCCCATTGAATCCGCGGCGCTCGCGGCGTCGATCGCGCTGAGTCCCCTGGTCATCTACTGGGCGACGGTGCCCACGGCGGACTACCTGTTCGCCGCACTGGCGCTGGCGGCCTTTCTCGCCTTCCGGCGGGCAATTTCCGCCCAACGGCGCTGGTTCATCGTTACGGGAATACTCGCAGCGGCCGCTTATTTTACCAAGTCCGCCGGCATTCTGATTATTCCCGCGATTCTGATTGCCCTCCTGTTCCGGCGCGACTGGCGCGGTGCGGTCTTCTTTCTCGCGCCCTCCGCCCCGGTCGTGATCGGATGGATTTTCTGGGCGCAGACGCATCGGACCACCGCCCAAAATCCGGTCCTGTGGTATTACACGGATTACCTCGGCGCCTTTCTCAAGAACGATGGACTCTCCGCGATCCCGCAAATCCTGCCGGTAAATCTGCTCTCCTTGATCGGAGCCTCAGGAGCATTCCTCATCCACGACTTGCCGGAATCGGTTCCCGGCAGATTCTTTTGTATTCTGATTGCCGCCGCGACGGTGACGGGCGCGATTCGAATCTCGAAGAGAACCGGCATCATCGGCTACCCGGTCTTCTGCGGGCTTCTCGCCGCGGTTCTTTCGGTGTGGAATTTCAGCCCCAGCGTGCGGCTGATCCTTCCCATCGTCCCTCTGGTCGCCGCCGGCGTCTATCTGGAAATCAGAAAATTCTCCAGCCTCATCCGCCAGGCGCTGCCGTCCGGCGGATCGAATCGCATCACGGCTCTTCTGCTGATCGCAGGCTTCCTCATCGGCTGCGCCTACGGCATCCGGCGCGATGAGATTTTTATTTTTCAGACGATTCCGTCGATGATGGAGCAGGCCCGGGAGGAAAACCGCCGCGCGCGGCCAGTCTACGAGTGGATGCGCCGTTCGCTGCCGCCATCGTCGGTCGTGATGGCTTCCGCCGATACGCTCGTCTACTTGAATACCGGTCTCGCCAGCGTCTTTCCCGTTCCGAACAGCATCGCCTTTTATCGCCGCGACCGCCGGGGGATGCTCGAAAACTTCACGCAGTTGGACCAGCTCGCGTCGTTTTTCGGGATCACTCACATCCTCATAAGCCCCCATGATTTCGAGACCGTGTTCGAGCCCGCCGATCGGGCGGAAATCCGGCGGCTGATTTTCGCGGGGGCAAACCGCCGCGAGATCTTCGCGCAAAACGGATACACGGTTCTCCAGATCGGCGGCGGTGCTAAAATCATGTTTCCATGACTGAACAGGAACGCATGGCTCGGCCTCTTGCGCAGGCCGATCCCGAAATCGCAGACCTCATTCGCAAGGAAACGGAGCGCCAGAATTCGCGCCTCGAACTGATCGCGAGCGAAAATTTCACTTCCGAAGCCGTGCTGGAGGCCGCCGGCAGCGTATTCACCAATAAGTACGCCGAAGGCTATCCGGGCAAGCGCTACTACGGGGGCTGCGAGTACACCGACGGCGTCGAAAACCTGGCCCGGGAGCGCGTCAAGAAACTTTTCGGAGCCGAATACGCCAATGTTCAGCCGCACTCGGGATCGCAGGCGAATCAAGCCGCCTACGCGGCGGTGCTGAATCCCGGCGACACGATTCTCGGCATGAATCTGGCGCACGGCGGACACCTGACGCACGGCCATCCTCTGAATTTTTCCGGCAAAACCTACCACGTTGTCCCCTACGGCGTCCGCAAGGAAGACGAACGCATCGATTACGACGAAGTCGCGCAGCTCGCCAAGGAGCACAAGCCGAAGATGATCATCGCCGGTGGCAGCGCTTATCCGCGGATCATCGATTTCGCGCGTTTCCGCGAGATCGCCGACTCGGTCGGAGCGCTATTCCTGGTCGACATGGCTCATTTTTCCGGACTTGTCGCCGCCGGCATTCATCCCAACCCCTGCCAGTGGGCCGATATCGTCACATCCACCACGCACAAGACCCTTCGCGGTCCCCGCAGCGGAATGATTCTGTGCCGGGAAAAATTCGGCGCCGCGATCGATAAAGTGGTTTTCCCGGGCGTGCAGGGCGGCCCCCTTGTTCACATCATGGCCGCCAAGGCGGTCTGTTTCCGCGAAGCCGCGACGCCCGAGTTCACCGCCTATCAGCAGCAGGTGGTCGCCAACGCAAAGGCGCTCGCCGAAGGATTGCAGAATGCGGGATGCCGCGTCGTCTCCGGCGGAACGGATACTCATCTGATGCTGGTCGACGTTTTCGCCAAGGGCGTTCGCGGCAAGGAGGCGGAATCCGCGCTCGATCGCGCCTACATCACTGCGAACAAGAACGCGATTCCGTTCGACGCCAATCCTCCGCTGAACCCCAGCGGGATGCGCTTCGGAAGCCCCGCCGTAACCACCCGCGGATTCCGCCAGGCCGAGATGCGCGAAGTCGCGGGCTTGATCGCGCGCGTTCTCGAAAACGTTTCGAGCGAGAGCGTGCTTGCCGAGGTTCGCCGCAAAGTCGGCGTCCTGACCGATCGTTTCCCGCTGTACGCCTGGAAGCTCAGCGCCGCCGCCAGCCGTTAGATATTCTGATCGGAGCGGATATGCTCCACATCGTCATCGACGTCCGCCATATTCGCGATTTCGGCATCGGGACGTATATCCGCAATCTTATCCGCGCTCTCGCGGGACTCGATCAGATCAATCGCTATACCCTCATCGCCCGGCCCCAGGAGACCGGGGACGTCGCCGGCCTGGGTGAGAACTTCGCCACCGCCGTCTATGGGATGGATGAGAACGATCTGATTCACAACTTCACATTCCCGCGATTTCTAAAAAAGTTCCGCGCGGATTTGTATCATATCCCCCTCAATTCCGTCGCATGGCTGATGCCGCGGCCTTACGTCCTGACCATCCACGATATGAGCAGCCTCCTGTTTCCCGCGCGGCGCGACTATCGGACCACGCTGCGCGAAGAGCGCTATCGCCGCGGGGCTTTACGCGCCGCGCGGATTATCACGGTCTCGCATTCGACGCGCCGCGATATCGAAAACGTCCTCCATATCCCTCCCGAGCGCGTCCGCACCATCTACAGCGCCCCCGATCCCGCGTTCAGCAAAATGCACGATGCCTCGCTCGAAAATCAGACGCTCGAGCGTTACTCCATCCATTACCCGTTTATCCTCTACGCCGGCACCATTCGTCCGCAAAAAAACATTTCCCGGCTGATCGAAGCATTTGCCGTTGTGCGAGCCGAGTTGGAAGGTCATCCGGCATATCGAAATCTCCACTTGATCATCATTGGCGATGAATTATCGAAAAATCCCTCCGTTCGCCGCGCTGTTGCGCAGGCGCGCATGGAATCCATGGTGCGATTTTTGGGTTTTGTCCCCACGGAAACCCTGCGGGTCTTTTATCGGGCCGCAGCTCTTTTCGCCTTTCCATCGCTCTATGAAGGGTTCGGGCTCGCTCCGCTGGAGGCGATGGCTTGCGGGACGCCGGTGGTCGCCTCCGACATCCCGCCGCTGGTCGAAGCCGTGGGAGACGCAGCCGAATTGGTCAGTCCTGACAACGTTTTCGACATCGCGCGCGGCTTAAGGGAAGTTTTGCTGGACGATAATAAACGGCGCGAGCTCGCCGCCGCGGGCCGCGAGCAGTCCCATCGCTTCCATTGGGATCACACCGCGCGGGAGGTCTTGAATATTTATCAGGAAATTAAAAAATAATTCCACAGAAATATTGACAGTATTTTCCACTTGGTCGTACCATACCTGTAACGATTCTTCGGGCGGGCTGCTGGGGTGGGCGGTCTGGATCCGCGGAGTCGCTGGTTCTGGAGGATACATGGAATGGACTCGGTCCGACACTCTGGCGCTCGCCATGCATAACTGCTCGCAATGCCACGGAGCTGGATTGCGGCTTTCAAGAAGGGGCGCGGTGACGCCCTGCAATTGTGTTTTACGCTCTATTTTTCGCGTCTGCTGGGAGCGTTTCCTGCGCTGTGTGACACAGGAGAGGCACTTGAGCAAGGTTTCGCTCGAGCCGCACGTGGGCCGCTCGCGCCCATCGACTTGGGGCCGCAAGGACGAAGAATATATCGCCGACTTCTGCCTTGTCTCCCGCCGCGTTTTGGATGATTTCGAGTACAAACTGTTCCGGTACCACTTCCTGCTCGGAGCGGACTGGCGTTTGTGTTCGCGCAAGCTGGGCGTCGATCGCGGGAATTTTTTCCACGCGGTCTATCGCATCGAGCAAAAGCTCGGGCGCGTTTTTCGAGAATTGGAGCCATATCCGCTCTTTCCCGTCGATGAGTATTTTAACGGACCTTCGAAAATCGGCCCCGCGCGCGCGGCGAGCATCAAAAGCAGTCCCTCGCGTCCGAAAAATCTGGATTTCCCACGCCCCGTCGGCAGGACCGCCTGAAATCAGCGGCGGGCGGAAAAGAAACTCTGGATGAGCGCGGTACACTCCGCGCCGAGGATGCCTTCGGTCACTTCGGCGCGGTGATTTAATACATCGGAGTCCGCGATGCGGAATTTGCTGCGGACTCCGCCAAATCTCAAATCGCGGGCGCCGTATACCACGCCAGCTATTCGCGCCACCACGATGGCGCCCGCGCACATCGCACACGGCTCCATCGTGACGTACATGGTCGCGCGCTCCAACCGGTAATTTCCGGTTGCCGCTCCGGCCTCGCGCATGGCCAGAATTTCGGCATGCGCCGCAGGATCGTTTAACCCGATCGGCGAATTTCGCCCGCGTCCGATGACCCGATCGGCCAGCACGATGACAGCGCCCACCGGGACCTCGCCCGATGCTTCCGCTTCGCGCGCAAGCTCAAGCGCCATTCGCATATACGTCTCGTGACGTTCCCGTTCGTTCATCTGAATTTTACGGCGGCCCCGGCAGTCCGCACCTCGATCAGCAACCGATTATATCCAGTGCGTCCGTTGCGAATGGGGGGGCTGGATCGAACAAACTCATCTGTTTCTGTTTCGGCCACAACTCCGGCTCCGGCGGTTTCTCCCGCTGCTCGAATCCATACCGCCGCCGAATGGCTTCGATCCGTTCGTGAATTCGCGCCGGATAATCGCCGCGCAGATAGGCGGTTCTTTCGTTGTATCGTTCCTTGTACCGCCGCACGAGCAAAGGAAAATGCCGCTCCAGAAACGGCAGGAAGACCTGTCTCGAGCAGTCTTTGAGAAACAGAACGTTCCCGCCCCAACTGTAGGCCCCGGCTTTCGCCGCCGCTCTTGCAACCGCATCCAAAGACGGATCCTGGTCGTTGATCAGCGGCATGACGGGTGAACAGAAAATGCTCGCGCGCAATCCAGCCGCCGCGAGTTTTCGGACGGCGTTGATTCGAAGATCCGGGCGCGGCGCCATCGGCTCGATCAAGCGCGCAAGTTCACGATCCACGGTAGTTACGGTAGTGTGGACACTGAAGTAATGACGCCGCGCGATTTCTTGAAAGACATCGATATCGCGAACCGTCAGGTCGGATTTTGTGGTGATGTGAACATCGTATCCTGAACATTCCGCGAGTGCTTCGAGAATCGAGCGAGTCACGCGAAAACGGCGCTCGGCGGGCTGGTACGGATCGGTTGCGGTTCCGATCGCGATGGGTTCGCCGACAGGGATTTTCCGCAGTTCTTGGCGGAAACGGCTTGGATCGAACTGTTTGGCGTAAATTTTTCGCTCGAACTGGAGAGGGTCGCGGAGTTCCATGAACTCGTGGGCGTAGCGCGCGTAGCAATATTTGCAGCCATATTCGCAGCCGCGATAGGGGTTGATCATCCAGCGAAACGGGACGCGATCTGAGGCGGTTTTAGCGAGCAGATTGCGCGTTTTCAGGTCAAAATACTCGATTTTACGCTTCGCTTCGAGGATGGGACTTTCCGCCGCGAGGCGGGCGATGCCAACTAACTCCGGCATGCCTCAGTTTCGCTCTTTCTTCGCCTGTTGTCAAATGACCAGGCGTTGATCGCCTTCCCGACGCGTAAGTCGTTCACGATCAAGGAATTCGAGAAGAGGGATGGCGTACTTTCGCGACACTCCGGTCCAGTCCTTGAAGTCGGTGACGGAGAATTTCGAACCCTTCTTTTCGGCAAGGATTCTGCGCAGAAAATCGATTGCGGTGTGATGGTAAATCAGCTCGTCGCCGATGCGGATGAGTTTCCGGTTCTTGAGGAGGATCTGAAGCAGCGACCGGGCGCGAGCGGGTTCGACTCCGGATTTGGAGAGAACTTCCGCCGTGGAAGGAACAGCGAGGGCGGCGCCGCGGAACGCGGCTTCGATTTTCGAGACGGCCTCTTCTTCGTCCTGTTTGAGAGCGACGCGATGAGATGCGAGGCGTACGACTTCTCCTTCGGAGACGATATCTTTCGCGCGCGAGATGATCGCGTCGAGAAGGAATGGCGGAGCTCCGGCGAGCTCGCGGCTGCGGAGTTCTTCCTTGGGGAGTCCGGGGAGAAGCGGGTTTTTGCGATGGAAGTGGTCGAGGACGATTCGGAGTTTTTCAATGGTGGCATCGAGCGAGGCTTGCGAGATCAGCCAGTTGTTTTCGAGGCGGACCTGGCCGGTGATTTCGGAAGCGAGGAGGCCGCTGCGCGCGATGAGATCCGGGACGCTCATTCCGAATTTCGATTCGGCGACCAGCAGCGCGACACGATCCCCGGATTCGAGTTGAGCGAGGCGCTGATCGAGGGCGGCGCGGCGCATCCGGCGCGGGGAATCGATATCGAGAACGACTCCGCCGCCGATGGTGACGACGGGCGAGAACATGCGGACGATGAAGCGGTCGCCGGGCAGGAGAAGAAGCGGATCGCGGAGCAGGAAGCGGACGCGGGCGCGGGCTCCGGGTTTCATCGGGTCGAGCGAGGCGAGCAGCCTTGCCTGCGCTTCTACTTCCGCGGTTCCCGCGTGGAAGTGAACGGGGGCGCGGTGTTTGAGCGGATGCGCGCCGGCAAGCAGATCGAAGATGGAATCGACTTGCTGCGTCGGGCGGAAGATTCCAGGAGGCGCGAGGACCATGCCGCGGCGGATCTCGCTCGAATCGATTCCGGCGAGGTTGACGGCGGTGCGTTCTCCGGCCCGAGCTTTATCGACCGCCTTGCCGTGGACTTGAAGGCCGCGGATGCGGGCTCGTTTGGCGGCGGGGTATAGTTCGACCTCGTCTTGGGTGGAGAGTGTTCCGGCGATCAAAGTTCCCGTGGCGACGGCTCCGTGGCCTTTCATCGAAAAGCTGCGATCGACGGGCAGGCGGGGGTGGCGTGATGCGTTCTTTTGCGTGACGTTGATTTTGTCGAGGGCGGCGCGGAGTTCGGCGAGTCCGGCTCCGGTGGCCGCGCTGACGGGGATGACTGGCGCGTCTTTGAGGAACGAGTCACGGACGAATTCTTCGATTTCGAGACGGGCGAGATCGAGGACGTCCTGATCGACGAGGTCGGATTTGGTGACCGCGATGATGCCTCGGGGGATGGCAAGGAGGCGGCAGATATCGAAGTGCTCGCGTGTTTGAGGCTTGATGGATTCGTCGGCGGCGATGACCAGGAGGACGGCGTCGATGCCGGAGGCTCCGGCGAGCATGTTCTTGACGAAACGCTCGTGGCCGGGGACGTCGACGAAACTGATGTCGCCGAGATGAGCGAAGCCGAGGTCGATGGAGATGCCGCGGCGTTTTTCTTCCTCAAGACGGTCGGTGTCGATGCCGGTGAGGGCTCGGACGAGCGATGTCTTGCCGTGATCGATGTGTCCTGCTGTGCCGACGATGAGAGGAATGTGTGTGTACCTCTACTTATCTTTATAAGCCGTTCCTTGGATTGGATTCCGTCTTGGCAGTGGTAGTGTGCGGGACGGCGGGAGAGTGGGATGTCGATTGAGAAAGACTTTTTTCAGCCGCGAATGGACGCGAATGAACGCGAATTTTTGGATGGTTTGGTTCAGGAGACTGTCGGGGCTGCCTATGAGGTCGCGAATACGCTTGGAGCTGGATTCTTGGAGAGTGTTTATCGAAGGGCGATGCTGGGTGAGCTTCGGTTGCGGGGACGCGCGGTGAAGACCGAGGTTGGTTATTCGGTGATGTACAAGGGGGCTACGGTCGGGGATTTTTGTGCGGATTTGATTGTGGAACAACTTCAAACGATCGAAGATTGAATGGAACCGAGTCGTCAATAACTTTTAATTCGCGTTCATCCGCGTTCATTCGCGGCCGTTTGGTTTTTGGAGTACATAAAGTACACGACCAGACCCAAGAGCAACCACACCACGAAGCGGATCCAGGTGAGAAGCGGCAAGCCCATCATCAGGACCAGGCAGCAAATGATGGAGAGGATCGGGACAAGGGGAACCAGCGGGACTCGGAAAGATCTCGGACGTTCTGGTTGTTTTTTACGAAGTACGATGACGCCGGCGCTGACGACGATGAAGGCGAAAAGGGTTCCGATATTCGAGAGTTCGGCGAAGGTATCGATGTCCCAGAGTCCCGCGGGGATGCCGACGACGAAGCCGGCGATCCAGGTTGAGATGTGCGGGGTCTGGAAGGTCCGGTGCACGGCGGAGAACATGCCGGGAAGCAGGCGGTCGCGCGACATCGCGAACCAGATTCTGGCCTGCCCGTATTGATAGACGAGCAGCGAAGAGATCATGCCTGTGAGCGCGCCCGCGGTGACGATCAGGCGGAGCCGGTTGTAGCCGAGAGTTTTGAGAGCGACAGCGACCGGCGAATCGGGGTCAAGCGTTTTCCAGTTCTGGATTCCGGTCAGCACCAGGGCGACGGTTCCATAAAGGATGGTGCAAATGATCAGCGTCATGACGATGCCGAAGGGGAGATGGCGCTGCGGGTTCTTGCACTCTTCCGCGGCGGTGGAGACCGAGTCGAAACCGATGTAGGTAAAGAAGACGATTGAGGCTCCGGTCAAGATGCCTGAAAATCCGTTCGGAGCGAACGGATGCCAGTTGCCGGGGTTTACGGCTTTCCATGCTCCGAGGCAGAAAATCGCGATGGCGGCGATCTTGATCATGACCATGACGGTGTTGGTTTCGGCGCTTTCTTTGACGCCGCGAACGAGAACCCAGGTGACGGCAAGAGTGATCAGGAGCGCGGGGATGTTGAAGAATCCGGCGGGTCCGCCGGGAGCGGGGAACATCGGGAACGCGATCGCGGCCGGAAGATGGAAGCCGAATAAATTATCCGAGAGATCTTGCAGGTACGCCGAGAATCCGACGGCGACGGACATATTAGAAACGGCGTATTCGAGGATGAGGTCCCACCCGATGATCCAGGCGAAGATTTCGCCGAGGATCGCATAGGCATACGTGTAGGCGCTGCCCGCGATGGGGATCATCGAGGCGAGTTCGGCGTAACAAAGAGCCGCGAACAGGCAGGCGATGGCGACGAGGATAAAGGAGATCGTCAGGGCGGGACCGGCTCCCGGGCGTCCGTGAGTGGAGGCAGCGGCCGCGCCTTGGGTGACGATGTCGATCAAGGTCGCATGGAGGATCGAGTCGACTTTTTCAACCTTGCCGAGGGCCGCGGTCCCGGTAACGGTGAAGATTCCGGATCCGATGACGGCTCCGATGCCGAGGAAGGTGAGGCTCCAGGGGCCCAGGGTTTTCTTCAGGCGGCACGACGGATCCTCGGAGTGTTTGATGAGCTCGTCGATGGATTTGGTTTGGAGAAGCGGCATCCAGCGCTCCATTGTAACAGCGGGCAAGCTGAAGCTCGCTCGACATTTTGAAGCAGGTGGTATACTCGCTCGGGTCTTTCAAAAAACCAGGAGAACAAGATGAGCGGGCAGGTTACGCCGGAACATATTTTGCAGGTTGGCCTCGGATTTTGGGCCTCGAAGACGCTGCTGAGCGCCGTTGAAATGGGAGTTTTCACGGAACTGGCGCATGGTCCGGAGAATCTGGCGGCGCTGAGCGGGCGGTTGGGGCTGCATCCGCGCTCGTCGCGCGATTTTCTGGACACGCTCGTCGCGCTGGGATTTTTGGAGCGGCGCAATGGGATGTATCAGAACACTCCGGCGACGGATCTGTTTCTGGACCGGAAGAAGCCGTCGTATCTCGGCGGGATACTGGAGATGGCGAATGCGCGGCTGTATCCGTTCTGGGGCCGTCTGACGGAGGCGCTGCGGACGGGCCAGCCGCAGAACGAGGTTCGGACGGGCGGTCCGGGAATGTTCGAGACGCTGTATGCGGATCCGGCAAGATTGCGTGGATTTCTGGCGGCGATGAGCGGGATCAGCCGCGGGGCGGCGCTTCAGATCGCGGCGAAATTTCCCTGGAGGAATTACAAGACGTTCGTGGACGTGGGGACGGCGCAGGGCGACACCGCCGCGCAGATCGCGCTGGCGAATCCGCACATGACGGGTTTAGGGTTCGATCTGGCGGAGGTGGGGCCGATTTTCGAAGAGTACGTGGAGGGACTCGGACTCGCGTCGCGTTTGAAGTTTTCGCCGGGGAGTTTCTTTGAGTTGCCGCTGCCGAAGGCGGATGTAGTGGTGATGGGGCACATCCTGCACGACTGGGATCTGGAGACGAAGCTGATGCTGCTCAGAAAAGCGTACGAGGCGGTTCCGGAAGGCGGCGCGGTGATCGTTTACGAGGCGATCATCGACGACGACCGGTCGAAGAATGCGTTCGGGCTGATGATGAGCTTGAATATGCTGATCGAGACTCCGGGCGGGTTCGACTACACGGGCGCGGATTGCCAGGGATGGATGAAAGATACAGGGTTCCGGGAGACCCGCGTGGAGCATCTGGTGGGGCCGGATTCGATGGTGGTGGGGATCAAGTAAGCGGGGGGACGGCGGGCTTCGAGCTTGGAGTGACGGCGCTGAAGCGCCGCGCGGAGGGAAATCCGCCGTCCCTGGAAAATTAACGCTTGCGCTGTCCTTTGGCCAGCTTCTTCACTTTACGTTTCCGGGAGCCGCGGGCGACGTCGGAGGCTCGCTTGGGCTTGGGAGGAGCGGCTTTGCGTTTGGCGCGTTTCAGTTTCTTTCGTTCGGCTTTGTCAGTGACGTTTTTTGTGTTCATTCGATCTTAATTCCTGCGTATTTAGCTACCAGCTTTTTCAACCCGTATCCGGGGAAACTCACCGTGACTTTTGCGTCGTCGCCCGATCCTTCCAGGCGCAACACGGTGCCACGGCCGTACTTGGCATGCTCGATGGTCGAGCCGGGTCCCACTTTTTTCTTCGGCTGCGGCGGCTTCGGTGCCGCAGCTTGCGGTTTCGGAGCCGCGGGCGGAGCTGACATGCCCGACGGCGCCGGCATTCCTCGCTCGGCGAAGAACTGTTTGATGTTCTCGACCGAGTTGTAAGTCTTTCCAGTATAAAGGTTCCGCTGGGCGGCGTCGCGGACCAGGTAGCGTTCGGCGTAGAGATCGACGTGACCCTGATCGCCGCGGACGGGCTCGAGCAAATTGCGGGGGACTTCCTTGAGGAAACGGGAGTGGATGGATTGCTCGGGCTGTCCTCCACCAAAGCGGCGGCGGGAGCGGGCCCAGGTGAGGTAGAGTTTCGATTCGGCGCGCGTCATGCCGACGTAGCAGAGACGGCGCTCCTCTTCCATGGCGGCTTCGGAATCGAGAGAGCGGCTGTGGGGGAACAGACCTTCTTCGAGTCCGGCGATGAAGACGATGGGGAATTCGAGTCCCTTGGCGTTGTGCATGGTGAGGAGGGAGACGGTGGCTCGCTCATCGGCGGAATCGGCGTCGGAGACGAGGGCGGCGTGGTCGAGAAATTCGCGGATGGTTTCGCCGCGGTCGGCTGCGTCGGCGGCGGCGTTGATGAGTTCCTCGATGTTGCCGAGGCGGGCGCGGGCTTCTTCGGTTCCCTCTTCGGCGAGCATGCGGCTGTAGCCGGTGCGGTCGAGGACGGCCTGTAGAGTTTCGGCGGCGGGGCGGGTTTCGACGCCTTGGGAGAGCTCTTCGATGAGTCTGCGGAAGGCTGAGAGCGCGGCTTCGGCTCGGGCGGGGAACATGCGGTGGTCGAGCATTTCCTTGAGGGCGGTCCAGAGGGAGAGCTCGTGCTCGAGGGCGTATTGCTCGATCTGCTCGACGGTGGTTCGGCCGATGCCGCGGGCCGGGACGTTGATGATTCTGAGAAGCGAGACCGAGTCTTGGGGCGTGGCAAGGACTTTCAGATAGGCGAGAACGTCTTTGACTTCGGCGCGCTGATAGAAACTGAAGCCTCCGACGACGACGTACTTCCGGTTGTAGCGGCGGAGGGCTTCCTCGATCTGCCGGGATTGAGAATTCGTGCGATAGAGGACGGCGATGCGGTCTTTGGGATTGCGCGCGAGGCGGTTCTCTATGGTGTCGGCGATGTAGAGAGCTTCGTTTTCAGAATCGGGAGCTTCGTAGAGAGTGACTTTTTCTCCGCCGTCAGATTCGGTCCAGAGATTTTTTCCGATGCGTTCGGTGTTGTGGGCGACGACGGCGTTGGCAGCGTCGAGGATATTTTTCGTCGAGCGGTAGTTTTGTTCGAGACGAATGGTGACAGCGCCGGGGAAGTCGCGTTCGAAGTCGAGGATGTTGCGGATGTTGGCGCCGCGCCAGCCGTAGATGGATTGATCTTCGTCGCCGACGACGCAGATGTTCTGGCGCTGCTCGGTGAGCAGACGCATCAACTCGTACTGGCTGCGGTTGGTGTCCTGGTATTCGTCGACCATGACGAATTCGTAGCGCTGGTTGTAGCGGTCGCGCGTGGGCTGGTCGTGGGTCAGGAGGCGGACGGCTTCGAGGAGAAGGTCGTCGAAGTCGAGCGCGTTCGATTCGCGGAGTTTGCCTTCGTATTTTTCGTAGAGGACGGCGAGGCGGGAGATAGCCGGGTCGGTGGCGGAGCGGGCGAGATCGTCTGGCGACTGCTTATGGCTTTTGGCGTGGCTGATCCGCGAAAGGGCGGCGCGATGTTGCATGAATTTTTCGTCGAGACCGAGCTGTTTATAGAGCTGCTTGATAATCGAAAGCTGGTCGTCGTCGTCATAGATGTTGAAACGTGTGGTGAAACCTGGACGGATCGAGGCGAGCGGGGCTCCATCGCGGCGGAGGAGGCGGACGCAAAAGGAATGGAAAGTGGCGACGGTGGGTGCGTCGCCGGGGGAATCGCCGGTTTGGCTCAGAAGCGAGCGGACGCGGTCGCGCATTTCTCCGGCGGCTTTATTGGTAAAGGTGACGGCCAGAATCGCCCATCCAGGGACCCTATGAACGGACATCAGGTGGGCGATCCGGTGGGTGATGACGCGAGTTTTACCGCTTCCGGCTCCGGCAAGGACCAGGAGCGGACCCTCGGCGTGCTGAACGGCCTCGCGCTGGCGGGGGTTCAGTCCAGCTAAAAAGTCCATGAATTCTTGATTTTAGCATGTAGGCTCGGGATGGACACGATTTTGGGTAAAGGTCACTCTTTGTTTGGTTTATGGGGGTTGAACCGGTCCAGTTGGTCGCGGCCGGGGAGCGGGGCGTTGTAACCTGAGGGAGAACCAGTGCGCCTTTCCTGTTGGACAGATTGGGTTTCGAGCAGCGGCTCCCGTGCCGGATGGGCGGGTGGCCATGCTGGTTGACTTCGAACTCATTGAACGGGCTCGAAGCGGCGACGATGCTGCGTTCAACCAGGTGGTTCAGGCGTACCGGAAGAGGATTCTGGGGACCATCGCGCGGCTGATCGGAAGGCCGGAGGATGTGGAGGATGTCGGGCAGGAAGTCTTCCTCAGGTTGTATTATTCTCTCGACCAGTTGAGGACGCCGGAGGTGTTCGAGCCGTGGTTGTACCGGCTGACGGTGAACGCGGCATACGATTATCTGCGGCGGCAGAGGCGGAGGCAGGAAAGCCGCATGTCGGATCTGAGCGAGCAGGCGGTGATGCTCGCCGATGCGGCGGCGGGAGGAAAGAAGCGGGACGAAGAGCAGCGGCGGACGAAAATTCGGGAATTGGTGGATGCGCTGCTTGGGAAAGTGAGCGAAGAAGACCGGATTCTGCTGACGTTAAAAGAAGTAGAAGGGCTTTCTTTGAAGGAACTTGAGAAGATTTACCGGGTTAATGAGAATGCCCTGAAGGTAAGATTATTTCGAGCCAGGCAACGGGTGTTGAAGGCTTACGAGGCTAATGAAGGCGTAAAAGAGGACGATCCAGAGGTGTAGAATGCGGAATATGGCGGATGGTTCCGACAAACTCAACGCACTGTGGGCGAAGTATCGCGAGGCTTGCCCCGATCCGGAAGCGAGCGCGGGGTTCATGCCGGGATTGTGGCAGAAAATCGAGGCCCGGCGCGTTGCGAATGCGACGATGCTGCGGAGAATCGCGCAGGTGTGTGTGGGGGCGACGTTGGCGTTGACGATTTTGATCGGCGCCGTGGTGCTTCCGCAACTGGAGCGAATTCCGATCTATAGCGCGACGTACGTCGATGTTATCGCCGCGGATCATCCAAATAGCTACGTCGATATTCTGACCGGGGACATCAAGTAGTGAAACTTTCGCGGGCCGCTATTGCTTTGTATGTCGGACTGGTGTTCGCCAGCGGCCTGGTGCTCGGAGCGTTCGGCCAGAGGCTCTACACAGCGTCCACTCTTAATCCCAGACAGCGGCCGAATCCGGAGGAGTTCCGGAAAAAGATCGTCGCCGAGTACGAAGCGCGGCTCAAGCTGACGCCGGAGCAGTTCGCCAAGTTGAACGTGATTCTCGACGAGACGCGGCAACGGATGGAAGAGACGCGGCAGAAGATGCGCCCCGAATATCAGAAAATCCACGAGGACCAGGTAGGAAAAATTCGTGCGATTCTGAATCCCGATCAGCAGGTTGAATACGACAAGATGCGCAAAGAACGCGAAGAGCGGGAGTCGCGGCAGAAACAGGGCCGCGGCCTGTAAAGTTTCGACCTTACGCGGGCTGCTTCTTCTTGGCGTTGGCGGCTTCGCGGACCTTCTGATATTTCTTCTGGAAACGATCCACGCGGCCTTCCGTGTCGACGAGCTTCTGTCTGCCGGTAAAGAAGGGATGGCAGTTGGAGCAGATTTCGACGCGGATGTCTCCCTTATGAGCAGAACGTGTGCGGAACGTGTGACCGCAGGCGCAGATCACGTTCACTTCTTCGTAGGCGGGGTGAATTCCGGCTTTCATGGCAATTTTTAGTGTAACATGAGGGCCAAATTCCGGCGGTTTGGAACCGCGCCGGCCAGCCCGCGGGAAGGGACAAAAGCAGAAAACCCCGCCGGTTGAGCCAGCGGGGCTTTTTGGTTACTCAGATCAGACTCGTGATCGCGTGAGTGGGCCGTTCCACAGGAGCAGCGGCCTCGTCACTGAACGAAACCTGAACGTTAGGAGTGTCGACTTTAAGAGTCGGCCACCTCACGCGTATTTTGAGTGCAGTCTTTACTACCAGGTATCATTCGACTGGACCACCTCCTTTCTCAGTGATGCCCCCATAATGGCATGGGTTCTGAATCCTGTCAAACAAATTCACGTTACTTGTTCGGTTACTGAGAGAGAGTAAAATTCACGTCGATCTGCGTGATCACTTCGACGGGACTTCCGTTGAGCAGAGTCGGTTTGTAGATCCATTGCCTGACCGCGTCCATCGCGGCGTCGGCGAGCAGCGGATGTCCGGAGACGAGATCGAGAGTCTGGATGGTGCCGTCCTTGTTGATGGTGGCCGTCATCTTGACCGTGCCCTGGATATGCGCCTGTTTCGCGTCCGGAGGATACATGGGTGTGACTTTGACGATCAGATTTGCCTGCTGAACATTTCCTCCGACGCGGACGGGTTGGGGCGGCATCGGCGGTTCAGAGGGCGCCGGAGGCGCGAGAGGAGCGGCCGGGGCGGGGATGCCAGGCGTTGTCGGCGCGGCAGGCGGCGCCATCATGGCGCCTCCGAGAGTCAAATGGATTGTCGCTTCACGCTTTCCGCCGGAGGTTGCGTTGCTTACGGAAACGGCGAAATGTTCGTCGACTTCGTGCGCGGCGCTCGCGATTCTCCCGAGGCTGTCGGCAGCGAGCGTGTCGCCTTCATGAACTGGGAGCCGCTGGCGGACCTGCTGCTCGATCTCCGGCGTGGCGCCACCGAAGACGATCTGCTTCACGACGGAAGGCGATGCGGAGGAAAGCGATGCGGAGCCAGTTCGCGGCGGCGCGAGCTGGACAGCCCTTCCCTGCGCCGCCGGGACGGGATCGAACTTGATCATGATCTGTACGGACGGGGGAAGCGTGGTGATGGTCGAGTAGTGCCACTGGAGGACGCTTTGAAGCGCAACTTTGCGCAGTTCGTCGGGGCCGCTGACGACACGCGCGTCCGCGACTTCGCCCTTTGCGTTGAGGGACGCATCGATGACGACGGTTCCCGATCCGGTTGAAGATCCGCGGAATACAGGACCGCGGTGCATCAGCGGCGCGCCTGGATCTACGGTGATCCCGGGGCCGTCGAGTCCGGCGAAGCGCGCCTCGGACGCCGATTGGGCGGGAGCTTCGAGAGGAAAGAACCAGACTGCAATTCGCGCGGCGGCGAGCGCGGCCGAAAAGACTGTGGCGAAACTGGCAACCATTCGGGGCTTGGACATGCGTGTCTCCTTGAGGATGTCGTCAACTCGGGCGGCGAGCTGGCGCTTTTTCAAAAACAGCGGAGCCGGAGCCACGTCCGGCCGGAGCTTGTGCTGCGCGACGGCGACGAGCGCGTCGAGGTAGCGCTCGCGGTTCTGCGTGAGCTCGATGACTTCGCGATCGACGGTCTGCTCGCGGGCGAGTTGGATGCGGCTCAACACGAACCACAGCGCGGGGTTGAACCAGAGCACGGCCCGGATCAATTCTTCCACCAGGACGAAGAGCCAATCGGCGCGTTCGACGTGAACAAGCTCGTGGCACGCGATGGCTTCGCGCAGATCAGCGGAGAGGCGGTGGATGCGCGCCGGAAGCAGAATCGACGGACGCAGCCAGCCGAAGGTCACCGGACCGGAAACGGTTTCGGAAAGATACCAGCGGACATGCGGACGCTCGAAGGGTACGGGCGGATCGGCCAGAGTGCTGGCGGCGAGGCGATGCCAGCGGAGACGGGCGAATCCGAGTCCGATCCAGAGGAGGCGGATCAGCGCGCCCGCCGCGAGGATGACAAGGATATATTCACGCTGCCATGTGAAGCCGGTGCGCGACGATCCGGCGGCGATCGCGACGGGCTGCATTGAAATCGAGACGCCGTTGTTCGAAACGATGACGGACTGCGTCCAAGGCTGAACGAAGGGCAGGGCGAGGATGATGACCAGAATCGCCTGCCAGAAAAGAAGCCTCGGGCGGGGGGAACGGAGCAACATCGCGGCGGCGGCTACGGCGGCGAGAACGCAAACCTGCGCCGACCACGCGAGCAGGTCGTCCAGAAACAGTGACGGTGTCATCGCGACCTCCTGGAGGACTTGATGGCCTTGCGGATTTCTTCCAAATCCTTCTCTGTTAGACGCCGGTCCTCGACCAGATGTGCCAACAGGGGCTCGGCCGAGCCGTTGAAGACGCGATCGACAAACTCGCGGACCATGGAGCGGATCACCTGGCTCTGGGGCCGGGTGGGCCGATAGACGTAGGCGCGGTCGGCCTGCTCTTTTTTAAGGTAACCCTTCTGTTCCAGGATGTTCATCATGGTCATGACGGTGGTGTAGGCGATCCGCCGGCGCTCGAGCAGCGTTTCATAAACCTGGCGGACGGTCGCTGTTTCGAGCTTCCAGATGACCTTCATGATTTCGAGTTCCTGGCCGGTGAGGGTCGGCTTGGCAGGGCGCATACGAAAACGTTAGTACGAGTCGATTCAGAAGTCAACCCCTTGACACGCGAGCGAATACGTACTAATGAATTAGTATGTTTGAGCAAACCTTCGTTCCCCAACCGAACCGGACGCGCGGCGGCGGGTCGCTGCTTGTGTCGTTAGCGGCACAAATCGCTGTGATTCTGGTTCTCCTGTTGATTCCACTGGTTTACACGGAGGCGCTGCCGAGGGCGCAGATGAGCGCGATGCTGACGGCTCCGCCACCGCCTCCGCCTCCGCCACCGCCGCCTCCGCCGGTTCATGAAGCGGTGGTGAAACGGCCGCCCCGGCAGTTCGATCAGGTGCTGCTCGCTCCAAAAGAAATTCCAAGGACAGTCGCGATCATCAAGGAAGACGATCTGCCGCCGGCTTCGGCGACGGCGGGCGTCATTGGGAGCGTCCCTGGGGGAATGCCGGGCGGCCTTTCGGACGGAGTCCTGGGCGTTCTGCCGACGGCGGCGGTTGTGCCCTCGGCGGCGCCCGTGGTGAAGGATCCTCCGAAGCCCGCGGGTCCGCGGCGGATTGTCGTCGGCGGCAACGTGATTCAGGCTTCGCTGATCCGGAAAGTCGTGCCGCAGTATCCGGCGCTGGCGCGGCAGGCGCGTGTGCAAGGTCCGGTGCGATTTACGGCGGTGATCAGCCGCGATGGGACCATACAGAATCTTCAGTTAATCTCAGGCCATCCGCTGCTGGCGCCGGCGGCTCGCGACGCGATTGCGCAGTGGATTTACAAGCCGACGATTCTGAACTCAGAGCCGGTCGAGGTGATTACGCAGATCGAGTTTACGTTCATCCTCGGCCAGTAGCGATCTTCTGGACGGTCTGGAAAGTGTCGGAATCGGCGGCGCTCTTATCCGGGCGGTATCGCTTCACGCGCGCGAAGCGCAGGGCGAGGCCGCTCGGATAGCGCGGGCTGACCTGAATTTCGTTGAACGCGATTTCAGCGACAAGTTTCGGCTCGACGAAGACGGCGTAGCCGTCGCGCGCGATTTCGAGCTTCAACAGTTCCCGGGTCTGCCACGCGAGCATCTCGTCGGTGAGACCTTTGAAGGTCTTGCCGAGCATCGCGAATCCGCCTTTTTCCGTGTCGCGCGCGCCCAGATGAAGATTGCTGAGCCATCCGCGGCGGCGTCCATTGCCCCACTCGGCGGCGAGAATCACCAGATCGAGCGTGTGGACGTGTTTGACCTTGAGCCACGCGCGGCCGCGGGCGCCGACGGCGTAGATGGCGTCGCGAGCCTTGGCCATGACGCCTTCATGACCCATTTCGAGTGCGGATTGGAGAAATTCGCGGGCTTTACCGGCGTCGGACGTGGTGAGGTGCGGAACTACGGGCGCGATTTTTTCAAGCGCGGCGAAACGCCGGGACTGCGGCTCGTCGAGCAGGCCGGCTCCATCGAGATAGAGCAAATCGAACCACGAGGGCGTAAGCGGCAACGCGGCGCGGAGGCTTCCGATGTCGAGTCTGCGCCCGAACCGGCGCATGGTGACCTGAAAAGGCTGAGGGCGGCCATCCGGCTTGAGGCTGAGGACTTCGCCGTCGAGGATCAGCTCGTTTGCGGGCATCGCGCGCACGGCTTGGACGACTTCGGGTACGGCCGCGGTCACGTCATTCAGCGCGCGCGAGAAAACGACGACATCGCCGCCGGATTTGTGAACCTGGACGCGCGCGCCGTCGAGCTTGTACTCGAGGGCGGTCTCGCCGAGGTCGCCGACCGCTTCGGCGACATCACCGGCGGCCTGTGCGAGCATCGGCTGGAGCGGCTGGAACAGACGGACGCGATGCTCGTCGAGCCCGGCCACGCCCTTTTCGAGAGCGGAGCGGGCGATGGCCGCGATGTCGCCGGCGATCATGGCGGCGTGACGCACGCGATCGGCCGGGAGATTGGCGGCCCTGGCGACTCCTTCGATCATGATTCCTTCGAGGGCTCCCTGGCGAAGCTCGCCGCCGATGAGACCGGCGAGGAATTGCTGCTCGGGTCTGGTCGCGCGGGCGAGAAGCTGATGGAGGATCTGCACGCGCGCTCGCGTGCCGCGGGTGGCGGCGATTTCGGCGAAGGCTCGATCTATGTCCACGATTTCGAGGCCCGGGCGTTCGGCCGGGTGCGCGGCAGCGCCGCGAAGGGCGCCGTAGCCGACGCCGATCCGTCCCTGCCGGGTTCGCGCGGAAAGAAAAGAAACGACGATATCGATCTCTTCGCCGTGGAGCTGGCGCAGGAGGGCCGCGAGCAGATCGATCTTTGCGAGGCGCTTTGACGTCTCCGCGATTCGCCGCGAGGTTTCGACGACGTTGGCCAGCAGCATGTCAGTAGATGGATTTTTCTCCGTGCGGACGCGTTTTCCAGCGCCGGTGGATCCACAGGTACTGATCGGGGTTGCGGCGAATCACGGATTCCAGATGCGAGTGGATGCGCTGCGTGTCGTGGAAAACGTCGCCGGTCATTTGGATCTCGGGATCGAATCGCAGGACGTAGCGCTGCTCGTCTTCCGACCAGAGCGCGTAGCCTGGCACGACGGCCGCTCCGCTATGATGCGCGAGCCTGGTGAACCCGGCTCCGGCGCAGGCTTTGGTGCCGAAGAAATCGACGAAAACGCCTTCATCGGCGGATGTATTTTGATCGATCAAAATACCGACGGCGCCGTTCTTCCTGAGCGCCCGCAGGATATCGCGCGCCGCCTCCCTTTTGCTGATGATGTGATTGCCGCCGAGGGCGCGGCGCCGCTCGACCAGTTCATCGACGCGGGGATTGTCGAGCGGACGAACGACGATATGCATCGGCGCGGTCATCAACGCGTGGGCGAAGGCGCTCAGCTCCCAGTTGCCGAAGTGGGCGGTCGCGACGAGAACGCCGCGGCCGCGCGATTGGGCGGCTTTGAAGTTTTCCAGGCCGTCGTAGCGGATCCATTGAGCGACGTTGTCGCGCGTGATGGAGGGAAACTTCGCCAGCGCGATGAGGATGCGGCCGAGCGACTTGTACATCCGGTCGATGACGGCGTCGTCGCGGATTCGCGCGATCTCCAGATTCTTCTTTGCGGCGCGGCGCAGCCGGGGGAGGGCCAAATCGAGCAGCCTGACGTAGAAAAAAGCGAGGGCGGGGAATCGCGCGATGCTCCAGAGGGCGAACCGCGCGGCCCAGTATTCAATCACACCGGCTCACTCCGCTCATTGAATCCAACCGCCGCCGAGCACGAGGTCGCCGGAATAGAAAACAGCGCCTTGGCCAGGAGTCACGGCGCGCTGCGGCTGGTCGAAATGAACCTCGACGCGCATCTGGTCGATCGGCGCGATCGTAGCCGCGGCGGCGGCGTGCTTGTTGCGGATCTTGATCTCGGCGCGCACGGGCGTTGTGGGCGGCGCGATGGAAATCCAGTTGACATCCTGGACGCGCATGGTCGCGCGCAGCAGATCGTCGTTGCGGCCGATGACGACCCGCCGGGTTGCGGGCTCGGTTGAGATGACGTAAAGAGGTTCGCGCGCCGCGACACCGAGGCCGCGCCGCTGGCCGACGGTGAAGTGGTGGACGCCCGAATGCTCGCCGACGACGCGGCCCTCGGTGGTGACAACTTCGCCGCGCGTTTCCCGGGGGGAAATCCCCTGCTCGCGGAAATAGGCGTCGATGAAAGCGGCGTAGTCGCCGTTGGGAACGAAGCAGATCTCCTGGCTATCGGGCTTTGCCGCGGTTGGAATCGCGAGCTCGCGCGCGAGTTGGCGGACTTGCGGTTTTTCGAATCCGCCGAGCGGAAACAGGGTTCGCGCGAGCTGCGCCTGTGTCAGTCCGAAAAGAAAGTAGGTCTGATCCTTTGCTCGATCGGCGCTGCGGCGCATTTCCCAACGCCCGCTGTCCGGGTTCCATGCGATCTGCGCGTAATGGCCCGTTGCAATGCGGGACGCGCCGACGCCGTCGGCCATTTCCAGGAATTGATCGAACTTGATGAAGTTATTGCACAGCGTGCAGGGGATGGGCGTGCGTCCGGCAAGGTACTCGTCGACGAATGGCTTCACCACCTGCCGCTCGAATCGATCTTCAAAATTGACCACGTAATAGGGAATGCCGAGATGCTGCGCGACGTGGCGCGCGTCGTACACATCGTCGAGCGAGCAGCAGCGTCCGGTGGGGGCTCCGGCGGCGATTTCGGGAAGGCGCCGCTGGTTCCAGAGCTGCATCGTGAGTCCGATGACGCGCTTGCCATCGCGATGGAGCATTCCCGCGACGACGGAGCTGTCCACTCCGCCCGACATTGCGACGGCGATCGTTTCAGGCATAGGCAGGGGCCAGCTTTCTTAAATGCTCGACCGACGCGGCCACCGCATCGATCAGCGCGTCGACCTGCGCGGCGTCGTTTGCGCGTCCCAGCGAGAATCGCAGGCTTGACTTTGCCTGTTCCCTGGTTAATCCAATGGCGGTAAGAACGTGCGAGGGTTCCTGCGCTCCGCTGGAGCACGCGGAACCGCTCGATACGGCGAATCCACGCAGATCGAGCGCGATGAGCAACGGCTCGCCGTCGATTCCGTCGAACCGGATATTGGAAGTATTCGGCGTGCGCGGAGCACCGGCGCCATTCACGTGCGAATCAGGAACGCGCTCAAGGATTCCGGTTTCGAGCCGGTCGCGCAAGGCTTGGAGCCGCGCCCACTCGGCGGGCCCCTGGTCGATCATCCATTGCGCGGCGCGGCCCAGCCCCGCCGCGCCAGGGACGTTTTCTGTTCCGGCGCGGCGATCACGCTCGTGATGGCCCCCGTGCATCGTGGGGGAAAGACGCGTACCCTTGCGAACGTAGAGAGCGCCGACGCCTTTCGGGGCGTAAAATTTGTGGCCGCTGATCGAATACAGGTCAACGCCAAGCTCGGCGACGTTCACCGGGATTTTTCCCGCCGCCTGAACGCCATCCGAGTGCATCACGACGCCCGCCTCGCGCGCGATCCTGGCGATCTCGGCGATCGGCTGGATCACGCCAAGCTCGTTGTTGGCGTGCATGACGCTGATAATCTTCGTATCCGGACGCAGCGCGCGCCGGATGGCACCGGGATCGACCACGCCGCGCGAATCGACTTCGACACGCGTCACCGATGCGAGCTGCGCGCAGGAAGCGAGCACGGCCGGATGTTCGACAGCCGTTGTGATCGCATGCCCGCCGGTTCCGATCAAGGCGAGATTGTCCGCTTCGGTTCCGCCGCTGGTGAAAACAATTTCTTCGGCGGCCGCTCCAACCATCGCCGCGACCTGCCGCCTCGCGGCGTCGAGCTTTTGCCGCGCTGCCTGTCCGAAATGATGGATACTGGAGGCGTTGCCGTAGACTTCGGTCATCAGCGGCAACATGGCCTCGAGCACTTCGGAGGAAACGGGAGTCGTCGCGTTGTGATCGAAGTAATACACCGGCTTCTATAATAATTTTGCCATGCCGCTCGTTACGCTCACAACGGATTTCGGAGTTTCGGATCACTTTGCCGGAACGATGAAAGGGGTGATTTTGGGAATCGCCCCGCGCGCTTCGATTGTCGATATCACGCACGAAATCCTGCCGTATGACATTAACGAGGCCGCGTTTGTGATCGCGCAGGCGTGGAAATATTTCCCCAAGAATACGATTCACGTCATTGTCGTCGATCCCGGCGTCGGCACGTCGCGGCGGCCGATTTTGTGCCAGGCGGCGGGCCAGATCTTCGTCGCGCCGGATAACGGCGTCCTCTCGATGGTTTACGACGCGGCGCCTCACAAAGTCCGCGCGATTACGAATTCGAAGTTCATGCGCAAGCAAGTGAGCCGCACTTTTCATGGACGCGATGTATTCGCGCCCGTGGCGGCGCATCTGGCGCGCGGAGTGGACCCGGGCAAATTCGGAAAGCCGATCGAGGACTACGTCCGCAGCTTCATTCTGAGGCCGCAGCAGATCGGGCGCCGCGCATGGACGGGAGTCATTCTCAAGGTCGATCGCTTCGGAAATCTGATCACGAATCTGCACATCGATGATTTTGCGGAAGTGAAGACGCGGCCGTTCGAACTGCGGATCGGTCCGGAGCGGATTCATCGTCTCGCCTCCGCCTACGGGGATATGGGCATCGGCGACGTTTTCCTCATCGCCGGAAGTTCCGGATATTTGGAAATCGCGGCGAACCAGTCGTCTGCCGCGAAGATACTCGACCGCGGCGCAGGCGCTCCGGTGGAGTTGGAAATTTCATGAAGCGCGGCGCGCTGCGCTGCTCGTTTTGCAGCAGGAGCGAGGACAAGGCCGGCAAGCTGGTCCGTCCGCCGGCGGGCCGCGCGCGTGCCCGCATCTGCGACAAATGCGTCGCCGCCTGTGACTCGATTCTCCACGGCGGCCGCTTCGCCGATCCGCTTCCCCGGCTGGAGGTCGGGTTGTATCCGACGCCGGTTGAGGAAATGCCGCGGCTGGCGCGCGCGCTTGGCGGCCCGCGTCTGTTTATCAAGCACGACGACTACACGGGGCCCGCCTTCGGCGGCAACAAGGTGCGGAAACTTGAGTACGTGCTCGCCGCCGCTCGCGCGGAAGAGGCGGACGTAGTGCTTACCGTCGGGGGCATCGGATCCAATCACGCCCGAGTCACGGCCGCGCTCGCCGCAAAAGCCGGATTCGAATGCCATCTCATCCTGAACGGCGGCGAGTCTTCGACTCCGGCGAGCCTTTATCTCGATCAGCTTTACGGCGCGAAAGTTCAACTGGTTCGCGGCCGCGCGGAACGGGCTCCGGCGATGCAGCGCGCCGCCGATGAGCTTTGCGCGGCGGGCAGGAAGCCGTATCAAATTCCGCTGGGAGCTTCGACCGCGGCGGGCGCCATGGGTTACGTTCGGGCCGCCCATGAAATCGCGGCCGCGGGGATGAAGTTCGACGCTATCTTTCATTCGACGTCGTCCGGAGGAACGCAGGCCGGGCTGGTGGCCGGATTCGAAATCGCGGGCTATCCCACGCGCGTCATCGGCGTCAGCGCCGACGATCCCGCCGCTGAAATCGCCGGGCGCGTGCGAGAGATCGCAACCGGGGCGGGGGAACTGCTGGGTCGCAAGCTGAATCCCAGCATCGAAGTCGATGACAGATTTATCGGCGGCGGCTATGGAATTTCCAGCGCTCAAGCCGATGAAGCGGCCAGCCTCTTTGCGAGGAATGAAGGAATCGTACTCGATCCGGTTTACACCGCGAAAGCGGCGGCGGCGATGATCGCACGCATCCGCGCGGGTGAGTTCACCGCGAATCAGAGGATCTTATTTATCCACACCGGCGGGCAACTCGCGCTTTTCGTAGCCGCGGCAACTCAGAACGGGTAAACGAGGATACTTCGGAAACGCGGGATCGGTGAATGACCGCTCGCACAGATAGAATAGCGATCCGCGGTCGGATCGCACCAGGCGGCAGAACGCGCACGTCTCACACAGGCCGGTCGAAGAACTCACGAGCCGCCTCCACCGTGTGCTGGATATCTTCTTCCGAATGCGCCGCCGAGACGAATCCGGCTTCGAATTGGGACGGAGCCAGATACACGCCGCGCTCCAGCATGAAATGGAAGAATCGCGCGAACCTGTGCTTGTCGCTGCGCCGGGCCGAATCCCAGTCCATCACCGGGCAAGCGGTGAAAAAGAACGTGAACATCGATGCGGCGCGGTTGATGGTGATTCCCGGGAACGTGCAGGCCGTCAGACGGGCGGATCGCTCCTCGATCGTCTGGTAGACTTCGGGATGCGCCAGCAGATATCGCAGCATCGCGAGCCCCGCCGCCACCGCTAACGGATTTCCCGAGAGCGTGCCCGCCTGATAAACCGGACCCGCCGGCGCGATCTTTTTCATAATGTCGGCGCGCCCTCCGTAAGCGGCGAGGGGCAATCCGCCTCCGATAATTTTTCCGAAGGTGCTCATGTCGGGCTTGATGCCGAATCGTTGCTGAGCGCCGCCAAACGCAACGCGGAATCCGGTCATGACCTCATCGAAAATCAGGACCGCGCCATGCTTCGACGCGAGATCGCGCAGCGCTTCGAGGAACCCAGGCGCGGGCGGGACGCAGCCCATATTGCCGGCCACGGGCTCAACGATCACCGCGGCAATTCTCTCCGCGTGATCTGCGAACGCTTTCTCCACGGCCGCGATGGAGTTGAACGGCAGCGCGATCGTCGTGTTGGCGAACGCCTCGGGAACTCCCGCAGTATCGGCGATTCCAAGCGTCGCCATCCCCGATCCCGCCTTCACCAGCAGCGAATCGACGTGACCGTGATAACAGCCCTCAAATTTGATTGTCAGATCGCGCCCCGTGAATCCGCGCGCTGCACGCAGCGCGCTCATGGTCGCTTCAGTGCCTGAGTTGACCAGCCGCACCATTTCCATCGACGGCACGATCTTTGCGAGCAGCTCCGCCATCTCCACTTCGCGCTCGGTGGGAGCGCCGAAGCTGGTGCCGCACTCGATCACCTCGCGCAGCGCTTCGGTCACGCAGGGGGGGCGATGGCCCAGAATCAGCGGTCCCCACGATCCCACGTAATCGATGTACGAATTTCCGTCGACGTCGTAAATCCGTGAGCCTTCGCCGCGCGAGATGAACAGCGGCGTTCCGCCCACCCCGCGAAACGCGCGGACGGGCGAATTCACGCCGCCGGGAATCTTTTCCTGCGCCCGCGCGAACCAGGCTTCGGAACTGGCGGTCTTCATAGGCTTGCGCGCGATCCTTCGGGGATGACGCGATTCAGGAAGAAATTCATGAGCACTTCCTGAAGAGTCCCGTTCAGATTCTTCAGCAATCGCTTGCGCAAGGTCAGATAAGGCTGCGTGCCCGCGAACAGATCCTGCATCAATTCGCGGAATCTCGGACTCCGCCGCATGAAGTGGATCATCCGCGCCGGAACCGTGTGGAACATGAAATTCCCCAGGAATACGCGTTTGGCGAGCATCGCGGCGAACTCCAGGTCGAGCGCAAACTCCCGCGCGATCATCGCCCGGTACGCCGCTGCTTTTTCGGTGATGCCGTGCGCGTCGTCCACGACGACCCGGCTTGCCAGATCGCCCGACCGCATCGCGTAATAGAGACCTTCGCCGGTGATCGGATCGACAAGCCCGCCGGCGTCGCCCACTGCGAGCCATCCGTCACCCGCCACGCGGTTCCTGCGCCAGCCCGGTGTTTCGAGCGACGGCAGCATGTGGCTGTAGAACCTCGATCCCTTCCAGCAAATGCCGCGCTCGTCCATGAATTTTTCGAGGCGCGCTCTCAGCGATTGCGCCGGTTCGCCCTTGCCGCAGATTCCCACCGAAAGATGACCACAGCGCGGAAATACCCAGATGTAACCTTCGAGCTGCGTGAGAAACTGAATGTCGATCCGCTCCTGCGACGCTTCGACGTAATAGCCGAGGGCGCTCATCGTATCCCCCGCGCTCCACTCCGTGCCGACGTCGCGCAGCGGATTCCTCGCGCCGGTCGCGATGATGCAGAAATCCGCTTCGGCGATTCCCGATTGCGTTCGGATGCGCCACCGGTCTCCCGTGCGCTCGATTCCCTGCACGCGCGTCTTTTCGATCGCGGCCCCCGCGTGATCCGCGCGTTCCAGCAGCATCCGGTTCAGATCCATCCGCGAATAAATCACCAGCGGATGCGTCAGCGTCATGCGCGCCTCGCCCGCCTTGGGCGCCGCAAGAGACGTTTCATGCACCAGCCGCTTGGGGGTGTCGTTCTCGATCAGAAACGGATATTCGTTGTAAGCCTTGTACGTCAGGCCCCCGCCGCAAGGCTTCTCCCACGCGAGCTTCTCATCGAATACGGTGACTTTCAGACCCGCGCTCGCAAGGCGCTGCGCCGCGAAGGATCCAGCCGGTCCGCCGCCCAAAACGGCGATCGACTTCATTGCTTCGTACCCACCGGCGGATGCCCGGGAGGCAGATCGCCGCCCGGTTCCGGAAGGCCCGCGCCATGCGGACTCGCCCCGCTTTCCGCCTTTCCACGAACGACCCATTTGTTCGCCTTCCGATTGAGATTGTAGGTCACCATGATCGGCGGCTGTCCCGTGTCGGCGCCGGATTTGACCCGGAACGCGACAGTGGCGCGCGCTGAGTCTTTTTCAAACGATACAGAAGTTACATCGATCTGCATCATATTGGGGTCGATACCGATGCTGGACTGGTTCGTCGTCAGGTAATCCACCACTCCCGCGCGGACCGCGTCGGAGTTCTGAATGTCGCGCGAACAGGCACATAACAGCACGGCCGCCACGGCCGGGAGAGTTTTCCGCACACCCCGATTATACTCTTGGTATGGTGTCGATCCGTTCATTCGACGGCGGTGAATTTTCCGCTTACCTCGCCGTTCCCGCCTCAGGGCGTGGCCCGGGAATTGTGGTCTTGCAGGAGATTTTCGGAGTCAACGCGAATATGCGTTCCGTGTGCGATTGGTTTGCCGCGCGTGGATTCCTTGCCTTGTGTCCCGATCTGTTCTGGCGCATCGAACCCGGTCTCGAACTCACTCCCGAGCGCGACCGCGACCGGGCCATGGCGCTGCTCGGCAAGCTTGACTTTTCGAAAGCGATCGCCGATGCCGGAGCTTCAATCCAATTTCTTCGCGATCATTCCGCTTGCAGCGGACGCGTCGGCGCTGCGGGGTACTGCATGGGCGGCCGTCTGGCTTACGAAGCGGCTCGCCGTCTCAAGACGGATGCCGCCGTCAGCTATTACGGCGTTGGTATGGAGCAGTTCCTGGGCGAGGTGAACTGTCCGCTGATGCTCCATGTTGCCGGGCGCGATGAATACACGCCGCCCGCGGTTCAGGAGCAGATCCGGGCCGCGCACCCCGAGGCATTTCACTTCTATCCCGATGCCGGCCACGCGTTTGCGCGCCGCGGCGGCATCCACTACGACGCCGCGGCCGCCGAACTCGCCGATCTGCGCACGATCGAATTTCTCCTGCGGCACCTGATGTTGAAGCCCTACTCGCTCGAACAGATCTGGGGCGAGCATATCAAGTACGAATTCGACACGCGCAATACCGAGGACACGCTCGCCACGATGGTGGACGACGCTTACGTGAATCACATCCCGGTTCTTACCGGCGGCGTGGGCAAGGATGAACTGCGCAGGTTCTACTCGACGCACTTCATTCCGCAAATGCCGCCCGATACCACGCTCACGCCGCTCTCCCGCACCGTCGGCGACACGCAAATCGTGGACGAGATGATCTTCCGTTTCACCCACACCGTGAAAATGGACTGGATGCTGCCCGGTATCGAGCCGACCGGCAAGCGCGTGGAAGTGCCGACCGTCGCGATCGTGCGCTTGCGCGGCGACAAGCTCGCGCACGAACATATTTATTGGGATCAGGCGTCGGTGCTGGTGCAGCTCGGCCTGCTCGATTCCTCAAAGCTTCCCGTGGCCGGCGTCGAAAGCGCGCGCAAAGCCGTAAATCCGGCGCTCCCGTCGCGAGCCCTGGGCTCGTGACGCGCGAAAATTGTTTCTCTGGCGCCCCCGTTCCGGAACGTGCCTCGCTACAGCACTCTCTCGATCGCGCCGGCGTCATTTGGAACGACAACACTCCGATTCCCAAAGCGCGACTCGATCTTCACGCCGCCGGGAGCCTCCAACTGGCCGGTATGATAGCGGTAAATATATTCCGGATCCTTCAACACATTCCCTGTAAGCACCGCGACCACGTCTGCCGCGCGCTCAATCACGCCGCGTGAAGTCAGTTTCCTGATCCCGGCGAGCGTTGCCGCCGATGCCGGCTCGCATCCAATCCCGCATCGCCCGATCACCGCTTTCGCGTCCGCGATCTCCTGCTCGGTCACGCACTCGACCACTCCGTTCGATTCGCGAATCTCGTGGAGCGCTTTCGGCCAGGATACCGGATCCCCAATACGAATCGCAGTCGCGAGCGTCTCCGGCTTGTGCATCGGCTGAAATTCCCCGCCGCGCGCGACGAAAGAATAGAACGGCGAGGCTCCCGCCGCCTGCACGACTCCGAGCCGCGGCATCTTGCCGATCAGTCCCAACGCCTTCGCTTCACGCAGCGCCTTCCCGAACGCCGAGGTGTTTCCCAAATTGCCGCCCGGCAGTACGATCCAGTCCGGCGCCTGCCAGTCCCGCTGATCGAGCATTTCGAAAATAATGCTCTTCTGCCCCTCGATCCGGAAGGGATTTACGGAATTCAGCAAGTAAATCCCGGCGTTCGCGGCCAGCACGCGGACCAACGCCAGAATCTGATCGAAATTCGCCTCGACTTCGAACGTCCTGGCGCCATATTCCAGCGCCTGCGCCAGTTTCCCGAACGAAATATTTCCGTGCGGGAGAAAGATCAGCGCCTCCATTCCCGCCGCGGCGGCGTATGCAGCCATGGAAGCCGATGTATTTCCCGTCGATACACAGGCGACGCGTTTCATTCCCAGCCGCTTCGCCTGCGCCACGCCGCAGGTCATTCCGTTATCTTTGAACGATCCGGTCGGATTGAATCCCTGATGCTTGAACGTGATCCGGTCCAGCCCGCCGTAGTCCGCCGCGAGCGGCCCATCGAGCAGCGGAGTATTCCCTTCTTGCAGCGTCGTGACCACGGAATAATCATCGAGAAACGGAAATAATTCGCGGTAGCGCCAAACCCCGCTTGAATCGAGCGGCGCGTTCGACGCGCGCCGTTGGCGAAAAACCCGCTTCAGATCGCTGCCGTCGATTTCGCCGTACACCGCTTCCAGCAGCCCCCCGCACCGCGTGCAGTGATAAAGGACGTCCGTGATCGCATATCGCGCGCGGCACTCGGCATTGAAGCAGACCAGACTCATCCTTCCACTTTAGAACCGCGGCCCGTTCAGTCGCGACAGTGATGACGCGTGAGCCTCGTTGCGCCGAATGACAAAATAGTCTGTACATGCTTGCCGTTCACCTCGAATCCGGACGCGTCGAAGTCCGCAAACGGCCATTGCCGCGCATCCCCGAAGGCTTCGCCCGCATCCGGATGCTCGCCGCCGGGATCTGCTCCACCGATCTCGAACTTCAACGCGGCTACTACGGATTTTCCGGCACTCCGGGCCACGAATTCGCCGGCGAAGTCACCGAAGCTGATGACCGAAAGTGGATCGGCAAACGCGTCGCCGGAGAAATCAATCTCGCCTGCGGCCGTTGCGGCTGGTGCAAGCGGGGTCTCGGCCGCCACTGCCCGGCCCGCGCTGTTTTAGGCATTGTCAAACATCCCGGAGCCTTCGGCGAGTTCCTCACGCTCCCGGTCCGCAACCTGCGCGCCATTCCTTCCTCCATCCCCACCGAGCACGCCGTTTTCATTGAACCCATTGCCGCCGCTTGCGAGATTCTCGATCAGGTCCGCCTTCCCAAGCGCGCCCAAGTGGCCGTCCTTGGCGATGGAAAACTCGGCCTCCTGATCGCTCAAGTCCTCCGCGCCCACGGAGCCGGCGTAACCCTCTTTGGCCGGCACCGCGGGAAACTGCGTATCGCCGGCGCCGCGGGCATCACGGCCGAGTTGGCCAAAAGACTCCCGCAACGCGCCTTCCCCTTCGTCGTCGATGCCACCGGTTCGGCCGAAGGCCTGCGCTCGGCGATTTCCATGACGATTCCGAGGGGTACGGTCATCATGAAATCGACTGTTCACGGACTTGTCCCGATCGACACCGCGCCGGCCATCGTCAATGAAGTGACGCTAGTCGGCTCGCGCTGCGGCCGCTTCGAACCTGCGATCAGGCTTCTTGCCTCGAAAAAGGTGCGCGTCGATGATCTTATCTCCGATCAATTCGAACTCGCGAAAGCTCCCCAAGCGTTCGCTCAGGCCGCGAAAAAAGGCGTTCTGAAAATTCTACTCCGCTAGGCGGGGCCTGAGCGGATTTCTCGCGCGCCGATCCCATCGCTCCGGCGACGCTAAAATGGCTCATGCCCCGAAGCACTGCGTTGCTTCCCGTCTTCATTGTTCTCGCGTCCTGCTCGCCGAAGAAATACGCGATCAACCAACTCGGCGACGCCCTCGCCGGCACCGGGACGACGTTCGCCTCCGACGATGATCCCGAGCTCATCCGTGGCGCGCTTCCCTTCAGTCTGAAACTTATCGAGAGCCTTCTGGCCGAAAGCCCGCGCCACGAAGGGCTGCTGCTGGCAGCCTGCCGCGGATTCACGCAATACTCCTACGCTTTTGTCCAGGAAGACGCCGACGAACTTCAGGACACCGACCGCGCCCGCTCCGCGGTCCTCCGTGCGCGAGCCGCCAAGCTCTACGTCCGCGCCCGCAACTACTGCCTTCGCGGACTCGATGTGCGCCACAAGGATTTCGTCGCGCGCCTGAAAGCGAATCCTAAAGAGGCCGTAAAAGAGTTAAAGAAGAACGAGGTCGAGATGATGTACTGGACCACTCTTTCCTGGGCCGCCGCGATTTCCGCCTCGCATGACCTCGCCATGCTTCCCGAAATCCCCCGGTTCGAAGCGCTGGCGGATCGCGTGGTCGAACTCGATGACACCTACGACGAAGGCGCGATCCATGGATTTCTGATCACCTACGAGATGTCGCGGCTCAACCCGAAGCCCGATCGCGTAGCGCTCGCCAAGGCGCATTTCGACCGCAACCTCGAATTAGCGATGGGCCACCAGGCGGCTCCATTCGTCAACTACGCCGAAAACGTTCTCGTCTTCCAGAAGGACAAAGCCGGGTTTCAGGCGATGCTCCAGCAGGCCATCAAAATCGACCCGAACACCTGGCCCGAGCATCGCCAGCTCAATCTTCTGATGCAGCGCCGCGCTCGCTGGCTGCTTTCGCGAACTGACAAACTATTTCCACCGCCGCGAACCTGACCCTATTTTCCGTGGCGGCCCTCGCCGGAAGCAAAACGCGACGCGCCGGAACGAGTTTCTCCGCTCGCGACAACCTCTCGCCCGCGCCGGAACTCATTCAGCATCGCCTCCCGCCAATCGAGCGGCCACTGTTCGTAGACCGACATCCGGTCACTGCGCATACAGCCCTGCGGAAACGACGAGAGCGTTTGGGCGAGCTCCAGCGCCCCTTCAAGAGCGCGGCCCGGCTCGGTCAGGCGGTTTGCGAGCCCCATCCGCAGCGCTTCTTCGCCCGAAACCCCGCGTCCGGTCAGAATCAGATCCAGCGCATGGCTCTGTCCGATCAGCCGCGGCAGGCGGATGGTTCCAAGATCCACCAGCGGCACTCCGAACCGCCGGCAGAAAACTCCAAAAATCGCATTCGACGCCGCAACCCGCAGATCGCACCACAGCGCCAGCTCGATTCCCCCCGCGACCGCATAGCCCTCCACGGCCGCGATCACCGGCTTTGAAAGCAACATCCGCGTGGGCCCCATCGGACCGTCGCCATCCTCGCTCATCGAATTTCCCTCGCCCCGCGAGAGAGCCTTCAAGTCCGCGCCGGCACAGAAATTCCTGCCCGCTCCTGTCAGAATTGCCACATCGGACTCCTGATCCGCGTCGAAATCTCGAAAAGCCTCGGCCAGCTCCGCGGCCGTCGGCCGATCCACCGCGTTGCGCGCGCCGGCGCGATCAATCGTGACGATCCGTATCCGCCCTTGGCGTTCGATTTTGATGTTTTCCGGCATTTACTTCAACAATCGCTCGAAACGAGAGGCAAATCCACTTGCGCCGCCAATCCGGCGGCTGTTGCGTTCATGCCGCCGGAGAACGAACCGGAGTCCGGTCGGAAATTATTCGATATAATTCAAGTGGCGATGGAGTTCGCCATAACCGCTCTCACGAGCTGATGACTCCTACGGCAGTTCACATCTACCGTGGAGGAGCTCGTGAAAGAAGCAATCTGGATCTCAATCGGCGCGATTGCGGGAGCAAATGCCCGCTATTTCTTCGGAAAGCTGATCGCCAACGCTGCCGCTTCTCCTTTTCCCTTCGGCACGCTGGTAATAAACGTGACTGGAAGCGCGATCCTCGGATGGTTTCTGGGACGCATCTCGGCCGCCGGCCTCTCTGATCCCGCCTGGAGATTACTGTTCGCCGTCGGATTCTGTGGAACCTACACGACGTTCTCCACGTTCGCCTACGAAAGTCTCACGCTGCTCCAGACCGGCCAGTGGCTTCGCTTCGCGATAAACGTAGTCGGCACCAACGCGCTCTGTCTCCTGTGTATGGCTCTGGGAATCAGGTTCGGAGCAGGCCGAGTCATAGGATCATGAAGGAATCCGCCAAGGGCAATCGGCGGACCGCTCAACGCGGAGCATGACGGATTATCGGGCAGGGCGTATGCGGCCCCCCGGCCCGTCCTTCGGCTTCGGCCTGCTTTTCGCCTGGAGATTCAGCGCCACCGCACCGCGAATGAGATCCTTTAAGGCCGCCTCGTTGATCTTCTCGCCTTCATGGATGTCGATCGCGCGCCTGACATTCCCGTCCAGACTGGAGTTGAACAACCTTGAAGGGTCCTTCAACGCGGCTCCTTTGGCGAATGTCATCTTGATGTAGTTCTTGTACGTCTCTCCCGTGCAAACGATGCCGCCGTGGGACCACACGGGCGTCCCCCTCCATTTCAACTCCTCGACGATCTCGGGGTCTGCCTCATGTATGATCGCGCGCACCTTTGCGAGCATCTTCCCGCGCCAGCCGCCAACTTCCGTGATCTTGTCAATGAATGCGGATGCAGATTCCGCCGGGACCGTCTTCTTCATACTTAGCTCCAAATTTCAAACGATTTTAGCTGCGCCCCGGCGAGGGTGTCTCGGCGCCGAACTGCTGGGCATACTCTGCAACCAGCCGCTGCCAGCCGGAAGACTTCATCGCCTCCCCGGCTATGCGTCCGATTGGAGTTCCACCCAGAAGCTGTTCCAGAACGTCGAAAGCAATGTGCCAGCCCGCCGCGCCCCACGAGACGAAGCGGCGATCGATGCTGTGCCATAGCGTCAGACGCGTGCCGTTGCCCACCGGCTCGAGCTCCCAGCGCATATCGCCGTATTCGAGCAGTCTGGGAGCCTCGGCTCGCGTCACCTTTGTTTCGATCGCCTGCGGCCGTCCCACCCACGTGAGGTTCACCGTGCCAACTGCGCCCAGGCTCTCATTGGTCTCAAACGGCGCCCACTCCCGCAAATGCGCAGGATCGGTGAGCGCCTGCCAGACTTTTTCCGGCGAGTGGCGCAGATCCCTTGTGAGGATGAGCGTCCACCTTTCTCCCTCTTTCCGGACCTGCGCCCCGCAAGCGGGACCCGGCGTGTACGGCTCGCGATTGATCATCCGTCTTCTCCCCGCCCTTGGTCCTCAGCGCGAATGGCGTACCAGCTCAGTGAGCTGAATAAGATTGCCGCAGGTGTCCTTCAGCATGGCGATCCTGGAGGCGGTCACATCCGTTGGCGGCATTGTAAACTCGGCGCCGCTCTTTTTCATACGCTCGTAATCGGCCTGCACGTCGTTGGTGAAGAACATCGCGGCAGGCTGGCTCTGTTGAAACATCCCTTGCTGATACGCCGCCGCCACCGGGTTGTTGTTGAGCGCCAGTTGCAGTTCCGTGCCGTCCGGGTCCTCTGCGGAGGCCACTGTGAGCCACCGAAACGGCCCCTGGCTGAAGTCGCCCTTCTTCACAAAGCCCAGTACCTCGGTATAAAACCGCAGAGCCTTGTCCTGGTCGTCCACATATACGCTGGTCAACTTGATCTTCATTTCGTTTCTCCTTGATCACCTTCGATCGGAATGCGGAAGACGATGTGAATCCAGCGAAAAAATCGAGGCTTGGTAGTGCCCTCGCGCAATTCTGCCACGCTGGCCGGATTCGGCGCATACTGCTCGTGATAGATCATCTATTTTCTCCCTGTGCTTTCTTTCCTGGCTTGAGTTTTCGCCGGCGGCCCCTGATCTATGCGATCCATGCGGTCGAGATAACGCTCGAGCGCATCTACATGAGCGGACCAGAAACGCCGGAACGGAGCCAGCCATTCATCCACCTCTTGAAGCGGTTCCGGCTTCAGCCGGTAAAGACGCCGCTGCGCGTCGACCGTGGATTCCACGATACCGGCCTCGCGCAGTACTCGCAGGTGCTTGGACACGGCCGGCTGCGGCATGCCAAGCTGCCTCTCGATCTCGCCGACGGACTGCTGCGACGATACCAGCAGGCTTAATATCGCCCGCCGGTTCGGCTCCGCGATGATTTCGAATACGGATTCCACACTCTGTATATACCGCATAAGGAATATACGTGTCAAGGCATATAATGGCCCCGCAACCGTTCACCGGATCGAAACTTTTTTGCGCGAGCCCGCTAAAATCGCGCATCAATCCCGCAGGTACAGACAAACACGATTTTTTTCGTACCACCGGGAGGTCCGAAATCCCGGAGAAAGAGCACGCGAATGCCAAAGTTTGTGATTGAACGCGATATGCCCGGACTGGGCAAACTGACGAAAGAGCAGTTGGTGGGCGCCTCGCAGAAATCCTGTAGCGTCTTGAAGAGTCTCGGCCCTCAGATTCAGTGGGTGCACAGCTACGTGACCGACGACAAGCTGTACTGCGTCTACATCTCGCCCGACGAGGCGACCATCCGCGAGCACGCCCGCCAGGGCGGTTTCCCCGCCAGCCGTATTTCGCAGGTGAAAACGATTATCGACCCGACGACGGCCGAAGCCTGAGGTCCTTGTACATGATCGTGGTGGGTTCAAGATCGGGCGACAACGCCTTGCGCGCATAACCCGGAATCATGCCCACCACCGTGTAATCGAGCGATCGATAGAGAAGTTCCGCCGGGCTTCCCGAAACAGTATCCAGCGTCAGCAGAGTTCTTCCCTCGGCCAGCGCGAGATCTTCCACGGCGAGCATCAGCGCCCGCGCGATTCCGCGGCGCCGCGCGTTCGGATGCACCAGCATCTTCGCAACATCGGCGCGGTGGCGCTGGTTCGGAGGCGTCGCGATGTTGAGTTGTACGGTGCCGGCGATTTCTCCGTCCATGCGCGCCACCAATACCCGCCGCGTGCCCTCTCGCATCGCGGCAACGACGTTGCCGGTCCAGAAAGCGCGCGCGTCGTCGAGCGAAAAAGGAATAAAGAAGCTCACGCCGGCGCCGCCATGGACAGCCTCGCGCAGGATCTCAGCCAGCATCGCGACATCAGCGTCGAGCGATGCGCCATCGGGCCGCCACTCTTCAATCGTGTAGTTCACGGATGCACCATCGCCACAAGATACCGGGCCTCTCGCTTTCCACCCGATTTGAAACGCGTCGGGCCGTTGAGGATGTACCGAAGGCAATCGCCCGCCCGCAGTTCATAGCGCGCTCCTTCAACTTCGAGTTGCAGCGATCCCTCGATCATCCAGAGATGATGTTCGAGACCCGCCACCGGCGACGTGCCGAACGAGACTTCCGCTCCCGCCGGAATTCTCACTTCGACCATTTCTCCGCGAAGCCCCGGCGCCGGCGGTGAAACAACGCGCCGGCAATATCCGCTTTCCGGATCCTTCCATCGCGGCTGCGTTGAAGCCGCGATCAGGCTCACCGGCTTCGATTCGGCTTCCGTCATCAGCCGCGAGAGCGTCCATCCGTAAATCGCGCAGAGCGTTCCGAGCATCGCCGCTGTCGGGCTGAGTTCGGAACGCTCGATGCGCGAGAGAGTCGCCCGGCTGATCCCGCTCCGATCCGCAAGTTGTTCAAGCGACCAGCCTCGCTCAGCCCGAAGCCGCGCCAGCCGCGCTGCGATCCGTTTTTCGATCATCTCCATATAGAGATGATATCTCACTATTGAGATTCCGCGGGCGCTTTTCCCCGTCTATCGGGACACATTCCCGATGGAGCGAGAAACGTTACTGCTGAAGGATGCCGAGTTCCCGCAGAGTTTTGACGAGTCTCGCATCGGCATCGCTTTCACCCGATGCCTGCCAGTGGCGAAGCGCGGCAGTGACGCGGGCTGAACGCTCGCGTTCTTTTTGCAACTCATCGTTTTTCTCCCGAAGCAGGTCCGTGAACCACGCGGTTACCGGATCCGCGCCGAGCGAGCGCAGATAGTCCTCCACGCTCGGTTCGCCGGATCTGGCGAGCTTCGAGATTTGGTTGATTCTTCGGACAGTCTCCATGAGCGAGTCGATCGCTGGATGGTCCATGCTGGTGTACTCCCCTTCTGATCCGCGCCGGCCCGACGCGAGATAAACGGGTATCTTAGCAGCACCAACCTCGGCCGCGCATCTTTGGCGACACTTTGGCGGACTTTGTGCCGGAGCTTTTCGGGCCGGTATCAGGCGCGCGACGCGTCGAAGACGACCTGATCGTAACGCCAGAGCTGTTCGAAGAAATCCAGAGCCCGCTGGCCGTCTTCCCTACTCATTTGGATGATCTGCGCTAACGTTCGGTTTCCATCGGCCAGCGAAAGAAGGCGGTCTTGTGCGGCGTTGATGGGCAGAACGAGATCCGTGAACGTGTGCGCGCGGTTGATCAGGACCGCGACGCTGCCGGGAGGCTGATGTTCGCGCACGCAAACGGTCCAGGGCAGCGGGATCGGGATCATGTTGGCGGAGATGGTGAACGAAGGAGATTCTCCGGCGCGATAAGCGATGAAGGCGTGCGTCACCATCGACCCCCGAAATAATTCCGCGGCGGCGTACTGCTGCGGAGCGGGAAGCGAGGCGAGGCGCGCCGCATGCGTGGTCTTGGCGAGCGTCCCGCATTGGGCGAGATAGGGGGCCTGGTAGATCCAGCGGCCGAACGACATGCCGCAGCGGCCGAGCCAATCGAAGAGCTGTGGAACCGAGTAGGCCCGGTCGACAGGGTGGAGCAGAGCGTCGGCGAGCGCCCCGGCATCATGGAAATCCCTGGCTCGGCGGATCACTTCGACGATTGGATGCGTTGAGGGCAGCGCGTTGAGAGCGCCGGCCAGATCGCGAAGCTCCGCGCTTGAGGGAGTGATTCCGAGAAGCCGGCAATACTCCTGCATCATATAGATCCCGGCGCGGCCGTAGGGAGCGTAGACCATCAGATGCATGGCTCCGTTCGGACGCAGGACATCGCCAAGAGCGCGGAGGCCGAGATCAGGATCCGGCAGATGGTGCAGCACTCCCGTGCAGATGATCTGATCGAACTTACGATCGAGATCGCGCACGTCCTCGATAGCGAGACGATGCAGGTCGAGGTTCTGGAGACGATATTTGTCTCGCAGATCGCTTGTGTGGCGGAGGCTGGTTTCGCTGATATCGATTGCAGTAATGCGGGACTCCGGCTCGCGGAGAGCGTAGCGAGCCGCCTGGGATGTGCCGCAGCCCGCCACGAGAATTTCCTGATGCGCGGCCGGCGGCGCGGCCGGGAACATCAGATGGAACATCGCGCGGCGGCGAAGCGGGTTTTTGTAAAGCTCGCGATGCTCGTCGAGGCTGTTGACAGGAGCGGGATAGGGGAGGCGTTCGTAGAAATCGCGGACGTCGGCGGAGGCGGTGGGCATGCTCGATGAGAGGGCGGGATACTGAAATGTTTCAGCGCCGGAACCTGAAGTCCCGCGTGAATCCCGCCCTGCGTGGCAATGAAGTTACTTCGGCATCATGTGCTCGACGATATGATCGACGTTGAAGCTCGCGGGCTTCTGGCGCGGCGGAAATTCCTTGAAGCTTTCAAGCCATTGCGCCACGATCATCTGAGCGGGAACAAGCAGGAACGCCCGGTCGGCCATCCACTTGTCGTAGAAGAAGCCGTCTTCGCCTTCCTCGAACGGATCCGCCCGGAGGTTAAAAATCTTGGGGATGCGCAGTTGCGAGAAAGGCTCCCGCCAGACGTCAAGCCCGTGCGCGCGCTGCTCCATGAAGACCGCCTTCCACTGGTGGACCCGGAGAGCGAGTAGTTCGCCGTCGTCGCTCCAATAGAGGAAGCCTTCGCGAGGACACTTCTTCTCGTCCCCTTTCAGGAACGGAAGCAGGTTGAAGCCGTCGAGGTGGACTTTGAATTTCTTTCCGTCGGCGGTGTAGCCCTTTTTTACCTTTTCGACCAGATCGGGTTCGCCCGCGGCGGCGGCGAAGGTCGGAATCATGTCCTGAAGGGAGCAGATCTCGTTGACGATCGTCCCGGGCTTGATGACTCCCGGCCAGCGCATGACGAACGGAACGCGCCAGCCGCCTTCCCAGTTCGTATCCTTTTCGCCGCGGAACGGGCTTTGGCCGCCGTCCGGCCACGACATCTTTTCCGCGCCATTATCGGTGGTGAAGCAGACGATGGTGTTGTCGGCGACTTTCAGGTCGTCGAGTTTCTTTAACAGTTGCCCGACATAACCGTCGAGTTCGGCCATGCCGTCGGGGTACAGACCGAATCCGGTTTTCCCCTGCGACGCAGCCTTCAAGTGAGTGAATATGTGCATGCGCGTGGGATTGAAATAGCAGAACCACGGCTTGCCTTCCTTATTCTTGCGATCGATGAAGTCGAGAGCGGAAGCCAGGAATTCTTCATCCACCGTTTCCATCCGTTTCTTGTTGAGCGGACCGGTGTTCTCGATGGTTTGCTTGCCGACTTTGCCGAATTGAGGATCGACGGTCGTATCGTCCTTATCCGTCGCTTTGCACTTCAGAACGCCGCGCGGGCCGAACTTTTTGCGAAATTCCGGGTCCTTCGGGTAGTCCGGGCACTCTGGTTCCTGTTCTGCGTTCAAATGATACAGGTTGCCGAAGAACTCATCGAAACCGTGAACGGTGGGGAGATGTTCATTGCGGTCCCCAAGATGATTCTTGCCGAACTGCCCTGTAGCGTAACCAAGCTGTTTCATGAATTGGCCGATGCTGGGATCTTCCGGGCTGAGGCCCACAGCCGCTCCGGGCAGACCCACTTTGGTCAGTCCTGTCCGGATGGGAGCTTGTCCCGTAATGAACGCCGCGCGGCCGGCGGTGCAGCTTTGCTGCCCGTAGAAATCCGTGAAGAGTGCTCCATCCCTGGCGATCCGGTCGATGTTGGGCGTCTGATAGCCCATGATGCCGAGGTTGTAGCAACTCAGATTAAACCAGCCGATATCGTCGGCCATGATGAAAAGAATATTCGGTTTCTTCTGTTCAGCCATCTTGTGATGCTCCTTGGGCGTCCGATCGCACTTACAGATGTCCCGGTGAGAATGCTGCTCTATTTTTTTCGGCGTGAAAAAAAGAGCGGCAAGACATCGCGATCATCAGAACGGCGGGTTACGGTTTGACCTGAAAGGGCGAACCTGAACGCATGAGGAGGCCGATCGGGGGATCGGTCGCGGACCACAGGTTCGCCCTCGGTAAATGTACGATGGGGAATGGAGATTCGCGCTCTTGGAGAGAGCGATGCGGAGGCCTGGTGGCGGATCCGGCTGGAATCGCTCGAAGCCGAACCGTTCGCATTCAGTAAGGCCGTAGAAGAACACCGGGCATCGCCGGTGGAGACGATCGCGCGGCGTTTCCGCAACGCCGGCGCGGACGCTCTGTACCTCGGCGCATTCGAAGACGGGAAACTGGTCGGGATCGCAACGTTCCTGCGCGAGACTGGCGAGAAGGAGCGGCATAAGGGCCGAATTTACGCCGTCTATGTTTCATCGAACCAGCGAGGGCGGGGAACCGGCCGCGCGCTGGTCAGTAAGCTGGTGGAGACGGCGCGGCTGGATTCGTCCCTCGAACAGATCCTCATTTCCGTTGCGACGTCACAGAGTGCGGCAAGGGGACTGTATCAATCGATGGGCTTCAAGACATTCGGCATCGAGCCGAGAGCGATGAAGATCCGGTCGGCATACGTGGATGAGGAGCACATGATCCTGCTTCTTTAGACGGGTCAGGATTCAGGGCCGGAATCGCCGGCTTCCATTCGGCGAGTGGCCGCGGCGTGATAAACTTGCCTGTCTGACGCGCTCCGCTGCAATTTTGATTGCTGTTGCGTTTCTGGCGGCCTTGCCGGCGCTGGGACACAATGTGTCCGGCCGCGACGCGAGTTTTGTCCAATCGATCGACGGCCCGGCGGTGTTTCCGTTCATGTATCTCGGCGCGAAACACATGGTGACGGGATACGATCACCTGGCTTTTCTTGTCGGGGTGATTTTCTTCCTGTTCAGGATGAAGGACATCGTGCTCTACGTGAGTCTGTTCACGATCGGCCACAGCATTACGTTGCTTGCGGGGGTGCTCGGCGGGATTCGCGCGAATCCGTTTGCGATCGACGCGATCATCGGATTCTCGGTGGTGTATAAAGCGTTCGATAACATGGACGGATTCCGGCAGCTTTTCGGGTTTCAGCCGAACACGAAGATCGCGGTGCTGATTTTCGGATTGTTTCACGGATTCGGGCTGGCGACGAAGCTTCAGGAACTCGATCTGTCGCGCAATGGATTGGTGGCCAATATCGTGAGCTTCAATGCCGGAGTCGAGATCGGGCAGGTGCTGGCGCTGACGGCGGTGTTGATCGCGCTGAGCATCTGGAGATCGCGAAAAGGATTTTTTCAGCACGCGTTCGCCACCAATGCAGTGCTGATGACCGTGGGTTTCCTGCTGGCGGGTTATCAGATTGCGGGGTATTTTGCCGCATGACGGCAGCGGAAGCTCCTTCAAAGCGCGCCATCATCAAGGCTTCGTCGATCGCGCTGCTGGTCGCGTTGGTGCTGCTGTTCGCGGCGGTATTGCCGGCTGAGTACGGAATCGATCCATTGAAGACCGGAAGGCTGCTCCGGCTCACGGGGATTTCGCAGTCCGATTCCAATGCGGGAGGCCGCGCGACGCCGGCGAACGCCGGCATCTACACGCTACAGCGCGGGACATATAAAGTGGACTCCGAGGACATCGGCCTGCATCCGGGCGAAGGATTCGAGATCAAATATCACATGCAGAAGGGCGCGACGATCGTGTTCGCGTGGAAGGCGGACGGTCCGGTGCAATTCGAATTTCACGGAGAGCCCGATCAGAAGCCCAGGCCCGATTACTACGAGAGCTACGTGCTCGACAACAAGATCGGACGGGACCAGTTTTACGGATCGTTCACCGCGCCGGCGACGGGCGTGCACGGCTGGTTCTGGCAGAACAAGACCAGGCAGGACGTCCGGATGCATCTTTCGGTGTCTGGATTTTTCGACGCGGCGAAAATGTACGACGCGGGGGCTCCGCCGGAAGACCTGATGATTAAGGATCCGGAGTAGCCGCAGGTCGAATCCTCCATGCTCGCCTCCAGTGGTAAATCCAAATCGGCGCCCGCTGCGTAACACCTTTTGGGGATTGGTGCTACCATTTTAGGGCGGTAGCACGATTCTAAATTCTGTAGCACAAACGAGAGGAGCCTATGTCCCGATCCGCGGCCGTCACCAGCTCGATCCTGTTTGCAACCATGTGGTGTGCCTGGGCCGCGGACACCCAGGTATCGGGGACTGTCGTCGACACGTCCGGCGCGGCGATTGCCGGGGCCAGCGTGCAGGTTCGCAGCGCCGCCGGCGCCGCACTGGCGACGGCGACGTCGGACCCTGGCGGCTCCTTCAATATTTCCGGACTCCCGGCAGGCGAGTACCGGCTCGTCGTATCTCACACCGATTTCGAAACGAAGGAAATACCGGTCACCGTAGGCGCGGAGGCGCCCGCCCCGCTGCGCATCTCTCTGGCAATCAGAGGGGTGAGCACCACCGTGAACGTGCAGGGTCGAGAGGACGACCTTGTCGGTATTGCCGATTCCGGCTCCCAGGGAACGGTGGGCGCAAAACAAATCCAGGATCGCCCGATTCTGCGTTCGGGAGAGGTTCTGGAGACGGTTCCTGGACTCATCATCACTCAACACGCCGGCGGCGGGAAGGCCAACCAATATTTCCTGCGGGGCTTCAATCTTGACCACGGCACGGATTTCGCCGTTTTCCTCGACGATATGCCGCTGAACCTGCCGTCGCACGCGCACGGCGAGGGCTACTCGGACATGAACACGGTGATCCCGGAGCTTGTGCAGCGGGTCAATTTCGAAAAAGGTCCTTATTACGCCGACGTTGGCAACTATGGCTCGGCTGGATCGGCCCATCTTGAATTCTTCAAGACGCTGCCCCAGAACTTCTTTCAGGTAGAAGGAGGCGCGTATGGCTACGGCCGGGCCGTTTTCGGCGTATCGCATCAAGTCGGCGCAGGTAACTTACTGTTTGGCGGCGAAGTGTATCACGATGACGGTCCGTGGATTTATCCCGATGACTATCTGAAATTCAACGGCCTTCTAACCTACAGCCGGGGCGACGACGCCAAGGGCTTCAGCATCACGGCCCGGGGTTACCACGGAAAATGGAACTCAAGCGACCAGATCGCCGATAACGCCGTGCCTCTGGTTGGTTTCTTCGGCACACTGAACCCGACCGACGGCGGCAACTCGCAGCGTTATAGCTTGCAGAGTGAATGGCATCGTCAGCGGGCAGATTCCAGGACGAAAATTACGCTCTACGGATTTTATTACGACCTCGATCTGTTTTCTGATTTCACCTACTATCTGACGGACCCCGATCGCGGCGACCAGTTCGAACAGAAAGACCGGCGCTGGGTGGTTGGGTTGGACGCGCGCCACTCGATTTTCAGCCAATGGTTTGGCCGCAAGGTGGAAAATACATTCGGATTGCAGGTCCGCAATGATTGGGTCCACAACGGTCTGTTTCAGACGGAAAATCGCGTGCGCGTGGACAAGACCGATGCCGACACGGGCACGACTTTGCCGTCCACCACGCAAGAGGACCGCTTCTCGGACACGCAGACTGGTTTTTATGTGGAAAACAAGATCCAGTGGTCGGAAAAATTCCGCACCGTGGCGGCTCTGCGCGGCGATGTGGGGCACGTGGACGTCACCAGCCTGGTTACGCCGGAAAATTCCGGTACGGCCACTAAATTTCTGCCCAGCCCAAAGTTAAGTTTGATTTTCGGTCCATGGTCCAAGACTGAGTTCTATGTGCAGGGCGGATTCGGTTTTCACAGTAACGACGCCCGCGGCGCAACGCAAACGGTCCAACCGGTTTCCGACGAGAATCCCTATCCGAATACGCTGACCTCGAGAATTCCGCTTCTGATCGCGACCAAAGGCGCGGAAGCCGGCGTGCGCACCTCGGTTGTGCGCCACCTGCAAAGCACGTTTTCGCTCTGGTATCTGCGCAGCGCTTCTGAGCTCCAGCAGAGCGGCGATACGGGAGGCACTGTTCCGTCACAACAGCCGAGCAACCGCTATGGCGTCGAATGGGCAAATTACTACACGCCTCTGGAGCATGTGGCTTTTGATTTTGACATCGCCGGTTCGCGAGCGTTCTTTACAACGGTCGATGAAGGTGATGCGGCGCCGAACAGCCCGGGGGGCAAGCGGGTACCCGAAGCGGTCGGGCTGGTGGTTTCATCGGGTGTCACACTGCACGATTACAAACGCTTTTCGGCGAGCCTGCGCCTGCGCGCCTTCGGCCCGCGCGACTTGACCTCCGACGGAATCTATCAGTCAAATGCAACGGTGCTGCTCAATGCGGATGTCGCCTATCAAATCAACAGAAAATGGCGCTTCGCCGTCGAATTTCTGAATTTGCTGAATCGCAGGGATCACGACATTGATTACGCTTACGAATCCCGAATCACACCGGCGGCGGATCCGGCGTTCACCGACGTTTTCCACCCGGTCGAACCTTTTCAGGTCCGATTCGGCTTGAGAAGAAACTTTTGAGGCTCGATGGGGAGCACGGGCAACCGCTTGACGAACACCAACGCCGCCCGGTACTGTGGCTCCCATGCACAGATTTCTTCTGATTGCTTGCGCTCCGGCTGTCTTCGGCGCTGGATTTCAGGCTTCTGATTTCTTGAAGCTCCGTTCCGTCGGAGCCGTTCAGTTCTCCCCGGATGGAACGAAGATCGCCTACACGGTCGCCCGCAACGATCAGCCCAAGCACATTCTGAATCAGCTTTACGTGATGAACGTCGCGGATGGGAAAACCGTTGCGTTCAGCTCCGGCGATGAGCCGTCCGGGAATCCGGAGTGGTCGAAGGATTCCAAATGGATCGCTTATTCGGGCCGGCTGAACGGGAAATCGGGGCTGATTATCGCGGCTTCGGACGGGTCGAACAAGAAATATATCGGCCCGCTTGAGGGGACGAATGCGCCGCTGCCGACGACGGGAAAGACGGTGACCTGGTCGCCCGACGGCAAGCAGATCGCCTTCGTGAGCGCGACTCCGGGGCCGGAAACGGCGGATGCAACCGGCGATCCGATGGTGATTACCCGCTACCTCTATAAACCGACCGCCGGCGAAGGGAACTCGCATTTTAACGACAACAAACGGCTCCATATTTTTGTGGCGGATGTGGCGAGCGGGAAGATACGGCAGTTGACCGATGGGACGCATTACGAACACTCGGTCGAATGGTCGCCGGACGGAAAGCAGATCGCATTCATTTCGAACCGCGAGCCCAATGAGGATCAATTCTTCAACTACGATCTGCTCACGCTGGATCCGACGACGGGCGAGACGAAGCGGCTGACGGCGACGGAAAACGCAGAGTATCGGCCGCACTGGTCGCCGGACGGGCGATACATGGCCTACGAAGCGACGAAGCGCGGGCTCACGGATCTCGAAACGACGATGGAAGACACGCACGTGTGGCTGATCGATGCGGATGGAAAGAACCGCCATGAGCTTGCGAAGGTGGACAATCGGCAGGGCGAGCCGGGATGGTCGAGCGATGGCGAGTGGGTCTATTTCACCGTTCAGGAGCGCGGCGAGGTTCATCTCTATCGCGTGCCGCGGGGCGGGGGCGACGCGGCGGCGGTGATTCGGGAACGGGGAAGCGTTGGAGCATGGTCAGAGCACAACGGAACTGTCGCCTATGCGTTTTCGACGCCCGGCGATCTGGCGCAGCTTTATTTATGGAGTGGATCGGGTCCGGCAAAGAAGCTGACGGATCTGAATCGCGATGTGATGAATGGCAAGACGGTGGAGAAGGTCGAGTCGCTGACGTTTATCAGCAACGACAACAAATGGACGGTGGAAGCGTTCCTGACGTATCCCGCGAATTTTCAGGCGGACAGGAAGTATCCGCTGATTGTGAATATTCACGGCGGTCCGCACGGGCAGCAAGGGCCGGCTTTCAATTTCAAAAATCAGGTTTATGCGTCGCGGGGTTGGGCGTCGCTTATGGTGAACTATCGCGGCTCGACGGGATATGGGCAGGCGTTTACCGACGCGGTGTTCGGCGATCAGAACGGCAATGAGGGGCAGGACGTGCTGTACGGAGTGTCGGCGGCGATGAGGCGGAATCTGTGGATCGATCGCGACCGCCTGGGAATCGAAGGAACCAGCTACGGCGGCCAGCTCAGCGCATGGCTGATCACGCAGACGAACATGTTCAAGGCCGCGATACCGACGGCGGCGATCATCAACATCATCAGCTATAACTACATGACGTATTACAACCAGTACGAGCAGATGGAATGGGGAGCCTTCCCGCATCAGGGAAACCTGATGGACGTGCTGTGGGAGCGCTCGGCGCTGAAGCATGTTGCCAATGTCCGGACTCCAACGATGCTGGTGCACGGCGAGAACGACAACGACGTTCCGATCGCCGAAGCCGAGCAATACTACATTGCGCTGAGGGATGTGGGCGTGGATTCGATCATGGTCCGTTATCCACGCGAGGGGCACGGCGTGCGGGAGCCGGGACACCAGGTGGATTTTATCGAGCGGTCGATGAAGTGGTACGAAAAGTATTTTCCGAAATAGCCCGCCTCGCCGCGGCGATTTTCCGCCGCGAAGGGCGCTACTGAATCTCGATATCGCCGGAGCCGGTTTCGATGGCGACAATCGATCCGCCGCCCCGGATGGCGCCTTCGGTTTCGTGCCTGGACGTACGCGCGCGCGCGAGTCCGGGGATTTCGATCGGACCGTCGGTGCTGCGTATGCGAAGGGTGTATCCGCCTTGCGGAGCGAGACGGATCGCGATGCGCCCGGTATCACTTTGGGCGTAGATCGGCGCCGGCTTCGTTTGCGAGAGACGAATACGGCCATCATCGGAAACGGCGTCGATGCCTGCGGCAATATCGAGAGCCTCGATATCACCGGAGTCCGTCTTGACGTCGATGGGGCCTGAGGCGCCTTGGACCGAGATGGAACCGGACTCAGACGCGGCGCTGACGCGGCCGGCAATTCCGGTGATTTCGATATTGCCGGAGTCGGTTTCGCAATGGACGGGTCCGGCGATGCGCTCGACGCGAATATCGGCGTGATCGCCCAGGGCGCGCAGGGTTGTGGCGGGCGGCGCGATCACGTCAAGAAACAAAAAGACACGGCGGAGCAGCCAGCGGTCGGCGACATCGCCGATGCGAAAAGTGTTGCCGTCCTGGAAGAACGGAGGATGCGCGGCAAGGCGGTCCACGCTTTCATCGGGATGAATCCAGTTGAAAAGGGACGGCCGCGCTCGGACTACGCCCCGGATGGTGACCGAGCGCTCCGCGCCGCGGCGGACGCGGATCCGCCCGGCGCGCAGGCTGATGTCGAGCGCGACCGGTCCGGTGACGTTGAAGGTCCGCTCAAACTGAGATTCGCCGCGCTCCATCTGAGGTTCGCTGCGCTCGATCGCCGGGTTCATATAGAGAAAGATACGGGGAACCCGGCCGAAGAGACGCCGGAAATCGGCGGACGGCGAAATAAACAGGACGAGCAGCGAGCTACCTGGCAACGCCGAGTTCGGCGAGGAGCCGGTCGGCGCCGTAAAGCTTCTTCAGCGCCTCCGTCATCGCGGCTGTGTGAACGGCGACGGCGCGGTTGGACTCGATATCGTAGACAAAGTTTCCAACGAGAGATTCGATGTTGCCGTCGAAGATGAGCCCGACCAGTTCGCCTTGTTTATTGATCACCGGTGATCCGGAATTGCCGCCAATGATGTCATTGGTCGCGACGAAATTGAGCGGGGCGCTCAGGTCGAGTTTTGCGCGGCCCTCCTTGATACGCGACGGAAGATCGAAGGGGGGCTGATAATCGAATCCGGCGGCGCGGTCGAAGAGGCCGTAAAACGTGGTCTTGGGAGCGGCCTCGGTGCCGTTCATCGGGTAGCCTTTCACGGTTCCGTAGCTGAGGCGAAGGGTGAAGGTGGCATCGGGATAAGTCGATTTGCCGTAGACGGCGAAACGGGCCCGGCCCAGCTTTTCGCCGCCGCGCTGTTCGACGCTTTCGACGTTGTCTTCGGTCCACTTGATGTATTCGCGCCGCATCGGATCCAGTTTACGGGCCATGACGATCATGGGATCGGTGGAGGCGCTGACCGCGGCCTCGCCGCCTTCGACGAGCTTCCTGCGAACCTGGGGATCGTCCAGGCGGCTGCCGTTGACGAGTTCAGCCGCCGCCTGTTGCGGAGATCGTCCGGCGAGAATCGTGTTGATGTACCTGTCGTCCGGTCCCATCTGTTCGAGGTCGAGCTGGAGGGCTCCGGTGATGCGGGCGATCTCCATTTCCTTGTAGATCGGCGCGGGCGAGAACAATTCGAATTTGAGAGATTCGAGCTGCGAATCGTGATAGCCGGGAAGGCGCTGGCCGTCGGGCTTCTTCACTTCGGCGACGTATTGAACGATCTGAAGCGCGATGGCGGCAAGGCGCGAATCGGTGGAGTGATAGAAGCGCTCCTTGATGCGCGTGGCCGATTTGCGCTCGGCTTCGGCGATCTCATCCCAGGCCGATCCGTACTTCGATTTAAGATCGGGCTTCGCCATGACGGCGGACTTGAACTTGGCTTCATCGGCCCGTTTCGTGGCCATGACGTGAGGATTTTCGAGGCCCTGGAGTTCACCGGTCAGAGCTTTGACGGAATTTTGATATTCGAAAATATCGGAGCCGGCCTGACGGGCGTGTTCGGGGCTGGTTTTCGAATAATTTTCGAGCACAGCGATGCGCCGTTTGAGGAGCAGCAGCTCGTTTTTCAGAATATTCTCGCGGTCGTTTTCCAGTTGCGCGAGTGTATCGAGGCGCTGCGTCGATCCGGGATTGCCGCTGACGAATACGAGTTCGTTATCCAAGGCTCCTTTGGCGTTCCACTTCAGGTAATCCGGCGTATCGGCGGGTTTGCCGTTTTCATAGACGCGGAAAAGAGCCATGTCGAGGTCGTAGCGTGGATAAGTGAAATTATCGGGGTCGCCGCCGAAATAGGCAGCCTGAGCTTCGGGCGCGAAAACGATACGGACGTCGGTGTATTTTTTATAGCGATACAGCCAGTATTCTCCGCCTTGATAGAGCGTCACGACATCGGAGCGGAGGCCGGTTTTCCTGGTGCTTTCAGCCTCAATTTCAGCAATTACTTTTTTCCGGGCCGCGAATTCCTCTTCCTGATTTTTCGCGAATTTCGTCGCGGCTTCGACGCGGCCGGTAACGTCTTCGGTGGACATGAGGACGTTGACCTCGAGGTCAGGGGCTTTTAACTCTTCAGCCTGCGTGCGGGCGTAAAAACCGTCTTTTATATAGTCGTGTTGGGGAGTCGAGCTTTTCTGAAGCTGCTCGCGCGCGACGTGATGATTGGTCAGAAGAAGGCCATGGGGACTGACAAAAGATCCGGAACCTCCATCGTTGAGCCGGGCAGAGGAGAGGCGGATGTGATCGAGCCATTCTCTGGTCAGGGCGAATTTGTACTTGTCCTGAATGAGTTTGGTTGGAGGGTTGTCGAAGGTCCACATGCCTTCGTCGGCGAACACAAGGAGTGAGGAAGCGAGAAGCGAAAGAAAGAGTTTCATCAGGATCCCTTGCTTGTATTGTGTCACGAGCCCGACGGAATGTCGGTTGGTTTTCGCCCCCTCCGCAAGGGGATACAGGCGGCCGGAAAAACAGGGCACGGCGTTTTGCGGCCTGTTTTCACGATGTCAAAGAACTTTTTTAAGTCGGAGACGTCTCCTTTGGTGGTCCGTTTAAGCCCCATCTCAAAAGAGAATTGAACCGTGGGGGACGCTTTAACGTGAGACGTCGCCTCGGCTATCGTTAAAACGTTCGGAGGAAGGTTGCCTAGGACATCTCCGTCGGTGAATCGAGCCGCCGATAGCCGCGCTCGACTCTCTGGCTAGAAGTTAGTGCATGATTGCCGATAGATATGGCGGCGAAAAACGCGATCGTATTGATTTTTCCGGGAATATTATTTGACTCTCCAGCCGTGACCGGAGGAAGAAGGAACCGCTGCCGAGGTTTCGTTCTACCGGCGGGTGAGCCGCGCCAGCGTCCTCGACCGCCGGGCGGGTGACAGATCTTCAAAACAGGATCGAAGGCAGCCAGGCGCCGCCTGGATCGTTATAAAGGCCGGCAGTCATCAGCGTCATAGGCTGGACGACGCGCAATCCGTTGGCAAGACACCAGCGAAAGAGTTGGTTGTTCCGGGAAGGGATTAAGATTCCGGGGCCGCCAAACGACTCCGCCGAGGCGATCAACGCTTGCAAATCGAGGTTCGTTTGGGCAGTGGCGTGCCCAAAGAACGCGAGCGATGAAGCATACCCCGTGATTTCCCCACCTCTCTCGACGACGAAGGCCGTTCCTTGTTGCACGGCTTCGGCGAGCTCGCGACCGCGGTCGAATCCATGCACGCCGCGGGAAAGAGCGTTGCAGGCGTCCAGGTCGGCAGGTTGCGCTGCGCGGACGGCAAATCCGGGGATGCTCCGTTGTGTTGTCCGGCCCTGCATGCAGGAGAGGGGCTCGCGAATATCGAAGCCGAGGCTGGCGTAAAGGGAGAGAGACCGGTTGTGGAAGGCCGCTTGGACGAGACGCACTCCGGCGGCGCCTCGACTGCGGGCGCGGTCCATCACGGCCTGCATCAGCTTTCTTCCGATCCCGCGGTTCTGGACCTGAGGATCAATCGTGATGGGTCCGACTCCGGCAATCTCAGACCGCTCGTCAAGGCAGTTGCTTCCGGCGATGCGGCCGCCGCTTTCCGCGACGACGCAATAGAAGCCGGAATGGGAAAACATTGTGGAGAGAATGCGAGTGCTCCTTTCGGGGTCCGGGAAATCGGGCGGAAAGCCGTGAGTCCGATTCAAGGACGTGAATGCGTCGTAACAGATCTGACCGCACACGGCCGCGTCACCCCGCTGGGCTTCACGGATGATTACTTTTTCCTGCAATTTCCCGGATGACATGTTCGTTTGTGGTACAAGTGTATCTCTTCGAAGCTCAACAAAGGATGTTGCGCTCAAGGAGCCCGGGTTCGCGCTGCTGTTGAGACTCTAGTGTAGTGTCCAACAAATAGCTGGACTTTCAGGCCCAGCTACTTCATAATCAGTCATGCCCCGCTCAACGCGCGTGCTGGACGTGTCTGAGGATCAGCGGAAACAGATCGAGCAGTGGTTGGCG